>SWCB01003766.1_pt1 | contig 186673 bp, 156 predicted proteins | sample 4692901 | NCBI WGS metagenome assembly SWCB01 (sample SAMN10267276, study PRJNA491770) | bioreactor metagenome | isolation source: DHS bioreactor inoculated with subseafloor sediment | place: Japan: off Shimokita Peninsula | collected 2006-08 | reverse complement strand
TTTTTTTCGATGCCAATATGTTGTCTTACATTCTTTGCAAGGCGGGGCAGTGAGGCGTCCGAGTTGGTTCGGGCCCTTTGTTTCGCCCCGGTTCGTCAGGAGGATTTGGGCAAAATCGAAAAGGGCGCAGGCGGATCAGCAAAGATGCGCCTGCGCCCCTGGTCTTCAGATGCGTATCGGACTGGTTTAAACTTCAGAATCAAGCATGGTTGCGTCGCTCGTAACAGACGTGCCGCCGGCCTCGACTCCCGAATTCAGATTCCTGTATATTTCCAGAAATTTCGAGTAGGCCGCGCCGTTGCCCCGTGGTTCACTCAGTGGAGGCAGCTCATGAGCCGCGATGGCATCACTTTGCAGCGAGGCCAGGCTTTGGCTGAACCATGTCTGAAGCTCCTGCAGGGCGGCTTTGAACGCGGCCTGTCCGTCGGGCTGGGCAAGTCCTCCACCTGCCTCATCCATCTCATCTTCGTTCAGTGCCGCAGCTGCCTGCTGCGGGGGCTGCTCATCCTGATTGAGCGCTTCGCCATCTTCCAGAAGCTCGGCAATCTCTTCCTCGTCAGGATTTGACTCTTCCACGATGAAAGATGGCAAACCGGCAAATGCGCCTCCCAGCGACTCAAGGAAGGTGGAGAATCTGGATTCCATGTCTGCCAGGGTTGTGGTCAGAGGTGTCTCGGCGGTCTTGGCTTCCTCCAGCAGGGCCTGGATTTCCTGCGCGAAAGAATCGACCAGTTCCTTGCCCTGCGAGGACAGGCCATACTGTTCTCCGAGAAGACTCGTTTTTTCGGCAAGGTCGTCAAGCAGCCCTGGAACCGCATCTTCAAAGGTTCTTGCGGCGTTTTGTGCTGTCCCTTGCTGAAGCTGGTCGTGGAAGTTTATGCGCAGGCGCACGTCCGCAACGCCGTTGAAATGGCCTGCCTGCAAGAGGCGGATAACGCCCTTCGAGCCGTCGTCGGCAGTTGCTTCTACGGGATCCGTGACTTCTTTTGTGCGCGCAACGCCCTCGTCTGCGGCAGTCTGCGCTTCGACGTGCTTGGGCCTGGCATTCATCCAGGCCTGTTGGGCATGCTGATTGCCCGAAGCATGTACGTTCATGATGCTGCTCCTTGAAAAGGTGCCTTATTTCATTCTGATCGGCCATCCGGCGGGAAATCTTTACCTCTCCACCACATTGAGCAAAGAACGTGCTTGGTTTTAAGGCTCATCCGGTTAAAGCGTACGTGCTCGTTGAAAATTCATTGTGCAGCCTTGAACTTTGGGTCAAAAACGCTGCCAAGCGTGTCTCATCATCGTCATCGCGAGGCGTCTTCGCCGTGGCGATCCATGCTTTGTCCGCCTTCACCGGTTCAAGAACTGGATTGCTCGCGCGGAGCCCGACACGTTCGTCGAAGACTCCCACGCAGAGCCTGGCTTCTCGCAATGACGGGCTTCGAACGAGTTTTTGTAGGCCTGGGCGGTCCCACCCGGAGTGAATCGGTAGTGAATCATAAGGCGATGGACGCTTAAACCGAATGAACCGATTTTAAGGCTCATCGCATCCAGTATCGACCCTTCAGGACGCCACTGTAAACAGTCGCGCAGTATCCTGGGCGGCATTCCCGCCAAAGTGTGCCCGGTTCGGGTAGGTGGGACTTTTTGTCTGATAAAAAATCCTTTCTATTCAGATAATTATAAAATGTTCATTTCCATTCTTCACAGGGATGACAACTTTTTGCCGCGACTGATTATCATCGGGTGGGCAGCATCGCTTGCCTTCTCCTCGTTTACAATACCTTCTTCATCGAGTACGGCCCCTCTGCATCTTTTGCATGATGAATGGATGTAAGATTTTGAAAACCATTTCCTCAAAGCACGACGCGCAGTGATTTCAGTATTGGCTTGAAGCGTGTCCATGTCGTGGTGTTTCCGAAGTTTCTTTACGTGGCAGTGGAAGAATATTTCCTCGATAATATATTATTTTTTAATGTGGTGATTCTGAAGCGATAAGGAGAACAGGCAGATGGGCGTGGAGTTGAACAAGAAATACGGTCTTTTTACCGCCATTGCCATGGTGGTGGGCATCGTCATCGGCAGCGGCGTCTTCTTCAAGGCGGAGAAAATTCTCACCGCCACCGGCGGCAACCTGCCGCTGGGGATTCTGGCCTGGGTCATCGGCGGGTTCATCATGATCTCCTGCGCCTACACCTTCTCGCTCATGGCCACCAAGTACGAGCGCGTCAACGGCATCGTGGACTACGCCGAGGCCGCCATGGGCGGCACGTACGGCTATTATGTGGGCTGGTTCATGGCCATGATCTACTACCCGACCCTGACCTCGGTCCTGGCCTGGGTTTCGGCCCGCTATACGGCCGTGCTCTTCGGCTGGGACATCACCGGCGGGGAGTGCATGACCATCGCCGGGTTCTACCTGGTCGCGAGCTACGCGCTGAACGCCCTGTCCCCGGTCCTGGCCGGGAAATTCCAGGTCACCACCACCGTGGTCAAGCTCATCCCGCTCCTTCTCATGGCCCTGGTCGGCACGGTCTTCGGCATGAACAGCGGCATGATCGTGCAGAACTTCACCACCGTGGTCGTGGAGGTAGATCCGCTCATCGCCGTGTTCACTGCCGTGGTCGCGACTTCCTTTGCCTACGAGGGCTGGATCATCGCCACGAGCATCAACGCCGAGCTCAAGGACTCCAAGAAGAACCTGCCCATTGCGCTCATGGCCGGCACATTCACGGTCATGGTCGTCTATATCCTGTATTATGTCGGCCTGGCAGGGGCGGTCACCAACCAGACCCTGATGGAAGGGGGCCAGGAAGGCGCCAAACTGGCCTTTGAAACCGTGTTTTCAAGCGCCGGCGGAACGCTCATCTTCGTCTTCGTCATCATTTCCTGCCTGGGCACCCTGAACGGGCTGATGCTCGGCTGCACTCGCGGCATCTATTCCATCGCGGCCAGGAATCAGGGTCCGCATCCGGCCATGTACGGTCAGGTCGACAACGCCACCAATATGCCCACCAATTCCGCCGTGCTCGGCCTGCTGCTCTGTGCGTTCTGGCTGGTCTATTTCTACGGGGCCAACCTCACCACGCCGTGGTTCGGGTTCTTCTGCTTCGATTCCTCCGAACTGCCCATTGTCACCATCTACGCGCTCTACATTCCCATCTTCGCGGTGTTCATGAAAAAGGAGGCGGACCTGCCCGTTTTCAAGCGCTACGTCATGCCCGCCCTGGCCATATTCGGGAGCCTGTTCATGATGTTCGCGGCCTGTTTTTCCCACGGCATGGCCGTGGTGGCCTATCTGTCCATCTTCGGCGCGGTCATGCTGGCCGGGGTTTTCTTTTCCGGGGAACGCAAAGCGTAGCCTTACTGCGGGACGATGATACAAAAAGCCGGGCGGTTGCGTGAGTGCAGCCGCCCGGCTTCGTTTTGCGAGTTAGGTCAAGGGTCAGGGCAGCTCCACGGCCCATTTTTCAAGCTCGGGCACGGAGGAGATGATCTTTTCGTGCATCAGAAACTCCGCGAAACGGATGTAGCGCCTGTTGTCAAGGGCGCCGGGGCGCAGGGCGAAGCGGGGCAGGGTGTCCTTCCAGGCGCGGCGGTTCAGTTCGTCGTCGAGGCTGGCGCGGTCGCCGGAGACAAAAAGCTTCCAGCTCTCGTCAGGATGGTTGACCAGATACTGCACCCCTTCCTCCAGGGCGTCGACAAAGGCGCGCAGCCTCGGGTCCGACAGGTTGCTTGAGGCGGCGACGAGGATCAGTTCGTCATAGGCCGGCACTCCATGCTCCTCCACGAAAAACGCCCGGCCGGGTCGGCCTTCGATGTCCATCTGGTTCAGCTCGAAGTTGCGGAACGCGCCGATGACCGCGTCGGTTTGGCCCGTGAACAGGGACGGGGACAGGGAGAAGTTGACGTTGACCAGTTTCACGTCATCAAGGGTCAGGCCTTCTTTTTCAAGCATCACTTTTAAGAGCGCGGTTTCAAAACCGCCCACGGAATAACCGATGGTCTTGCCCTTGAGGTCCGCGATGGACTTTATGGGGCCGTCTGCGAGCACCACCAGCGAATTGAGCGGCGTGGCCACCAGGGTGGCGATGCGGGTCAGCGGCAGTCCCTCGGCCACCTGCATCTGGTGCTGATGCTGGTAAGATACGGCGATGTCGGCCTTGCCCGCGGCCACGAGCTTGGGCGGGTCGTTGGGGTTGGAGGGGGCGATGAGTTCCACTTCCAGACCGTGATTCTTGAAAAAGCCTTTTTCCAAGGCCACGTAGAGGGGGGCGTGATCGGGGTTGATGAACCAGTCCAGAAGGACCGTGAGCTTTTCGGCCTGGGCCTGGGTGGCCAGGAGGAGAAGGGTTGCGAGGAAGAGGGTGATTTTTTTCATGTGGTTGTCCTTGTGGGTTGAAGAATGGGAGAATGAGCAAAGCTAAATTTATATTACGGTACAAAGGCTTGGCGTCCTTATCCGGGTCATTCCCGCGAAGGCGGGAATCCATGCCTTTGCTGCCTTTGTCGTTCAAATCAGAAAGGGATTTGCGCAGCGCGGCCGCGTACCGGTTCGATCCGGGTCGGGTGCGCCAAAACTCCTTCGCGGGCCTCGTAATGTTTTCCCGTCGTTGCTGACGAACAGACTGGAGCGCTCCGGGCGGGAGGCGACGGGAAAACAAACGATGCCTGGCTCAGTCAGACAGTTGCCGCCCCCGACCCGGATCAAACCGGCACGCGGGGACGGTGATTTAGAGGCGGATCGAAATGGGATTGATTGTCTGCCGTTAGGCATCATTTCCGGATCACCTCGGTGTCATTCCCGCGAAGGCGGGAATCCATGCCTTTGCTGCCTTTGCCATCCAAATCAGAAAGAGGCTTGCACAGCGCGGCCGCGTACCGGTTCGATCCGGGTCGGGGGCATGTATTTGCCTGTCTGTCCCATGCACAGCATTTTCAAATCACCTCAGTGTCATTCCCGCGAAGGCGGGAATCCATGCCTTTGCTGCCGTGACGAAGATGGATTCCCGCCTTCGCGGGAATGACACCGAGATTCATGCGTAGTTGTTTGCCTAAATCCTCAACGAGAAATCATGAATCCGCCTAACTGGTACAAGCCCACCTACCTATGCTGAGCCCACGTTCGTGGGGGTGACCCAGGCGTGGTGTAAAAATGCGCTGTCACTGCATCCCCTGCCTCGGCTGCCAGTAAACCAGCCTGTCGAGCAGTCGGTCCACAATGAAATAAAGCGTCAGGGACGTGACCGCCAGGACGGTTAGGGCCGCGAACATGACGTCGATCTGCATGCGGGCGTTGGCGTGGAGCATGTAGAAGCCAAGGCCTGCGCTCGATCCGACCCACTCCCCGACCACTGCCCCGATGGGTGCCACGGCCGTGGCAACGCGCAGGCCTGAGGCGAAGGCGGGCAGGGCCGAGGGGATGATGATGGTGCGCAACACGGCCAGGGGGCCCGCTCCCATGATGCGGGCCAGTTCCAGCAGGTCGGGCTCCGTGCGCTGCATGCCTGAGTAAAAGGATGATGCCACCGGGAAAAATATGATCAGCACCGCCATGGCTACCTTGGAAGCCATGCCGTAGCCGAGCCACAGCACCAGGATCGGGGCCAGGGCGAAGACCGGGATGGCCTGGCTGATCACCAGCACGGGCAGCATCCAGCGCTTCAGTAGCGGCGAGAGGACCATGACCAGGGCCGCGCTCGTGCCGAGGATCGTGCCCAGGGCCAGGCCGAGCAGGATCTCGGCCAGGGTCGTGCCCAGATGGGAGAGCAGCAGCGGAAACTTTTCGACCAGGGCCTGGCCCACGGGTAGGGGGCCGGGAAGGATGTACGGCGGCGCTCCGGACAGGGTGACCAGGATTTGCCACAGGACAAGAAAGCCTGTCGCCAGGATCAGGGGGCGCAGGATGTTCATGCCGCCTCCCCGTTCATGAGCCGTCTCAAGAGCCCGGCGTAGAGTCCTGTCACTTCGGAGTCTCCGGCTTCGCGCGGAGGCGGTCCGGCGGGTTCGATCACTTCGAGCACCCGTACCGGCGTGCCCCCGAGCACGATGATGTCATGCCCGAGACGCAGGGATTCCATGGGATCGTGGGTGACCAGCACCACGGTCGCGCCCGTGGTCAGGCGCGCGGAAAGGTTTTGCAGGCGCACCCGCGTCAGGGCGTCCAGGGCGGAAAAGGGCTCGTCCATGAGAAGGACGGGACGCTCTTCCATGAGGGTGCGCAGGAGCGCTCCGCGCTGGCGCATGCCACCGGACAGGGCGGAGGGCAGCTTGTCCTCGTATCCGGCCAGGCCCGCCTCGTGGATCAGTTCCAGGGCCTTGGCGCGCTTTTCGGGCGAGAGTTCCCCTCGAAGCCTGGCCCCGAGCAGGACGTTGTCCCGCAGGGTCAGCCAGGGCAGGAGCAGGTCGTTCTGGCTCATCCAGGCCACCTGTCCCGAGGTTTTCCCGCCGGAATCAAAACGGATTTGCCCGGAAAATTCGAGGTTCGGAGCGCCGGCCATGAGCTTTAAAAGGGTCGATTTGCCGCAGCCGCTCGGGCCCAGAATGCAGCTCGTGCGGCCGCCCCTTAGGGTCAGGCTCAGATCCGAGAAGAGCGGGCGGCCTTCGAAGTCGAGACAGATGCCTTCAAGGGTGATGCCTGGCGCGGCCTGCACGGTGGCGGGAGCGTGCACGGCTATTGAAAGAACCGGTGGAAGTGATGCACCGGCCCGTGTCCCTGGCCGATGACGTAGGCGGCTCCGGCCCGGATGGCCTGGCTGATGTATTCCTTGGCGTTGCGCACGGCCGTCTCCACATCTTCACCCCTGGCCAGGTTCGAGGCGATGGCCGAGGACAGGGTGCAGCCCGTGCCATGGTTGTTGCGGGTCGGGATGCGCACGCCGGGCAGGGTCACGACGCGCTTTTCGGATCCGATGTAGAGGATGTCGTCGCTGTCCCCGGATTCCAGATGCCCGCCCTTGACCAGCACGCTCCCCGGGCCCATGGCCGCGAGGTCCGCCAGTGCCTCCATGGCCGCCGCCTGGGTGGCTATGTCCCGGCCCAGCAGCACCGAGGCTTCGGGCAGGTTGGGGGTGATGATCGTGGCCATGGGGATGAGCTCCGATTTTAAGGCCTCGATGGCTTCGTCCTGGAGCAGCTTGTCCCCGCTCTGGGCGACCATGACCGGGTCGAGTACGATGATTCCCGCCTCGTGTCTGGCCAGACCCTCGGCCACGGTGCGGATCAGTTCCGGGGAAAAGAGCATGCCGATCTTGACCGCGTCGGCCCCGATGTCGCCGAGCACCGCGTCCATCTGCGCGGCCACAAATTCGACAGGCACGGCGTGGATGCCGGTCACGCCCAGGGTGTTCTGGGCGGTCAGGGCCGTGATGACGCTGGCCCCGTAGCAGCCGTGGGCCGCGATGGTCTTGAGGTCGGCCTGGATTCCGGCCCCGCCGCCCGAGTCGGACCCGGCGATGGTCAGGACCCGGTGATATGTGCGCTGGTTCATGAAAACTCCTTGGCGGCAAGAATGATGGTTTTGAGTTTCGCCGCGGCCTCCGCTGGATCAGGGGCCGAGACGATGGCCGAGACCACGGCGACGCCGTCGCACCCGGCGCGGATGACTTCGGCCGCGTTGCCGGGGCCTATGCCGCCGATGCCGACCAGCGGCAGGGATACGGCCGCACGCATGGCGGCGACGCCGTCAAGGCCCAGCGCCGGGGCTGTGTCGGTCTTGGTGGGAGTCGAGAAGACGGGGCTTACGCCAACATAGTCCGCGCCTTCGGCCTGGGCGCGGATGGCGTCCGCCACGCACTCGGCCGAGATGCCGATGAGCATGTCCGGCCCCGTCAGACGCCGGGCGTCGGCGATGAGCATGTCGGTCTGGCCCAGGTGCACGCCGCCCGCGCCAACGGCGAGGGCCACGTCGATGCGGTCGTTGATGATGAGCGGGATGCCTGTCCCGGCCAGAAGCTTCCGCACGGTCCGGGCTTCGGCCATGAACTCTCGGGTGCTGCAGTGCTTTTCCCGCAGCTGCACGCAGGTCACCCCGCCGGCCACGGCGGCGCGGACGATGTCCACGGTGGAGCGGCCAAGGGACAGCTCCCGGTCCGTGACCAGGTACAGGGACAGATCAGGCATGGTGTTCCTCGCGGATGCGGCATTCCCTGGCCAGCTCCTCGGGGGTCAGGTTGAAGAGGGCGTCCAGAAGATGAATCTGAAAGGAGCCGGGGCCGTCGGCCAGTGCGCCCGCCCTTTCTCCGGCCAGCCCGAAAAAGGCCAGGGCCGAGGCCGCGGCGGAGACGGGATCAGGGTCCACGGCGTGGAAGGCACCGACCAGGGCCGAAGCCGAGCAGCCCGTCCCTGTGACATAGGGCATGAGCGCGTGTCCGCCTTCGATGATCAGCGTGCGGTGGCCGTCGGTGACCAGATCGGTGGGGCCGGTGATGGCCAGGGTCGTGCCCAGTTCGCGGGCCAGGGCCCCGGCGGCCTTGGCCGCCTCCTCGATGGAATCTGTGGAGTCCACCCCTTTGGTTGCCGCACTCTGTCCGGCCAGGGACAGGATCTCGGAGGCATTGCCGCGCACCACGCTGACCTTTGTCCAGGCCAGGATGGATTTGGCGGCCTCGGTGCGCAGTTCCGTCGCCCCGGAGCCCACCGGATCAAGGATGATGGGCTTGCCCAGCGCCGTGGCCTTGCGTCCTGCCTTGAGCATGGACGACACCCAAAAATCGGTCAGGGTGCCGATGTTGAGCACCAGCGCGCCGGCATAGGCGACCATCTCTTCGACTTCGTTTTCGGCATGGGCCATGACCGGGGACGCGCCGCAGGCCAGGAGGGCGTTGGCGGTGTAGTTCATGACCACGAAATTGGTGATGTTGTGGATCAGGGGCTTGGTCTGTCGGAGGGCGCGCAGGTTGTCTGCGGCCTTCATGGCAAGATCGGACACGATGCACCTCGCACTGCTGTTGGCGTTGGGGGCAGCAGGGGCGAGGAATGGGGGGATTGGCCGACTATGGCCTTACGTCTTGCAATTCCCTTCGCTGGCATGATCCAGATCAGGTTCAACGGGTATCATCTCAGGCTCCTCGCCACCCCTGCAAAAACTCCTTTCTGGCTAGGACAAGCGGGATTGGCTGTCAAGCTCACTCACCGACGACACAGTTCCGCCCGGCGTCCTTGGCCTTGTACAGGGCCTGGTCCGCACGCAGCAGGGTGGTATCGACATGCTCGCCGGGACGGTGAATCGTGAAGCCGATGCTGACCGTCGGGGCGGGAATCTCTTCGTTGATCCTCTGCGCCTTTGTCACGGACTGACGCAGCCTTTCCGCCACGACCGCAGCGCTGGTCTGGTCGCAGGCCGGGAAGAGGAACAGGAACTCCTCTCCGCCCCAGCGTGCGCACAGGTCGTATTCGCGCAGGGAAAGCTCCAGGGCGCGGGCAACGGCCTGCAAGAGCTGATCACCGGCAGCGTGCCCAAAGCTGTCGTTGACTGCCTTGAAATTGTCGAGGTCCGCGATCATGACGGCGAATCCGCCGTCAGGTTTCCGCGTTGCACGGGAAGCGGCCTCTTCCAGGCGTACGGTCATGTAGCGGCGGTTGGGCAGCCCGGTCAGGGAGTCGTAGTTTGAGGCATGCTCCAGGCGCTCCTTGAGCTGATGCAGCATGGTCTGGTACTGGTCGCTGATGCGCACGATTTTTTCCAGTTGCCGGACTTTCTTTTCGTAGCTGGCGAGATATCCTTGGCTGCGTTCGCGTTCGGCGGCTTGAAAACGATCCGCGATGTGGGTCAGGCGGTCCAGCAGGCGCTGCTGGTCGAGGTAGCGCTCAAAGAGCTTCCCAAGCACCTCCTTCCATCCATCCGGAGGCGTGTCCGCGTTTAGAATGGCCTCGATGCGCCGCTCCAGACTGTCTTCGTGCGGACCCTGCTGCATGGTCATGACCTCGGGGCGATGGTGAAGGGAAAGGTGCAGTCTTCCTTGAATTCTTCGGCCAGTTCGCCAACGCGCTCGTTGTCGGGATCGTAGCTCCACAGCACGCTGACTGCTCGTCCTGCCAGATGGGACTCCTCCAGGCGGTCGAAAATATCCATCATGGCCCGGATGCTGCTCGTGTTGAGATAGATCAGCTCCAGATCGAAGGTGAGGGGCCGGTCGTCGTTCTTCAGAAAATCGTCGATCCAGTCGATGATGGGCTGGAAGAACTCGAAGGGATTTTCCGGATAGGAGTCTCCGGCCATGAATACGCGTCCCAGTCCGCTGTCGGCGCGGACCTCCGGGGTGCTGGGCGTCTGGGCGATTTCTAGGTTGTTCATACTCTTCTCGTAAGGAATTTTGAAATTTCTACAACACAACACGCAGGCTCAGGAAGCTGCGCTCGGCGTCGATTTCGCGCACGGTGGCGCTTAAGGAGCGTGTTGCCTTGCGGGCCATGTCGATGAGCCCCAAACCCGCGCTGCCGTTCAGGTCCTCACGTGGCTGGCGTAGCTGGGTCTTGAAGAGCGCCTTGAGCGCGGCGCGATCCAGGCCTGCCAATTCGTCCACGCGTTCTTTCAGGGCGATGCCATCGTAACGGGTGACAACATTGCCGGCGCTGATCACGTAGTGTTCGTCCTCGCGGGATACCACGATGGCTGCGCTGGAGGCGCCGGTCAGTTCCTGATGCTGGTCTGCATAGCGCCGGATGTTCTGGGTCATTTCGATGTAGACGGCAAAAATGTCGGCCACGGCGCTGGGCGCTTCCTGCTGATGGTTGAGATAGTCGCGCAGGGCGCGGCCGATCTCCTCGATCAGGGCTGCATTGATGGGGCCGTTGAAGCAGACCATGATTTTTTGCCGGTCGAAGATTTCCCGCAGGTCGTAAAGGTCGGGGGTGCTCATGAAACGGTCTCCTCGGGGAAAGCAGGTGGCGATGAATCGAAACAAAACGCCAGTATGGTGATGTCGTCGCGTTGCGGGTGCGTTCCCCTGTATTCTTCCAGGGCCGCAGCCAGGGCCTTTTCCTGCGCCGCCAGGGGAAGTCCGCAGTGAGCCCGGATCCAATTTTCAAAGCCGGTCCGTCCGAAAGGCAGCCCGCGCTCACCGCCGGATTGATCCAGAATGCCGTCGGTGACAAGGTAAAAAACGGTGCCGGGCTCAAGGTCCACGGTCCGACAGGTGAAGCTCCTGGACCTGCGGTCGTTGATCCCGCCACGGTCCCCTCTGATGTGTCCTACTTCGGTGCCCCTGGCCGTGAAGAGGTCGATATGTGCTCCCGCGAAATGGACCTTGCGGCTTTCCCACTCGACATAGCATAGCCCGATATCCATGGACGTGGCCAATCGCTCCAGCCGTTTCGTGTCCGGCATCATGGTCCGCACGGCCCTGTCCGCGCTTTCCAGCAGCGCGGCCGGATTGCTCCAGTCCTGCTCCAGGGTGGCGCGCTCCAGAGCCGCGTGAGCGATCATGGTCATGAAGGCTCCAGGCACTCCGTGGCCCGCGCAGTCGATGACGCCGAACAGGCAGCCCTCGGCACGCTCCCGGTACAGATAGAAGTCGCCGCCGACCACGTCGCGCGGATGCCAGACAACGAAATACCTGCCGTGCAGTCGCTCGCTGAGCTGGCGGTCCGGGAGGATGACCCGCTGGATGAGACTGGCGTAGCGGATGCTTTCGGTCAGCTGGCGGTGCGTGTCGGTCAGCTGCGTGTGGGTCGCCTGTAGCTCTCTGGTGCGTTCGGCCACGCGTTGTTCCAGCTCTCTGGTGTGGCTCTGGACCTGCGAGGCCATGGAGTCGAAAGCCCGGGACAGGGCCCCGATTTCATCATTTCGGTTGGATTGCAGCCTGGTTTCATACCGGCCCATGGCGATCCTGCGCGCCGACTCGGTCAGCATCTGCAGCGGCCGCAGGACCAGACGGTCGAATCCGATGGTCAGGGTCAGGATGACCAGAATCAGGATCATCGCGCCGCCCACCAGAGCCAGGTTGACGATGTCCGCAGACAGGATGCTCGCAGCAGCCGGATTGACGCTGCTGACTACGGTCCAGCCGAGCTCCGGGAGGTGCGCAAAGGCCATCATGCGTGTGCCGGAGAGCGTGGCGACCTGCAGTGGATTGACATCCGTCCCTCTGTGCCGTGTTTCAGCCAGGGTGCGGGCCAGAGTTTCACGATCGCGATCTTCGCTCAGTTCTGAGAAGACGGTGCGGGAGGTGTCGTGCTTGCCCATGGCCCCGTATTCGATTCTGTCCGGGTCGGGATGAGCCACGATGCGTCCCTGGGCATCGACGATGAAGCACATGGCTCCGGCAGAACGGGGCGCGAGCATGGTTTTCAGGAAACTGTCAAGCTGCATGCCGGTGCCGACCAGCCCCAGGGGGATGCTCGCCGCGTTGCGGACCTGCACATTGATCCAGAGTTTGGTCACCTTGAGGGTCGCATCGGGGTTGACGTTGAGCGTGTAGGGGACGGCGTGGTCCATGGTCGAAAAATACCACTTGTCGTCGCCCTTGGTCGGATCCAGAGTGTAGCGGTATCGGGCGCTGGGGCTTTTGGGGTCGGCGTAATAATAGGCCAGGGTGCGGTGGTGTATGACAAAATAGGATTGGTCGGCGAAGGCCTGTCGAAAACCTGCGGCCTCGGCCAGAAACCGGGTTCGGGCCAGAGTTTTTTGCTCATCCAAAAGCCAGTCCACCAGGGCGCTCAGACCTGCGAAGCGTTGGGCCATGGCCAGTTCCCGGCCTACCAGCGCCTGGATTTTTTCACGGGTCAGCTGGGCTTCGGCCACAGCAAGCCTGCGGCTGAGGTCCGTGGTCAGGTCGCGCATGATCCGCTGGCCGATGGCTACGGAGAGCAGCAACACCGCAGTCGATATGACCAGGAGCAGAAGGCCGACCTTGCGACGCAGGCCGGTGGCCCGTTGCCGGGAGGCCTGTGAATCAGGGAGAACGTGGGAGGAATCGGTCATGATACGCGCTGCGTGCTCCTTCGTGTCAAGTTAGAATACATTATGCCAAATTTTCAGTAGATTGCAATGCTCACAGTGTGCTGTCAATCCGTCTTCGCGAGGTTGATTCATGGATGGATCATGCGCGAGGTATTGTGTTATCAACCGTTCATGCAGTATCGGTTGTATGACAACGCACTGACATTCTGTCCGTCAGTTGCTAAAATCTCTTTTTCACCGTGGTTTTGGGAAAAGAGAGGGTAATGGCGATGAACACAAGGAGTTGCCTGATGTTTGAAAAATTTTCCGCATGGCCCCTGTGGCAAGGTCCCGGTCTTCGTCCGTTTTTTGCCATGGGTATGCTGGTGTTTTTCCTGTGTCTGGCTGCCACCGTTCTGGCCCAGGGCCCAGAGCCGATCAGGATCGGCAGCGTGTTCGCCAAAACCGGGGCGGGAGCCGAGGAAAATTCGCCCAACTACCGGATGGTCATGCTCGCGGCCAAAATCATCAACGCCCAGGGAGGACTTCTGGGGCGGCCCATCGAGGTGGTCGAGTTTGACACCAAAAGTTCGCCCCTAGGTGCGCGTCAGGCGGCACTGGACGCCGTGGCGGCGAAGGTCGTGGCCGTCATCGGCCCGTCCTGGAGTTCCCAGGCCATGGCCATGGGGCCGGTGCTGCAAGAGGCGGGCATTCCCATGATCGGCGCGACCACTACCGCTGCAGAGGTCACCGGTATTGGCGACTTCATCTTTCGGGCCTGTTACACCAATGGCTCACAGGCGGACGCGCTGGCCCGGTTCGCCTTTGACGACCTGCTGGCCAGGCGGGTCGTGGTGGTGACCATTGCCGGGGATGTCTACAGTGAGGGGCTGAGCTCCGTTTTCAGTCAGCGCTTCACTGCCCAGGGTGGCACGGTGGAGACGCAGCTTCGCTACCTGCAGAATGCCATGAATTTCGAAGAGCAGGTGCGCGCCATCAGCGAAATTTCCCCGGATCTGGTTTTTGTGGCCGGATATACCCGCGATTCGGGATTGCTGCTCAAGCAGGCGCGAGGCGGGGGCCTTGAGATGCCTTTTCTGGGCGGGGATGGGTGGACGGCACTGGAGCATTACCCGTATCTCGACCCGGCCAAAGGCGATAATTACTATGTGTCCCACTGGCATCCGGATCTGGATTCCGATGCCAGCCGGGCTTTTGTCAGGCTGCTCAAAGAGGAATTCGGACCGGACGCGCTGGGGATGATCGATGCCGGCAACGCCAATGCCTACGATGCCTTTGGGCTGGTGGCGGACGCCATTCGCCGCGCCGGCAGCGCCGACCCGGCCGCCGTCCGGGCCGCTCTGGCCGCGACAGAGGATTATCCCGGAGTGACGGGTTCCATCACCTTCAAAGACTCGCGTGATCCCCACAAGCCTCTGGTCGTTTTGCGCATCACCCCCGACACTGTCGAGTACGTCAAGAAAGTGGTGCCGGGTCTATGAGCAAAAACATCTCTCAGCGCATGAACCGTGACATTCTGATCACTTTCGCGGTGATCGGAATCCTGTTCGTTGCCCTGGGCAGCTTCATGCAAGTGCGCTGGAAGGACGACAACATCCATACCGTCTGCCGCATCCTCGACACCCTCGTCTCCAGGGAGCAGGACAACCTCGCCAACGAACTCTTTGAGCGCCGTATCATGGCCCTGGAAATGCGCCTGGCCGAGCTCAGTATGGTGGAGGACGTGCTGTGGGTCGAGCTATATCATGCCACGGGGCTCCCGTTGGCGGCCGCCTCGAACGGGGCGGCGACAGAGCTTTCGGAGCCCTTGGAGGTCGAGCAGTGGACCGCAGCGTCGGACTATGCCTTCGAGTATGACTTCTCGGCCCTGCTTTTTACCCGGCCCATTGTCGCGGCCGGTGAAACCATCGGCTGGATTCGCTTAAGCTACGATCTGTCCTTGCTGCGCAAGCAGTCACTGAGTTTTTTCGCCTTCATGATCAGCATCCTTGCGCTGACTCTGCTCTGCACCCAGATTCTCCTGCGCCGCCGGCTGCGCAAGTCGGTGGTCAATCCGTTGCGAGAATTGGGGAGGTCCATGCAAGAGATGGACGTCCAGACTCGGACTTTCGACGGGTCCATGTTGAGGGCCGACCAGGAGATCGCCAGTCTGGGCCAGGCCTTTGAGGATCTTCTCACGCGCCTCAACAACTCCTACCGCGATCTTGACAGCGCCCATCAGGCCCTCGCCAGGAGCGAGAATCGCCTCTCCCGCGCCATCGCGGCCAGTACCGACGGGGTCTGGGAGTGGGCATACAGCTCGGGGCAAGCGTATCTCAGTCCGCGTTGGTACGAGATGCTCGGCTACAGGGATCAGGAATTGCCCATGACCTTTGAAACCTGGAAGGACCTGTGCCATCCTGAGGATTTTGAGGCGGCGTCACGGTGTATTCAGGAAGTCGTGCAATCCAACGGGGCGAAATCCTATCATGCGGAATTCCGCATGCGCACCCGAAGCGGTGATTGGAAATGGATTCTGGGCCGCGGGGATGTCATCGAACGCGATGCCGAGGGCAACCCCGTTTTGCTGAGCGGAACACATACGGACATCACCGAACGACGTCTGGCCGAAGAGCGGCTGCGTCAGTCCGAAGAGAAGTTTTCCCAGCTCTTTCGGCTGTCGCCCGATGCCATCGTGCTGCTCAACGTGGCCAGTGGGCGTCTTGTGGACGTCAACGATTCCTTTGTGACGATTTCCGGCTACAGCCGGGACGAGGCCTTGGGCAGGTCGATGCTGGAGCTCGGGGTCTACCGCAATCCCGCCGAGCGGGATGAAATCTACAGCCGCCTGGATCGGGACGGGTTTCTGCGCGATTATGAATTCGAGGCTCTGCACAAGGATGGCTCCGTCGTTTTCTGCGCCATGACCTGTCAGACCCTAAAGATAGACGGGACACCGCACCTGCTGGCCGTGTTGCGTGACGTCACGCACATGAAGAAGCTGCGCGACGTCATGGTTCAGAGCGAGAAGATGCGCTCGGTTGGAGGCATGGCCGCCGGCATCGCCCATGAGATCAACAACCCCTTGGGCATCATCCTGCAGGCATCGCACAACCTCCTGCAGCGTTCACGTCCCGATTTTGACAAGAACATCGAGGCGGCGCGGGAAATCGGCCTGGATATGGAACTCATGGCGCGTTACATGCGTGCCCGCAAGCTCGATGTCTTCATTGCCGACATTCAGGAGGCGGCCACCAGGGCGGCGGGGATCATCCGGCGCATGCTCGATTTCAGTCGCCTGGCTGAATCCGGGCGCTCCCAGTGCGACCTCGCCACCCTCGTCGAGCACGCCCTGACTCTGGCCAGAAATGACTATGATCTGAAAAAATTCTATGATTTCAAGAAAATAGACGTGAAGGTCGAAATCGAGGAGGGGATTGGAAAATTTCCCTGCACGGAGACGGAGATCGAGCAGGTCTTTTTGAACATCCTGCGCAATGCAGCGCAGGCCATGGCCGAGGCTGTGCCTCCCATCGAAAATCCGCACGTCGCCATCCGGGCGCTGCGCCTTGCGAAGCGGGCAAGGATTGAGATCGAAGATAACGGCCCCGGCATGGAGCCGGAGATCAGCCGCCGGATCTTCGAACCGTTCTTCACCACCAAGCCGCCCGGCCAAGGCACGGGCCTTGGGCTTTCGGTGTCCTACTTCATTGTGACCAAGGGGCACGGCGGCACCATGGAGGTCGAGTCCGCTCCGGGGCGTGGGACGCGTTTCATCATTGACCTTCCCTTGGAAAAATAAAGGCAGAAATTATGCGTTTTTATTTGAAGTGCGCATGGGGCGTGAACCATCTTGGGCGGTTCGGGATATGATTCTTTTCGAAAAAGAGGCCCTTTCAAGGATACGCATGGTCGAGGTGCTGGAGCGTTTCGGCCCCGAAGCCGCCGTGGGCTGGACGGGGGGGAAGGATTCGACAGTGGTGCTGGCCCTGTGGCGGGCGGTGCTGCGTGAACATGGGTGTTCAGCGCCGGTGCGTGTCCTGAATCTTGATACGGGCTGCAAGTTTCCCGAAGTGCTGGACTTTCGCGATCGCCTGGCCCGGGAGTGGAACCTGGAAATGCATGTTGCGCGTCCCGAAGTCGAGCTGGCAGGCTATCCGCTGGCGGTGGACCCGGTGGCCTGCTGCGGCGATCTGAAGATCCGCCCCCTGAACGAGGCCGTCGCACGACTTGAAATTCCGGCCCTCTTGACCGGCGTGCGCGCCGACGAGAATCCGGACCGGGCCGACCGGCCATGGATGGATGATCACGGTGATCACGTCCGGGCCCTGCCCATCCTGGAGTGGACGGAACTGGACATCTGGACCTTCATGGTGCGTGAATCCATCCCGTGGTGCACCCTCTACGACCAGGGCTACCGCTCGCTGGGATGCATGCCCTGCACCGTCCGTTCGGCCCAGGGAGAACGCTCGGGGCGGGATTCGGCCAAGGAGGAGAGGATGGGACAGCTCAGGAGCCTGGGGTACTTTTAGGGATACAGTGCTTCTTCGAGCCGCCGTGTGCCCGGTTCGGGCAAGGCGGGAATCCGCTTTGCAACGAAAGATTGTCGACGGCGGAGTACCCGCATTCCGGTCCGCCCAAGGCAACGTCCCTCCCAACAAACCTCGGTGTCATTCCCGCGCAGGCGGGAATCCATGTCTTTCCTTGAAACGTGTTGCTGCAACGCGGCCGCGTTCCGGTCCGCCCCGGGCGAGGACCGTCGAAACTCCTTCGCGGGCCTCGTAAGGCTCAAGCGTTGCGTGGCGGTGCGGGAGGCAGGGACAGCGCGTCAGGCAACGCGTGAACCAACGAGTCCTGGCTCAGTCAAACAGTCGACGGCCCTCGCCCGGGGCGGACCGGAACGCTTGGGGCTGTGCGGTTGGCAATGGGACAGCAAGCAAAATGTGCCATTGAATCAGTTTTCCAGCGCCGCGCAGTCTTCGAGCGCCGCGATGTCGGGAATGCAGATGACGCCGCGGCCTTTGAGCTGGACAATGCCGTCCTTGGCCAGGACGTTGAGCAGGGATGAGACGGTCTGGCGGGAGGAGCCGATGATGGTCGCCATCTGCTCCGTATTGAGGCCAAGCGAGACCATGCCGCCGTCTTCGCACTGGCCGCAGTGGCGGCACTCCCGGCAGCGTGGCAGGCGTCTGGCCTCGTAGACCAGAAATTCGATGAGCCGGTTGCGCACGTCCTTGAAGGCCAGGGTGTCGATGACCGAGATGGCGTGGGACAGCAGGTCGCCCAGCACGTGGATCATGGCGGAGTTGAAGCTCGGCATGGAGCCAAGATAGCGGCGGACTTCGGACACGCTGGCGATGAGGATTTCAAGGTCGTCCAGGGCCTGGACGTAGGCTCTGGTGTGGGTCGCGTAAACATCGCCGGCGTCGAGCATGGCCATGGTGAATTCCTTGTCGCGGTAGGCAAGGTACACGCGGGCCCGTCCGGAGGTCACGATGAAGATCTGGTCCCCGGCCCTGGGCTCGAAGACCAGGGCTCCCCGGGCAAACTTCCGGGAGCTGAAGAGCTTGCGGACGGGAGCCATCTCCGGGCGATGGAGGTCTTGCAGCAGCGTGATTTCGGTCAGGCGCATGGGCAGCTCCGGCTTGTGATCCGTGAAAGAAAGGGAATCCAGGCGCAGGATTCGGCCTGGATGCTCCCTGCTTTTGCGGATTCATGCTGGTTTGCGGGCAATGTGTCCAGCGCCTCGGCCTGAGGCCTCAAGCACGTTCAGGAATTTTGAGTCATTGCTGTGAGCAGCCTGGCGCACACGGCATCGACCACAGGGCCGTCGGCCAGATTCAGGACGCTGGCCTGGGTCAATTGCCGCTCCACCAGGCTCGGCAGGATCGGCAGATGCACCACGTTTTCGGGCAGTCCCGCCATTGCGGGCAGTTCGGGTTCGCCGACGCCTCGATTGATCGCCAGCACCTGCCGCGAAAGTCCAAGCTCTCCGGCCAGCGCGCCCACCCTGGCCGCCGTTTCCAGCGACCGGCGGCTTGGTTCGCTGACCACCACCAGGGCATCCACCCCGGCCACGGTGCCCCGTCCCAGATGTTCCACCCCGGCCTCCAGATCAACCAGTACGTAGCTTTCCTCCTGCAGCACCAGATGGGCCAGCACGGACTTGAGCAGGGCGTTGGCCGCGCAGGCGCAGCCGTCCCCGGCCCCGGTGATGGAACCCATGGTCAGCAGCCGCTTGCGGCCCGGACGCAGTCCACCGTTGTCTTGCAACGGCAGGTCGACACTAAGCTCTTCGGGCAGGTCGGACACGTCGGGATTGAGGCTCAGGTAGCCGCTGCCGATGCGCTCGCGGACCAGATCCTCGCGTGCGTAAAGGGGCACGGGCAGCTCTGCGGACTCAAGTCCGCTGGCCTGGCCCAGACTGAGCGCCGTGTCCGCGTCCACCAGCAGCACGTCGTGCCCCTGCCGCGCCAGATAATCCCCCAGCCAGGCGCACAGCGTGGTCTTGCCCACGCCGCCCTTGCCCGCGAATGCGATCTTCATGCGATGCTCCTTCCGCAGGCCGCTCAAAAACGGCGATCTGCCTCGTTTCCTCGCATCTCACCATTTTTGAGCGGCCTGCGAATTTTGAATTTTCCAGGCAGTCAGTTTAAATGGGGGAACGCAGGCTCCCCCCGTTTTATCAGCTTTAGTGTGAGCGGTACCGCGCTAGGCGGACCAGCCCAGGGCCAGGCGCTTGGCTTTGATACGTTCGTCGATCATCTCCGCGGCCTTGAAGGGATCGGATTCGACGCTGAAACATGCGCCAAAGACGTCATCGAGTCCTTTCAGGGCCAGGTCCGTAATCATGGCGCTGCCCAGGATGTGCGGCGGCAGGCCGAGGTGCGTGTAGACACCGCTGGCCACGGCGTAGAGGCCGATGGCCGCTGCCTTTTCAGAGTACCATTCGGGCGCGCTGGCCGCCACGGGCAGGTCGCTGATGTCAAGGCCCGCGTAATTGGCCAGCACGGCGCAGATGTGCAGGATGCGCGAGTTGTCGACGCAGCTGCCCACATGCAGCACCGGCGGGATGCCCAGGGCCTGGCAGATTTCCGCAAGTCCGGCCCCGGCCCGCGAGGCCGCTTCCGGCTCCAGAAGCCCGGCCTTGCCCATGGCCACCGTGGCACAGCCTGTGGCCAGCACCAGAATGTCGCGCTTTATGAGCTCCTGGGCCAGGTTCACGTGCACATGGTCGTGTTTGAGCTTGGGGTTGTTGCAGCCGACGATGCCGACCACGCCGCGCACCTTTCCGGCCGCCAGAGCCTGAACCAGTGGTTCGGGGGTGCCGCCCAGGGCCCCCAGGATGGCTTCGTTGGAGAAGCCGGAGGTGATGGACATGGGCTTCGACGGAATCTCGACCTTGTCGGGATCGCGGCGCGAGTAGGCTTCAACAGCCATGAGCACTGCTTCGCGGGCCTTCTCGCGGGCGTTTTTGAAGTTGAATTCCATGTGGATGCCGCCGGGGAACTTGGCTTTGTTCGAGGTGGAGACGAACTTGGTGTGGTAGCATCCGGCCACGTTCACGAGGCTCGGCATGATGCACTGGTAATCCACGATGACCATCTCCACCGCGCCGGTGACGATGGCCAGTTCGGTCATGAGATGGTTGCCGGCCATGGGCACGCCCTGGCGCATGAGCAGTTCGTTGCCCGTACAGCAAAGGCCCGCGATGTTGATGCCCTTGGCTCCTGCTTCTTTGGCCTTGGCCAGGATTTCGGGCTCGCGGGCCGCTGCCAGAATCATCTCGGATACGATGGGACTGTGGCCGTGGACCAGGATGTTGACCTGGTCCTCTTTGAGGACACCCAGGTTGACCAGGGATTTGACGGGTTTGGGCGTGCCGAAGATGATGTCCGAGACTTCGGTGGCGATCATGGAACCGCCCCAGCCGTCGGCCAGCGCCACGCGGCTGGCGTGCAGGCAGATGGAGACCGGGTCGCAGTCCACGCCCATGTGCGTGCGGTGGAGCATCTCCACGCAGTCGCGGTCGATGCCGCGCGGGGTGCAGCCGAAACGTTCCCAGACGTCTTTGCGTTTCTGGGGTGCGCGGCTGCTGAAGGCCACGTTGTGGGAGCGGCAGCCGTAGTCCTCGAAGAACAGATTGGCCAGGGCCTTGGCCTGCTCGCGTACAGGCAGCCCCTGGGTCTCAATGCCCAGCTCCTTGCAGATGCGCTCGAGCTTGGCCTCGTCGCGGATGCCGTAGTCGGTGGTCTGCCCTTCGCCGATGGCGGCCAGCGTCTCCAGCAGATCGCGGCCGTGGTCCGAGTGCGCTGCGGCCCCGGCGGCAACGAAGCGGCCGAAGTTGCGGGCCACGGTCAGGTCGCCGTCGGCGCCGCACACGCCGAGCATTTTTTTCGGCCCCTTGGGGTTGATGCGGCAGGGACCCATGACGCATTTGCTGCAGGTCAGGCCCTGTTCGCAGAAGGTGCAATGGGGCGTCTGGTCTTTGAGCCGGTCCCAGACGAGATTCACTCCCTCGCGTCCAGCTTTGGCGATCATTTTCTGGGCGTCTTCCCAGGGGCTCAAATCCTGGATTTCTCTTTCCTTGGCCATGCACGTCCTCCTTTTGGTTTCGCGGCCTTTCGCCGGACTTATGGATGATGGAATACGTCACGCCGTCCTTTGGCGGTCCATTTGGGCTGTCCTAGACCATTGCACGTTTTTATGTCTGTCGCCTAGCTGACAGAGGGGGGATATTTTCGGATTTCCCGTCCTTGGCTTTGACGGTCAAATTCATTACGCTCCCCCGCCATGACAACCCCATCTGCCTCCTCGCATCCTTGTGCGGATTCTTCCATTTTGGCTCCGCGCGCCAGGACCCGCACCCTCTTCGTTGGCGACGTGGGCGTCGGCGGCGACAATCCCGTGCGCGTGCAGTCCATGACCAACACGGACACCCGCGACGTGGACGCGACCCTGGCCCAGATTGCGGCCCTGGCCTCCGCCGGCTGCGAGATCGTGCGCCTGGCAGTGCTGGACCTTGAAGCATCCATGGCTCTCAAGAGCATCTGCGCGGCAACGTCCGTGCCGCTCATCGCCGACATTCACTTCGATTCCCGGCTGGCCGTGCAGGCCGTGGAGGCGGGCGTGAAGGGCCTGCGCATCAATCCCGGCAACATCGGCGGGCCGGACAAGGTCGACCGTGTGGTCCACGCAGCCCGCGCGGCCGGAGTGCCCATCCGCATTGGTGTTAACAGCGGCTCGGTGGACAAGGAACTGCTCAAAAAACACGGCGGACCGACTCCTGCGGCCATGGTCGAGAGCGCGCTCGAGCACGTGCGCCTGCTTGAAGAGAGAGGCTTCGACGCTATCAAGATTTCGCTTAAATCATCAAGTGTGCTCGGTACGGTCGCCGCCTATCGTCTCATGGCGAAAACCGTGGACTATCCGCTGCACATCGGCGTGACCGAGGCCGGGACGGCCATGCGCGGGGCGGTCAAATCGTCGGTGGGGCTTGGCATCCTGCTGGCCGAGGGCATCGGCGACACGCTCAGGGTTTCGCTGACCGCCGATCCTGTCGAAGAGATGCTCGTGGCCTGGGAGATCCTGCGCGCCCTGGGGCTTCGGTCCAGAGGCCCGGAGATCGTGTCCTGCCCGACCTGCGGCCGCACCGAGATCGGGCTCATCGAGCTGGCAAATGCCGTGGAAGACAGGCTGCGCGGAGTGGAAGAGGTCTTTACCGTGGCGGTCATGGGCTGCGTGGTCAACGGTCCCGGCGAGGCCCGCGAGGCCGACATTGGCGTGGCCGGTGGGCGGGATTCAGGGCTCATCTTCCGCAAGGGCGAGGTCGTGCGCAAGGTGAAGGGCCGGGCGGAACTGCTGCCTGCCTTCATGGAAGAGCTGGAGAAGTTTCTTGTCGAACGCCGTAGCGGTGCCTGACTCTAGTTGTCATAAATTTATAGTCCCTTTAATTTTCGGAACAAACGCCGGTACCCCGGCTTCAGAGGAGATATCCCCCATGCTGTTCAGCAAATTCTACGTGCCCACCCTGAAGGAAACCCCGGCCGAGGCCGAGGTCATAAGCCACAAGCTTCTGCTGCGCGCGGGCATGATCCGCAAGCTGACCAGCGGCATCTACACCTACATGCCGCTTGGCCTCAAAGCCATCAACAAGGTCGCTGGCATCGTGCGCGAGGAGATGAACCGGGCCGGGGCCCAGGAGATCTCCATGCCCATGGTCCAGCCGGCCGACCTGTGGCAGGAGAGCGGGCGCTGGGATTTCTACGGCAAGGAGCTCCTGCGCCTCAAGGACCGTCACGGTCGCGACTATTGCCTCGGACCCACCCACGAGGAAGTCGTCACCGATCTTGTGCGCGGCGAGGTTCGGTCCTACCGTCAGCTGCCCATCAACCTGTACCAGATCCAGACCAAGTTCCGTGACGAGATCCGGCCCCGCTTCGGCCTCATGCGCGGTCGCGAGTTCATCATGAAGGACGCCTACTCCTTCGACAAGGACGACGAGGGCGTGAACGCAAGCTACCAGGCCATGTACGACGCCTACGAGCGCGTCTTCACCCGCTTGGGGCTGGAGTTTCGCGCCGTCAGCGCTGACTCGGGCGCCATCGGCGGCAGTTTTTCCCATGAGTTCATGGTCCTGGCCGACACGGGCGAGGACACCCTGGCCGTGTGCACGTCCTGCTCCTACGCCGCCAATCTGGAAAAGGCGGAGACGAAGCCTCTGCCCCTGTGCACGCAGAGCTGCGCCGCGCATGAGCAGGTGGCCACTCCGGGCAAGCACACGGTGGAAGACGTGGCCGGATTTTTGGCCGTGGCCACGACCCAGGTCATGAAGACCCTGCTTTTTGACGTGGACGGCAAGTCCGTGGCCGTGCTCCTGCGCGGCGACCGCGAAGTCAACGACGTGAAACTCAAGAACCTTCTCGGCGCGACCAGCGTCGAACTGGCCACTCCGGAGCAGGTCGTGGCCTGGACCGGTGCGCCCGTGGGCTTTGCCGGACCGGTGGGTCTGAAGGTCGATGCCATATACGCGGATCACGAAATCGCGGCGGGTACGGATTTTGTCTGCGGCGCCAATGCCGCCGACGCACATTTCATTCACGTCGACCCGCGCCGCGACATCACTCTGTCCACGGACGCCGCCCCCACGGGCTATGCGGACCTGCGCTCCATCACCCTCGACGACCCCTGCCCGGCCTGCGGCGGCTCCATAATCATGCCCAAGGGCATCGAGGTCGGCCACGTCTTCAAGCTCGGCACCAAGTACTCAAAAGCCATGAACGCGACTTTCCTGGACGAGAACGGCAAGGAACAGGTCCTCATCATGGGCTGCTACGGCATAGGCGTGAGCCGCGTGGTGGCCGCGTGCATCGAACAGAACAACGACGCCCACGGCATGATCTTCCCGCCGTCCATCGCCCCCTTCGAGGTCATCCTCCTTGCCATGTCCACCAAGGACGAAAAGGTCATGGCGCAGTGCCGCGAAATCCATGACTGGCTTGAGGGCCAGGGCATCGATACCCTGTTCGATGACCGCGACGAGCGCCCCGGCGTCAAGTTCAACGAAGCGGACCTGCTCGGTTCCCCCATGCAGATCGTCATCGGCGGCAAGGGGCTGGAAAAGGGCGTGCTCGAGGCCAAGAACCGCAAGACGGGCGAGAAGCGTGAACTGCCCGTGGACGACTGGCAGAACGCGGTTCTGGAATGGCGCAAGGAAGTGATGAAGGAGTGGGGGCTGGCTGACATATGAAATGTTGCTTGTTGAACCGTTTTTTCCCGGGATCATGAAACAGATGGACTCCTCGACTCCGGTGGCCCTCGACGCACTGCACCAGGAAATTCGGCGTCTGATTGAAACGGCCAGGACCCGTGTGGTCTCGCAGGTCAATCAGGCGCTGGTCCTGACGTACTGGCATGTCGGAAACACCATCCGGGCGCGTGTCCTAATGGATGATCGGGCTGGATACGGGGACGAAACCATCAAGCGTCTGGCCGAGCGCCTTGTCCAGGAGTTCGGTAGTGGTTTTGGCCAGCGAAACCTGTTTCGGATGGTCAAATTCACCCAGCAATTTTCCGACATGGAGATTTTGTCGACAGTGTCGACAAAATTGAGCTGGTCCCACTTTGTCGAGGTATTCAAGATAGATGACCCCTTGAAACGGGAATTTTACGTTGGGATGTGCGCCAGCGAGGGCTGGTCGGTCCGCATGTTGCGGCAAAGCATGGACTCCATGCTTTACGAGCGAACCGCCATTTCGAGGCAGCCCGAGATGGTCGTTCGAAGAGAGTTGGCCGACTTGCGCCAAAACCGCAAAGCCGGCCCTCAATTGTTTCTCAGGGATCCTTATCTGCTGAATTTTCTGGATCTAGCTGATGATTTTACAGAAAAAGATCTGGAAAATGCGATTTTGATGGATCTTGAACGGTTCATTCTGGAGATTGGAACTGACTTTGCTTTCATGGGCCGACAAAGAAGAATCCAGATTGGAGGAAACGACTATTATATTGATTTGCTATTTTATCATCGCAAATTGAGACGTCTTGTCCTCATTGAACTCAAAATTGGTGACTTCAAGCCGGAGTACAAGGGTCAGGTTGAGCTTTATCTAAAATGGTTGGAGCGATATGAAAAACAGCCTGAAGAAGAGACGCCGATTGCAATCATTCTTTGTGCTGGAAAGGATGATGAAGTAGTCGAATTGATGGATCTTCATCAAGACAATGTTCATGTTGCGGAATATTGGATTCAGTTGCCGCCAAAAGAAGTCTTGAAGAACAAACTGCATAAAGCCATCATGGAAGCAAGAGCACGACTTGAATTGGCAGGCAATACCCCTGAGCTACCGGACGAGTGAGCTTTCTCCCAAGGCTGGTCACATATCATGCACATATTTTCCGTCCGCACCCTGACCCAAGCCATCAAGGATGTCCTCGAAGGCGAATTTCCGTTCGTCTGGGTGCGGGGGCAGGTTTCGAACCTTTCCCGGCCGCCGTCCGGGCATGTGTATTTTTCGCTGAAGGACGATGACGCCACCCTGAGCGTGGTCTGGTTCAAGGGGGCGCAGCCCAAGGGGGCCGCCGGTGGTGGTGAGCGGGTCAATCCCGTCACCGGCGAGGTTGAGAGCGGAGAGCCTTTTCAGCTTTGCGATGGGCAGGAAGTGCTCGTGGCCGGGCGCATGAACGTGTATCCGCCGCGCGGGGCCTATCAGCTGGTGGCGGAGCTTGTGCAGGGCCAGGGGCTTGGCGAGCTGGCCGTGGCCTTTGAGGCCATGAAGGCCAAGCTTGCCGCCAAGGGGTATTTCGATCCGGACCGCAAGATGACGCCTCCGCGCAACCCGCGCCGGGTCGCCGTGGTCACTGCTCCCCAGGGCGCGGCCCTGCAGGATTTTTTGCGCATTGCCGGTGACCGGGGTTATGGGGCTACCATCCGGGTCTATCCGAGCCTGGTCCAGGGCGACAGCGCGTCGGCCCAGATTTCCGCCGCCCTGGACCGCGCCGACCGCGAGGGCTGGGCCGAAGTCATCGTGCTCATTCGCGGCGGCGGGTCCCTTGAAGATCTGTGGGCCTTCAACACCGAACCCGTGGCCGAGGCCATCTTCCGCTCGCGCCTGCCCGTGGTCTGCGGGGTCGGGCACGAGGTGGACACGACCATCGCGGATCTGGTGGCGGACCAGCGCGCGGCCACGCCCTCCCACGCGGCGCAGCTTTTGTGGACCGAGCGCGGGGTGCTGCGCCAGCAGGCCGACGAGATTTTCGTGGCCCTGGCCCGCGGCATGGCGCGTTTGCTGGACGCGCGGGAGCGGAGTCTGCAACTGCAGGTGCAGGGGCTGAACTGGCATTCTCCGGCCCGGCGCATTGAGCGCTGGGGCTTTGAGCTGGAGCGGCTTGGGGATCGTCTGCGTCAGGCCGCAAGGACGCAGCTGGACAGTCGCGCCACGGCCCTGGTGCGGCTGGAGGATCGCATGCACCGTTCCTTCGGCCCGGCCGCGATGCTGTCCCTGCGGTCCGACCTGGACCGGGCTGAGTCAGCCTTGGAGCAGGCCGGAGCACGCTTTGTGCGCGTCCGCCTGGAGGCCCTGCGCGGACTCGAGGGCCAGCTCGCCGCCCTGGACCCTGCGGCTCCGCTGGCGCGAGGCTACGCTTTGGTCCGGGGGGCATCCGGTTTCGTGCGTTCGCGGCAGGATGTGCGGGCGGGGGATGAAATCCGTGTGCAGGTTGCGGACGGAGAATTTTCAGCGGAGGTGCTGCCATGATGTTGCGACGTTTTCTTTTTTTCATCCTGCTGGCCACGGCCCTTTTCGTCACGCCCGGCAACGGGATTTACGCCGCGCAGCTGCGCCTGGAATGCCCCGAGGTCATCGGCATCGGCCTGCCCTTCGTGGTCAGGGTCGAATCCGACGAGCCTCTGGACCGGCTTCGCGTGGAATGGGCCGGCAAGAAGCTTGATGTGCCCGGGGCCGGAAAAACGGCTGTCGAATTTCTGCTCGGCACGGACGTGCTCAAATCCAGGCCCGGCACCGAGACCCTGCGCATCCTGAAACTCGGGCTCAGTCCCCTGTCCGTACAGACCTCGATTCTGGTCGAGGATCGTGAATTTCCCGAGCAGCGCCTGACGGTGCCGGCGGAAATGGCCACCCCTCCCGCTGCGGTGCAGGAGCGCATCGCGCGGGAAAATGCCGAGGTGCGCGCGGTGCTCGGCACGGTCTCGCCCGACAACCATCTGGTCCTGCCGCTCATGCGCCCCGTTCCGGGCGGAGTCAGCAGCGCCTATGGTCTTAAGCGTTTCTTCAACGATCTGGAGCGCAATCCCCACCGTGGGCTCGACCTGCGGGCTGCGCTGGGAGATCCGGTCAGGGCCGCCGCTCCCGGGCGGATTGTGCTGGCGGCGGATCATTATTACGGAGGGCGTTCGGTTTTTCTCGATCACGGCCTGGGCGTGTTCACCGTCTACATGCACCTGGACGAGTTCAAGGTCAGGCAGGGGGACATGGTCGAGGCCGGGGAAATCCTCGGGCTTGCGGGCCAGACCGGCCGGGTCACCGGCCCGCATCTGCACCTGGGCCTTTATGTGCTCGATCTGGCGATGGACCCGGCGGCTCTCTTTTTCGCAAATTCTGTCCAATAAAAAAGGCGCGACATGGCAAAGACACAGCAAACTTTCGAAAAGCGGCTTGAGCGGGTCAAGGAGATCACGGCGCTGCTTGAAGGCGGGGACCTGCCGCTGGAGCAGGGCGTGAAACTCTTTCAGGAGGGCGTAAGGCTTTCAAGGGAGTGCGGCGCGGAACTCGAGCAGGCCCGCATCATCGTCGAGAGCGCCGGGCAGGAGTCTGCGGCGGAGTCCGATGCTGCGGGAGACGAGGCATGAATCCGCAGGAAATGAAGGCTGAACTGGGGGCGCTCGGCGCGTTGGTGGAGTCCCGGCTGGCCACGATCTTCGGAGACGGCCAGACTCCCGAGCTGCTGGCCGCTTCCATGGACTATTCGCTCATGGCCGGGGGCAAAAGGCTGCGTCCGGTGCTCTGCCTGGCCTGGGCGGAACTGGTCGGAGGGCGTGCGGACCAGGTGCTTGATTTCGCCTGCGCCATCGAATGCATCCACACCTATTCCCTCATTCACGACGATCTGCCGGCCATGGATGACGACGACCTGCGCCGGGGCAAGCCCTCCAACCACAAGAAATTCGATGAAGCCACGGCCATTTTGGCCGGAGACGGCCTGTTGACCGAGGCCTTTACCCTGGCCTCGTCTGTTGCACTGCAACCGGACCGGATTCTGAAGGCCATTTTTCACCTCTCGACTGCTGCCGGTCCACGTGGCATGGTCGGCGGCCAGGTTTTGGACATGGGTCTGACCGGCAAATCCGCAAGCCTTGCGCAACTGCGCGAGATGCATGCCAAAAAGACCGGGGCGCTGATCGAGTCGTCCTGTGTCACGGGCTGCATTCTCGGAGGCGGCGGGGACCCCGAGCAGGCTCTGGCCTCGGAATACGGCCGGGCCATAGGGCTGGCCTTTCAGGTCACGGACGACATTCTGGACGTGGTCGGAGACGAGGCTGCCCTCGGCAAACCCGTGGGCAGCGACGAGGCTCAGGGCAAGTCGACCTATCCGGCTCTGCTCGGCATTGACCAGAGCCGGATTCTGGCCAGGCAGAGCGTGGATCAGGCCTTGGCCGCGCTGTCGGGATTTTCGCACCCGCGCGCCGATTTTCTACGGGCCGTGGCCCTCTATATTCTGGATCGAACGCATTAGGAGCATCAATGACTGAGCAGACCCTGCAGGAACTTTTTCCCACTCTGGCCGCCATCAAGAGTCCCGGCGATGTGCAGACCATGGATGAAAAGGAACTGACCAGGCTCGGCGAAGAGATTCGCCGCATGATCATTCAGACCGTGTCCGCCACGGGCGGGCATCTTGCCCCGTCTCTTGGCGTGGTGGAACTGACTATGGCGCTCCTGCGCGTCTTCAACCCCGCCCGCGACCGCATTATCTGGGACGTGGGCCATCAGGCCTATGCCTACAAGCTTCTGACCGGCCGCCTGCAACGCTTCCACACCCTCCGTCAGCTGGACGGCATCAGCGGTTTTCCCCGCACCAGCGAGAGCCCTTACGACCACTTCGGCGTGGGCCATTCCTCGACCTCCATCTCCGCCGCCCTGGGCATGGCCGCAGCCCGCGACCTGGCCCACCAGGACCACAAGGTCGTAGCCGTCATCGGCGACGGCTCCATGACCGCCGGGCTCGCTTACGAGGGCCTCAACCAGGCGGGCGGGTTGGGCAAGAACATGGTCGTGGTTTTGAACGACAACGAGATGTCCATATCGCGCAACGTCGGGGCGCTGTCGTCATTCCTTAGCCGCAAGCTGTCCAAGCGCTGGGTGCAGCGCTTCAAGAAGGAAGCGGAAAACATCATGCGCCAGATTCCAAAAATCGGCGACGATCTGGCCGAATACGCCCGGCGCTGTGAGGATTCCCTGAAGAGCTTCTTCACCCCCGGCATGCTGTTCGAGGCCTTTCGCTTTACCTATATCGGCCCCCTGCAGGGGCACGACATGCGCATGCTGACCAACGTCTTTGAGCAGACCAGGGAACTTGAGGGGCCGATTCTGGTGCATGTCCTGACCAAGAAGGGCAAGGGCTACGAGCCGGCCGAAACCAATCCGACCTTTTACCACGGGGTGGGCTGTTTCGAGCCCGAGACCGGCGCAGCCAGGAAATTTGCGGCCTGCTCGCTGCCCAGCTACACTGAAGTTTTCGGCTCCACCCTCTGCAAACTGGCCGAGAAGGATGAAAGCGTTGTCGCCATCACCGCGGCCATGCCCGAAGGTACGGGGGTGAGCTGTTTCGCGGAAAAGTTTCCGGAACGCTTTTTTGATGTCGGCATCTGCGAGCAGCACGCCGTGACTTTTGCCGCCGGTCTTGCTTCCCAGGGCGTCAAGCCCGTGGTGGCGGTTTACTCGACCTTCATGCAGCGTTCCTATGACCAGATCGTGCATGACGTCTGCCTGCAGAATCTCAATGTCACCCTCTGCCTTGACCGGGCCGGGTTGGTCGGTGAGGACGGGGCCACGCACCATGGAGTGTATGACCTGTCCTTTCTGCGCCACATCCCTAACCTGGTGATCATGGCCCCGCGCAACGAACCCGAACTGCAGCACATGCTGGCCACGGCCCTGGCCTATGAAGGCCCTGTGGCCCTGCGCTACCCGCGTGGAGTCGGCGAGGGCGCGCCCCTGACGGACGCGCCCCAGATTCTGCCTATCGGACAGGGCGAATTGCTGCGCGAGGGAGGGGACGGGGTCATCGTGGCCGTGGGCAGCCGGGTGGGGCCTGCCCTGGAAGCGGCGCGGATGTTCTGTGAGGAGACGGGTAGGGAAGTGGCTGTGTTCAACGCGCGTTTCGTCAAGCCGTTGCCACAGGGCCAGTTGCTGGACCTGGCCGCCAGGCAGCCTTTCATGCTTCTGGTCGAGGAGAACGCTCTTCCCGGTGGATTCGGGTCCGCGGTGCTGGAGCTTCTGGCCGATCATGATGCATTGGAGGGGCTGCGCGTGAAGCGTCTGGGCGTTCCTGACAGTTTCGTCGAGCATGGCAGCCAGAAGGAACTGCGCGCCAAGCTCGGCATCAACCGCGACGGGATCATTGAAACTCTCCGGGGGCTGGTCAGCTGATGCCAAGGATGTCTTTTTGATTTTGGACGACGTTGTTCATACGTCAAAAAGCCCGGTTCTGGCCGGGCTTTTTGACGTGTGGAGATCTTCTCGCCGCTGGGCGAAAAATTCAGCTATTTTTTGACCACCATGACCGAACATGGGGCGTGGGTCACGACCTTGCTGGACACGCTGCCGATGAGGAATCGTTCCACCGCGCCGGCACCCTTGTTGCCGATCACGATGATGTCGATGCCGTGTTTCTCGGCATATTCGACGATGGCGTCAGCAGGCGAAGGGCTTTCTTCGACAACGATTTCTACGTTGGCTTCCTTGACCTGATCCTTGATCCGTAGCACCGATTCCTCAAGGCCCTTGCGGATCTTGTTCAGAAATTCTCCAGAAACCTCGCCAAGATACAGGTTGTTGTAAGGGGCGCTGGATATGGTCAGGGCCGTAAGCTCTGCATTTTCCTTGGCGGCCATGTCCATGGCCTTTTTGAGCACCATGGTTGCGTATTCCGATTGATCGAGCGCTACCAGAATTTTCATTCCTTCAACCTCCTTTAGTTTTTTTTACCATCTGCGAGTTGCTCTAAGGATGTTTTCGTCTGTTTTCAGACTGTCCAAAGCCGGTCCGATCCTTACACGTATACCTTAAACATAACTCCTGACGCCCTTTTTGGCAATCAACGGAAAAAGCGACGTGATTGCGGAAGATGTTTCAAGACCGCCGCATGCGAGTGGCTCTGCGAAGGTGCCTCAATTCCTGCGTGAACCGGGAACCTGGAATATCTTTTTTTCCGTCTTGCCCGGCTGTTTTGTAACCAGATATTTGTGCCGGTTCAGGGCCCGTTCGGTCAGAAGCAGCATGATGTCGGGCAGATCGGACTGGGCGTGCATGCGGTTGAACTCTTCGTCGTCGCGCAGTCTCTGGCTGACCTGGTATCCCTGCTTTTCGTCCGGGTCGAGGACCACGTCTTTGGGCTGAACATCGACCTGCTCCCCAATGGCCTTGGACAAAAAATCAAACATGGTGCGCTCATAAAATTTCTTCACGTCTTCCGTCGACTCGGCTGCGTCGATCTGACTGCGGTAATGCGGCTCCACTTCGCGTTGCTGAGCCTTGAAAGACCATTGTTTTGTCATGCCGACCTCCATGAGAGAGTGAGGGGTGGTTTTCTGGACCTGCCTTCAACCAGTTTCGAGCAGAGGGGGAGCGATTTGAGGAACTTGCCGCGTTGCAGGAGTATGGAATTTTACTGGTTGTGCAACTCATAGCGCGGTGGGAAATATTTGGCAATGCCGCACTAAAACCAGGCGCTGTCTCTGATTGTTCGAGCGGTAAAAAAGGACTGACCGCCAGTATGATAAATGGCGGCCAGATCCGTTTATTGTCTCGGGTCGCGTGGATTGGGCCAGGAAGCGGGGCGGGTGGAGCGAACAGGATTGATATCAAGTCCGCCGCGGCGAGTGAACCGGGCGCTTACTTCAAGCTCGATGGTGCCGCAGTGCCGGCTGATGTCGGCGTGAATCCTTTCGACGCAGGCTTCGTGAAAGCCTTGATGCTCGCGGTAGGAGACAAGGTAGCGCAGCAAGGCGTCGTGCAGGATGCGGGGGCCGTCATAGGCGATGCAGACCGTGGCCCAGTCTGGCTGGCCCGTCACCGGACAGCAGGAGCGAAACAGGCGGGTGAAGAGGGTTTCGCGCTTGGTCTCCGGCGCGGTTGCGAGCAGGGATGGGTCTGGCTGATAGGTGAAGCCGGAGATATCCTGATCGTCGATACACGTTCCCGTCGGTTCGGCCAGGGTGATCCGCGAAAACATTTCCGGGGGAACAATGCGCACAAGCACATCCGCCCCGGCGGCGCGGGAGAGGTCGCGGATCATCATTTCCTGCAGTGCATCCGCGCTTTCAAGGGCGGTCATGTTGAAGGAATTGCAGTAAAGCTTGAAGGACTTGGATTCGATGAGGCAGGGCGAATTCCAGGGGACCCGTACTTCGGCCATGGCCACAAGCGGCTTGCCACGCAGACTGAGCCAGGACAGCTCGTAGATGTTCCAGATATCCTGGCCATGGGCGAAGGAGGGCGTTTCTTCGATGCCGGCGGCGTTGCGTCCCAGGGATCTGGGGATGGGACAGAGCTGGTCCGGGTCGTACTGCGGGGCGTAATCCGCCTGCCTGCCGAGAACCATGCGCTTTGAATCGGTCTTGGTAATGGGGTGCATGAGCCACCTTTTTGCCCGGCACTTTCGCGTCGGGGGTGAGGGAGAATTTCTAAAGCGGGTTGACACTTGTCCGCTGCCTTGAAGAAACGCTGCTGAATGAAAATCGCGGGCAAGTCAAGGCGGGGCGGCCTCTGCCGCGCTCCCGGGCTTGCCGGGTTGCGCGTGAGCCCAAAAAAACTTAGAAGATGGGTATGCCGGATTTCAACCACATACGACCACTACCGCATCAGCAAACGGAAACCATCGTGCAAAAAGCAGGTTATAGTAAATTCATCGCGCTTTTTTTCTGGCTTTTTTTTATGTCCCCAGGAATCGCCGCCGCCGACGAACACGCGCTCGCGCCTCTCGACGCTCAAAAGCTGATCGAAGAAAACAGGGAGAATGCCAAGTTTGTAATCATCGATTTGCGGACACAAAGGGAATTCGACGAGGGGCACATAGAAGGTGCACGGCAGATGCACTTTTACGCCACAAATTTCATGCGGGTCATGTCCCAGATCGACCGCGAGTCGACCCTGCTTCTGTACTGCCAGAAGGGCAGGCAGAGCCCGCTTGCTTTCAGGGCCTTGCAGCGGCTCAGATTCGCGCAGATATTCATACTTGATGGCGGAATTGAAGAGTGGATCAACGCGGGTCTGCCCACAGAATTTTCCTGATCCGGCGCCGCAGGATCTTGCGGATTGAAACGAGCGAAGTCAGGTGAAAATCGGTACGTCCGTTTTTCACCTGACTTTTTTTTGCGTTCTGTCCGTTTTTGGGTGAACTATTCCGGCGGAGGGAACACAAGATCGGACACGGTCCAATGCCTGGGCGCGTTCGTGAACGGACAGGTAAAAGCCAGGCTCCTCGCCACCAGTTGCAACTCGTGCAAGCGTGCCGAACTGCGTGCGTAGCGCGGGTCGCCCAGGACCGGATGGCCCAGCCCGGCCAGATGACGCCGGATCTGGTGTTTGCGACCGGTGTCGATGCGGGCGATAAGGAGTGTGGAATTGGAAGCCGGGTCGCTGCGCACAACCTCAAAGCGGGAGCGGGCCTCCTTGCCGTCCAGAGGTTCGCACGCCTCTGTCCCGGTCCAGTCCGGGATTCCTTGCACGATGGCTGCGTATTCCTTTTCAACCTTGCCCTGGCGAAAGAGTTCTCCCAGCTTCGCGGCGGCCCTGCCGTCGTGAGCCAGCAGCATGATCCCGCGCGCTTCGCGGTCCAGGCGATGGGCCGGGTGCAGTTCATTCCTGGCCCCGAGCTTGGCCTGGGCCAGGCGCGGCAGGGAGCAGTGGTCCGCGAAACGGGTGCCCTGGGACAGAACTCCGGCGGGCTTGTTCCAGACCGAATACCATTTGGTCTTGGCAATGAGCTCGGGTTCGGCTGGAATGAGGGCCAGCAGGACCGGGTTATAGTTGATTTCCAGGCGTTCGTCGGGATTCACTTGCGTGGAGGCGCGCCGCAACCGTGAGGTCGACCTGCCCGGACGGGACCACCATACGCCGCCCTTGGTCATGCAGTCTTTTATCCTGGCTTTGGACAATCCGGTGAGCGTGGCCAACGCGTCGCAGGCCGCCGCTGTTTCCTTGACGGTGAAGGTGCGGGTAAAGGCTTCAGCGGGCATCAATATTTTTTTCCCGCAGGCAGGTAGGGCAGATAGTCTTCGCGAACGGGACAGAACACTTCGATGGCCAGACAGGTTTCATGGATGACCGCGCCGTGGGCGACTCCGGGGGCGATGCACCAGCTGTCGCCAGGCCCGAAGTGGTGGTCTTCTCCGGCGATGGTCATGGTCATGCGTCCCGAGACCAGATAGCCGGTCTGTTCGTGCATGTGCGAATGGATGGGCAGGAACGAGTGCTCCTGAAGTTCGAAGCGGGCCATGAGGGTCTTGTCCCCTCGGACCAGAGTGCTGACGCTGATGCCTGGGATGAGTTCGTGCCAAGCGGCGTCTTCGTTTTTAGTGATCATGCGGTGGCTCCTTTGGTGATCGTGACGCACTTCTTTATCCGATCGATTATGGCTTGACAAACGCTCAGTGCAGGGGCAGTGATTTTTGCCATGAATACCACAGCCAGCAGCGTTTCCCTTCTTTGGTGGCGGCATGAAAGACATGCCGTGGGATGCGTCTTGGCCTGAAATCCGTCAAAGGATGAGCAAAATACCAACCGCGGCAGTGCAGACTGACCGCGGTTTTTTTTATTCGAACCTCAAGGAGACTCCTCATGACCATGCCCACAGCCGACGGTTTTTTTGGCGCCTACGGCGGACAGTTCGTTCCCGAACCGATCAAGGACATCCTCAACGAACTGGCCGAGGCTTTTGAACGCTATCGCAACGATCCGGATTTCATCAAGGAATACGAGTATTATCAGAAGCAGTTCACCGGCCGCCCCAATCCGCTCTATTTTTGCGCCAACCTGACCAAACGTTGCGGGGGAGCCAAAATCTACCTCAAGCGCGAGGATCTGAACCATCTGGGCGCGCACAAGGTCAACAACACCATCGGCCAGATCCTGCTCGCAAAACGCATGGGCAAGAAGAAGATCATCGCCGAGACCGGCGCGGGCCAGCATGGCGTGGCCACTGCGGCAACGGCGGCGCTCATGGGCATGGAGTGCACCATTCACATGGGCGCGGTGGATGTGGAGCGGCAGAAGCTCAATGTCTTTCGCATGCAGATGATGGGGGCCAAGGTCGTGCCCGCCGAGAGCGGCCAGAAGACCCTGAAGGAGGCCGTGGACGAGGCGCTCATGGCCTGGGTCCAGGACGCGCAGAACACCTTCTACCTGCTCGGTTCGGCGGTGGGGCCGCACCCGTATCCGGTCATGGTGCGGGAATTTCAGTCCATCGTCGGCCGGGAGGCCAAGGCGCAGATCCTGGAGGCCGAAGGACGTCTGCCCGACTACTGCATCGCCTGCGTGGGCGGCGGTTCCAACGCCATGGGCCTTTTTTCCGAGTTCATTCCCCATGAGGAAGTCAGGCTCGTCGGAGTGGAGCCTGCCGGCAGGGGACTTGCCTATGGCGAGCACGCGGCCACCCTCTGTCTTGGCGAACCGGGTGTGATGCACGGGTTCAATTCCTACATGCTCAAGGATCCGGCCGGGGAACCCGCGGAAGTCTATTCCATTTCGGCGGGCCTCGATTACCCCAGCGTCGGTCCCGAGCATGCGCACCTGAAGGATCTGGGCCGTGCCGAGTACGTCCACGCCAGCGATCACGAGGCTCTGGACGCCTTCTTCCTGCTCTCGCGTACCGAAGGCATCATCCCGGCGCTGGAGTCATCCCACGCCCTGGCCCATGCCCTGCGCATCGCGCCCGCACTGACGCCGGAAGCGATCATCATCGTCAACCTTTCCGGGCGCGGTGACAAGGACGTGGACCAGATCGAGCGCATGGTCGCCAGCGGCGAGATCACTCCGCCGATCATTTAGAACAAAACGGCCCGGTCGGATGATCGACCGGGCCTGTCTGCCCATGCTCAAACGAGCGCGCCGTTTTCTTCCTGACTCCTTGTCAGACCACCAGCCCCAGGGGCACGCCGACCTCGGCCTGCATGAGGCATTCACCCAGGCCAAGTTTGTCCAGTTCACTCCGGAATGCATCCACATTCTGTTCCAGGACCGGGAAGGTGCCCCAGTGCATGGGCAAGACCTTCTTGCATCGCAGCATCATGGCCGCCAGGGCTGCCTGGGCCGGGTCCATGGTGAACACGCCGCCGATGGGCAGGAGAGCCAGGTCGATCTTGTAGAGTTTGCCCCACAGGGCCATGGACGAGAAAATGCCCGTGTCTCCGGCGTGGTAGATGGTGTACCCGTCCGGCAGGCGGATGATGAACCCCACCGGTACTCCTGATTCACAGGAATGATGGGCCTGGACCATGGTCACGCTGATGCCCTGGTGTGTCACTGTGCCGCCTATGTTGAAGCCGATGCCGTTCAAGATCTGGCTGTCGGCAAGGCCCTGGCTTTTGAGCTTGGCGGCCAGTTCCACGATGCAGCCCAGGGCCGCGCCGGTGCGCTGGCAGATCTCAAGAGCTTGGCCCACGTGGTCGCCGTGGTCATGGGTGACCAGGACGAGATCTGCGGTGATGTTTTCGGCCGCAGCCTTGGCCGACGGGTTGCCGTCGAACCAGGGGTCGATGAGTATGGAAAGGTTCTGGCTATTGATGGCAAAGGCTGAATGGCCGTGCCAGGTCAGGGTGTTCATGTCGCCTCCTTCAGGTGTGGTCGCCGCCAAGGGCGACGCGTAATTCCGCAAGAATGCTCCCGGTCGCAAGGAGCAGGTCCTCGGCCTCACGGCGCAGTCCCTCCGGGGCCGCGTTCGCTCTGGCTGATTCTTCCAGTATTTTTGCCGTCGATCCTTCTTCGGCCAGGCCCATGTTCATGAGCAGGCCTTTCACGCCGTGGGCATGGCGCATGAGCCGGTCCGTGTCCATCGTTTCGAGACAGTCCCGCAAGTCCCGGTCGTGTTCGGCCAGGGTCTCGGCCAGGCTGTGGATCAGCGGCATGGCCTCGTCGCGGTCCAGTTCATACTGGGCGGCCAGTGCGGCCAGCATGCGTTCGACGTAGCCGCCGTTCTCGCTTGGCGCTGAGGCTGGCGGCCGCACGGGGGACGGAGCGGGCGCGCTGTCTGCCTGTTCGCCGGCTTGCTCCCGTCCCGTCGCCGGAAGGGAATCGAGAGGTTCGCTGAAACGGCTCAAGGTGGCGTACACGTCGTCCAGGCGCAGGGGCTTGGTCAGGTAATCGTCCATGCCGATGCTGAGGCAGCGCTCCTTGTCTTCGATCATGGCGTGGGCGGTCATGGCCACGATGGGCGTCCGCGTGCCCTGTGTCTTTTCGCGCACGGCGCGGACCAGAAAGCTGTCGTCCATGTCCGTGGGCGCGGGCAGGCCCTGTTCGCAGGCGCGGATGATGCGCGTGGCGGTGAACCCGTCCATGACCGGCATCTGCAGGTCCATGAGAATCAGGTCGTAGGTGTGCCTGCTGATCATGGTCAAGACATCCAGGCCGTCGCTCGCCTCGTGCACGGTGTGTCCCATTTTGCCAAGCAGCAGCCCGGCCAGTTCCCGGTTGGTGGCCACGTCGTCGACGAGCAGGATGTCCAGGGGACGGAGCCTCGGCAGGGTCTGCTCTGTGGGCTGGTTGTCCGGCAGGTGCAGGCGCAGGCCGAAAGCCTGGGCGAGGGCGCGCAGAAGCTCGTCCTGCAGCAGGGGTTTGGTCAGCACCGCTCGGATCTGCCCCTTTCCGGCGGCGACGGACTTGTCGCCAATCTGGGTCAGCACGATGCTCGGGGTGTCGTGCAGGCTGCCGCCGGAGAGGGTGAGTTCCATGCAGGCAAAGTCCCCGAAATCGGTGTCCATGATCGCCAGATCAAAACTGTTTCCGTCAAGGGCCATGCATTCCATGCAGTCCGCGTCTTTGCTGTTAAGGCCCCAGAAAGCGAGCAGGTCTCTGATATGGGCGCGGATGAGCGGGTTGTTGGCCACGATCAGGACTGTCGCCGCGTGATCGAAGACCCCGGCATGGGCAATATCCGGGGCGGCGGCCTGACGCATGCGGGCGTGGAATTCAAAGATGCTGCCCTGGCCCGGCGTGCTTTGCACCGAGATGTCGCCGCCCATGAGCCCTACGAGCTTGCGCGAGATGGACAGCCCGAGGCCGGTGCCGCCGTAGACGCGGGTGGAGGAGCTGTCGACCTGGGTGAAATCGTCGAAGATGCTCCCCAGCTTGTCCGGGGGGATGCCGATGCCGGTATCCTCGATGCGAAAGCGCACGACGCAGTCCTCCCCTTGCGGTTCCACGCTGCAGGAGCAGCAAACGTGACCCGATGGGGTGAACTTGAGCGCGTTGCCGAGCAGGTTCATGAGCACCTGGCGCAGGCGGATTGGGTCGCCATGCATTTTGGCAGGCATGTCCGGGGGCAGGCGGCAGATCAGTTCGAGCCCTTTTTCCGCCGCGGTGAGCCCGAGGGTGCTGACGGTCCTCTCGACCTCGGCGCGCAGGTCAAAGGGACGGATTTCAAGGGCAAACTGGCCGGCCTCGATCTTGGAGAGGTCAAGTACCCCGTTGATGAGGTTGAGCAGGGATTCGGAGGCGTTCTTGACGATGGTCAGGGCGCGGTGCTGCTCCGGCGTGACCCTGGTGCCGAGCACCACGTCGGTCATGCCGATGATGGCGTTCATGGGAGTGCGGATTTCGTGACTGAAATTGGCCAGGAATTGCGATTTCATAAGGCTCGCGGATTCAGCCTGCTGCTTGGCCAGGTTTAGTTCCTGCACCAGCTGCGAGAGCCTGTCGGCGTCATTCTCCCGGTTCTCGAAATCCCGGGCGGCGAGACGGCGCTGGAGACTCTGAAGCTCCTTTTGGCACTCCTCCAGTTCGGGCGATCTGTCCTGGCGGCTGGAATTCGTTTGAATGCTCATGAAGTCTGTTTTCCCCTTGCCGGGCTGCCTGGCTAAGGCCCTGGTGCCGGAATTTTCAGCGTGCGCCGCGCGGCGGATTGTCTTGCAGCTATCAGAATTCGTGTCCGTCTCCAAGACGCCTCTTTTCGTCGCTTTTGGCGGAGGAACCCTGGGCTGGGCGCAGTGGCGGGAGCGAAGGTAAAAAAGGTGGCATGGAATTGATTTTCTTTTTCTTCTTTCTCGGGTAGGATCTGAAAAGTCAAATGCGGACGTTTAAAATGATGGAAGTTTGCCGGTTATGAAAAGATCAACCCGTTACACCTGTCTGTTGTGCAGCATTTTTTTGGTGCTCTGTGCTCCGGGAATTCTTTTTTCCGCGGACCAGGCGACACGAGTCCACCGGGTCGCCGAGGGAGACAGCATCCGCCAAGTGCTGCTGCAATACGCCTGCGTCACGTCCATGGGCGAATATGCAGAGTTCAGGGACGCTTTCCTGAAACTCAATCCCGACATCCTTCATTCCGGACTCCTGATTCCGGGAGCGGACATTAAGGTGCCCGTGTGGACCAAAAAATCGAAGAAGAGCTGTCTTGTTTTCGAGGAACAGCGCATCGTGCGGGTCGAGTTCGAGCCTCTGACCTCTGCCGAGAGAGTTCTGGTCTATCTCGACGGACCGGTGCTGCCTGACGTGTTCACCCTCAAGACTGCGGAACCGGTGCGCGTGGTGTGCGATTTTGACGGAACCCTGCCCCAGACCGATCTGATTCGGGACATCGCCACTGACGGACGCATGGTTCACAGGGTCCGGGTCGGCCACCAGGACAAGCCGTTCATGCGGGCCCGCGTGGTACTCGATGTCGACGAATCCCTCATCGGCCGCATCGAACAGGAGTTTTTCGAGCAGGAAAGCCTTTTCTCCATTACCGTATTCGACGCTTCATCCCGTTGAGGTTCCGGCGTCGCGCCACGAACCCCCTCACCTGAGCCTTGCGCGTTTTCAAAAGGATACCTCATGTATGTTCACGTCCCTCCTCTGGAGATTGAATCCCGTTCCCTGGCAATCATCGATGCGGAAGTAAAAGAACCCCGCCCGTTTTTAGGTGACGAATGGATCGTGGCCAGGCGCATGATTCACACCACGGCGGACTTCGATCTGCTGGCGCATATCCGCTTTCATCCGCAGGCCATCATGTCCGGCAAGGACGCTCTGCTGGCCGGGGCCGACATCGTCACCGACACCCGCATGGCCCTGTCCGGAATTCCGGTTCGGCGCCTGGAGCCGCTTGGCTGCACCGTACGCTGCCTCATTGACGATCCTGCCGTGGCAAAGCGGGCCAGAAAGGAAGGCGTGACTCGCGCCTGGGCCGCCGTGGACGAGGTCATGGCCCATGGCGGAGCGGACATCTTTGTCATCGGCAATGCGCCCACGGCCCTCTATCGACTGCTGGATTGGATGGAGCGCGGGGCCAGGCCGCCCCGGCTCATTGTCGGCATGCCCGTGGGTTTTGTGAACGCGGCGGAATCCAAGGAACTGCTCCTGGCCCAGACCGCCATCCCCTTCATCACCATCACCGGACGCAAGGGCGGTTCGAGCCTGGCGGCCAGCGTGATCAACGCCCTGCTCAAGCTGGCGCTGGAAACGCCGCGATAACCGGTCGCGTCAGACCGGCGCCTGTTTTTTTCACAGCGACACATCGACCGCTTTGTGTCATCAAATTCCTGAAATGGTATAAAAAAAGCGCCTCCAACCGAAAGACGGTTGGAGGCGCTTCATGTTTGGCGAGCCTGCGAATTTTGAATTTCTCAACAGCCAGCTAATATCTGATGGCCGAGAAGCGCATCAGTTTGTCCCACTGATGGGTGGAGGTGATGCGTCGGATGGTTCCGGTCTTGCCGCGCAGAACCAGGGAATGGGTGGTTGCACCCGTGCCGGAGTAGGAGACTCCGCCCAGAAAGGTGCCCCCGGAGATGCCCGTGGCCGCGAAGAAGACATTGTCGTCACGGATGAGGGTATCCGTGTCCAGGACCTGTTCAAGGTCCAGGCCGAAGTTGAGAACGTCTTTTCGCTCAGACTCGGACTGGGGGTCGAAGCGGGCCAGGATCTCTCCGCCCAGGGCCTTGATGGCGCAGGCCGCCAGCACCCCTTCGGGAGTGCCGCCGGTGCCGATCATCATGTCCACGTTGGAGGACGGATCAACAGCCATGAGCGCCCCGGCAACGTCGCCGTCCGTATGTAACTGGATGCGCGCTCCGGCGGTGCGGATCTGGCTGATCAGGTACTTATGGCGCGGCTTGTCCAGCACGAAGACGACCAGATCCTCGACCTTCTTGCCCAGGGCCCTGGCCGTGACGTCCAGGTTGTGCGCCACGGGGGCGTTCAGGTCCACCGCACCCTTGGCCGGGGCCGGGACCACGAGCTTTTGCATGTAATAGCTCGGACCCGGGTTGAACATGGTCCCGGCCGGTGCAAGACCGACCACGGCGATGGCGTTGGGCCGGCCGTAGGCCAGCAGGTTGGTGCCCTCCACCGGATCCACGGCCACGTCTACGGCAGCGCCCCGGCCCGTGCCGATGCGTTCGCCGTTGTAGAGCATGGGGGCCTCGTCCTTCTCGCCTTCGCCGATGACGATGCGCCCGTCGATATCAAGGGTATTGAAGGACAGGCGCATGGCATCCACGGCCGCTCCGTCGCCTTCGTTCTTGGCACCTTTGCCGAGCCAGCGGGCCGAGGCCAGGGCCGCAGCTTCCGTGACCCTGACCAGGTCCATGGCCAGATTTCGTTGCGGGGCTTCCATGCTATTCCTTGATGAACGTGATGAGGTTGCTCGTGGTGAACCCGTATTTTTCCTTCAGCACTCCGGCCGGGGCAGAAGCTCCGAAATGGTTGATGCCCCAAACCTTGCCGTCCAGGCCCACGTATTTGTACCAAAGATCCGTGCGCCCGGCCTCGATGGCCACGCGGCGGGTGATGGAGCGGGGCATGACGGCCTCGCGGTATTCGGGGCTCTGTTCGTCGAAGAGTTCCATGCTCGGCACAGACACGACGCGGATTTTGAGCTCCGGACACGCATCCGCGGCTTCCACGGCCAGATGCACTTCCGAGCCTGAGGCCAGGAGCAGCATTTCCGGAGCTTTGTCTTCGGGATCGCGGACTACGTACGCGCCTCTGGCCACATTCTCTTCCAGAGGCTGGGGCAGTTCGAGCACGGGCAGCCCCTGGCGGGTGAAGATCAAAACCGAGGGCCGCGACTTCTGCTTCAGGGCTACAGCCATACAGGCGGCGCTTTCACGTGCATCTGCCGGACGCAGAACCAGCAGGTTCGGGATCAGTCGCAGGGAACTGACATGCTCGATGGGCTGATGGGTCGGGCCATCCTCGCCGACGAAGAACGAGTCGTGGGTGAAGACGTGCAGGACCGGGAGGTGCTGCAGGGCGGACATGCGGATGGCGTTTCTTTCATAGTCTGAGAAGACCAGGAAGGTCGCGCCGAAGGGGACGATGCCGCCGTGCAGGGCCAGGCCGTTCAAGATTGCGCCCATGGGGAACTCGCGCACCCCGAAGCAGAGGTTGCGGCCCGATGCGTTCTTTGCGGCGTTGAAAACGCCTACGGTTTCACGGAATTTTACGGTCTGGTTGGACGGGTCGAGGTCAGCCGAGCCGCCCATGAGCGTGGGCAGTTGCTCCATCATGGTCCCGAGGCAGGCACCGAAAGCCTTGCGCGTGGCAACGCTTGCCCCTGACTCGAATTCGGGCCAGGTCAGTTCGCGCTGGGAGACCGGAGTGGTCACGTCTTTCCATTTGCCCGCGAAGGCCGGGTCGGCGAGCTTTGCCGCCAGGGCCTTGTCCCAGGACTGGCGGGCGGCGCTCAAGGTCGCAAAGCGGGTGCGGAAAGTGCTGAGCACGTCTTCGGGCAGATAGAACTCCTCATCCGGCAGTCCGAGCTTGGCCTTGGTGGCGCTGATTTCCTCTGCAGGCAGGGGCGACCCGTGGGTGGATTCGCTGCCTTCCAGGGTGGCGCAGCCCTTGGCCATGGTCGTGTTCCCGATGATGAGGGTCGGCTTGGCCGTTTCGGCCTGACCGGCCTTGATGGCGCTTCGGATCTGCTCGTGGTCGTGGCCGTCGATCTCGATAACCTGCCAGTGCATGCTCTCGAAAAGGGCTTTGTAGTCCACGCAGTCCACGCGGCAGGTCGGTCCGGCCAGCTGGATCTTGTTGCTGTCGTAGTAGGCGATGAGCCTGCCCAGGCCCCACTGGCCGAACAGGGCCGCGCTGCCAAGACAGATGGGTTCCTGCACGTCACCGTCGGAGACCAGCACGTAGGTGAAGTGTCCGGCGCTCTCGGCGTCCAGGTATTCGCGCAGAAATGCCTCGGCCACGGCCATGCCGCCGGCCATGGCGAATCCCTGGCCCAGCGGTCCGGTGGTGGCTTCGACGCCGTCGGTCATGTCGTGTTCGGGATGCCCCGGAGTCTTGCTGCCGAACTGGCGGAAAGCCTTCAAGTCTTCGATGCCAAGGCTGCCCTTGAGGGTGAGCAGGGCGTAGAGCAGGGCGGATTCATGGCCCGCGGAGAGCACGAAGCGGTCGCGGTTGAACCATTTTGCATCCTTGGGGTCGAAATTGAGGAATTCCTTGAACAGGACGTAGGCATAATCCGCCGATGACATGGCCCCGCCGGGATGGCCGGAGTTGGAGGCGCGGACCGTGTCCATGATCAGGCCCTTGATGACGTTGACGGCTGTAAGATCTGTCTGGGTGGCATTGGTGGTCATGATGGTTCCCGTGATGTCGAAAAAGGCGTTTATGGGTTAGGCTGTCTGCTGATCGATGAGGTCGACACGACGCTGGTGGCGTCCGCCCTCGAACTCTGTGCCCAGGAATGCGTCGGTAATGGCCTTGGCCAGATCGACCCCGATGATGCGTTCGCCCATGCACAGGACATTGGCGTCGTTGTGCATGCGGCTCATGCGGGCCATGTACTCGTTGGCGCACAGGGCGGCGCGGATGCCTTCGAAGCGGTTGGCGGTGATGGACATGCCGATGCCGGAGCCGCAGATAAGGATGCCTGTGGCTTTAAGACCAAGCACTTCCGTGGCCAATTTGCCCGCGATGTTCGGGTAGTCGCAGCTTTCCAGGGAGTGAGTGCCGACATCGATGCAGGTAAAGCGCCCCGCGAGGTGCTCCTGCAGGATGTTTTTGAGGCCGAGGCCCGCGTGGTCGGAGCCGAAAACGATGGTGCGCATGCTAGACCTCGGCGTCGGTTGTTGCCGTGCGGTTCTTGACGTATTCGGCCCTGGTCGAGGCAAGTTCCTGCTCCAGGTGGGCGACTTCTTCCTGCAGGAAGCTGATCTGCTTGAGGATCAGGTCATTGTCGCTGGCTTTGGGGTCGAACTCTTCGCCTTTGGACTGGCTTGCGGCATAGCTTCTTCCCAGGTTCATGAATTCTTCGGCCAGGCGCTTTTCCATCTGTTTGATTTCCCAGCGGCGAAAGCCCTTGATGAAGACCCACTTGCCTTCGCTGGCAAGGAGCTTGAAACCGGCGATAACGGGTTTAACAGTATTTTTGAGCATTCACTCCCTCCGATCAAGTTTATCAGTTGTGTTGTGGTGTGGATATGATGCGCATCCACTGCACGTCCTGGGGCAAAGTCAAGTCCAGGTCGGCGGCCTGCCATTCCCCGCCGGCCTCCAGGGATTTGACCCTGAGCACGGCTTTGCCATCCCTTGGGGATGAAAACGTGTATCTTTCGTAAAGCGCATGGTCCGGAAAGGCCGGCAGAGTGTAGGGCTTTTCACAGGTCAGCGTCCAGCCCCGCCTGCCGCCGAGGATCAAGGCGTCCATGTTCACCGATGATTCCACATAGGCCACATCGCCCGAGGAAAAATTGAAACGGATCCGTCCCTCCCGGCCTGACTGCACGGAGGTGTACTCCGGCGACAGGAGCGGGCCGAGATCGCCGCTCAGCAGACTGCTTATCTGCCTGGCATCGAAGGGAACCGGAATCTGGAACAGTGCCAGCCCGGCCTGGGCCCGGGCATGATGGTAGGCTTGGTTCTCCAAGGGAAGGTAGGCCGTCCAGAGTTCCGGGGTCTCGCGGATCATGGCCACGGAAGCGCCTGTCCCCGAGGACAGGTCCATGCGGATGACGGACGCGGGATATCCCCAGAGTTGCCCGACCATGCGGCCGGTGCGTTCCTTGGTCAGCACCTGCAGGGAGAAACGTGCCGTGATGCGGTCCGCAGCCGAAGAGCGGGGGTGCAGGGTGGACCAGATGCGCGACACGGCGGCAGGATCCTGCACCGGAATCTGCGGCGCGCAGCCTCCGAGGAAGGCGATCAGGGCAAACAGGGCAAGCCACCTCACCGTGCACGACCCAGGGCGTTCAATTTGATCCGCACCTCTTCGGCGTTGTCCCCTTCCAGTTCCAGGGCTTTCTCATACCCCTTGCGGGCTTCGGAGATCAGCCTCAATGCGCGGGCGATATCCCCGTAATGTTCCCAGATGACCGGGTCCGAATCCACGAGCAGAACGGCCCGCTGGATCTCCTGCCAGGCCAGCCTGTTTCTGCCCTGCTTGAAGTAGACCCAGGCCAGGGAATCGACGAAGTAGCCGTTGTCCGGCTTGACCTTGAGGGCGTTGTCGATAAGTAGCTCCGCCCGCTCCAGGTCGCGCCCCTGTTCCGCCAGGCTGTAGCCGAGGTAATTGAGAGCGTCGGCGTGCTCCGGGTCCTTGGAGATGATTTTGTCCATCACCAGCATGGCCTGGTCGCGGTGTTCCATGCGGTCGTAGACCATGCCCAGACGGTAGAGGATGCCGGTGTTGTCGGGCCAGGTGGCCGTGGCCTTGAGCAGCAGGTCCAGGGCCTGTTGGTATTCTCCGTCATACTCGTGCATTTCAGCCATGATAAGGTGGAATTCCGGCTGCTTGGGGAAAATGTCCATGGCCTTAGCGCAGAGTTCCTTGGCCCCGACCTTGTCATCCTTGCGGTAGAGAAGGTGGATGCGGAAAATCAGGCTGCGTTCATAGCGTTGGTGGTTTTCCGGAATGGACTCAAGGTAGGCCATGGCCTTTTCGGGATTGTCACGGCCTTCGTATTCCAGCACGGCCAGAAAAAAAAGGGCGTCCACCGGAATGGGGTTTTCCCTGGACATGGGATCGAGAATTTCCGCCGCATGGTCGTAGAAGTCCCGACTGAGCAGCAGATTCGCCGCGTCCAGGATCAGCGCGGGATCATCCGCTGCCTGCAGGATATACGAGAGGGCCTGGTCGGGATTGTTGAGCTTGAGGTTGAGTTCGACCAGACGGAAAAGGATCTGCTGATTGGCGATTCCCAGATCGACGAGGTTGGAGAAGACACGCTCTGCGTCAACATAGTTTTTCTGGACCTCGTAAGTCAGTCCGAGCTCTATCCAGGCATTGTAATATTCAGGATCCGCGGCCACGGCCTGCTGGAAGGCGGCGATGGCCCTGTCGTAGAGTTCCAGACCGAAAAAGCCCTTGCCGAGGAGAAATTTCGTGGTCGGCCCCGCATCTTTTTCCGCGATGGCACTTAGCCTGTCCACGGCTTCGCCAAAGCGGCCCTGCTCCAGCCTGTAGAGCGCCGCCTCGTGGGCGAGGTCGGTCATTTCGGGGTGCTTGCTGCGGTAGTCGTCAAGGGTTTGCACCGCATCGTCAAAGCGGCCCTGGGCGGCATAGGTTTTGGCCAGGGTGCCGAGCAGGGCTTCCGATTCAGGGTAGCTGGCAAGTCCCTGGTTCAGGACCAGCAGCGCATCGGAAAATCTGGATGCGCGCCAGTGCAGGTTGCCCAGTTCAAGGAAAAGGTCGGGCGAGGGCTGGAGCCTGATGGCCTGTTCAAGAGCCTGCGCGGCCTGGTCAGGTTTGTTTTCCTGAAGCAGCTCACGGTAGGCGAGGTAGGAATAAATGGCTTCGGCTTCGGTGGATGCCGGGGCCTTTACCGGGGCCATCGTGGCGGGGGAGGGTGGGGTCTGTTGGGCGCAACCGAGGAAAGCGGTCAGCGCTGCGGTTAAAAAAAATCTGGTGACAAACGTTCTGGTCATGCAGTGATGTGTCCGGAACAGTCATTTTTTTTGCAAAATGCCTGAATTATTTTGTAGATTTTTCTTCCCATGACAAGCCCCAGTTCAATGAATTCAGGTCCGTAGATTTTTCCTGCCGGGGTACGGAACGTGTTCTGAATGGAAGCGACCACTTCCAGTCCGGCTGGGAATTTATCCAGGATCTGCTGCAGGGTCCATTCCTGATAATTACATATTTCCCACAGGGTGGTAATAAAATTGTCCGGTCCCCAGCGGAATTTATCGGCGTCGTAGAGCGCGTCGGCCAGCAGTTGCGTGCCGTGATGGTCGAAACGGACCGGTTCGGAGAATGCTTCGTGGCAGCGCACCGCGTCGGCAATCATCTGCTTTTCTTCGTCCGTCAAGGGGTAGTCTCGCAGAATGAGCAGGGCGAGGTCGGCTCCGCGCACGGCGTGGTCCCCCTCCAGACGGCAGATGTCGTGCAGCAGTCCCGCGAGCATGGCCAACAGGCCGAGCCGTCTGGCCTGTTCAAGCCCCAGGGTGGAGGCTTCGCCCAGGATCAGGGCGCTGCATTCGATGGCCACTTTTTTGGAGTGCTCGATGCCGTGTCCGAATTCGTCGTTGAGGAAGGGCAGAACGTCCTCCCGGCAGCGCATGATCATGGGATGGGAAAAGAACGTGTCCCTGGCGGAGGCCAGCTCCGCGCTCATGTCCGTGTAGAAGCTGGGCAGGGCGTCGGGAGTCACGGACGCGCTTTCCTGCTTGAGGCGAATCAGAATATCATTCTTCATGTTCTATCCAATCGGCGGAAAAATCCTGGATGGTGCTTGACATCTGGGCCTTTATCTTTTGCAGCAGGCGCGCTTCTATCTGGCGTACCCGCTCCCGAGTGATACCGTACTTGTCGCCGATCTCGCGCAGGGTGATGGGCGAATCGGCCAGGAGGCGCTGCTCAAGGATGTCGAGTTCCTTTTCGTTCAGGCCGTCCCGGATGGCGTCTATATTGTCGTGGATGAGCACGCTGATCTCGTCGGCGGCCATCTGTTCCTCTATCCCGGCTTCCAGTGCGGGGATGAAGTCCATGGGTGTGAAACTCGAATCGTCCCCGATCTTCATGTCCAGGGACACGTCATGCTGCCCCAGGCGCTGCCCCATCTCCACGATGTCGGCTTCGGAAACCTGGAGGTTGTCGGCCAGGGTGGCCGTGCTCGGGTCAAAGCCCTGGGCCTGCAGGCGCTGGCGCTCCTTGCCCAGGTTGTAGAACAGCTTGCGCTGGGCCTGGGTCGTGCCGATCTTGACCATGCGCCAGTTGTCCATGATGAACTTGAGGATGTATGCCTTGATCCAGAACGAGGCGTAATAGGAAAACTTGATGCCCTTGTCCGGATCGAACTTCTGGACCGCCTTCATGAGGCCGACGTTGCCTTCCTGGATCAGGTCGAGCACATTTTTCATCCAGCGGCGCTGGAAGTCCATGGCGATCTTGACCACCAATCTGAGATTGGAGGTGATAAGGGTAAACGCCGCCTCTTCCTCCTGCTCATCACGGTAGCGCCGGGCCAGGTCGAATTCTTCGTCAAGTTCCAGCGGCCTGAACTTTTTGATCTCCTGGAGGTAGATGTGCAACGGGTCCAGGGTCGCGACTTCGCGCCGGGGTACGGTGGCCAGGATCAGGGGCGCAATCTCCTCGGTGTCGACGGAGGCAGCCTCGTCGAAATCATCTGTCGCATCGGTGTCGAACTCGTCGTCCTCGGATACGGGAGTTTCAAGTTCTTCATTCAGGTCGTCATCTGCGGGGCGTTTATTGGAATTCATTTTGGTGTGTAACTGAAAGTGATTCTCGGGCATCACGTGCTGCAAAAGTGAAAGGAGGTTGCCCGTGGGTCGTTCCGTGTGAAGCGTTATGGGGAAATCAGTCCGGTGTTTCGAAGTTTGATATCATAGAGTTTTTGTTTGTCCTTTTCAATGATTTTCAGTAGGGCACTTCGTTCACCTGAGTGTTAATTTCAGATCTTCGCGAGGTGTTGAAATGCGTGATTTTCGCCGGGCGCTCAAAGGCGGAACCGTTCTTGTTTTTGACGGAGGCATGGGCAGCCTTCTTCAGCGACGTGGCCTGCAGGCCGGGCAGTCTCCCGAGGAATTCGGGATGGCCAATCCCGATGTCGTGGCTTCAATCCATGCCGAGTACGCCCGCTCCGGGGCAAACGTGGTAACCACGAACACCTTTGGCGCGACCCGTTATAAGCTCCCCCAGGGTCTTGACGTGTTCAATGTCAATGAGACCATGGCCCGCGCCGCGCGTCAAGCCGTGAGTGACCATGTCTTCGTGGCCGGCAGCGTCGGCCCCACGGGCAAGATGATACGGCCACTCGGCGATATCTCTTTTCGCGCCCTGGTTGATGTCTTCAAGGAGCAGATTCGCGGCCTGGTCGCTGGCGGGGCGGACCTGATCCTGGGTGAAACGCATTTCGACCTGGCCGAGGCGCGCGCCGTGGTCGTGGCCGCACGCGAGGTATGCGACCTGCCCGTGGGCATCAGCATGACCTTCGAAGGCGGCGTCAGCCTGACCGGCACCACCCCGCAAATCTTTGCCCAGACCATGGAAAACATGAGCGTGGATCTCATCGCCTCCAACTGCAGCGCCGGTCCCGAGCAGCTCATCGAGATTGCGCGGGCCATGCTCTCCGTCTGCGACACCCCGGTGCTCATCGAGCCCAATGCGGGGCTGCCGGAGCTGGTGGACGGTGCCACGGTGTTTCGCCTGCCCCCGGATCCCTTCGCCTCCGCAGTCTCCATCCTTACGGCCGAAGGCGTGTCCTGCATCGGCGGCTGCTGCGGCACCACGCCGGAGCATATCAAGGCCCTGAGCGCGCTGTGCGCGGGCAAGGCCGTGCCGCAGTCGCAGGCTGCCGACCGTCCGTGCCTGGTCGTCACGTCCCGGTCCCAGGCCGTCGAGTTCGGCTTCGACCGTCCCTGCCGCATCATCGGCGAGCGCATCAACCCCACGGGCAAGGCCGAGCTTACGGCTGAGCTGCAGAGCCTGCAGACCCGCCGGGTCATGACCTATGCCGAGGAGCAGATCGGGCGCGGCGCGCATGTTCTGGATGTCAACGTGGGCGCACCCATGGTCGACGAGGCACGCATGCTGCCCCTGGCCGTGCAGGCCCTGACCAGCGCTCACGGCATCCCCCTGTGCCTGGACTCCAGCGACATTCCGGCCATTCGTGCCGGGCTTGAAGTCTATCCCGGTTCGCCCCTGGTCAACTCCATCAGCGGTGAGGAAGAGCGGATGGACGTGCTCGGCCCCCTGTGCCGCGACTACGGCGCGCCGTTCATCCTCCTGCCGCTCAAGGGCCGCAAACTGCCCGTGACCGCTGCCGAGCGGCTGGCCATCATCGAGGAGCTGCTCGTCAAGGCCGAGAGCCTGCGCATACCGCGCCGCCTCATCCTGGTCGACGCCCTGGCCCTGACCGTGTCCTCCAAACCCGAGGCGGCCAAGGCCTGCCTGGAAGTCATCCGGCACTGCCGGGAGCGCTGGGGCCTGGGGTCGACCATGGGCCTGTCCAACATCTCTTTTGGCCTGCCTGCCCGCGACCTGATCAACTCGACCTTTCTGTCCATGGCCATGGGCGTCGGCATGACCTCGCTCATCGCCAACCCCAACGCCGTTCGCATCCGCGAGAGTCTGGCCGCGGCGGAAGTGCTGCTTGGCCGTGACAGCCAGGCGGCGAACTTCATCGCCTCCTACGCCGGGTGGACTCCCGGCAATCCCGCGGCCGCAGCGACTGCAGGGCCTGCCGACGAAGAGGGCAGTCCCGTGACCCTGGCGGTCATCAAGGGGCAAAAAGACCGCATCGTCGATCTGCTGCGGGACCGCATCGCGGCCGGCGACGACCCTTTTGCCCTGGTGGACGAGGAGATGATTCCGGCCATTGCCAAGGTGGGGGAAAAGTACGAAAGGAAGGAATATTTTCTGCCGCAGCTCCTGCTCTGCGCTGAAACCATGCAGACCGGCTTCGAGTCCATCCGGCATCTGCTCGTGCGCGAGGGGCGGGAAGTCAAGGCCACCATCGTCATGGCCACGGTGGAAGGGGACATCCATGACATCGGCAAGAATATCGTCTGTCTGATGCTCAGGAATTTCGGCTACAACGTCGTCGATCTGGGCAAGGACGTGGCCGCCGCCGACATCGTGGCCGCCGCAGTGGAGCACCATGCTTCGGTCATCGGGCTGTCGGCCCTCATGACCACGACCATGGTCCGCATGGAGGACACCGTGCGTCTGGTCCGCGAGCAGGGCCTGCCCTGCCGGGTCATGATCGGCGGCGCGGTGGTCAGCCAGTCCTATGCCGATCTCATTGGCGCACACGGCTATGCCGACGATGCCGTGGCGGCGGTGCGGGTAGCCACCCGGCTCTGCGCCGAGGTCCGCCCGGCCTGAATCATTCAAGTTTCAAGCGGGAATACGCATGGAAAAATACATACTTCGCAAGGCGACCATCGCCGACGTCAAAGCCATCCACCGCATGCTCATGGATTGCGCGAGCAAGCGCCTGCTCCTGCCGCGGTCCTTCGGCGAGCTCTATTCGCATCTGCGCGACTTCATCGTGGCCGAGGACACCCGGTCCGGTGAAGTGGCGGGGTGCTGCGCCCTGACCATCACCTGGGAGGCCCTGGCCGAGGTTCGTTCCCTGGTGGTTGCCGAGAGCGCCCAGGGTCAGGGACTGGGGCGCCGCCTGGTGGAATTCTGCGTCAGCGACGCCCTGACCTTCGGTGTTTACAAGGTCTTTACCCTGACCTATCAGGTTCCCTTTTTTCAGAAGCTGGGTTTTTCGGAGGTGAGCAAGGATGTCCTGCCGCAAAAGGTGTGGGCCGACTGCCTCAAATGTCCTCAGTTTCCCGAGTGTGACGAAGTGGCCATGATGATTGAATTGTAAGTTTCGATATGACGGGATTTCCGGGAGAGTTCATGAAATTTGTACAGCTTTTTGACCGTTCTCAAATCGAGGCGCGTGCACAGGAACTGGGGCAGGCGATATCGAGCCATTACGGCGACGAACCGCTGGTCTGCGTATGTGTACTTAAGGGTGCCTACGCATTTTTTACCGACCTGATGCGTCATTTGACCATACATCCAACCATGGATTTTGTTCGACTTTCCAGTTATGCGGACCAGACCTCCCGTAAATCGAAGATGGTTTTCTCCAAGGACATGGAAATCGACATCAGGGACAAGCATGTGCTTGTGGTCGAGGACATCGTCGATACGGGCCACTCCATGAATTTTTTGCTCAAGGTCCTTGAGGCCCGCGGACCCAAATCCATCAGGATCGCGTCCATGATCGACAAGACCGAGCGACGCGAAGTGGACGTTAAGGTGGATTTTGTCGGTTTTCCACTGGATAAGGGCTATATAGTCGGCTATGGACTTGACTACGCCGAGCAATACAGAGAACTTGACGGCATTTACGATCTTAAATTTTCGGAAGCATAGACCTCTGGCTCCGGACTGAACTATTTCAAGGAAAGGCCATGCTCGTTCAATGCCCTGAGTGCACCACCAAATACAATCTGGATGAAAGCAAGATCGGACACGACGGCAGCAAGGTCCGTTGTTCGCGTTGCAAGAACGTGTTCACCGTTTTTCGCCCCATGACAGAATCGGTCGATGCGCAGGCAAAATCCGCAGATGATCCAGCAGCCAATCTGGTCGGGAACGATGCCGCTCAGGAGGGGTCTGCAGGCTCTTTGGATGAGGCAAAAGATGCGCCCGCGTCCGCAAAGGATTCCTTTGAAGAAGATCTGGCCGCTATGTTCGAGGACATAAAACCCGCGCCCAAAAAGCCCTCCCCGGCCGATGACTTCGAGAGCGACCTGGCGGCCATGCTGGACGAAAGAAAGCCTGACACTCCCAAAAAGCCGTCTTTGGAAGACGATTTTGAAGACGACCTGACGGCCATGCTGGACGAGAAAAAACCGGGGCCGAAGGCCGCATCCAAATCATCCGTGGATGAGGATATGATTGCGGATCTGCAGGGCGCGTTTCAGCAGCCCCTGGACGCCACGCTGGACGAAGAATCTCCCACCGGGGACACCCGGACCGGCGGATCCAAAAAATCGGGCAGCGCCGGGCTTGTCGTGGCCCTGGTGTTTGTGCTTCTGGCCTGCGCGGGGGCCGGTATTTATTTCCTGAAACCCGGATTGATCGGCCTTGGGCCCAAAGCCCCCGGCACGCCCGCGACAACGCAGGAGCCTGCTGTCAGGGAAGGTGCGGCCCAGATCGCCCTGGAAAACGTGCGCCAGTACTTCGTGCCCAACGAAAAGGAAGGTCAGCTGTTTATCATCGAGGGCAAGGCCGTGAACCGTTTCCCCGAGGCCCGCGAACTGATCCGCATCAAGGCCGCCCTCTACGACAAGCAGGGCAACGAGGTCACCACCCAGGAATTCATGTGCGGCAACGTCGTCTCCCTGTACCAGTTGCAGGTCTCGACCCGCGCCGATATCGAGGCCGCCCTGACGGCCAAGGTCGGAATTCTGACCAACAACACCAATATCCAGTCCGGAGCGTCCGTGCCGTTCATGGCCGTGTTCTTCCAGACCCCAGACACGGTGGAAGAGTTCGGGCTCGAAGTGATCCACTCCAGCGTCCCGCAACAATAGCAACACGTTTTACCTTCAAGAGGCAGGCGAAAGTCTGCCTTTTTTGTTCCCCCATGAAAGCAAAAACCACCTATTCGTGCACATCCTGCAAGGCCATAAGCCCACGCTGGCAGGGACAGTGCCCCAAATGCCAGGCCTGGAACACTCTGGAGCCGATTCTCGCCCAGTCCTCGTCTTCCATGGATCTGCCGCTGAATCGCCCCGTTGATCTGCGCAACCTTCCTACGCTCCTCGAAGACCGTTTCAGTTCGCAGTTGTCCGGGCTGGATGGGATACTGGGCAGCGGCTTCGTTCCGGGCGGGGTCATTCTCCTTGGCGGTGAGCCGGGTATCGGCAAGTCTACGCTGCTGTTGCAGGTAAGCGCTTCCATGGAAGGTTCAGGCAAGGGCGTGGTCTACGTTTCCGGCGAGGAATCCCTGTCCCAGATCCGCAGCCGGGCCGAGCGACTTGACATGCTCGGGAACAGGCTTACCGCCCTGGCCTCGAACCAGGTGGACGATATCCTGGCCTGCATGGAGGATCGGCCATCCCTCATTATCGTGGATTCCGTGCAGACCATGATCTCGTCCAAGGTCGACGGGCTGCCGGGTTCCGTCAGTCAGGTTCGCGCCGTGGCCACGGCCCTGACCGAACGCGCCAAGCAGACCGGGGTCACGGTCATCCTGGTCGGACACGTCACCAAGGACGGGCAGATCGCCGGGCCGAAGCTGCTGGAGCACATGGTGGACACGGTTCTGTATCTGGAAGGGGACAAGGAGCATCTTTTCCGCATCCTGCGCGTCGTCAAGAACCGCTTCGGACCGTCCAACGAGATCCTGCTGTTCGAGATGCGCGAAAAGGGCATGAGTGTCATCGAAGACCCGTCGACCTTTTTTCTGCAGGCCCGCGATACCGCCCTTTCGGGAACGGCCCTGGTCATGTCCATGGAGTCCCAGCGCCCCTTCGTGGTCGAGGTGCAGGCCCTGGTCACGAAAACGTTCCTGGCTTTTCCCCGGCGTACGGCCCTGGGCTTTGACGCCAACCGCCTGCACCTCCTCATCGCGGTCATGGAAAAACGCCTGCAGGTCAATCTGGGCCAGGTCGATGTCTACGCCAAGGTCGGCGGCGGCCTGCGCATGAAGGACCCTGGGCTGGACCTGGGCATCGTCGCGGCGATCCTGTCGTCATTTTATGACCGGCCATTGCCCGAGGGGGCGGTGTTCTGGGGTGAGGTTGATTTGAACGGGCAGATCCGCCCGGTCACCGGACATGAGGTCAGGCTGCGCCAGGCTGATAATCTGGGCTACGCGCCCATGGTTCATCCCAAGACCGGGAGCGGTGGAAAGGGATGTTCGAGGATCGGAGATGTGCAGAGGATGCTTTTTGGGCAGGCCGGGAAGAAGTGACGGGTGATGCTGAGATGGGATGAGATGAGATGAGATGAGGTGAGGTGAGGCGGTCGCGGGGCGGGTTGATTCGGACGAGGGCCGCCGAAACTCCTTCGCGGGCCTCGTAATGCCCAATCGTTGCGTGCCGACTCGAAAATCCGTGGCCAAACGAAGGGCAACGATTGAGCAAACGATGCCAATGCTCAGTCAGACAGTCGGCGACCCTCGCCCGAATCAACCCGCCCCGCTCGGACCGTGTCTTGGGTGGGGAAAGGATGGCCCTGTTTTGAGAGCGTCCGGCCGTCCTGACAGGATGTCATTCCCGCGCAGGCGGGAATCCATGCCTTTAATTCCTATGAATTGGACCGCGGCTCCGCGCGTCCTCTCACCCCGTCCAGTCCTTGGCATCCTTGGCCTTGGGTTTGTGGCGCGAGGCCTTGAGCTTGCGGGTCCACAGGGCCAGGCGTTCCTCGTGGCCTTGGGTCTTGGCCTGATAGAAGACTCGTCCTTTGAGTTCCGGGGGCAGGTAGTCCTGTTCGACCCAGGCCTCGGGATAGGCGTGGGGATACTTGTAGCCCTGGCCATAGCCCCACTCCTTCTGCAGGCTGGTGGATGCGTTGCGCAGGTGCAGTGGTACGGGCTTTGGCCCGTTGGTGCGAATTTCCTTGGTGGCGGCGAGGTAGCCCGCGTAGGCTGAATTGCTCTTGGGCGCGAGGGCGAGGTAGACTGCGGTTTCGGCCATGGGAATCCAGCCTTCGGGCATGCCGATGCGGTCCACGGCCTGTTCGCAGGACACCGCCAATGGCAGCGCCATGGGGTCGCCAAGGCCCACATCCTCCGCTGCGGAGAGGATCAGCCTGCGGCAGATGAAGCGCGGGTCCTCACCGGTCTGCACCAGACAGGCCAGGTAATAAAGGGCCGCATCCGGGTCCGATCCACGGATGGATTTGATGAGCGCCGAAGCCAGTTCGTAATGGGAATCGCCTTCCCGGTCTCCGCGCAGCACGATCTCCGGCAATCTGGTCTTGAGCTGATCCGGTTCGAGATCCTTCTCCTCCAGTCCCGCCGCAAATTCCACAAGATTGAGCATGGTTCGTGCGTCCCCGCCCGAAAGGGTGGCCAGCAGTTCCAGGCTTTTTTCAGGGATGAAGGTGGTCAGCTTTTCCATGCCCCTTTTGCCCACATCCACCAGTTCAGCCATGCCCAGCGAGCGCAGGCGCAGCACGTGCAGCCTGGAGAGGAGCTGGCGCGTGACGCTGAAGGACGGGTTTTCCGTGGTCGTGGCGATGAGGGTCAGTTCGCCGGTTTCAAGGAGCGGCAGAAAGAAATCCTGCTGCGCCTTGGAATAGCGGTGCAGTTCGTCCAGGATAAGGATCTCCTTGTCCTGGATCTGCTTGCGCAGGGCCGTGATGCCGACCTCGGGCGCGCTGACACGGACAAAGGGGCGGTCCGCATGCCGGGCCAGCAGCAGGGCCACGGTGGATTTGCCGCAGCCCGGGGGGCCGAAGAGAAGCAGGCTCGGCAGATCCCTGGATTGCATGAGTGTGCGCAGACGCTGGCGGAAATGGCTTTGACCGATGAAGTCGTCAAGAGATTCCGGGCGCAGGGATTCGGCGAGAGGGCGTTTTTGGGACACGATTGTTTTTCCGGCTAAATGCTTGCAGCTTGTTCCACGCAGGTAAGAAGTGCCTGGGCTTCGGGGCCGTGGGCGGCGAGTTCCACGGTCCTGATCTCTGCGTCCACGGCCCATGACATTTCTATGTAGCAGTCGGGCATGCAGTCACGAGGGAGATACTCGGCCCACTCCAGCAGGCAGAAATGGTCCGGCGCAAAGAGGGTTTCCTCCAGGTCCGGGTCAAAACCCCGGCCCTCGGTGCGATACAGGTCGAAATGCCCCACCGGCGGCGTGGTCGGGTAGAGGTTCAGCAGGTTGAAGCTGGGGCTGCTGACTTCGGCATCTTCGCTGCCCGGAAGGGCCTGGACCAGTTCGCGGATGAATGTTGTTTTCCCTGCCCCGAGCTGCCCGCGCAGCAGCACGGGCGGCAGGGCAGGGCTTTTCGTCACGCAAACGGCAAATGCGCGGGCCAGGGCGGACGTGGCCTCAAGGGAGGTCAGCGTAAGGATCATGTGCGCGGGATAAGGGTCCTGAGGACGTCTTTCTTGCCCACGATGCCCAGGAGATTGCCGTCCTGGGTGACGGGCAGGGTGTGAAATTTCTTGTCGACCATCAGCGCCGCAATTTCGTCGATGGTCATGTCCGGGGCAACGGTGACCACTTTCGTGCTCATGGCGTCGGAGACTTTGGAGGCGGCGATGCGTTTGACCTCCGCTTCCAGAAGAGCCGAGGAGGACAGGGGCACGAACCCGTCGAGCAGGGTGAACAGCGACGGGATGGGCAGGCTTTTCTGCATGCGCACAAGGTCGCTCTGACAGATGATGCCGACCAGGCTGCCTTCGCCGTCGACCACGGGCAGGCCGTTGACGCCCTTGTCGAGCAGGATTCTGGCGGCTTCGGTGATGTCCGCTTCGGGGCTGATGGTGATGACCTCGTGGGTCATGATATCTTGAGCTGTACGCATTGTTTCCACTCCTTCAAGGCGGTTGGCAGGTAATCGGCGATTTCCAGGGGGGTATTGCCACGGTATGGGAAATCCTTGGCAAGCAGGACTCCCGTATACCCGTGCCAATATACGCCGATCCGGGCAGCGGTCAATGGCGGCTGGCCCTGGGCCATGAGGCTGCCGATGAGTCCGGCAAGCACATCCCCTGACCCGGCGATGGCCAGGTTGGGGGCGCAGAAGGGGGATATGGAGATGGGATCCTCGTGCCCGGCGACAATGGTCGCCGCGCCTTTTAAAACCAGGTTGACGCGGTGGCCAAAAGAGAACTCCCTGGCGTATTTCGCCCGTGCAAGGTTGATGGCCCCGGCTGTGACCCCGAAGAAATTGGCCATTTCGCCCGGATGCGGGGTCAGCACTGCGTCGGGTCCGAGCTGTGGCAGCAGTTCCGGACGTCTGGCCAGAAGGAAGAGGGCGTCGGCGTCGTAGAGCGTCCTGGCGTGGGGTTTGGCCAGGTAGCGCTCCAGAAAGGCCATGGCTCCGTCGGTGCGACCCAGGCCAGGCCCGAGAACCACGGCCGAAAACCGGGACAGGTGCGGCAGCAGGGAATCGAAACATTCGCCGCTCCACTGATCTTGGTCACCCAGACCGAGGGTCATGACTTCGGGGAAACTTCCGTAGGCCATGGTCAGGCTTTTTGGACCGCCAATGCTGACCAGTCCCGCGCCGGAACGGAAGGCCGCCCTGGCCGCGAGCATGGGGGCGCCGGTCAGTCCGGGGGAGCCGCCGAGGACGAGCAGGTGTCCGGCTTCGCCCTTGTGCATGGTGGAACCGGGGTCGGGCAGCAGATTGGCCAGATCCTGTCCCAGGGCGATGTGGGAAGTGGGGTGGCGGTCTTTTATGTGCCTGGGGATGCCGATCTTGGAGGTGACCAGTTTGCCCACATGTCCTTTGGCTGGAGGCAGAAAGAGACCGAGTTTGGCCTCTTCGAAGGTCACCGTGAGATCGGCCTCCACGGCCAGGGGCATGGGTTCCCCCGTGGCGCCGTTCAGTCCGGAGGGAATGTCCAGGGAAAGGACGAAGGACCTGGTCCCGAGCTTGTTGATGGACTTGATCCAGGACTGCATGCCGGGGCTCAGTGGTCCCTTGAAACCGGTGCCGAGCAGGCCGTCCACGATGATGTCGATTCTGGGCACGTGGTCCGTTTCGTATTCGGGCAGGTATGAACAGGGGATACCCATGTCCATGGCCAGTTTGAGATGGTAGGCGGAGTCATGGGTGTACTGCGCGAGGTGCTTGGCGTGCAGGATCAGGACCTTGGCCCCCAGGTTGACCAGATGCCTGGCCAGGGCGAAGGCGTCGCCACCATTGTTTCCGGGGCCGGCAAAAACCATGGCTGACATGCCGCGTACGGACCCGAATTCCTTTCTGAGGGCATAGAGCGCGGCTCTGCTGGCGTTTTCCATCAGAATCTGGCCGGACAGTCCGAATTCATCGATGGTCAGCCTGTCCCAACGGGACATTTCTTCGGGAGTGGGCAAAAGGGTAACCATTTGATCTCCTATTCGTGTGCTCTGCGTCTGTGCTTTCAAATCAAAAGCCGGAGCCGGATTTCGGCCGGCGGTGGTTGACACGGGTCTGTGCCATTATTTTTCATCATGCGCCACCCATGTCCTTTTCCTCACGATCTTGCATCGGCGGGGCTGCGCTGCCTGGAAAATTATCCTTGACTCGCCTCTGCATCTTCTCCAAAAAAAAGGGCTTGCTGGGAAGTGGCGCCATGTCTGCGCCCCGGCTGACTCTATGCCTGGAGAGGCTCATGACGGACAGGGAGAGCCCGGCATTGCCGGTGGTGCAATTGCGGAATGTGACGAAGGTCTACGACGGCCAGCATGCGCTGAAGGACGTGTCCCTCGACGTGCAGCGCGGTGAGTTTCTGACCATCCTTGGCCCCTCGGGTTGCGGCAAGACCACGATCCTGCGCCTTGCGGCCGGCTTTGAGAGCGCCACCTCCGGCAGCGTTTTCATTGACGGTCGGGACGTGACCGATCTTCCGCCCGAGCGGCGCAACGTCAATACGGTCTTTCAGAGTTACGCCCTTTTTCCGCACATGAACGTCTTCGACAACGTGGCTTTCGGGCTGCGCATGAAACGGCGCCCGGCTGCGGAAATTGTCACCGAGGTCCGCGAGACCCTGCGCCTGGTGCAGCTGGAGGGCTTTGACACGCGTACCGTCGGCAAGCTCTCCGGCGGACAGCAGCAACGCGTGGCCATCGCCCGGGCCATCATCAACCGTCCCCTCGTCCTGCTTCTGGACGAACCCCTCTCCGCCCTCGACTACCGATTGCGCAAACAGATGCAGCTTGATCTCAAACATCTGCAGCGCAAGCTCGGAATCACCTTTGTTCTGGTCACCCACGATCAGGAAGAAGCCTTTTCCATGTCCGACCGCGTCGTGGTCATGAACAACGGCCACATCGAGCAGATCGGCACGCCGGTCAGCGTGTACGAGGAACCGCGTAACCTCTACGTGGCCCGCTTCGTGGGCGAGATCAATATCATCGACGCCGAGGTGGTGGAGCTGGACGAGGGTCGTGCCAGGGTGCGGGCCCAGGGCCTCGACGTGTTCATGCGCACCAGCCACGCCTTCAGGCCGCAGGAGAAGGTGCACATCCTGCTGCGACCGGAGGATCTGCGGGTCGAGACGTTGAAGGACCTGGCCGAGGACCCGGAACTGGGGGACGTCTTCGCCCGCGACCGCTCCCTGGTCGGCACGGTGGAGGAGACCATCTACAAGGGCGCGACCTACGACGTCGTGGTCAGGCTCGATGCCGGCGGCATCGTCACGGCCACGGAATTTTTCAACGAGGACGACGAGACCGTCTATTTCAAGGCCGCGGACCGCGTGGCCGTGAGCTGGGTCGAAGGCTGGGAAGTGGTGCTGCCGTATGAAAAATGACGGCTTCTTCAAGAATGCCGTCATAGTCGGCGTCATCTCCTGGATGGCCATTTTCGCTTTCGTGCCCAATATTCTTGTCTTTCTGGCCAGCTTCAGCTCCACGTCGACGCAGAACTTCATCGAACCCGGCTTCTCGCTTGGCAATTACGTCCGGCTCATGGACACGACGCATCTGGACATCCTGCTGTCCTCCCTGCGGCTCTCCGGCCTGGTCACGGTCATCTGCCTGATCACGGCCTATCCCTTCGCCGCCATCCTGGCCCGGACCCGCAAGCCGCTTCGCAACACGCTGCTGCTGCTGGTGGTCATCCCCTTCTGGACCAATTCCCTGGTGCGCACCTACGCCATGACCGCCATGCTCAACTCCAGCGGCATCGTAAATAACGTGCTGCTGTTCCTGGGTATCATCGACTCGCCCCTGGCCATGATGTACACCCCCGGCGCCGTGGTTCTGGGTCTTGTGTATACGCTGCTGCCGTTCATGATCCTGCCCCTTTATGCGGCCCTCGAACGCCTCGATCGCCGCTATCTGGAGGCGGCCCGTGACCTGGGGGCGAGCCCCTGGCGAGCCTTCTGGAAGGTGGTCGTGCCCCTGACCATGCCCGGCATCGTCTCCGGCTGCATGCTGGTCTTCCTGCCCGGCATCGGCATGTTCTACGTGTCCGACGTGCTCGGCGGGGCCAAGGCCATGCTGCTCGGCAATTTCATCCGCGACCAGTTTCTGACCACCCGCGACTGGCCCCTTGGCGCGGCGGCCAGCGTGACCCTGACCGTGCTCATGGGACTCATGCTTCTGCTGTACTGGAAAAGTGCCGCCAGGCTCGGCAGCAAGGAGGCGTGATGCGAAGGCTTCGTATCCTCTACGCCACGCTGGTCTTCGTCTTTTTGTACATGCCCCTTGGCGTCATGGTCGTCTATTCCTTCAACGCGTCCCGCTTTTCCATGGCCTGGAAAGGGTTCACCCTTGACTGGTACGTCAAGCTCTTTTCCAACACCGCGCTCATGCAGGCGGCTTTGAACTCGCTTGTCATCGCGGCCGTGGCCGCGACCTGCTCCAGCATCCTGGGCACGCTCATCGCCATGGCCCTGCAGCGCTGGCGCTTTCCCTCGCGCAAGGTCATCCGCACCTCGCTTTTCGTCATGATGATGTCTCCTGACATCGTCATCGGCATTTCGCTCCTGGTGCTCTTCATGGCCCTGTCCGTGCCGCTGGGGTTCTGGACCCTGCTCATGGCCCATATCACCCTGTGCGTGCCCTTTGTCAGCATCACCGTGTACGGCCGTCTCCAGGGGTTCGACCCGCACGTGGTGGAAGCCGCCCGCGATCTCGGGGCAGGGGAGTACGAAGTCTTTCGCCACGTGGTCCTGCCCATGGTTTTTCCCGCCGTGCTGGCCGGATGGTTCCTGAGTTTCACCCTGTCCATCGACGACGTCATCATCAGCTTCTTCACCACCGGGCCGACGTTCGAGGTCCTGCCGCTGCGCATCTATTCCATGGTCCGACTGGGGCTCAAGCCCGAGGTCAATGCCCTGTGCGCGATCATGATCCTCATAACCGCTGTCGCCGTCTTCGTGTCGCAGCGCTTCCTCAAGGAGAAGTCATGAAACGATTGCTGCTTACCGTCCTGTGCCTCGTCCTGGCCACCCAGGCCCTGGCGGCATCCAAGGAGCTCTATGTCTACAACTGGTCCGAATACATGCCGGACAGCGTGCTCACGGACTTCACCAAGGAGACCGGAATCAAGGTCATCATGTCCACCTACGACAGCAACGAGGCGCTTTACGCCAAGATCAGGATAGTCGAGGCCAAGGGCTATGACCTCATCGTTCCGTCCACGGATTTCGTGGCCCGCATGCACAAGGAGGGCCTGCTCATGCCTCTGGACAAGAGCAAGCTGACCAACCTTGGCAACCTTGATCCCAAGATCATGAACCAGACCTTCGACCCCGACAACACCTACAGCGTGCCCTACATGTGGGGCTCCACGGCCATCGCCGTGAACACCAGGGACCAGGCCGCGGCGACGGTAACGTCCTTCGCCGATCTGTGGGGGCCGGAATTCAAGGGCAAGATCCTGCTGCCCAACGACATGCGCGGGGTGCTCGCCATGGGCCTCAAGCGTCTGGGCTACTCGCTCAATGAAACAGACCCGGTCAAAGTGGCCGAAGCCTGCGAACTGCTCATGCCGCTCATGGATAACGTGCGCGTCTTTGATTCCGACTCTCCCAAGCAGGCCCTCCTGAACAACGAGGTGCAGGCTGCGGTGCTGTGGAACGGTGAGGCCTACATCGCCTCCGAGGAGAACCCCGACATCCGCTACCTATATCCCACCGAAGGCTTCAGCCTGTGGGTCGACAACCTGTGCATCCCCAAGAACGCTGCCAATGTCGACAACGCCCACCTGTTCATTGACTACCTCCTGCGACCCGAAGTGGCGGCTTTCATCTGCCAGGAGATGGGCTATTCCTCCCCGAACCTTGCGGCGCAGGCCCTTTTGCCGGACGAAGTGCGCGGCAACGCCATTGTCTACCCCGCACCCGAGGACATGGCGCGCGGCGAGTTCGAGACCGATCTCGGGCCTGCGGTGAAGGCCTACGAGGAGTGCTGGATGCGGCTTAAGACCAGATAGTCGCAGGTTGTGATTGAATGATGACCGCGCGTCCCGATGGGGCGCGCTTTTTTTTGCAGCATCGGGCTTTTTTGCAGGATTGGCGTTGGAATTTTCGGCCGGGAATGGTAGTTTGCACCGGAATGCGTAGACTGGGCTGAGGTGTGGTATTATTTTTTCCGGGAGGTGGGTATGGATTCCGAATTGCGCAAGCGCCTGGATGATTTTTTCGACGCCGGCTTCGGCAAGACCACGGGCATCGACACGGCTCTCGCGATCACCAAGATTTATGCCGGGTCCGCTGCTGCCGACCCGGACAAGATTCCGGATCTTTTTGTGCGGTTGGTGCAGCTTTTTGAGCCGAATCTGGATGTGCGCGACTAAGGCGTAATTGACAGCCTGATCCAACTCGGCCATGGAATCGGCTTTTGCGAACATTTTTCGTGAGGCGCTATGAGCTTTTGCGTCAAGGACATCCTGCGCATGCAGGTCGCCCCGGCCTTGGGCTGTACCGAACCCGTGGCCGTGGCCCTGGCCGCCGCCGCGGCGGCCGCTGTTTTGCCCGGCAGGCCCGAGCGGGTGGCCCTGTGGGTCGACCCCAATATCTACAAGAACGGCTTGGCCGTATTTATCCCCGGCACCGGGGGCCTGAGCGGACTCGACTTGGCCGGGGCCCTGGGGGCCTTTGGCGGAGACGCGTCCCTTGGCCTGGAAGTCCTCGAGCCCTTGAGCGAGGAGGCCGTGCAGGCGGCAAGCGCCCTTGTCCGCGACGGCGGCGTGAGCCTCAACCTGCTGCAGGACCAGCGCGGGCTTTTCATCCGCGCCGAGGTTTTCGACGGCTTGCATGTGGCCGAGGCCGTGGTCCGCGACATGCACGACAACGTGGTCAGCGTGAGCCTGGACGGCACTGTCCTGCCCCGCACCCAGACTTCGGGCAAAGTCGCCGCCTCAAGCGAGATGCCGCGCCTTGAAGCCTGGATCAAGGGTTTGTCCCTGGCGGACCTGGTCCGTCTGCTCGACGATCTGGACGACGAGGACCGGGAATTTCTGATGGAAGGGGTGCGCACCAACATGCGCCTGGCCGAGCACGGCCTGAAGTTCGGTCCCGGCCTTGGCATCGGCAAGGCTTTGGACCGGCTGGTGCGCCAGAAGCTTGTTTGCCGGGACATGATCCTGGCCGCGCGTATCCTGACTTCGGCCGCATCGGACGCGCGCATGGGTGGGGTGAAGCTCCCGGCCATGAGCTCCGCCGGGAGCGGCAACCACGGCCTGACGGCCATCCTGCCCATCTGGGCCATCCGCGACTTCGTCGTCTGCGACGAGAAGGATGTGCTCGAAGCCATGGCGCTCAGCCATCTGGTCACGGCCTATGTCAAGGCGCACACGGGCCGGCTGTCCGCCATCTGCGGCTGTTCCGTGGCCGCCGGGGCCGGAGCCAGCGCCGGGATAGCCCATCTGCTGGGCGGCAACCTGGGCCATATCGCCGGAGCCATCAAGAATATCATCGAAGACCTGGCCGGGGTCATCTGCGACGGCGCCAAGGCAGGCTGCTCGCTCAAACTGGCCACCGCCGCGGGCACTGCAGTGCAGTCCGCGCTTTTTTCCCTGCAGGGGATCAATGTCATGGACACCGACGGGATCATTGGTGCCTCGCCTGAACAGACCATGCAGAACATAGGCATGCTGAGCACCGAGGGCATGATCGAGACCGACCGGACCATTTTGAAAATCATGCTGGCCAAGCGTTTTTCCGGGTTCTGATTTCCCGGGCCAGCCAAAAGGAGTACTTGCCAATGAATATATGCATTGTTGGAACGGGCTACGTGGGCCTCGTTTCCGCCGCCTGTTTCGCCGAGATGGGCAACGCCGTGACCTGTGTCGACATCAACCCCGAGGTGATCAAGCGTCTTGAAAAGGGTGAGGTGCACATCTACGAACCCGGCCTTGAGGCCATGGTTCGCCGCAACGCCCAGGAGGGCCGCCTGACCTTCACCACGGATCTGGCCGAGGGTTTGAAAGAGAGCCTCTTCGTGTTCTGCTGCGTGGGCACGCCCGAAGGCGAGGACGGCAGCGCCGATCTGCGCTATGTGCACCAGGTGGCCCGCGACGTGGGGCGGATCATGACCGACTACAAGATCATCGTCGACAAATCCACGGTGCCCGTCGGCACTGCCGACAGTGTGCGCGCTACCGTGCAGGAGGAGCTCGACCGGCGCGGACTGTCCATCGAGTTCGACGTGGTCTCCAATCCCGAGTTCCTGAAGGAGGGCGACGCGGTCAATGACTTCATGAAGCCCGACCGCGTAGTGGTGGGCACGGACAACGTGCGCACGGCCGAACTCCTGAAAACCCTCTACGCCCCCTATGCCCACAGCCGCGAGAAGATGATCGTCATGGGCGTGCGCAGCGCGGAGATGACCAAGTATGCGGCCAACTGCATGCTGGCCACCAAGATTTCCTTCATCAACGAGATCGCCAACATCTGCGAGCAGGTCGGGGCCGACGTGCGTGACGTGCGCCACGGTATCGGGGCCGATCACCGCATCGGCTACCAGTTCATCTACCCCGGCGTGGGCTACGGCGGCTCCTGCTTCCCCAAAGACGTCAAGGCGCTCATCGGCACGGCCAAGGGCGTGGGCTACGAGCCGCAGCTCCTTTCTGCCGTGGACGAGGTCAACGACCGCCAGAAGACCGTCATCGCGCGCAAGGTTGAGAAGTATTTTGCCGAGCAGGGCGGGGTCAAGGGCAAGACTCTGGCGCTGTGGGGCCTGGCCTTCAAGGCCAACACCGACGACATGCGCGAGGCTCCATCCCTGGAACTGATTCGCCACCTGACTGCCCTGGGCATGAAGATTCGCGCTTTTGACCCCGTGGCGGGCTCCAATGCAAGGCGCATCCTGCAGGACAATCCGCTGGTCGAAATCTGCGAAGACCAGTACGAGGCCCTGCAGGACTCCGCCGCCCTGGCCGTGGTCACCGAGTGGAACCAGTTCCGCAACCCGGATTTCGCCAGGATGAAAAAGACCCTTCAGGCCCCCATCCTCTTTGATGGCCGCAACCTCTATTCACCGACGCTGCTGGCGGCGGAAGGGTTCGCCTATTTCTGTGTCGGCCGCTAGAGCCGCCCAGTCGCTCCACAGCAACGCCCCGGCCGGACTTGTCCGCTCGGGGCTTTTCACGTCTTACAGTCTCCTCGCCGACGTCGTGCTCCTTGCCCGTGCCGTGGTCGTCCGTTAGACTGGACTTGTGCCCTGCCGCATCATGGCCGGGGCAGGGCCGGTAACTCTCCAGTTTTTTTCGCTTCAGGGAGAATCATGTCTCATTCAAGCCTGCTCAACGCCACGCCGGATATCGAGGTCTACAGGACCGCAACGCAGGACGAACTGTGCGACCTGATCCGGCGGCATAGTGCACTGACGCGGTCACTGGACCGCAGCCTGCACATTCTGGCGGGGGAAATCGAGTTGCAGTCGATAGAGGCGCAGATCAGGAGGCTGTTCTCCCGTTTTCCGGACCGCTCCCGGCGTCCTGCGCTGTTCGGCGTGCCGGTGGGCGTCAAGGACATCTTCCGGGTCGAAGGGGCCCAGATCCGCTGCGGTTCGCTGCTGCCGCCAGTACTTTTCGAGGGGCCTGAAGCGGAGTGCGTACGCAGGCTGCGTGACGCCGGGGCGATCATCTTTGCCCGGACCGCCACCACGGAGTTCGCCTATTTCGAACCCGCCGCGACCAGAAATCCGCACAATCCGGCCCACACTCCCGGCGGTTCGAGCAGTGGTTCCGCCGCCGGGGTGGCGGCAGGGCTTTTCCCTCTGGCTCTTGGCACCCAGACCGTAGGCTCCGTGATTCGCCCGGCGTCCTTTTGCGGGGTGGTGGGCATGAAGCCCTCGCTGGGGAAAATTCCCACCGCAGGATTGGTGTATTTTTCCCCCACCGTGGATCATGTCGGCTTTTTCTGCCGGCGGGTCGCAGACGCCTCCCGCGTCATGGAGGCTTTCGACCCCTGTTGGACGGCAGGCGGCAAACCTCAACAGGTGCGCCTTGGTGTGCCGGTCGGAGAGTATCTTGATCAGGTGCCAAAAGAGACCATGGATTGGTTTGAGGGCCTCGTTTCAGCCCTTGCGGATGCAGGTGCTGACGTAGTCCGGGTGCCGTGCCTGGGCGATATCGAAGAGATCGCGTCCAGGCACCGCGATCTGATTGCGGCGGAATTCGCCCTGGAACAGGAGGCATGGTTCAAGGATTATGCCCATCTCTACCGGCCGGCGACCCGGGACATCATTCTGAAGGGGCGAACCGTCTCCGGGGCGCGCCTTGCCGAGGCGCGCACGTCCTGTGCGGCGCTGCGCCGGGAGTTTGGCGCGATCATGGATGAACACGGCCTTGACCTGTGGGTCTGCCCGTCAGCACTCGGCGAGGCTCCGGCAGGTCTTGGCGGCACCGGTAGCCCGGCCATGAACCTGCCGTGGACCCACGCGGGCCTGCCCGTTATTTCCCTGCCGTGCGGAGAGGGGCCGGGAGGGCTGCCGATGGGGCTGCAGTGCATCGGCAGGTTTGGCGAGGACCGTCGGCTGGTTGACGCGGTTTTGAGCCTTGAAAACATGATAGCGGTCAGGGGGTGGATATGAATGTGCCGGATTCCGGGAATGCTCTGGGGGCGGCCATTGCCAGGAGACTGGTGGACGAGGCGTGTTCAGCCGCGCGGCAGGCGTATGCGCCGTACTCGAATTTTCGTGTCGGCGCGGCCGTGCTGGGAGGTGACGGAGCCGTATACAAAGGCGCGAACATCGAAAACGCAAGTTTCGGTCTTGGCACCTGTGCCGAGCGCGTGGCCCTCGCCGCGGCCATTGCCAACGGTGAGCGTGATATTGTCGCGATAGCCATTGCCTGCGTGGATGCGCCCATGGACTCGCCGCTCGCGCAGCGGATGCCGTGCGGGGCCTGTCGGCAATGGTTCCAGGAACTGGCCCCACAGGCCGAGATATTCATCCTGGGCGAAGATCGTTCATTCCGGGTACACGATCTGCTGCCGATGGCGTTTTCCCTGAAGCGCGAGCCGGACTGACGGGAAGACGTGCCCGCCTGCTGCGGAACAGGGCGGGCACGGTTGCGGGCGGACTGGCGGTTACAGCACCTTGGCAACGGCCCCGGCGATCTGGTCCAGATCGTCGATGAGGTAAAAACCCGAGTCGGCCATGGCCTGCAGTTTGACCTCGATGCCGCCCGCGCCCTGCTCCAGGATCGCCCCGGCGTGGCCGAGCCGCTTGCCCGGAGGGGCTGTGCGGCCCGCGATGAAGCCAAAGACCGGCAGTTCATACCCGCTCTTTTGCATGTACTCCCCAAGCTCTTCCTCGGCCTTTCCGCCGATCTCGCCAAGGATGACCACGGCTTTTGTCTGCGGATCGTAACGCACCAGCTTGCACAGGTCCGTGAAGGAGGTGCCGACGAAGGGGTCGCCGCCGATTCCGATGCACACGGACTGCCCGATGCCGGCCTTGGTCAGGCGGTCCACGCATTCATAGGTCAGGGTGCCGCTGCGCGAGAACACGGCCACGGGGCCGGGAGTGAAGATGTCACCGGGCATGATGCCGATCTTGGTCTTGCCCGGCATGACAAGGCCGGGGCAGTTGGGGCCGATGACCCTGGTGGGGCTGTCTTTGAGTCGCTCCAGGGTCCGCAGCATGTCCAGCTGGGGGATGCCGTCGGTGATGCAGACCACCCAGTCGATTCCGGCTGCCGCCGCCTCCTGCACCGCATCCGGGGCCATGGCTCCGGGCACGAAGATGATGGAGGCATCAATGCGCATGGCTTGTGCGGCCTCGCGCACGGTGTCGAAGACCGGCACGCCCAGGACCTCGGTCCCGCCCTTGCCGGGTGTGACTCCGGCCACCACTTTTGATCCACATTCCTGCATCAATCGGCAGTGCAGTTGACCCTGCTTGCCGGTCAGTCCCTGGACCAGGATGCGGCAGCCTTCGGGCAGGGGAAAGGGAGCGCTTGTCTGGCGTGGCCGTGCGGCAAGCAGGGGGGCCTTGGACTGGACGACCAGGGGCTTGTGCTTCGCCTCCGGGCGGTCGCCCTTGAGTTTTTCCAGGGCGGCACGGGCCGAGGTCAGGTCCGGGCAGAGGTGCAGTCCTTTCAGGGCGGCCCCGTGCAGCAGGGCAAGGCCGTCGTGCGAGCCGTTGCCGGCAAAGCGGACCACGATGGGTTTGCGCGGCTCCTGTCCGTCCAGGGCTTCGAGCATGGACTGGGCCACCTTGTGGCAGGACAGGATTCCGCCGAAAATATTGATGAAAACCATGCCCACCCGGGAATCGTCAAAGAGGATGTCCAGGGCCGTGCGCATGGCATCGCTGTCCGCGCCGCCTCCAAGGTCCAGAAAATTGGCCGCCTCGAGCCCGGAATAGTTGAGAATATCCATGCTGGCCATGGCCAGGCCCGCCCCATTGACCATGAGTCCGACATATCCGTCGAGCCTGTGGTAGCTTAAGCCCGCCTCGCGGGACCTGTTCTCTTCGTCGCTCAGGTGCGCGGCCTCGAAGAAGCGGTTCAGGGATGGATCGATGCCGACCCTGTGCCCGTCGATCTCGATCTTTCCGTCAAGAGCCAGAAGCTGGCCGTCTTCCGTGATTACCAGGGGGTTGATTTCAGCCAGGAGCAGTCGATGGCGCTGACAGCAGTCAAAGAGGTTGGTCAGCAGGGAAGAGAAGGCCTTCATCAGCGCCTTGGGCAGTTGCAGGTGGAAAAAAATATTTCGGATTTGAAAAGGCGCCAGCCCGGTGTCGGGCTTGGCGTGTTCGACGAGCAGGGTCTGCGGATCGCAGGATTCGATGTCCACCCCGCCAAAACGCCCGGCGGTGACGCAGAAAGAACGGGTTTGACGGTCCAGGGTGATGGAGAGATAGATTTCGCGGGTATATGCGGCTTTGGGCTCGATGCGCACCAGCCTGACATTTTCTCCCTTGATGCTTAGCGTGAAAAGTCTGGTCAGTTCGGCGCGGGCCTGTTCACGGGTATCAGCCATGCGGATGCCGCCAGCCTTGCCCCGGCCGCCGCTGAGGACCTGTGACTTGAGGACCCATGGCAGAGCGAAAGCGGGAGTCGGTTCGTCGCCCGGGCCGAGAAGCATGCCCAGCGGAACGGGGATGCCTGCGTCATGGAAAAGTTGCTTGCTGTTGTGCTCATTGAGCTTCATGACTCTCTCCTCGCTTCAACTGTTGTCAATTACCATGGCTTGGACTATCAACGCGAAGTGACATTCGGGCGGGGCGTCTGCACAGGTTCTGCCCGGGCTTTGCTTTTTTGTGTTGCATACCCGCCTTGGGCTGAAAATCAAGGAAAATTACGCCAACACTCTTTTTTTATTCATGTAATCCGCAGAAAATGCAAAAATTCAGAATTTTAATCACCATCGGATTTGTGTTCGCGTTGAGTCTGTTTTCGCCGCCGGCCCTTCGGGCCGACTCGATTTCCCTGACCGATCTCGGGGTGGACAATGCCGAGGGGCAGGTGTCCGTGGGCTTCAGCATCGCAGTCAACGACATGGCTCCCCTGCTCGAGGGCTTGCAGGACGGCGGCCAGTTTCAGGTGCGCTGCTCAGCCAGGCTTTACCAACGGCGCATCGGATTCTGGGACACTTTTCTGGCCGAGGCCGAGTATATCAGTGATCTGGTCGGCAAGCCCATCGCCCGTGAATGCGAGATTTCCGATCACCGGGGCGGGCATGCGTTCGAATTTTCCGACCTTGAGCACGAGTTGGCCCGTTTCTGGTCGCGTTTGTCACTGCCCATGATCGCCTGGGACTCCATCGAACGCGGCAAAGCCTACCGGGTGGTGCTGGAATTCAGTGTCATCCGCACCAATGTGCCGGGCTGGGTCAGCAAGCCCCTTTTTTTCGTCAGCTGGGATCTTGTGCCTGAAATGACCTACGTACTGGATTTTGATTTCTGATTGTAACCACGCACGAGGAGCATGGACAAATCACCGCGTCACATCCCTGTCCAGGAGCGCACCGCCCATGAGCGGCGCAAGCGGCAACGGGAGATAACCCTCGCCGGAGTGGGCATACTCCTCATCGTCATCCTGACCTGGATCGAACTGCGCCTGCTGGGCCTTAATTCCTATCTTTTCTTCGCCCTCTTCAACGTCAATCTCATTCTGCTCATCCTGGTCCTTTTCCTGGTCCTGCGCAACGTCATCAAACTTATTCTGGACCGGCGCAGACGGGTGCTCGGGTCGGGGCTGCGGGCCAAACTGGTCCTGATTTTCGTGACCTTGTCCATGGTCCCGACTTTCATCATGTTCGTGCTTTCGACGTGGTTCGTGCAGACCTCCGTTGATTACTGGTTCCAGGCTCAGGTGGAAACGACCATGGAGCAGGCCCTGGGTGTGGGGCAGGATTTTTACGCGGCGGCGGAATCCGACCTCGAACTCAAGGCTCTGGGGGTTATCGAGTATTTGCGGGCGCGCAAGCTGGATGTGAAGGCCAAGGGCGCCGAAGAGGCGATGCAGCAGAAAAGTCGCGAATACAGACTGAGCCTCATTGGCGTGCTCAGCGCCACCATGCAGCAAAGAAGCTGGCAGTCATCCCCGGTCTGGGACGAGGTGTGGCCTGAGATCAAGGCCCGGATCCCGCTCAATGACTTGTCTCAGGATTCCAGATACTGGGCCACGCTCTGGCCGCATCCGGAGTCTGACCTTGTGATCGGAGTCATGCCCCTGGACGCGGCCGGGTCCGCATTTCTCGTCGTCGGTGAGGAAGTGGGGCCGGGCTTTCTGGATCGCCTGGAGCAGATCGCCATGGGGGTGGGCGAATACAAGCAGCTCAGAAGCCTCAAGTATCCCCTGAAAATGACGCTGTACATGGTCCTTGGCCTCATGACCATGCTCATCTTTCTTGGCGCGACCTGGTTCGGCTTCCGCCTGGCCAGGGAACTGAGCGCCCCGATTCAGGCCCTGGCCGCCGGGACCCAGCGCATCGCCAAGGGAGACCTCTCCGTGCGGCTCATGGACGAGTCCCGCGATGAGCTCGGGCTTTTGGTCCAATCCTTCAACAGCATGGCCGAAGACCTGGAGCAGAGCCGCACGCGCCTGACCCGGGCCAACCGGCAGCTTGAAGAGCAGTACCAGGCCCTTATCGCCAAGAATCACTATGTGCAGGCCATTCTCGAAAACATCACCGCCGGGGTGGTCTCCCTGGATCGGGCCGGGCGGATCACGACCATGAACCGCGCCGCCGAGGCCATCCTTGGTCTTGAGGCCGGGGCGCTTATCGGCGAATCGGCCCTGGACCTCATGGGGCCGGCCCATCGCGGGCTGGTGCAAGAGGTCAGCCAGCTGCTCAGGAGCAGCCCCGGCTCCCAGTGGCAGCGCAGGCTCGATCTGGAGGTGCGCGGCGAAACGGTCAAGCTGCTGATCAATGCCGTGGCCCTCATGGACAGCGAAGGCGGGGACTCCGGCATCGTCGCGGTTTTCGAGAACATTTCCGAGCTCGAGAAGATGCAGCGCCTGGACGCCTGGAAGGAGGTGGCCCGGCGCATCGCCCACGAGATCAAGAATCCGCTCACGCCCATCAAGCTCTCGGCGGAGCGTCTGGAGCGCAAGTTCGGACCGACGGTGGCCGATCCCGTCTTTACCCAGTGCACCGGGCTCATCGTCCGGCAGGTGGAGCATCTGCAGGAGATGGTGCGCGAATTTTCAAGTTTCGCCAAACTGCCCGAAGTCCGGCTCGTCCCTGACCGTATCGAGCCGCTCTTGCGTGAAGCCGTTTCCGTGTTCTCCGGAAGCCACTCCGCCATCCGCTGGACCCTTCGGGCCGAGGACGTGCCCCGCGTCATGCTCGACCGTGAAGCCATGGGGCGCGCCATCTACAACATCCTCCTGAACGCGGCCGAGGTGTTGGCCGATCAGGACGGCGGGCGAGTCGAAACCGTGCTCTACGCACGCAAACGAAAAGGGCGGGTCTATATCGAGATCAGTGACAACGGCCCCGGCATCAAGCCCGAGGAGCAATCGCGAATGTTCGAGCCTTACTACTCCACCAAGCGCAGCGGCACCGGGCTCGGGCTTGCCATCGTCAAATCCATTGTCAGCGATCACCACGGTCACATCCGGGTCAAACCCAACGAACCGGGCGGCACCACCTTTGTCATCGAACTTCCGGCCGCCCGCAGCGAGGCATGATGCACACCAACGCTTCCATTCTCATTATCGACGATGAACAAGACATCCGCCTCTCCCTGCGCGGCATTTTCGAGGACGAAGGCTGGCAGGTGACCGAGGCCGGCACCGGCACCGAAGGATTGAATCAGGCCTTGGACGGCGATTTCGATCTCATTTTTCTCGACATCTGGATGCCGGGCATGGATGGCATGGCCGTTCTCTGCGCGCTCAGGGACAAGAGCGTGGACACCCCGGTGATCATGATTTCCGGTCACGGCAATATCGAGACCGCGGTCACGGCCCTCAAGAACGGGGCCTTTGATTTCATCGAAAAACCCCTGTCTCTGGACAATATCCTGGTCACGGCGGGCAAGGCCCTCGAGCTGTCCCTGCTCAAGCGCGAAAACAGGGAATTGCGTTCGAGGATACGCCCTGAAGGGTCGCCGACCATCACCGGTTCCTCCCCCGGCATCGTGCGGCTGCGCGAGCTGGTGGCCCAGGTCGGACCGACCGAGGCCTGGGTGCTGATCACCGGGGAAAATGGCACCGGCAAGGAGATCGCGGCCCGTGCGGTGCACCGTCAGAGCAGGCGTGCAGGGCGGGAGATGATCTGCGTGAACTGCGCCGCCATTCCCGAAGAGCTTATCGAGAGCGAGCTGTTCGGACACGAAAAGGGGGCGTTCACCGGCGCGGACAAGGCCAAGAAAGGCAAGTTCGAGCTGGCCGACAAGAGTACGCTCTTTCTTGACGAGATCGCGGACATGAGCCTCAAGACCCAGGCCAAGATCCTGCGCATCCTGCAGGAGCAGAAGTTCGAGCGCGTCGGGGGGGTGAAGACCTTCAAGGTCGACGTGCGTGTCATCGCGGCCACCAACAAGGACCTGGTGGCGGAGATGGTCGAAGGGCGCTTTCGGCAGGATCTTTATTACCGGCTCAATGTCTTCCCGCTCAGCGTTCCCCCGTTGCGCGAACGGGCTGAGGATATCCCCGAGATGATCGAGTATTTTTCGCGGCGCATGATCGAGGAGCAGAGCCTCGGGCCCATAAGCTTCGACCGCGAAGCCATGGATCTGCTCAAACGCTACGCCTGGCCCGGCAATGTGCGCGAGCTCAAGAATTTCGTGGAACGGCTCTTCATACTGTACCAGGGGCGGGAAGTGAACGTGTCCATGCTGCCCCCGGAATACAGGGCCGGGGCCGCCCTGGACACGCTGGCCCTGGTTCCGGACGAAATCACGGACTTCAAGGAGGCACGCGCCCGGTTCGAGGAAGCATTTCTGCGCCGGGAACTGGCGCGGGCGGAGGGGAATGTGGCGCGATTGTCGGAGGCCATCGGCCTTGAACGGACGTATCTGTATCGCAAGCTGAAGACTTACGGGCTCGGCGTTGACGATGCCCGCCAGCGCGAGGGCGGGAATAAAGGGGCACTGAGCTCTTAGAGGCCGAGCTTGCCGCGCCTGTATCTGAAGGTGTCCCGCGAAACGGCCAGCAGCCGGGCGGCCTGGGACTCGTTGCCCTCCGCCAGACTGAGCGCCTGCTCATAATACCCGCGTTCCATATCCTGCAGCAGGCCTGGCAGGTCCACCCCTTCCGGCGTCAGCAGGCTGGGGTTTTCCACTGGCGGGGCGCATTGCGTCGCAAGGCCCAGCTCGTCGGCATCAAGTTCCGGGCCGCAGGCCATGAGCACTGCGCGTTCCATGATGTTGCGCAGTTCGCGCACGTTGCCCGTCCAGGCGTGCCCGAGCAGCGCAGTGCGGGCTTTTTCCGTCAGCCCCGTGATTTTCTTCCCGAATTTTTCGCTGTACTGGTGGAGGAAAAGCCGGGCCAGGGGCAGGATGTCCTCCTTGCGGCGGGCCAGGGACGGGACGCGGATGCGCACCACGGCCAGGCGGTAGAAGAGATCCTGCCGGAAAGCCCCACTTCTGACCATGTCTTCCAGATCGCGATTGGTCGCGGCCACAATCCTGGTGCGCACGGTGCGTTTGGTCGTTGACCCCAGCGCGTAGAATTCGCCTTCCTGCAGGAAGCGCAGCAGCTTGGCCTGGGCGCTTCCCGGCAGCTCCCCGATCTCATCGAGAAAGAGCGTGCCTCCGGCCGCCTCTTCCACCAGCCCCGTCTTGCCCTTCTTTCCCGCCCCGCTGAACGCTCCGGGCGCATAGCCGAACAGTTCGCTCTCCATGAGCTCCGCAGGGATGGCCGCGCAGTTCACGGTTACCATGGGCCCGCGAAAATTGGGGCTGCGGTGGTGGATGGCGCTGGCGATGAGTTCCTTGCCCGTGCCCGTGGCCCCTTCGACCAGGACCGGGGTGTCCGGGCTGACCGCGACCTTGGCCACGGTCTGCACCACGTCGGTCAGGGCCTCGCTCTCGGCCACGAAAAAGGGGATTTGCTCGCGCAGGGTCTTTTCCTGCAGGGCGCGGATCTCCTTGCCCAGGCGAATGGAGCTTTTCGCCCGTTCCAGGCAGAGTTTGAGCGCGTCCATGCGCAGGGGTTTCACGAGGTAGTCGAAGGCCCCGCGCTTCATGGCCGAGATGACCGTGTCCAGGTCCTCGAAGGCCGTGATCATTATCACGGCGGCATGGGGCGAGAGGCGGCGAACCTGGTCCAGCACCTCAAGGCCGCTCATGTCGGGCAGCCCGATGTCCAGCAGCACCAGGTCCGGGGCCAGGGCCGGCAACAGTTCAAGGGCCTCCCTGGCCCCGGCACAGGACGAGACCTCGTAGTGACGGCCAAGGGCCATGGTCAGGCTGTCACGGATGGACTCTTCGTCGTCGATGATGAGCAGGGAGTAGTTCATTGGCGCTCCGTGGTCGGCAAGGGGAATTCAAGCCGGAATTCCGCCCCGCCGGAGGGGCTTTCGCCCACGTGAATGGTGCCGCTGTGGTCGGCGATGATGCGCTGCACGATGGACAGGCCGATGCCCGTGCCGTCGCTGGCCGTGGTGTAGAAGGGGTCGAAAATCCGTTCCCGGTCGGGCCCGGGGATGCCGGGGCCATTGTCGCCGATGCAGAGAATCACTCGGTCGTCTTCGGGCATGACGCGCACGGCGATGGTCTTTGCGCCATCGTTGCGGCGCACCGCCCTGGCCGCGTTGTCCAGGATGTTGATGACAGCCTGTTCGAGCTGCATGCGGTCTCCGAGAATGTCCGGGACAAAGCCAAGCTCCGTGTCCACGACAATGCCGGCCTTGCGCAGGGTCGGGAGCATGAGGCCGAGGGCTTCCTGAACCGGAACGGACAGGGCGAGGAGTTCCAGTTGCGGCGTACCGGGCTTGGAGAAATCGAGTACCCGGCGGATGACGGATTCCATCTTGCCCGCGGCCTTGCGGATCTTGGTGATGGTCTGGCGCAGAATGCGGGCAGGCTCCGTTTCCGGCAGTTCGTCGCAGATTTCGTCCATGGCGTACAGGTACCCGTGAACGCCTGTCAGGGGGTTGCGGATCTCGTGGGCGATGCCTGCGGCCATGCGTCCGAGGGAGTTGATCTTGTCGAGGAGCATGATCTGTCTGGCCATGCGCCGCGCCCCCGTGACATCAGCCATGAACACCGCGACCCGCGTAACCTGCCTGCCGTCGTCGAAAACGGGATAGAGGCGCACGTCGAGGTCCTGCTCCTCGCCGTACTCGTTGATGGAGCGCGCCTCGCCGGAAGTGAATACTTCGTCCACGGCCGTACGGAAACGCGCGGCGCGGGGCTCGGGCAGCAGGGCATAGAGGGACAGGCCGTAGAGGGATTCCCGGTTTCTGCCCAGGCGCGAGGCCCCGGTTTCGTTGATGTCAAGAATGATCCCGGCCTGATCCATGAGCAGCAGGGTTTCGGTGGGAGCGTTGATGAGGGCTCTGGCCTTGGCCTCGCGGTCGCGGATATGGGCCTCGGCCAGACGGCGCTGTTCGATCTCGAAGCGCAGGTCGCTGGTGCGGCGGTCCACCTCGATTTCCAGACGGGCGCGCGCCTTGCGCAGGTCGCCTTCGGCCCGGATGCGTTCGTGCACTTCGCGTTCGAGTTCGTCGTTGGCCGTGCGCAGGTGCTCGGTGCGTGCCCGCACCGCCGCTTCGAGTTGCTCCTTGTGCCTGCGCAGCACGGCCTGGGCCTCCTGGCGGCGGCGGATGGAGCTCAGGAGCATGGCCAGGGCGGCCAGCAGCACGGCTACGGCCGCGGTGGCGCTCCAGATGTAGCGCTTGTCGATCTGGTAGAAGCGGGTCGGCTGGTTGAGGATCAGGCTGCCTTTGGGCAGGGCGCTTTGGCTGATCCCGAAGCGTTGCAGCTGGATGTAGTCGAACATGTAGCGCGAGGGGGTGACCGTGTTCACGGCGATGGTGTCGAGGTCGGCCCCGGACAGGACTTCAATGGCCAGCCTGGCCACGCGGTTGCCTTCAGCGCGTCCCTCCACGAGCTTTCCGCCGACGCAGCCCGTGCCCATCTCGAAATCCCAGAATCCGTAGATGGGCACTGTCGTGTGGGTAGAGAGAAAGAGGTTCTTGCCGCGATAGTCCACCAGCACGCCTTCCTCGTTGCGCATGACTCCGTGGATGAAGATGAGCTGCCCAGGCCCCAGTTTCTGGAGGCGGCCGCGCAGTTCCTGCGCTTCGAGATTGTTCCAGTAGGTGAAGCGGATGGTCGGGAACTGGTCTTCCAGTGCGCGCAGGGACTGGTCGGTGAGCAGGTCGGTGATGGACTGATCCGCGCCGATGACCACGAATTCCCGGCTCATGGGGTGCAGGGACAGGGCCGTGTGCATGGTCTCGGCAAAGGCCGGGTTCTCGGCCAGACCGGTGATGCGGCTTTGGCCGCTCAGTTGCTCGGGCCTGAAGTCGTTCACGCCGCAGAAGACCACGGGCGCTCCCTGAAAGATGCTGTCCCGGTAGCGGAGTACGAAATCGAGGGCGTCGTTGTCCGTGGTCACGATGAGATCGAAGGTGCTTTCGGCAAGCTTGTGTCCCAGAAGCGCCGCCTGGAGCGAGAGGTAGGAGGTGTCCGTGTTGCGCTTGGTGTCCAGGTATTCGACCCACAGCAGCGCATTTGGCATTTCGGAGCGAAATGTTTCGTGGATGCCCGCATTGAGGGTGTCGGTCCAGGACAGGCCCGGATGATAGGAGTGCAGCACGAGCACGTTTGGCGAGGCGGCTTGCAGGTGCAGTGGCGTCAGGACCAGCGCGATGAGAATTATGAGGCGGATCATGAGTTCGGTGTAAGCGCAATCGGTGCAGGCTTCAAGTATGATGCTTGCTGTCCTTGACAGGGTGTCCGGATGGGAATAACGAATTTTGTTTCCTTGCTCGCCCGAAAGGAATGGGTGGGCTTTTACCCGTAAGGAGGACAAGTAATGACAACAAGGTACGAGGAATTGATCCTGCTCAGCCCTGAGCTGGGTGTGGAAGAATGCCGCGAAATCGTGAACAACTTCAGCGCCATTGTCGAGCGCGAGGGCGGAAGCGTGCTCAAGGTCGACGACTGGGGCGTCAAGGATACGGCCTATCCGGTGCGCAAGTTCAACCGTGGCCGGTACATCCGCATGGAAATAGACATGCCCGGCAGCGCCGTTACGGAATTGGAGCGCAATGTCCGCATCACGGACGGCGTGTTCAAATTCATCACCGTCAGACTCGCCGACACTCCTGCAGCGGCAACCGAGGAGGCCTAAGATGTCCTTTAAGAAGAAATTCGCACCCCGGAGAAAGTACTGCCGCTTCTGCGAGAACCCCGAGATCCTGCTCAACTACAAGCACCCGGAAGTTCTCAATGACTTCGTGACTGATCGCGGCAAGATCATTGCCAGCCGTATCACCGGAACCTGCGCCAAGCACCAGCGGGCCCTGACCCGTGAAGTCAAGCGCGCCCGGCAGATGGCCCTGATGTTCTACACGGCCACCCACAGCACCGACGTGCTCAAAAAATCTAGAATCTAGGAGATTTGATCATGAAGGTCATTTTGAGAGCAGACGTTGATAATCTGGGCCGACTGGGCGACATCGTCGCTGTCCGTCCCGGTTATGGCAGAAACTATCTGTTGCCTCAGGGTCTTGCCTCCATGGCGACTCCCGGCAATCTGAAAGTATTTGAGCAGGAACGCCGCAAGCTGCAGGCCATGAACGACGCCATCAAGGCCGAGGCCATGGCGCTGGCCGGCAAGATCGAGGCCGCCAAGGTCGTCATCGAAGTCCGCGTGGGCGACGGCGACAAGCTTTACGGTTCCGTCACCTCTCCCCAGATCGCCACGATTCTGGAAGAGCAGGGCGTGGAATTCGATCGCCGCAAGATCCAGCTTGAAGACGGCATCCGCGCCCTTGGCGAATACGTCATCGACGTGAAGCTGCATCCCGAGGTCGTGGCCAAGCTGACCGTGAACGTGGTCAAGTTTGGTCGTACGGAACAGGTGAACGAACCCGAGCCGCAGGCCGATGCAACCGAAGAAGCTGCCGCAGAGTAAATTCGGGCAGCGCCTCGGAACTCGAATCCAACCAGAGGAGGCCTTGCAAAAGGCCTCTTCTGATTTGTTGCGCAGAATCCCCCCCCACAACACCGAAGCCGAACAGGCGGTGCTGGGCGGAGTATTTTTGCGCAACGATATTTTTCACACCCTGGTGGACACCATCACCGACGAGGATTTCTATTCCCCGGTGCATCGGATCATTTACCAGGCCTTCCAGGATCTGTACCGCCGCCGCGAACCCGTGGACCTGGTCACCGTGGCGGAATTTCTGCAGACCAAGGGACAGCTCGACGAGGTTGGCGGCACCGTCTATCTCGCCTCCCTGGCCGAATCCGTGGCCTCGGCGTCCAACTCCGTCTTTCATGCCCAGATCGTGCGCGACAAGTCCGTGCGCCGCAGGCTCATCCAGACTTCGTCCGAGATCCTGACCAGCTGCTTTGAAGCCGGTGAGCAGACCGAATCCCTGCTCGACCAGGCGGAGCAGCAGATTTTTTCCATTGCCGAGTCCAAGGGCAAGCCCGTCTTCATGAGCAGCAAGGACCTGGTTCAACGGGTCTTCGAACAGCTCGAGACGCGGGCCGGGCAGGGCGAAATGGTCACCGGCGTGCCCACCGGTTACACCGATTTCGACCACATGACCGCCGGTCTGCAAAAGTCCGACCTGATCATCCTCGCGGCTCGCCCGTCCATGGGCAAGACGGCCCTGGCTCTGAACATGGGCATGCGTGCGGCCATCCAGCACGATGTGCCCGTGGCCGTCTTCTCCCTTGAAATGTCCATGGACCAGCTCATGATGCGCCTCCTGGGCTGCCACGGCCGCGTGGATTTGAGCCGCCTGCGCAGCGGGTACCTCAATGACGAGGACTGGAGCAGGCTCTATCAGGCCGCCGACGATCTCTCCAAGGCGCCCATATACATCGATGACACGCCGGCCCTCTCGACCATGGAGATCCGGGCCCGCAGTCGTCGACTCAAGGCCGAGAAAGGCGTCGGACTGATCATCGTCGACTACCTGCAGCTCATGCGCTCCAGCCACAAGAGCGACTCACGCGAGCAGGAGATTTCGGACATCTCGCGTAACCTCAAAGCCCTGGCCAAGGAGCTCGAGGTGCCGGTCATCGCCCTGTCGCAGCTCAACCGCAAGGTCGAGGAGCGCTCCGACAAGCGCCCCATGATCTCGGACCTGCGCGAGTCGGGGGCCATCGAGCAGGACGCCGACGTCATCGTCTTCATCTACCGCGACGCAGCCTACAACAAGGCCGAGGACAACCCCAACAAGAACATTGCCGAGATCATCATCGGCAAGCAGCGTAACGGTCCCGTGGGGGCCATTCGTCTGGGCTATTTCGGTCAGTACACCGTGTTCGACAATCTCACGGAAGTGGGGCTGCCGTCGGAGGACGGCGGCGCATACTGATCATTCCCGCACACCTTCAACTCAAGAGCGGAACAAAACCATGAAAGCATTTTGCCCGGAAGAATTTTTTTCGCGCAGCGAATTGGACACGGTTCAGAAAACCCGTCTTGCGACCACTCTCGAGCGTGCGGCTCGGTCTGAATTCTACAGCCTCAGGTTCGCCGAACAGGGCGTGCGTCCGGACGAAATCACTTCTGCGGCCGACATCGTCAATCTGCCTTTCACCACCAAGGACGATCTGCGCAGCGCCTACCCCGCGCGCATGCTGACCCGGCCCGTGTCCGACATGGTCCGCCTGCATGCCTCTTCCGGGACCACGGGTTCGGCCACGGTCATCTATTACACCAGAAACGACATCGAATCCTGGGCCGACCTCATGGCCCGATGCATGCACATGGTCGGGATCAGGGCCGAGGACACCTTCCAGAACATGTCCGGATACGGTCTCTTCACCGGAGGCCTTGGCATCCATTACGGCGCCGAGCGCCTTGGGTGCCTGACCATCCCGGCCGGGGCGGGTAATTCGAAGCGGCAGCTCAAGCTGCTGGAGGATTTTCAGGTGTCGGCTATCCACATCATTCCTTCCTATGCCCTGCACCTGGGCACGGTGAAGGAAGAGATGGGATACGGTCCGGATCGCCTGGGCGTGCGTGTAGCCCTTATCGGTGCCGAGCCCCATACCGAGGCCATCCGCAGGCGCATCGAGGAGGTCTGGGGGCTCAAAGCCTATAACTCCTACGGCCTGTCGGAAATGAACGGGCCGGGAGTGGCCTTCGAGTGTCTGGAGCAGAGCGGGATGCACATCTGGGAAGACGCCTACCTGCCCGAGATCGTCGATCCGGAGACCGGAGAGACCCTGCCCGAAGGCGAGGTGGGCGAACTGGTCATCACGACCCTGTGCCGCGAAGGCATGCCGCTCATCCGCTATCGCACCAAGGACCTGACCCGCTTCATCCCCGGTGACTGCCCTTGCGGCCGCAAGCATCGCCGCCTGGACCGCATCATGGGCCGCGCCGACGACATGATCATTCTCAAAGGGGTCAATATCTATCCCATGCAGGTCGAGCAGGTGCTCATGAGCATTCCGGAAGTGGGGCAGAATTATCTGATCGTCCTGGAGCGGCAGGGATATCTGGACCAGATGCGCGTCAAGGTGGAGGTCAAGGAAGAGTATTTCGTGGAGGACATGCGCGAGCTCAAAAGCCTGCAGAGCCGCATCAGTTCCAGGCTGCGCGACGAGATTCTCATCACCGCGCGCATTGATCTGGTTGAGCAGAACTCCCTGCCCAAGTCCGAAGGCAAGGCGCAACGGGTGCTCGATTTGCGGGAATGATCAGCCGCGAGGCTGGAGTCAGACTCTCGGGACGACCACGGCCGCTGGGGCCTGGGTCGTCCCTTTTTTATTCGTACTGCGTGACCGCGCAGGACAGGCCTTTTTGTTCGGCCCGCCCGCAATGCGTCAGCGCGTCGTCGCGGGAGCGTTCGAGGGCAAACTGTATTTCCACGCCGCTGACCAGTTCGCGCTTAAAAATGTCCAGCGCTTCGGGCAATCCGAGGCTCATGGCGGCGCGCCTTGCCTGGTCCTGGTCCGTGAGCGGGCCAACGGTGGCCACAAAGGGCCGGAAGACCACCGGCGCGTCGGCCAGATCGCTCTGTGCCCCGAATTTACCGGCCTCCTCGAAGCTTTCGAAGCGGCCGACGAAAAGCGAGAAACGGTCGCTCTGGTCCTGGTTCCAGAACAGGGGCTGCGTCTGGTCCGCAAAACGTGGCAGGTGCAGCAGCAGGGATTCCATGGTCGGGTACGCTCCGAGTTGGAGCGAATAGGGGCCGTCCGTGGTGCGCTTGCGGAAAACGGTCTTGGCCACGGTCTGCCAGTGGATGTTCACGTGCTCCGCGTTCAGGTCCGGTGGGGGCGAAGGTTCGGGGGCAGGCGCTTCAACTTTTGTTTCGCGCGATGTGCCAGTCAGGCTTGCGAACAGGTCGCTAAGGCCCGCATCGGGCATGAGCCAGGAAAAAAAGAGCAAAAATATGCCGATGATTCCCGCCATGCTCAGCGCCAGAATGACTCCTGTCATGGGCGAAATGGAGGAAACCATCTCCTGGGTCGGCATGGCCTCTTCCGTGGGCTCTTCCTGTTGCGAGGGGCAGGTGATTCCGTAGTTCAGGGCCTCTTCCGCATCACAGCATTGGTCGGCATGCAGCGCTTTCAATGCCAGGGTCATGGTCAGCATGCGCAGAATGCCGATGACCCCCGCCGCCCGTTTGGCAACGGCCTCGGGGTTGCCGATGATGTCGGTGTCCATTCCGGCATTGTCGAGGAGGAATCGGATATAAGCCAGGGACTGCTCGCGGGTCAGCTTCGGCAGCGTCCAGATGGCTCCCAGCATGGTATAGATGGGCCTGTTTTCTGGTCTGGCCAGACGGTGCACTATTTCGCCGTTACCGATGAGGACGACCTGCAGCAGCGCCGAGAGGTGCCGGGTCAGGCTGAAGAGTCCGCCGAGAAAGGCGAAGTCCTCGTCGGTGAGCAGGTGGGCGTTGTCGACGAAGAGGATGACGCGTTTCGTGTCACGAAGCAATTGGGTCAGCGCTGCTTTATTTTCCGATTCGGGAGACAGCTTTTCATTTATTGTCTGCGAAAGTGACTGGCTTGTGGATGCGCTGATGATAACTGTTTGCGCATTTTGAGACGTAGCGAGGCGGTTTAGAAAATAAGTCTTGCCTGATTTTGGAAATCCGATCACACAGCTCAGCAGACGATTGCTTTCTATGTCCGTCAAGACAGATTGAAAAATATCCTCCATCTGCGGAGTACTGAAGTGCTGCGCTGTTTCGGATATCTGTTCAAACGGTGAGTCGTGCATTGAATGTCTGGCTGTTATGAAATTATGGGTTCGATCGCGCCTAATTATGAGTATTTATGAATCTTCGCTTAATACGTAGGTGTTGCCGTAATTCTATGCAAGCTTTTTTTTAAAATATACTGCTATTATGCATGGTTTGGTGATCGTGATGACATTTTTCTCGGCTCTTCCGTTTGTCTCCCTGTTCGTGGGCATGGTGCTGTGGGGCAGCTCCTTTGTGGCCTTCAAATACGCAGTGATGTTTTTCGACCCCATTGTCGTTGTTTTCGCGCGCATGTTTCTTTCGGCGCTGCTCTTTCTGCTCGTGCTTCCGCTCTGGCGGCCCCGGAATCTGCGCCGAGAGGATCTGGGATTCATGGTTTTCATGGCTCTGTGCGAACCATGCTTCTATTTTGTGTTCGAGGGCCAGGCCCTGACCATGACCTCCGCGTCCCAGGCGGGCATGGTGGCGGCCACTCTGCCGGTTCTGGTGGCGGTCTGCGCCGGAATTTTCCTGGGAGAACGATTGCGTGTTCGTTCATGGGCAGGACTGATCTTGGCTCTGGCGGGTGTTGTTTGGGTCAGTATTTCCGGAGTGGCCACAGAGGCTGCGCCGCGTCCGCTGATGGGCAATTTTCTTGAGCTCCTGGCCATGTTCTGCGCGGCGGGATACACAGTAAGCATGAAAAAGCTCTGCGCCCGCTACTCCCCCTGGTTTCTGACCGCCGTACAGTCGCTGGTGGGAACGGTTTTCTTTCTGCCGCTGCTTTTCCTGCCATCCACGGCGCTGCCGATGGCCTTTCCTGTCGGCCCGACCCTGGCCGTCCTGTATCTTTGCGTGTGCATCAGCATCGGGGCCTACGGACTCTACAACTACGGGATCAGCAAGCTTCCGGCCTGGCAGGCCTCGGCTTTTGTGAACCTCATTCCCGTCTTCTCCATGCTGCTTGGCTGGCTGTGTCTTGGCGAGCACCTCACTGCCTGGCAGCTGGTCGGGGTGGGTGTGGTCTTTGCCGGCGTGCTGCTCTGCCAGCAGCGGCCGGAGCGTGAAAACGCGATCACCCTCAGCCGCGAGATTGCGGATGAGGGTGATCTTGCGCAGCCTCTGCCCATGCCGGAAGAGGTTTTGGTAAAGGTGCGCGGCAAGGACCTAAGAAGGTAGCCTTCGCTTCGGTCCCCGCCGTCTTTTCAGCCAGCTTTTCAGAGTCGGGGCAATCCCGGGGCGGCTGCGGCCTTTGGGCTGAATTTCTCTTCGCTGACCTTGCCGTCCCTGGCCACGATGGCCCGCACGGCGGGGATGTCACGTCCGCTTCTGGCGAGAGCCTGTCCCACTATGCGCGACAGTCCCGAGCAGCAGGGCACCTCCATCTCAAGGATGGTCACGGAGTTGATCCTGTTCTGGGCGAAGACCTGCGCCAGGCGCTCCACGTACTCGCCGGCGTTGTCGAACTTGGGGCAACCGAGCATGACCGTGCGTCCGGCCAGGAAGCGTCCGTGAAAATCCGGGGTGGCGACGGGGCAGCAGTCCCCGGCGATGAGCAGGTCCGCGTCCTGCAGGAAGGGTGCGTGGGGCGGAATCAGCCGAATCTGGATCGGCCAGTGCGACAGGGCCGACCCGGCCTGCCCTGCGGGAGTGTTGGCCTGCTCGCAGGGGGTCATGCGCATCATGCCTGCCGAGGGGCAGCCGCCGTGACCGGGCGAGCGGGTCGAAACCTGAGCCGAGGGGCAACCGCCGGGTCCCGCGCCGTGAACCAGGTTGGCGACGCCCCCTATCTTGTGCACGTGCTCCATGGCCGCTTCTTCGTCAAAATCATCGGCTTCGCGCTCGATGATGTGCAGGGCGTCCTCGGGGCAATGCCCGATACAGGCCCCAAGTCCGTCACAAAACATGTCCCTCACGATCCTGGCCTTTCCGTCGATGATGGCCAAAGCGCCTTCGGCGCAACCGGTAACACACTGGCCGCAGCCGGTGCACTTTTCTTCGTCTATTTCGATAATCTTGCGTATCATGATTTCTCCTCCGCTGTTGCTTGCGTGAGTCCTGTCTATGGGCTTTGAGATATGGCCGCTTTGAGCCATGTCAAAAAAACGAAAGCCGGGGACATGCAGCTGCTGACAGTGGAAATGATGCCAAACATGAGGACGGCCCAATGTCGCAACGGCAAATCGACGGGGCAGAAGGCCCGGCCGTCCTTCCTCTTGCCCGGAAACGGGTTTTACCCTAGGTTTGCGCCCGTGCGTTCAATCCATCAGCAGGGTTTTTTCATGATTCATCCGACCATTCTCTCTCTTATCGGGGCCACGCCCATAGTCCATCTCAATCGTGTGTTCCCGCATCCGCGCATCCGCCTGGCGACCAAGCTCGAAGCCCAGAACGTGGGCGGTTCCATCAAGGACCGCGTGGCCCTGGCCATGATCGAGGCGGCGGAGGCATCGGGCGAACTCACTCCCGACAAGATCGTCATCGAGGCCACCAGCGGCAACACCGGTGTGGGCCTGGCCATGGTCTGCGCGGTCAAGGGCTACAAATTGACCCTGCTCATGCCCGAGTCCGCCTCCGAGGAGCGCAAACGCATCATGCGCGCCTTCGGGGCGGAATTGCGCCTCACGCCGGGCCGCCTGGGCACCGACGGGGCCATCGAGGAAGCATATCGACTGGCGCGGGAGGAACCGCAGACCTACGTGCTCATGGATCAGTTCAACAACCCGGCCAGCATTGCCGCTCACTACATGGGCACGGGGCGCGAGATCATCGAGCAGACTGAAGGGCAGGTCACCCATGTGGTTGCCAGCCTCGGCACTTCGGGTACGGCCATGGGCATCGCGAGGCGCATGAAGGAGTCGGCCCCCGGTATTCAGGTTGTGGCGGTGGAGCCCTATGCCGGGCACAAGATTCAGGGCCTCAAGAATATGCAGGAGTCCTATCCGCCTGGAATTTATGACAAACGTGCTTTGGACCGGATCATCCACGTCGAGGACGAGGAGGCTTTTTCCTGTTCGCGACGTTTGGCAAGAGAAGAGGGGATTCTGTCCGGAATGAGCGCGGGCGCGGCCCTGGCCGGGGCGCTGCGCATCGCCCGCGAGCTCGATGAGGCCGGGGAGGCGGGGCTTATCGTCTTTATCTGTCCGGACACCGGGGAGCGCTATCTTTCGACCACCCTTTTTTCGCCGCAGGATCGGCACGGTCTGGGAGTGCGCAGTGTGGCCACCGGCTGTCTCGAATGCCTGGGCAGTCCCGCCGGCGGACACGCACTGTTCACTCCCGGTCCGAGCCTTGACGAGCTCGGCGAACTCGATGCCTGGCGACGCATCGTCTGGCTGGACGTCCTGGGCAAGGCTCTTGCGGAGCGCGGGGGGAGCGTGCGCATGGCCGTGGGCCTTGCGGACATGGATGACCGCGCACTGGCAGCGGCCAGGCAGGTCAAGGCCGGGCTGGGCGATTTCGGAGCGCGGGCTCAGGAGTTCATGGTCTCTCACGCCAGGGCCCTTGGCGTCGGAAGCGACGTCCTCTTTCCCCTGGCCGGGGCGAGCCAGGCGCGCGCCCTCGATCTTGCGCGCAAGCTGCTGGCCAAGGGTCAGGCCTACGAGAAGCTGCGCTCCGTCTACTTCGACGTGACCCGCGACAAGTGTTACGGTCAGATCGCCAGTGTGGACACGGCGGGGATGAGCCTTGGCTACACCGTGGATCTGGCCGATTACGTCAAGGACAACCCCGCTGATTTCACCTTGCTCAAGCGCGCCACGCTGCAGGATTTGAAGCTCGGTGACGTGCTCGAGACCGAGTGGGGCAAGGTTCGGCCGAGCTGGTTTCTGCAGTTGGCCGCCACTGCCCTTGATACCCTGGGTACGGTTACGGTCATGTTCGCCGGGGAGTCTCATCGCTTCCCTCATCTGGACAATTTCAGCGCCATCTGGAACGCCGGGGCCGGGGTCAGGCCCATGGCCTGGATGGTCGCCCAGCCCGTGACCCCGCGCCAACAGGGCGAGGCTGTTCCCTCCCTGCCCGAGGCGCTGGCGGTGGCCGGTTCCGGAGCCGCCCTGCGGCTGTGGCTGCTTTCGGCTTCCTACCTCAAATCCCTGGCCTTTTCGCCCGAAAGCCTGGTCATGTGGGTCAAGAATCAGAACCGCCTGCAGGACGCATACGTGTCGGCCTCGCTGGGCGGCAAAGGCGAGGGCATTGCGACTGAGCTTGAGCAGGGTATCTACGATCTCAAGACGGCCTTTGCCTCGGCCCTCGACGACAACCTCGACCTGGCCCATTTCTGGCCGGCGCTTTTCGCCTTTGCCAAGACCGTCAACGCCCGCGCCGGAAAGCTGAGCGTCGTCGAGGCCGCGCTGGTGGCCGAGCAGCTTCTGGCCTGTGACCGGGTGCTGGGATTTCTGGATCATGCACGCCTGCCGCTGCCGGTCAGGGACTGGCCGCGGGAGGCCGCCGAACTTGTCAGGCAACGGGAGCAGGCCCGCCAGGCAAAGGATTATGTCCTGGCCGATACTCTGCGCGCCGAGCTTGCGGCCATGGGGCTGAGGCTGGAGGATCATGGCGCGGGGGCGCGTCTCTTTTTGGTGGAGAAATAAGGTCGGATGCGGGGGGCTTGATCGACAGGATGCCCGGGTCCGGTCGGTTAATAACGCTGGGGCCGCAGGCTGCGGTTCAGGCGTTGTCGATGAGCTGGAAGTGTTTTTTAACGTTGTCCGATGCTTCCATGATCTTTTCTTCGATCGCCTTGAATGCGTACTGGATGCGTTCCGCTTCCGGTGCAATGAGGCAGGCTGATTCGAGCTCTGCGGCCAACGCGTTCAGTTCAGTGGCCCCGATCATGAGCGAAGAGCCCTTGATGCTGTGGGCCAGGCGCCTGCACTCCTTGAAATTTTTGCTTCGCAGGTACGCCGCGAATTCAGAGATGAAATTCGCCCCGTAACCTGGGAACTCGCGCAGGATGTTGAAATACGCGGATTCGTAGCCCAAGAAGTTTGTCAGGGCGCGGGGGATGTCAAAGCCTTCGATTTTCGGAGTCTCGCGCACGGTCTTTCTGGTCGGGGTCGCCTGGGCGGACTGTCCGGAAAAGAACGACTCGATCCAGGCGCGCTCAAGCGGCTTGCGAATCACGCGCAGGGACAAGTCTGCGCTTTTTCCGGCCACGGATGCATCGGGCTCCTCCCCGGTCAGCAAAAAGACCCTGTCCGTGGTGGCCAGCCCGTTTGCCAGCAGAATTTCCCCCAGTTCCAGGCCGCTTACGGTCGGCATGTGCAGGTCAATCAGGAGCAGGTCGTAGGTGTTCGCCTTGGCCAGGTTAACGGCGTGTTCGGCTCCCGGAGCGAGATGGACCGCTATGCCGAGATTGTCCAGAATTTCTGCGGTTACCAGTCTGCATATTTCGTCATCATCGACGACCAGGGCTGTTTTCCGGTCGCAGGTCACGTTCGTTTCATCCATCAGGACGCACCTTTGTCTATGCGAGTTCCGCGAATCATTACGTTGGAAATGCGTTTTCTGTTTCTATTGACAGTCGTCGCTATCAGCTTCCGGCAGAAAAAGGCTTCCGTGTCGCAGTTCGTTACAGCTGGCTATGCCGAGCTTGCCGAGAATGTTGGAGCGATGCTTATCCACCGTCTTGATGCTGATGAAGAGCGTCTCGGCGATCTGCTTGCTTTTCTTGCCGTCGATGATGAGCCTGACGATTTCTTTCTCGCGGCTCGTCAGGCTCTGCATCGGCGGCAGGGCCTTGCGTTGCCTGTTCACCAGCAGGTAGTCCCGGACGATGATCTTGGCCAGGTGGGGGCTTATGAAAAGCTCGTCCTGCATTGCGTAGGCTATGGCCAGGAAGAGTTCCTCCGGGTTTGATCCTTTGAGGACATAGGCGTTGGCACCGTGCTCAAGGGCCTCGTAGATGAAGTCGTTGTCGTCGCTGGACGTGAGTACGATGACCTTGGCGTCCGGTTCGATTTCCCGGATTTGCTGGAGCACCTCCAGACCGGAAATGTCGGGCAGGCGCAGGTCCAGCAGGATGATCTCCTGCTTTTTCATGCGGAATGACCTTACGGCATCCCGTCCATTGGCGACATCGTCATCGACCACATACTGACCATGCATGTCGATCATGGACTTAAGACCCATGCGCAGCAGATTGTCGTCTTCAACCAGCAGGATTCTTTTTTTTGTCATGCGGATTCTCTTTGTTTGTGGTGGATTACCCTAGGGATTTGGACTACTCCGTCATATCCGTCACATGCTCCGTCTTTTTATCGCCTCGAGTCCAGTCACTCCGAGTTGTCTCAAACTGTCAAACATGAACTGTGACCGAGTTGAGTGTAGGCACAATTAAATAGATTTGATCGCAATTATAATACCGATTAGCTGGTATTTTTATATTAAAAAGATAATTGTTTTTTGTGCGTAAATCAACAGCAGTTCTAATTCGGACCGCCGTGGCGAAAAATGCACTTTGGATGTCGGGCCGTGATGTTCTCCAACTGGCCAGGACAGAGGCGGGTGGGGCATAAAACTCGCAATCTTCCTGGCGGCAGGAGACAAGTGGTGGCATGGGCAGTCAAGACGGGCCACTGGCGATTTGACTTCTGGAGGTTGCAGGTTCAAAAAAAAGCCGCATGGCGGCTTTTTCAGGACGGGGGGAGTTACTTGCGCGAACTCTTGTTGATGGTCTCCACCAGTTCGGCGGCGACCTGGATTTCGACTTCCTGTTCGGATTGCTCTTCAAGGAGTTGCGATTTGGGCCACCGGCAGCGGTGATAGGAGATGGTGGCCTTTTGCGATAACTGTTCAATCTTGGCGAGCATGATTCCCATGGCGTCTTGAGTTATAATGACATGTCCGCATTCGGAACATTTTGGGGCTGGGACATCTTCGAAGCAAAAGAGGTGGTTACGGCATTCCATCTGGTAAGAGATGGATTCTTCGACTAAACTATCGCTTCCGCATTTCTGGCAGATCATGGCAACCTCGTATGGTCTGATTTGAATCCTAAATAATCGTTCCTTATAAGCAGGTTTTTAGTGTTTGGCAAATATTTTTATAATATACTGAAATTGCGGTTTTTTTTACGAGCTCCGTCGCCGGCTTGCCGGGGTTGGGCGCAGGATCAAGGCCGGTCCGCGATGCGGGTTGGCACCTATCTTGAACAGTGATTGAGGCGTCGCATTACGGTGCGTCATGAATTCTGAAAAGCATCTGTGGAGGTATCATGAGTAAAATAGGCTGGGTCGGAATCGGGGTCATGGGGAGGTCCATGTGCGGACATCTGCTGTCGGCTGGGCATGAGATCAAGGTCTACACACGCACCAAGGCTTCCGCCGAGAGCATTCTCGCTGCCGGGGCGCAGTGGTGTGAGACTCCTGGCGAGGTGGCCAGGGACTCGGAGTTCGTCTTCACTATAGTTGGATATCCTGCGGATGTGCGGGCGGTGTATCTGGACGAGGGCGGGCTGGTGGACAGTGCCGCGCCTGGTACCGTGCTTGTGGACATGACCACTTCGGAGCCGGCCCTGGCCGTGGAGATTCACCGGGCAGCGGCAGCGCGCGGGCTGTCCGCGCTGGACGCACCCGTGTCCGGAGGCGACCTCGGGGCGAAAAATGCGGCCCTGGCCATCATGGTCGGCGGCGAGCAGGAGCCTTTCGACCGGGCCGTGCCGCTCTTTGAAAAGATGGGCAAGAACATCCGCCTCATGGGCGGGCCTGGTGCCGGGCAGCACACCAAGATGAGCAACCAGATTCTCATCGCCGGAACCATGATCGGCGTGGTCGAATCCCTGCTGTACGCCGTGAAGTCCGGCCTGGATGTGGATGCGGTCATCGATGTCATCGGCAGCGGTGCGGCCGGATCCTGGTCCATCAACAACCTCGGTCGCAAGATTGCCAAGGATGACTACGATCCGGGCTTTTTCATCAAGCATTTCGTGAAGGACATGGGCATCGCCCTGGCCGAAGCCAGAAAGATGGGCATCGCCCTGCCGGGTCTTGCGCTCGTTGAGCAGCTCTACGTCGCGGCCATGGCCCAGGGGCTTGAAAATCTGGGCACGCAGGGGCTTTTCATCGCTCTTAAGCGTGTCAACGGGATGGAATAAAGAGTGTCGGTCATTGGACCCGTCCTGCTTCCTGCTTCGCAGGTAACAGGGCGGGTCTAGACATTTACAGCTGACTGTGTGGAGATTATGTGCGAAGCATAGCCGCTTTTTTTCTTATTCTGATTTTCTCTACCTCATCTCATTCTGGGGTAGAGGAGAAGATAAATATTTTATATTTAAATTCTTATAACAATGGTTATGCATGGTCAGACAATATATTCGAAGGAATTAGAGAAACATTTCAAAATAGTGGTAAAAATATCTATCTTCAGATAGAATACATGGATTCAAAAAGATACGAAGAGGAGATGCTTTCAAAGATTCTTTTTGATTACTACACGTATAAATTTCGTAATACTGATTTCGATCTGATTGTCGTCTCAGATAATCACGCCTATGACTTTATCAATCAGAATGGCGCTCAGCTCTTTCCAGGCGTGCCTGTCGTTTTTTGTGGCGTGAACGATGTGGCTGCGGACGCCGTGCCTACACGGGACCGCATGACCGGGGTCCTCGAGGAATTCGATGTTGTGCAGAACATCGCCATGGCCATGCGTTTTCATCCCGGCAAGAATCGGCTGGTGGTCATCGGCGATCAAAGCCTGACCGGCGTGGCCATCGCCAATCAGATTCGCGCTCGCTTGTCTGACCTTCCCAGGGAAATGCAGGTCGAGTTTCTGGACGAGTTTACCCTTGAGGAATTGATCGACAGGGTCAGAGAGGCTTCCGGCAACAGCATTTTCTTTTTCATCCCTTTCTACAAGGATGTCGGCGAGGGCGTGTATTCGGCCCAGGATCTGCTGGAAGTCGTCTGGAGCACCACCGGGGTGCCGCTCTACGGGGCTTGGGAATTTTTGCTTGGCCATGGTCTGGTTGGCGGTAAAATGGTCAGCGGGTATGCTCATGGCCGCGCTGTGGCGGAAATGGGGTTGCGTGTTCTCGGCGGAGAGTCGCCTGCTTCGATCCCGGTCATTTCCAGTCCCGAAGAGCCTCCCAAGTTCGACTACCAGGTTCTCATGCAGCTTGGCATCAACCAGAAGCTGTTGCCCCCGGACAGCATCGTGGTCAACGGCCCGTCTCCGTTCTATTCCATCAATCGGCACCAGTTCTGGACAATCATCATAAGTCTGCTCATCCTTTCCATGGTTCTGGTGATCCTGGTCATCAACATCTGGGAGCGCAAGCAGATCGAGATCCGCATCAAGAACCAGCTGTCCTTTTTGCGCACCCTCATGGACACCTTGCCGCTGCCTATATATTTCACGGAGCGCAGCGGAGCCATTGCGGGCATCAACCGCGCCTTCGGGCAGTGGTTCGGCTTGCCTTGGGACTCGGATGAGGATCTGCGAACCCTCAAGTCCGGCCGTTTTGATTCGCGCTTTTCTCCGTTGCTGGATCGACGCATGGACTCCTACGAAACGCAGATTCTCCATTGTGACGGATCGATGCGCCCGACCGTGCTGCACAAGGCCACCTATGCCGACGCCTTGGGGGAAAACGCGGGTATCGTCGGCGTCATCTACGACATTTCCGACCGTAAACAGGCCGAAGACAACCTGCGCGCAGCAGAAGAGAAGTACCGTACAATTTTCGAGAACTCGGCGCTGGGAATCTTTCAGACTACCCCCGACGGCTCCTGGATCGTGGCCAATCCCGCTCTTGCGCGGATGCTTGGCTATGCCAGTCCTGAAGAGTTGATCAAAGACAATCCGAACATTTCGTCCCTGTATTTTCAGCAGAGCGACCGTGAGCGGGTTGTAAAGATGTACCACAAAACAAGGGGCAGCATCGAGTTTGAGGTTCTTTTCCGCACCCGCGAAGGAACAGTCATCACCGCCAATCTCAACGCGCGGGGCGTGCGTGGCGCAGGTGACGAGTTCAGTCATTTCGAAGGGTTTGTGGAGGACATTACTGATCGCAAGGCTGCAGAGCTGGCCCTGGCGGCTTCCGAATCCATGCTGCAGCTTGTACTCGATACGATCCCTCAGCTCGTGCACTGGAAAGACCGCCGGTTTCATATTCTCGGCGCAAACCGCAATTTTCTGTCCTATGTCGGCGAGACGGAAATGTCGGCCATCCTGGGCAAGACATACGGCGAGATTGTTCATAACGCCCATGAAGTCGAGGAAATAAGACGTCTGGACGCCCAGGTGTTCGAGACCAATGAGCCCTGCTACCGCCTGCGCCTGGAGACCAGAAACGCGGCAGGCGAGGGCATGTGGCTGCTGGTCAACAAGGTGCCCCTGCACGGCCCACATGGCGAGGTGGTCGGCATTCTGAGCACCGCCGAGGACATTACCCAAACCATGAACCTGGAGAAGCAGCTGCTGCAATCCCAGAAGATGGAGGCCATCGGCACTTTGGCCGGAGGGATAGCTCATGATTTCAATAATATATTGACATCGATCATGAATTCGACAGAGCTCGCCATGGAGGACATCCCTGATGACAGCCTGGTCTGGAAGGATCTGGAACGCAGCCTCAAGGCGGCGGTGCGGGGCAGCGGCCTCATCAAGCAGATTCTGACGTTCAGCCGGCCGACTCAGGAGGGTTTCGTGCCCACCGACCTGCGTGAGGTCGTGGCCGAAGCCGTGACCCTGATCCGCGTGTCCATGCCGCGCAATATTTCCGTATCTTCGACCATCGAGGAGGACCTGCATCTGTGTCTGGCCGACCCGACCCAGGTCCACCAGATCGTCATGAATCTCGCCACCAACGCATTTCAGGCTCTGGGCGAGAGCGGCGGGCGCATTTCCATCAGCCTGGGGCGGATGGTGCTGGACCGCGATGACACGCAGCTGGGCAACCTTGCTCCGGGCGTCTACAGCCGACTGACCATCGAGGATGACGGGCCGGGCATCGACGAGACCATTCAGGACAAGATCTACGATCCGTTTTTCACCACCAAGGGCAAGGGCGAAGGCACCGGTCTGGGGCTGGCAGTTGTGCACGGCATCGTGCGCAACCACGGAGGCGAGATCCGACTCACCAGCGCGCCCGGATTCACGCGTTTTGAAATCCTGCTGCCGACCATGAACGAGCTCTGCCTCCTGCCCGGTGAGTGCGTGAATGCGACAATTACCGGCAGCGAGCGCCTGGCTTTCATCGAGGATGACGAGGATCAGCTGACGCTCATCCCCCGGGTGCTCGAGCAGCTCGGCTACACGGTGCTTCCTTTTCAGAACCCGGTCGAGGCGGTTTCCGCCATCTGCGGCGATGGCATGCCTCTGGATCTGGTTGTCACGGATTATGACATGCCGGACATGAACGGTTTCGATGTTGCAGGGCATCTAGCGGCCTGCAGGCCAGAGCTGCCCGTGATCATGGTTTCCGGGAGAAAGCAGGCCGAGGAGTTTTTCGGACAGGCCGACAATATCAAATTTTTCCTCAGTAAACCCTACAACAAGGACATGGTCGGAAGAGCCATCCGCGATGTTCTGGACAAGGAAGTCTGATGGCGAGGATTCTCATTATCGACGATGACCCGCAGGTTTGCGAGACCCTGCAGAGCCTCAATTACCGTCTTGGGCACGAATGTTTTGCGGCCCATACACTCAAAGACGGACTTGAGCATCTTGGACGCATGAAGTTTGATCTTGTCTTCCTCGATGTCCGGTTGCCCGATGGCAACGGTCTGCAAGCCCTGGGGCAGATCCGCAACCAGGCCGATCCGCCCGATGTGATCGTGCTCACGGGCCAGGGCGACCCCGAAGGTGCGGAGCTGGCGATCCAGGGCGGTGTCTGGGATTATCTGGTCAAACCTTCCCCCATCAAGCAGATCAAGGAGACTTTGAACCGTGCCCTGGCCTATCGCCAGGAGAAAAAGGCCAGCGGCCAGACCCTGACTCTGGATCTCAAGGACGTGGTGGGGGAGAGCAGCGTCATGCGGCGGTGTTATGAGCGCATCGCCCAAGCCGGTGGATCGGACTCCACAGTGCTACTCACCGGCGAGACCGGGACCGGCAAGGAGTTGCTGGCCCGGACCATCCATCGCAACAGCCTGCGCTCTTCTCGCGCCTTTGTCGTGGTGGATTGCGCCTCCCTGACGGAATCCCTGCTGGAGAGCATCCTGTTTGGACACACCAAGGGCTCGTTCACCGGGGCTGCCCGCGACCGGGTCGGACTGGTCAAGATTGCGGACCAGGGCACGCTTTTTCTGGACGAGATTGGCGAGCTGCCTCTTTCAGCGCAAAAAACCTTTTTGCGCGTGCTGCAGGAACGCAGATTCAGGCCCGTGGGATCAAACCAGGAACTGGAGAGTGACTTCAGGCTCATCTCGGCCACGAACCGTGACCTTGCCGCCATGGTCAAGTCCGGTGAGTTTCGGCAGGATCTGTACTATCGCATCAATACCATCCAGTTGCATCTGCCCGCCTTGCGTGAACGCGAGGACGACGTCCTGATCCTGGCACGATATCATGTCGACAAGCTGTGCAGGCAGCGGAACATACCGATCAAGGAGATGGATCAGGAATTGGAGGCCATGCTCAGACGCTATGAATGGCCCGGCAATGTACGCGAACTTTTCAATACCATTGAACAGGCCTTTGTGCACTCGGGAGCGGAGAAAACGGTCTATGCTCAGCATCTGCCGCAGGCTGTGCGCATACGGGTTGCGAAAACCATCCTGGGCAAGGGAAGAGAGGAGGCGGGGCCGGAAGAAGCGCCGATGGAAGTGGAGGAGGCCCTGCCTACGTTGAGGGATTTCAAGGTTTCCAAGGAAAGGGAATACTTGCTCAGGCTCGTGGGCCGCCACGGCAAGGATATACAAAAGATGATAACGGTATCAGGGCTTTCCCGGTCTCACCTGTACGCAATGCTCAAAAAGCATGACATCGAAGCCTAATAGTCTTCTTCCTGCTCTTTCCCAAGCCAGTATTCCTTCCAGGAATCAACTATATATTCAGTCTTGACCAGAACGCTGTCACCGTCATTGATGCGCTGCTTTTGCATCGAGGTGAGCAGTTGCGAGAGCTGCATGGTCTCATTCTGCGACAATCTTCGTATCACGCCATTTTTTGTGATGGTTTTTCCTCTCATGTTATACCTCCGGATAGCTCTATATAATGCAGCTTTGTCACTTATGGCAAGCTGCTTGATAACTTTTTGTGCAAATTCGCTGCCAACTTTCCCACGCGTACTTGAATCCACAATTTCCAGGGGTCGCCGTATCGACTCGTCATTGTCTCGCTGGATGTCATTTTATTTTTAAGTATTTGTAAACAATAATGTTCCTGTTGATTTTGAGGGACGTGCTTTTGTGTAAATCACGCTCGGATGTCACTGCAAAAAGTCGTCATCCCCTTGAAGAAGGGGATCCATGCCTTTTTTAACTATTTGAAAAGAATGGATTTCGCGCCGTTGCCCGACATGGCCCGCCTTCGCGGGAATGACACCCAGGTTCTTTCGCGACTTTTTGCAGTGGTGTTACGCTCGGATCATCGCGCAACTTTTTAAGGAACATTTTTGATGTTTCGGGCTCGTTCATATATTTCAGCATGTTGCATTGCATCGCGAAGAAGTTCCGGGTTTTCAGGCCGAGATGTTTCCTCAAGGCATTGTGCAAAAATGAAACACCGGGCGCGTCATGATGATACGGATTGTGCAAAATTGTTACTGCCGGATCACATTCACGGATTTGGCCTGGACGGTGACCGCTGGAATGCCAGCCCTGGTTAAGCGCGCACCTCATCGTCATCCGGTAAGCACGATTGAAGAAAAATGGTTGTTTAGTCAACCAATATGTATTACATAAGCCGGATTGTGGCGTGTCTGAAAAAACGGACGGCAAACATGTCCTTTGAAGTCAAGTTGATATCTTTCTGTCAGCCTTGTTTGGCGGGTAGATTTCCGGCAGCGATAAAGGGCGGGGGGAACCGACAAGACAGAGATGGTGTTCTTGTGTCCGAAAAAACGGACATATGGCAAGAATCGCCCTTTTAACCATTAACCAATCAATTACGCGCGTTAACCGGATTGAAGTTGTTTGTTTGCAATCCCGAATTAACGTGCTATTATGCGTGCTAATTATATAATGTCTTATTTTTCAGACAAACCGTGAGGGAGGGCTATGACCATTAAGATCAGATTCTTATAGTTTCTTTTATTTCAGTTTGTTAGGTCGTTTTTGATAAGTGGCACAAAACTTGTTTAAAGCGAGCGGAAGCACGAGATTACGTTGCGGACTCGCTTGAAAACAACAACTTGGCTTTTAGGAGAAGATACATGGCAAAGAATATGAAAACCATGGATGGAAATACCGCCGTCACGCATATCGCCTATGCAATGAGCGATACGGCAGCAATTTATCCGATCACCCCTTCTTCCACCATGGGGGAGATCGCTGATGAATGGGCCGCGCAGGGACGACTCAATATTTTCGATCAGAAGGTAATGGTTCGCCAGATGCAGTCCGAAGCCGGCGCTGCCGGTGCTGTACACGGCTCCCTCGCCGGAGGCGCGCTCACCACCACATTCACCGCCTCTCAGGGTCTGCTGCTGATGATCCCCAACATGTACAAGATCTCCGGTGAGCTTCTGCCCGGCGTCTTCCATGTCAGCGCACGCGCCATTGCCGCTCACGCCCTGTCCATTTTTGGTGATCATCAGGACGTCATGGCCTGTCGTCAGGTCGGTTTTGCCATGCTGGCTTCCAGTTCCGTACAGGAGTGCATGGACCTTTCATTGGTAGCTCATCTGGCTTCCATCGAATCAAACATCCCCTTCCTGCATTTCTTCGACGGCTTCCGTACCTCTCATGAGGTGCAGAAGATCGAGGTCATCGACTACGAAGACATCAAGAAGGTCGTCAATTACGAGGCCATTGCCGAATTCCGCGACCGTGCCATGAGCCCGGCCAACCCGGCCATCCGCGGCACCGCCCAGAACCCGGACATCTATTATCAGGGCCGTGAAGCCAGTAACATATATTACGATCAGTTGCCTTCCATCGTTCTCGACCAGATGAAGAAGGTCGCTTCCATCACTGGCCGTTCCTACAAGCCCTTCGACTACGTCGGTCACCCGCAGGCCGAGCGCGTCATTGTGGCCATGGGTTCCGGCTGTGAGACCATCGAGGAAGTGGTACGCCACCTCCTGGCCAAGGGCGAGAAGGTCGGTCTGGTCAAGGTTCGCCTGTATCGTCCGTTCGTGCCTGAGTTCTTCCTGCAGGTTCTGCCCGCCACCGCCTCCGTCATCACGGTCCTTGACCGCACCAAGGAGCCCGGCGCCAAGGGTGATCCGCTCTACAAAGATATCTGCACCGCCTACATGGAACGCGGCGAAATGCCCGAGATCGTCGCCGGCCGCTATGGCCTCGGCTCCAAGGAGTTCACCCCGGCCATGGTCAAGGCCGTGTATGACAACATGATGGTCGCCCAGCCCAAGCATCACTTCAATGTGGGCATCGAGGACGACGTCACCCATACCTCCCTCGATGTGCCGGCCTTCGCCGACACCACCCCGGCCGGCACAGTACAGTGCAAGTTCTGGGGCCTGGGTTCCGACGGAACCGTCGGTGCCAACAAGGAAGCCATCAAGATCATCGGCGACAACACCGACATGTACGCCCAGGGCTACTTTGCCTACGACTCCAAAAAGTCCGGCGGCATCACCGTTTCCCATCTGCGCTTCGGCAAGGAGCCAATCCAGTCCACCTACCTGGTCAACGCAGCCGATTACATTGCCTGCCACAAGGCCAGCTACGTGCATACTTACGACGTCCTGGATGGCATCAAGGACGGCGGTACTTTCGTCCTCAACTCCAACTGGACTGCCGAGGACATGGAGAAGGAACTGCCTGCTTCCATGCGCCGCACCATCGCCGGCAAGAACCTCAAGTTCTATACCATCGATGCCGTCAAGATCGCCACGGAAGTGGGTCTTGGGAACCGCATCAACATGGTCATGCAGACCGCTTTCTTCAAGCTTGCCAATGTCATGCCCTTCGAGGAAGCCGTGGCGCTTCTGAAGAAGGCCATCAAGAAGGCCTACGAGAAGAAGGGCGACAAGATTGTGAGCATGAACATCTCCGCCGTGGACCAGGCCATAGAGAACCTGATCGAGATCAAGGTCCCGGCAGCCTGGGCCGACGCCGCCTGTGACTGCGCGGGTGAGAAGGACGAGCCTGATTTTGTCAAGAACGTCATGCGTCCCATCCTGGCCCAGAAGGGCGACAGCCTGCCCGTGTCCGCTTTTGAGCCCGACGGGCTGTTCCCCGTGGCCACCTCCCAGTTCGAGAAGCGCGGAGTGGCCATCAACGTGCCCGAATGGATTGCAGCCAACTGTATCCAGTGCAACCAGTGCTCCTTTGTCTGCCCGCACGCCGCCATTCTGCCCGTGCTGCTGACCGAGGAAGAGATGGCCGGAGCTCCCGAGACCTTCGACACTCTCGACGCCCTGGGCAAAGAACTCAAGGGTATGAAATTCCGCATCCAGGTCAATACCCTGGACTGCATGGGCTGCGGCAACTGCGCCGACATCTGCCCGGCCAAGACCAACGCGCTGGTCATGAAGCCCTTGGAGAGCCAGACGCCCCGAGAAGTTCCCAACTACGATTTCTCGACCACCGTTCCCTTCAAGGACAAACTCATGCGCCGCGACACGGTCAAGGGCAGCCAGCTGCAGAAACCGCTGATGGAATTCTCCGGCGCATGCACCGGTTGCGGCGAAACGCCTTATGTCAAGGTCATGACCCAGCTCTTCGGCGAGCGCATGATCATCGCCAACGCCACTGGCTGCTCGTCCATCTGGGGCGCTTCCGCTCCGACAACTCCGTATGCGGTCAATGCTGACGGCCACGGTCCGACCTGGGGTAACTCCCTGTTCGAAGATGCGGCCGAGTTCGGTTACGGCATCCAGATGGCTTATGCCCAGCGCCGTGACAAGCTGGCTGACCTGGTCACCAAGGCCCTGGACGGCGATCTGCCCGAGGATCTGGCCGAAGCCTTCAAGGGCTGGCTTGAGAACCGCGACAACGCCGAAAAGAGCAAGGAATACGGCGACACCATTCGTGACATCCTGGCCTTCATGCACCGCGACGAACTGCTTGACGCCATCTTCGAGCGCGAGGAGCTGTTCGGGAAGAATTCCTTCTGGATCTTCGGCGGTGACGGATGGGCCTATGATATTGGTTACGGCGGCCTGGACCATGTTCTGGCCTCCGGTGAAGACATCAACGTGCTGGTGATGGACACGGAAGTGTATTCCAACACCGGCGGACAGTCCTCCAAGGCGACTCCGCTGGGCTCCATCGCCAAGTTCGCTGCCGCAGGAAAGCGGACCGGCAAGAAAGATCTGGGTCGCATGATCATGAGCTACGGCTATGTCTATGTGGCAACGGTTTCCATGGGCTACGACAAGCAGCAGTTCCTGAAAGTCCTGCGCGAGGCCGAAGCCTACCCTGGACCGTCCCTGATCATCGCTTACGCTCCGTGCATCAACCAGGGCCTTCGCAAGGGCATGGGCAAGACCCAGCTCGAAGCGAAGCTGGCCGTGCAGTCCGGCTACTGGCCGCTGTACCGCTACAACCCCTTGTTGGCGGACGAGGGCAAAAACCCGTTCATTCTGGACTCCAAGGCTCCGGACGGAAGCATCCAGGACTTCCTGGCCAGTGAAAACCGCTACGCACTGCTCGAAAAGATCGCACCCGAGGATTCCAAGCGGCTGCGTACCCAGATCGAGCAGGATTACCTGCAGCGTTTCGCCATGTACGAGTATCTCTCCAAGCAGGAATTCGCTCCGGTTCAGGCTGCTGCCGAGCCGGTGGCCACTGCTCCCGCCGGAGAGGGCTGCACGCTGACCGATACTGCAGAACACTCCGGGGCCAACAAGCCTGCGGAGCCCTGCGATGACGGTCGTGCCGGTTCCTGATTGACATGAAGGCAGGCTGCCGCACTCGGATCGATACGTGATCCGGGTGCGGCAGCATCCCTTAGAGGGATGGCTTCACAGGCGTGCATGCGAGCGTGTTGCGGTTGTTCCCGTCGGATCGTTCCGGCAGGAAGAAGTGCGTTGATGCGACGACCGATGCGTCGAGGCGACAGTCTTTGGCTTCGCGCAAAAGGATGTGTCTGTTAGAGGACAGGAGACTGGCTTGGCCGGATCCGTGAGGGGGGTCCGGGACCGGCTGGAATCTGAAAGTATCTGGAGAACTGTCTAACTTGTTACAATCGATTCACAGGAGGGCTCTGTAACATGCATGCATTTTTGGCTTTCACACCAATTCTGGTCGTCTTTATTCTTTTGGTCCTGATGCGCTGGCCTGCAAAACACGCCATGCCCGTCGCATGGCTGTACACCGGCCTCATGGGCATTTTCGCCTGGCAGATGGACGTGACCAGAGTCCTGGCGTCCTCACTGCAGGGCGTCTTTATCGCCGCGACGATTCTCTACATCGTCTTCGGCGCCATCCTGATGCTCAACACCCTGACTTTCAGCGGCGCGGTGGCCACCATCCGACGCGGCTTCATGGACATTACTCCTGACCGCAGAATCCAGGCCATCATCGTGGCCTTCCTGTTCGGTGCCTTCATCGAAGGCGCGGCCGGTTTTGGTACCCCTGCGGCCATTGCGGCTCCGCTGCTGGTCGTGCTCGGTTTCCCCGCCATCGCCGCCGTGCTCATGGCGCTCATCATCCAGAGCACCCCGGTGTCTTTTGGTGCAGTGGGAACGCCCATCCTGCTCGGCGTGCGCACCGGCCTTGATGCCGCCCCCGTGCATACCATGCTTGGCACCACCAAGTTCACCGACCCGGTTTTCATGGACTACCTGCTCGGCATTGGCGCCAATGTGGCCGTTTTTCACGGCATTATCGGCACGTTCATTCCCCTGTTCCTGTGTGTGATGCTGACCCGCTTCTTCGGCAAGAACAAGTCCTGGGCCGAAGGCTTCCAGGCCGCTCCCTTCGCTATTTTTGCGGCCCTGTGTTTCACTATTCCTTACATGATCGTCGGCGTGACCCTCGGCCCGGACTTCCCGTCCCTCATCGCTCCGCTGATCGCGCTGCCCATCGTCATCACCGCCGCCAAGAAGGGCTTCCTCATGCCCAAGACGGTTTGGGACTTCCCTCCGGAATCCCAGTGGGGCGCTGACTGGATGGGTTCGCTCAAGCCCGAGGCTGAAGATCGTGGCAGCAGAGCCCCAGTGTCCCTGCTCGCCGCATGGGTACCGTACCTCATCGTCGCCGGCCTGCTGGTGCTCAGCCGCACTTGGGCTCCGCTCAAGTCCTTCCTGGTAAGCCCCGAGTTGACCATCAACTTCACCAATATCCTTGGTACCGATCTGAAGAGCAGCGCTCAGATGCTGTATCTGCCCGGCACCATCTTCATCGTTACCGTGGCCCTGACCTTCTTCATCCAGAAGATGAAGGTCGAAGAAATGACCAAGGCCATAAGCAAGTCCGCCAAGACCATGATCGGCGCCAGCGTGGCCCTGGGTTTTGCCGTACCGATGGTGCGTATCTTCATCAACTCCGGTGTGAACTCTGCTGACATGATCAGCATGCCCCTGACCCTGGCCAATGGCGTCGCCGCTGTCGCCGGCACCGCCTGGCCCGCCTTCGCCGCCATCATCGGGGCGCTCGGTGCGTTCATCGCGGGCAGTAACACCGTCAGTAACATGATGTTCTCCCTGTTCCAGTATGGTGTTGCCGATCAGATTGGCGCCACGCCTCAGATCGTAGTCGCCCTGCAGGCCATTGGCGGAGCGGCTGGCAACATGATTTGCGTTCACAATGTCGTCGCTGCCTGCGCCACTGTCGGCCTGGTCGGTGTCGAAGGAAAGCTCATCAAGCTGGCGCTCATCCCCATGACCTACTATGTCCTCTTTGCTGGTGTTCTCGGCGTGATCGCCGTGAGCATGGGCATTACATTCTAATTCGAATCGGGGCGCGGCACTGCCGCGCCCCGGCTCAATCCCTGCACGACAGGGAAGCGTTTCAGGCAGCCTTCCGCTTCCCCGTTTTTTTCAATTGACCACGAAGGCGCATCCTGCTGCTTCGCATCGACACACACCCGCGCGCCGGACCGGTTAAAGGTCCTGGTTACAAGCGCCGAAAAATTTCTGCTATTTTCGATCGCGAGGCTTACAGGTCTCTCGTATGTTGATTTTGCCCAGGGCACTGCGCAATGCGCTGCGGCAATTTTAGAACCGGCGCGGTGTATGTCACCTGCGCCTTTTTGGAATACACGCAAGGAGAAACAAGATGATTTCCGCAAGTTTGCTCAATGAATTCAAGACGCTGCTTGGAAAAGATAACGTCATGGATGGCGAGTCCGATCGCCATGCCTATTCCTACGACGCCGCCGTGCTCGACGCGGTTATCCCGGAACTGGTGCTTCGTCCGACCACCAGCGAGCAGCTTGGTCGCACCGTGGCCCTGTGCAACGAGAACAAACTGCCCATGACCGTACGTGGTGCCGGCACCAACTTGAGCGGGGGCACCATCCCGTCCAAGGAACACGGTGTAGTTATCCTGACCAACGGTCTCAACAAAATTTTGGAAATTAATGAACAGGACCTCTATGCCGTGGTTCAGCCCGGTGCCGTGACTGCCAAGTTCGCGGCCGAGGTGGCCAAGCGCGGCCTCTTTTATCCCCCGGATCCGGGCTCCCAGGCCGTGTCCACCCTTGGCGGCAATGTCGCCGAGAACGCCGGAGGCCTGCGTGGTCTCAAATACGGCGTGACCAAGGATTACGTCATGGGCGTCAATTTCTGGAACGCCGAGGGAGAGTACGTCAAATCCGGCGGCAAGACTGTCAAGTGCGTAACGGGCCTCAATATCGCTCAGCTCATGGTCGCTTCCGAAGGAACCCTTGGCGTGTTCGACGAGATCATCCTCAAGCTCGTGCCGCCGCCGGTCGCCTCCAAGGCCATGCTCGCCGAGTTTGATGACATCAACAAGGCCTCCGAAACCGTGGCCGCCATCATCGCCAACAAGATCGTGCCCTGCACCCTTGAGCTTCTCGACAATGCGACCATCAACCTGGTCGACGATTTCACCAAGATCGGACTGCCTCGCGACGCGGCCGCCATCCTGCTCATCGAGGTTGACGGCGGGCACATCGCCCTGGTCGAGGACGATGCCGAGAAGGTCGTTGACATCTGCAAGAAGCACGGCGCCAAGCGCGTGCAGATGGCCAAGGACGCCGCCGAGAAGAACAAGCTCTGGGAAGCCCGCCGCAACGCGCTTCCGGCTCTGGCCCGCGCCCGTCCGACCACAGTCCTTGAAGACGCCACCGTGCCGCGCAGTCAGATTCCGGCCATGATCAAGGCCATCAACGATATTGGCGCCAAGTACAAGTTGCAGATCGGCACCTTCGGCCACGCAGGTGACGGCAACCTGCACCCGACCATTCTGACCGATCGCCGCGACAAGGAAGAGTTTCACCGCGTGGAACTGGCTGTGGACGAGATCTTCGATGTGGCTTTGTCCCTGGGCGGCACGCTGTCCGGCGAACACGGTATAGGCACGGCCAAGTCCAAGTGGCTGGAGAAGGAGACCACCAAGGCGACCATCATCTATTCGCGCAGGCTGAAAAAAGCGGTCGATCCCAATTACCTGCTCAATCCCGGCAAAATCATCGGAGGCTAGTCATGACGGAAGATCTTCATCAGCTAGCCAAAATGCTGCACGAGCTCGACGACCAGATGGTCGCGTGCATGAAGTGCGGCATGTGCCAGGCTGTCTGTCCGGTTTTTGCCGAGACCATGAAAGAGGGCGATGTCGCGCGCGGCAAGATCGCATTGCTTGAAAACCTGTCCCACGAGATGATCGCGGACGCCGAGGGCGTGCAGAACAAGCTCAACATGTGTCTGCTGTGCGGCTCCTGTGCCGCCAATTGCCCGAGCGGCGTGAAGGTGCTCGACATCTTCCTCAAGGCCCGCGTCATCGTGAACACGTATATGGGTCTGCCTGCGGTCAAGAAGGTTATCTTCAAGGGCCTTCTGACCAAGCCGGCGCTTTTTAACTCCGTGCTGGATCTGGCCTCCAAGTTCCAGGGCGTCTTCACCAAGACGGCCAGCGAGGTCATCGGTTCCTCCTGCTCGCGCATCAACGCGCCGGTCATCGGCGAACGGCATTTCATGCCGCTGGCCAAGAAGCCGCTGCGCAAGATCGAGCCGTCTCTGAACACCCTCCCGGGCAAGGGCGGCTACCGCGTAGCCTTCTTTCCCGGCTGCGTCATCGACAAGATCTACCCGCAGGTCGGCCAGGCCGTGCTGAAAGCCCTGCGGCACCACGAGATCGGTATCTACATGCCGGCGGGGCAGTGCTGCTGCGGGATTCCGGCCCTGGCTTCCGGGGACAAGGAGTCCTTTGACAAGCTGGTGCTCAGGAATCTGGAGCTCTTTGAAAAGGAAAACTTCGACTACCTGCTCACCGCCTGCGCCACCTGTACCGCGACCATGCACGAATTGTGGCCGCTCATGTCCGGGGACAAGACGCAGAGTGTGCAGGACCGCATCGCAGCCATGTCCGCCAAGGTCATGGACGTGAATCAGTTCATGGTCGATGTGGTCAAGGTCTCCATGCCCGCCGACGGGCACGGGACAAAGGTCACGTATCATGACCCGTGTCATCTGAAGAAGTCCATGAAGGTATTCGAGCAGCCCCGTGCGCTGCTCAAATCCAACCCCAACGTGGAATTTGTGGAAATGGCCGACGCCGACCGCTGCTGCGGTTGCGGCGGCAGCTTCAACCTGCAGCACTACGACGTTTCCAAGGAAATCGGGACTCAGAAGCGCGGCAACATTGTCGCCTCCGGAGCCCAGGTCGTCGCCACTGGCTGCCCGGCGTGCATGATGCAGATGTCCGACATGCTTTCCCAGCATAAGGACAACATCGCGGTCAAACACGTCATGGAAATCTACGCGGAAACGCTCTGACAACACACCGTCGGCGTCCGGGTTATGCCCGGACGCCGACGCTATTGAAAGAATATCGCAGATGGTTGAAATTTCGTTGAAAAAAAGGCATTGACTAAATGCACTCTTTTTTTAACAAAAGAGCGGATTGGGTAACCAACCAACTTTGTGGATTCCCCAAAATTTCACGGTCGCTCGGACAAAAAACCGGCTTTCAAGGGAAGGGCTATGGCCAAAAATCTATACATCACGGCAACGGAATCTCGAAGCGGTAAATCAGCCATCATTCTTGGCGTCATGCAGATGCTCCTGCGCGATATCCGGAGGGTCGGTTTTTTCAGGCCCATCATCAACGATGTTCCTGACCGCAAGGATCACGACATCGACCTTGTTCTGTCCCAGTTCTATCTTGGCCTGCAGTACAACGAGACGTATGCGCTGACCATGCGCCAGGCCAAGGAGCTGGTTAACGCGGGGCAGCATTCGCTGTTGATCGAAAAGATCATCAACAAGTACAAGGAACTGGAGAGCAAGTGCGACTTTGTGCTGCTTGAGGGCACGGATTTCGAGGGCACCAGCCCGGCTTTCGAGTTCGACATCAACGCCGACATCGCCGCCAATCTTGGCAGCCCCATCCTGCTCGTTTCCAATGCCTGCCAGAAGACCGAGCACGAGATAATAAGTGCTACCAAACTGGCCGTGGAATCCTTTGCGGACAAGGCCGTGGATATCCTGGGCGTGGTCATCAACCGCACCGACGTGCCGGACCGCGAGGCCCTGCGCCTTGCCCTCAAGAAGTCCATGAACAAGACTGACTTGCTGCTTCATATCATCCCGGAGGTTGCCATCCTGGGCAAGCCCACGGTTGGCGACGTGATGAAGTGGGTCGGTGCCGAAGTACTGTACGGTGCAGACAACCTGGACGCGCAGGTCGACGACATCGTCGTGGCGGCCATGCAGATTGAAAATTTCCTCAATTACATCGAACGAGGCAGCCTGGTGGTCACTCCCGGCGACCGTTCGGACATTGTTGTCAGCAGCCTGGCTTCACGTCAGTCCTCGTCCTATCCGGATATTTCCGGCATCCTGCTGACCGGCGGCATACGGCCTGGCAAGAGCGTGGATCGCCTCATCGAGGGCTGGACCGGCGTGCCCGTGCCGGTGCTCCTCGGCAAGGAGGCCACTTTCCAGACGGCACGCCGCCTCTACAACATGTACGGCAAGATCGAACCGGGCGATCAGAAAAAAATCGCTTCGGCCCTGGGCGTGTTCGAGGAGAGCGTGGACACCGAAGAGCTGCGCAAGCGCCTCGATACCCGCAAATCGACCAAGGTCACCCCGCAGATGTTCGAATACGGCCTCATTGAGAAGGCCAAGAAGCACAAGCAGCACATCGTCCTGCCCGAAGGCAGCGACGATCGCATCCTGCGCGCGGCCGACATACTGCTGCGCCGGGGCGTGGTCGACCTGACCATTCTGGGTGATCCCAAGGCCATTTCGTCCATGACTTCCCAGCTGGGCCTGAGCCTGACCGGTGTGAACATCGTCGACCCAGGAGTGTCTCCGGACTACAACGACTATGTTTCGACTTTCATGGATTTGCGCAAGAAGAAGGGCGTGTCCAAGGAAGTGGCCTGCGACTGCATGGTCGATCCGACGTATTTCGGGACCATGATGGTCTTCAAGGGCCAGGCCGACGGCATGGTCTCCGGCGCCATCAACACCACGGCCCACACCATCCGCCCGGCTTTCCAGATCATCAAGACCAAGCCCGGCGCATCCATCGTGTCCAGTGTTTTTCTCATGTGTCTCAAAGACCGCGTGCTGGTCTTCGGCGACTGCGCCGTGAATCCGAATCCCACCGCCCCCCAACTGGCCGAGATTGCTCTGAACTCCGCCGAAACGGCCCGCATTTTCGGGGTCGAGCCGCGCGTGGCCATGCTGTCCTATTCGACGGGTGATTCCGGCGCGGGCGGCGACGTGGACGTGGTCATCGAGGCCACCCGCATCGCCCGCGAAAAGGTTCCGAGCCTCCTCCTTGAAGGGCCGCTGCAGTATGACGCGGCCATCGATCCCGATGTCGGTGCCAAGAAGCTGCCCGGCAGCGAGGTGGCCGGGCGGGCAACTGTCTTCATCTTCCCGGATCTCAATACCGGCAACAACACCTACAAGGCCGTGCAGCGCGCTGCCAACGCCGTGGCCATCGGGCCGGTCCTGCAGGGCCTCAACAAGCCCGTCAATGACTTGAGCCGTGGCTGCACCGTCGCCGACATCGTCAACACCGTAGCCATCACGGCCATCCAGGCCCAGGCCGAAAAAGGTTTAATATAGAGAGGATATTATGAAAATATTTGTTGTTAATTCAGGGAGTTCTTCCCTCAAATACCAGCTTCTGGACATGGAGAACGGCGCGGTCATGGCCACCGGCCTGGTGGAGCGCATTGGCGACGCCATGGGCAAGGTCAGCCAGAAAAACTGGCCCGGCGAGGCCCGGCAGGCCGAAGTGGAGCGGGAGATGCCCTTTCCCGACCACCGCGCGGCCATGCACACCGTGGTGGACCTGGTCACCGGCAAGGACACCGGTGTCATCGCCTCGGCTTCCGAGATCGACGCCATCGGACACCGCGTGGTCCAGGGCGGGGAAACGCTCTTTAAAAGCACCCTCATCGACGACGACGTGGTGGAGAAGATCCGCGCCAACTGTCCCCTGTCTCCGTTGCACAACCCGGCCAACCTGGTCGGCATTGAAGTTTCGCGCGAACTTTTCGCCGGGGTGCCGCAGGTTGCCGTGTTCGACACCGAGTTTCATCAGACCATGCCGCCCGAAGCCTTCATGTATCCCATTCCGTACAAGCTCTACGAAGACCTGAAGATTCGTCGCTACGGATTCCACGGCACCTCACACCGCTATGTGGCGCAGCAGGCCGCAGCCATGCTTGGCAAGGCCGAGGACGAGGTCAACCTGATCACCCTGCACCTGGGCAACGGATGCAGCATGGCGGCCGTGCGTCAGGGCAAGTGCATCGACACCACCATGGGCATGACCCCGCTGGCCGGGGTCATGATGGGTACCCGCAGCGGCGACATCGATCCGGCCATCATCCCCTTTCTCATGAAGGAGAAGGATCTGAGCATGGTCGAGATCGACGATATCCTGAACAAGCAGAGCGGCCTCAAGGGCATCTGCGGCAAGAACGACATGCGCGATATCCATGGCGCGGCGGAGAAGGGCGACCGCAAGGCGGCCCTGGCCGTGGACATGTTCGTCTACAGCATCAAGAAATATATCGGAGCATACTACGCCGTGACCGGGCCGCTGGACGCTCTGGTCTTCACCGCCGGCATCGGCGAGAATGACGACATTGTCCGCGCCCGTGTCTGCGCCGGCCTCGAGCATCTGGGCATTGGCATCGACCCCGCCCGCAACGCCGGACGCAAGAAGGCCGCCACGGCCGTTCATGCGGACGACAGCAGGGTAGCCATCCTCGTCATCCCCACCAACGAGGAACTGGCCATCGCCAAGGCGACCCTGAACGTTCTGAAGTAAAAAATAAGAGTCCCTCCCCTCCTTGGCGCCCCTTCGGAAACGTGTTTCCGGAGGGGTGTCTTTTTTGCGCTCCCGGCGACGTCTTGTCGTGCGTCCGTGGCTGCACGGCGGGGTTGATATGAGTTGTTTTCTTCATCATGATGTGCCAGCACACATGCGGTGACGAAGAATATTACGCGCGTGACCATATTTGGAGGGCGAGTGAAGAAATTTTTTGTGGTTTTGCTTCTTCTTGCGGGAGTTTACGCAGGGTCGGCTTACATTTTCGGCGGACAGGTCAGAGAGCAATATTTTTCGTTCCTGAAAAAATACGAGCGCTACGGCATCGTTTCACTTTCAAATCATTCCTACGAGCGTGGCTTTTTGTCTTCCACGGCTCAGACCCTGGTCGAAGTGAAGGTTCCAGGCAGCCTGGATGACATGGGCGAGGCCGAAGTGTCGCGTTTTGTCGTGCGACATGCCATAGAGCATGGCCCCCTTGTCGGAAAGGGAGGGGATTTTTTTCGCAACCCCGGACTTGCGCGGGTGGACAGCACCATCGAGCCTTGGGTCGTGGACGGTTCCCCGGACAGCCTTTTCACGCAGTTCCCCGAACTGGCCCGGGCCACGTCGGAGGTGCATGTCGGTTTTGAAGGCCGGGTGCAGGCGGATGTGCTTATCCCCGCCGTGGACCGCAGCATCGACGGGGAGCGTGTCACCTGGCAAGGGCTGACCCTGCGCGCGGAAGTCGATCCTGCATCGCACTCCATGCGCGGCGAGCTGAACATGCCCGGTTTGGTCGTTAAAACCGGGGAGGGCAGCATCAGGTTTGAGGCCATATCCTCTGATTTTGACCTGAGCGAGGTCATGCCTCTTGTCTATTCCGGCACCATCAACGCCGGGATCTCGAGCATGGACATCATTCCTGCGACCGGGGATGCAATTCGCGTCAGCGAGCTCAGGCTCTCTTCCGACAGCAGCTGTGCCGATTCCCTCTACCATTATACGCAGACTATTGGCGTAGAACGCTTCACCGTGGGCGAGTCGACCTATGGGCCTGCGTTCTGCGAGCTGACGGGGAAGAACATCGACGCCAATGCCTTGAGCCAATTTCAGACCAGTCTGCAGGATCTCTATCGCACCATGGGCGACACGGACTCCGACCTCTTTTACGACCGGGTCGGGGAGCTCTACGGCAGCCTGTTTGCCCAAGTGCTGGCCGGGACGCCGGAAATCCACATGCCGCGCTTGCAGGTGGTCACGCCCATGGGCGAAATGACGGGTGCGTTCTCGGTCAAACTGACCTCGCCGGTGGAAGGGGCGGCGCTCAATCCACTCCTGCTCCTGCAGCACCTCGAAGCCGGGGCCCAGGTCGCCGTGCATGAAGAGTTGCTTAAAGGATTGCTGCGCATGAGTCTTGGGCAGGACGGTGAGCCGGGTTCCGACGAACTGGAGATCCTGGTGCAGCTGCGCTACAATGAACAGATCGAACCTCTGCTGGCGCAAAACCTGCTCGTGCGCGACGGCGATGTCATCAAGGCCGATGCCATGTTCGCCAATGGCAGGTTGGCGGTGAACGGCCAGGCCGTGCCCCTATTCTGACGGCCCAGGCCGTCGCCGCAGACCAGCGAGGACGCCATGTTCCGATTCGTGCATGCCGCAGACATCCATTTGGACAGCCCCTTAAGGGGCCTTGAGTCCTATCCCGACGCACCCGTGGAGCAGATTCGCGGCGCGGCGCGGCGCGCCTTTGACAACCTGATGACCCTGGCCATCGACGAGAAGGCGGCCTTTGTCCTTCTGGCCGGAGACCTTTTTGACGGGGACTGGAAGGACTACAACACCGGCCTCTACTTCACCCACCGCATGGGGCGCCTGCGCGAGGCGGGCATTCCCGTGTTTTTGGTTTCCGGAAACCACGATGCGGCCAGTCCCCTGACCCGCGCCCTGAGCCTGCCGGAAAACGTGACCCTTTTCTCCCATAAGAAACCGGAAACAAAGACCCTGCAGGAGCTGGGCGTGGCCATTCATGGCCAGAGCTTCGCCGCGCGCAGCGTGACCGAGGATTTGAGTCGCGGTTATCCGCAGGCCCTGCCCGGCCTGTGCAACATCGGCCTGCTGCATACCAGCCTGACCGGCCGCGCCGGTCACGAACCCTATGCTCCGTGCACGCTGGAGGGCCTCGTTTCCAAGGGTTACGACTATTGGGCCCTGGGGCATGTGCACCAGCGCGAGGTCGTGCATGAACATCCGTGGGTGGTGTTTTCCGGCAACATCCAGGGCCGTCATATCCGCGAGGCCGGGGCCAGGGGATGTCAGCTTGTCACCGTCGAGGACGGCCGGATCGCGGAAGTGGATTTTCGGGAACTGGACGTGCTGCGCTTTGCGCTCTGCCAGGTTGACCTGAACCATCTGGAGAATCTGGATCAGGTCACGGACCGCGTGCGCGAGGCAATGGAGCGTGTGCGGCAGGGCGCAGACGGGCGTCCCCTGGCGGTGCGCGTCATCCTCGAAGGCAAATCCTCCCTGCACGAACAGCTGCATCGCGGTGCCGAGAAATTGCGCGAAGAATTCCGCGCCGTGGCGGCGGATCTTGGCGATGTGTGGCTGGAAAAATTTCGCGTCGCGACGACCCCGTCGTCCGGGGCGGGCGAGCCTGTGGAAGGGGATGCGCCCCTGGCCGGGCTGATGCGGGCCGTGGCGGAGTTGCGGCTTGATTCCGCGTCGCTGACGGAGCTGGTGCCGGAATTCGAGGCCCTGCGGGCAAGGCTCCCCGCTGAATTGCTGGGAGATGCCGATCCATTCAATCCGGACGAGGACGGCCTGACCGCAGTGCGCGATGAGGTCCGGGAGGAGCTCATGGCCAGGCTGACGGAGGGCGGGCATGATCATTAAGCGCCTTGAGCTCAAGGCTTACGGCCCGTTCAGCGACCGCGAACTGGATTTTGATTCGGCGCTGCCCGGCCTGCATATCGTGCACGGTCCCAACGAAGCCGGGAAATCCAGCGCCATGCGCGCGCTGCAGGCGCTCCTGTTCGGCTTTCCCCTGCGCACCGGCGACAATTTTCTGCACCCCTACGACCAGCTTCTGGTTGGCGGATGCCTGCACCACGCGGATGGGGGCGAGCTTTGTTTCTACCGCCGCAAGAAAAACAAGAACGACCTCTTCGACGCCCAGGATCAGCTCCTTTCTGCCGACGCACTCGCCCCTTTTCTGCATGGATTGGGCCAGGACCTTTTTGCCAGCATGTACGGGATCAATCACGAAACCCTGGTCCAGGGCGGACAGGGCATCCTCGATCAGCAGGGGGAGGTGGGGCAGGCCCTGTTTGCCGCCGGAGCGGGCTTTGCCTCCCTCAAATCAGTTCTGGGCGGGCTGGACGCGGACGCGGACGAGCTTTTCAAGCCCCGCGCCAGCAGCAAGGAAATTACCCAGGCCCTTGCCCAATACAAGGAACTGCAGGCCCGCCTGCGCGCCGTGAGCCTCGGTAGCCAGGAATGGCAACGGCAATGCCGGTCCCTGGCGCAGACGGAAGAGGAGCTGCGGCAGCTCACGACGCGTCGCCTGGAGATTGGACGTGAACTTCACCTGCTGGAAAGGCTCAGCCGGTCCCTGCCTTTTCTGAGTCAGCGGCGTCTGCTTCTGGAAAAACTGCAGGCGATGGGCGAGGTTGTGCCCTTGCCGAAAGATTTCGGCACGCAGCGTCGCCAGCTGGACCAGGAGTTGCGAGCCGCGCGCGGCAGGCTCGAGGGGGCGCAGGAACGCCTGACCGAGTTGCAGGCCCGGCAGGCGGCGGTGGGTCTCAACCGACCCGTCCTGGATCTGGCCGACGATATCGAAGACGTGCACCTGCGCCTTGGCGAGTATCGCAAGGGGCTGCTCGACCGTCCGCGGCTCGAAGGCATGCGCATCGCTTTCAAGACCGAAGCGTCGAACCTGTTGCGCCGCATCCGTCCGGATCTGGATATCGACCAGGCCGAGAGCCTGCGTCCCGGACTTGCCAAACGCAAGACCGTGCAGGCGCTGGGGCAGCGGCACGAGGCCGTACTGCAGGAGGTTCGGCAGGCCGAGGACCGCTTGCGCGAGGTGCGCCGGGAGCTTGGCCGCAAACAGGAGGACCTGGCTGCTCTGGGCCAGCCGGCCGATGCCGCTTCCCTGGTCCGCGTGGTGAACGAGGTGCTCAAAAAGGGTGATCTCGACGCCGAACTCGTATCGCGCCAGAACGATCTCTCCCGAACAAGGGCCACCTGCCAGACCGCGCTGCACAGGCTTACGCTGTGGAACGGAAATCTTGAGGAAATCCTGCGGATCAGCCTGCCCCTGCCGGAAACCGTGAATGAATTCGAGTCCGCGCTGCAGAGCGTGGACGAGGAACTTCGCGGGCTGTCCGCCGAAGAGGAAAGGACGGTCCAGTCCCTGGCCTCCTTGAACAGGGATCTGCGCGCCATCGAACACGCCGCCGTGGTCCCGTCGGAGTCGGAACTTTCGGCCTGCCGGGCGCATCGCCAGCAGGGCTGGGCGCTCCTTCGTCGGCGCTGGCTGGACGGCGAGGACGTGGAGCGGGAGAGCGCTCTCTATGCCCCGGACCATCCCTTGCCGGATGCCTATGAGCAGAGCGTGACCCAGGCCGACCAGACCGCGGACCGGATGTACCGGGAGGCGGACCGGGTCCAGAAGCATGCCCAGCTTCTGGCCGGGATCGAAGCCGCCGAGGCGTCCCTGACCGCACTGCGCGGCAGGCGTGAAGCCGCGCAGGCGTCGAAAGACACGTTGCTTGTTCGCTGGCGCGAGCTGTGGGCCGCAAGCGGGATTGAACCCCTTGGCCCGCGTGAAATGCGGGCCTGGATTGTCAATTTTGAGGCGCTCCTGCTGCAGGTCGAGGAACTGGGCCGCATCGAGGCCGATGTGCGCGCGAGACAGGGCATACGGGAGCAGCTGCGCGCGCTCCTGCTGCAGGAGCTGGCGCTGGTCGGCGATGAGGCGGAGCTGCCCGGACCCGGGCTGGGGGAGGCGCTGCGCAGGGCACAGGCCGTGGCCGAGCGGTTGCGCGAGGCCAGGACCCGGCGCGAGAACCTGCTTTACGCCGTGCGCGAACTGGAGGCGGCGGCTGAAAGAACTGAAGCGGCCGTGCAGAATGCCCATCGCAACCTTGAAGAGTGGCGGTCCGCCTGGGAAGAGGCGCTGGGTTTTCTGGGATTGCCTGGCAGCGCCTCGCCGGCCGAGGCCGCCGATTATGTGGAGACGGTTCAGGACTGTCTGGCCAAGCTCCACGAAGAGTCCGAACTGCGCAAGCGCCTGAAGGGGATCGATCGCGACGGAGAGGCTTTTGCGAACCGGGTGCGCGAGCTGGCCGCCCTGGTCGCCCCCGACGCGGCCTGGCTTGAAGCCGCGCTTGCCGTGGCGCAGATGAAGGGTCTTCTGGGTCAGGCCGTGCGTGAGCACGCCGTGTGGTCGCGGCAGGAAGAGGAGATTGCCGCCCTCGACAGTCAGGTCCTTGCCGTGCGGGAGGAACTGCGCACTCTGGAGGAAGGCATGGCCACCTTGCGCGCCCGGTCGCGCTGCGCCGATGACGCGTGCATGATCGAGGCGGAAAGGCGCTTTACCGATTTTGTCGAAGTGCGCAGCAAGCTCGACGAGGTTGAAGCGAATCTGGCCGCCATCGCCGAAGGCGGAACCCTGGAGGATCTTGAAGCCCTGGCCGCCGGACAGGACGTCGACGCCCTGCCCGGAAAGATCGCAGCCCTGCGCGCAAGCGTTGATGAGATTAAGGCCGATATCCGGCCCCTCACGGAAAAGGTCGGGCAGGAGAAGAACGAACTTGCGCGCATGAACGGCGATGACGCGGCCGCACGCATCGCCGAAGAGATGCAGGAAGTGCTGGCCTCCATCTCGCGCATGACCGAACGCTACATCCGGCTCAAGCTGGCCTCCAGAGTGCTGCGGGCGGAGATCGAACGTTTTCGTGCCGCCAACCAGGGCCCGCTGCTGGCCATCGCTTCCGACCTGTTTGCCAAGCTGACCCTGGGGTCCTTTTCCGGGCTGCGGGCGGACATCGACGAGGCCGACCGGCCCGTGCTCATCGGCCTGCGCCAAAACGGCCTGCAGGTGAAGGTTGACGGCATGAGCTCCGGGACCAGGGATCAGCTGTACCTGGCCCTGCGCCTGGCCAGTCTGGAACTGCGTTCACGGAACATGGAACCCATGCCGTTCATCGTCGACGACATCCTGATCAATTTTGACGAAGAGCGGTCCAGGGCAACCCTTGAAGTGTTCGCGGGCATGGCCGACCGTAATCAGATCATCATGTTCACCCACCAGGCCCAGATCGCGGACATGGCACGGAAGATGGGGCGGGAGGACCGGGTGGTCGTGCACGGGCTGTAGAGCCGGGGAGAGCCGGGGAGAGTGCGTCCTTGAGGGTTGTTTATATGCAGCACGGGCGCGGGTCGGGTGGTCTCAGGCGAGGGCCGTCGAAACTCCCTCGCCGGCCTCGTAATGCTTCCCGGCCTTGAGTTTTGGTCATTGGGCGGCGCTCCGAACGAGACACGGCCGGGAAGCAAACGATGCCAGGCTCGGTCAGACAGTCGACGACCCTCGCCTGAGACCACCCGACCCGCTCGGACCGATCGTAGAACGGGATGCCGGAAAGGCAAAGGGGAGTCTGCCTGATCCGAAGCTACTGCAAAAAATCGCGAAAGAACCTGTGTATCATTCCCGCGAAGGCGGGAATCCATGCCTTCTCAGTGCCCTCGGGTAGTTACGGCAGATTATCACCCGCTACCCGGTATCACTGCCTCTCCTCTCGCACCCGCATTCCGTCCGCAAGCGTGTCCGGCGGGTGCAGGATGACCCGCTCGCCTTCCTTCAGCCCGTCCCGCACTTCGGCATGCAGGCCGTTATCACGGCCGATCCCCACCGTCCGTACCCATGCCTTGCCGTCTTCCAGAACAAAGACCATCCACTTCCCGCCGCGTCGGAACAGGGCGCTCGTCGGCAGCTGCGGTACGTCCTCTTCATGCCAGGTCACGATGCGCGCCTGAACTCCGTAACGGTCGCCAAGCAGAATGCCCGGCGGAAGGGCATCGACGAGTTCGGCCCGCACCTTGACCCGCTGCTCCTCCACGCCGATGGCCGAGACCTTGGTGAACCCGCCGGGCTCGACCACGGTGACCCTGGCCTCAAGGCTGCCTTCGCCTCCCCAGTGTTCGATGCGGACATGCGCTCCCGGGGCCACGGCCACCGCATCCATGGACAACAGCTCGATCTCGATTTCCAGATCGCCCGGATCGCCCACCTCCATGATGGGGGTGGACGAGGTAACGCTGCGGGCGCTCTCTTCCATGACAGCGAGCACGTATCCGTCCACCGGGGCCATGATGGGCACGCTTTCGTCCTCTCCAGGCGTCCCGGCCCGGGTCAGCACCGCCCTGGCCGCGGCGGCTTCGTGTTCGGCCACTTTCAGGGTGAAGGCCGCGGCCTGCGCCCCGCGCTCCAGTACCCGGACCTGATTTACGGCCCGGTCCCATTCCTGACGGGCCACGGAGCCGCTTTTGAGCAGCGCGTCCATTCGTCCAAGCTCCGTGCGCGCAAGCTCCAGGCTCGCGTTCACGCGCCGCGCTTCGGCGCGTCTGGCTTCCACGACGGCTTCGGCCGCGTTGATTCTGGCCAGGGCTTCGGCGCGGTCGCGCGGATTCAGAAGGGTCGAGGCTGCGGGTACAAGGACCGCCAGGACAGTCTTGCCGGCCTCTACGCGTGCCCCGGCCCTGAGTTCCACGCGCTGCAGATAGCCGGCCGTGGGCGGGTAGACGGTGTAGCGGCTGCGGATGCGCGTCTTGCCTTCCTCGGTCACGCTGACGGTCATCGGCCCCCTGGTGACATTGGCAGTCTGCACGGGCAAGGGCTTGGGGCGAAATCCGTAGGCCAGCAGGACGGCCAGGGCCAGGCAAAGGATGACGGGGATGAGAATGTGGCGACGCTTGCGGGTGGTATTCATTCGGGAGCCTTCAGTACGGAGAGGAGTTGCAGATTCCTGATGCGGCGGCCGACCACGAGGAAGGACGCCAGAGAAGAGGAGAGCACGATGAGCACGGCCGTGGCGTAGGCGCGATCCGTCAGCACCAGCGGCATGCGCACGGACTCGGTGTTGGCGGTCATGACCAGGATGCGGGCCAGTTCGCTTCCGATCCACAGGCCGGGCAGAATGGCCGCCAGGGTCAAAACCGCGAGCTCCGAAAGCAGAATGACCGTGGTCTCGGCCTCGGAGAAGCCCATCACGCGCAGGGTAGCCAGATCGCGGGTGCGCTCGGACAGAGATATGCGGGCCCCGTTGTAGACTACTCCGCAGGACACGATGACGGCGAAAGCGAAATAGACGCCCTGCACCACGCCCATCATGTCGCCCATGGCCGACGAAAAGCTCTCCCGTGCCGAGGAGGTGAACACGGCCGAGGCGATGGCCGGGGTATCGGACACCTCCTGCAGAAAGAGGTCCCGCCGGTTGGCGTCGAGGACGAGGTGCGCCCCGCTGATGACCCGCTCTTCGCCCATGAGACGTCCCAGAGAGCGCAAGTCCATGTACGCGCCCACCCCGGCGAAATCGGTGATGGTCCCGGCCACGAAGGTTTCAAGCACCGGTCGCCGCCCCTCCTGGACCTCGATGCGCACCGGGTCGCCGGGCCGCAGTTCCAGTACTTCGGCCAGCTTCTCGGACAGCAGCACGCCCGAGAGCGGCAGGCCCACGGCCTGCCCCTTGGCGTCGAGAAGGAGGTTCAGGCGCGCATCGGGCAGGCGGCCGGTCAATCCGATGCGGCGCTGGTGCAGGCCGTTTGTGATGCGTCCCTGAACCGTGCGGAATGGCTCGGCGTGCATGACCCCGGTCATGGCGGCCAGGGCGTGCAGGGCGGCCGGGGAGCCGGGCTCGATGAGGCTCACCGTGGCGTCCTGGCGCTGGGCCAGCTGCCACTGGAAGTCCATGAGGTAGTCGATGCCGTCGCCCATGGCCCCCGGCACCACGGGGATTGCCGTGGCCATGGCCAGGCCCAGGGTCGTGAAGAGGGCCTGCCAGGGTTTGCGTTCCAGATTGCGCAGGGCCATGCGATGGATCGGGGAAAGCAGGCGCAAGAGGCCCAGTCGTTCCAGAAACGACGGCCCGAAGTGCGCCGGGGGCTCTGGGCGCATGGCCTCGGCCGGAGGCAGGTCTGTGGCCATGCGCACCGCGCCCAGTACGCCCGCGAAGGAGGCCCCGGCGCTGGCTGCCAGAGCCAGGCCCAGGGCAGACCAGTCAGGCCGGAAAACGAGATTCGGGAACTGGAAGAAGCGGTGGTAGATCTCCACCAGGATTTGTCCGAGCCACAGTCCGACCACGGAGCCAAGGAGCGTGGCCGCGAGCACGGCGGCCAGGGCGAACTGGAAATAATGCCAGCCCACGGCCGCCGCGGAATAGCCGAAGGCCTTGAGCTGCGCGATCTGCTCGCGCTGCAGGCGCACCAGCCGGGTCAGGGCCGCGCTGGTCATGAACGCCGCGATGGACAGGAAGATGATCGGGAAGGCGATGGCGAATCCCTTCAGCATGGCGATGCGGTCGTCGATGAGTTTGGTCGAGACATGCTCCGAGCGGTCAAAGGCCACCAAGGCGCCGTAAGGGGCCAGGATGCGGTCCAGGGATTTTTTGACGGGATCGGTCTCGGCTCCGGGGGCCAGCGTAAGAATGACGCTGTTGAAGGCCCCGCTCAGGTCATAGGCGTCGGCCAGGGCTCCCTCGCTCATCCAGAAGATTCCGTAGCGGCGGCTGTCGGGCACGGTTTCGCCGGGACGTGTCTCGTACACGAACTCGGGTGATATGCCCACGCCGACGATGCGCAGGGTGATGCGTGCCCCGTGCATTGTCGCCTCCAGGGTGTGGCCGGGAACGAAGCCGTGGGCCTTGGCAAAGGGCTCGCTGACCACGACCTCGTCCGTCCCGTAAGGCGCGGGCAGGCGGCCCAGGCGCAGGTGCAGGCGGTTGACTTCGGTCTCCCGTCCGTCGGGCAGGGACAGAACAAGTCCGTCGCCGGGTTCGTGCAGGCCCGGCAGATGCAGGGTCAGGGCGCCCTTGATCCGTGTCTCCAGGGCCGCCACGCCGTCGATTTCCTTCAGCCTGGACCTGATGGCGTTCGGGGCGCGCTTGAGGTCGCAAAAGACGTGCGAGAGGCGGTGCGTGGAATAGTACTCGTCACGGGCGCTTTCCAGCGACATGACCAGGCCGCGGGCCATGATCATGACCATCAGCCCGCAAGCCATGACCAGGGACACGGCGGCCATCTGACCTTTCATGGACCACAGATCCCGCAGAAGTTTCACGTTCAGGGCGCGCATCTCACCACACCAGCTCTTCCGCCCGGCGGCGGGCGGAGTTGGTCCGGATGTCCGTGATGCGTCCGTCCGAGAGCTGGATGACGCGATCGGCCATGTCCGCGATGGCCACGTTGTGGGTGATGACCACGGCCAGAGTGCCAAGTGAAGCGTTGATGCGCTCGATGGCCGAGAGCACCGTGATGCCCGTGCGCACGTCCAGGGCTCCCGTGGGCTCGTCGCACAGGAGCACGTCGGGGTTCTTGGCGATGGCGCGGGCGATGGCCACGCGCTGCTGTTCGCCGCCCGAGAGCTGTGACGGGAAATGATCGAGGCGGGCCGTGAGGTTCACCATGTCCAGGGCCTCGGCCGGGTCCATGGGGTCGTCTGCGATGTCGGTGATCAGGGCCACGTTCTCGCGGGCCGTGAGGCTGGGGATGAGGTTGTAGAACTGGAAAATGAAGCCGACATTTTCGCGGCGGTAGGCGGTCAGTGTTCTTTCGTCGGCATGGGTCAGGTCCTGGCCGCGATAGGACAGGGTGCCGCTGGTGGGGGTGTCCAGGCCGCCCATGATATTGAGCAGGGTCGATTTGCCGCTGCCCGAGGCACCCAGGAGCACGACCAGTTCCCCGGGAAAAAGGTCCAGGCTGACCCCGGCCAGGGCCCGCACTTCCACAGCCGCACCGGTGCGGTAGACTTTGGTCAGGTCTTTGGCTGAGATGAGAGGGGATGGGGGCGGCGTGGCCATGGTGTGCTCCGGGATCATTTGTATGCGATCACTGAAGCACAATGGGGGGGTGAGGTCAATTTACGAGAAGCAAAGGCCGGGTAGACTCATGCAGTCTCCCCGGCGTCCAAGCGGTCCACGACGTCCACTTCGTCAAGTGGATCAAAAAGTTGCGCCCCCGGGAGAGGGGGCGCGGGAAGATTACTGGACGTGGCAGCTGTTGCAGTTCAGCGGAGCGTCACTCGGACCCTGGCGCTTGAGTTCGCGGTGACAGCCCACGCAACTTTTTTCCTTGTCATGGGTGGTATGGAAGGTCCGGTAGACAGAGGAAATTTCCGTGCGCACCTTGATGTCGTCATGACAGCCTGCCGTCATGCAGCTTTCGATGGTGTAGGTGTCAGCCACGGTGTGGTGGCACTGCTGGCAGGGAATGTCGATGTGTGACATGTGGTTGAAGGTCACATCGCCTTTCTTGGGCGTGTAGCCTTCGAACTGTTTCGGGCTCATGATCACGCTTTCGGGAATCTCAAAAGTTTCGCTCAGGGCGATGGTGGCGCAACCAAAAATCATCACTCCTACCAGGGCCAGCAAACGAAGACGGCTCATTATTTCCTCCTTGAATGTTCCAGATATAGGCCTCAATAACACTTGGCCGCATCGGATGTGTGATTGCGGCAAAGGCTCCGGGGCGTCCCCATGTATGGTTTTCCCTTATATTCTTAGCTGCTGGAGGGCAAGGACTCAAATGTGAACTTTGTCACGATGAGGCGGTGTTTTGGGAAATTCGTTTATAACCCAAGAGTAAAGCGGCTCTTCATCTTGACAGGATGCAGTCCGTGGGTAGGACTTCTCCCGTGTCGGCGATGAGTTGGGAGTTTTTTTTCGGTCGCGTCCAGCGTTTTGAAGTGCGGATGCCTTATTTTTTTCAAGGAGTTTTCATGGCGGACCCTCAGCCTCTGGAACCATTGGTGCGGATGGATATCATCAAGGTCACGGCGTCAGGCTTTACGCCCGAGACCGATGTTGTGGCTACGGAGGTCCCTGTGACGATTCTGGCCGGGACAACGGAAATCGCCACCCTGATGTGCACGCCGGAGCACCTGGACGACCTGGCGCGCGGCTTTCTGGACACTTCCGGCCTGCTGGCGAATCCGGAGGATTTTCTGGGGTGCGAGGTCGATGCGGCCATATGGGCCGTGCATGTGCGACTGGCCAGGGACGTGGAGCCGGAGCAGCTCTCCCGCCGCACCTACACCTCGGGCTGCGGCAAGGGCGTGATGTTCGCCAGCGCCCTGGAACAGGCCGGCCGCGAACCCATGCCCCTTGGTTTCGGCCTGCCTGCCGCACGCGTGCAGGAACTGGCCAACTGGTTCCGCCGCTATTCGGACCTGCACCACGCCACGGGCGGCGTGCATACCGTGGCGCTGAGCGTGGACGGACGTGATCCGGAACTGATCCGTGACGACGTGGGGCGTCACAACGCTGCTGACAAGGTCGTGGGCCGCGCCCTGGCCCTTGGGGTGGACCTGGGGCGAACGGCCATGATCACCTCCGGCCGCATTTCCTCGGAGATCGTGCACAAGGGTCGACGGGCCGGGGTTCCCGTGCTCATCTCCCTTGGTGCGCCGACTCATCAGGCCGTGCTTCTGGCCAGGGACATGAACCTGACTCTCATCGGCTTCGCCCGCCAGAGCCGCTTTTCCATCTTTTCAGCGCCGGAACGCATCAAATGAAGACGGGGTTCATGCGTTCGATTCTGGCGGCGATGCTTTGGGCCTGGTTTGTTCTCGCCCTGGCCGGTTGCATGGCTGTCGACGAGAGGATTCTGGAACCGCAAGCGGCTCTCGAACTCATCGGGGAGAGCAAGGGCCGTCCCGACTTCATAATTCTGGATGTACGCACACCGGGCGAATTCCGGCGCGGGTTCATCGAAGGCGCCATTCTCATGGACTATTACGCGCCGGATTTTCGCGAGCGTTTCGCGGCCCTGGACAGGGACGCGACCATATTTGTCTACTGCCACAGCGGGGGCCGCAGCTCGGATGTCCTGCGACTGGCGGACAAGCTCGGCTTTGAAAACGTCTTCGACCTGCGCGGCGGCATCGTGGCCTGGGCGAGACAGGGCCTGCCGCTTGTGGCGGGCCGAATGAACCCGATGACACTCTCGGCCCTGCCGTCTGTATAAGCCCGGCATTGTAAGGAGTCTTGGATGAACGTGTCGGACTCTCGCGCCAGCAAAGCATGGATCGCCACGGCGAAGACGCCTCGCGATGACGATGATGTGGCACGTTTGGCGGGCGCGGTGTAGCCTTCTCCATAAGCTCGCCAAAATCGTTGAATAACGCAGTCCAGAACGGATTTTTTGGCGTCCGTTTAGAATTCGTTCTGGCAAGGCGAGAGCCGATTTTGGCGGGCGCGGTGTAGTCGTCTACATAAGCCCGTCAAAATCGGTGAACAACGCAGTCCAGAACGGATTCTAAGCGGACGCCTAGAGGGTGATTACTTTGTCGGCGAGCTGCTGGCTGGTGACCACGTCGAGCATGTTCGTAACCTGCCCGACCTCCTTCTGATCCATGAGCTGGAAAAATTCCAGGCAGGTGCCGCAGACCAGAATGGAGACGCCCGCGGCTTCGAGTTTTTTCAGAGCTTCGATGGCCGGGCTTGACGCCGTGGCCAGTTTTACCGCGCCGTTGACCATGATGATGCGCCACAGCGAATCGCCAAGCTCCGGCAGGGTATTCAGAAAATTGCCCATCAATCGGGAACCCAGCGTGTCGTCCCCCTGGCCCATGGTGTCGGAGGTCATAAAAACCAGGATCTTCGGCGCTCCTGCCATTTTGGGTTCTGTTTGTGCCTGCGTGGCCTGCGCAGCGGCGGGGGCGTTTGCGGCGCCTGTCTGCGAAGCCCTGATGGTCCAGAGATTGCCGTCCCGGACTGTTTCGTCAACGTGCATGCCTTTGCTGGTCAGATAGCGGCTGACGTTGTCCATGGCGGCTTCATTGTCGACGATGACTTCTACCTTTTGCGGCGACTCCTGATCGAGAAGCCTCTTGCAACGCAATACCGGGTTGGGGCATGGTTCGCCTTCGCAGTTGAGAACTATGGGCATGAGTGGGTACTCCTGTTTTTTCACGATGATTGACGCGTGCCCGAATTCTGGTCAAATCGTTTAGTTCTATGCATTTAGAAGACATGTATCGAAAAGTCTGATTCATGATCGGGCACGAATAAGGAGCTTCACGGTGCGGGTTTCCCCCAGCTTTTTGGGTTTTGTTCTGGCCTGGCTTGTACGCGCCTGGCATCTTACTCTGCGCGTGGAGCGGCGAAACGTAGAGGTTTTCACCGACCCTGCGTTGCGAGCCAGACGGCCCGTGATCATCCTCTGGCACGACGAGATTTTTCCGCTCATCCCGGCCCATGCCGGTGAACGTATGGCCTGCGTGGTCAGCCAGAGCAATGACGGAGAGATCCTGGCCGCGGTGCTGAAGAGTTTCGGGTTTCTGAGCGTGCGCGGCTCCAGTTCGCGCGGCGGAATGCGCGCCCTGATCGCGGCCAAGCGGGTCATGGACGAGCAGGGCGTGGGGGTCATCTTCACCGTTGACGGGCCGCGCGGACCGCGCCACAAGGTCAAGCCTGGAGCCGTCTTTCTGGCCGATCATGCCGGTTCGCCCATTGTTCCGGTGCGGGCAGTGATGAGCCGGGCAAAAATTTTTCACCGGGCCTGGGATAAGTTTCAGCTGCCGTTGCCGTTCTCCAAATGCACCATCATCTACGGTGATCCCGTCACCCTTCCGCCCGCAGGCAATGACCCCGAGGAAATGCGGCGGCAGTGCGAGCACCTTGAACAGGTCATGAACTCACTTGGAAGTGATGTATGAGGCACATAGCCTACAATGCTTTCCTGCCACTGGGCACGTCCCTGTCCCTTGAGCGGTTGCAGGCCATCGGCAACGGCCTTGGCAGCCTCATGTGGGCGGCGCTGCCCGCCCGGCGCAGGGAGACAACGGCCTGCATGCGGGAGCGTCTCGGCCTTGGGGAGCGTGAAGCCAGAGAATTGGCCAAGGCAAGTTTCCGGCACAGCGCGTGCTCTTTTCTGGAGCTTTTCCATGCCCGCCACATGGATCACCGTTTTCTGGAAGAGCGTATCGAATACGAAAATCCAGAGCTCTTTGAACGCATGGGAGCCACCTTGCGTCCTGTGGTAGGCGTGACCGGGCACCTGGGCTGCTGGGAGCTGCTGGGCGGAGTGCTCAAGCGCTTCAACACCAAGACCGATTGCCATGTCGTGGTCCGCCTGCCCAAGGATAAAGCCCTGGCCGCACTCATGCTGCACATGCGTACGCAGTCCAAGATCCGGGTGCTTCCCCACCGCCAGGCCGCGACCGACGCCCTGGGCCAATTGCGTCGGGGCGGGCTGTGCGCGTTCCTGGTGGATCACAACTGCAAGAAAGCCGAGGCGCAGTTCCTGCCGTTTCTGGGCGAGACGGCCGCCGTGAACAAGGGGCCCGCCATTCTGGCCCTGCGCGCCAAGGCCGAGGTCTGGCCCTTCTTCCTCGTTCGTCTGCCCCATGGGCGCTTCAGGGCCGTGACCCTGCCGTGTCTGGACACGGCGACCCTTGAGGGCGGCAGGGCGGACCGCGTCGAACAGATCTGCCGTTTTTACACACGGGCCGTGGAAGAAATGGTGCTGCGCTATCCCGAGCAGTGGTTCTGGATGCATCGGCGCTGGAAAACCAGGCCCTAAACGATTATGCTGCCCTCATAACAAGGCGAGGTGAGTCCATGCCCATGAACAGTCTGCTGCATGCCGCCAGGGGCGAGACCCCGGTGGACCTGCTGGTCCGGAATTGTCAGATCGTCAACGTTCTTTCCGGCGAAGTGCATCCCGGCAGCGTGGGCGTGAAGAACGGTGTCATCGTCGGTTTCGGCGAGTACGAGGCTCTCTGTGTCGTGGACGGCCATGGGCGCTACCTCTGTCCGGGCCTGATCGAAGGGCACATCCACATCGAGTCCACTCTGCTTGATCCCGTGCGCTTCGCGCAGGTGGCGGCGGCGCACGGCACCGCCCTTGTCGTCTGCGACCCGCACGAGCTGGCCAATGTCATGGGGCTGGGCGGGATCAGGTGGCTGCTCGAAATAACCCGCGATCTGCCCCTTGATATCCGCTGCATGATGCCGTCCTGCGTTCCGGCCACGCATCTCGAAACCGCCGGGGCGGCCATTTCCGCCCATGACATTGCGGACATGTTCAAAGAGTATCCGGAACGCATCCTGGGGCTTGGGGAACTGATGAACTATCCGGGAGTGCTGTTCCAGGACCCGCAGGTCATGGGCAAGCTCCTCGCGGCCAGCGGGCGGCCTGTGGACGGCCATGCGCCGGGGCTTTCCGGCTTTGACCTGAATGCCTACATCCTGGCCGGTCCCGGCAGCGACCACGAAGCCTGCCACCTGGAAGAGGCCCGCGAAAAGCTGCGTGCGGGCCTGCACGTCATGATCCGCGAGGGCAGCTCGGAAAAAAATCTTTTCGACCTGCTGCCGCTCATAAACGAATTCAACAGCCAGAACTGCTCCCTTGTCACCGACGACCGTCACTGCGACGATCTGCTGCGCGACGGGCACCTGGACCACACCATCCGGTTGGCCGTGAGCCAGGGGCTTGCACCGCTGCGAGCCATCCAGATGGCCTCCATCAACACCGCGCGCTATTTTGGCCTTTCGCGCAGAGGGGCGGTGGCGCCGGGCTACCGGGCCGATTTCGTGCTTCTCGACGATCTTGAATCCTTTTCCATTTCCGAGGTCTATCTGGGCGGCAGGAGCATTGCGCCCGAATCCTGGGGTGCCGCCTCCACGGATCATGCGGTCACCGCCAGCGTTCACCTGGGCGATATCGAGCCCTGCAGCCTCAGGATACCCGCTCCGCCCGACGGAAAAACGGTTCGGGTCATCCGCACCATTCCTGGTCAGATCGTAACCGAGATGGACCTGGTCGTGCCACTGGTCCAGGACGGCCTGGTCATGGCGGACCCGGAGGCCGACGTGGCCAAGCTGGCCGTTTTCGAGCGCCACCACGGCAGCGGCGGGGTGGGACTGGGGCTGGTGCGTGGCCTTGGGCTCAGAGCCGGGGCCATCGCAAGCACCGTGGGCCACGACTCGCACAACCTGATCGTGGCCGGGGTTTCGGATTCCGACATGCTCCTGGCCGTGCGCGCCCTGGCCAAATGCGGGGGCGGATTCGTGTGCGTTCGCGACGGCTGGGTCCTGAACCTGGTTCCCCTGCCTCTGGCCGGGCTGATGAGCGACCAGGAGCCGGCAGACGTGGCGGCCGCCCTCGACCATCTCAACGCTTCCGCACGGGAGCTCGGCTGTCCGGAGAACATCAATCCCTTCATGCAACTCTCTTTTCTCTCGCTTCCCGTCATTCCCCGCCTCCGCCTTACCGACAAGGGACTGGTGGATGTCGAGGCCTTTGCTCAGGTTTCCCTGTATGGGTAATTCTGTGTAATTGACTGTCTGGGCGCATACCGATAACTGTTGAAAATCTCGTTTTTTAACCTTTTTTTTGGAGCAAACATATGTGGTCCCGTCTGAGCCTGACCTGGAAGGTTTTGCTGATCATCATTTGCGGACCGGTGCTTCTGGCCTGCGTCATGGCCTACCTGCACATCTCCGATATCAAGGAGTCCGCGATCAGCGGGCGACTCAAGGAGAGCCGGTCAGTGGTCATGATGGCCGAGTCCGTGCGCGAGGACATGGCCCACAAGCACAAGCTCGGCGTACTGCGACCCCTGGATGAGCTGCGTGAAGATCCGGCCAGGCTGCTCGAAGCCGTGCCCATCGTCACGGCCATGAACACTGCTGCGGCCAAGGCGGCAGAGGCGGGCTACGAATTCCGGGTTCCGAAAGAGAGTCCGCGCAATCCCAAGAACGAGCCCAATGAGCTGGAGAGTCAGGTGCTGGCCGAGTTCTCGCGCACGAACCTGTCCGAGAAGGTCATCGTCGAAAAGGACCGCCTGCTCTATTTCAAGCCGATCCGGCTTTCCGAAGACTGCCTCTACTGTCACGGAGACCCCAAGGGCGAGAAGGACCCCACGGGCGGGGTGAAGGAAGGCTGGAAGGCGGGCGAGGTCCATGGAGCTTTCGTCATCATCTCATCACTCAAGGAAGCGAACGAGTCCGTGGCCGCGGCAGCATTGAGCGTTGGAGGGTGGACTGTCGGCATTCTGGTTCTGCTCGGGGCGCTGGGTTGGTTCCTGGTCAAGGCTTCGCTTTTGAAGCCTTTGCATGCCACGGGCGAATTTCTGGAGCGCATGGCCACCGGCGACATGCGCGGAGAGGTCAGGGTCGGCAGCGCCGACGAGCTGGGCCAGATGCAGGCCCACCTGAACAACATGGCGGCCAGCCTGCGCGGCATGGTCACCGACATCACCGAGCGGGCAAAGGTGCTCCTTGGATCTTCGGCGGAACTGGAGCACATGTCCGACGGACTGCTCAAAAATGCCGGAGAGTTGTCCATGAAGTCGAACACCGTGGCCACCGCCTCGGAAGAGATGAACGCGAACATGAACACGGTGGCCGCAGCCATGGAACAGGCCTCCATCAACGTCGGCACCGTGGCCACCGCCGCCGAGGAGATGAGCGCGACCATTCACGAGATCGCCGGCAACACGGACAAGACCCGCGAAGTGACCCAGCGCGCCGTGGACAAGGCTACCTCGGCCTCGGAGCGCGTGGACAAGCTGGGAGTGGCGGCCAGGGAGATCGGCAAGGTCACCGAGACCATCACCGCCATTTCTTCGCAGACCAACCTTCTGGCCCTCAACGCCACCATCGAGGCGGCCCGTGCCGGGGACGCGGGCAAGGGCTTCGCCGTAGTGGCCAACGAGATCAAGGAACTGGCCAACCAGACGGCCATGGCCACGGACGAGATCCGGCAGCGCATCGAAAGCATCCAGAGCTCCACCTCCGCCACGGTGGAGGAGATCGCGCAGGTCATGGCGGTCATCGGCGAGGTGCGCGACTTCGTGTCAACAATAGCCGCCGCTGTGGAACAGCAGTCCGCCGCCACCCGCGAGATCGCCGAAAATGTGGGCCAGGCGTCGCTGGGTATCCAGGAGGTCAACGAAAACGTGTCGCAGGCGTCCATGGTCACTGCCGAGATCGCCCGCGACATCGTGCAGGTCAGCGACGCATCCGGACAGATTTCGGGCAACAGCACGGAACTGAAGCAAAGTTCCGAAAACCTGTCCATGCTGGCCGGGGCCTTGGAGCAGCTGGTCGGCAAGTTCAGGCTCTAGGACGTTCGACTGTTCTCAAGCATAAAGGACGCGCCTTTCGGGGCGCGTCCTTTTTTCCGAAGGACACACATGCGGCGGAGACCATGCCCCCATCCGTCCCATAGGTCCCATATGTCCCATCAACGCCGCGCCTCCGCGCATGCCACCGCCCGCTAGGGCTTCTTGAACCCGAACCGAGCCAGGATAGCCTGGCCTTCCTCCCCCATGACGAAGTCGATGAACTTCTGCCCCATGTCCTTGCTGGCCGAGTCCTTGAGCAGGGCGATGGGGTAGCTGATGGGTTTGTGCCCGGCCACTTCGGCTGCGACCGTGACCTTGTCGGCGCGCAGGGCCGCGTCCGTGGCATAGACGAAGCCGGCCTGCACCTCGCCGCGGGCCACGTAATCAAGTGCCTGGCGAACGCTCTCGGCCAGGACGAATTTCGGTGTCAGCGGTTCGAAGAGGCCCGCCGCCTCAAGGGCTCCCTTGGTGTAACGGCCGGCAGGAACGGAATCGGGATTGCCGATGGCGACAAGCTTGACCTGTTCGCCGTTAAGTTCTTCCGGCGCGGTCAGCGGAAGACCGCCCTCGGCGGGCACGATCAGCACCAGGGCATTGCCCGCGAAATCCATGCGGGTGGGAGCGTCAATCATCGGCGCGGCCTTGTCCATGGTCACCTGGTCGGCCGAGGCGAAGACATCCACAGGCGCGCCCTGCTCCATCTGTTTGAGCAGGGCGCCCGAAGAAGCGAAATTCAGGACCAGGGAAGTTCCGGGATGGGCCTTCTCGAAGGGCTCCTTCATCTCGGTGAAGGCGTTGGTCAGGCTGGCGGCGGCAGAGACAAGAAGATCCCCGGCCATGGCGGGAGTGGACGTAAGGACAATGCAAAGCGACAAAATTGTATGCAACGATTTCAAATTCATGTGAGTCTCCTTTTTTTGATTGTCTTTTTTCTGGCCTGAAAGGCGCCTGTTTGGCAATATGGTCACGCAACCATGATAAAGCGTGACTGCATTGATCGGGGTGCTGCATATCGTGCATCATTTTTTAGAAGGAAATTGTTTGATCTTGAAAAATCTGTTGCCTGGAGAAGAAATGCACAAATTGGACCAGCTTGATCCGAATGCATTGATGCAACTGGCCCTTCTGGCGCAGGAGGAAATAAGGCGTCGCGGGTTCGATAATCCTGTAGTCGGAGAAAAACGTGCCCCCAAGGCGGCCAGGATTTTTCAGGTTCCCGATTCGGTCAAGTATCTCGACCCCGTCCAGCTTGAAGCCCTGACACGCTCTTTTCGCGACTGGCTGCATGCGGCCCGCGACGCACGTACCCGGCAGGCACGCACCCGCATATGGCTCCTCTTTCTCATTTTGCGCTTTACAGGCATGCGACTTGGCGAGGTTCTTTATCTTGACGACACGGCCGACTTCGACCTTACCCGCGGCGTGGTCATGGTCCGGGGTGACGCGGCCCGCGAGATTCCCTTGCCGGCCGAGGTCGTGGACGCACTGGCCCATTTTTTCGAGCACCCCATGAGCATGGAACTGCGGGGCCAGATTTTTCGCATGGATCAGGGCTATGTGCGCCGCAAGTTCTCCGAGCGCGGCCTGGGCACGGGCATTCCCCGCGAATTGCTGAATCCTCGCGTGCTCCGTCATTCAAGAGCCGTGGAGCTGCTGCGCGGCGGGGTGCCGCTGGTCGTGGTGGACGCCATGCTCGGCCATCAGAGCCCGTCCTCCCAGTATGTCAGTTTTTCCGATGCCGACACACGGCGTATCATGAATCATTATATACTTGAGGAAAAAAAGATGAAGACTTCAGCCAGAAATATGTTCGTCGGTCAGATCAGCGCCATCCGCGAAGGCACGATCCTGAGCGAAGTGGAGGTAACCACGGCCACGGGCCTCAAGGTCGTGTCCGTCATCACCAAGGACAGTTTCGAGAATCTGGGGCTGGCCATGGGCATGACCGTCATCGCCACGGTCAAGGCGCCCTGGGTCGTGCTGGTCAAGGAGGACTCCATGCTGAAGACCAGCGCCCGCAACAAGTTCTGCGGCAAAATTTCGGCCGTCAACACCGGTCAGATCGCGGCCGAGGTGGTCGTGGACCTCGTCGACGGCACCAAGATCACGTCGCTGATCACCGACGAGTCCGTGAGCAAGCTGGACCTCAAAGTCGGTGACGACATCTGTGCCATGGTCAAGGCTTTCTCCGTGATTCTGGCGCTCGAATAGTTTTTCCCTTACTTGTGTTACGGGCCCGAAGCGTATTGCGAGCGTTTCGGGCCCGTTTCATTCGGAGGACTGGGCAGCCTGGAAAAGCGGATCGAGGATTTGGCGCGCGTTCTCGCTACGGCGTTTCTTTTCGTAGTCGATGACGTCCAGCACCCGGCCGTGGCCGAAGGCGACCAGGGTCTGGGCGAAATGGTCCACGTCGTCAAGGTCGTGGCTGACCATGACCATGGGCAGGTCGAAGCGCTCCAGGATGGTGAAGAGTTCGGAGCGCATTTTTTCGCGAAGGGGCTGGTCCAGGGCGGTGAACGGTTCGTCCAGCAGAAGCAGTTCCGGTTCCGTGGCCAGGGCTCTGGCCAGGGCGGTGCGCTGGCGCTGGCCTCCGGAGATCTGGGCGGGGCGCTGGGCAGCGAGGGCGGACAGGCCGCAGAGGTCCAGCAGCTCGTCGACGCGGTGGCGGTGTTTGGCCCGCAGAGGCCCAAAGACGGGTTTGAGGCCAAAAGCGATATTGTCGTAGACGCTCAGATGCGGAAAGAGGGCGTAGTCCTGAAAGAGCATCCCGATGTTGCGTTTGCGTGCCGGTACGTTCAGGCCGGCACCGGCGTCAAAGAAGGTCTTCCCCCGGACAATGATGCGCCCCTCTCCGGGTCTGAGCAGCCCGGCCAGGGCCAGCAGCGTCAGGCTTTTGCCCGAGCCTGAAGGGCCAAAGAGGGCGATGCGTTTTTTCGAGGCCTCGAACCGGGCGCGCAGGCGGAACTCCGCGCCGGGGGCGGTGACGCGGGCGTCGATGTCGCAGGAGATGATCGGGGGCGTCGCCCCGGTCCGTGGGTCCATGGAAGCCTCGGTTGCGCTGGAGGTACGGCTGATTACGAACATGGTCAGGCCTGCCATTTCGGGGTCAGAAGTCGCCCCGAAACCCAGAGGATGAGGGTGCACAGCACCGAAATGAGCAGTACGAGCTGCGCGGCCAGGCTGTCGTGTCCGGCCTGGGTTGCGCTGTACACGGCCAGGGACAGGGTCTGGGTGCGGCCGGGCAGGTTGCCCGCGATCATGAGCGTGGCTCCGAACTCGCCCATGGCGCGGGCAAAGGCGAGCATGGTCCCGGCCAGGATGCCGCGTCCGGCCAGCGGCAGGCAGACGCGCAGGAAAACGCGCCATTCCGGGTATCCCATGGTCCGGGCCGCATCCTCGTACTTGCGCTCCACGCCGTCGAGGGCCGCGCGGGCGGACTTGAAGATGAGCGGGAAAGAGACCACGGCAGCGGCAATGACCGCACCCTGCCAGGTGAAGATGAGCGTCACGCCAAACGTCTGGTCAAGCCAGCGCCCCACAAAGCCGTTCCGGCCGAGCAGCACGATGAGATAATAGCCCAGCACCGTGGGCGGCAGCACCATGGGCAGGCTCAGGATGGAGTCAAGCAGCTCCTTTCCCGGAAAGCGGTAGCGATGGAAGACCCAGCCCGCGAGCACCCCGAAGACCAGGGAGGTCAGGGTGGCCAGGGTGGCCACGCGCAGACTGAGCTGCACCGGGAAGAGAAAGGTCATGTCCATTAACATTGTCCTTCGGCAAGGGTTGGGCGGTGGTTCGCCGTGAGTGACTACAGGCTCTGAAGCAACAATCGGGCCGCATAAAAAGTGTCTCCGGCACGACGCATCTCGATATCCAAATCTCTTAGCTTTCCGGTTCGTTGGACTCAAGCCGGTCACGGATCTGAAAGAAAGCGTGATGGGTATCGAAGGGAAAACCACTTCGTTTTGGGTAGGATTGCCGTGCTGACAACCTGCGTATTTGTATTGAGCTACAAAATTGTGGCATTATTGTAGATTGAGCCACGATTCCGGCGGGACATCAGTGTGAAGAGTTCTCACGTTTTAATATGCCAAGCTGCACAGATCCAATACCTTGTAGAGGATAACGACGCACCCTCAAGGGCGAATACGACGCGGAAGTCCCGGTCGTCCTCCGTGCGGGTAGCGTGGATTGAAACCGGGACGGCCTCGTCTATCCTGAGAACTGGGGTGGTTGCCTTCGGTGCTCAGGGCTTGGGTTGGAGTCAGGGCCAAGAATGCGCTGCCGACTATCCGATATCCACATCCCCGCTGGCCTCGACCATTCGTCCTCTCCCGCCGCAGTGCTTCGTGGCGTCGCCCAGCCGAACAAGAGGCAGGCCGTTGAACAGGACGTTCGAGCTGCCTGCGACGGTTTTCCATGTATTGGGTCCGCAGCACTTGGAGTGCCTGCCCTTGTCGCCGAGGCGCAGGGCTGGACGGCCATTGATGAGGATGTCGGGGGAGCCGCTTGTGGCCGGACCCTTGACGCCATGGGAGCAGCATTTGTTCCCGTGCGAGTCGCGGGGGCAGTGGGCTTTGTCTCCGAATCTGCAAGCCAGGGGCATGGTGGCCTCCTTGAGGTTTGGTACTTTGTGCTTGGTTTTGCGCTGCCGCCACTCTTTGGCGGAATAATCGCAGGGCAGGAGGCTGCGCATCGTGACCGGGCGTAAACAGGGCGAGCGTTTGTCCTGCTTGCGGATGTGCGGAGTGCCTGTCTCAGCGAGCATTGTCGGATATGCCCTGCCCCGGATCGCCGTTTGGTTGCGGCAAAAAAAGGGCCCGCATGAATAGCGGGCCCTTTTTGGTCTAGGCTTGGTTGGACATGGTCCTCCAGTCGTCGCTTTCGGAGGTACTGGCGATTTCGTGAGTCTTGATGATCTTGCGGTAGGTCATGTAGACATCTTCAAGATGCGTGAAGTGGGCTTTTCCGGGGTCCTGGCAATTGGGCATGTAGGCCAGAATGTCGACGATGATGGCGTCCTCGAGCTGGATGGTGAAGTAGTGCTCCATGGTTCCGGAGGCCGAGGTACGGTAGAACTTCATTTCCACCCTGGGCAGTTTTTCGCCGCTGGCCAAGGCCCTGAACAGCAGGGGAGAGGCCTTGTCCATGATCTTGGTGATCTTTAGCGGCTTGTGCACGCGCTGTCCGGTGGGCTGGCCGGACTGGGGGTCGCGCGGCAGGATGATCTGGTGCTCGAAGGCTTCCACCAGACATTCGTCTTCATGGCCTTCCTGATAGATGTTGCCCACCGAGGCTTCGGTGAAGTTTCCGGCCGTGATGAGGCCCTGACGCTCTCCGGTGATGCTGATGTAGGCTGGAACCGGCATGATGTGCTCCTTGGTTAAGGTTTGTTAAAGATGACCTTTAACAAGGCAACAGTTATGCCACTATTTAAATATTAATTATATTAAGATGTTATAAAAAATAATGAGGAGATTTCCGGCAGGATCTTGCTTGAAAATATTGGCTGGAATACGGTTAAATGTAAAAAGATAGAAAAATCAATACGTTGAGACTGGCGAGTAATTGCCTGGTATAAATCGTTTTTTTATTGATTTGCTCTAACGTGCTGAGTTGGAAAGATTTTTGTTAAGCAATAAATTGCCAAGTGTGGGTTTGACGAGGTTTTTGTGAACGTCATCTCCCTGAAGAAGGGGAGTTTCGTTTCCAGGCCAGGCCGCCATTGCTAAAGGTGCCTGGCCTGCCTTTTTCCGGGGCTCTGCGTATTTCTGGCCGCGAGGGCGCCGGGATGAAACGTCATGTTGTCCGAAATCACCAGAGGCAAGGGCCGGCCTTTGACCTTGAGAAGATCGGCGGCAATGGCGTTGGCCGCCTCCTCCCTGGACAGGGCCAGTTCCTCGGTCAGGTAGGCAAAAAGGAGTTCCGCCAGGCGTTTCAACGCAATCTGCCAGGTGGACAGGGTCGCGCCGTACAGCCATTTCGAGAACCGCAGGAATCCGGCATGGACATCATGATCCGGCCACAGCAGGCGCACGCTGCCTTGAAAATTGCCGCTGTTGTAGAGCAGGTCCCAGAACCGGGCCATGCGTTTCAGGTCCTGCATGGCTGCAAAATCAATCAGATCGTTGGCCAGTATTTCGTACGGGGGATAGGGCAGATAGGTCATCCCGTGCACGGCATCGTGTCTGCCGAGGGTGGTTCCGGACAGTTTCTTCAGGATGCCCAGCTGGATTTCCGCCCTGGTCAGGCCGGCCAGCCGGTTCAGGTTGCGTCCGAAGCTGTCCGCGCTTTCACCGGGCAGCCCGATGATCAGGTCTACATGCAGATGGGCATTGGTCTCTTCTTCCAGAAAGCGCAGGTTGGCGGTGATCCTGTCCATGTCCAGCCGCCGGTTGATGGACGCGGCCACATCCGCATTCAGGGTCTGGATTCCGACTTCCAGTTGCAGGGTGCCCGGAGGAAACTGGGCAAGCCGCTCCCGCAGTTCGGCCGGGAAATGTTCGGGCACGACTTCAAAATGGACCAGGAACGGCGGCTCCTGGCGCAGAAAAAAATCCAGGATCGGCCCGACCCGCTCACTGCTCAGGTTGAAAGTCCGGTCGATGAACTTGAAGTTGCGCGCCCCCCGGTCCCACAGCGTGGCCAGTTCGCGCAGAAAGCGGTCCGGATCGAAAAAGCGGACCTGCCTGTCGATGGAGGACAGGCAGAATTCGCAGGAAAAGGGGCAACCCCTGGACGCTTCCACATAGATGACCCGGTGAGCAATGTCCTCGTCGGTGTACAGGGAGTAGGGCATGACGAGGCGGTCCGGATCGGGCGGAGAGGCCGTGATGATCCGGGGCAGGTCAGTGCTGCCTGCCAGATAAGCGCAGCAGAGCTGATAAAATTGCTCTTCCCCTTCGCCGCAGATCACGTGGTCAGCCAGGGAAAAGTCAAGCCGGTGCGGAAAATGGCTGACCTCCGGCCCGCCAAGAACAATCAGCACCTCCGGCGCAAGGGATTTGAGAACACGCACCAACTGCTCACATTCCCTCCCGTTCCAGATGTAGACGCCAAGGCCGATGATCCGGGGGCGATGCGCCAGGATTTTTTCAGCAACATCGAGCAGTTGCTCCGAAATGGTGAATTCCTCAATGACGGCCCGTGGCTGCAGGTCCTGCAGGTTGGCATGCAGGTAGCGCAGCCCGATGCTGGGGTGGATATACCGGGCACTGAGTGTGGTGAGAACGATATCGTACATAGGCAGATAAAACAGTCATTCAGCGCAGACGCGCTTCACGACGCTTGCAGTCCATTTATTTGAGGTTGAAAAAACTGGATGCGTCTGGCTCACACAATTCGTTGGGCCGGTTGTCGTGTATCCATTTGCATCTCAATAGCGACGCGTCCAGGGAAAGAAAAGCGTCCGATATTTGCGTTGGGCCGCAACCCGAAGGCAGCCCAGGTTTTGACACTTTGACTGTGGAGATTGAAGGGGCTCGGATATTTTTTGAGGATTAGCCGGAAAAATTCGACTTTATTTGTCGGAATACAGGTAAAATCTTGTTTTTTGCGATTTTCCGACACTTTTTTTGGATATTTTCTAAATTTTTGTTGACAATGGTCGTGTTCGATGTAGCAGTGTTTTCAAGAGCTTTGAGAAAAAAATAACAAGCTTGATTTGTTTCTTCATTTCAAATGGTTATATTTTGTGTAATTCAAATCAACTCAATGTGAATGTGAGGGAATGTGACTATGCTTACCATACCAGAAAATGCCATTGCCAGTTCAGCAGACGACAGGAGATTCAACCGTGAAATGGCGGGAACGCCGAAGAAGCTTTTGTTTACGGTCAGTGACGACCCGAACATGTTCAACGGACTGCGTTTTTTGTGCAGGTTTTTTGAGAACAAGAGCCGGTTTGACCTCACCCTTCTGTGCATGGCCTCTCCGGACAGCAATTATTGTCGTTGGCGCGCGGGAAAAACTCAGCCGGAGGATCCCTCCGAGGGCCCCGAAGCGGACAGCAATTGGAGTCATGCCCGGGAAGAGGCCATGCGCATGCTGCAGTGGGACGGGTTTTCCCCGGCACGCATCCAGGCCAAAAGCACCTCTGGCATGATATGCCGCATCGAGGACATCGAGGATGAGATTGGCAGCGAGACCCACGACGCCGTGGTCATGGGTCGCCGTGGCTTGAATCGTCTGAAGGACTTCACCTCGAAGAGCCTCTCACGCAGACTCTTCGAACGTCAGCCCGAGATTCCCATGATCCTCTGCCGCAAGCCGGACCTCAACCGCAGAAATGTCCTGCTCTGCGTGGACGGTTCGGAATCCTCGGACAACATGGCCCGATTCGTGGCTTCCATGCTCGAAGGGGAGTCGCATTTGGTCACCCTGTGCAACATCGTCAGCGACACCTCCGACGAACGCGACAAGGCCGTAACCATATTCAATCGCTGCGAGGAGATCATGTGCGGCGAGGGCTTTGACTCCGGCCGCCTGCGCCACATGATCTACCCTTCGGATTATGTGCCGCGCGCCATTATCGACAACGCCAACTGGGGCAAGTTCGCCGTGGTTGCGGTGGGCACGACGGCCAATGTGCGCAAGAATCTGCTGTTCGGTTCCGTCAGCAGCATCCTCTTTAACGAATTGACGGACTCGGTGCTCTGGGTTCACCCTTAAGAAACACAGGCAAAACACATGACAGGGGCCGGCGTTCCATCGGGATTGCCGGCCTCTTCACGTTGGACAATGCGCTTGCTAGGGACCTCACTGCAAAATGTCGTCATTCCCGCGAAGGCGGGAATCCATGCCTTTTTAACTGTCTGAAAAAACTGGATTTCGCGCGATTGCCCGACATGGCCCGCCTACCCATGCTGGGCACACGTTCGCGGGAATGACACTCAGGGTCTTTCGCGACTTTTTGCAGTAGAGTCTTGCCAGGGCTTCTTTTTGATGGGTCTTGGCAAGTGACACCGCAAGAATATCATAATTCTGTACGCCTCACCCCGTCCCTGTCCGCATATCACCTGCAGCTCACCAATCATGGGTTCTCGGAAGTGATCTTTTGATACCGGTTCTCGGTTTTTGGACACGTACCAATAATCGTGCTATAAATGAAATTCTTAGCATTTTTTTGGGATTGCCGCGCACCAAATGCGCAGTCTAACATTATAACTTTATTAAGGTAAATTGAATTTCAAGGATAAAAAGACTCCGCGAAATCACTCCATGCCCAAGCGGCTTGCGTCTTTTTGCAACAGGCTCACAATGCAGATGAAAATGACCGGATCCGTCCCCAATGCTTCCACTGTCTCCTCCGCCACAGGCCTCAAAAGACCTTTGATGGGCATCTCGGCAGGCATTGCCTTCGTCGGCTTGATCCTCGCCGTGCTCGTCTATTTCGATCTCCACGCACAGCTGGTCGGACTGCTGGAGTGGATAGACGCGCAGGGTCTGATGGCGGGGATCTACTTCATCCTGCTGATGGCGGCGTTTGTGCTACTGCTCCTGCCGGGCATCTTCCTTACCACGGGCGCAGGCTTCGTGTTCGGCGTCATCGAGGGAACCGTCCTGGTCGTGGCGGGTACCACCATCGGGGCGTCCCTGGCCTTCCTCATCGCGCGTCACCTGTTCGGCGAGCGCGCGTCGGGATTCATCGTCGGGCGCAGCAATCTAAAGGTCGTCAGCGACGAGATGGCGCGTCACGACCTCAAAATCGTAATGCTGACCCGGCTCATTCCGTTCTTTCCGGGCAAGATATCCAATTATTTCTTCGGACTGACCTCGTTCACGTTCAAGGGCTTCGTGCTCGGTTCGCTGGTCGGCCTCATTCCTTTTTCGCTGCACAACGTCTACCTGGGCTCCATCGCGGCCGACCTGGTAAGCCTGAGCCGGGGCGAGGTGGAGAGGTCGCCGCTGCTTTGGGGTCTTTATGGCCTTGGATTCGTGGCGACGATCTTTGCGGTGATCTTTTTCAATAACTTGGCACGGCGGGCTCTGACCGCATATTCACGGAACAACGGTCAAGTGCGGGGCGACACGTCCGTGCCTGAAGCGAAAAAAACGGTCCGGACCGTTAAGGACAGCTCATGAAATTTACGAAATGGTCCTTTTTGCAATACATTATCACGCGCGCCGCACGCCGCCAGGGCTTCCTGGACCCGATCGAACTGCTCGCGCGGCTGCGGAGTTTCGCACAGCCCTCCGAAGTGGGCGAGCCGGTCGAACTGTTGCGTGCCGGAGTCGTGTTCCATGCGCGCGGCCTGATCAACAGCCGCGTGATCCAGTACAACCTGGACTGGGTGTGGCCCTACTGGGCCGAGCGCCAGTACGATCCGCATGACGAATCCTTCATTCCACGCGCATTTTCGGTTTCGCACATCAATCTCACCCATCGCAACTGGACCGCGATCGGCTATCCCGACTGCGATGAATTTCCACTGGTCGACCCCCGCGGCCTCCTGACCCCCTGTCTGGATGGCTGGTCGCTCGATGGCTGGGTCTGCCCGGAAGACGGGGGCAACCTGTTTCCGTCGCGCAGCCGGGACTGCGACCAGCGGCAGGACCTTTCCAGCGGCCTGGCGATCGATACAAGGGTCCGGCAGGGCGGCCTGATGCTGAGCAGCACGGCGAGCGTCGAACTCGAAGACGGCGTGCCGGTGTGCGTGCTGACGCTGACGGCCAGGGCCGACAGTCCCGCCTGGCTGGCGCTCGCTTTGCGCCCGGCCAATTCGGAAGGGGTCAGCTTTATAAATGATGTGGTTCTTTCCTCTGATCGCACGAACTGGGTCGTGAACAACGACCAGCGCGTGGAGTTCAGCGAGCCGGCGGAGCGCCATCTGATATCCGACTATGGCCACGGCGATGTCGCGCTTCATTTGAAGCAGGCGCATGCCCGCTCCGCACCCAATGAACGCAGCGAGGGCCACTGTGACCGCGGCATGGTGACTGCGGCCGCGCTGTTCGCGATACCCGAAGGCGACGAAAGGGTTTTGACTGCCCGTATTCCACTGTCGCACAAGACATCCGCACTGGCGGTAAATGCCTGGCCGGACCTGCGTGCAAATGCGTGCGCGTTGCAGTGTCCCGATCGCAAGTATCAGGAGCTTTACGACGCGGCGATCACGTCGCTCATTCTGCACTCGCCGGACGATGTGTATCCGGGACCATCGACCTACAGGCGTTTCTGGTTTCGAGATGCCGCCTTTTTCATTCATGCCTTGCTCAGCGTGGGTCTGGAGGCGCGAGCCAAGCGCGCATTGAACCGCTTTCCTGAACGGCAAACCCCGCTCGGCTATTTTCGCTCGCAGGAAGGTGAATGGGATTCCAACGGCGAGGTCCTGTGGATCCTGCACCGCTACCAGCAACTCACCGGCAAGAAGTTGACCGCCGATTGGCACGGCGTGATTGCACGCGGCGCACGCTGGATCATGCGCAAGCGTCTTTCCGGCAAGCTCGACGCGCCGCATGCAGGCTTGCTGCCGGCCGGATTCAGTGCCGAGCATCTCGGCCCGAACGATTATTACTACTGGGACGATTTCTGGGGCATCGCCGGCCTGCATTGCGCCAGCGACCTGGTCCGCAGTCAGGATCCCGACATGGCCGCAGAGTTCACGCACGCCGCCGACGATTTCACCGCAGCGGTGGACCGCAGCCTGGCGTCCTGCGCACAGCGGCTGGGACGACCGGCCATGCCGGCTTCGCCTTACCGGCGGCTGGATTCCGGTGCCATCGGTTCGATCGTGTCCGGCTATCCGTTGCAGCTGCATGCCGCGGATGATCCACGGTTGCTCGACTGCGCGCAATATCTGCACGAAGCCTGTTTCATCGACGGCGCTTTTTTTCAGGACATGATCCATTCCGGTCTCAACGCCTATCTGACCCTGCATGTGGCGCAGGTGCTGCTGCGTGCCGGAGACTCCAGGTACCAGGGGCTGATGGACGCGGTGGCCGACCTTGCGTCGCCCACGGGCCAATGGCCTGAAGCGATCCACCCGCATACCCGGGGAGGATGCATGGGGGATGGCCACCATGTGTGGGCGGCGGCCGAATGGGTCCTCATGGTGCGCAACTGTTTTGTGCGCGAAGAGGGGGACCGCCTGATTCTGTGCGCGGGCATTGGCCCTCGCTGGTTGCAGAAGGACTGCCCGGTGGAGTTCGGGCCGGCTCCAACCAGCTTCGGTCCGGTGTCGATTACCCTGATTCCACTCTCAAAGAGCAGCATAAAAATCACCCTGCAGACGGCATGGCGCGACCAGGAGCCCGTCATGGACGTGCGACTTCCCGGCTATGAGCCGGTCACGCTGGAACGCAATATGGGCACCGTCATCCTGACAAGAAAGGAGACCCCGCAATGAACATCGCGTTACTCACCAATACCTTTACGCCGCATGTGGGGGGCGTGGCGCGCTCGGTGGAAGCGTTCGCAAATTCCTATCGGGAACTCGGTCATCGGGTGCTGGTCGTGGCACCCCAGTTCGAGGACGCCCCGGAGCACGAAGCCGATGTTTTCCGCATTCCCGCGCTCCAGCATTTCAACGGCAGCGACTTTTCCGTGGTGCTGCCGGTGCCGAGCGGGCTGTCCGAAATAATGGAAGAATTCAAGCCCGACATCATCCATTCCCAGCACCCCTTCCTGCTTGGCATGACAGCGGTACGGATAGCGCGAACTCTCGACCTGCCGCTGGTGTTCACCCACCACACGCTCTACGAGCAGTACACGCACTATGTGCCGGGCGACTCGGCGGCGATGAAGCGTTTTGTCATTGAGTTGTCCACCCGCTACGCAAATCTCGCCGAGCAGGTGTTTGCGCCCAGCGAGAGTATTCGCGACCTGCTGATAGAACGTGGCGTCACCGCGCCGGTTCTGGTGGTGCCGACCGGGGTCAGCGTGGAACGCTTTGCATGCGGCAAGGGCAAGGAATTTCGCATGAAAAAGAATATCCCCGAAGATGCGTTCGTGGTGGGGCACATGGGACGCCTGGCCCCTGAAAAGAACCTGGAATTTCTTGCACGCTCGGTTGTGGCCTTCATGCAGGAACATGACGAGGCGGTGTTCCAGCTGGTCGGTGCCGGGCCGTCACAGCAGGCCATCGCGCAGATCTTTGCCGAGGCCGGCATGGGCGGAAGGCTCTGCATGTGCGGCGTGCTGGAGAAGGACGACCTCGCCGATGCGCTCAATGCCATGAGCGTGTTCGCGTTTGCGTCGAAAAGCGAAACCCAGGGCATGGTCCTGACCGAAGCCATGGCCGCCGGCCTGCCGGTGGTCGCCCTGGATGCGCCAGGCGTCAGGGAAGTCGTCGTGGACGCGAAGAGCGGAAGGGTGATCAGGGAGGAATCGCAGCAGGACTTCGCCGCAGCGCTGCACTGGGTTCGCGCACTTTCGGACAACGAGATGCGCGCCCTCATCGCTGCCGCACGCGCCACGGCCGAAGCTTTTTCCATGCCCGTTTGCGCGCGCAAGGCGCTCGCGGCCTATGAAGACCTGCTGCCTCATTCCCCCGTCCGTCAGCACGAGGACGAACTTGGCTGGGATCAGATCAGGGCCCGCATCAAGGCCGAGTGGGATATCCTGAAGACGGTGGCGCAGTCCGGCGATGAAGCCATGAGCGAGAGCTTCTTCACTTCTGAAAAGGGGATGAAGCGATGATGGAAGCAGATGTCCATTGCACTGGCTTTTCAGGGCGTGGTCACCGTGTCGGCAAGAGATCCGCTTCATGATCGGCAGGATCGAGGCGCGTCTGCGCCTGCTGCACCGCAAGCTGAGTCGGACGCATTGGCTGCTGCGCTTTCTGCATCTGTCGGTCTCCGAGGGGCCTGCGAATCGTCCGGGTCTGGTGATGCTGCAGATCGACGGCCTGTCTCTGGATCAGTTCAGGCGGGCCCTCGACACGGGCAAGCTCCCCTTCCTGAAGCGTCTGATCAGCCGGGAACACTACGAGGTGCATACACAGTATTCAGGCTTGCCGTCTTCGACACCCGCCGTACAGGGGGAACTTTTCTACGGGATAAAAACCGGCGTGCCGTCCTTTTCGTTTCTGGATCCAAAGAAGGGTGAAATGGTCCGCATGTACGAGCCGGAGATTGCGCAACAAGTGGAAGAAGAACTGCGCGAGCAGTTGGCCAGGGTGGGCGGCCATTCGCTTTGCACGGGCGGCAGTTCGTACTCGAACATCTTCAGAGGGGGCGCGGATCTGGATGAAGCGCATTTCTGCGCCTCGTCACTGGGCTGGGGTTCGGCGCTGCGGGCCGCCAACCCCTTCGCGTTGCTGTTCATGGTCATTGCGAACATCAACAGTGTGATCCGGATCCTGATCCTGCTGGTTGTGGAACTGGTGATCGCGCTGGTCGATTTGGTTCGCGGGCTTTTCAGGGGGCGCAGTTTCATCAAAGAGCTCTCATTCATCCCGGCCCGGGTTGCGATTTGCATCCTGCTGCGCGAACTGTGCGTCATCGGCGGCAAGATGGACATTCAGCGAGGCCTGCCGGTCGTGCACATCAATTTTCTGGGCTATGACGAACAGTCTCACCGTCGCGGGCCGGGTTCCATGTTCGCCCACTGGACCCTCAAGGGCATCGACAACGCCGTGAAACGACTGTGGCGTGGGGCGTCCCATGCGCACAGACGGCACTATGAAGTGTGGATCTACTCCGATCACGGTCAGAGCCGGGCCACACCCTACTTCAAGCTGCAGGGCTACGGCATCCTGGAGGCGGTCAATGCGGTGTATGCTGGCCTCGATGAAAACGGGCCGGTTGTCGCAGGAGGCAAACGCGCATCCAGCGTGGAAACACAGCGGGCCAGATTGCTTGGCGGCAGCAAGGCCGGGCGCCTGTTTTCATTGGAAACCAATGGCGCCGAGAGCAGTGACAAGGTGCAGGTCGCCGGGCTTGGTCCCGTAGGTTTTGTCTATTTTCCCGAACCGCTGCAGCCGGCCGAACTGGTCCATGCCGCCCGCGTCCTCGCTACCCGGCACAAAGTGCCTGCGGTCGTCATCAATCGGGGCGAGGAGCAATTGCAGGTCTGGACCGCGGACGGGGAGTTCCTGCTGCCTGAACAGTCCGCTCGGCTGTTCGGCGAGGACCATCCGTTCATCGATGTCATCGGCGAAGACCTGCAAAGACTGTGTCGCCATCAGCATGCGGGCGACCTGACGCTGCTCGGTTGGCGCAAGGGCGTTGCGCCGGTCACCTTCGTCAACGAAAATGGCTCACATGCAGGGTTGACGCATGAAGAAACGCGGGCCTTCAGCCTGTTGCCCATCGATGCACCGCTGCCGGACAAAAAGCGCGGTTATTACCGACCATCCGACCTGCGTGAAGCGGCCCTCAACCACCTCGGCCGCCCTGCCTCGGGGGATCAGGCGGGGAGGGCGCGGACCAGGCCCGGGCGCAGTCCGGCAACCCAATCGGAACATTTGCGTGTGATGACATACAACGTGCATAGCTGCATCGGTATCGACGGCAAGCTCTCCTCGGAACGCATTGCGCGTGTGATTGCGCGCACCAAACCGGATGTGGTGGCCCTGCAGGAGCTTGATTCGGGCCGTAAGCGCACCGAAGGCGAGGATCAGGCGGAACGGATCGCGCACTATCTGGAGATGCAGTATCATTTCTCTCCCCACATTCATGTCGAGGAAGAAAAATACGGTGATGCGATCCTGACGCATCTGCCCATGCGCATCATCAAGACCGGGCCGTTGCCCGGACGCCTGCCCGGCGACAGGCTGGAACCGCGCGGCGCGCTCTGGGTCGCCATCGATCTGCACGGCACCGAGGTGAATATCGTCAACACCCATTTGGGACTGACTTCGCGAGAACGCCTGGCCCAGATCGATGCCCTGCTGGGCGACGAATGGCTGGGCCGAGTGAGCGCAGACCAGCCGATAGTCCTGTGCGGAGACTTCAACGCCGTGCCGTCGTCGAAGGGCTACAGGCGGCTGTGCAGCAGATTCCTTGATGCGCAGGCGCAATTGAAGGAGCATCGGCCAGTCTGCACGTTCTACAGCCGCCTGCCGAGCTTCCGGATAGACCATGTGTTCATCCGGCCCGGCATCCAGGTGACCGGCATCACGGTGCCGTGTTCGGAACTGGCCAAGGTTGCCTCCGACCATCTCCCGCTGATCGCAGATCTCATGATTCCTTGTCAGGGCTCCGCGCTTCCCGGCGATTCGCATGGCATGGACGATACACGAAACACGTCCGCATGATCCCGGGGCGCTTCAGTCCGGCATCGCCAAATCAGCGAGCACACCGATAAAGCCAAGGTCATGAATTGGCCTCCTTCGCATCCTCCAATCCCGCCGCCCCGCACCGTGTTCATGGCCGACCATCACGCAATTTCCCCCTCAAAATCGAAAAGAATCTCATATGTGTTTTTTATAACATATTGAAAATATTGATTGAAGTGTTATTGAGCCATCATCTTTGCACCGACTACCCACTTTGTGAAGCGGGGGTTCAAGGGTGCAGGAACATGAAACCATGGAGGTTTTGATGGCTACGTTTTCACGGCGAGGGTTCATGAAAATCACCGGGGCGGGCGTTGCGGCCATGTCCCTCGGGCAACTGGGGTTCGATCTGAAGCCCGCCTACGCTTATGCGAAGGCCCTGAAGATCGAGGGAGCCAAGGAGGTCATCTCGACCTGCGCTTTTTGCTCCTGCGGATGTGAGATCATCATGCACATCAAGGACGGGAAGCTCGTCAGTTCCGAGGGCAATCCCGATTATCCCGTCAGCGAAGGCGCACTGTGCGCCAAGGGCGCGGCGTATTACGCCATGCACGTCAGCGACCACCGCGTGCTCAAGCCCAGGTATCGCGCCCCCGGCGCCGACAAGTGGGAAGAGAAGGATTGGGACTGGATGCTGGACCGCATCGCGCACAAGATCAAGGACACGCGCGACAAGGATTTCGTTTTCAAGAACGACAAGGGGCAGACCGTCAACCGCTGGGAATCCTACTTCCAGCTCGGCACTTCCCAGATGGACAACGAAGAGTGCGCGTTGGCGCACCAGATGTGTCGCGCCCTGGGCGGCGTGCACATGGACCATCAGGCCCGGGTCTGACACAGCCCCACTGTAGCGGCTCTGGGAGAGTCGTTTGGACGCGGTGCGATGACCCAGCATTGGATTGATATCAAGAACGCCAATGCTATTTTGATCATGGGCAGCAATGCTGCCGAACATCACCCCATTTCCTTCAAATGGGTGCTTAAAGCCAAGGACAAGGGCGCCAAGGTGATCCACGTGGATCCCAAGTTTTCGCGCACCTCGGCCCGAAGCAGTTTTCATGTTCCGCTCAGAAGCGGAACCGATATCGCTTTCCTGGGCGGTATGGTGAAGTATATTCTCGAGAATGACCTCATTCAGAAGGAATACGTTGCCGAGTACACCAACGCTTCCTTCATCCTCGGCGAAGATTACAAGTTCGAGGACGGCATGTTCTCCGGTTTCGACCCGGCCACTGGTACGTACGACCGCAAGAAGTGGGCCTTTGCCAAGGATGAAAACGGCATCTCCAAGCGCGACAAGACCCTCAAGGATCCGCGTTGCGTATTCCAGCAGCTGAAAAAACACTATGACCGGTACAATCTCGACACGGTCTCTTCCGTGACGGGCGTGTCCAAAACCAACCTGCTCGCGGTGTACGAGGCCTATACGGCCACGGGCAAGCCCGACAAGGCCGGTACCATCATGTACGCCCTTGGCTGGACCCAGCACACCGTCGGCTGCCAGAATATCCGACTCGGTGCCATGATCCAGCTGCTGCTGGGCAACATTGGCGTGGCCGGCGGCGGCGTCAATGCCCTGCGCGGTGAGCCCAACGTTCAGGGCTCCACGGACCATGCCATCCTGTGGCACATTCTGCCAGGCTACCACTCCGTGCCGACGACCACCTGGTCCAAGCTCGAAGACTATCTCAAGGCCACGACCCCCAAGACCAACGACCCCAAGAGCGTGAACTGGTGGGGCAACCGGCCCAAGTATGTCGTCAGTCTGCTCAAGGGCTGGTTCGGCGACAACGCCACAGCCGAAAACGAGTTCGGATACCAGCTGCTGCCCAAGTGCGATGCAGGCGTGGACTATTCGACCATGTTCATGTTCGACCGCATGTATCAGGGCAAGATGAAAGGCGGCATGATCTTTGGTCACAATCCGTGCGTCAGCATGCCCAACACGCACAAGATCCGTGCGGCCATGCAGACGCTCGACTGGTTGGTGATGGGCGAGGTCCACGACACCGAGACCTCGTCCTTTTGGCGTCAGCCCGGCCTCGACCCGAAGAAGATCAAGACCGAGGTCTTCATGCTGCCTTCCTGCCAGCGCGGCGAGAAGGACGGTACGACCTCCAATTCCGGTCGTTGGCACCAGTGGCACCACAAGGGTTACGAGCCTCTGGGCGAGAGCAAGTCCATGGGCTGGATGCTGGTCGAGATCTTCAAACGCGTGCAGGGACTCTATGCCAAGGAAAACGGCACCTTCGCCGAAGGCGTCCTGAGCCACTGGTGGCTCGAGAAGTACGATGCAGAACAGATGGCCGCGCGCATCAACGGTGTTTTCACCCGCGACACGACCATCAAGGACAAGACCTACAAGAAGGGCGACCAAGTACCCGGCTTCCCGGCCCTGCAGGCCGACGGCTCCACGACCAGCCTGAACTGGCTTTACTGCGGCTGCTACCCCGAGGCTGGCAAGAACCTGGCCAAGCGGCGCGAGCTGACCCAGACGCCCATGCAGGCCAAGCTGGGCCTGTTCCCGAACTATACCTGGGCGTGGCCCATGAATCGCCGTCTGCTCTACAACCGCGCTTCCGTGGATCCGCAGGGCAAGCCTTTCAACCCCGATCTGCCGGTCATCCTGTGGGAAGGCGGCAAATGGATCGGCGATATCCCGGACGGCGGCGCTCCGCCCATGGCCGAAGAGAAGGGCACCTACCCCTTCATCATGCAGGCCGAGGGCCATGGCCAGATCTTCGGACCCGGCCGCGTGGACGGACCCTTCCCGGAACACTACGAACCTGCGGAAACCCCGCTGGCCAAGAATCCCTTCTCGGGGCAGATGAACAACCCCTGCATGAAGGTGGCCAAGGCCGATATGGACCTGTTGGCCAAGAACGCCGACCCGAAGTACCCTATCGTGCTGACCACCTACAGTCTGACGGAGCACTGGTGCGGCGGCGGCGATACCCGCAATACCCCGTATCTGCTTGAGGCCGAACCGCAGCAGTATGTGGAGATGAGTCACGAACTGGCAGCCGAAAAAGGCATCAAGAACGGCGATCCGGTGGTCGTGGAAAGCATCCGCGGCAATGTCGAGGCCATCGCCATGGTCACGGTGCGCATCGTACCGTTCCAGGTGGAAGGCAAGACCGTGCATCTCATCGGCATGCCTTTCTGTTTTGGCTGGACTACCCCCGGCGTGGGCGACGCCACCAACCGTCTGACACCATCGGTGGGCGACCCCAACACCACCATCCCGGAGTACAAGGCGAGTCTGGTGAACATCCGCAAGGCCGACAAGGTCACGGAACTGTCCATTTAAGCAGGGAGGAATACCATGTCGAAGACTATCTTCATCGATACTACCCGCTGCACGGCTTGCCGTGGCTGTCAGGTGGCGTGTAAACAGTGGCACGACCATGAGGCCGTGCCTACAAAACAGACCGGCACCCATCAGAACCCGCCGGATCTGACCCCCAACAACTTCAAACTGGTCCGTTTCTCCGAACACAAGATCGACGGACACGTTCATTGGCTCTTTTTTCCCGACCAGTGCCGTCATTGCCTGCAGCCTGCCTGCAAGGCCACGTCGGACATGTATGTGGACGGCGCCATCGTGATCGACGAGGCCACGGGAATCGTCATCTGCACGGAAAAGACCAGGGAGCTGACCAAGGAACAGTGTGACGAGATCATTGATTCCTGTCCCTACAACATCCCGCGCCGCAACGAGGTTTCGGGTGAACTGGTCAAATGCGACATGTGCATCGACCGTGTTAAGGCCGGCCTGGTGCCCATGTGCGTGAAGAGTTGCTGCACAGGAGCCATGAGCTTCGGCGATCGCGAGGACATGCTCATCAAGGCCAGGCTGCGCCTTACCGAGGCCCAGGCAGAGATCGACAGGCCCAAGTCCGAACTTGAGGCCTTGATCGCCTGCGATGTGCACAAGAGCTGCACGATACTCGATGAGGAAGATCTGGGCGTCATCTATTTCCTGGAGATGCCCAGGGAAATGTACCATCTGTATGCCGGCCGCGAGGTCAAGCCCCTGAACAGGGCCGATTTCCTGGCTGGTTTGGCGAAGCCTTTCAAGAACATACTGGGTTAGCGTAAAACAACCCCGGCCCGCCGGACTTCCGGCGGGCCAATTTTTCAAGGAGCAGACATGCCGAGCACCGGACGTAAGACCAAGGACGCAGTTTTGAATGATCTGGCCAGCCGTCACGAGCCTTTTCGCGAAATCATAAATCGTTTTGGCCTGCTCCTTTGCCGTCAGGCGGAGTTGCAGTCTGAGCTTCCCATTGTGGACGTGACCGGGATGAGTGTCGTCGAGAGCAGGTTTCTTGGCGGGGAGTCGCTTGTTGTCGGCATGGACTCTGAGGCGTTTGACCTGGCTTTCAGGGCTTCCGCATTACGGATATGGCCCGTGATGGGGGTGCTTTTTACGGCATTGGCTGAAAGCCTTGGCGGACTTGGCCGCAAGCTCGAAGACGATCGACAGTGGGTGAACCAGTGCCTGAAGGCCGTGGTGCATGGCGACGAGGAGGCTCTGGAACATGCAGCAGCAGCGGCAGTCGTGACTCCCGATTTTTTACTCATGGCCTTGCGGGCGGCTTACGGACCTTGCATTGCGGCCCAAAAACAGGCGCTGCTGCCCCTGGCTCCGGCTGATTTGTGGCGCAAGCCATATTGTCCGGTCTGTGGATCGGACCCGGACCTTTCGACATTGGAGAATCACCCCAATCCCTCGGACTTTCTGATTTCAAAAAGCGGCGAGCTTTGGCACCATTGTCCTGTCTGCACCCATCGCTGGCGCTTCATGCGCCTGACCTGTCCGGGCTGCGGGAACCAGGATCATGAACGCATGAATCGTTTTTCTTTCCCTGACTGCCCGCATGAACACATCTATGCCTGTGAGGATTGCCACCAGTACCTGCCGTGTCTGGATCTGGTTGAGCGTTCCGAAGCCATTGATTTTGATCTGGCTGCCCTCGGCCTTGTCCATCTGGACGCCGTGGCTCAGAGCAGGGGATACATACCTCTGTCCCCGGCTCCGTGGACCGACCTGGGGCTGTCCGAAGGAGCTGCCAAGGCGTCCTGACGCAACTTTCACCCTCCTCCACGGTGACAGGCCGTCAATGGACTTGGGCGAGTCCATTGGCGGCCATTCTGTTTTCAGTCGCTTATCGCCGGCCGTGGCACGAACGTGCACAGCATCTGGGCAAGGATGGGGATGAGGTCCTGATCACGGGAATTGTACCGCAGTTCGCATTCCTTCAGGTAAAGCGGGAAATGGGAGGCCGGAACTCCGCGCATTTGACGCATGCGTTGCTTGGCAAAGGTCCAGAAGTGGGACCCCTCCACGGGCAGGCGCTTGTCAGCGTGCTTGATGTACCGGGCGGGCCACAGTCCGGGTCCGCATGAAACAAGGGACAGATACTGCTTGTACGGCGCGGAGTAGACCACTTGGCCGACGCTTGCGGTCTTGAGGCAGAAATTGAGCTTGAAGTGCAGGATGTTCTCGGCCCTGAGTTCCGTGAGCAGGTCGCAGATGGCCACGCCCTTGAGTTCGACCAGGCCGAAGACCGGGGAGTCGTTCATTTCGCCCACTGGCTGCGGGTTTCCCGGACCCGGCCAGACGCCCGCAGCGTACAGTCCGGGCGCGTCGAGGGCCTGGGCTACCACGGCACGGCGCACCGTGTCGGCGGCTTTGAGGACCGTGGCGTACGCTATGCCCATCTCAGCGGCGATGGACGCCGGAGGGACCTCCAGGGCGAAAAGTTTGAGAAACCACAGCCATTGCTGCGCGGAAAATGCGCAGCGATTCAGGAAACGGCGACTGAAGTCGTGGAAGGTGTATCCGCAACGGCCACACCGCCTCCTGCCGTCGGCCAGATGGTAGAGTCTGCGATTTTTGCATTGCGGACAGAAGCGCTGGTGGTTTTTCCAGCAGAAATCCAAAAAGAATCTTCTCGCAGATTTCTCGGAAAAAGTGATTGAATTGAATGTGATGATATCTATCTTGGTCATAATTTCCGGTGCCAGAAAGCGAAATTGTTCATGTCAGGTCACCCCTGTCATGGGGTTCCTGTCATATTTAATCATGTCAAACAAGACATAATGATTGTGGCTGACGAACAGGCTGGCAATGATTGTGGCGATTCTGTCCAATAATCATTTTATTCTTTTATTTTAAGTAAATAGGCTGTTTTTCGGACAGGCCAAAGCACGGGGTTGTTCGTGGGGGGTGTGTTGCTCAAGGGATTGCGCATGGTATGTACAAAGAAAATTCATCATCACCTCACTTCCTTGGAGTTCTCATGCACATGCCCGAAGGTTCATCCGCTCTCTGTTATGCCAGCCCCGTAATCGGTCCGTACACGATAGACGAATTCATAGAGGCGGCGGGGCGCTTTCACGGATATGCCGCACCCGGTCTTATATTGGGCGGGTTCATGGTCCACGAGGCGAAAAGCCACATCGCCGAGGGGATCCTTTTCGACGCCATTTCCGAAACCGCTTGGTGCCTGCCCGACGCCGTGCAGATGCTGACACCCTGCACGGTGGGCAACGGCTGGCTGCGGATTTTCAATCTCGGCCTCTACGCCGTGTCCCTGTTCGACAAATTTTCCGGCAAGGGCGTGCGGGTGGCCGTGGAGACGGACCTGCTCGAACCCTATCCGACCATCCGTGAGTGGCTCTTCAAACTCAAACCCAAAAAGGAACAGGACAGCGACCGCCTGCGCGAGGAAATCCGCATGGCCGGGGCGTCCATCTGTTCCGTCAGGGAAATCTCCTTGCGCCCCGAGTTCATTGGCGGGCGGGGCAAGGGGGCCATCGCGGCCTGTCCGTCCTGCGGGCAGGCCTACCCGTCCCGCGACGGCTCGGTGTGCCGCTCCTGTCGGGGCGAGTCGCCTTACGCCGGCTGGATCGGCGGTCACGATCGCCGAGAGCTGAGTTTTGACGGACCGAAACTCAGGGTCGTCACGACCGAGGAAGCCGTGGGCGAGAAGGCCCTGCACGACATGACCTGCATAGAGCCGGGGACGAGCAAGGACGCGGCTTTCGCCCGCGGGCAGGTTCTTGACGTGGGCGATGTCTGCCGCCTGCAGCGCATGGGTCGCTTCGAGGTCTATGTGCAGGAGGAGGGGTCCGACGAGTCCTGGGTGCACGAGGACGACGCGGCCCGGGTCATGGCCAGGGCGCTGGCCGGCGACGGTATCGACTGTTCCGGCGAGCCGCGTGAGGGGAAGATAACCATGACCGCCGAGCGTGATGGCCTGCTTTTGGTGAACGAGAAGGTGCTGGAGGAGTTCAACTCCGTTCCCGGGGTCATGTGCGCCACCCGTCACGCCAGCAGCGTTGTCGGAAAGGGGCAGCAGATAGCGGCCACGCGGGCCATCCCCCTCTATCTCGAACGCAGCGTGCTGGACGATGTGCTCGGAGTGCTGGACGGCGGGCCGGTGCTCGAGATCCGTCCCCTGCGACGGCTCAAGGTCGGCATTCTGGTCACGGGCACGGAGGTTTTTCAGGGCCTGATCGAGGATCGTTTCATACCGATCATCACGGCCAAGGTGGAGGCGCACGGCTGTCCCGTTGTGGCCTCGGATATCGTTCCCGATGATCGCGAGCGGATCGGTGCCGCCGTCAGAGACATGCTCGGGCGTGGCGCGGAGCTGATCATCACCACGGCTGGCCTGTCCGTGGACCCCGGCGACGTGACCCGGCTGGGCCTCACCGACGCCGGGGTCGAGAACATGCGCTACGGCACGCCGATCCTGCCCGGCGCCATGTCGCTGCTGGCTGAAATCGGGGACGTGGAGGTCATCGGCGTTCCGGCCTGCGCGCTCTATTTCAAGACCACAAGCCTCGATATCCTGCTGCCCAGGATCCTGGCCGGGATGTCGCCCACGCGCCGCGAACTGGCCCGCCTGGGCCACGGCGGCATGTGCATGCAGTGCAAACGCTGCACCTACCCCAAATGCCCCTTCGGCAAGTGAGGAAGACGATGAAGACACCAACCGTCCGCATGCATCTTTGGCTGGAGTCCGGCGAGAGCGTGTATTTTGGAATGGGCCGCGTCATGCTCCTCGATTATATCGAGGAGCATGGCTCTCTGCGCAAGGCAGCCGAGGCCATGAGCATGTCGTACCGCGCGGCCTGGGGGAAACTCAAGGCCACGGAGGAGATCCTGGGTCTGGTGCTGGTGGAGTCCTCGGGAACTCGTCGCGGAGGATACCGCCTGACTGCGGACGGCCGGCGCATCCGCGAACGCTTCAGGGCCTGGTTTGAGGCCGTGGAAAAGGTCGCCGTGGACGAGGCTCGGCATATCTTTCCCGAAAGGGTGCAGAGTTTCGAAGAGAAAAAGCTTTCGGCCCGCAGGACCTCGCGGTTGCTCGCCGAACACCGTCCCTCCCTGTAGCGGTCGCTTCTGCGGCGGATCAGTGCTGGTGTCCGCTGCAGACCTGCAATTCCTCAAGCTCGTGATGATTCTCGTTGCACTCGTCCGTCCCCTCGGGGTTGCGGATCAGTTTCAGCTCGCGATTCTCCATGGCCTCAAGGGCATAGGCCGCTGTCATGCCCGTTCCACAGTATCTGGTCACGGCCTCGTCGGCGAGTATCTTGAACGCCTCCTCCCCAATTTTTCCGGTAATGACGGCCTCGCAGTTGTGTTCGAGGATCACCCGGGCAAGAGCCTGGTCTGAGCCTTGTCCGGGTGCATGGGGCAGTGCCGTGCAGCGCATGGTTTCCATGTTCACGATGAGCAGACAGGGTGTTTGGGCGAATTCGCCGAAAACGAGGCTGCTGAGGGACTCTCCGGCGGCGGTGACTGCTATGTTCATGAGTTCTCCTTGGATTTTTTGATGGCACAGACAAGCATTTATTGTGCCTTTTTGGGCATATGTCGAGGCCGAATCTTTCCGGGAGCCTGTGCCCTGTCTGAGATGCCGGTTCATGAACTCACGCTGAAATCATGCAGGAGTATTGTGTCAATTTGTCCCGTTTTCCTTGTTTTGGGTGGCTCGATTTGGGACAGTTGCGCAGCGTATAATCACGAAGACGTCTGAATGAGTGACCGATGTTTTGCCTTGAAAATTTATATTTTCAATTAAATTGTGTTGTTACGTTTTTTTGAATCGATAATTCTTGCAGATTGGCCTTGTTTTTGCGTTTATGCGGCGATATGCCTCCTGTGACATAGTGATTTCACTTGGCAGCCTGACCCATGATTTCGACTGAATGTGGTTGTTGCAAGGATAAAGATTAATCCATGATCATAGGTGGTTGAGGTTTATCAGGTCTTAAAATATGTCAAAAATGACATGTTTTAACTTTAAAATGCCAATAACGATATATTTTGGACATGCGATGAAATCCATCCCCGTTGAAGAAGCAGTCGGCACCGTTCTCTGTCATGACATCACACGCATCGTTCCCGGAGAGGCCAAGGGGCCTGCCTTTCGGCGCGGACACATTGTCGGTCCGCATGACATCTCCACCCTGCTCGATATCGGCAAGGCCAATCTTTACGTTTTCGATCCCCGGGACGGCTACGTCCACGAGGATGAATGCGCCCTGCGCCTGGCCCGGGCCGCGGCCGGACAAGGCATCGCCATCAGTTCGCCAAGCGAAGGCAAGTCAACGCTCAGCGCAGCTCACGACGGGGTACTCTCCATTGATGTCGAAGGTCTTTTCCGTCTCAACTCCATTACCGACGTAACCTTCGGCACCATTCACACCGGCCAGTTCGTGAAGTCGGGCAGGGTGCTCGGGGGCACGCGGGTCATCCCGCTTGCGGTGCCCGAGGAGCTTTTGCAGGAGGCCGAGGGCGTCTGCCGCGAGCATGCCCCCCTCATCGAGGTCCGGCCCCTGAAACCAGCATGCGTCGGCGTGGTGACCACTGGCAGCGAGGTCTACACCGGCCGCATCAAGGACGGCTTCGGGCCCGTGCTCAGGAAGAAATTCGAGGGTCTTGGATCCACCGTTCTGGATCAGGTTTTCGTCTCGGACCAGGTCGAGATGACTGTTCAGGCCATCAAGGGCCTCAAGGAACGGGGCGCGGATTTCATCGCCGTCACCGGCGGCATGAGCGTCGACCCCGACGACCAGACTCCGGCAGCGATCAGGGCGACCGGAGCCCGGGTCGTTTCCTACGGCGCTCCCACCTATCCCGGCGCCATGTTCATGCTCGCCTATCTGGATGACGTGCCCGTGGTCGGATTGCCGGGATGCGTCATGTACTACAAAGCCAGTATTTTCGATCTGATCGTGCCCCGTCTGCTGACCGGGGAACGCTTGGAGCGGAAGGATATTGTTGCGTTCGGCCACGGAGGTCTGTGCGAAAGCTGTCCCAGTTGCCACTACCCGGCCTGCGGCTTCGGCAAACTCTGACGTCCTCGCGCAAATTCTGTTCGGATATTCACATTGTTATTTGGAGGAACTGGAATGATTAAGAAGCAAATTGTGGTCAATGGCATCCCTAGGAACCTGGTTGTCGACGCGGAAGACACCCTGGTCAACGTGATCAGGAAGAGCGTCGGCCTGACCGGTACCAAGGTCGGCTGCGGCGAAGGCCAGTGCGGCGCTTGCAGCGTAATCATGGACGGCAAGGTCGTGCGCGCCTGTGCGACCAAGATGAAACGCGTCGATGACGGTGCCCAAATCACCACCATCGAAGGCATCGGCACCCCGGCCAACCCGCACCCGCTGCAGCTCGCCTGGATGCTCCACGGCGCTGCCCAGTGCGGATTCTGCTCCCCCGGCTTCATCGTCTCCGCCAAAGGCCTGCTGGATACCAATCCCAGCCCGACCCGCGACGAAGTCCGCGACTGGTTTCAGAAGCATCGCAACGCCTGCCGTTGCACCGGCTACAAGCCGCTGGTGGACGCAGTCATGGACGCGGCCAAGGTGCTGCGCGGCGAAAAGAGCGCGGCCGACCTCGAATTCAAGATGCCTGCCGACGGCAGCGTCTGGGGCACCCGCTACCCGCGTCCTACGGCCATGGGCAAGGTCACGGGAACCCTTGATTTCGGCGCTGATCTGGGCCTGAAGCTGCCAGCCGGCACCCTGCAGTGCGCCATGGTGCAGGCCGAAGTGTCCCATGCCAAGATCCTGTCCATCGACACCACCGAAGCCGAGAAGATGCCCGGCGTGTTCAAGGTCGTCACCCACAAGGATGTGAAGGGCAAGAACCGCATCACCGGTCTGATCACCTTCCCCACCAACAAGGGCGACGGCTGGGATCGTCCGATCCTGTGCGACGAGAAGATCTTCCAGTACGGTGACGCCATCGCCATCGTCTGCGCCGACACGGAAGAGCAGGCCAAAGCCGCTGCCAAGGCTGTCAAGGTCGAGATCGAACAGCTGCCTGAATACATGAGCGCTCCCGCGGCCATGGCCGAAGACGCCATCGAGATTCATCCCGGCACGCCCAACGTCTACTACATCCAGAAGATCGCCAAGGGCGGGGAAACAAAACCCATCTTCGACAAGGCCGATGTGGTTGTGGAAGGAAGTTATTACACCCAGCGTCAGCCCCATCTGCCCATCGAGCCCGACTGCGGCTTTGCGTACATCGATGACGAAGGAAAGCTGATCATCCACTCCAAGTCCATCGGTCTGCACCTGCACCTGTACATGATCGCTCCGGGCCTCGGCCTTGAACCCGATCAGCTGCATCTGGTCCAGAACCCCGCGGGCGGCACCTTCGGCTACAAGTTCAGCCCGACCCTGGAAGCCCTGGTCGGCGCCGCCGCCCTGGCCACCGGTCGTCCCGTGAATCTGGTATACGACTATCGTCAGCAGCAGGCCTACACCGGCAAGCGCTCCCCGTTCTGGACCAACGTGCGCCTGGCCTCCACCAAGGACGGCAAGCTGCTCGGCATGGAAACCGACTGGACCGTCGACCACGGCCCGTACTCCGAGTTCGGTGACCTGCTGACCCTGCGCGGTGCCCAGTACATCGGCGCCGGCTACGATATCGCCAATATCCGCGGCGAAGGCCGCACTGTCTGCACCAACCACTGCTGGGGCGCTGCGTTCCGTGGTTACGGTGCTCCCGAATCCGAGTTCCCGTCCGAGACCCTGATGGACGAACTGGCCGAAAAGCTGGGCATTGATCCCTTCGAGCTGCGCTACAAGAACGTCTACCGCAAGGGTTCCACCACCCCCACGGGTCAGGATCCTGAAGTGTACAGCCTGCCCGAGATGTTCGACATCATGCGGCCCAAGTACGAGGAAGCCAAGAAGCGCGCCGCAGCAGCCTCCACCGCCGAAGTCAAACGCGGCGTGGGCATCGCTCTGGGTGTTTACGGCGCAGGCCTTGACGGCGCAGACTCCGCCGCCGCCGATGCCGAACTGATGGCCGACGGTACCGTCACCATCTACGACTGCTGGCAGGATCACGGTCAGGGCGCCGACATGGGCACCCTGGGCACGGCTCACGAGGCCCTGAAGCCCCTGGGCATCACGCCCGACAAGATCCGTCTGGTCATGAACGACACCCGCGTGGCTCCCAACACCGGCCCTGCCGGCGGCAGCCGCTCCCAGGTCGTCGGCGGACAGGCCATCATCAACGCCTGCGAGCAGCTGCTCAAGGCCATGAAGAAGCCCTCCGGCGGATTCCGCACCTACGACGAGATGGTCGCCGAAAAGCTGCCCACAAAGTACAACGGCAAATGGACCGCTCCCGCCAAGGATTGCGACGCCAATGGCCAGGGCAGCCCCTTCTGCTGCTACATGTACGGCCTGTTCCTGTCCGAGGTGGCCGTTGAAGTCGCCACCGGCAAGACCACTGTCGAGAAAATGGCCATCGTCGGCGATATCGGCAAGGTCAACAACTACTCGCTGGTCGACGGACAGATCTACGGCGGCGTGGCCCAGGGCATCGGCCTGGCACTGACCGAGGATTACGAGGATCTGAAGAAACATGCCACCATGCGCGGTGCCGGCATCCCCTACATCAAGGACATCCCGGACTCCATGGACATCACCTACGTGGAAACTCCGCGTGCCGCCGGTCCCTTCGGCGCTTCCGGTGTCGGTGAAATGCCTCTGACCGCTCCTCACGCCGCGGTCCTTAATGCCGTGTACAACGCCTGCGGCGCCCGTATGCGCGAGATTCCCGCACTGCCGGAGAAAATCCTGGCTGCAATGAAGAAATAATGACCTGTGCAACCTCCCTCCGGGCGCTTTTGCGCCCGGAGGGCTTTTTTATTTTCAAGGAGTAGGCATGGACCAGAAGGAACTCAGGGAATGGGAAGCAAAATGCATCCAGGAGGAACCCCCCAGGTGCAAGGCCGGGTGTCCTCTGGGAGTTGACGCCAGGGCTTTTGCCCGCGCAATGGCCAAGGGCGATGCGGGGGCGGCGAGGGCCGTGCTCGAGAAGAGCATGCCCCTTGCGGCGATTACGGCCCGATTGTGCGAGGCCCCCTGCGAGGAGTTCTGCGTGCGCGGAGATCTTGGAGGAGCCGTGGCTCTTGGAGGGCTCGAGCGCCTGTGCATCCGGGAGACCCAGCCCAAGGGCAGGCTGCTGCGCCTTCCCGCCCGTCCCAGGAAGGTAGCCGTGTTCGGGGCAGGTCCGAGCAGCCTGGCCGTGGCTTTCGATCTGGGCAAGAAGGGCTACCCCGTGACCGTGTACCACCTCGGCGAGGCTCCCGGCGGATGGCTGCGCGATCTGCCGGAGACCGAGCTGCCGACGCAGGTGCTCGATGAGGAGCTGTCCAGGCTCGCCTCCCTGCACGTGACCTACGTGTCCGTCCCCGTCGTGGATGCGGCCCTGGTGGAAGCGCATCCGGCCGACGCGGTGTACGTGGGCCAGGATGACACAATGGCTCCGGAACTCCTGGCCAGCCTTGGTTCTCCTGATCAAGGCACCTTTGCCCTGCAGCGTCCGGGATGGTTCACGGGAGCAATGGAAGGGCGGCCGTGCAGGTTCATCAGCGCTCTTTCCCACGGCCGCGAAGCAGCCGTCTCCATCGACCGCTATCTGCAAAACGCCTCCCTGACTTCGAGCCGCGTTTCCCTGCGCCGGGGCCAGACCTCGCTTTTCACCCAGACCAGGGACATTGCCCCGGTTCAGCGGGTGATCCCGGCCGACGGCGCAGCATTCACCATGGAAGAGGGCCTGCGCGAAGCGGCGCGCTGCATCGACTGCCAGTGTCTGGAATGCGTCAAGTACTGCGTTTACCTGGCCGAGTACGGCGCGTACCCCAAGAGCTACGCACGCCGCGTTTTCAACAATTCGGCCATCGTGAAGGGCGGGGGCGTGCACCAGGCCAATACGTTCATCAACTCCTGTTCCCTGTGCGGGCAGTGTGAGACGCTGTGCCCCAACGATTTTTCCATGGCCGACATGTGCCTTGACGCCAGACGTCAGATGGTGCGCGAGAACCGCATGCCGCCTTCGGCCCACTGGTTCGCTCTGGAGGAGATGCGTTCGGCCGGGAGCGAGCAGGCCGCCTTCATCCGGCATGCGCCCGAAGCTGCGGACAGTGCGGTGCTCTTCTTTCCGGGCTGTCAGCTCTCCGGCATCCGGCCCGACCAGACCCTGCGTCTTTACGACCGCCTGCTGGAGATGGAACCGCGCACGGGCATCTGGCTCGACTGCTGTGCCGCTCCGGCCCATTGGGCAGGGCGCGAGGACGAGTTCGCGGGCATGCTGTGCAAGCTGGAGGAGACCTGGAATACCATGGGCAGCCCCAGGGTCGTCACGGCCTGCTCGACCTGCCTGAAGATGTTTCGCGAGCACCTGCCGACTTTCGGAGCCGAATCGGTCTGGTCGTTGCTGGCCGGCGAGTCCCTGATTCCAGGGGAGGCCCGCGAGGCTCTGGCCCTGTCCGATCCCTGCACCTCCCGGCATGACGCCGACACGCGCGGAGCCGTTCGCGCCGTGCTCGAAAAGCTCGGGCAGCCCATGGCGCCATTGCCCATGTCCGGCGAGCTGACGGAATGCTGCGGCTTCGGCGGGCTCATGGACAACGTCAATCCGGCCCTGGCCCGCAAGGTGACAGAGGCGCGGGTGGCCCAGTCCGAGGCCTGTTTTCTGACCTACTGCGCCATGTGTCGCGATCAGCTGGCCAAGACCGGCAAGCCCGTCCTGCACATTCTCGACCTGCTTTTTCCCGAAGTTGCCCACGGCGCCTCGGAGCCGCCTGCCGGCATCTCGGCCCGGCGCGTGAACCGGCGCAGGCTCAAGGATGCGCTCCTGGGCCGTCACGGGCGCGACGGCATGCCACGTCAGCCCTGGGAGGACGTGTCCCTCGTTTATTCCGCGGAAGTCGCCGAACTGCTGGAAACCCGACGCATCCTCGAGGACGATCTGCGCCAGGTCCTGCACCAGGCCCGCAACGGCGCACGATGTCTGGTCCATGGCGAGGACGGCCGCAGAATCGTCGCGGCCGAGCTTGGAGAGGTCACCTTCTGGGTGGAGTTCAGGGACGTAAAGGACGGGTTCGAGGTGCTGCGGGCCTGGTCCCATCGCATGCGCATCGCAGGAGGACGGATATGAGCAGTCTCACATTTCAGCCCAAGGATATGAACTGGGTCTGCGAGCCCTGCGGTCAGGCCCTGGAGCTTGGCCGGGTGGAACTCACGTATCTTGGCAACTCCTTTCATGTGGAATTGCCGGTCTGTGCCAAGTGCGGAGCGGTCTATATTTACGAAGAGCTGGCCGTGGGCCGGATCCTCGAAGTGGAGCAGCTGCTTGAGGACAAATGAACTTTACGCCTCCCCGCCGGTGCGAAAATTCCTCGGCCCGGCGCTGCGTCCGGGCGGCGAGAAGCTGACCCGGATCATGCTGGAGCTGGCAGGCCCGCTGCAGGGTGCTGTGGCTCTCGACGCCGGATGCGGATGCGGGGCGAGTCTGGCCCTGCTCAGGGAGCGCGGGGCACGGGCCGTGGGTCTGGACTTGAGCGCGGCTCTCCTGCGTGAAGCCAGAGACGAGGACATGCGCGTCGCGCAGGCCGATCTGGCGGAGCTGCCGTTGCCGGACGCATGCCTGGACCTGATCCTGTGTGAATGCGCATGGAACCTGACCGACAAGGAGCGCGTGCTGACTGAATTCCACCGCGTCCTTCGGCCCGGAGGAACGCTCGCCCTGGCCGATATCTACGCTCGCGGATGCCGTACCGGGGACTGGCCCGTGCGTTGCTGTTTCGCGCAGGCCACGGATCTGCAGACGGTGATGGAGCAGGTGACAGGTGCCGGATTTGAGATCGACGTGGTCGAGGAACACACCGAAATGCTGAAGAAGACCGCCGCCGATTTCGTGTTCCGTCACGGCTCCCTGCACGGCTTCTGGCAGGCCGTGACCGGCGACCCGGTGCTGGCACAGATGGCCTGCGACGCATCGCGGGTATCGAAACCCGGCTTGTTTCTGCTGATGGGGCATGCCGGGTAATAGGTCCCATAAGTCCTATAGGACCTATACGACCTATGAAACCCGATTAGACCGACAAGACAATCAAAAAAAACACGAGGCCCACATGAACGAATACGATCTCGACATCCTGCGCCTGCATACCCAGGGCTTCTGCTGCGCCCAGATCGTTCTGCAGATGGCGCTGGAGATGCAAGGCGTTGAAAATCCGGGTCTCATCCGGGCCATGTCCGGGCTGTGCGTGGGCTTTTCTTCACCGCAGGGCGCCTGCGGGGCCCTGACGGGTGCGGCCTGCCTTGTCGCTTATTATGCCGGAAAAGGGACTGCGCAGGAGCAGCCCAATGACAGGTTGCCTCTCATGCTCTCGGAGCTTTCCGAATGGTTCGAGGAGTACGCCGCACAGCGTTTCGGAGGCATCTCCTGCTCGGCCATCGTGCCCGACGGCAAGCCGGATTCGTCCATCTGCGGCGGTCTGGTGTCCGAGTGCTTCGGCAAGGCCATGACCATTCTGGTCGAAAACGGATTTGATCCTTCGAGCGATATCCATGGGTAAGGTGCTGGGTTCCATCCGCAGCGTATGTCCTGAATGCCTGAACCGGGTGAGCGGGGAGCTGGTGCAGGATGGGGATATCGTCAACATGGTCAAAAGGTGTCCTGAGCACGGAGAGTATTCGACCGTGGTCTGGCGCGGCGAACCGGCGTTTTCGAGCTGGGTGCGGCCCAAGATCCCTTTTGGCGGCGGCGTCCGCGAAGCGGTCGGCAATGGCTGCCCCTATGATTGCGGTCTGTGCGAACGCCATGCCCAGCGAACCTGCACGGCACTGGTCGAGATCACCGCGCGCTGCAACCTGCACTGTCCGGTCTGCTTTGCCGACAGCGGGGGAGCGGGGCCGGACCCTGACCATGACGTCCTGCGGCGCATGTTCGAGCAGACCATGGCCCGCACCGGCGGCTGCAATCTGCAGCTCTCCGGGGGAGAACCGACCGTACGCGACGATCTGCCGGAAATCGTGGGGCTGGCCAGGCGTGCCGGGTTCGGCTTTGTGCAGCTCAATACCAACGGGCTGCGTCTGGCCGAAGACTCCGCTTTGGCCGCAAAGCTCGCCGAAGCCGGGCTGTCGTCGATTTTCCTGCAGTTTGACGGCGTCCGTGACGATGTCTTTTGCACCCTGCGCGGCCGGGATCTGCTGGAGATAAAGATAAAGGCCATGGACCATGCCGCCGCAGCGGGTCTTGGCATCGTGCTCGTGCCGACCGTGGCGCGCGGGGTGAACACCGATCAGCTTTGGGATATCGTCCGGTTCGGGCTTGAGCGCCAGCCGCATGTGCGCGGCGTTCATTTTCAGCCCATGAGCTATTTCGGCCGCTTTCCCGCTGATTTTTCCCCGGATCACGTCACCCTGCCTGAAGTGATGGCCGGTCTGTGCGAACAGAGCGGCGGCGAGGTCAGGCCGGGAGATTTTTTGCCTCCGGGCTGCGAGCATGCCCTGTGTTCTTTTTCTGCCAAGTACATGACGCGTGAAGACGGCGTGCTCATGCGTCTTGGCAGCGGCTCCTGCGACTGCACGCCAAAACCCGCCGAAGCCGGAGCCCTCAAATCCATCGGCGTCACGGCCCGGCAGTGGTCGGCTCCTTGCGCCTCCGCTGCCCCGTCTGATCCCCCAGGCACGGAGTCCATCGCGGGGAGTGGCAATGACCTGGACCGCTTCCTGGCCCGGGCCAGAACGCACACCTTCACCATCTCGGGCATGGCCTTTCAGGATGCCTGGACCCTCAACCTGGAACGGCTGCAGGGCTGCTGCATCCACGTGGCCCAGCCTGACGGGCGGCTCATCCCCTTTTGCGCCTTCAACCTGACGGCCCGGGACGGCCGCAGCCTGTATCGCGGGCACCTATGAAACCAAGCAGCGTGGACGCCATGTCGGCCAGGCGTCTTGGTCTTGCCTGGCCTCTGGACCGGGAGCGGATCGAGGCCGCCCGCATGGACGCCCTGAGAAGAACCGTGGCTCATGCGCGTAAAAAGAGTCCCTGGTATCGTGAACTCCTGGCTGGGCTGGATCCGGACTCTCTTCGCTCCAGCGCCGACCTGGCACGCATTCCCTTTTTGAACGGCGCGGACTTGGCGGCTCACGGCCAGCAGTTGCTCTGCGTTTCCCAGGGCGAGGTGGCCCGCGTTGTCACCCTGCAGACCTCCGGCAGCACCGGCGCTCCCAAACGGCTGCATTTCACGCGCGAGGACCTGGACTCCACTGTCGATTTTTTTCAGCACGGCATGTTCTCGCTTGTTTCCTCCGAAGACAGGGTACTGGCGCTGCTTCCTTTTTCCTTGCCGGACAGCACCGGCGATCTGCTCATTCGCGCCCTGGCGCGGGGTGGCGTGGACTGCGTAGGCGTCTGGCCGCCGACAGACTCGGAGGCTTTGGCCCGGCGTATCCGGGACGAGAATTTTACCAGCATCGTCGGCCTGCCCCAGCATCTTCTGGCCCTCGCCTATGCACTTCCGCACGGTCTGGTGCGCACCATGCTGCTGTGCTCGGATTACGCACCGCAAACGCTGCGCACCCGTATCGAGGAAGTCTGCGGCTGCGAGACTTTTCTGCACTACGGCACCACCGAGACGGGACTTGGCGGGGGGGTGGAATGCGAGGCGCACGGGGGCTGTCACATGCGCGAGTCGGACCTGCTGATCGAGATCGTCGATCTGCGCACAGGCGATGCCGTACCCGAAGGCGAAGTGGGGGAGGTGGTCGTCACCACTTTGAACCGCCAGGCCATGCCGCTCTTGCGCTATCGCACCGCAGATCTGGCCAGTCTCGACACGTCGCCCTGTCTTTGCGGCGGAGTCACTGCGCGGCTGTGCGACATCCGTGGACGGCGCCGGGCCTGCCAGCTTGCCGGAGGTTTCTCCGTGGCCAGCCAGGACCTCGATGACGTCCTCTTCGGCCTCGACGGCCTGCTTGATTATCGCGCCTCTCTGACACGCTCGGCCGGAAGGGATGCAATCAGCGTTGAATTTCTGGCCAGGCCGGGGCATGAGCGACTGGAGCGGGAGATTCACCGTGCCCTGAAATCGGTCCCTGCCCTGCACATGGCCATGCAAAACCACAGCTTCGAGACAGGGCCCGCGTATGCGGTGGAGTCCTTTTCCCCGTCGCACACCTTGAAACGCACCATCCTCGATAAACGCGGGAGTTGTTCATGAACGATATATTTAGGTCTGTCATAGACGTTCTTCGAAAAGGGGAAGACGCTGTCTTCTGCGGCATCGTCGAGAGCTCGGGCTCGGCTCCACGCACTTCCGGGGCGCGCATGCTGGTGCTGTCGGACGGATCCATTTTCGGGTCGGTGGGCGGAGGCCCCGTCGAGGGCGCGTGTCAGGCCAAGGCCAAAAAACTGCTGCAAGGGATTGAAACCCATAATTTTTTGTCCTTTGACCTAAGTTCCGTCAAGGCCGCCGATGCAGGCATGGTCTGCGGGGGAGCGGTCAGGGTGTTGCTGCAGCGTGTCTCTGCGCAGCATCTGCCATTTTTCGAAAAAATCGAACGGTTGCGACATGAAAAACTAAGGCCGGTGCTGCTTACCGTCATGCCGCCGGAGCAGACTCCCGTACTGGCTGTCTGGACGCCGCGCGACGGACTGACGGGGGCCGGACTTTCCGATAATCTGACAGCGGAGCTGGCACGCAAGGCCGTCAAGACGCGTCAGTCGTTCAGTCTGGAAGAGGATGGCGTGCATGTTTTCGCGGAACCCGTCATTGCGCCTACGGTGCTGCATCTGGTCGGCGCGGGGCATGTGGCCCTGGCCACGGCCAAGGTCGCGGCTTTTACCGGCTTCGAGGTCGTGGTCATGGACGACCGCTCGGAGTTCGCCAGCGTCGAGCGTTATCCCGAAGCGCGCGAAGTGCGCGTGCTCGAGAATTTCGATGGCTGCCTGGGGCGCCTCGGCCCCGACGACTACGTGGTCATCGTCACCCGCGGCCATCTGCACGACCGCGACGTCCTGGCCCAGGCGCTGGGGACCTCTGCCGGGTACATCGGCATGATCGGCAGCCGCAGCAAGCGCGACGCGGTGTACCGCTCCCTGCTTGAATCGGGCTTCACGGAGCAGGATCTGGCGCGGGTGCGCTGTCCCATCGGTCTGCCCATCGGAGCCGACACCCCCGAAGAGATTGCGGTCAGCATCGTTGGCGAGTTGATCGGCGAGCGGGCCGGGCTGTCCGCGTGATCTCGGCCAAGCCTCGTTTCGCGGCGGTTGTGCTGGCCGCCGGGCTGTCCTCGCGCATGGGGGATTTCAAGCCGCTCATGGACCTGGCGGGAGAAACGGTTCTGGCCCGCTGCGTGGAGGCGTTCAGGGCTGCGGGGATCGGTGACGTCGTGGTCGTGACCGGTCATCGAGCGTCGGAAGTTCAAGCAGAGGTTGAAAGATTGGGCGTTTCGTCCATCCATAATTCCGCTTACGAGCAGGGCATGTTTTCTTCGGTTCGTGCGGCGGTGGCCTCACTGTCCGATCTCGATGCCTTTTTCCTCCTGCCCGTGGACATTCCGTTGGTGCGCTCCGCGACCATTGCTTCGTTGGTTCAGGCCTATGACGGGCGCATTGCCTATCCCTGTTTCGAAGGCGAGCGCGGGCATCCTCCTCTTGTCCCTGCCCGGCTCATTCCTGCGGTTCTGGATCACGACGGGGGCGGAGGCATGAAAAGCCTGCTGGAGGCGCATCCGGCTCTGGACGTGCCTGTCTGGGACCAGGGGACGCTGCTGGACGCCGACACTCCGGACGACTTCGCGGCCCTGGTCCGTCGCGCCGAACGACAGCATGTCGGCGAGAGGGCAGAAGCCGCGGCTCTGGCCGCTCTGATCATGCCGGAGCGCGGCGTGGCCCATGGGCGGGCCGTAGCCTCCGTTGCCTTGCGACTGGGCGAGGAGCTCATCCGCCATGGCGGAGCCCTGGATCTGGATCTGATTCACAACGCGGCACTTCTGCACGATCTGGCCAAGGGCCAGCCCGGACACGAGAGGTGCGGCGGCGAGCTTTTGGCCGGGCTGGGTTTGCATGGTCTGGCCGGGATCGTGGCCAGCCATCGCGATGTCCCGCCGCCGGTCTCCGGCGTGCTCACGGAAAAGGAAGTCGTCTGTCTGGCGGACAAGCTGGTACGCGGTTCGCAGAGGATTTCGGTGCAGGAGCGGTTTGGGGAGAAGCTGGATCTTTACAGTCACGATGAGGAAGCCTGCGCCGCCATTCGTGGTCGCTTGAACAACTCCCTGGGACTTTTGGCCATGGTGGAACGGAGCTGCGGCCGGGGTTTGGAGGAGATTCTGGACGGGGTGCTTTCGTGAGCGAAATCTATCTCATTCGACATGGCGAAATCACCCAGTTCACGCCGCGCCGTTTTGTCGGTCAGCGCGATCTGCCGCTGACGGATCGTGGCCGCTCGCAGATGCGTCAGGTGGCGGGATATCTTGCTCATAAAGGGATGAAACGGCTACTGTGCAGCCCGCTTTCGCGCTGCGTGGAGAGCGCGGCCATTGTCGGTTCGGTCCTCGGGCTCAGGCCCGAAGCCGCGCCGGATCTGCGCGAGATAGCCCTGGGCGACTGGGAGGGCTTGACGGTGCAGGAGGTGTGGGAACGCTTTCCCGGAGAGTATGAGGCGCGGGGGCGGGATCTGTCCGGGTTCAGGCCGCCGGGTGGCGAGAGTTTCGCGGATGTTCAGCATCGGGCCTGGGCCGCTTTCGAGACTTTGTCGGACTTCAATGCCCCGCAGGCCATCGTCGCCCACGGCGGGGTGAACCGTGTGCTGCTGTGCCGCATCCTGGGCATGCCTCTTGAGAACCTGTTCCGGCTGGGTCAGGATTACGCTTGCGTGAACCTTCTGCAAGCCCACGAAGGTGGATACCGGGTTGGTAAACTGAATGCGTCCGCTCTAACCGGATGAGCCCAAAAAAAGAGGCCTGGGCGCGATCTTTCGCCACAGGCCTCTGCATTTCAACGTTTCCGAAAGCGCGAATTGCTATCGATCGTATTCCTTGGCGTATGCTGCGTCATTGTAGAGACCTTCGCCGTATTTTTCCTTGCCGTATCCGGACAGGAGGGCCTGACCCTTGTCGGAAGCAACAAAGTCGATGAACTTGCTACCTAAAACCGCGCCGGGGCTGCCTTCTTCGGCGCTGACCAGCGCATTGTACGTGTTCACGAGAAATCTGTCGCCCCTGAACAGAATTTGCAGGTTTTTCAGGTCGTTTTTGGCCGCCACCCAGGTACTGGAATCGGTCATGAAATAGCCCCGCTCCGCATCGGCGCGTTTGAGCGTCGCCATCATGAAATCCTTGGTCACGACATACCATTCGCCTTCTGGAGTGATACCGGCATTTTTCCAGGCATCCATTTCCTTCTTGTGGGTTCCGGAGTTGTCGCCACGGGAGAAGAACAAGGATTTTGCGGCGGCGATGCGCTGATAGGCGTCCGCTGCGTCTTTGGCCTGGGCGATCTGAGCCGGATCCTCGGCTGGGCCGACAATGTAGAATTCATTGGAACCGATGAGGGTCCGCTTCATGGCCCAGCCCTCCTCGACGGCTTTTTTCTCCGCTGCCGGAGCGTGCACCATGATCATGTCGACCTGCTTCTCCTTGAGCAGTTTCAAGGATGCTCCTGATCCCGCCTTGACCCAGCACATTTTGGCGTCGTTGTCCTTGGCGAACTCTTCGGCCAGAACTTTCAGCAGCCCAAGCTCGCCCGGACTGCCTGTCGCCAGCGAAAAGACCTGCGAACCTTCCCCGTAAGACTCGGCGCAATCCGCTCCGAAAGCGGGAATGCTTGCCATCGCGATGAGCAGCAGCGCAACAATGAAACGTTTCAAGCCCATGTCTTCATCTCCCTGTTGACGGTTGAGTACAATGAAAATCATGCCTCATGGCAGTTTGCGTAGCTTTACCGGGCAATTATTGGCAAGGGTTTTGTGTCACATAAGACATGTTTCTGTTTCCATAATTCGATGAAAACCGTCTTTACTTCGAATCAGGTCAGGCATAAGTGGAAAAAAGGGGATGGGGTCCCCCTTGAACCGCGACAGCCGCCGATGACTCCTCCATTTGCACCAGCGATGGTAGGATTTTTTTTGGCCTTCAAACCACGCTTGGACGTGGTTTTTTTGTTCGCTGACACCGATGTTTTGCAATGCACGGGACAAGCCGCCTGCTCGGACTTCCCTGTGACCACGGGAACACATGATTCATGAGTGAGGAAGATGATGTCGAAAATCGCCTTGATCGCCCTGGCCGGAGCGTTTGGCACGCTGTGCCGTTACTGGCTCACGGGTCTGACCGATGACATTCTGGGCCGGGATTTTCCCTGGGGAACGTGGGCCGTGAACATTCTGGGCTGTTTCATGTTCGGCCTGGTCTGGATTCTGGCCGAGGAGCGCGGGCTTATGTCCCCGCAGGCGCGGATACTCATCCTGACCGGGTTCATGGGCGCGTTCACCACGTTTTCCACATTCATCTTCGAGAGCGGCGGCCTGGTCGGCGACGCGCAATGGCTGAGGCTCGCAGCCAATGTCGCCGGGCAGAATCTGGTCGGTTTCGCGGCCCTTTATCTTGGCGTGGGCCTTGGCCGGGTCATCTAGCAGATCGCCGTGCATGCACCTGCCTGTTGGCGAAACAGGTTACCGGCTGCAAACACGGGTTAGCCCCATTGCGTTTTTTCGGAGTGGTGTTTATACGAAGTTTAAACATCTGGAGGAAAGACATGACCGAAGCAGTTCTCGACATCAAGAAGTGGGGTAACAACCTCGGCGTTCGCCTGCCTGCGGCAGTGGCTCGGGAAGCCAAGCTTCATGCGGATCAGCGGGTGCGACTTACCGTTGACGGGGGGAAAATCACCATTACTCCCCTGGGCGAGGCCCCGCAGACTCTGGAACAGCGGCTGGCCCGCTTCGACCCGGCACGCCATGGCGGAGAATCCATGCAGACCTTGGAGCATCTCGGGGCCGAAGCATGGCAGGAGTGAAAGGAACTTCAAGCTGGGTCCCCGGCCGCCGCGAAATCATCTGGATAGACTGTTCGCCCCAGGCAGGGCGGGAAATGCGTGACCTGCATCCATTTCTGGTCCTGTCGACACGTCCCTTCAATGACCGGACCTCGCTGGTCATCGGCCTGCCCATGACCACGGCGGAATATAACAAGGACAATCCCTTTGCCGTGGCGATCGGCAAGGTGAAAAAAGGGCGCAGCCTTGTGCCCGCCTATGTGCTTTGCCATCAGCCCAAGTCTTTCGACTGGCGAGCCCGCAACGCCAAACCCCACCCCATGGGACAGCTCTCCGAAACTCTTTTCGCCGAAGCCTGTGTGATCTTGAATCAGATTGTGCAGCTTGCCTGAGGCTTCAAGTAAAAACTGTTTTTTGGCTCCAGCGACAATTGTTTCGATTTTCAATGCAGCATACGAGCCCGGTCTCGCGGACGGAAGGTGAGGTCAAAATTCAGTATCGCTTCAGCTCCTGCTTGCAGAGCACCCTGTAGACTCCGTCTTCGTCAGCCGGGTGGACGAGGAGCGTTGAACGGCCGTCCATGCAAATCGTCTTGAGCTGGTCCGAGACGGCTATGCGTGCGTCGTCCGGCACCTTCGCCCCGTCCGGCGTGCGGATGGTTTCCACCGACTCGAAGGCCAGGAGTCTTTCCACGCTCACGATCTCGCCGTCCGGGCCCAGATGGAACCAGCCCCGGAAACGGCCGTCGTTCCCCCCCAGCCGCAGCCCGATGCCCGCCAAGGCCCCGATGATCCCGCCGCCGGTACCTCCATGTTCGGAAAGATGCACGCCAAGCGTGCTCGCCAGGGCATAGGCCTCGTCCTTGGTCAGGACCTCTTTTTTGGCGCGCAGCCCAAAGGAAATGAGGGCTTCCCGGGTGCCGTTTGCCGGTTCCTGCGCAATGCACAGTCCCGGGTCGGAACCGGGCGCGCTGTTTTTTTTCAGATAGGCGCTCAGAAAATCGACGTACGTTTCTCTTGGCACATCGGTCTTTGCCGTAAAAACCATGGAGCTGTTGTGGGAGGTGTAGGGGATGTCCGGGTGCACGAAGAGCTGGTGGCGTGAAATCATGGAATAGGTGCCCCAGCCGAGGGCCGTCATCTCGCGGCAGGCGTCCTCGACGAGCCAGCCCGTGCCCTTGCTCTCCAGATTGTCGGTGTCGTCCATGCAGATCATGAGTTTCACGGGTTGGCTCCTGAATCATCGGGTTTGGGTTTGGCGGGGAAAGTCGATCATGGCATAATAACCGTGCTGCCACAATCGTCGCCATGCGGGGGTACTTTACGAGCATTGGACATGGACTTCGTGTCGGCGTATTGGGGCACACTCATATTCAATGCTTCACAGGTCACCCCAAAACGGCGATCTGCTGCGTCATAGAAATATCCAGGCCGCTCAAGTACGTTTATGACCGCGCGTCCTGCGAATTTTGAATTTTTATGGCAGCCAGTTAAAAGCACATAAGGAATCTGCATGAAAGATAACGGCAACAGCGCCCTCGGCCGCTCCCTCTGGCGGCTGGTGCGTTTCGCCCGCCCCCATGCGCGGCGGATCGGTCTCGGCCTTGCGGCCAATGCCGGGGCCAGGTTTTTCGACCTGCTGCCCATGATCGTGGTCGGCAGGGTGGTGGACATGGTCGCCATCGCCCTGCGCGAGGGGCAGAACCTTGCCGCCGATGATTTCATCTGGGCAGGCCTGCTGGTGCTGGGCACTTTTGCGGGGCTGGCCATATTTCAGAGCGTCAGCGACTTCACCCTTGACGCGGCGGCGCAGAAGATCCGCCATGACCTGCGGGTCGACCTCTACACCCATGTGCAAAAGCTCGACGTGTCCTACTTCGAGTCCCGCCAGACCGGCGACATCATGGCCGTGCTGGCCGGGGACGTGGACAATCTGGAGCGCTTCTTTTCCGACACGTCAACCAGCATCGTGCGCCTTTTCATCACCTTCACCGGAATCTACGGCATTCTTTTCTGGATGGACTACCATCTGGCGCTGCTGCTCCTCGCGCCCATGCCCATCGCCATCTGGGCCGTGCGCTTCTTTGCCACCCGCGTCGCACCGCAGTACCGCAAGGCAAGAAAAGCCGTCGGTGACATCAACGCCATCCTCGAAAACAATCTGCAGGGCATGAACGTCATCCAGGCCTATTCCGCGCAGGATCACCAGACCGGCCGCATCCGCCTGCGCTCCGAGGAATACCGCGACGCCGCCATCCGTGCGGCCCGTGAGCGGGCGCGATTCGTGCCCCTGCTCTACGGTGTCGCGGGGCTCGGGTATGCGCTGCTCATTGGCGGTGGCGGGTGGATGACATTTTCCGGCATCGGCCCCAGCGTCGGCGACTTCACGACCTTCGTGCTCCTGGCCATGCGTCTCATCCTGCCCCTTTTCGTTTTCGGCATGCTCATCAACCAGATTCAGCAATCAGAGGCTTCGGCCCTGCGCATCAATGAGATCTTCGACACTTCGCCCACGGTGCGTGATCAGGCCAAGGCCTTGCCTCTTGAAGGGGAGCTTGAACGGGTTGAGGTTCGCGATGTCTGCTTTGCCTATCCGGAGCGCGAAAAGGTCTTGTGCGGCATAAATTTGCTACTGGAGCGCGGCCGGGTGCTGGGTGTGGTCGGTCCCACGGGGGCCGGCAAGAGTTCACTGGCCAAGCTCATGCTGCGCTACTACGACCCCATGGAAGGGGAGATTCTGGCCAATGGCCGCGCATTGTCCTCCTTGACCCTGGATTCATGGCGCGGGCGCATCGGCTATGTTTCGCAGGAGGCCTACCTGTTTCACGGCACGGTGTCCGAAAACATCCGCCTCGGGTCGCCATCTGCCACGGATGAAGACGTCATGCGGGCAGCGGACATGGCCGGCGCAGGAGATTTCATCACCGCCTTGCCCCAAGGGTACGAGACCATGGTCGGGGACCGGGGCATGAAACTCTCCGGCGGGCAGCGGCAGCGCATTTCTCTGGCGCGGGCAATCCTGCGCGATCCGGAATTTTTGATTCTCGACGAGGCCACCTCCAGCGTGGATACGCGCACGGAGGAAGTCATCCAGAACAACCTGAAGAACCTGCGCTCAGGCCGCATCACCCTGGCCATCGCGCATCGCCTGTCCACGGTGCGGCACTGCGACGAGATCGTCGTTGTCGTCGACGGCATCATCGTCGAGCGGGGCACGCATGAGGAACTGGTCGCGGCAGGCGGCGTTTATGCCGGGTTGTGGCAGGTGCAGAGCGGGGAGTAGGGCGGAAAAAGATCTCGGAATAAAAAAAGCCCGCTCGGACCTTGCGGTCCGGCGGGCATTCTTGCGTTTGGCCCCGTATCAATTTTCCGATGGAATGGGCGGGGCCTTGGGTTCGGGCGCCTTTTTCGGGGCGGACTTGGCGGGGGCTTTGCGGGTCAGGCGTTCCTGAAGTTTCTGCGCGGCCAGTCGGGTCTCTCCGGGGCCGGCCAGGAAGAGCATCTCGCCCTTGGGCGTAAACCAGTGCCAGCCTTCCGGTTTTGTGAGCAGGATGGCTCCTTTCTTTTCCAGGTATTCGAGGTCCTTGCCGGATTCGACCGCCTGCTGGAGCTGAATCTGCAGATTGTCCGTTTCAAGTACGATGGAGGCGGTGCGGAACAGCTCGAAAGCTCCGTGGGAAATATCCATGAGCAACCCCTGGTCCGGGGTCTTTTTGGTCGTCAGGGCCTTTTCCAGTTCCAGGAGGTCTTTTTTCAGGTCTTTGAGTTCCGCGATGGCCATGTCCCTGGCCATATCGCCCTGTTCCTTGATGGTCTTGGCCAATTGATGCTGTAGCGCCTTGCTCATCTCACTCCTTCCTCGGGTTGTCGTTGCCTGATCTAGAGAATCTGCCCTAAAAACTCCTTTGTCCGTTCCAGGGTGGGCGCGGTGAAGAAATGCTCGGGCACGCCCTGTTCGAGTATCTCGCCCCTGTCCATGAAAAGCACCCTGTCCGCCATTTCGCGCGCGAAACCCATTTCGTGGGTGACCACGACCATGGTCATGCCTTCACGGGCCAGGTTCTTCATGACGTCCAGCACCTCGCCGACCATTTCCGGATCAAGGGCGGAGGTGGGTTCGTCGAAAAGCATGATCTTGGGGTCCATGGCCAGTGACCGGGCAATGGCCACGCGCTGCTGCTGGCCGCCGGAGAGCTGGTCGGGCCTAACCGCGAATTTTTCCGCGATGCCGACCTTTTCCAGGAGCGCCATGCCTTTGGCCTCGGCCTCTTTTTTCGAGCGTCCTCGCACCGTCATCTGAGCCATGGTCAGGTTTTCCAGCACGGTCTTGTGCGGGAAGAGGTTGAAGGACTGGAAGACCATGCCCACCTCGGCGCGAATGGCGTTGATATCGCACTTGGGGTCCAGAATGTCCACGCCGTCGATGATGATGTGTCCGGTATCCGCGTATTCAAGCCTGTTAAGGCAGCGCAGGAAGGTTGATTTGCCGGAACCGGACGGCCCGATGATGACCACGACCTCGCCGTGCGCCACGGTGCAGGATACCCGGTTCAAGGCCTGCAGGCGCTCCGGGGTGTAGAAGAACTTGTCGATGCTTTGAACGTCGATGATGGGCGGCTTGTGCATGAATATCCTCAGATGGCCTTGCGTTCGAGATACTGCACGAACATGGACAGGGTAAAGGTCAGAAACAGGTACAAAATGGCGCACACGATCCAGATCTCGAAGGGCTGCAGGGACGAGGACACCACTTCGCGCGAGGCCTTGGTCAGTTCGCGGATGGAGATGACGCCGAGCAGTGAGGAGTCCTTGACCAGGCTGATGAACTGGCCGGCCAGCGGCGGCAGGATGCGGCGGAAGGCCTGGGGCAGGATGACCTTGCGCATGGCCTTGTTGTAAGTCATCCCGAGCGAGCGCGCGGCCTCCATCTGGCCGCGGTGCACGGACTGGATGCCGGCGCGCACGATCTCCGCGGTATAGGCGCCGGTGAATATGCCAAGGGCCATGACGCCGAACCACAGGGGTGGAACCTGGCTGAAGCCGTATTGGGACAGCATGCTGTTGATGACCGTGCCGACCACGAAGTACCAGAGAAAAATCTGCACCAATAGGGGTGAGCCGCGGATGAGTTCGATGTAGACGATGGCGCCCCAGCGCAGGGCCGGGTTGTCGGATATGCGGGCCAATCCCGTGAACAGGCCGAGAATGATGCCGAAGATGATGGCCAGGGCGCTGACCTCCAGGGTCAGCAGCAGGCCTTCGACCAATATGCCGGGTTTGGTCTGGATGTAAAATCCGATGCTGTCGCCAGGATAGACGTAATCGCCCTGGGACAGCAAGAGGGAGGTCTGGGGCAGGGTGTGGCTTTCTTCGCCGTCGTCGCCCCGGACCGTCACCAGCACATCCTCGCCGGCTTCGTCGATGGAGATGATGGTGCCTTCCATCTCCGCCCGGATGCTTACCTTGTCGTCGTAAATGAAATACTGGGGCACGCGGTTCCATCGCCATGTGTACTCCACCTGTTTTGTGGAGTAATAGAGCACGGCCATGAGTCCGCAGAGCCCGAGCACGAAGGCGAAGCTCCAGAACTGGTAGTAAAATTTGCTTTTGGGCCGATCGAGTCCGGTGTAAGTGGCCATTGTTCGTCCTGGTGAGGCTTGAGTCATGAAACGAGGAATCCGGCGTGAAAGCCGGATTCCTCAGCATGTCTTGATTACTGGATGTCCCTCAGCCACTCGGTGCCCTTGATCCACTTGTTGTAGATGCGGTCGAAGCGGCCGTCGTTCTTGATCTGTGCCAGGAAGTTGTCCAGCCAGTTCAGGAAATCCGGGTCGCCTTTCTTTACGCCGAAGCCCAGGGGCTCGTAGGTGAAGACCTGGTCCAGGAGGACGAGGTTCGCACCGCCCTGCTGGGCCATGAAGACCACGCAGAAGGGCAGGTCGTAGACAAATGCGTCGGCCTGACCGTTGACCACTTCCATGGCGCCGTCGGATTCCTTCTCAAAGCTCTTGTACTGTGCCTTGGGGATCATGCGCTTGGCAGCCTGCTCGCCGGTGGTGCCGATGCGGGAGACAACGGTGAACTTGGGATCGTTTAAGTCCTTGTACGAGGTGACCGTGCCTTCATGCTTCTTGTTCAGCAGGATGGCCTGGCCCACGACGATGTACGGATCGGCGAAATTGATCTGCAGGTTGCGTTCCTGGGTCACGGTCATGCCGGAAATGATGATGTCGAACTTGTCGGCCATGAGGGCGGGGATGATGCCGTCATAGTCGGTGTTGACGATGGTCAGCTTGACGCCCATGGCCTTGGCCATTTCCTTGGCCATGTCCACGTCGAAACCGACGATGTCGCCTTTCTTGTCCGTCATCTCGAAGGGCATGTACCCTGCATCGAGGCCCACGCGCAGTTCGCCGCGCTTCAGGATTTCGTTCAGGGTTGATTTCTGGGCCAGTTCGATGTCGGCAGCCAGGGCGGGCATGGCCGCGAACGCGACCAGAAGCAGAGCCAAAACAGTCTTCGTCACAAAACGCATAGAGCCTCCTCTTTGGTTACAAGGTTTGCCGGTGGTCAATATTTTCCCTCGGTCAGAACCTCTTTGATGTTCATCTTCACTTTGCAGTAGTCGCAAGTGGGTATTTCCTCTTCGGGCAGGCAGATGATTTTGGTCTGCTTGCATTTGGGGCAGGCGACTTCGACGAATTCACGCTTGTATCGATTTTTGAACAGTTCCATATATGAATCCCCCTCGCGTTGAATCCCCTACGCGGTGCTGGTGCAAAACTCAAGAAACAGGGCCTTCAAGGCGCAGGGACAGGCAGGTCAGCCCGCCGTCCATCTTGCGGTACTCGCTGGTGTCGAGTTCCACGATGGGCAGGCCAAGCGGTTCAAGTAGCTTTCTGGTGCCTGGGTAGCCTGCGGGCATGATCAGGGTCCCGTTCACGAGCAGCGTGTTGGCCGCATATTCCTCGCCTTCGGGACAGACAATCTGCCTGAAACCCTTGATGGCCGGGTGCCCGGCAAAGTCCGCCGTGACCAGCATGGTGTTTTCGCCAACAAAGTTGAGGCTCGATTTGAGATGCAGGCCGGCGGCGACGCGGATGATGTCGCTCTGGTAGTCGTGGCCGGACAGGATGGAGGCGAGTTGACGCGCGCCTTCCTCGTTGGTGCGATCGGACACGCCGATGAAAAAGCGTTTGCCGACCTGCAGGATGTCGCCGCCGTCCAGGGTGCCAGGTTCCTCAATGTGGGCCAGGGGGCGGTGCGCTGACAGCGGACCGGTCATGGACTTCGTTTCGCCCTGGCGGGAAGGCGCACCGGGCCGCGAGACAATGGCGACTTCGCGTACGACCACGGCCGTGTCCTCGACAAAGCAGGCGTCGGGGAAGCCCGGCGCGGCAGGCAGGACCTCGACGGTCAGGCCAAGGGACTCAAGGCAGCGGACGTAGGCATCGTGCTGGGCCAGGGCCAGGTCGAGATCTGGAGCGGGCAGGGTGGATGTGGTCAGGCCCTGTGGGTAGTCCGGGCCGGGGATGCGGGTGATGGCGTGAGAAAACATGGGATATCCTTGTCTGATTGATGTTCGAATCGGATTTCCCAAGCAAGAAAAATCTTCTTTGGCAAGTATTATTGTCCGTTCAACGTGCGGTTTTTTTGGGACAAAAGGTCTTCGATGGTATCCGTGTCCCTGCTGACCGCCTCGGCGCGGGCGATGCTCCCGTTGCCGAACTTGTCCTGAATGCGGTCCATGGTTTCGTCGAGCGCTTGGCTGCGCTTGCGTCTTTCGTCTGGCATGAGTGGCAATTGAGCCTGCACGAGTCTGAAGTTGGACACGCCGGTGCCGATGAGCCGCACGGGTTGTGGCAGGTTTTCCGTCGCCAGCAGCCTGCGCGCGGCATCGAAGATCTCGGTGGTGATGTCTGTGGGGCGCTGCAATGTTTTGCTGCGGGTGATGGCGGAAAAATCGTGGAACTTGATCTTGAGCGTCACGGTCACCCCTTTTTTTCCGATCCCTCGCAGTTCCCGTCCGACCCGTTCGGCCTGAATCAGCAATTGGCGTTCGAGCAGCGTGCGGTCAAGGGTATCCCGGTCGAGGGTGTTCTCTGCACTGCAGGATTTGGGATCGCTGTCCGGGACGACCGGGGATTCGTCGATGCCGCAGGCCCGGTCGTGCAGGAATGCGCCGCGCTTGCCAAGGGCTTCGGCCCAGTAGGCTTTGGGGCGTGCGAGCACATCGGGCACCGTGGTTACGCCCATGCGGCGCAGTTCCTCCGCAAAGTGCTTGCCGACTCCGGGGATCTTGCCGAGGGGAAGGGCCTGTACGAAGGCAGGGGCGTCGGCGGGGCGGATGCGGGTCAGACCGTCCGGTTTGTTCCAGTCCGAGGCGATCTTGGCCAGGAATTTGTTCGGCGCAATACCCACCGAGCAGGTCAGGTCTGTCGCGGAGAGGATTTCGGCCTTAAGGCGCATGGCGAGGTTTTCAGGAGGACCGAAAATGCGGCGGGTACCGCTTATGTCGGCATAGGCCTCGTCCACGGAAGCCTGTTCCACAAGCGGACACAGATCGTGGATGATGTCCATGATCTGTTTTGAGACTTCGCGGTAGCGGGACATGCGGCCCGGCAGGAACACCGCGTGAGGGCAGAGCTTTCTGGCCTGCACGATGGGCATGGCCGATCGTATCCCGAACTTTCTGGCCTCGTAGGATGCCGCCGAGGCCACTCCGCGCAGGGACTGGCCAATGACTACGGGCTTGCCGCGCAATCCGGGATCGTCGGCCTGTTCCACAGAGGTGAAGAAGGCGTCCATGTCCAAATGCAGGATCGTTCGTTCAAAATTTGGGGTATGGGTGGACATTTCTTCCATAGCCTGTAATTTTCAGCTGTCATTGAGGCGGTCAAGTCAAAATTGTCAGGACAAAGTTGTCTGTAGGCTGTATTTTTTTGGTTTCCCATTTTTTCTGCCTTTGACAACAAATTGTGATACGGTTAAAGATAAAGAGACGCATTTTTCGAGAATTGTCCGCTTTCTTTTTGAAATGTAATATCAACCCGAGGAGTGAAGTGTATGAAAGTAAACAAATTGGTCATGTTGACTCTGCTTTTGGTCCTTTTTTCTGCGACAGCGGCCGTTGCCGCCGACAACTATGTGCGCAAGGTAGACAACTTCTTCATCCTGATCGACCGCTCTGGCTCCATGGATGAAAAGTATGTCGGCACTTCGGACAAAAAGATCGTTCTGGCCAAAGCCCTGGTCGAACGCATGAACGCCATGATCCCCGAGCTCGGGTATCAGGGTGCGCTGAACACCGCCGCCCCGGCTGGTGAACTCCAGGCTCTGGAAGCCTATACAACTGCCGGTTACGGCGCTTCCCTGGCCCAGATCCCCACGCTGATCGGCTCCAACCCCACCCCCCTGGGTCACGGTCTGGCCGCTCTTGAGCCCGCCCTGCAGGGCGCCGTGGGCCGCAATGCCGTGATCATCGTGTCCGATGGTCAGGAAAACATGGGAGACGGCTCCGTCAAGGTGGCCGCTGCTCTGGCCGAAAAATACGGCGTGTGCTTTCACACCATCAGCTTTGCCGACACCGTGAATGGCAACCAGCCCCTGCTTGACGCCATCACCGCCCTGAAGCCCTGCGGCGTAGGCGCTTCCGCTGCCCAGTTGACCGATGACGCCGCCCTGCAGAAGTTCGTGCAGGCCGTTTTCTACGATATGGGCGCTGTTGATCCCTGCTCCCTGGATGACGACAACGACGGCGTGAACAACTGCATCGACAAGTGCCCCGACACCCTGGCCGGCCTGGCTGTTGACGCTGACGGCTGCCCCATCGCCGATGTTGTGACCCTCAGGGTCTTCTTCGACTTCGACAAGTCCGAAATCAAGCCCCAGTACCATCAGGAGCTGGCTGACTTCGCTTCCTACATGAGACAGCAGCAGTCCTTTACCGTTGTTGAAATCGCCGGACACACCGATTCCGTGGGCTCCGACGAATACAACCAGAAGCTGTCCGAGCGCCGCGCCAAGGCTGTTCGCGACTATCTGGTCAACGAACTGGGCATGGACGGCAACCTGTTCTCCGCCGTTGGTTATGGCGAGAGCCAGCCCATTGCCACCAACGACACCGAAGAAGGCCGCGCCCTGAACCGCCGCATCATTGCCGAGCTGAAGGGTGTTTACAAGAAGAAGTAAGTTCTTCTTTCATCAGACAACAAAAGGCGGTCCTTCACGGGGCCGCCTTTTTATTTGTCAGCGCGGCGAAAGGTGACTACGCCTATTGTCTGCGCAGCCGATTGCGATGCCACATGGCATTGGCTTTTGCGCTGCCTGATCACGAAAAAGGAAGACCGCATGCAGGAATATGAGGAGAAGGTGGGGGTGACGGACGTGGGCCAGCGGCTGGACGTTTTCTGGCAGCTCTGCCTTGACGAGGAAGGTGTGGCCAGAAGCCGCATCCAGGCCTGGATCAGGGACGGCCGGGCACGGATAGGTGGACGGGTCTGCACCAAGGCATCCACGAAGCTCGCCCCCGGCCAGGTCTTGACCCTGGCTCCCGACTATCCGGATTCGAGCATCGTTCCCCATGACGGACCTCTGCAAGTGGTTTTTGCGGACGAGCATCTTGCCGTCATCGACAAGAGCGCGGCTCTGACCGTTCATCCGGCACCGTCCGTCAATGAACCGACCCTGGTCCATCGCGCGGCCCATCATTTTCCAGCCCTGCTGAATCAGCCGGGGGAGCGCCCCGGCGTGGTTCACCGTCTGGACAAAGACACCTCGGGGCTTATCGCCATGGCCCTCAGTGAACCGGCGCGTCTTGAGCTGACCCGGGCCTTTGCCTCGCGGGAGGTCTACAAGGAATACCTGGCCCTGGTCTCCGGGGTGCCGGAATCCGGCGGCGTCGTGAATCTTCCGCTTGGGCGGCACCCAAGCATAAAGACGCGCATGGCCGTGGTCGAACGGGGCGGCCGTGCGGCCGAGACCCGCTACCAAAGGGTCTGGATTGCGCCGGACAGAAGCGCCTCCCTGGTGCGGGTGCGCATCATGACCGGGCGCACCCACCAGATTCGCGTGCATCTGGCGACACTTGGCCATCCCATTCTGGGTGATGCGGTCTACGCCGACAAGGTGACGGCCGCGCGTGCTCCGAGGCAGATGCTGCACGCTTGGCAGTTGCGCTTCGATCATCCCCGCACCGGAGAGCCTCTGGAGTTTGTCGCCCCGCCTCCGGAAGATTTTCTTGAAGCGCTGGACGGGCTTTGCCGCGAGCGGGCCTGTATCGGCCTGACCGGGGCCGTGGGCAGCGGCAAATCCACGGTGCGCGCCGTGGTGGAGGAAATGGGCGTGCCCGTGTTCTGCGCGGACAGGGTGGTCGCGGCGAGCTATGCGCCGGGCGGGGAGGGGTGCGCGATTCTGGAGCATCATTTCGGTGCCCGCTTCTCGCTCCCCGGTGGCGGGGTGGACAAGGACCTGCTCTTTGGCGCCATGAGGGAATCCGAAAGCCTGCGCCGCGAGGTCGAGCGCCTGGTTCATCCGCTGGTGCGCCACGCCCTGCACGCCTTCAGAACGTCCCAGGACAGTGACGTGACCCTGGCCGAGATTCCTCTTTTGTGTGAGGCGGGCCTTGCCGGAGAGGTTGATCTCGTGGCCGTGGTCTTCTGTCCGGACCAGTCACGCCACGCCAGGCTGCGGGAGCGCGGCTGGGAGCCGGAACGTATAGCCCTGTTCGATTCCTGGCAGCGGCCCCAGGCCGAAAAGGTGGCCATGGCTAAGCTGGTGATCGACAATTCCGGGTCGCTGGACCAGCTCCATTGCCGCTCACGGTCCCTTGTCGAGGTGGTGCGCGCCATGCTGAACGGGCGCGCCCTGCGGCGCATGGAAGAGCTGCACGCTTTTTTCGAAAACCCGGACACCATGGAAGATACGGACTGAATCATGTTTCCCCTGCGCGACAACATCCCCTCGCGGCACCGGTCCTACGCCATGTGGAGCCTGCTTGCCCTGAACATCGTTATTTTTCTGGCCGCCCTGGGTTTGAGCGCAGCGCAGGAGTTCAGGCTCTTTCACCTCTACGGCGTGGTGCCGGCCCGCTATTTCGATCCGCAGTGGGCCATGATCCACGGGTATCCCGACGGCCTGCTGCTGCCCCTTGGCACGCACATGTTCCTGCATTCCGGGTGGCTGCACCTCATCGCCAACATGTGGACCCTGTGGATTTTCGGGGACAACGTGGAAGACGTGATGGGTCCTTTCAAGTTCCTGGCTTTCTACCTGCTCTGCGGGCTGGGCGCCCTGGGGGTGCACATGCTCACCGAACCCGGTTCGGTGGTGCCGGTGGTGGGGGCTTCCGGGGCCATCGCCGGAGTCATGGGCGCCTACTTCTTCCTGTACCCGCACGCCAAGGTGGTCACCTTTCTGCCCATCCTGATCATCCCCTTTGTCTTCGAACTGCCGGCCGTGTTCTACCTTGGAGCCTGGTTCATGACCCAGGTCCTTTCCGGGATGCTGGCCCCGTCCGGGGGCGGCGGGGTGGCCTGGTGGGCGCATATCGGCGGGTTCGTGGCCGGGATGCTGCTGCTTCGATTCTTTCGCGACGAATCCCGCTGTTACTATTGCTATCGTTCCGAAACCTTCAAGGAGTGGAAATAGCCCGACTGGACATTTGGGCCTGCCTCAATTAAGCGCAGGTTCTTGTTTTGTCGCGCCAGCCAGCCCTTCATATCACAAGGATGCCATATGCTTCAGATAGAAAACCTGCATGTCAGTATCGGTGAGCGGGAAGTCCTCAAGGGGATCAACCTGAACATCGACGAGGGGGAGACGTTCATCCTCTTTGGCCCCAATGGTTCCGGGAAGACCACCCTGCTCATGACCCTCATGGGTTTTGGCGGCTATACCGTCACCGCGGGCAAGATCGTCTTCAAGGGTGTCGATGTCACCGAAATGCCAACCTATGAACGCGCCCGGCTCGGCATGGGCATGTCGTTCCAGCGGCCACCGACCATCCACGGCCTCAAGACCCGCCATCTGGTCTCCATGTGCGCCCGTGGGCGCGAAGTGGATGTCGAAGGCATGGCCAAGACGGTCAATTTCGACGAATTTCTGGACCGGGACATCAATTCCGGCTTTTCCGGGGGGGAGATCAAGCGCTCCGAACTTCTGCAGCTCATGGCCCAGAACCCGGACCTCATTCTTTTCGATGAGCCCGAATCAGGCGTCGATCTGGAAAACATGGCGCTTATCGGCAACACCGCCCGCGCCCTCCTCGACGGCGCCTCGACCCCGACGCCAAACACCTGCATGCGCGACCTGCGCCGCCGCAACAAGACTTCCGGGCTGATCATCACCCACACCGGCTACATTCTCGACTACGTCAACGCCGACCGCGGTCAGGTCATGTACAATGGCGTGCTGTGTTGCGACACGCGCCCGACCCGGCCACGCGACATTTTGGACCATATCAGCAAGTACGGCTACAAGGAGTGCATCAGATGTCTGAACTAAACCAAACCCTGGTTGATCTGAACTCCTACTCCTTCACCGGTCGGCAGAGCGCCGAGTTGCCTGATTTTTCCTCCCTGAGCGATGAGAGCAAGCAGGAGCTGCGCATGGTCGGCGTGGATGTGGACGCGGCAGGCGAGCGCTCCGGCACCTTCGTGCAGTTCGATCACTCCACCGTGCACTGCAAGAGCTCCGGCAAGGGCGTGGAGGTGCTTGGCATCCGTCAGGCCCTCAAGAAGTACGACGGGCTGCCCGAATACTTCTGGAAGGCCATGGACCCGGAAAAAGACGACTTCACCCGCGCCGCGTCCACAGAAGAGCTGCACGGCGGATATTTCATCCGCACCGAGAAGGGTGCCAAGGTGGTCGAGCCGGTGCAGACGTGTCTGTTCATCAAAGGCCAGAATGTCGGCCAGAACGTGCACAACATCGTGGTGGTGGAGGAGGACTCGGAAGTCCACATCATCACCGGTTGCGCCACATCCCACGGCGTGACCTCGGCCCTGCACCTGGGCATCTCCGAATTTTACATCAAGAAGGGCGGCAAGCTGACCTTCACCATGGTCCACAACTGGGGCGAGGACGTCATGGTCCGGCCGCGCACCGTGGGCATCGTGGAGGAAAACGGGGTGCTGCAGAACAATTACGTCCTGCTCAAGAAGGTCCGTTCCGTACAGTCCTACCCGACCATCTACCTCAACGGGGAAGGGGCCGTGGCGCGCTTCAATTCCGTCATCGTCACCCCCGAAGGCTCCCACGTGGACACGGGCAACCGCATCGTGCTCAACGCCCCGAACACGCGCGGCGAGATCATCTCCCGCACCATCACCACCGGGGGCACCATTGTCGCCCGCGGCGAGATCATCGGCAACGCGGTTCCGGCCCGCGGCCATCTGGAGTGCAAGGGCCTGATCCTCGGCGGCGGGCTCATCCACGCCATCCCCGAACTGCAGGGCTGCGTGACCGGCGTCGAGCTGTCGCACGAGGCCGCCGTGGGCAAGATCGCTCAGGAAGAGATCGAGTATCTCATGGCTCGCGGCCTGGACGAGGACGAAGCCACCTCGACTATCGTGCGTGGCTTTTTGAACGTTGAGATCATGGGATTGCCGCAGGAGCTGCGCGAGTCCATCGACAAGACCATTGCCGAGCTGGACGCCAGCGACGCCATGTAGTCGTTTTCTTATCATCGCAACGGCCCGGCTTGACCGGGCTTTTGCATTTTTGGAGGACGCCGTGCCGGGATTCAAGGGACATCTGGTCGGAGGGGCGCTGACGGGGGCGGTGGTGCTGGGGGGGCTGGCCTGGAGCGGGACCTATGTCCCGGATCTGCCGCAACTGGCCGTGCTTGGCGCCCTGGTGCTGCTGGGCAGCCTGTTTCCCGACGTGGATACGGATTCCAAGGGTCAGCACGTCTTTTACCTGACCCTGGCCGTACTCGACTTCGCGCTCATCGTGCAGGGGCATTACAAGTGGGCCGCGATTTTGGGGCTGGCCGCCATGTTTCCGGCCATCGGCCCGCACCGTGGCTGGACCCACACCTGGTGGGCCATGCTCGTCATCCCCCTGCCTCTGGTCCTGCTCCCGATCTGGCTGTACGGCGCCACGCCAAGGGCCATGGCCCCGTTCTACGGAGCGGCCGTGGTCGGGTATTTCTCGCACCTGATGCTGGACCGGAAGTGGAGCTGAGGCGTCACTGACTGCGTTTTCTGCGTTCTCTTAGTTTCGCCATTGCGAGCGAAGCGCGGACTAGTCAGGCTATGCGTGAAATCCATCTTTATGCCGAAGTGCTGTGATGCATTAAAAAAGCATGGATTGCCGCGTCGAAGACTCCTCGCAATGACGTGTGTTAGTTTCGTCATTGCGAGCGAAGCGCGGACTAGTCAGGCTATGCGTGAAATCCATCTTTATGCTGAAGTGTTGTGGTGCATTAAAAAAGCATGGATTGCTTCGTCGAAGACTCCTCGCAATGACGTTCTCTTAGTTTCGCCATTGCGAGCGAAGCGCGGCAATCCATCTTTATGCCGAAGTGTTGTGCTGCATTAAAAAAGCATGGATTGCCGCGTCGAAGACTCCTCGCAATGACGTGTGTTAGTTTCGTCATTGCGAGCGAAGCGCGGCAATCCATCTTTATGCTGAAGTGTT
>SWCB01004496.1_pt1 | contig 192331 bp, 202 predicted proteins | sample 4692901 | NCBI WGS metagenome assembly SWCB01 (sample SAMN10267276, study PRJNA491770) | bioreactor metagenome | isolation source: DHS bioreactor inoculated with subseafloor sediment | place: Japan: off Shimokita Peninsula | collected 2006-08 | reverse complement strand
GCCCCCCCCCTACACGCCCGGCGTCTACCGCATCGGTATCGGCGACGTGGTCCTGCTGGCCACCCCGAACTCGGCCAGCACGGTCGAGGCGCTCGCCGGCCTGCTCGCCGCCCAGAACCGCCGCCAAGGCTACACCGTGCAGGACGACGGCGCGATCACCATTCCCCAGGTCGGCCGGATCCGGCTCGACGGGCTTTCGCTCGAAGAGGCCGAGGCCGAGGTATTCCAGGCGCTGGTCGCCAAGCAGATCGACCCGACCTTCTCGATCGAGATCGCCGAGTTCAACTCGCAGAGCGTCGCGCTTGGCGGCGCGGTCAAGACGCCCAAGACCCTGCCGATCACGCTCAAACCCCTGACGCTCGCGGCCGCTCTCACCACCGTCGGCGGAACGACCGTGAAAGAGCAGGACTATGGCGCGATCCGGCTCTACCGCGACGGCAAGCTCTACCAGATCCCGCTCACCGCCTATCTGGCGGAGTCCAGCATCCAGAAACTCGCCCTGAAAGATGGCGACTCGATCTATCTCGACACCGCCTTCGACCTGGAAAAGGCCGAGGGCTATTTTGCCCAGCAGATCCAGCTCGCCACCTTCCGCCAGACCGCGCGCCAGGCCGCGCTGAACCAATTGGAAACCGAGGTGACCCTGCGCCGGTCGGAGCTGCAGGAGCGGCGCAGCAATTACCTCGCCCGGGTCGATCTCGACGCGGTCGAACGCGATTACGTCTATATCGCCGGCGAAGTCGGGGTGCAGAACCGCTTCACCCTGCCGTTCGAGCGCAAGGCCTCGCTCGCCGACGCGCTGTTCGACGAGACCGAAGGCGTGCCGAACCGGACCGGCAATATCTCCGAGCTCTACGTGCTGCGCGCCAGCGGCACCGACAGCGGCGTCACCGCCTGGCGGCTCAACGCGCTCAATGCCGCGAACCTCGTGCTCGCCACCCGGTTCGAGCTGCGCCCCAACGACGTGGTGTTCGTCGCCGAGCAGCCCGTCACCGCGCTCGATCGCCTGGTCGGGCAGATCGCGCCGGCCATCTCGCTCACCGGCCTGTAGGCGCCGCGCGGCCCGTCACGCAGCCGTGACCGCCGCCCGCGACGGACCCTTGGGCGGCGCACGTTTGCCCTGTATCGCACCGCACCGCGCGCCGGACCCGGAAGGAAAACCCTGCCAGCCTTTCGCCGGCAAAACGGCGCGCTGCGAAAGCAAAGAGGCCGGGGCTCAAGCCCCGGCCTCGATGTTGCGCAGTCTGGCCGGCGGATCAGAACTTGATCACCGGCGCCATCACCGCGTTGGACAGCGCAGCCGAATTCCACAGCCCGATCCGGATCACCGATCCGTCGTAGACGACGTTCAGCACCTGACCGCAATCGGCCGACACGGTCTCAAGGCTGCGCGCATCAAGCGTCACACCGCCGCCAGTGCTCCAGAGCGCACCTGCGGCGTCCTCGGCCGGGGCCACTGAGGCGATCCGCAGATCGCCGCAGGTAAGCAGCGTGTTGGCATCGCCACGCGCCGCCGCGCGCGCGCCGCCGCCGCCGATCCAAAGCCGGCCGGCGCCAAACATCGCCTCTTCCCCGTATTTGTCGATGATCCCGGGCAGCACTTGCGCCTCGAACACCGCCTGGTCGATCCCTTCGGGCATTTGGATCAGCCGGAACGCGGCGATCAGGCCCAGCTCGGGCCGGGTGGCGTCGTAGAGCGTGAGCATCTGTTCCGAGGCAGGCGCGGGCCAGGACGGCTGCACCGCGAGTCCGGCGGTGGTCAGCTTGTCATTGCCGCCGAAACTGGGCGCCGGCGCCGTCTCGTAGGGGAAGGTGCTGCCATAATCCGGCGTGAGCGCGGCTTTCACCTCGTCCTCGCGCAGGCCCAAGGTGACGCCGACGAGATCGAAGGTGATATCGGCGGCCGGTTCCGCTGGGGCTATGGGCGTGGGCTCGGGCGCTGCGGCAGGCGCCATCGGGTTGCCGGAGTCCGCACCGTCCTGCATCGCCACCAGGTGCAGTCCGGCCGGCACTGGCGCCGGCGCCCCCGTCATCTGCGCCAGCAGCCGGCGCGACGCCACCGGGGCGCCCGGCAGGCCCTGCGCCGCCTTGTAGGCGGCAATTGCGTTGCGGGTATTGCCGCCAAACGCGCCATCGGCCACGCCCGCGGTATAGCCGAGAGCATTGAGGTTGGTCTGCAGCTCGAACACCCCGTCACGGTCGAGATCGTTGGCGAGATCGGCGTTGAACATGTAAACGGGATCGGCCGCCTGCAGCGCGAAACTGGGCGAGACCGCGACCAGATCGTTGATCTGCTGGCCGGTGAGGGCGCCGGTCTGTGGATCGCCCACCGCCCCCTGGTATTGGCGGATCGAGTCGCGGGTGCCCGCGCCGATCGCGCCGTCGATCGCGCCGAAATAAAAGCCGGTCGCCTGAAGGCCCTGCTGCACCCACATCGCCTGGGTCTGGTCCAGCGCGATTGCGTCGGTCGGGCCAGCGCCACCGCGCGTGCCGCCATTGGCGCCACAGGCCCCCGGGTGGGTGGCGCAATAGGCCGCCCCGAGGAAAATGCCGCCGACCACGACACGGCCGAGGTTGCGCCCCTGCGCCTCGGCGGGCGGCGGGGCGATGACACCGGCCGCAAGGACCGAGGCAACGAACAGGGTGAAGAGAATGTGGAGCGCGCGCGACGGCGCGAATGAGCGAATCGACATATCCGGATGGAACCTCGCAATGCAACGGGAACAGATACCCGCGAGCCTGCCGATCCGGTGGGGCGGTGTCAATTTCCGCGTGCCGTAACGCAAAAGGCCGGGCACTTGGCCCGGCCTTGGATCTGCTGCGATCGCGCCCTGCGCTCAGGCGTGGATCGGCCCGTCACCGCAGGCCAGCGCCGCCTCGCGCACCGCTTCCGACACCGTCGGGTGGGCGTGGCAGGTGCGCGCGAGGTCTTCCGCCGAAGCGCCGAATTCCATCGCCACACAGGCCTCGTGGATCAGCTCGCCCGCCGAGGGGCCGATGATATGCACGCCGAGGATGCGGTCGGTGTCCTTGTCGGCGAGGATCTTTACGAAGCCCTCACCGGCAAACATCGCCTTGGCCCGGCCGTTGGCCATGAACGAGAACTTGCCGACCTTGTAGGCACGGCCCGCTTGCTTCAGCTCTTCCTCGGTCTGGCCCACGGCGGCCACTTCGGGCGCGGTGTAGATCACGCCCGGGATCACGCCGTAGTTCACATGCCCCGCCTGGCCGGCGATGCTCTCGGCCACCGCCATGCCCTCGTCCTCGGCCTTGTGGGCCAGCATCGGCCCCTCGATCACGTCGCCCAGCGCCCAGATGCCGGGCACCGAGGTTTTCCAATGCTCCGTGGCGATCTGGCCGCGCGCGGTCATGTTCACACCCAGCGCGTCGAGCCCGAGCCCCTCGGTGAACGGCTTGCGCCCCGTCGCCACCAGCACCACGTCGGCCTCCAGCGCGTGTTCGCTCTCATCCTTCTTCAGCTTGTAGTGCACCGTGGCCTTGGTCTTTTTCGCATCAACCGATTGCACCGCCGCCCCGAGCACGAAGCTGAGCCCCTGCTTCTTGAGGCTGCGCAGGAGCGTCTTGGCAATCTCGCCGTCCATTCCCGGCGTCACATGGTCGAGGTATTCGACCACCGTCACCTCCGCGCCGAGCCTTGCATAGACCGAGCCCATTTCGAGCCCGATCACCCCGGCGCCAATCACCACCATGCGCTTGGGCACCTTGGGCAGGCTGAGCGCGCCAGTGGAGCTGACCACCACCTTTTCGTCGATCTCGACACCCGGCAGGCTGGACGCCTCAGAGCCGGACGCGATCACGATATTCCTGGCGTTGTGGGTCTCGTCGCCCACCTTCACCTGCCCCGCCGCCGGGATCGTCGCCCAGCCCTTGATCCAGTCGACCTTGTTCTTCTTGAACAGGAACTCGATGCCCTTGGTGTTCTGCGCCACCACGTCGTCTTTGTAGGCCTGCATCTGTGGCCAGTCGACACTGGGCGATTTGCCCTTCAGGCCCATCTTGGCGAAGTTGTGCTCGGCCTCGTGCAGCGAATGGCTGGCGTGCAGCAGCGCCTTCGAGGGGATGCAGCCGACGTTGAGGCAAGTGCCGCCCAGCGCCTCGCGCCCCTCGACACAGGCCGTTTTCAGCCCCAGCTGCGCCGCGCGGATTGCGCAGACATAGCCGCCGGGGCCGCCGCCGATCACGATCACATCATAGTCCGCCATCTGTCCTGTCCTTTCCTGTGCGCGCGGTTGGCGCCTTATTCCGCTGCCTGCCCGTCAAAAATCGATCGCGACGTCACGGTAGCCGTAGACATCTTGCGCCGGGTCGCGCGAATCAGCCTGGACCGCCGCCACCGCGCCGCCAACCAGCACGCCGACCAACCCGCCCGCAATGCCACCGGCCCGCATCGATTGGTTGATCTGGGAAATTGTTTCATTGAACGGTTCGATCGTCTTGGTCTTGCTCACGCCATCAAGCGTGCAAGTGACCGACGCCACCGACGTGCGGCCCTGCATATTAGGCGAAAGCACCACGGCGGGGCTTTCGAAGCTGGAGGAAAACCCATCGCCCGCGAAGCTGCAGGGCACGCCCTTTATCTGCTCACGCTCGCCCTGAACCCGTCTGTAGGTCGACACGGTAAAGCTCGATGAACCACGCGCGCCAAGCTCTTTCGAAGCCGTATAGGGCACCGGAGGCGTCGTGATCTGCACACCCGTGCAAGCCGCAAGGCCGAAGAGGGCGGCGGTAGTGAGAAGACCCAGTCTAGGCATCAGTTTCCCTTTTCGGTTGACCCCGGCAAGCCCGGGCGCACCCCTTCGCCCGGCACCGCCGGCTAGTCGGTCTTTCCCCGCGTGAGGACGAAAGCGAGCACGAGGGTGAGCGCCACGTAGGCCCAGGCGGCCCAGATCAGCCAGACCGGGCCGTTGAGCGCCACCACGCCATAGGCGGCGGCGATCACGATCACCGAGCGGACCGCCCAGATTTTGAGCTTGCGGCTGCGGCTGGGCATCCAGCCGGACAGGCCGGACTGCTTGTTATCATCGCTCATCTTACAAATCCATCAGCAGGCGGCGCGGGTCTTCCAGCGCCTCTTTCACGCGGACAAGGAAGGTGACTGCCCCCTTGCCGTCGACGATCCGGTGATCGTAACTCAGCGCCAGATACATCATCGGCCGGATCACGATCTCGCCGTTCACCACCACCGGGCGGTCCTGGATCTTGTGCATGCCGAGGATGCCCGACTGCGGCGGGTTCAGGATCGGCGCCGACATCAGCGAGCCGTAGACCCCGCCGTTCGAGATCGTGAAGGTGCCACCCTGCATCTCGTCCATGGTCAGCTTGCCGTCACGGGCGCGGCGGCCCTTCTCGGCAATCGCTTTCTCGATCCCGGCAAAACTCATCGCGTCGGCATCGCGGATCACCGGCACCACCAAGCCCTGCGGCGTGCCGGCGGCGACGCCCATGTGCACGAAGTTCTTGTAGACCACGTCGGTGCCGTCGATCTCGGCGTTCACCTCCGGCACTTCCTTCAGCGCGTGGATGCAAGCCTTGGTGAAGAACGACATGAAGCCGAGGCGCACGCCGTGCTTCTTCTCGAACTCGTCCTTGTACTGGTTGCGCAGGTCCATCACCGCCTTCATGTCCACCTCGTTGTAGGTGGTCAGGATCGCGGCAGTGTTCTGCGCATCCTTGAGGCGGCGGGCAATGGTCTGGCGCAGGCGGGTCATCTTCACCCGCTCTTCGCGCGCGGCATCCCCGGCCGCAACCGGGGCGCGCGGCGCGGCGGCGGCGGTGGGCGCGGCGGCCTTCGGCGCCGTCGAAGCCGCGGACACGGCCCTGGCCACATCGTCCTTCATGATCCGCCCGTCACGGCCCGTGCCCTGCACCTGGTCCGCCGACAGCCCGGCTTCGGCCATCGCCTTCTTGGCAGAGGGCGCATCTTCGATATCCTTGCCCCCGGTCGCGGGCGCAGCGGCAACGGCCGCGGCAGGCTGAGACGGCGCAGCAGCGGCTCCGGCCCCTTCCTGCATCATGGCGAGCTTACCGCCCGCCTCGACCGTGGCGCCTTCGGCGAACAGGATCTCGGCGAGCACGCCGGAGGTCGGCGCGGGCACTTCGACCGAAACCTTGTCGGTCTCCAGCTCGCAGAGCATCTCGTCGGCATTCACCACGTCGCCTACCTTTTTGAACCAGGTCGACACCGTCGCCTCGGTCACGCTTTCGCCGAGGCTCGGTACCATCACGGCGACGGTAGGGCCCTTGGCGGGCGCGGCCGGGGGCGTGGCGGGCTTCGCGGCGGGAGCGGGCGCGGCCCCGACACCCTCGGTCAGCGTGGCGAGCAGGGCGTCCACCCCGACCGTTTCGCCTTCCCCGGCGATGATCTCACCCAGGGTCCCGGCGGCGGGCGACGGCACTTCCACCGTCACCTTGTCGGTCTCCAGCTCGCAGAGCATCTCGTCGGCGGCCACGGTGTCGCCCGGTTTCTTGAACCAGGTCGCCACGGTGGCCTCGGTCACGCTTTCGCCCAGGGTGGGCACCCGAACTTCAATGCTCATCTCAGTTTCCTTCGATCGTCAGCGCGTCGGACACGAGCGCTTCTTGTTGTGCTTTGTGCTGGCTCATCAGTCCGGTGGCCGGCGAGGCGGAGGCCGGACGCCCGGCATACCGTGGCCGCGTGTTGCTCTCGCGAATCCGCGTCAGAACCCATTCGATGTTCGGCTCCATGAAACTCCAGGCGCCCTGGTTCTTGGGCTCTTCCTGGCACCAGACCACGTTGGCGTTCGGGAAGCGGCCCAGCTCCTTGACCAGGCTCAGCGCCGGGACCGGGTAGAATTGCTCGACCCGCATCAGGTAGACGTCGTCGATGCCGCGCGCGTCGCGCGCTTCGAGCAGATCGTAGTAGACCTTGCCCGAGCACATCACCACGCGCTTGATCTCGGAATCGGGCTTCAGCACGGCGTTGGATTTGCCCGTGGTCTTGCCCGCATCGGCATCGTCCCAGAGCACGCGGTGGAACGACGACCCCTCGGTGAAGTCGGACGCGTCGGAGACCGCGAGCTTGTGGCGCAGCAACGATTTTGGCGTCATCATCACCAGCGGTTTGCGGTAGCTGCGGTGCAGCTGGCGGCGCAGGATGTGGAAGTAGTTGGCCGGGGTGGTGCAATTGGCGACGATCCAGTTGTCACTGCCGCAAAGCTGCAAATACCGCTCGAGACGGGCCGAGGAATGCTCGGGCCCCTGCCCCTCGAAGCCGTGCGGCAGCAGCAGCACCAGCCCCGACATGCGCAGCCACTTGGCTTCGCCCGAGGAGATGAACTGGTCGATCATGATCTGCGCGCCGTTGGCGAAATCGCCGAACTGCGCCTCCCACAGCGTGAGCGCGTTGGGCTCGGCCAGGCTGTAGCCGTATTCGAACCCGAGCACCGCGTATTCCGAGAGCATCGAATCGATCACCTCGTAGCGGGCCTGGCCGCCGCGGATGTGGTTGAGCGGGTAGTAGCGCTCTTCGGTGGTCTGGTCGACGAAGGCCGAGTGGCGCTGGCTGAAGGTGCCGCGCGTGGCGTCCTGGCCCGACAGGCGCACCGGGTAGCCTTCGAGCTGGAGCGAGCCGAACGCCAGCGCCTCGCCGGTTGCCCAGTCGAACCCCTTTCCACTCTCGAACATCGCCGCCTTGGTGTCGAGCATCCGCCCCACCGTCTTGTGCAGGTCGAAGCCGTCCGGGGCATGGGTCAGCGCCGTGCCGATCTCGCGGAACGTTTCGGTCGGGATCGCGGTCTGGCCGCGCTGGTATTCGTCGCCGTGGCGGGTGAGATGCGCCCAGCGCCCGTCGAGCCAGTCCGCTTTGTTGGGCTTGTAGTCCTTCGAAGCTTCGAACTCGCCGTTGAGATTGGCCTGGAAGGCGGTCTTCATGTCCTCGATCTCGCCCTCGGGGATCAGCCCGTCCTTGACCAGCCGCTCGGTGTAGAGCTGCAGCGTGGACTTGTGGGTCTTGATGTTCTTGTACATCAGCGGGTTGGTGAACATGGGCTCGTCGCCCTCGTTGTGCCCAAACCGGCGGTAGCAAAACATGTCGATGACCACGTCCTTGTGGAACTTCTGGCGGAACTCGGTGGCCACCCGCGCGGCATGCACCACCGCTTCCGGATCATCGCCGTTGACGTGAAAGATCGGCGCCTCGACCATCAGCGCAATGTCGGTCGGGTAGGGCGAGGAGCGCGAGAACGAGGGGGCCGTCGTGAAGCCGATCTGGTTGTTCACGACGATATGGATCGTGCCGCCGGTGCGGTGACCGACGAGGCCCGACAGACCGAAGCCCTCCGCCACCACGCCCTGGCCGGCAAAGGCGGCATCGCCGTGCAGCAGGATCGGCAGCACCTGGGTGCGGTCCGCGTCGCCGAGCTGCGCCTGTTTGGCGCGGGTCTTGCCCAGCACCACCGGGTTCACCGCTTCGAGGTGCGAGGGGTTGGCGGTGAGGCTGAGGTGCACCTTGTTGCCGTCGAACTCGCGGTCCGACGAGGCGCCGAGGTGGTATTTCACATCGCCCGAGCCGTCGATGTCTTCCGGCTTGAAACTGCCGCCCTGGAATTCATTGAAGATCGCGCGGTAGGGCTTGGAAAGCACGTTGGCCAGCACCGAGAGGCGGCCGCGGTGCGGCATGCCGATCACGATTTCCGTCAGCCCGAGGTTGCCGCCCCGCTTGATGATCTGTTCCATCGCCGGCACCAGCGCCTCGGCCCCGTCGAGGCCGAACCGCTTGGTGCCCATGAATTTCACGTGACAGAATTTTTCGAAGCCCTCGGCCTCGACCAGCTTGTTGAGGATCGCCCGGCGGCCCTCGCGGGTGAAGGCGATCTCGTTGCCGAAGCCCTCGATCCGCTCTTTCAGCCAGCCCGCCTGTTCGGGGTCGGAGATGTGCATGTATTGCAGCGCGAAGGTGCCGCAATAGGTGCGCCGCACCAGGTCGATGATCTGGCGCATGCTGGCCACCTGCAGGCCCAGCACGTTGTCGAGAAAGATCGGCCGGTCCATGTCGGCTTCGGTGAAGCCATAGGAGGCGGGTTCAAGCTCAGGCTGGCTCTGCTGTTTCGTGCTGTCCATGTCGAGCGGGTCGAGGTCGGCCGCCAGGTGGCCCCGGATTCGGTAGGCGCGGATGATCATCAGCGCGCGCACGGAATCGAGCACCGCGCGTTTTACTTGCGCCTCGGTGATCTCCACGCCCTTTTCGACGGCCTTTTGCGCGACCTTCACCGCCACCTTTGCCGGCGTCGGCTCTTCGGGCCATTGCCCGTCAAGCGCGTGCACAAGGTCGCCGCCCGGCGTGGGCGGCCAGTCGGTGCGCGCCCAGGAGGGGCCATGGGCCTCGGCCTTCACGTCCATCTCGGCATCGCCCAGCTCGGCGAAAAACGCCTGCCACGCCGCGTCAACCGCGTTCGGGTCGTTGGCATATTGCGCGTAGAGCTGCTCCAGGTAGGCCGCGTTATGGCCCTGCATGAAGCTTGACGCTTTGAATTGGTCGTTGGGGGCTTGGTCGGTCATGGCATCACCTGACAAGTGGAATGCAGGCGCCCCGAAACCCCGGAGCGCCTGCGGGAATGTTTACTTCGCCGCGTCGATCGCGGCCATCACCGCCTCGCCCAGCGTCGCGGGGCTGTCTGCGACCATGATCCCGGCCGATTTCATCGCTTCGATCTTGCTTTCCGCATCGCCCTGGCCGCCCGAGACGATCGCCCCGGCATGGCCCATGCGCCGACCCGGAGGCGCGGTGCGCCCGGCGATGAAACCCGCGACCGGTTTCCAGCGGCCCTTCTTCTTCTGCGCGGCGAGAAACTCGGCAGCTTCCTCTTCGGCGGTGCCGCCGATCTCGCCGATCATGATCATCGAATGGGTCTCGGGATCGTCGAGGAACATGTCGAGCACGTCGATATGCTCGGTGCCCTTGATCGGGTCGCCACCGATACCGACGGCGGTAGATTGGCCGAGGCCGAGATCGGAGGTCTGTTTCACGGCTTCATAGGTAAGGGTGCCGGACCGGCTCACAACACCCACGCTCCCGCGTTTGTGAATATGGCCGGGCATGATGCCGATCTTGCAGGCGTCGGGAGTGATCACGCCGGGGCAGTTCGGGCCGATCAGGCGGCTCTTGGATCCTTCGATCGCGCGCTTCACCTTCATCATGTCGAGCACCGGGATGCCTTCGGTAATGCAGACGATCAGCTCCATCCCGGCGTCGATCGCCTCAAGGATGGAATCCGCGGCAAACGGCGGCGGCACGTAGATCACCGAGGCATTGGCTTCGGTCACCGCCTTGGCCTCGTGCACCGAGTTGAACACCGGCAGGTTGAGGTGGGTCTGGCCACCCTTGCCCGGCGTCACGCCGCCGACCATTTTGGTGCCGTAGGCGATCGCCTGTTCGGAGTGGAACGTGCCCTGCGAGCCGGTGAAGCCCTGGCAGATCACCTTGGTGTTTTGGTCTACGAGAATGGCCATGTGGTCAGGCTCCTGTTCGTTTCAATTCTTGTCCGGGCCGGCCCGGGCGCGGGAAATACGCAGCCAGCAGCTCGTATTCCGGCGCGAGCCGTTCCATCAGTGCGTCGAAGGCGTCGTCCGACAGATCGTCCACCGTCAGTTTCCGCCGCTTGTGCGAGACATTCACTCGCGGGAGGTCGAAGCGCCGGCCCAGGCGGGCCGACAGCGCATCGGCCAGCGCGTCGAGCTGGTCGATGCGAAAGATCGCGTCATACACGGACAGGTCGGGCCCGAGGTAATAGCCCGCCGGGCGGGTGTGCTCCTCGATCACGTGGAACCCGGCCTGGTAGGCATCGAGCCGCAGCACGAAGTCGTTGAGACTGGGGCGCAGCGAAAGCTCGCCCGCGACCCGGCCCCGCCGCCCCAGCCGCCGCAAGCGGCCCCGCAGCCGCAGCGCCACGCTGCGCAGATCGCGCCCGCGCGGCAGTTCCGATTGCGCCAGGCCGTCGCGGCCCATCACCTTGTCGGACCAGGTCGAGATGATCCGCGACGCCGGATCGCGCACGACGGAGAATTTCCAGTAGTCGCCGAGCCGGGCGAACTCGGCCGGATCGAACTTCGTGCTGGGAAACACGCCATGCACCCGCCCGCCGGCAAGCCGCACCCGCAGGTGATGCGGATCGTAAGCCTCGCCATACTTCAGCTCGTAGAAGGCGCGCTTGATCGAAGAACAGGCGACCTTCGGGATCGGCGTGTAGGCGACGCGATATGTGGAGAGCGCAACGGTCATGCTGACGCGTCCCGGGGCCGGCCGAAACCGGCCCCCGGAGCTTTACCCCTTCACCGCTTTCACGATCTTCTGCGCGCCGTCCTTGAGGTTGTCGGCGGCGATCACGTCGAGCCCGGAATTGTTGATCAGCGCCTTGCCCTCTTCCACGTTGGTGCCTTCGAGACGCACCACCAGCGGCACCTTCAGGCCCACTTCCTTCACCGCCGCGATCACGCCGTCGGCGATGATGTCGCAGCGCATGATGCCGCCGAAGATGTTGACGAGGATGCCCTTCACGTTCGGGTCGGAGGTGATGATCTTGAACGCCTCGGTCACCTTCTCCTTGGTCGCGCCACCGCCCACGTCGAGGAAGTTGGCCGGCTCGGCGCCGTAGAGCTTGATGATGTCCATCGTCGCCATCGCCAGGCCCGCACCGTTCACCATGCAGCCGATCTCGCCGTCGAGGGCGATGTAGTTGAGGTCGTATTTCGACGCCTCCAGCTCCTTGGGGTCTTCCTCGGTGGTGTCGCGCAGCTCGGCGATATCGGGGTGGCGGTAGATCGCGTTGCCGTCGAAACCGAACTTCGCGTCAAGCACCTTGAGATCGCCCGCGTCGGTGACGATCAGCGGGTTGATCTCGAGCATCTCCATGTCTTTGTCGGTGAAGACCTTGTAGAGCGTGCCCATCAGCGCCACGCATTGCTTCACCTGCGCGCCTTCGAGGCCCAGCGCGAAGGCGATGCGGCGGCCGTGGAAGCCCTGGTAGCCGGTGGCCGGGTCGACGCTGAAGCTCAGGATCTTTTCGGGCGTTTTCGCGGCCACGTCCTCGATGTCCATGCCGCCCTCGGTCGAGCAGACGAAGCTGATGCGGCTGGTCTGGCGATCCACCAGCAGGGCAAGGTAAAGCTCGCGCCGGATGCCCGCGCCGTCTTCGATGTAGACGCGGTTCACCTGCTTGCCGGCCGGGCCGGTCTGGTGCGTCACCAGCGTGCGACCGAGCATCTTCTTGGCCTCGTCGGCGGCTTCTTCCACCGATTTGGCCAGGCGCACACCGCCCTTTTCACCCGCCTCGGCTTCCTTGAAATGGCCCTTGCCGCGCCCACCGGCGTGGATCTGCGCCTTGACCACCCAGAGCGGCCCGTCGAGCTCACCGGCCTTGGTCTTGGCCTCGTCGGCCTTGAGTACGACACGGCCGTCCGACACCGGAGCGCCATAGCTGCGAAGAAGCGCCTTCGCCTGGTATTCATGGATGTTCATGAAGCTATCCCGTCTGCTTGCGATTGCACGGGTCATGGCACATCATGAACAGGTGAAGAAACAGTTTCTTTGCGGCAAGCAGGTTTTGGCCGGGATTTGAGCGTTTTGTGATCACACGTCTGAAAATGGTGATCACAAAACGGAATCGCGGCAAGCTGTCGCATCCAGATCGCCGCGAGTCGCAGGGTCCGGGAGGGCGGGTATGAGCACACAGAGCTGGGCGGTCGTAGCCACCGTCGACGAACCCACGCCGCTGGTGCTGACCTTCGCCGCCTATCACCTCACCTGCGGGGCCAAGGAGGTTCACCTCTATTTCGACAGCCCCGACCGCGAGGCCGAAGCGGCCCTGGCGGGGCTGCCGGGACTGCACATCGTCACCAGCGACGACGCGCATTGGGCCGAGGCGCGCGGCGGAGTCCGGCCCGCGCTGCCCACCAGCCGACAGATCGCCAACGTCAACCACGCCTACGCGCGCACCGGGGCCGACTGGCTGCTGCACATCGACGCCGACGAATTCCTGCGCGATCCCGCCGCGTTGACGGCCCGGATGGCCACAACCCCCGACAACGTGGTGTTTATCCAGCTCGGCGTGATCGAGCGCGTGCGCCTTGTCGGCGCCCCAAACCTGGGCCTGTTCGACGGCCTGTTTCGCGCCCCACGCGAAGATTCAGACAGCTGGACCCCGGAGGTCTATGGCCGGTTTTCGAAGTTCCTGGGCCGCGGCGTGGCCGGGCACCACGCCGGCAAGGCGCTGGTGCGCACCGGGCTGACCGGGCTGCGGCAGCTGATCCACTATCCGAAGTTCACCGACAGCGACGCCTTTCCGCCGTTTCGCCAGATGCCCGCGCAGCTGTTGCATTTCGACGGGATCACACCGCTGCATTATGCGGCCAAGCTGCTGCGGCGGTTCGACGAGCCCGCGTTCAAACCGACTCACGACAAACACGGGCGCGGTGCGCAGATGCGGTTTCTGCGCAACAACCGCGGCAAGCGCCGCCCGCTCGAAAACTTCACCCTCGGCTTGCTCTATGTCACGCCCGATCAGGCCGACAGGCTCGAGGCGCTCGGCGTGCTGGCGCGCCTCGCCTTCGATCCGGCGCCCGCGCTCGCGGTCCTGAACATCGACGCCGACCTGACCTGCACCAGCTTCGACGCCCGCCTGCGCGACCGGATGCCCGAGCTGATCAACACGATCGCCCTCTCCGGTTGAATCGAAAAGGCCGGGCACACAGGCCCGGCCTTGCCGAAAATCTCAGGCTGAAGCGCTCAGTCCAGCGCCGGGTCGATCGCCTTGCAGGCCGCCACGAGGCCCTTCACCGCATCGACCGACTTGTCGAACATTTCCTGCTCGTCCTTGAGCAGCTTGATGTCGACCACGCGCTCGACGCCGTTCGCGCCGATGATCGTCGGCACGCCAACGTAAAGCCCGTTCAGGCCAAGCGCCCCGTCAACCCAGGCGGCGCAGGGCAGCAGGCGTTTCTGGTCTTTCAGGTAGGCCTCGGCCATCTCGATGGCGCTGGCGGCGGGAGCGTAGAACGCCGAGCCGGTCTTCAGCAGGCCGACGATCTCGGCGCCGCCGTCGCGGGTGCGCTGCACGATCGCGTCAAGCTTGTCCTTGGTGGTCCAGCCCATCTCGATCAGGTCCGGCAGCGGAACGCCGGCGACGGTGGAGTAGCGGGTGAGCGGCACCATCGTGTCGCCGTGGCCGCCGAGCACGAAGGCCGTCACGTCCTTCATCGACACGTCGAACTCGACCGACAGAAAATGACGGAACCGGGCGGCGTCCAGCACGCCGGCCATGCCGACGACCTTCTCGGGCGGCAGACCCGAGAACTGCTGCAACGCCCAGACCATCGCGTCGAGCGGGTTGGTGATGCAGATCACGAAGGCGTCGGGGGCGTGCGCCTTGAGGCCCTCGCCGACCGACTTCATGACCTTGAGGTTGATGCCGAGCAGGTCGTCGCGGCTCATGCCGGGCTTGCGCGGCACGCCGGCGGTGACGATGCACACGTCGGCCCCGGCGATATCGGCGTAATCGTTGGTGCCTTTCAGGCTCGCGTCGAAGCCTTCGACCGGGCCGCTCTCGGCGATGTCGAGCGCCTTGCCCTGGGGCGTGCCTTCGGCGATGTCGAACAGGACAACGTCGCCGAGTTCCTTGAGCGCAACGAGGTGGGCGAGCGTGCCGCCGATCTGGCCGGCGCCGATGAGGGCGATCTTGGGTCGAGCCATGGAAGTGATCTCCGGGTCAGGTTGGTTTCGCCCGCGTGGGTAACCTTGTCGCACCCCTTACGCAAGCCCGCTGCGCCGCAGCACGGACCTTTGAGGGCTTTCGGCACCCCTGTGTTTGCGCTAAATCTGCACCGACCGCCCCCCGAAACGCCGCCGCGTGGCTTGCCGGGGGGCGCGCAGGCCGGGGGTGATTCCCGCGCAATCGGGGAAGCGAATGGAAGGCACGGCGTTCTGGGTGCTGGCAGTCATCGCTGCGGTGTTTGTCGGCATGAGCAAGGGCGGGTTGCCGATGGCGGGCGCCGTCGCGGTGCCGATCCTGGCGCTCACGATCAGCCCGGTCACCGCCGCCGGGCTGCTGCTGCCAGTCTATGTGGTCTCCGACATGTTCGGCCTCTACGCCTACCGCAAGGATTTCAATCCCCGCGTGCTCTGGATCATCGGGGCCAGCGCCACGCTGGGCATCGCCATCGGCTGGGCCACCGCGGCCTGGGTCGAGGAACGGTGGGTGACGCTGATCGTCGGCCTGATCGGCGTGGCCTTCGTGGTGAACCAGATCGTGCGTCACCGCATCCCGCGCGAGGCCCAGCCCGCACGCCTGCTGCCCGGCCTGTTCTGGGGCACGATCACCGGCTTCACCAGCTTCGTCAGCCACTCGGGCGGGCCACCCTACCAAGTCTACACCTTGCCGCTGAAGATGCGCCGGACGATGTTCGCCGGCACCGCGACAATCGCCTTCGCCTATATCAACGCGGTAAAGCTGGTGCCCTATTTCTTCCTCGGCCAGATCAACCTCGACAGCCTGAAGATCGCCGCGCTGCTCGCCGTGCCCGCCTCGGCGGCGGTGTTCGTCGGGGTCTGGCTGGTGAAGGTGATGAGCGAAAAGGTCTACTTCCGGCTCATCCTCGGCACGCTGCTGGTGCTGTCGCTGAAGCTGATCTGGGACGGGATCGCGGGCTAGGCCGGATCGCCCCGCACCATCGGGCCACCCTCGACCCGCTCGAAATGCTCGCCCGCCGCGATCAGGCAGGTAATGCCCGAAGGCGCGGTCACGGTGATGGTCCAGGTGCCGGTCTCGGGCGAGGCGAAGACCTCCACCAGCCGGCCGCCATCCGCCAGCCCGATCGCCTGGGGGCTCTCGCCGTAAAGCTCGGCGAGCCGCGCGACGATGACGCTACGGTCGGTGCACAGGGCGGTGTCGGCGCGCGCGCCCTGCAGGGTCAGCAGGATCGCCCCGAGACCAAGCCCGAGCGTGAAGAGATCGCGGGTCATGCGCTGTCCTTTCGTGCTGCGTCTGGCCGATGGGCCATGCGTGGACAGGCTGGCGCGCCGGGGCAAAGGCCGCGTTAACCTTGCGCGCGCCGCCGCGCCCCGCATTCTGCTGCAGCGCGGCATTTTCCCCTTGCGCATTCGTGCGCGCCTGTGGTCCCTTGCGCAACAAAATTACGGACGGAGAGAATCATGACCCAGTCGATGCGCCCCTACCGGTCGGTGCTCTACATTCCCGGCTCGAATGCGCGCGCACTCGACAAGGCGCGGGGGCTGGCCGCCGACGCGATCATCTTCGACCTCGAAGACGCCGTGGCGCCCGATGCCAAGGACGCGGCCCGCGCCACCCTGCGCGAAGAGCTCGACAAGGGCGGCTACGGCAACCGCGCCAAGCTGGTGCGCATCAACGGGTTTGATACGATCTGGGGCAATGCCGATATCCAGGCCTTCCGCAACGCCGAGATCGACGGCATCCTGCTGCCCAAGGTCAACTCCGCCTATGACATCGAAACGCTGGCCGAGATGATGTCGGACGTGGCGATCTGGGCGATGATGGAGACCGCGTCGGGCGTGCTCAACGCCAAGGAAATCGCCGCCCACCCGCGCCTTGCCGGCATCGTCATGGGCACCAACGACCTGGTGAAAGAACTGGGCGCGCGCCCCGGCCCCGACCGCGCCGAGATCATGACCGCGCTGCAGATCAGCCTGATCGCCGCGCGCGCCGACGGCGTGCCGATCGTCGACGGCGTGTATAATGCGTTCAAGGACGAAGACGGGCTGCGGCGCGAATGCGAGCAGGGGCGTGATCTGGGCTTTGACGGCAAGACCTTGATCCACCCGGCCCAGCTTGCCATCGCCAACGAAGTCTTCGCCCCGTCGGCGGCCGACCTCGAGCTTGCCCAGCGCCAGATCGCCGCCTTCGAGGAGGCCGAGGCCAGCGGCAAGGGCGTGGCCGTGGTCGACGGCAAGATCGTCGAAAACCTGCATGTGGTCACCGCGCGCGCGCTGATCGCCAAGGCCGAGGCGATCGCGGCGCTTGCCGGTTGAGGCATCGTTTGCCTTCGCTCTACGTGCTATCGTGGTGGCGATAGACGCAACCGGAACAGGGGGCCACGGCCATGACACTGCTCGTACTCGGACTTCTTCTCTGGGTTTTCTCGCATACGTTCAAACGCATCCTGCCCGGGCTGCGCACGGCACTGGGAGAGGACCGGGGCAAGGGCCTCGTCGCCCTGTTCGCGCTCGCCGGCATCGTGCTGATGGTGATCGGCTACCGGGGCGCGCCGGTGATGCCGGTCTACGCGCCGCTGCCGGGCATGGGGCACCTTGTGAACCTCACCATGCTCGCCGCGATCTATTTTCTCGGCGCCGGCGGGATGAACACCTGGATCGCCACCAAGGTGCGCCACAACATGCTGACGGGGCTGCTGATCTGGGCGTTTTCGCACCTGCTGGTCAATGGCGACCTCGCTTCGATCATCCTGTTCGGCGGCATCGCCCTCTACTCCCTGGCCTCGATGCTGCTGATTAGCCGCGCCACGCCCTGGGTGAAGCCCGAGCCGGCCGGCGCGCGCAAGGAGATCATCCTCGTCGTCGCCACGCTGGTGCTCTACGGCGCGATCACCGGCGTTCACATCTGGCTTGGCCACAACCCGTTCCTGGGCACCTACGCCTAGCCCGCAACCGCATGGAGTTCCGCATGGCAAAGACAAACCCGGGCCGTTTCTTCGAAGACTACCGCGTCGGCGAGGTGATCGCCCACGCCGTGCCGCGCACCGTCTCGGGTGGCGAACGCGCGCTCTACCATGCGCTCTACCCGGCCCGCCACGCGCTCTATTCGTCCGACGAGTTCGCCCGCAATTGCGGCCTCGACGCGAGCCCGCTCGACGAGCTTGCCGCCTTCCACATCGTCTTTGGCAAGACCGTGCCCGACGTATCGCTGAACGCGGTGGCGAACCTTGGCTATGCCGAGGGGCGCTGGCTGAAACCGGTCTGGCCCGGCGACACGCTGCGCTCGGAGAGCCAGGTGATCGGGCTCAAGCAGAACTCGAACGGCAAGTCCGGCGTGGTTTGGGTGCGCACGCGCGGCTACAACCAGGACGACGAGGCGGTGCTCGACTATATCCGCTGGGTGATGGTGAAAAAGCGCGATCTGGAGGCGGACGCCCCCGACACGCTGATCCCCGAGCTGAAGCCCGCGCTCGCGGCCGACGACCTGGTGATCCCCGAGGGGCTCGATTTCGCGCGCTACGATTTCACCCTCGCCGGCGAACGCCACCGCTGGGGCGACTACCGGATCGGCGAGAAGATCGACCATGTCGATGGCGTGACGATCGAGGAGGCCGAGCACATGCTGGCCACCCGGCTGTGGCAGAATACCGCCAAGGTGCATTTCGACGCCACCAACCGCGCCGATGGGAAGCGGCTGATCTACGGCGGCCACGTGATCAGCCTGGCCCGCGCGCTCAGCTTCAACGGGCTGGCGAACGCGCAGATGATCGTCGGGCTCAATGCCGGCGCGCACGCCAACCCCTGCTTCGCCGGCGATACCGTGCGCGCCTGGTCGGAAGTGCTCGACAAGGCCGACACGCCGCATCCCGGCGTCGGCGCGATCCGCCTCCGGCTGGTGGCGGTCAAGCACGGCGCGCCCGCATTCGCGCTGAAGGGCGACGACGAAAAATACCTGCCCGAGGTGCTCCTCGATCTTGACTATTGGGCCCTCATTCCGGTGTGATCGGGGCATGAGATATGCCCTGCCGCTGATCGCCCTCGCCCTCGCCGTCGGCCTGCCCGCCCATGCCGGTGGCACGAAAGACGATTTCGTCGCCACCCGCAATGGCGGCAGCGTTGGCGGGCCCGGCCGCGCCACCGGCACGGGCCACCGCGACGATCCGGGGCTGCGTTTCGTCCAGAGCAATATCACCGAAACGCTCTACCACGAGCTAGGCCACGTGCTGATCGACGTGCTCGATCTGCCGGTGTTCGGCCCCGAGGAATTTGCCGTCGACCTGTTCGCCATCGTGATGATGAACCGGATGCACGACGAAGACGCCGTGGTGGCGATGACCTACGATGTCGCCGCCGCCTACGACGCCGGGGCGATGAAAGAGCGCACCGCCGGCGATGCGCCCGCGATGTGGGACGTGCACGGCTCGGACCGGCAACGCTATTACAACCTCGTCTGCCACATGTATGGCGCCAACCCCGACGGGCGCGATGACGTGGCCGAAGAACTGGGGCTGCCCGAGGCGCGGATGCACACCTGCGAAGACGAATACGCGCTGACCGCCCGTGCTTGGGGCGGCGTGCTCGACGATCTCGCCGTGGGCGCGCCGGGCACCTCGTTCAAGATGGACTGGATGCTCGATGCCGAGAGCCCGGTGACGAAATACGTCGCCGCCGAGGTGGCCCGGCTGAACGCGGTGATGGTGCTGCCCGAGGAGGTATCGGTGAGCGTGATTTCCTGTGGCGAGGTGAATGCCTTTTACGACCCGGGCCCGCGCGAGATCATCATCTGCACCGAGATGGCCGAACACCTCGCCGAACTGGCGCGCTGACCCCGGCCCGGTCTTTCATTTTCGCACCGCCAGCACAGCGCGCGGCTCCCCGCCAACATATTCAAAAATATATATTTCCGGTTGTCCGGCCTTGAGGATTTCTCGATCCCGAATCCCGCGGCGAAAGACAATGCGCCGTTACGTGATCACACGAGGCGCACTTGTGATCACATTTCCGAAAAATCGGCCCCCGTTTCCGCTCACATGCGACATTTCCGCACCCTCGGGGCGTGACACCGGAGCGAATTTGACTATGCATGTGCAGAAACGCCAACAGCTTCGAAAGGTCCTGTCATGGCTGACGTGGAACGGGGCAGCCGCCCGCTTTCTCCGCATGTGTTCGTCTACAAGTGGCCGCTCAACGCGATCGTCTCGATCCTTCACCGGGCCACTGGCGTTGCGATCGGTCTGGTGCTGATGCTGGTCGCGATCTGGTTTCTCGCCGCCGCCTGGTCCGAGCCCGTGTTCAACGCGGTCGACTGGGTGATGACCTCGTGGATCGGCTGGCTGGTGTTGCTCGGCGGCGTCTTTTCGCTGTGGCTTCACTTCTTCAACGGCATCCGCCACCTGATCTGGGACACCGGCTCGTGGTTCGGCCAGAAGCGCGTGTTTCGTTCGGCCGCGGCCACCGTTGTGCTGGGCGGAATCATGACCGTCATCACCCTCATCGTCGCCATCGTCTGGTAGGAGGCCCCATGCGTTACCTCACCGACCGCAAGCGCGCCACCGGCCTCGGCTCGGCCAAGTCCGGCACCGCGCATTTCTGGGAGCAGCGGCTCAGCGCCATCGCGCTCGTCGTGCTCACCCCCCTGTTCATCTTTCCGCTCGCCTACAACATGGGCGACAGTTACGAGGGCGTGCGTGCGGCCTATGCCCACCCGATCAACGCGATCATCGGCCTGGCCTTCTTCGTCACCGCGTTCCTGCATTTCTTCCAGGGCATCCAGGTGGTGATCGAGGATTACGTCTACAGCCGCTGGGAGCTGGTGCTGATCGTCACCATGCGCCTGCTGAGCGCGCTGTTCGCCCTGATCGGCGCTTTCGCCATCCTGAAAATCGCCCTCGCCGGCTGAGGTATCCCACATGGCTGCTTACACATACGAAACCCACGAATACGACGTCGTCGTGGTCGGCGCCGGTGGCGCGGGCCTGCGCGCCACCCTCGGCATGGCCGAACAGGGCCTGCGCACCGCCAACGTCACCAAGGTTTTCCCCACCCGTAGCCACACCGTGGCGGCGCAGGGGGGGATCGCCGCCTCGCTTGGCAACATGGGGCCCGACAGCTGGCAGTGGCACATGTACGATACCGTGAAGGGCTCCGACTGGCTCGGCGATACCGATGCGATGGAATACCTCGCCCGCGAGGCGCCCAAGGCGGTGTATGAGCTGGAGCACTACGGCGTGCCGTTCAGCCGGACCGAAGAGGGCAAGATCTACCAGCGCCCGTTCGGCGGCCATACCACCGAGTTTGGCGATGGCCCGCCGGTGCAGCGCACCTGCGCCGCCGCCGACCGCACCGGCCACGCGATCCTGCACACGCTCTACGGCCAGAGCCTCAAGCACAACGCCGAGTTCTACATCGAGTATTTCGCGCTCGACCTGATCATGGGCGTAGACGGCGCGGTGCAGGGGGTGCTGTGCTGGAAGCTCGACGACGGCACGTTCCACCTGTTCACCGCCAAGATGGTGGTGCTGGCCACCGGCGGCTATGGCCGGGCCTATTTCAGCGCGACGAGCGCCCACACCTGCACCGGCGACGGCGGCGGCATGGTGGCGCGCGCCGGGCTGCCGCTGCAGGACATGGAGTTCGTGCAGTTTCACCCCACCGGGGTGTACGGCGCGGGCGTGCTGATCACCGAGGGCGCGCGCGGTGAAGGCGGATATCTCACCAATTCCGAGGGCGAGCGCTTCATGGAGCGCTATGCGCCGCACTACAAGGATCTCGCCCCGCGCGATTATGTGTCGCGCTGCATGACGATGGAAATCCGCGAAGGCCGTGGCATCGGCGCGAATGGCGACCACATCCACCTCAACCTCAGCCACCTGCCCCCCGAGGCGCTCGCCGAGCGCCTGCCCGGCATCACCGAGAGCGCAAAGATCTTTGCCGGTGTCGACGTGACCAAAGAGCCGATCCCGGTTCTGCCCACGGTGCACTACAATATGGGCGGCATCCCGACCAACTACTGGGGCGAGGCGCTGAATCCGAGTGCCGACGATCCCACCGCCGTGGTGCCCGGGCTGATGGCCGTGGGCGAAGCGGGCTGCGCCAGCGTGCACGGCGCCAACCGCCTCGGCTCCAACTCGCTGATCGACCTCGTGGTGTTTGGCCGCGCCGCCGCGATCCGCGCCGGCCAGATCATCGAACCCGGCAAGCCGAACGCGCCGGTGAACATGGCCAGCGTCGACAAGGCGTTTGACCGCTTCGACGGCTTGCGCCACGCCACCGGCGCCACCCCCACCGCCGATCTGCGGCTGGAGATGCAAAAGACGATGCAGAGCCACGCCGCCGTGTTCCGCACCTCGGACGTGCTGAAAGAGGGCGTCGAGTTGATGGAAGGCGTGGCCGCCAAGCTGGGCGATCTGCACGTCACCGACCGCTCGCTGGTGTGGAACTCCGACCTGATGGAATCGCTCGAGCTGACCAACCTCATGCCCAACGCGCTGGCGACGATCACCGGCGCCGAGGCCCGCCACGAAAGCCGCGGCGCCCATGCGCACGAGGATTACCCGACCCGCGACGACGAGAGCTGGCGCGTGCACACGATCAGCCGCATCGAGGGCAACAAGGTCAACCTCAGCTATCGCCCGGTGGTGCTCGATCCGCTGACGACCGAGGCCGAGGGCGGCATCAACCTCGAAAAGATCGCGCCGAAAGCGCGGACGTTCTGATGCGCGGGCTTCTTTTCATCGCGGCGGTCACCGCGCTGTCGGGCTGCGAGATCGCCTCGCAGACCGCCGACGAGCTGGCGCGCCAGCAGGCGAAATCGGTGGTCAACGGCGTCGTCGCCGAGAAACTGCCGGGCGTGAACGCCGCCCCGGTCACCGACTGCATCATCGACAACGCCACGGCGCGCGAGATCGTCACCATCGCCGGGGCGGCCGTGACCGGGGTGACGCCCGCGACCGGGCGGCTCGTGCTCGAGATCGCGCGGCGCCCCGATACGGTCACATGTATTGCATCCAATGGCTTCGGCCTTTTGAGGCTCTGAGGAGAAGACGATGGTTCAACTGACACTCCCGAAGAACTCGCGCATCCGCACCGGCAAGACCTGGCCGAAGCCCGAGGGCGCGACACGGCTCAAGACGTTCCTGATCTACCGCTGGAACCCGGACGACGGCGAAAACCCCCGGGTCGACACCTATTTCGTCGATCTCGACAGCTGCGGGCCGATGGTTCTGGACGCGCTGATCAAGATCAAGAGCGAGATCGACCCGACGCTCACCTTCCGCCGCTCCTGCCGCGAAGGGATCTGCGGCTCCTGTGCGATGAACATCGACGGGCAGAACCACCTCGCCTGCATCTACGGCATCGACGAGATCAAGGGCGACGTGAAGATCTACCCGCTGCCGCATATGCCGGTGGTGAAAGACCTGATCCCGGACCTCACGCATTTCTATGCCCAGCACGCCTCGGTCAAGCCCTGGCTGATCACCGAGAGCGCCGCGCCCGCGAAGGAGTGGAAGCAGTCGATCGAAGACCGCAAGAAGCTCGACGGGCTCTATGAATGCGTGATGTGCGCAAGCTGCTCCACCTCCTGCCCGAGTTACTGGTGGAACGCCGACCGCTACCTCGGCCCGGCCACGCTGCTGCACGCCTACCGCTGGATCATCGACAGCCGCGACGAGGCCACCGGCGAACGGCTCGACGATCTCGAAGACCCGTTCAAGGTCTACCGCTGCCACACGATCATGAACTGCGCCCAGACCTGCCCGAAAGGTCTGAACCCGGCCAAGGCGATCGCCGAAATCAAGAAACTGCACGTCGCGCGCACGCTCTGAGCCCCGCCGATCTGCCCCCAGGGCAAATGAGACTTGAAAAGCCCCGCCGCCTGCGCGGGGTTTTTCTTTGCTTGCTCACGGCTGTCCGTTCCCGCCGGAATGATCCCTGCGAGCGGCTGCGATCCGGCACGCGGCCTTCTCGTTATTGACTATCCGCCTTGCTACGTCTTGCATCTTCTTTTCAGCCTCGATCTGGCAGCGCAGGAGCGAGGCGCAGGCCGTGGGGGCCCTCGGTCCGCGTTCCCCTGAAACATCCAGAACAAAATCGTAGGTCACCACACCGGTATTCAAATCTCGGCGTTCAAAAACCTCCGCATTCACACCGTTATTGGCATCGGCCACAGGCGTAGTTAGACCGGTGACTCGATTGCACTTCTGAGTGTCGACGATGACAAATGCTTCATGAACCATCCTCGATGCCGACGGTTTGGGTGGACCAACCACCGGCTCATCGTCCAAACACCCGGCCAATCCCACCGACAGCCCCGTAACCAGCACACCAGAACCCACCCAGCGCACGGCGCTCTGCCAAGACATCACCAGTCTCATAACTCCCCCCTTTTGTATGGATAGGGAAAGCTTACTTGTTATCCGCTGGCCTTGGCATTCCCGAAAGTGTCGCATCGCCGGGCCAGGTTGCGGACGTTGACGCGCCGATGGACGCCTTGCGTCGGACTTGACCAAAACAGCGCACACCGCGACACTTGGCAGGGGCTTTCGCCCGATCACGGAGACGACCATGACCGCCAACCCGGCATCTCAGCTCGGCGATACCCTGGGGCTCGCGCATGGTCAGCGCGCGGCCTGGATCGGCCTTCCCACCGCGCTTGGCATCCTCACCATCGCGCGCCGCTTTGCCCGCTCCGAGCTGGTCATGCGCGGGCGCGACCTCTCGCCCGGGCCGTTCGACATGATCCACATCTTCACCATGAGCCACGGCGTGCTCGAAGCGGAGCTGCCCGAGGCCCGCAAGCGCCTTGCCCCTTCGGGCACGATCTGGGTGAGTTGGCCCTCGCCCGAAGCCCGCCTGCCCTCGGACATGTCGCGCGCGGGGATCGAACGACTCGCCCGGGAGATGCGGCTGGGCCCCGCAGACCCCTGCGCGCTCACGCCACGCTGGTCGGCCCTGCCGCTCGCCTTGCCCGACGCGTAGCCCTTGGCGACCCTTGGCGGTGCCCGGTTGCCATTTTGGAGCGCAAGCGCAGCGCCTTCGCGCGGCTGCGCCCACCCCGTCCGATACCGTTTCTACTCCGCTAGAATTCTAGCGGAGTAGAAACGGGGTGTGATGGACAAATATTTTGTTTTCAACACCATACCGGGGATCACGCGTTAACCTTTCGTCAATGCGTTAACCGGGAGTTACGGTGATATCAGCGAAAGATTGTCACAGGGGCCGGCGTGGCGCCGCGCCCTTCGACCGCCCAGCTGATCCCGCCCGCGTTACTCGCGCGCCCGGAGCACACCCGCCGGGCTGACGGAAAGCGCGCGCCAGGCGAAGGCGAGGCCGGCCAGCGTGGTGACCGCCACGCCACCGGCGACGATGATCAGCGCCGAGCCGAGGTCGAAGGCGAAATCGGTGTCCATCACGAAGCGTGACACGGCCCAGCCCGCGAGCCCACCCGCGCCCACCGCCACCAGCCCCGCCGCCGCGCCGAGCAGGCCCGAGCGCAGCGCGAAGTTCGCCAGCACCAGGCCCCGCGACGCGCCCAGTGTTTTCAACACCGCCGCCTCATAGGTGCGCGCCCGCTCGCCCGCCGCCGCCGCGCCGATCAGCACGACGGCGCCGGTCGCCAGCGTGACCAGCGCGCCATAGGTGATCGCGGCGGCCACCTGGCCCATCAGCCCGGTCACCGCGCCGATCGCATCGCGCACCGAGATCACCGTGATATTGGGCCAGCTCTTCGACAGATCGCGCATCAGCCCGGCCTCGGCCGATTGTTCCGCGTAGATCGTGGCGATCCAGCTGTGCGGCGCGCCGGCCAGTGCCGCGGGGTTCATGGCGATGGTGAAGCCCATCCCGGCGTTGGTGAAATCGACCTCGCGAAAACTCGCCACTGTGCCGGTGATCTCGCGCCCGAGGATGTTCACGCCCATCTCGTCGCCGATTTGCAGCCCGATCTCCTCGGCCTCGTTGGCCGAGAAGCTGATCAGCGGCGCACCAGTGTAGCCTTCGGGCCACCAGTCGCCTTGCGTGAGCGTGGTGCGCTCGGGCAGCGCCTCGGAATAGGTCACGCCCCGGTCGCCGCGCAGCACCCAGTGATCGCCGGCCAGCTCGCTCGCCGGCCTGCCGTTGATCGTTGTGATCATGCCGCGCAGCATCGGCGCGGTGTCCATCCGGCTCACGCCGGGATCGCCCTCCACGCGCGCGCGCAGAGCCTCAATCTGGTCGGGCTGGATGTCGACCACGAAGAAGCTCGGCGCAACCGCCGGCAGCTCGCGCTGGATTGCGCCGCGCAGGTTGTTGTCGATCTGGCCGACGGCGGCGAGCACCGACAGGCCGAGGCCAAGCGAGAGCACCACCGAGGCGGCCTCGTTGCCCGGCCCCCCCACAGAGGCGAGCGCCATGCGCAGGGTCGGGCGGCCGCGCAAGCTGCGCCGCCCCGCCGCCCAGCGGGCAAACCGGCGCACCGCGTGACCTGCCAGCACCAGCGCAAGGAAGGCGCCGAAGATACCCGCCGCCGCGGCGAGAGTGATCCTCGGCGTGCCGGAGAACAGCGCGGCGAGGCCGACGAGGGCGGCGAGCAGGAGGGCAGTGGCGAGCAGCACCGTGGGCCGGGGCCAGTGGCCCAGCCCCGTCGCCGCATCGCGGTAAAGCGCGGCGACGCGGATTTCCTGCGCCCGCGCCAGCGGCCAGAGCGTGAACAGCGCCGCCGCCAGCGCGCCATAGAGCGCAGCCTCGGCCAATGGCGCGGGCTCGATCCCGAGCGTCACCGGCACCGGCAGGGCCGAGGTGATCAGCGGCGCGAACAGCAGCGGCAAGCCCGCCCCGAGCGCGAGGCCCAGAACGATCCCGAGCGCGGTGAGCGCGCCGATCTGCAACGCGTAGATGGCAAAGATCGTGCCCCGCGTCGCGCCCAGCACCTTCAGCGTGGCAATCGTCTCGGTCTTTTCGTCGAGATAGGCGCGCACGGCAGCGGAGATACCGACGCCGCCGACGGCAAGCCCGGCCAGCCCCACCAGCACGAGAAAGCGCCCCAGCCGCTCGACGGCATGGGTGACCCCCGGCGCGCCGTTGCGGGCATCGCGCCAACGCGGCGCGCCCTCGGCGAGCGCGGTTTTCACCGCGTCTTTCACTGCGTTCAGATCGGCCCCCTCGGGCAGCTTCAGCCGGTATTCGGAGTTGAACAGCGTGCCTTCGCGGATCAGGCCCGAGGCGGCGAGGTCGGCGCTCCGCACCAGCGTGGGCGGGCCGAAGCCGAACCCGGCGGAGGCGTTGTCGGGCACCGAAACCAGCGCCGCCATCAGGGTGAAATCCTGGTCGCCAAGCCGGAACCTGTCGCCGGGGGCGAGGCCGAGACGGTCGATCAGCAGCGGGCTCATCGCCGCGCCGGGCAGGCCGTTTGCACCGGCGAACACCTGCCCGGTGGTCATCGCCGGCTCGAACACCGGCGCGCCGTAGATCGGCCATGTCTCGTCCACCGCCTTGACCTGCGTCAAAGCCCGGTCGGAGCCGTCGTCAAGCTGCGCCATCGAGCGGAAGTCGATCACCTCCGTGACCGCCTCGGCGATGCTGTCGAGATAGGCGCGCTCTGTGTCGCTGGCGCGGCGGTAGGTGAATTCCACCCGCCCGTCGCCGCCGAGCAGCACCGCCCCTTCGCGTGCCAGCCCCGCTTCGATCGAGGTGCGCACCGAGCCCACGGCGGCGATCGCCGCCACCCCGAGGGCAAGGCAGGCGAGGAAGATGCGAAAGCCCTTCAGCCCGCCCCCCAGCTCGCGCCGGGCAATCCTCGAGGCGACCGCGAAGCTCATGGCGCGAGCCGCCCGTCGACGAGATGCAGCACCCTGTCGCAACGCTCTGCCAGCTCCGGCGCGTGGGTGACGAGCACCAGCGTGGCCCCGTGCCGGTCACGCAGGCCAAACAGCAGCTCCATGATCGCCGCGCCGGTGGCGCCATCGAGATTGCCGGTGGGCTCGTCGGCCAGCAGGATATCGGGGCGCACGACTGCGGCGCGCGCCAGCGCCACCCGTTGCTGCTCGCCGCCCGACATCTGCGACGGGTAGTGATCGGCCCGGCTGCCCAGCCCCACCGCCTCCAGCTCTTCGCCCGCGCGCTCGAAGGCGTCGCGCGCCCCGGCCAGCTCCAGCGGGGTTGCCACGTTCTGCAACGCCGTCATGGTGGGGATGAGGTGGAAAGACTGGAACACCACCCCCATATGATCGCGGCGGAAGCGCGCCAGAGCGTCCTCGCCCATCGCGCCGAGGTCTTGCCCGAGTGCTGAAATCCGCCCGCCGGTGGCGCGTTCAAGCCCGCCCATGAGCATGAGGAGTGACGATTTGCCAGAGCCCGACGGCCCCGTGAGCCCCAGCGTTTCGCCACGCGCGACATCGAGGCTGATCCCCTTCAGGATCTCCACCCGGCCCGCATTGCCCATGAGCTCCAACCGTGCCTCGGTGAGCGCGAGGATCGTGTCTGCCATCGTGCGGATCCTTTCCGTGGTTACCAAGCCATATGGGCACCGTCGCACCCTATCCAAGGGTCTGTTGATATTCCCTTTCCTCGCCCTGCCGCTCAGCGCCGAACCGGTCACGCTGCTGGCCTTCGGCGACAGCCTCACGCAAGGCTACGGGCTGGCGCAGGCGGATGGATTTGTGCCCACGCTGGAGGGCTGGCTGCGTGACCACGGCGCGGAGGTGACGGTGATCAACGGCGGCGTCTCGGGCGACACCACGGCGGGCGGGGCCGCGCGCATCGCCTGGTCGCTCACCCCGGAGGTGGACGCGGTGCTGGTGGCGCTCGGCGGCAACGATCTGTTGCGCGGGATCGAGCCGGCGCAGACGAAAGCCAACCTCGACGAGATCCTCACCGAGATCGGGGCGCGCGGATTGCCCGCCTTGCTGGTGGGGATGGAGGCCACGGGGAATTTCGGCAACAGCTACAAGGCCGCGTTCGATGCGCTCTACCCCGACCTCGCCGCCGCGCATGGCGTGCCGCTTTATTCGCAGTTTTTGCAGGCGCTGGTGGAGATCGGCGACCGCCAGGAAGTGCTGCGCGACTACCTGCAGGCGGACGCGACGCACCCAAACCCGGAGGGCGTGAAGCTGATCGTCGCGGCGATGGGCCCTGCGGTGTTGAAGCTGGTGGAAAGTGCGGCGCCTTGAGCCATGGCCTACGGGCGCGGGAGACAGGGAGACGCGCTCGCCAGGCCCGCTTCCCGCCGTCCAGGGACGGAGGCTCGATCGACAGGTTGCAGAGACGTTAACGAGACAATGCGCCTAACACATTGAAATAGAAGCGGTTCGCCTCCGCCAACCAATTCTACTATTCTAGAATTCTAGAATAGTAGAATGTTCCGCCTGACGCCTGCCGCGCGCGCAATCCCACCAGTTTGCCCGGAAACGCGAGAGCCTAGTCCGGCACCCGGAACGTGAGCGATGCCCAGGCCGAGTGCCAGACCGGCCCGGCTTCGGGGTCGTCGTTGCCGGTGTCTTCCATCACCACCGCGTCCACGAGGTATTCCACCCCCGGCGTCACCGGCAGAACCGCTTCTCCGTTGTCGTCGGTGCGATAAAAGGTGGTTTCCACCTCGCCCTGCGCATCGCGCGCGAACAGTTCGATCTGGGCACCGGCGCGCTGTACACCCTCATAGAGAACCCGCACCGGGAAGCCACCGGACAGATCGTCGGTATAGGGATTGGCGAGCGCGACGATCTCGGTGTGCAGCCCCACCTCGGCGTCGCGCCCATCGCCCGCGCCCACCGCCACCAGCGCCTTGGCGTAACGCGTGTAGGCCTCTCGAAACTCCAGCTCCGGCAGGCCCCGCGCGGCGTGGCGTTCGAGCACGTCGCCCAGATCCTTGTGGGCCACGAACCCCTCGAACAGCGCGCGCTCGCGGTAGCGCAGGCTGTCGCCTCGGGTCTCGTGCACCACCACCCACAGCCCGTCGCCGGGCAGCACCTGGGTCATCGCGGGAATGTCACCCAACCGCCCCTCGACAGGCACCACGCTTTCGCCCATCCTCGCCTCGAACCGGGCAAAGCGCTGGGGGAAGTAGCTCTGCTTCGATCCCTTGAAGGTGGAGCCCACGAGCAGATCGGCCACAACCGGCGCGCCGGGCGCGATCTGGTAGGCGTGCGGCGCGATCCAGAATTCATGCGACCATGCGGGGCTGGCAAGGCCAACCTGTGCGGCAACGAGAACGAGAGCGACGAGGATGCGAGCGAATGTCATGGCGCGGAGACTGACCGCCGCCCGGTTTCTGTCAAGCCTCGCCGTGGCGCTTCTCGCGGTTGTGATGCTCGCCGCCCCGGCGCGCGCGCACGAGGTGAACCCCTCGGTGGCCGATGTGACAGTGCGCGCAGACAGCGTGACCTTCGAGGCGCTGATCAACGCCGAGGCCTGGATCGCGGGCATCGACCTCTCGTCGATCAGCGATACCAACGACGCGCCGCAGGCAAAGGCTTACGACGCCCTGCGCGCGCTGGAACCGTTCGCACTTGAAGACCGGATGCGCGCGGCCTTCCCCGGCCTCGCTGCGCAGTTTCGCTGGCACGCGGGCGGTACGCCGCTCGCCCCCGCCCTGGTCACCGTGACCACGCAGGAGGCGATGGACGATAGCCTGCCGCGCCAGACAAGGATCGTCGTCACCGCCGCGCTGCCCGGCGATGACACCCCCGTCACCATCGCCTGGAGCCCACGTTTCGGCCCGCTGATCCTGCGCCAGATGGTCGCGGCGGGTGAGCTGCCGGACGGCGTCGAGGCCTATTCGGGCTTTCTCGACGGCGCCGCCGCCTCGCCGCCCCTGCCGCGCAGCGGCACGGCCCAGCTGACGGCCCTGCAAAGCTTCGCGGACTACGTGAAAAACGGTTTTCTGCACATCCTGCCCAAGGGGCTCGACCATATCCTGTTCGTGCTCGGCGTGTTCTTCTTCGCACTCAGGCTGCACCCGCTGCTCTGGCAGGTCTCGGCTTTCACAATCGCCCACACACTCACCCTGGCGCTGGCGACGCTGGGGCTGATCTCGGTGCCCGCGAGCATCGTCGAGCCGCTGATCGCCGCCTCGATCGCCTATGTCGGGATCGAAAACATCTTTCACCGCAAGCCCACCAGCCGGGTGCGGGTCGCGGTCGTGTTCGGCTTCGGCCTCCTGCACGGCCTCGGCTTTGCCTCGGTGCTGGGCGATATCGGCCTCAGCCCCGGCCATTTCGTCGCCTCGCTGATCGCCTTCAACATCGGCGTCGAGCTCGGGCAGCTCGCGATTCTCACCAGCGCTTTCCTCGCGGTCGGCATCTGGTTTGGCCGAAAACCCTGGTACCGCACACGGGTGGCCAACCCGGCCTCGGCGGCGATCGCCGCGATGGGACTGTGGTGGATGGTCGAACGGCTGACCGGCTGACCGGCGGATTGCACGCACAAGGTGAGTCGCGCCGCACGCGGCCGGCACGGTTAACGAAGTGTGCACATTGCGGTTACTTGGTTCCATTCTGGCAAATACTCGCCGAATTCTCTTCGAATGTTCATGAAACCGTCGCGCCCGCCTATCCCTATTGATAGGTATGCCCCCCCGGAAAACCGTGCCAAACCAATCAACTGACGGTTGGAGAACTTCTCCTGCCCACCCTCGCAGAGAGGCATCAGCGTGGTACAAGTATTGGTCGCCGCCCCGCAGGACGTTACCAGCGCCCTGCCAGCGGACAGTCGAGACGTATCTTTCGAACCGGCAGAGCCCGGCACCTCGGTCGTTCGGCGGCTGGAAACCGGGCCATTGCCCGACGTTCTGCTGCTCGATTTCGATTTTCCGGGGCTGTCGGGCTTGAAAGGAATCCACACCTTGCGCACCCACTTCGGCGCGCGCCCCCTCGGGGTGTTCGTCCATGGTGCGCCGCTGGAACTGGCGCGGCGGCTGCTGGCCGCCGGGGCGGACGGCGTGCTGCCAGCCACCACCGGGGGCGAGGCGTTGCTCGGCGCCATCACGCTGCTGGCAACCGGAGAACGGTTTGTGATTTTCACGCCGCACACGGTTTCCGCACCTCACCGCACCACCGAGCTGCTCTCGGACCGCGAGTTGCAGGTGTTGCAAGGCATCTGCGATGGCCTCCAGAACAAGGAAATCGCCCACGCCTTTCAGGTCCAGGAGGTGACGGTGAAAATGCACGTGCGCGCGATCATCCGCAAACTCGGCGCGCGCAACCGCACCCAGGCCGCGATGGTCGCGCGCGATCTCGGCATCGTCTGAGAGCCGCTGTTTTCACCATTTCTGGCCGCCAACAGCGCTTGCCCTGAACGCGTGTCCCGGCTCAATCCTCGGGCGGCGCGTCGTCCCATTCGCCCGAGAGAATCCGCTGCGAGTCTCCGTCCGGGTCATCGTACTGGTGCGAGCGCAGGGTCCAGAAAAATGCGGCGAGGCCGAGGCCGCCGAGCAGCAGCGAGATCGGGATGAGATAGACGAGAACGGTCATCTGAAGCCTCTCAACCGCAGCGCGTTGAGCGAGACGGTGATCGAAGAGGCCGACATCGCCAAGGCCGCCGCGAGCGGGGTGGCAAGGCCGACGAGGGCGATCGGGATCGCGATCGCGTTATAGGCGGCAGCGATGGCGAAGTTTTCCTTGATCCGCCGCGTGGCCGAGCGCGACAGCGTCACCGCCCCGCCGATCGGCGCCAGCGACTGGCCCAGCAGCACGATATCCGACACCACCCGGGTGGCCTCCAGCGCCGTGGCGGGCGAGATCGACACATGGGCGGCGGCCAGCGCCGCGGTATCGTTCAGCCCGTCGCCGACCATCAGCACCAGTTTGCCCTCGCCGGCCAGCGCCTCGACGGCGCGCACCTTGTCTTCGGGCAGCATGTTGGCGCGGTAATCCTCGATGCCGAGGCGGAACGCCACGTCCTGCACCGCGGCGGGCGCATCGCCGGAGATCAGCGTCACCTTCATGCCCTTGGCCTTCAGCGCCGCCACCGCCTCGGCGGCGCCGTCGCGCAGCTTGTCGTTGAAGGTGAACGCCACCGCCGGGCGCTTGCCGATCTTGAGGTAGGTCGCGGTGCGGTCGAGCCCCTTCGCACCCAGCCATTCGGCCCGGCCAAGGCGTACCTCCTGGCCCTCCCAGACCGCCTCGACGCCATGGCCGGGGATCTCCTTGACCTGCGAGATCCGGGCGGCGCGCAGACCGCTGGCCTGCACCGCCTCGACGATGGCGCGCGCCAGCGGATGCGACGAGCCCTGCGCCAGCGCCAGCGCCACACCCAAATCGGCCTCGGCGTGGTCACCCATGTTGTCGAGCTTCGGATTGCCTTCCGTCAGCGTGCCGGTCTTGTCGAACACCACGTGGTCGACCTGCGCCAGCCGTTCGGTGGCGGTGGCGGACTTCAGCAGCATCCCCTGGCGGAACAGACGGCCCGAGGCCGCCGTGGTCACCGCCGGCACGGCCAGGCCGAGCGCGCAGGGGCAGGTGATGATCAGCACCGCCACGGCGATGTTGAGCGCGTGGCGGATATCGCCCCCGGTGATCCAGAGCCAGGCGAGGAACGCCGCGAGCGCGAGCAGGTGCACCGCCGGCGCATAGATCTGCGCCGCCTTGTCGGCGAGCGACGTATATTTGTTGCGGCTGGTTTCGGCCATCGCCACCAGATCGGCCATGCGGTGCAGCGAGGTATCCTTGCCCGCCGCCGCGACCCGCACGGTGAGCGGGCCGGTCAGGTTCACCTCGCCCGCGTTCAGCATGTCGCCGGGGCCGGCAAACACCGGCAGGCTCTCGCCGGTGAGCAGCGAGCGGTCGATCTCGCTCTCGCCCTCCTCCACCATGCCGTCGACCGGCACCCGGGCGCCGGGCACCACGCGCACCAGGTCGCCCACGGCCAGGGCGGCGACCGAGACGACCTCTTCGCGGCCGTCGGCCAGCACCCGGTGGGCGCGCGGCACTTCCAGCGCGGCCAGCTCCTCGGCCGCCGAACGCGCCACCGCGCGGGTGCGGTGATCGAGGTAGCGCCCCGCCAGCAGGAAGAAGGTGAGCGACAGCGCCGCGTCGAAATAGGCGTGCTCGCCCGAATAGGCCGTTTCGTAGAGCGACATGCCGGCGGCCAGAAGGATCGCCAGCGAGATCGGCACGTCCATGTTGAGCCGCCCCACCCTGAGCGTGCCCCAGGCGTTACGAAAGAACGGCTGCGCCGAGAAGGCAATAATCGGCAGGGAAATCGCGGCAGAGACCCAGTGGAACAGATCGCGCGTGGCATCGGCCGCGCCGGACCAGACCGCGACCGACAGCAGCATCACGTTCATCATGCCAAAGCCCGCCACGCCCACGCGCATCAGGATATCGCGCGAGCTTCTGTCGGTGGCGGTGCTGGTCAGCGCGCTGGCGTCGAGCTCGTAGGCCTCGTAGCCGATCGAGGTGAGAAAGTCGGCCAGCTCCTGCGGGTCGGTGTCTGGGTCGGCCTCGATCGTGGCGCGCTTCAGGGTGAGGTTCACCCGCGCCAGGCGCACGCCGGGCAGGTCGGCCAGACTGTGCTCGACCCCGACGATACAAGCCGCGCAATGGGCCGTGGGCAGGCTGAGCATGATCCGCTTGGCTTCCTGCCCATTGCCCCGGTAGCCCTTGCCGGCGGTGTCTTCGGCGATATGCGCGGCATCGCAGGCCGGGCAGGCGGAAACCGGGGCGGCCATGGCGCGCTTACTCCTCGGGGACGATCAGCTCGATGCGTTGTTTGAACGCCACGCCGTTGGCGGCGGTCGCGACGAAGCGCAGCTCCCATTTGCCGGCGTCGAGCGGCGTGATCGGGGCAACGTGCACGCCCCGGTCGTTGCGCGCGAAGGCCAGCACCTGGTCGGACGTGCGCTGGGTGGCGCGCCCGATCGTGCCCTCGATCGCCTCCACCCGGGCGGGTTGTCCGCCCGGGCCGAGGATGGTGAGCGCAAGCACATCATCGCCATCGAGCGCCGCCGTCACGTCCCAGGCCAGGGCCTCCTGCGCGACGCGGTCGGCGTCGAAGCTTTGGCTCGCGACATAGGAGTTGGCAACCTCAAGGCCGGGGAACGTCCCGATCGCCGAATAGGCCATGAACAAGTTTACGCCGATGATGAGCGCAAAGGCCCCCGCGAATATCGCGAAGACCTTGCGCCCGGTCAGCGGCTTGCCGGTATCAGTCGTTTGATCAACCATGAGCCCTCACTGCCCTGTGCCGTTGAAAACCGTCTCGCGCGAGGCGCGGTCGCCGCTTTCGCCGTCGGTGACCCAGATGCGGATCGGCGTGCGGTCATCCCGGCCTTCCGGCGAAGCCGGCGGTGCGATCACGTAGACCCGGACCTTGGATTCGGTATCTGCCGGAACTTCTACCACGGATTGATCCGTGCCCTGAACCGAAACCTTGAACGGGCTGTCGTCGCCGAGCGAGACATAATAGGGCCGCGTCTCGCCGTGCTTGTTGCGAATGCCCAGCTCGTAGGTGTTGCGGATCGCGCCGTCGGCCATAATCACGAACACCGGGTTGCGCTCGGGGCGCAGGGTGAACGTGAGGTCTGGCCGCACGAACAAGCCAACCACCAGCGCCACGCCGACCCCGGCCCACAGCGTGAAATACAGGATCGTGCGCGGGCGGAAGATGTGCTTGCGCACCGGCACCACCGGCTCGCCGGCCCGTTCGGCGGGCTCGTCCTTCAGCGCCAGGTAGCCGATCAGGCCACGCGGCTTGCCCACCTTGTCCATCATGTCGTCGCAGGCGTCGATGCACAGGCCGCAAGTGATGCAGGCAAGCTGCTGGCCGTCGCGAATGTCGATCCCCATCGGGCAGACGTTGAAGCAGGCATTGCAGTCGATGCAATCGCCCAGGCCTTCACGGTTCTTGCCCTTGCCACGCGGCTCGCCGCGCCATTCGCGGTAGCCGATGGTGATGGTGTCTTCGTCCATCATCGCCGCCTGGATGCGCGGCCAAGGGCAGGCGTAGATGCAGATCTGTTCGCGGGCGAAACCGCCGAAGAAGAAGGTGGTCGCGGCCAGCACGAAGATCGTGCCGTAGGCCAGGGCGGGCGCCTGGAAGGTGAGGAGCTGCATCAGCAAAGTCGGCGCGTCGGTGAAGTAGAACACCCAGGCCCCACCGGTCGCGAGTGCGATCATCAGCCACAAAACCCACTTGGTGAGGTACTTGCGGATCTTCTCGCCGTTCCATTTCTGTTTCCACAGGCGAAGGCGCGCATTTCGGTCGCCCTCGACCCAGCGCTCGACGAGCACGAACAGGTCGGTCCAGACCGTCTGCGGGCAGGCATAGCCACACCAGACTCGTCCGAGCGCCGAGGTGAACAGAAAGAGGCCGAGCCCCGCCATGATCAGCAGGCCCGCGACGAAATAGAACTCGTGCGGCCAGATCTCGATCCAGAAGAAGAAAAAGCGGCGCCCGGCCAAGTCAACCAGGATGGCCTGGTCAGGGAGATTGGGGCCCCGGTCCCACCGGATCCAGGGGGTCAGGTAGTAGACACCCAGAGCGATGCCCATGATCCACCACTTCAAAGAGCGAAACGTGCCCTTCACCCGGCGCGGAAAGACGGGTTCGCGGGCAGAATAAAGTTGTTCCGGCGTTTCAGGGGTATCAGAGGGCATGGCGATCTCATTCCTGGGGTTCGCGTTTAACTGGTTGTATGGGCCGCCCCTACCCCTCTCTTTGATATGGATCAACCACTTCTGCGCGGCCTCCGGGGCGGGTGGATCAGTCGGAGAGTAGACGGTAAATCCCTGTCTTGCTTTGATTTTAAACCCAAATCTGCGATGTAACTTAAAAGTGAGCGGCCGATCGACATCGTTAAGGCTTGCGCCTGCGACACTCTGCCCTGACATTTTGATCACCGATCCCGGAGAATTGCGAACAGGGATACGGATTCCCACCTTCGGAGTCCGACCGTCGCCGCCTGCACAAGCAGGCGGCGACACCCGCTCGTCTCACAGCCTTTGGCCCGCAATAGAAAAGGGCCGGAGTTTCCCCCGGCCCTTGGAAAAGGCGGCACCGACCCCGGAGAAACGCGCGAACAGGATCAGGGATCGGTGCCTTGTCCGGGGAGTGAGGCCCCGGAACTCGTTTCAACTGGCCGGCGTTACTCGCCGCCGCCCAGCTGGTGAACGTACGCCGCGACGGCGTTGATCTTCGCGTCGTCGAACAGCGGATTCATGCCCCATGCCGGCATCACGCCGAAGGGACCAGCCCGCACCGACAGCTCGACCTTCTCCGGCGAGGAGCCATAGAGCCAGATCGCGTCGGTGAGGTTCGGCGCACCTTGCGCCCGATCCCCGGTGCCGTCTTCCATGTGGCAGGCGGCGCAGTTGTCTGCAAACACCACGGCCCCGGCTTCGGCGGCAGCGGCGTCAACGTCGCTGAGCGTGCCCGGGAGCGAACGGACGTAGTTCACCACTGCGTGGATCTCTTCGTCCGAGAGGTAGTCGTCCCCGAACGCCGGCATCTCCGAGAAGCGCGCATTGTCTTCGTCCTCGGTGTTACGCACGCCATGACGGATGGTGAAGGCGATATCCTCCACGTTGCCGCCCCAGAGCCAGTCGTTGTCAAGCAGGTTCGGGTAGCCTTCGGCCCCCGACGCACCCGACCCGTGGCACTGCGAGCAGTAGGTCGCGAAGGTCGCGCGGCCCGACTGGATCGCATAGTTGTAGACGTCCGGGTTGTCGGCCAGCGTGGCCAGGTCAGCCGAAGCGAGTTCCGCCTCGACCCCACCGTTCATCGCCTGGTAGCGCTCGATCTCGGTCTGCACGTCGGCCCGGGTCGAGAAGCCCAGGACGCCGGGCGTCGCGCCTTTCAGCAGCGGCCAGGCCGGGTAAGCGATCGAATAGCCGACCCCCCAGACAATGCACGCATAGAATACCCAGACCCACCAGCGCGGCAGAGGATTGTTGAATTCCTGGATGCCGTCCCACTCGTGGCCAGTGGTTTGCACCTTGTTTTTATCGTCTTTGCTCAAAGCCGGTCCTCCTCTATTGAGCGCCGGGGAGATCCCCGTCACCGGCAGGTTTGTCTTCGTGGCGGAAGGGGATGTTGGCCGTGTCCTTGTGGATCCGGTTGCTGCCTGGGCGAAACGCCCAGACAACCACACCGACAAAGAACACGAACATGGCCAGCAGCACCCAGCTGTCCGCGAAAGCGCGGAAGATTGAATAGGTGTCCTGACCTTCCATCAGCCCACTCCCTTAACGGCTCGCGACGGGTTCGAAGGTCGAAAAGTCGACCATCGTGCCGAGCACCTGCAGATACGCGATCAGCGCATCCATTTCGGTGACTTCGGCTTGCCCGTCAAAGTTGCGAGTCTGCGCGCCCGGATAGCGTTCGAGCAGGGCATCGGCGTCAGCGTCCTCATAGACGTTGCCGTCGGGATCGACCTGCGACCAGAAGTCGGCCACGGCCAGTTCCATTTGCTCATCGCTGTAGGGCACGCCCACGAACCGGTTGGTGGCCATGTTGTCCTCGATGTAGGTGCTCTCGGGCGAGATCACCTTGTTCATCAGGAACGAGTACTTCGGCATCACCGATTCAGGCACCACGGACTGCGGGTTCATCATGTGGTCGACGTGCCACTCGTCCGAGTAGCGCCCCCCCACGCGGGCGAGGTCGGGCCCCGTCCGCTTCGAACCCCACTGGAACGGGTGGTCGTACATCGACTCCGCCGCCAGCGAGTAGTGCCCATAGCGCTCCACCTCGTCGCGCATCGGCCGGATCATCTGCGAGTGGCAGACATAGCAGCCCTCGCGGATGTAGATATTCCGGCCCGCGAGTTCGAGCGGCGAGTAGGGACGAACCCCCTCCACCTTCTCGATGGTGTTCTCGAGGTAGAACAACGGTGCGATTTCGACGATGCCGCCGATGGTCACAACCAGGAGCGAGAAGATCAACAGAAGCGTCGCGTTCTTCTCAAGGATGACGTGTTTGTCAATAAGTGCCATCTGTCCGGCCCTCCTTATTCAGCCGGCGCCGCGGCGGAGGCGGTCCGCGCGAGCGGGGCCTTCTTCACGGTCATCCAGAGGTTGTAGGCCATGATCAGCGCGCCGGTGAGGTACAGGATACCGCCGGTGCCGCGCACCACGTACATCGGGAACTTGGCCGCCACGGTATCGGCGAACGAGTTCACGAGGAAGCCTTGCGCATCGATCTCACGCCACATCAGGCCTTCCATGATCCCGGTGACCCACATCGACGCGGCGTAGAAGATGATGCCGATCGTCGCGAGCCAGAAGTGCCAGGAAACCAGACGGTTCGAGTAGATCCCCGCCTTGTTCCACAGGCGCGGGAACAGGAAGTAAAGCGCACCGAAGGTGATCATGCCGTTCCAGCCGAGCGCCCCCGAGTGCACGTGACCGATCGTCCAGTCGGTGTAGTGCGACAGCGAGTTCACCGCCTTGATCGACATCATCGGGCCTTCGAAGGTGGACATGCCGTAGAAGCCAACCGAGACCACCATCATGCGGATAATCGGATCGGTGCGCAGCTTGTCCCAGGCGCCCGAGAGCGTCATCAGGCCGTTGATCATGCCACCCCAGGACGGCATCCACAGGATGATCGAGAACACCATGCCCAGCGTGCCGGCCCAGTCGGGCAGCGCGGTGTAGTGCAGGTGGTGCGGACCGGCCCAGATGTACAGGAAGATCAGAGCCCAGAAGTGGATGATCGACAGCTTGTACGAGAACACCGGGCGCTCGGCCTGTTTCGGCACGAAGTAGTACATCATGCCCAGGAAGCCCGAGGTCAGGAAGAAGCCCACGGCGTTGTGGCCATACCACCACTGCGTCATGGCGTCCTGCACACCGGAGAACACCTGCACCGACTTGGAGCCGAACAGCGACACCGGGACCGACAGGTTGTTGACCACGTGCAGCATGGCGATCGTGACGATGAACGACAGATAGAACCAGTTCGCCACGTAGATGTGGGGCTCTTTGCGCTTCATCAGCGTGCCCATGTAGAGCAGCAGGTAGCCGACCCAGACGATGGTGAGCCACCAGTCGGTGTACCATTCGAACTCGGCGTATTCTTTCGACTGCGTCGCGCCGAGCACGTAGCCGGTCGCGGCCAGCAGGATGGTGATCTGGTAGCCCCAGAACACGAACCAGGCCAGCGAGTCATTCCAGAGCCGCGCGCCGGTGGTGCGCTGAACCACATACATCGACGTGGTCACGAGGCCGGTGCCGCCGAACGCGAAGATCACCGCGCTGGTGTGCAACGGACGCAGGCGGCCGAAGTTCATCATGCCCTGCGCCCATTCATAGTTGAGGTTCGGGAAGGCCAGGAGGAAGGCGATCCAGGTTCCGACCGTGAACCCGATGACAGCCCAGAAGGCCGTCAGAATCACGCCAATCCGGACAGGCCCGTCCAGATATCCGGTTTTCGGCGCCTTTTCGCCACCCATACCCCGCAGGGTGTAGATGAACGCGACAGCGGCGCTCACAAGCCCGGTCAGCGCGGCAAACAGATAGGCCAGGTCCCGAGCTTCGCTAGAAAGGTACAGCATCAGCACGGCGATCAGGCCGAGCAGCACCAGTTTGAGGTAGTCCCACATTTCACGTCCCTTCGTCTTTTTCAGTCGCCCCCAAATTGTGGATACACCACACCTGTGGGGACAATTGTCGACTTTCGTGGGTTTGGACACTAACCACTGCCCCCGCTTTGATCCATGTCAATTTGCGCCCCCCACCGCGCCCTCTCGCCGCACCCCCCTTGAACAGCCGGCGCCGCGGGTACCATGCCGCGCCGCCCTGCGCCCCATGGAATCTTGACCCATGTCAAGGAAACGCCCGGGGCGCAGGTGCAGGTTGTTTGCGCGCGTGTGGCCGATTTCGCGCCACGCCAATCAGGAAAGGGCAAACCATGGCCTTCAGGACGATTACGACGATCCTGACCGACCCGGAGATCAACGCCGCTTCGATGGCGACGGCGATGGAGCTGGCCCGCCGCGAGGAGGCCCATCTCGACGTGCTCTGCCTCGGCATCGACCGGACTCAGCCCGGCTTCTACTACGCCGGCGCCAACGCCATGATCGTTCAGGACAATCTGACCCAGGCCCGCGAGGATTCGGTGCAGCTGGAAGAGCATGCCCGAGACCTGTTGAGGGGCGGGCCCTACCCCTGGGCCGCCACGGCAATCTCTGCGCAGATGGTCGCGCTGAACGGGCTCGTCGCCCACCGCACCCGGTTTTCCGACCTCGTGGTGCTGCCACGCCCCTATGGCGAGGGCCGGGGCCACGATTGCGAGGCGATCACCGAGGCCGCGATGTTCGAGGGCGACGTGCCGGTGCTGATCCAGCCCGACAACACCACCTTCCCCGAGGAAATCAACACGGTGATGGTGGCCTGGAACGAAAGCACCGAGGCGCTGCGCGCGATTCGCGCCGCCCTGCCGTTCCTCAAGCAGGCCGATAACGTGAATATCGCCATCGTCGATCCGCCGCAGCACGGGCCGGAGCGGTCCGACCCCGGCGGTTCGCTCAGCCAGATGCTGGCGCGCCACGGCGTGCGGCCGGAAGTGTCTGTTTTGTCAAAGACTTTGCCGCGGGTCTGCGATGTCTTAATCCGCCACGCCGGCGATATCGGCGCCGATCTTATCGTCATGGGCGCCTACAGCCACTCGCGCTTCCGCGAATCGATTCTCGGGGGCGCCACGCGCAATATGCTCGAACTGGCCGAGGTGCCGGTGCTGATGGCGCATTGAAGAGGGTCGTTTCTCCCTGAAGGACTGGCCGGGGCCGCGTGCTCCGGCCTTTTTTCGCGCCGTCACCCAGGTCTGGCGCGGCCGGGCCGAATCAGGCGCAACTCACTACGGCCGGCCGATCAGCTCGGCCCGATCACCCGGCAGCTCGACGAGCGCGATTCAAGGCGGCGGCAGGCCAGCTCGGCGCCTTCCTCGGTGAGGCCGACGAAATTCGCATCAAACCCCTGCGGGCTGCGCGCGACCTTGCGCAGCGCTTCGCCGAGCGTGGCCATTTCCACCAGCGCGGTCTTGAGCAGCACCCGTTCCGCCTCGTACTGGCTGGCGTAGCGGCCCACGTTGATGCCCCAGTGCCGCCCGCCGGAGGTAGACAGCCGGGTGACGATTTCGCGGGCCACCGGCTCGGCCGGCTCGTCGCGTTCGACCGAGGCAAGGATGATCCCGGCCGGGCGCGGCGGCGGTGCCGGGGCGGTCTGCGGCGCACCGGCCGAGGCGACGACCACCTCTTCCGGGGCCTCCGGCGCGGGCGCGGCCTCGGCCACGACAACAGGCTCTGGCGCGACGATCGGCTCGGGGGCGGCCTCCGGTGCGGCGGCCGCCGCCACCAGATCTTCCACCACGTCTTCGATCACCGCCTCGACGCTTTCACCCAACGCGATCAGAACCTCCTCGGACGGCGCTTCGGCCATGTCCGGGCGTGGCATGGGGCGAATCGAGCGGGTCGGCGCGCCAACCAGTCGAATCGTCTTGCCGGCGCCGGTGCCGGTCTCGGGTTCGGACCCACCGCCGGCCCCGCCGCCTGGCCCCTGGTAGCCCGGACGCCCCGGCGGGCGCATCGCCACCCGCGTCGGCACCTGGCGAAAGCCCATGTCGAGAAGTTCCGCCACGCGCTGGTTGCGCGACGCGGTCGACTGGCCGCCGAACACGGTGGCGATAACGCGCTTGCCGTCGCGCTCGGCCGAAGCGACGAGGTTGAAGCCCGCGGCGCGGGTGTAGCCGGTCTTGATCCCGTCGGCGCCGCGATAGGAGCCGAGGAAGCGGCGGTTGGTATTGGCCACCTCGCGCCCGCCCACGTCGGCCGAGAGGCGCGAGAACAGGTTGTAATAGTCGGGGTAGTCGAAAAACACGTGGCGGCCGAGAAGGGTCATGTCATGCGCGGTCGACATGTGCCCCGCCTCGGTCAGCCCGTTGGCATTCTTGAAATGGGTGCGGGTCATGCCCAGCGCCTGCGCGGTGCGGTTCATCCGCCGCGCAAAGGCGGCCTCCGAGCCCTCGATCGCCTCGCCGATCGCAGTGGCGGCATCGTTGGCCGATTTCACCGCCGCGGCGCGGATCAGGTAGCGCAGGGCAATCTTCTGGCCCACCCGCATGCCCAGTTTCGATGGCGGCTCGTTGGCGGCGTTGGCCGAGATCGTCACCATCGTATCGAGGCTGATCTCACCATGCTCGATCGCCTCGAAGGCAATGTAGAGCGTCATCATCTTGGTCAGCGAAGCGGGGTGAAGCTGGGTATCGGCGTTGCGCGCGTGGAGCACCTTGCCGGTGCGCATATCCATCACCATCGCCGCGTAGGGCGCGGCCACGGCACTCGTTGCGATGACGAACATCGCAATCAGAATAGAAAGAATGCGGGCAAACTGCCCTGGACGCGGTTTCACGTCATCACCTGTCTCTGCCTCGTTCGCCGGATCTTATGCCCGACTGATTTGCACCGAGGGTAACAGAAGGGGGGCCTACCGAAAATACCCCAATTTCAATAACTTTCATTGGTGTGTTGATGCGCCGCAGGCAGATCTTGGGCAAAACGCCTGCACCACCACAAGATGCTTGAATGTGGCAGCAATATGGCGGGCCGCGCCCGGATCAGCCGATACGGTCGACCAGCGCTTCGAGCGCACCGAGATCGGCGATCTGGGCAAAGCGCGCGTATTCCAGCGGCGGTTCGGCGTGCTCATACCCCCAGGTCAGCGGATGCGGCACATGCACGCCCCATGCCCCCGCCTCGAGCGCCGGGATCACGTCGGACCTCAGCGAATTGCCGACCATCAGCGCCGCGTCCGCCCCGGTGCCATGGCGCGCGAAAGCCGAGCTGTAGGTGGCGCGGGACTTGTCCGAGACGATCTCGACCGCGTCGAACAGATCGCCCAGCCCCGATTGCGCCAGTTTGCGCTCCTGGTCGAGTAGATCGCCCTTGGTGATCAGTACCAGCCGGTAGCGCCCGGCCAGCACCTCCACCGCCTCACGCGCACCCGCCAGCAGGTGGATCGGGTGCGCCAGCATCTCCTGCCCCGCCTCGATGATCTCGCGGATCACCTGCGCCGGCACCCGCTCGCCGGTGACCTCGATCGCGGTCTCGATCATCGACAGCATGAAGCCCTTGATACCGAAGCCGTAGTGCCCAAGGTTGCGCCGCTCCGCCGCCTCGAGCCGCGCGGCCAGGTGATCGGGCGCGGCATGGTCGGCCAGCAGCGTGGCCAGGCGCTCCTGCGTGATGCGAAAGAACGCCTCGTTCTGCCACAGCGTGTCATCCGCATCGAAGCCGATCGCAGTGAGCCGCATCGCGCCTGCCCTCCCTTTCATTTCCTTTTCAACCGGGCCTTTTTCGCGCCGCGGTTTGTCGCTATATACTGCGGCCTGAATACGTCTGAACAGAGCAGCCACGAGGTCCGCGTGTCGATTGACCCGATCATACCCTTTCTGATGTCCGATGAGCGGGACGATCCCGGCGTCGTTCTGCAGACGCGGACGAAGACGAAAAAGCCGCCGATGTACAAGGTGCTGCTGCTCAATGACGACTTCACGCCGATGGAATTCGTGGTGATGGTGCTGGAGCGGTTCTTCGGCCTGAACCATGCCCAGGCGTTCGAGCTGATGCTCACAGTGCATAAGAAGGGGCTCGCCGTGGTCGGCGTATTTTCCTACGAGGTTGCCGAAACCAAGGTGGCACAGGTGATGGAAGCCGCCCGCCAACAGCAGCACCCGCTACAATGCACGATGGAGAAGGAATAGGCCCCGGCCGTCCTCGCCATGACCGTATCCCGCCTCACCCTCGCGCTTTCCGACAACGTGCTCTCGCTGCCCGAGGGGCGCGTGGCCGTGTTTGGCCCGCCCTCCGGGTTCGACCTCTCCGCCCTGCCCCGCGAGCGGGTGGCGGTGATCACCCGGTTCTTTCCCGATGCGCAAAGCTGGAGCCGCGCCGGATACGAGGTGGCGCAAACCGCCGAGGGCGATTTCGCCGCCGCGCTGGTGGTACTGCCCCGCGCCAAGGACGCGGCCCGCGCGCTGATCGCCGAGGCCAGCGCCGCCGCGCCGCTGGTGATCGTCGACGGGCAAAGGCACGACGGCGTCGAGTCGATCCTGAAGGCGGTGAAAATCCGCCGCGCGCCCGAGGGTGTGCTGTCGAAAGCGCATGGCAAACTGTTCTGGCTTTCGGGCGGCGATTTCGCCGACTGGGCCGCCACCGATACCGCGGCCAATGGCTTCATCACCCGTCCCGGCGTGTTTTCCGCCGATGGGCCCGACAAGGGATCGCTGGCGCTGGCCGGGGCCTTGCCACCTCTCAGGGGCCGGGTCGCCGATCTCGGCGCCGGCTGGGGCTTTCTCGCCCGCCAGATCCTCACCGCCGACGCCGTCACCCAGCTTGACCTGATCGAGGCCGATGCCGTCGCGCTCGATTGCGCCCGGCGCAACATCACCGATCCGCGCGCCACCTTCCACTGGGACGACGCCACCACCTTCGTGGTCAAGGCCTCCTATGACGTGGTGGTGTCAAACCCGCCGTTCCACACCGGGCGCGCCGGCGACCCGGGGCTCGGCCAGGCGTTCATCGCCGCCGCCGCGCGGATGCTCACACCGCAGGGTAGCCTCTGGATGGTCGCCAACCGCCACCTGCCCTACGAGGACGCGCTCGCCCGGGCCTTCATCCATGTCGAAGAGGCCGGCGGCACCCCCGGCTTCAAGGTGATCCACGCCAGCCATCCGCGCCGCACCCCCCGTCCCGATCACGCCCGCCGTCCCGATCCCGCCCCCCGCCGCCATCGCACCCGGCGCTGAACCCGGCTAGGGTGGCGAAAGGACCAAGGAGAAACCCATGTCGTTTTCCATTTCCGGCAAGACCGCCATCGTCACCGGCGCCGCCAACGGCGTGGGCCTCGCCATCGCCCGCCACTTCGCCGAGCAGGGCGCCAACGTGGTCTGCGCCGACCGCGACGAGGCCAAGCTGATCGAAGAATTCGGCGCAAACCCCGAGAGCGAACACGGCAATGGCGACGACGCCGCCGAGGCCGAGGCGCGCAACATCCGCATCTTCGCCGGCGATCTGCGCAAGACGCTGACGATCAAGAACCTGATTTCGGCCACGATCGACGCCTTCGACCGGGTCGATATCCTCGTCAACGCCTCGCGTCAGGTGATGGCCTCCGACCCGCTCGACATGTCGGACAAGACCGTCGAGACGCTGATCGACCAGAACCTGATGACCGCGCTCCGGCTGTCCCAGGCGGTGGCGAAACGGATGATCAGGCAGGGCCAAGACCTGCCCGACGACAGCGACGAGGCGCTCGGCGCGATCATCAACCTGTCGTCGATCGCCGCCACCCGCACCCAGCCGGGCCTGATGGCGTTTTCGATCTCCGCCGCCGCACTGGAGCAGATGACTCGCGCCTTCGCCGTGGCGCTGGCGCCGCACCGGGTGCGGGTGAACGCGATCAGTTTCGGTTCGGTGATGAGCGCGAGCCTGAAGGAGGCGCTGAAGGAAAACGGCGACATGCGCGGGATGATTCTCGACGGCACGCCGCTCAGGCGGATCGCCGGCCCCGGCGAGGTGGCCGAAACGGCCCGCTTCCTCGCCTCCGACGGCGCTGGCTTCATGACCGGCCAGGTGCTCACCGTCGACGGCGGACGCACGCTCGTCGATGCGGTCGGCGCACCGGCGCACTGAGCGGTCGGCGCGCTACTCCGGATAGCGCGCCCGGCACGCCCCGATCGCCGCTTTCAGCCGCTCTGCCTCGCTGTCGAGCGCGGTCAGTTTGGCCTGCTCGGCGCGGCGATTGATCGGGCGTTTGTCATACATCGGCTCGCCATCGTCCTCGGTGCAGAGATAGACCGAGCCGCTGGGGCGCAGGCAATGATGCAGCCCGAAGCTGAACCGCGCCGGCACCAGTGCAAAGCCGCGCTGCAAGGCCTGCCGGGTGTCGCGGATATCCATCTCGACATTTCGCAGCTCGGCCCGGTACGGCGCCTCGCATTTCTGGCGCGGCGTGGTGGCGCAGGCAGCCAGAAGCAGCGGCAAGGCCAGGGCAACAACAGCAATCGAACGCATCGACTCTCTCCTTTGACAATGCGAGCTTAGCGCGGACCGGGTCCGGGCGAAAACACCCTTTCCCCCATCGGCCCTTTCTTGCTAGCCATCGCCAATGGCGGACGGGAGACAGAGATGACCAGGATGATGGACGACGAGAAGGCCCGCGCCGCGGCGTGGTTCCGCGAGCTGCGCGACGAGATCGTCGCCGCCTTCGAGGCGTTGGAAGACAGCCAGGCGAGTGGCCCCTTTGCCGGCCAGCCGGCGGGGCGGTTCGAGGTGACCGAGACCAGGCGCGCCTCCGACGATGGGTCCGACGCCGGCGGTGGGCTGATGAGCGTACTGCGCGGCGGGCGGGTGTTCGAGAAGGTCGGTGTGAACGTCTCGACCGTGCATGGCACGCTCGGCGCGGCGGCGCAAAAGAGCATGGCCGCGCGCGGCGTGCCCGGGATCGGGGCCGACCCGCGGTTCTGGGCCTCGGGAATCAGCCTGGTGGCGCATATGCAGAACCCGCACAGCCCGGCGGTGCATATGAACACGCGGATGTTCTGGACGCCGCAGGCCTGGTGGTTCGGCGGTGGCGCCGATCTCAACCCCTGCATCGAGTATGACGAAGATACGGCGCGCTTTCACGCCGCGCTGCGCGCCGCCTGCGACGCCCACGATCCGGGCTACTACGCGAAGTTCAAGGATTGGGCCGACGAGTATTTCTACATCCCGCACCGGGGCCGGGCGCGCGGCGTGGGCGGAATCTTCTACGACGATCTCAACACCGGCGACTGGGAGGCGGATTTTGCCTTCACCCAAGACGTGGGCCGCGCCTTCCTGCCCGCCTTCCTGCCGGTTACTGAGCGGCGGCGCGACACGGCCTGGAGCGAGGCCGACAAGGACGCCCAGCTTGTCCACCGCGGGCTCTATGCCGAGTACAACCTGGTCTATGACCGGGGCACCAAGTTTGGCCTTGCCACGGGGCATGACGCGAACGCGGTGCTGATGAGCCTGCCGCCGCTGGCGAAGTGGGTGTGATCTCGGCGCGCTGATGCGCGCCGACCCGGGCGAGGGGCGCTGCCCCTCGCGCTCCCCGAGGTATTTTTGCCAAGAAAAAGGGGTGGGCTATGTGCCCCGCACCGTGTCGATCATCAACTGCACGTTCTGCGGGTCGGCGTCGGGGGTGATGCCGTGGCCGAGGTTGAAGATATGCGGGCCGTTTTTGAACGCCGCGACCACCTTGCGCGTCGCGTCGACGAGCGCCTGGCCGCCGGTCACCATGTGTTTCGGGTCGAGGTTGCCTTGCACGCAGCCATCCACCTGCACATTGGCGGCCGCCCATTCCGGCGAAACCGAATTGTCGATCGCCACGCAATCGGCGCCCGTGGCCTTGGCGAAGCCGATGTAGCCCTCGCCGGCCTCGCGCGGGAAAGCGATCACCGGCACGCCGGGGTGGCGGGCCTTGAGTTCGGAGATGATGCGCTTCGCGGGCTCCAGCGCGTATTTTTGGAAGTCATCCCCTTTGAGCGAGCCGGCCCAGCTGTCGAACAGCTTCACCACCTCGGCCCCCGCCTCGATCTGCACTGACAGGTAGTCGATCGTCGCCTCGGTGATCCGGTTGAGCAACGCTTCGAACAGCGCCCGGTTTTCGGCCTTGAGCGCATGGGCCGGGCCCTGGTCGGGGGTGCCGCGCCCGGCGATCATGTAGGTCGCCACCGTCCACGGCGCGCCGGCAAAGCCGATCAGCGCCGTCTCGTCCGGCAATTCCCGCGCGAGCAGGCGCACCGTCTCGTAGACCGGCGCGAGGTGATCATGGATATCGGACGCGGGCTTCAGCTTGTCGAAATCGGCCTGCGCCGTGATCGTCGACAGCCGCGGCCCCTCGCCGGTGACAAACCACAGGTCCGCCCCCAGCGCCTGCGGCACCAGCAGGATGTCGGCGAACAGGATCGCCGCGTCGAAGCCGTAGCGGCGGATCGGTTGAAGCGTGACTTCGGCGGCAAGCTCCGGGTTGTAGCACAGCGACAGGAAGTCGCCCGCCTGCGCCCGCGTGGCGCGGTATTCCGGCAGGTAGCGCCCGGCCTGGCGCATCATCCAGATCGGCGGCACGGGCAGGGTTTCGCCGGCAAGGGCGCGCAGCAGCAGCTTGGTCATCACTCGATCCTTTTCATTGTCCGCGTTGGTTCCCAAGAGCGCGTCCTCTTGTCAAGCGAAGGGGCGTTGTCAGGCCGATTTGCCGCGTTTAAAGGGGGAGGCATGACACTGACGCTCCCCTCCCCCGCCCAACCACTCAAAATCGGCACCCGTGGCTCGCCGCTGGCCCTTGCCCAGGCCCATGAGACCCGCGCCCGCCTGATGGCCGCCTTCGACCTGCCCGAGGCGGCGTTCGAGATCGTGGTGATCAAGACCACAGGCGACGACGCGGCGCTCATCGCCGCCGACCGGCCGCTGAAAGAGATCGGAAACAAGGGGCTGTTTACCAAGGAGATCGAGGAGCAGCTGCTTGCCGGCGGAATCGACATCGCCGTGCATTCGATGAAAGACATGCCGGTAGCGCAGCCGGACGGGCTGCTGCTCGATTGCTACCTGCCGCGCGAGGATACCGCCGACGCCTTCGTGTCGCTCAAGTATTCCACCGTTGCCGAGCTGCCGCAGGGGGCCACCGTCGGCACCTCGTCGCTGCGCCGCAAGGCCCAGTTGCTCAACCGGCGGCCCGATCTCGACATCGTCGAATTTCGTGGCAACGTGCAGACTCGGCTGAAGAAGCTGGAGGGTGGCGTGGCCGAGGCGACCTTTCTTGCGCTCGCCGGGCTGAACCGGCTCAACATGGCCGAGGTGCCGCACAGCGCGATTTCGCCCGAAGAGATGCTGCCGGCGGTGGCCCAGGGCGCGATCGGCATCGAGCGGCGCGAAAACGACAGCGCCACCGCCGAGATGCTCGCCGCGATCCACCACGCGCAAACCGGCCAGCGGCTGGCCTGCGAGCGCGCCTTCCTCGCCGCCCTCGATGGCTCCTGCGAAACGCCGATTGCCGGGCTCGCCACGCTCGACGGCGCCAGCCTGCGCCTGCGTGGCGAGATCCTGCGCACCGATGGCTCGGAGGCGCTGGCCGACGACGTTACCGGGGCGATCGAGGACGGCCCCGAGATTGGCCGCGCGATGGCCGCGCGCCTGCTCGAGCGGGCCGGCGACGGCTTCTTCGACTGGAAGTAGCGCCCCCGGCCTACGCGTCCGGCAAGACCTTGCCGGGGTTCATGATCCCCTGCGAGTCCAGCGCCGCCTTGATCGCGCGCATCACGTCGAGCGCCACCGGGTCCTTGCGCCGCGCCATCGACGGCTTCTTCGACAGCCCGATGCCGTGCTCGGCCGAGAACGACCCGCCCAGCGCGCGCACCTCTTCCTCCACCGCTTCCATGATCGCGTCGAGATGGGCCGCGTCGTTGCGGCTGGGGTAGACCATGTAGTGGATGTTGCCATCGCCCAGATGCGCCACCGAGAGATCGTCGGCGTCGGGGTCGAGCGCGGGCAGCACCCCGGCCATCCGCTCGAAAAACACCGCGACCTTGTCGAGCGGCAGGGCGATATCGTTAGCCACGAACGGGCTGCGCGAAAAGCTCACCTCGGCGGCCGCCTCGCGCGCCGCCCACATCTCGCGCCGCTGCGCCTCGGTGCGGGCAATCGCCGCGTCGAGCACCCGGCCCCCCTCCAGTTCGTCCGCCAGCACCTCTTCGAGATAGGCGACGATCGGCAGGCTGCCGTCGGGGCCCGGCGTGGCATCGCGCGGGGCAGTCGCGCCGATCTCGACCATCACCGCCACGTCGTGAAGCGCGCCCAGCGCCGGGCGGATCTCGGGGCGCACCCGCGCGAGCCCGTCCATGTAGGCGCGCGGCATGTATTCAAACGCCTCCACCGCGCCGCCGGTGGCCACCTGCAAGCGGTTCAGCAGCCCAAGCGCTTCGCTCAGCGAGGGCAGCGCGACCATCGCCGTGGCATAGGCCGCCGGGCGCGGCACGAGCTTCAGCACGGCGGCGGTGATCACCCCAAGCGTGCCCTCCGCGCCGATCAGAAGGTCGCGCAGATCGTAGCCCGAGTTGTCCTTGTGCAGCTCGGTCATCAGGTTCATCACCCGGCCGTCGGGCAGCACCGCCTCGAGCCCGAGCACCAGCGCGCGGGTATTGCCGTAGCGCAGCACGTTGGAGCCGCCCGCGTTGGTCGACATCACGCCGCCAATCGTCGCAGACCCCTTGGCGCCGAAGGTGAGCGGAAAGGCGAGGCCCTGCGCCCCGGCGGCGTCGTGGAGCCGTTCCAGCACCACCCCCGCCCCGACAATGGCAATCCGCGCCGGTGCCCGGATTTCGCGGATCTCGTTCAACCGTTCGAGCGAGAGGAGCGCCGCGCCGGGGGCGTGGGTGCCGCCCGACAGCCCGGTGTTGCCACCGATCGGCACCACCGGCGTTTGCGTCTCATGGGCCAGCCGCATCAGCGCCGAAACCTCGCCGGTATCGGCGGGCCGGACGACGCAAAGCGGCGCGGCGGCATATTTGCCCGACCAGTCGGTGGCATAGCGCGCGGTATCGTCGCCGGTGAGCAGATGCCCATCGCCCACGACCGCGCGCGCTTGTTCGATGAATGTCATGGCCCCGGCCCTCCTGCGCGAAAGCTAGGGGCAATCACGCCTGAGCGCCAGATCACACCGCCTGGCTGTGGCCCGACGCCGACATCTCGTAGGCGTCGAAATAGCGCGCGATAATCCGCGCCAGCGGGCGGGCATCATCAAGGATCGTCAGCACGCCGTCTTGCAGCAGCGTTGTGCCCGGCAGCACGTCATCCAGCCCATCGGCCATGGCGATGACCGTCTCGGGCGCAACCGCGTTCTCGGTCGCCACGGCGTTGAAATCCACCCGGAAATCGCACAGCAGAAGCTCGATGATCCGGCCGCGCACGTGATCGTCGCCGACGAAGGCGTGCCCTTTCGCGGTGGCCAGTTCGCCCTTGCGCACGCGCTCCTGATATTTCGAGGTCGAGGGCTCGTTCTGCGCGTAGCCTTGCGGGAAACGGCCGATCGACGAGGCGCCGACCGGGATCATCGAGGTCGATTTGTCCTCGGTATAGCCTTGGAAATTGCGGTGCATCGTGCCGTTGCGGTGGGCAATCGCGAGCCCGTCGTCGGGCTTGGCGAAATGGTCGATGCCGATTTCCTCGAACCCGTCGGCGACGAACAGATCGCGCGCGGTGTTGTAGAGCTCAAGGCGCGCTTCCGGCGTCGGCAATGCCTCGGTCGGGATCAGTTGCTGGCGCTTCGACATCCATGGCACGTGGGCATAGCCGAACAGCGCGATCCGGTCGGGGCCGAGGCTGGTGACCTTGTTCACCGAATCGGTGATCCGGGCGTCGGTCTGGTGCGGCAACCCGTAGAGCAGATCGACGTTGAGCGAGCGAATGCCCCGCTCGCGCAGCAGCGTAACCGCGTCGCGGGTCACTTCGTAACTCTGCGGACGGCCGATCACTTCCTGGATCATCGGGTCGAAATCCTGCACCCCGATCGAGGCGCGGTTCAGCCCTGCCGCCGCCAGCGCGTCGAGCCGGGCGCCGTCCACTTCGGTCGGGTCGATCTCGACCGAGAACTGCGCCCCCTCGGCCAGCGGCGCAACATCGAAGATCGCCCCGGCGAGATCGGCGATCATCTGCGGCTCAAGCAGCGTCGGCGTGCCGCCACCCCAGTGCAGATGCTCGATCTCGATGCCGTCGGCAAGGTGGCGCTGGACCAGCTTCAACTCTTTCTGAAGCGTTTTAACATAGGCCGCCACCGGCTCGGCCGTTTGCGTGCCCTGAGTGCGGCAGGCGCAAAACCAGCACAACCTGCGGCAGAACGGCACGTGCACGTAGAGCGACACGTGCGACCCGGCCGGAATCGCCTCCAGCCAATTGGCAACAGTGCCAGCCCAGTCGCCCGCTTTGAATTGCGGCGCGGTGGGATAGCTCGTATAGCGGGGCACTCGGGCGTCAAACAACCCGAGTTTGCGAAGTTGCGTGAGTGACTGCATTCGACTACGCTCTAGCGGAAAAGACGCGCGCGACTTTGATCAGGATCAAACCGGTTCCCGGCATGAAAATAAAAATGGATGTGGCCCTCGACGCAAAGGAGTGCTGGAACTGCCCGATCAAGCATCAGGCGGTCTGCGCACGTTGTGAACCCGATGAGCTCACCCAGCTGGAAGAGATCAAGTATTACCGCAACTACGAGGCCGGCCAGCCGGTCATCTGGGGCGGAGATCACATGGAATTCGTGGCCTCGGTGGTGACCGGCATCGCCAGCCTCAGCCAGACGATGGAAGATGGGCGCACGCAGATGGTGGGCCTTTTGCTGCCGTCCGATTTCATCGGCCGGCCGGGGCGCGACTCGGCGCCCTTCGATGTGGTGGCGGTTTCGGACCTCACGATTTGTTGTTTCCGCAAGAAACCGTTCGAAGAGCTGATGACCAGCACGCCGCATATCGGCCAGCGGCTCCTGGAAATGACCCTCGACGAGCTTGATTCGGCGCGCGAATGGATGTTGGTGCTGGGACGAAAGACCGCACGTGAGAAGATCGCGAGCCTGCTGGCGATCATCGCGCGACGCGATGCCGCACTGAAAAAACACGCTCCGAAAGACGGGATGAACTTCGATCTGCCGCTGACCCGCGAGGCGATGGCGGACTACCTGGGGTTGACCCTCGAGACCGTGAGCCGCCAGATCTCGGCGCTGCGCAAGGTTGGCATCATCGTGCTCGACGGCAAGCGCCGGGTGGTGATCCCCTCGCTCGAACTGCTGATCAACGAAACCGGCGACGATGTCGACGGCGGCATGATCGTCTGACCGGTTTTCCGGTCGCAATCCCGAACCGGAAAACCGGAGCCCACGTTTCCTGGGATAGCTCCAGGCTTTCTACATCGACGCCCCGTCTTCCACCGCCAGCTCAAACGCCGCTGCCATGAGCGCGCGGGTGTAATCCGTTTTCGGCGCATCGAAGATCTCGTCCGCCGGCCCCGCCTCGACGATATCGCCGGCCTTCATCACCAGCACCTGGTGGGCCAGCGCGCGCACCACCTTGAGGTCGTGGCTGATGAACAGGTAGGCCAGCCCGTGCTTGCGCTGGAGATCGCGCAGCAGCTGGACGATCTGCACCTGCACCGTCATGTCGAGCGCCGAGGTCGGCTCGTCGAGCACCACCAGGCTGGGGCGCAGGATCATCGCGCGGGCAATGGCGATGCGCTGGCGCTGACCGCCGGAAAACTCGTGCGGGTAGCGGTGCATGGTGGCGGGGTCGAGTCCCACCTCTTCCATGATCTCGGCGACCATGTCGTGCTTGGCCCGCCCCGGGTCCACCCCATGCACCGTGAGGCCCTCGGCAATGATCTCCTCGGCGGTCATGCGCGGGCTGAGGCTGCCGTAGGGATCCTGGAACACGATCTGCATATCGCGCCTGAGCCCGCGCAGGAGGCGGCGCTCTGACCCGATCGCCAGCCGCTTCCTGAGATAGCCGAAAAAGCCAAACACCGAGGTGGCGTAGATCGCCCGCGCCCGGCGGCCCCGGCTTTCGCGGCCAAACCCAATGGTGTCGGCGTCGCGGTTCCACAGGTGCAGGCGGTTGGCCTCGGCCGTCGCCTCGCTTAGCTCGTCGTCGGATCGCGCGGCACGCGAAATATCGCGCCCCAGCAGCACGATCCGCCCCTCCGAGCGGATCAGCCGGGTCATCGCCAGCGCCAGCGTGGTCTTGCCCGAGCCGCTTTCCCCGACGATCCCCACGGTCTCGCCTGCGCGCACGCTGAAGCTGGCGTCGTTCACCGCCTTGATATGGCCGACGACGCGGCGCAGCAGCCCGCGATGGATCGGGAACCAGATCCGCAGGCCGGTCGAGCTGGCGATTTCTTTCGCACCGCTTGGCACCGGATCGGGCCGCCCCGCCGCCTCGGCGCTCAGCAGCATCCGGGTGTAGGGATGGCGCGGGTTGGCGAAGATCTCGCTGGTGCGCCCGGCTTCGACGATCTCGCCACCCTGCATCACGCAGACCCGGTCAGCGAACTTGCGCACGATCCCGAGGTCATGGGTGATGAACAGTAGGCTCATGCCAATGTCGCGCTTCAACCCCGCCAGCAGGTCGAGGATCTGCGCCTGGATCGTCACGTCGAGCGCCGTGGTGGGCTCGTCGGCCACCAGCAGCTCGGGGCCGTTGGCGAGCGCCATGGCGATCATCACCCGCTGGCGCTGGCCGCCGGACAACTGGTGCGGATAGGCGCCCAGACGCTCTTCCGGGTCGGGAATGCCGACCTTGTCGAGCAGTTCGAGGATGCGCGCGCGCACCGCCTCACCCTTCAGCCCCTGGTGCAGCACGATGGATTCGGTGAGCTGCTTTTCGATCGTGTGCAGCGGGTTGAGCGAGGTCATCGGCTCCTGGAAGATGAAACTGATATCGTTGCCGCGCGCGCGCCGCAGCTCCGCCTCGCTCGCATTCAGCAGCTCGCGGCCGGCGTAGCGGATCGAGCCGGTGACGGTGGCGCTGTCGGGCAGCAGCGACACGGTCGACAGCGCGGTGACGGATTTGCCCGAGCCGCTCTCGCCCACCAGCGCCACGGTCTCGCCCTTGTCGATGTGAAAGCTCACGCCGCGCACCGCCGGGTGATCGCGCCCATCCTGGCGGAACGAGACGTTCAGGCCTTTGACCTCGAGCACCCTCATTGAAACGTCTTTCGCGGGTCGAAGGCATCGCGCACGCCCTCGAAGATGAACACCAGCAGCGAGAGCAGCACGGTGAAGGTGAAGAAGGCCGTAAACGCGAGCCAGGGCGCCTGCAGGTTCTGCTTGGCCTGGCGGGTCAGCTCGCCGAGCGAGGGCGACGAGGACGGCAAGCCGTAGCCGAGAAAATCGAGCGCGGCGAGCGTGCCGATCGTGCCGGTGATGATGAAGGGCAGCATGGTGAGGGTGGCCACCATCGCGTTGGGCAGCATGTGGTGAAACATGATCTTGCGGTTCGACACGCCCAGCGCCCGGGCCGCGCGCACGTATTCGAGGTTGCGCGCGCGCAGGAACTCGGCGCGCACCACACCCACCAGCGCCGGCCAGCCGAACAGCACGGTGACAAAGACCAGCAGCCAGAACGAGCGCCCGACGATCGCGAACAGGATGATGATCACGTAGAGCGAGGGGGTCGAACCCCAGATTTCGAGCAGGCGCTGAAACACGAGATCGATCCAGCCGCCGAAGTAGCCCTGGGTCGCGCCGGCGGCGATGCCGATCACGCTGGTCAGCACGGTGGCGATCAGGGTGAACAGCACCGACAGGCGGAAGCCGTAGATCACCCGCGCCAGTACGTCGCGCGCGGTATCGTCGGTGCCGAGCCAGTGGTCGCCGTCAGGTGCGGAGGGGGCCGCGCCGCCAATATCGTTGATCGTGTCGTAGCTGTAGGGGATCGGCGGCCAGAGGATCCAGCCTTTGGTGATCGTCTGCCCGTCGATCTCGCCATCTTCGGCGTCTGCGATCACCGCCTCGGGATCGTCGAAGCAGCCCGCCTGGCCCTGGGAGACGATCAGACATTGCACCTCGATATCGCCATAGACCGCCTCGGTGCGAAAATCGCCGCCAAAGGCCGTCTCGGGGTAGAACTTCAGGATCGGCGTGTAGAAGCCGCCGTCGTAGCGCACCAGGATCGGCTTGTCGTTGGCGATCACCTCGGCAAACAGGGTGAGGCCGAACATCACGCTGAAGAGGATCAGCGACCAGAAGGCGCGCCGGTTGCGCCGGAAATTGCGCCAGCGGCGCTGGTTGAGGGGGGAAAGCGCCATCATCCGTCCCTCCGCTCGAAGTCGATCCGCGGATCGACGAACACATACATCAGGTCCGACAGGATGCCGACGAGCAGCCCGACGAGGCCGAACACGAACAGCGTGCCGAAGATGATCGGGTAGTCGCGCGCGACAGCCGCCTCGAAGCCGAGCCGCCCCAGCCCGTCGAGCGAAAAGATCGTCTCGATGATCAGCGAGCCGCCGAAAAACACGCCGATGAACAGCGAGGGGAAGCCCGAGATCACGATCAGCATCGCGTTGCGGAAGACGTGGCCGTAGAGCACGCGGGATTCCGACAGGCCCTTGGCGCGGGCCGTAATCACGTATTGCTTCTTGATCTCGTCGAGAAACGAGTTTTTCGTCAGCAGCGTGAGCGTGGCGAAGCTGGCAATGGTCGAGGCCAGCACCGGCAGGGTGATGTGCCAGAAATAGTCGAGCACCTTGCCGACCAGGCTCATTTCGGCCCAGTTGTCGGAGGTCAGCCCCCTCAGCGGAAAGATCTGCCAGTAGCTGCCGCCGGCAAACAGCACGAGCAGCAGGATCGCGAACAGAAAACCGGGGATCGCGTAGGCGACGATGATCAGCGCCGAGCTGACGGTATCGAAGCGCGTGCCGTCGCGCACCGCCTTCTTGATGCCCAGCGGGATCGAGACGAAATAGGCGATCACCGTCGACCACAGCCCCAGCGTGATCGACACCGGCAGCTTCTCGGCCATCAGCTCGAACACTCCGATCGAGCGGAAATAGCTCTCGCCGAAATCGAGCCGCATGTAGCGGCCCATCATGATCAGGAACCGTTCCAGCGCGGGGATATCTTCCTTCACGCAGGCCGGATTCTTGATGTCGGGCGTGCCCTCGAAGCCCGGCTCGCAGACCATGCGGGCAAAACCCATTTCGATTTCAAGCTTGTCGAGAAAATCCTGCGGCAGCCCGCGCGCGCCGAGATATCTCTCGTCCGCGCCGCCACCGCCACTGGCCGCCGCCTCCTGGCCGCCGCCCGAGATCGCCTCGAACACGTCGCCCTCGCCCTCCATCTGGGCAATGATCTGCTCGATCGGCCCACCGGGCACGAACTGGGTCAGCGCGAAATTGATCACCATGATCCCGATCAGCGTCGGGATGATCAGCAATATCCGCCGAAGGATGTAGGCGCCCATGTCGCTCCTGTCTTGCCTGTGCCTGCGCCGCGCCTAGTGCAGCGTGCCGGACGCTTTCAGCGCCTCGTATTTGGCCTCGTCGAACCACCAGAAATCGAGATAGCCCAGATCGTAGGGCGGGATCGTCTCGGGGTGTTCGAACATGTCGAAATAGGCCACTGTGTAGACGTCCTTGTACCATTGCGGCGCGACGAAGCGCAGCGCGCGCATGGTGCGGTCAAGCGCCTTCATCGCCGCGATCATGTCGTCGCGGCTCTCGGCGTTCGAGGCCACCTTGATCAGCGCGTCCACTGCCGGATGCGCGATGCCCGCCGGGTTGAACAGGCTGAACTCGGCCTCGGCGGAGCCAAACTGCTGCTCCAGCCCCGAGCCCGCTTCGTAGCCGATCGACAGATGGTCGGTGAGGATGTCGTAGTCGAAGCTGCGCGAGCGCTCGATATATTGCGCGGTGTCGACCCGGTTCAGCGATGCCTCGACGCCGAGTGACTTGAGGTTCTCGACGAACGGCTGCACCACCCGGTCGAACGCCGGCGAGTATTCGAGAAACTCGACCTTCAGCGTCTCGCCGGCAGCGTTGCGCCGGATGCCGTCGTCGCCCACCTCCCAGCCGGCCTCGTCAAGCAGCGCCGAGGCGGCGCGCAGCTGGCCCCGGTCAAGCTGGCGCGCGCCAGAAACGGGCGGCATCACCGCCTCGTCGGTCAGCACGCCGGGCGGCAGGATATCGGCCAGCGGTTCCAGCACCGCCAGCTCCTCGGGGCTCGGAGCGCCCACGGCCTCGTTATAGGAATTGGTGGCGAAGCCGGTAATCCGGGCGTAGAGGCCGTAAAACAGCGTCTCGTTCGACCATTCGAAGTTAAACATCCGGGAAATCGCCTCGCGCACGCGGATATCCTGAAATTTTTCGCGCCGCAGGTTGAACACGAAGGCCTGGCCCGAGGCCTGCGCCCCATCCGCCAGCTCGGCCTTGATCACGGTGCCGTTGGCGACCGCGTCAAACCCGTAGCCGGTGGCCCACTGCTTCGAGCTGTTCTCTTCACGGAAGGTGTAGGTGCCGGCCTTGAAGCCCTCGAAGGCCGCATCGGCATCGGCAAAATACTCGATCCGGATCGTGCCGAAATTGCTGCGCCCCTTCATCAGCGCCAGGTCCGTGGCCCAGTAGTCGGGATTGCGGCGGTAGACGATGCGCTGGTTGGTCTCGTAGCTGTCGAGCACGTAGGGCCCGGTGCCGAGGATCGGCGTGTCGTTGCTCTCGTCGAGCCGGTAGGCGTTCGCCTCCATCCAGGCGCGCGACATCACCGGGGTGGAGCCGGCCTGTTCGATCCGGTCGCGCTTGGTGCTGTCGGGCAGGAAGGTGAACTTCACGTGCGCCTCATCCAGCGCCTCGACGCCCTCGACGATCCGCGCCACGCCTTCGCGGAACGACGGCAAGCCCTGCTCCATGAACAGCTCGTGGGTAAACACCACGTCGTCGGCCGTGACCTTGGTGCCGTCGGAAAACGCGGCTTCGGGGCGGATCGTGAAGATCACCCAGGATTGGTCCTCGGGGTATTCCAGGGTTTCGCAGATCAGGCAGTAAGAGGTGCCGATCTCGTCGGCGGTGCCACTCATCAACCGCTCGATCGGCACCGAGGCCAGCGCGCCGGGCACGCCCTTGCGCGAATAAGGGTTGAAGCTGTCGAAGGTGCCCGACTGCACGGCGATGGCGATCTCGCCACCCTTGGGGGCGTCTGGGTTGACGTAGTCGAGATGGGCGAAGTCGGGCCCGTATTTGGGCGCGCCGAAATAGGAGAAGGCATGTGCGGTGGTGGTGGCCTGCGCCAGCGCCGCCAGCGTGGTGACGAGCAACAGCGCCGCGGCCAGCGGCAGAAGCGTCATCAGCTCGCGCCCGGCGGGCAGGCTTCGGGCCTCGGCGCGGGCGCGCATGGTCTCGCGGTGCATGGATTGTCCTCCGTTGCGTCGGCCATCGGGCCGATTTCCGTCAGGAGCAAGCTAAAGCGCCGCATAGGGCGTATTCAAGGCGAGAATGCGTGATCGCCCAATCATCGCCCGGACTGCAACGGCAAACGGCCGCGCCGGGTGCCCGACGCGGCCGTCTATCTTTACCTGCTGCCCGGATCAGCCGCCGATGGTGGCGAGATAGGCGATCAGGTTGGCACGGTCTTCCGGCTTTTTCAGGCCGGCGAAGGTCATCTTGTTGCCCGGCGCATAGTCTTTCGGGCTGGTCACGTAGGCGTCGATCTGTTCCGGCGTCCATGTGCCGCCCTGAAGCGCGATCAGCGCGTCGGAGTAGCCAAACCCCGGCGCTTCGGCCATCGGCCGGTCGACCACGCCGAAGAGCGACGGACCGGTCGCGTTGGCGCCTTCCTCGAGCTTGTGGCAGGCCTTGCACTTGCCAAACGCCTTTTCGCCCTTGGCGACATCGGCGGCGGCATAGAGGTCGGCGAAGGTCATCTCGACTTCCGGCGCCGCGGCCTCTGCCTCGGCATCCGCCTCGGCGGCGACGATGTAGCCGCGCTCCATGGCGTGCTCCTCCTCGCCATGGGTGACTTGCACCACCCGGTAGAGCGAATGCGCCCCCCAGTTGGCAAAGAGAAGGATGAGAAGCGCGCCGGCAACGCTGGCGCCCAGCTTAATCAAGTTGGTTGTGTTGAACATGTCGCGGTCCGTAGGTTCCCTGAGTCAAACGCCTTCTATCCGCTTCCCTTGCCTCGTTTCAAGAGATATGAGCCGCGACCAAATGCCTGTGGCCCGCAAAAGCGGCGGGTGTGCTGACAAAACCGGCGAAAAGAGAGCGAATATCATGAGCCGCAAGATCGCTTTTCAGGGAGAACCCGGCGCCTATTCGCACCAGGCCTGCGTCGAGGCGCGGCCCGACATGGTGGCGATCCCCTGCCGCACCTTCGAAGAGGTGATCGCGACGGTGCGCGAGGGCGACGCCGACCAGGCGATGCTGCCGGTCGAAAACTCGACCTATGGCCGGGTCGCCGATATTCACCGGCTGTTGCCCGAAAGCGGGCTGCATATTCTCGACGAGGCGTTCGTGCGGGTGCGCATCAGCCTGCTCGGCCTGCCCGGCACCCGGCTCGAAGACATCACCGACGTGCGCGCCCATCTCGTACTGCTGCCGCAATCGGCCCGGTTCCTCAAATCCCATGGCATCGTCGGCCACGCCGCGGCCGACAGCGCCGGCGCGGCGGCGGAGCTGGCACAGCACAAGACCCCGGGCGAGGGCGTGCTGGCGTCGACGCTCGCGGCCGAGATCTACGGCCTCGACATCCTCGCGCGCGACATCGAGGACCACGGCCACAACACCACCCGGTTCGTGATCATGGGCCGTGAACTCGATCTCACCCGGCGCGGCAACGACGGCATGATGACCACCTTCGTGTTCGAAGTGCGCAACATCCCCGCCGCGCTCTACAAGGCGATGGGGGGCTTTGCCACCAACGGCGTGAACATGACCAAGCTGGAGAGCTACATGATCGACGGCTCGTTCACCGCCACGCGGTTCTACGCCGATATCGAGGGCCACCCCGACGATCCTTCGGTGCAGCTCGCGTTCGAAGAGCTCGATTATTTCACCAACAACCTGGATATTCTCGGCGTCTACCCGGCCGATCCGCGCCGCCACGCGCCGCTCTAGGATGCGCTGGCCGCTCAGCCGGCGGCGCGCACCCGCTCTTCGAGATCCGAGGCAAACTCGCCCACCCGCTTGCGGAACCGCTTGAGCACGGTCTGGCGCGCAAGCTTCATCGACTGGATCATCAGCCGCGCCGGGATCGTGCGCGGACGCGCGTCGAGCGCGAGGTTCATCCGCGTGCGCGTGCGCGACATCGCCACCAGCTCCACCACCAGCTCCATCTCGACACCGACCGAGTGGATATTGGCCCGCAGCCGCTCCGGCACCTCGAAATCGGCCAGTTCGATATTCGCCTTGCGTTCCTTGCCCCGGTATTCGAACCCGGCGCGCCAGGCCATGCCCGGTCCGGGCAACGTGAGGGTGTCGGTGCGCACAACCTCAGCGCCGCGGCGCATGGCCGCGCGCTCAAACCCGTCAAAATCGGAAAGCTGCGCGAACACCGCCTCGATCGGGGCGGAAATGTCTTCGCGGGTCGCCATTTTCATGTGTCTTGTCCCCGTGTCCTGCTGGCCGTCGCCTCGGGCGCGACTTTCGCCTCAATCAAGCCTGTCCGCAAGCCACATCTTCATCAGGAAATGGGCGATCGCCCCTTCGCGGGGGGGGCCGATCCGAGGGTGAACGCCGGCGAAAACCGCCAGTAACTCCTCGCGCGTGAGCCACAGCGCATCGTCCAGTTCGGCTGGGTCGAGGGTGATCGCCCGGCTCGTCGCCACGCCGATACAGCCGATCATCAGCGAGGCCGGAAACGGCCAGGGCTGGCTGGTGAGCATCCGCACCGCGCCGACCGAAACGCCGGTCTCTTCGGCCACTTCCCGGCGCACCGCCGCCGCCACCGTCTCGCCCGGTTCCATGAACCCCGCGAGCAGCGAATAGAACCCGTCCGGCCAGCCGGGCGAGCGGCCGACCAGCAGCCGGTTGCCATCGGTCACCAGCATGATCACCACCGGGTCGGTGCGCGGAAAATGCGCCGCGCCACAGGCCGGGCAATCGCGCCGCCAGCCGCCCTCTGCCGGGGCCGACGCCGCACCGCAGCGGGCACAAAAGCCGTGGCTGCGGTGCCATTCGAGGATGCCTTTCGCCGTCGCCGCGATCTCGGCGTCGCCGGGCGACAGCGCGCCGATCAGCGCGCGCAGATCGGCGAACCGCGCGTCGGCCGGCCAGCGATCGAGGCCGGGGCCGGGCTGGTCGTCGCCGGCGCGGCCCGGTCCGGCGTCCAGCGCCGCGCCGCTGTCGGGGTTCCACGCTGATACATCGGCGGCAAACAGCGGCCCGTCGCCCCGGTCGCCGAGAAAAACATACGCATCCGCATGGTCGGTGAGAAACGGATCGTCAGCCTGGCACCACGCCAGGCGCACCGCCACAGCGGCCGCGTCGTCACCGCCCGCGACCAGCGGCCGCCCGCGCCACAGCGCCAGCACCCGCGCCGCCGGATCGGCCAGCAGGGCCGCGCTCTGCGCCCGCCTGTCGGCCTGGCGGTCGAGCCCGTCGCCCGCGAGTGTCACCTGCTCTGCCGCTTTCATGCCGGCCTCCTGCCCTGCGGACCCCGGATAGGGGCGGGGGGCGGGGTTTGTCAAACACCGGTCCGGAGGCGCGGTCGGCCGCGCCCCTCTTGTTCGCGCTAAAGTTGTGCGTTATGAGGGAAGCAATGGGTAACAGGTGCGCAGACCGGTAACGATTTCAGGTTTTTAGCTCAACCGGGGAGACAACCCCGGGGGCATTGGGGAAAGGTGCTCGGGATGACACCTCCTGAACCGGGGACGACCAGTGGCCAGGCGCCACGGATCGCCCTTCGGATCCTGGCGACGACGGATGTGCACATGCATATCCTGCCGTTCGACTATGTCACCAGGCTACCCTCGGTGACGATGGGGCTGGCGCGGACCGCGTCGCTGATCCGCGCCGCGCGCGCCGAGGCGGCCAATACGCTGCTGTTCGACAATGGCGACTTCCTGCACGGCAACCCGATGGGCGATGCCATCGTCGCCGACATTCAACGCGGACAGCGCGAACCCAGGGGACATCACCCGATCATCGCCGCGATGCGCGCGGTCGGGGTCGACGCGATCACCTTGGGCAACCATGACTTCGATCACGGCGTCGAGTTCCTGTCGCAGGTGCTCGCAACTGCGCCGTTCCCGGTGGTGGTGTCGAACCTGTCGCTGCGCCCCGAGACGGACGCCGACGGCCCGCGCCCGGCGCCCTCGGCCCAGCCATTCACGATCCTTGAGCGCGACCTGGTCGACGACGCCGGCGCGCCGCATCGGCTGCGGATCGGCCTGCTTGGCTTCCTGCCACCCGGCTCGATCACCGGGCTGCGCGGTGGGCCGTTTCGCCCCGAGACCCGCGACATCGTCGAGACCGCACGCATCATGGTGCCGCAGCTGCGCGCGCTTGGGGCCGACCTGGTGGTGGTGCTCGCGCATTCCGGGATCGGCGCCGACAGCCACACGCCGGGCATGGAAAACGCCGTGGTGCCGCTGGCCGAGGTGCCGGGGATCGACGCTATCGTCGCCGGCCATGCGCACCAGGTGTTTCCCGATCCGGCCCCGGCCTGGCCCGCCGCCGTCGACCCGGCCCGCGGCACGGTGCATGGCACGCCGGTGGTGATCCCCGGCTTCTGGGGCTCGCATCTCGGTGTGATCGACCTGGCCTTGAAACCCGGCACCAGGGGCGGCTGGGCGGTGGCGGGCGCGCAGGTCGAGGTGCGGCCGATCACGGCGCTCGACCCGGCCACTGGCGCGCTGCGCGCCACGGTCGTGCCCGACCGGCGGATTCTCAGGATGCTCGACCGGCTGCACGCAACCTTCGTCACCCATTCGGACGACAGGCTGGGCGAAACCCGGCGCCGCCTGCACAGCTATTTCGCCGCCGTCGCGCCCTCGCCCGCGATCGACGTGGTGCATCGCGCCCAGGCCTGGTGGACGGCGCGGGCCGTCGCCGGCACCGCGCTTGCGGCGCTGCCGCTGGTCTCGTCTTCGGCCCCGTTCAAGACCGGCGGGCTGGCCGGGCCGGGCTATTACACCGACATTCCGCCGGGGCCGATCACCCGGCGCGCGCTGGCCGATCTCTACCTTTACCCCAACGATCTCTGCGGCTTGCGCCTGACCGGGGCCGAGCTGACCGACTGGCTCGAACGCGCCGCGAGCGTGTTCAACCGGATCGAGCCGGGCGGCGGCGACCAACTGCTGCTCGCGGCCGACACGCCGGTTTACAATTTCGAGACGGTGGCGGGTTGCGACTACACGATCGACCTGACCGTGACCGCGCGCTACAGCCCCGACGGCACGCTGCGCGACCCCGCCGCCGGCCGGATCCGCGATCTGAGCTACCAGGGCCAGCCGCTGGGGCGCGACGACGAACTCCTGCTGATCACCAACACGTTTCGCGCATCCGGCGGCGGCAAATACCCGCTGCCCGGCCCCGAGCGGATCGTGCTCGACGTGCCGACCGGCATCCGCGACATCATCGCCGACTATCTCGCCGCCTCGGGTCCGCACGACGCCGAGCCCTGGGCGCGCTGGCGCTTCGCCCCGGTGCCGGGGGCGGCGGCGTTGTTTCGTTCCGCCCCCGACGCCACCACCGACCCGGGCGCAATCGGCGCGGCCAAGATCGGCCCCGGCTCGATCGGCCCCGACGGGTTTCGCTGCTATCGGCTTGCGCTCTAAGGCGGGGTTTCCTATATGGCGTTTCGAGAGGTTGGCGCGGGCAAGCGCCTCGCCAACCCGGTCAGATCCGGAAGGAAGCAGCCGCAACGAGCCCCGCTTGGGTCGATGTCCAGCCTCTCACCTTGCCCCGCACCGAAGCGCCGGGGCGCTTATCCGTCCAGCACCTTCACCTCGGCCACCGCCGCGCGCGGCAGCGCGTCGCGCATCTCGCGGATCGTTTGCCCGGTTATGGGATGCACCCAATCGGGCGCCACATCCGCCGCTGGCACCAGCACGAAGGCGCGATCCTGCAAGCGCGGATGCGGCAGGATCAGCGTGTCCGGCGCTGCGCGCTTCTGCACCTCGGGCGCGAGCGCGATCCAGCGCGCCAGCGTTGCCCGGTCGGGCAGCACCCGGTCGCCCATCGCCACCAGGTCAAGATCGAGGGTGCGGTCGCTCCAGCGCGCGCCCCGGGTCCGGTCGAACCGCGCCTCGAGGCCGTGCAGATACGCCAGCAGCGCCACCGGCCCAAGCGCGGTCTCGACCAGAGCGGCGGCATTGACCACGTCGGCCCCCTGCCCACTCGGCACGAAGGCCGTGAGATAGCGGCGGCTAATCGCCACAACCCGCAATGGCCCCTCGTCGAGCGCCTCCAGCGCCTTTTCAACGGTTTCACGGGGTGTTCCATGCTGTGACGTTGCGTTACTGCCCAGGGCAATCAGCGCTTTTTCGCCCGGATTTGACCCCCTGCTAACTTGCGTCACACAAACATTTCCTTATGTTTCGCCCACTTTCGTCGGCAATGCTTTTTTGGATACCACTCACCACCCCGCCGGGCGACAAGGATTCGGAAGGAACAGACATGTTTTACAGAGACGAACGTCTCGCGCTGTTTATCGACGGCTCGAACTTGTACGCAGCGGCAAAATCGCTCGGGTTCGACATCGATTACAAACTCCTGCGCCAGGAGTTCATGCGCCGGGGCAAACTGCTGCGGGCATTCTATTACACCGCGCTGCTTGAGAACGACGATTATTCGCCGATCCGCCCGCTGGTCGACTGGCTGCATTACAACGGCTTCACCATGGTGACGAAACCGGCCAAGGAGTTCACCGACTCTACTGGCCGGCGCAAGATCAAGGGCAACATGGATATCGAGCTCACCGTCGACGCGATGGAAATCGCTCCCCATGTCGACCACATCGTGCTGTTCTCCGGCGACGGCGATTTCCGCCCGCTCGTCGAATCGTTGCAGCGTAAGGGTGTACGGGTCTCGGTCGTCTCGACGATCCGCAGCCAGCCACCGATGATCGCCGACGAGCTGCGCCGCCAGGCCGATAATTTCATCGAGCTGGACGAGCTGCGCGACGTGATCGGCCGCCCGCCGCGCGAGCCGCGCGAGGATCTGCGCACGGTGGACGTGGACGAAGATATCGACGCCTGATCCAGGCGCGCCACGACAGACGGCCCCGGCAGCCCCGCTCACGGCTGCCGGGGCTTTCTTTTTGCGCCGGTTTCTTTTCGCACCCACTCGTGAGCGGCATCCTCTGGACCTCGCCGCGCGAGCGCTTTAGGTCTTGGATGAACAGGAGAGACGCCATGACCAAGCCGCCCCTCAACCTTTATCTCGCCGCGCCACGCGGCTTCTGCGCCGGTGTCGACCGGGCGATCAAGATCGTCGAGATGGCGATCGAGAAATGGGGCGCGCCGATCTACGTGCGCCACGAGATCGTGCATAACAAATACGTCGTCGACAGCCTGCGCGAAAAGGGCGCCGTGTTTGTCGAGGAGTTGACCGAGGCGCCGACCGACCGGCCGGTGATCTTCTCGGCCCACGGCGTGCCAAAGTCGGTGCCCGCCGAGGCGTCGCGCCGCCAGATGATCTATGTCGACGCCACCTGCCCGCTGGTGAGCAAGGTCCATGTCGAGGCCGAGCGCCACCACGAAAACGGCTTGCAGATGGTGATGATCGGCCACGGCGGCCACCCCGAGACGATCGGCACGATGGGCCAGCTCCCCGAAGGCGAAGTGCTGCTGGTGGAAACCACCGAAGATGTCGCCACGCTGGAACCGCGAGACCCTGAGCGGCTCGCCTACATCACCCAGACCACGCTTTCGATCGACGATACCGCCGGCATCATCGAGGCGCTGCGCGCCCGCTTCCCGGCCATCACCGGTCCGCACAAGGAAGACATCTGCTACGCCACCACCAACCGCCAGGACGCGGTGAAGGCGATTGCCCCGAAGGTCGAGGCGCTCTTGGTGATCGGCGCGCCGAACTCGTCGAACTCGCGCCGCCTCGTGGAAGTGGCCCGCTCGGCGGGCTGCGGCTATGCCCAGCTGCTCGGCCGCGCCAGCGAGATCGACTGGCGCGCGCTCGAGGGCGTGGCTTCCGTCGCCGTCACCGCCGGGGCCTCGGCGCCGGAAGTGCTGGTCGACGAGGTGGTCGACGCCTTCCGCGAGCGCTTCGACGTGACGGTCGACACCATCGAAACGGCGCAGGAGCACGTCGAGTTCAAGGTGCCCCGCATCCTGCGCGAGCCCGCATGAGCGGCGACGACGAGACGATTGCCGTCTACGAGACGCGCTCGCGCGACTACGCGGCGCGCACCGGGCGCAAGGCCGAGCCGGGGCTGGCCGAGTTCGTCGCTGCGCTGCCCGAGGGCGGCCATCTGCTCGATCTCGGCTGTGGTCCCGGTGATTCTGCGCATCGGTTCCAAAAGGCGGGCTTCACCGTCGATGCCGTCGACGCCAGCCCGGCGATGGTGAGCCGCGCGCGCGAGTTGGGCGTGCCAGCCCGGCGCGCCACCTTCGACGAGGTCGAGGGGCAGGATCTCTACGACGGGATCTGGGCCAGCTATTCGCTGCTGCACGCCGCCCGCGCCGACATGCCCGCCACCCTCGCCCGCCTGCACCGCGCGCTCAAGCCCGGCGGGCGACTGCATATCGGCATGAAGCTCGGCACCGGCGAGCAGCGCGACAATCTCGGGCGGCTCTACGTCTACTACACCGAAGCGGAGTTGGTCGGGCTGCTGGAAGCGGCCGGGTTTACCCCGACGATCCGCCGTATCAGCCTCGATACCGGCTTCGACGGCACCGAATATGAAGGCATCTGGATGCACGCCAATGGTTGAGCTGATCGCTCATACCGATGGCGCCTGTTCCGGCAATCCCGGCCCCGGCGGCTGGGGGGTGCTGCTGGAAGCCAAGCAGGGCGGCGAGGTGCTCAGGGAACGCGCGCTCTCGGGCGGCGAGGCCGAGACCACCAACAACCGCATGGAGCTGATGGCCGCGATCCGCGCCCTGGAGGTGCTTGAACGCCCCTCCGCGATCACCATCATCACCGATTCCACCTACGTGAAAAACGGCGTCACCGGCTGGATCCACGGCTGGAAGCGCAATGGCTGGAAGACCTCGAACCGAAAGCCGGTGAAGAACGTCGACCTGTGGCAAAGGCTCGACGAGGCGCAACAGCGCCACGACGTGACCTGGAAGTGGATCAAGGGCCACGCCGGGCATGACGAAAACGAGCGCGCCGACGAGCTGGCGCGCGAAGGTATGGCCCCGTTCAAGCCCGCGAAGGGCTGATGCTCAGGCTTTCTTCATCGTCTTCAGCGAGATCCACAGAACCACGGCGACACCGATGATCGAGCCGGCAATGGCGGCCCAGGCCGAAGGCATGCGCAGCGCCCAGGGGATCAGCGCGCCGCCGATCAGCGCGCCCGCGATGCAGACGCCGAAATTGCGCGCTTTGCCGGTGCGAAAGGTGATGGCGTAGTTCACCAGGCAGCCGAACGCGAAGCCGATAACGAGTGAGATGAGGATGGTCATAGTCTCTCCCTGCGGTTTGGGTTGTGTCCCGTTCGCAAGGGTAGTGTGCGGCGAAATGCCGCAAACTCAAAGTGCGATGAAAACCCTGCCTTTGTCATGGCTTGGCCGGAGTCCACGGCGCAACCACCGCGAATCAGCCCAGGCTCACTTCACGTAGGTCTTCCACAGCCAGATCAGCAGCACAGCCCCCAGCACCGCACCGACGAAGCCGGCAGCGATGCCAGTGAGCACCAGCAGGAACCGCAGCACCAGCCCGCCGATCAGCGCGCCGAGGATGCCAACCGCAACGGTGGTCAGCATGTCCGCGTCAAGCTTCATCGCCCGTGTGGCAATGAAGCCGGCTGCGGCGCCGACGATGATAATAAACAGGAACTGCATGGACCCAATATGGGGATCACCCGGCCCGATTGCAAAAGCCTCAGGCGAAACGCGCCACCACGTAGTCGGCGATATCGGCCAGCATGTCGCGGATCGGGTCGTCGGGCAGACCGGCGAGCGCGTCCTTGGCCCGGGCGGTCCAGCCCAGCGCCGCGGCGCGGGTGGCTTCGAGGCTGCCGTGCTTCTCCATCAACCGCAGCGCCTCGTCGAGATCTCCGGCCTCCTGCTTGCCCTTCTCGATCGTACGAACCCAGAAGGCACGCTCATCGGCATCCGCCGCCGCGATCGCCTTGATCAGCGGCAGGGTGAGCTTGCGGTCGCGGAAATCATCGCCCTTGTTCTTGCCGATTCCCTCGCCGCCCCAGAAATCGAGCAGGTCATCGGCGATCTGGAAGGCAATGCCCATCGCATCGCCATAGTCGCGCAGGGCTTTTTCGGCATCGGCGCCGGCCCCCGAAATCACGCCTCCCACCTCGCAGGCGGCAGCAAACAGCGCCGCCGTCTTGCCGCGCACGACCTTGAGATAGGTGTCTTCGTCGGTCGCCAGGTTCTGCGCCGCGGTGAGCTGGAGCACTTCGCCCTCGGCGATCGTCGCCGCCGCGTCGGCGAGAATGCTGAGCACCCGCATCTCGCCGGTCTCGGTCATCAGCTGGAACGAGCGGGCAAACAGGTAGTCGCCCACCAGAACGGAAGATTTGTTGTCCCACAAGAGGTTGGCCGTCGGCCGGCCGCGCCGCTTCTCGGAGCCGTCGACCACGTCGTCATGCAACAGCGTAGCGGTATGGATGAACTCGACCGTGGCCGCGAGATGCACGTGGTAGGCGCCGGTGTAGCCCATCAGCCGGGCCGAGGCGAGCGTGAGCATCGGCCTGAGCCGCTTGCCTCCCGCCTCGATCAGATGCGCCGTCACCTCGGGGATGCGTGGCGCATGCTGCGAACTCATCCGCGCGCGAATCAGCGCGTTCACCGCCGCGAGATCCTCCGCGAGGTGATCGGCCAGCCTATCATGCGGCTGGTGCGCTATCTCGTCCCGCATCGTCACCGTTCCGTGTTCCCGTCATCCGCCCCTGCCCCTCGCCTTCCCGGTGCAAATCCGGTAACTCCCTGAGGATGCAAGAGCTTCTTCGCACCAATGACCCGACGATCATCGCCTTCGCCACAGCCCTTCTGGACGGCGAAGGTATAACGGCCTTTGCCATCGACGTCCATATGAGCACGCTGGAGGGATCAATAGGAATTTTACCTCGCCGTCTTATGGTCCATGGCGACGATCTTGCGCGCGCCCGACGGGTGCTCGTGGACAACGGCATCGAGGTGAAGGAGAGATGAGCATGGGTTTCGCCCGCGCCGATCTGACCGAGGACAAGTTCATGGGCGGGCAGCTGCTGCTCATGCAGCCGCGCGAGGGCTACCGTGCCGGGATCGACCCGGTGTTTCTTGCCGCCTCAATCGCCGCGCGCGAGGGCGAAAGCGTGCTCGACATGGGCTGTGGCGTGGGCGCGGCGGCGCTGTGTCTCGGCACCCGCGTGAAGGGGCTGACGTTCGTCGGCGTCGAGCGGCAGATGGCTTACGCCGATCTCGCCCGGATGAACGCCTTTGACAACGATATCGACATGGACGTGTTCACCGCCGACATCACCGATCTGCCCGCGGAGGTGAGGGAAGAAAGCTTCGACCACGTGATCATGAACCCGCCCTACCACCTGCGCGCGCGCTCCACCGCCTCGGCCGATCCGGGCCGCGCCGAAGCGCTGTTTGAGGATACGCCGCTCGCCGCCTGGATCGACGCCGCCACGCGCCGGCTCAAGCCGCGCGGCTACCTGACGATGATCCAGAAAGCCGAACGCCTGCCCGAGATCATCGACGCGATGGACGACCGGCTCGGCTCGGTTCTGGTCAAGCCGCTCAGCCCGCGCGAAGGGCGCGCCGCCGTGCTGGTGCTGGTGCAGGCGCGCAAGGGCGGACGCGGCGCGTTTCGCCTCGCCACGCCGCTCATCCTGCACGATGGTACCGAGCATGTGGGTGACAAGGAAAGCTACCGCCGCGAGGTCTCGGCGATCCTGCGCGAAGGCGCGCATCTGCCGCTCTGGTAAGCCGAAAATGGCCCGCCCCGGGTGCCGGTTCGGCACGCGCCGACCGCCACCGATTTCTGTGCAACGATTTCGTGACAAGACTCGAATTCTGTGTTGCACTGAATAGGTGAGGATAATCAGGCAACGATAAGGAGAACACCATGAGTGTTGACGCGCACATCACCGAACTTCGCAAGAAGCACGAAGCCCTGTCCGCGCAAGTCGAAAAGCTCCAGCAGACCCTGTCGAGTAACGACAGCGAGATCGCCAGCCTGAAGAAGGAAAAACTCCGCCTGAAGGAAGAGATTGAGCGCCTCGCGCACGGCTGAGGCCAAACCAAACCCAGATCAAGAGCGCGCGCGCGCCACCCTGCCCGCGCGCGCGGCGAGGGCGGCGCCGGCGGCGATCATCCCCGCCGCAATCAGGATCTCGCGCCGGGGTTCGGCGCGGGCGGCGAGGATCAGCGCCAGCGTTGAGAGCAGCGGCGCCGCGTAGGACGCGGTGCCGAGCAGCTGGATATCGCCGCGCTTCACGCCCAGGTCCCAGGTGTAGAACGCCAGCCCCACCGGGCCGAGGCCCAGCCCCACGACGGCGGCCCAGCCGGTGGCGGTGTCGGGCCAGGCGGTCTCCTCGAAGCCCAGGTGCGCGCCGGTCGACAGTGCTGCGGTGGCCAGGCAAAACACCGCGACCGAGGCCGTGGGTGTGGCTCCGAGCCGGCGCGACAGCACCGAGTAGCCCGACCAGGTGAGCGCGCAGAGCGCGGCAAAGCCGTAGCCCGCCAGCGTGCCCTCGGCCCCTGCCGTGAGGCCGCCCGCCAGGATCAGCGCCGCACCGGCGAAGGCGACGAGCGCGCCGATCACATGGCCGCGTCGCAGCCGCTCGCCCGGCAGCAGCCCGGAAAACAGCACGATCAACAGCGGCCAGAGATAGGCGATCAGCCCGGCTTCGGCCGGCGGCGCGAGTCTCAGTGCGGTGAAATAGAAGGCGTGGTAGCCAAACAGCCCGAGTGTGCCGAAGGCGTAGACCCGCCAACTCACCCGGGCGAGCTGCGCGAACCCACCGGTGAGTGCGAGCCACACCAGCCCGACCGCGCCACCGATCGCGAAGGTGATCGCATTGAGCTGGAACGGCGGTACCGGTTCGGTCTCGACCGTGAACAGCGCGAGCAGGCTCCACAGGAGCACGGCGGAAAATCCGGTGAGCGTGGCGGCCTGGCGTGTCATGGCGCGACTATAGACACGAAAAAACCGGCCCCGGAAAGCCGGTTTTCGCCAAAGTCGCGCACCCGTCAGGTCAGGTATTGCGCGCCGTTCACCGTCATCGTCGAGCCGGTGATGAAGCCGGCATCGTCGGCCGCGAGGAATACCACCGCGCGGGCGATCTCTTCGGGCTCGCCAAGCCGACCCACCGGGATCGTCGAAATGATCGCGTCACGCACCTTTTCCGGCACCGCCATCACCATCTCGGTGGCGATGTAGCCCGGCGCGATCACGTTCACGGTGATGCCGGCACGCGCGCCCTCCTGCGCCAGCGCCTTGGTGAAGCCGATATCGCCCGCTTTCGCCGCCGAATAGTTCACCTGGCCGAACTGGCCTTTCTGGCCGTTGATCGACGAAATATTTATGATCCGGCCAAACTTGCGCTCGCGCATCCCCGGCCAGAGCGGGTGGGTCATGTTGAAAACGCCCGACAGGTTGGTGTCCATCACCTCCTGCCACTGCTCGCGCGTCATCCTGTGGAACGGCGCGTCGCGGGTAATGCCGGCGTTGTTCACCAGCACGTCGACCGGGCCCAGCTCGGCTTCCACCTTGGCGATCCCCGCGGCGCAGGCGTCGTAATCGGCGACCGACCACTTGTAGCTGGCGATGCCGGTCTCGGCAGTGAACGCCGCCGCCGCTTCGTCGTTGCCGCCATAGGTCGCGGCCACGCTGTAGCCCGCCGCTTTCAATGCCTTGGAAATCGCCGCGCCAATGCCGCGCGTGCCCCCGGTAACCAGTGCAACCCGTGCCATGTGTTTCTCCCTGTCGCGATTCGTTTTAGTAACTCTGTTGCTGGGAAAAATAGCCAGACGCAATAATATTGCGCAAGGATTTTCTGCACCTGCATAATGCCGCGCAGCAAAAAGGGCGCCGAAGCGCCCTTTGCGATCCCGTATCCGGTCGGAAGCTTACGGCCGCTCGACGCACATCGCGACACCCATGCCGCCGCCGATGCACAGCGTAGCAAGGCCTTTCTTGGCGTCGCGCTTCTGCATCTCGAACAGCAGCGTGGTCAGCACCCGCGCGCCGGACGCGCCGATCGGGTGGCCGATGGCGATCGCGCCGCCGTTGACGTTGACGATCTCCGGATCCCAGCCCAGTTCCTTGGTGACAGCAAGCGCCTGGGCCGCGAAGGCCTCGTTGCTCTCGACCAAGTCGAGGTCGGCCACGGTCCAGCCAGCCTTGGCCAGCGCCTTGCGGCTCGCCGGGATCGGGCCGGTGCCCATGATCGACGGGTCCACCCCGGCGGTGGCCCAGGAGGCGAGGCGGGCCAGCGGGGTGAGCCCCCGGCGCACGGCTTCGTCCTCGGTCATCAGGATCAGCGCTGCGGCGCCGTCGTTGATGCCGGAAGCGTTGCCCGCCGTCACCGTGCCATCCTTGGCGAAAGCCGGGCGCAGCTTCTGCATCGATTCGAGGGTCGTGCCATGGCGGATATATTCGTCCTGATCGACGACGATATCGCCCCGCCGGCTTGTCACCGTGAACGGCACGATCTCGTCGGCGAAGCGCCCCGCCTTCTGCGCCGCTTCAGCCTTGTTCTGGCTGGCGAGCGCGAAGGCGTCCTGGTCTTCACGGGTGATCTGGTATTTCTCCGCCACGTTCTCGGCGGTCTGGCCCATATGGTAGCCGTTGAAGGCGTCCCACAGCCCGTCCTTGATCATCGTGTCGATGAACTTGGTGTCGCCCATCTTGTGGCCGGCCCGCAGGTGCGCGACGTGGGGGCTGAGGCTCATGTTTTCCTGGCCGCCCACCGCGACGATGCTGGCGTCGCCGAGCTGGATGTGCTGGGCGCCCAGCGCCACTGCGCGCAGGCCCGAGCCGCACACCTGGTTGATGCTCCAGGCCGCGCTCTCGATCGCCAGGCCGGCGTTGATATGCGCCTGGCGGGCCGGGTTCTGGCCCTGGCCACCGGTGAGCACCTGGCCGAGAATCGTCTCGTCCACCTCCGCCGCGTCGATCCCGGCGCGGGCAACGGCAGCCTGCAGAACGGCGGTGCCGAGGTCATGGGCGGGCGTGCTCGCAAAGGCCCCGTTGAAGCTGCCCACGGGTGTGCGCGCGGCAGAAACGATAACGACGTTGGTCATTGTATTCCTCTCCTGTCTTCCGGCGCTTTTGGCCGCTCCTCCCTGCCCCGACGGGGCTGGCGGGCGCACGCTCCGACAAGCCGAAACGGTAACCTCTGCGCCCCTGCCTCGCAAGCAAGTGGGGCCAAGGCTTATGCGGCGGCGCAGAACAAATCAAGCGACACGCGCGCGCGAGCGCTTGTCGCGCAAGATTGGAGAGGGGTAGACCGTCAGGCCCGGCGCCGCGCGCCTTGCGCGTCGCGCTCGGCCCACCACGGCCGTACCGTGGGGGCGCCGAAGCAATAGCCCTGGAGCAGATCGCAGCCCGCCGAGATCAGAAACTCGGCATCTTCCGCCGTCTCGACATGCTCGGCGACGACCAACATGTCGAAATGCGCACCGAGCGAGATCATTGCCTCGGCGATCACCTGGTTGTCTGGGCTGGTGGCGATATTGCGGATGAATTCACCGTCGATCTTGAGGATATCGAAGAAGAAATCCTTGAGATACTTGAAGGCGGTATAGCCGGCGCCGAAATCGTCGAGCGCGAACGACACGCCCTCGCGCTGCATCTCCGCCATGAACACCTGCACCAGTTCGGGCATGACGATGGCGGTGCGTTCGGTGATCTCGAGGATCAGCCGTTCGCCGACCGTCGGGTTGCGCTTGAGCCCGCCGCGCAGCGCCCGCCTCCAGTCGGGATAGCCGATCGAGCGCGCCGACATGTTGATCGCGAGCCGCAGCGACGGCTCCTGCTCCAGTGCGGCGATGCCCAGCCGCAGCGCCCAGGTATCGAGCTTGCGCCCGAGCTCCTGTGCCTCGACCACGCCGATGAAATCAGCCGCCGGGATGATTCGCCCGGTATGGTCGAGCACCCGGATCAGCCCTTCGTAAAACGCCGGCTTGCCCGGCGCGTCGGCGCGCATCACCGGTTGGTAGGCGAGCATGACCGAGCGCGTTTCCACCGCCCGGCGCACCATCTGGATGGTGTCGTGATCGCGCTTGGCGATCGCCATCGACAGCGGACTGGAAGGATCGACATCGGGATCGACCGGGTCGAGAGCATCTGGTTTGCGCATGGCCGCCTCATCCACCTCATCGCATCATCGCCACACTCTCGCCCAAACCCTCTAACAAGCCGTAAAACTCTGGATTTTCAGATAATTCTCGTCATTCTTGGGCCAAGAGGTGATCACGGGAGGCGCGGATGGGAGAGCGGTGCGGCTGGTGCGGAGACGATCCGCTCTACGTGGCCTACCACGACGAGGAATGGGGCGTGGCGGAATACGATGGCCGCGCGCTGTGGGAAAAGCTCATCCTCGACGGCTTTCAGGCCGGGCTTTCGTGGATCACCATCCTGCGTAAACGCCCGGCCTTCCGCGACGCCTTCGAAGGCTTCGATCCGGCGGTGATCGCCGGCTGGGGCGAGCCGGAGGTGGCGCGGCTGCTCGCCAACCCCGGCATCGTCCGCCACCGTGGCAAGATCGAGGCCACCATCGGCAATGCCCGCGCTTTTCTCGACCTCGGCGGGGCGGAGGCCTTCGCCGCGCAGATCTGGGGTTACGTCGATGGCGCGCCGCTGGTGAACCATTTCGCCACCCTGGCCGAGGTGCCCGCCTCCACGCCGCTGTCCGAACAGGTCTCGAAAGATTTGAAAAAGGCCGGGTTCCGCTTCGTCGGCCCCACCATCGTCTACGCCTGGATGCAGGCCTGCGGAGTGGTGAACGACCACGTGATCGGCTGCCCGGCGCGGCGGGTGTGAGGCTAGCCGCCGGGATCGAGCACCTTGAGCCAGGCGGCGATCGCGGCCACCTCCGGCTCGGTGAACTCGAACGCCGGCATGTCGTCAAACCCCTTCACCGCGCGTTTCACCCGCGAGACGCTGAGCCTGCGGATATCAACCCCATGGGCGCCTTCGCCCGAGCCGTTCTCGGTGTGGCAGACAACGCAGTTTTCCTCAAAAATCGCGCGCCCGACCGCGGCAGATTCATCGCCGGCAGCCAGGGCCGGCGTGGCGAGCAGGGAAAGGCAGACGAATGCACAGCGCATATGGCCGACATACCCACCCAGCGTGACGTTTTCACGACGCGGGCTCGGCGATCAGCGCCTCGATCACCGCTGTCGCGTCGCCGCCGGCCCAGTCGGCCCCGCCGATGAACCGCGCCACTTCATTTCCCGCCCGGTCGACCAGCATCGTCACCGGCGGTGCGATCACGCCCATCTCGGCCGAGAGCGCCCGGGCCGGATCGAGCAGCACCGGCAGGGCGTCGATCTCATACTGGGTGAGGAAGCGCGCGAGGCCGCCGGGGTGGTTGTAGCCAAACGCAATCGGCACCACCGCAAAATCTTCGCCGCCATAGGCCTTCTCCAGCGCGTTCAGCGCCGGCATCTCCTCGCGGCAGGGCACGCAGGACACCGACCAGAAATTGAGCAGCACCACCTTGCCCCGCCAATCGGCGAGGCTGTGCGTGCCACCGTCGCGGTCGGTGAAGCTGGCCGTGCCGACTGGCTTGGCCTCCGAATGCACCACGAGCCGCTTCATCTCGCCCAGCTTCAGTGCCTCCAGCGCGCCGGGGTCGGCGGCGAAGGCGGCGTTTGCACCGAACAGGAGGGCCGCGTATAGCAGGGCGGAACGGATCATTTCATTCTCCCGAGGGCCTGAGCCATGAGTGACAAACCGCAAGCCAACGCCATGTGGGGCGGGCGCTTTTCGTCAGGAGTCGACGCGATCATGGAGGCGATCAATGCCTCGATCGGGTTCGACAAGCGCCTCGCGGCCCAGGACATCGCCGGCTCGCGCGCCCATGCCGCGATGTTGGCGGCGCAGGGTATCATCACTGATAGCGATGCCGAGGCGATCCGGGAAGGGCTGCTCACCGTCTTGTCAGAAATCGAGGGCGGCAGCTTCGAATTTTCCACGGCACTCGAAGACATCCACATGAATGTCGAGGCGCGGCTGACCGCGCTGATCGGCGAGCCCGCCGGGCGGCTGCACACCGCGCGCTCGCGCAACGATCAGGTGGCGACCGATTTTCGCCTCTGGGTGCGCGACCAGTGCGATGCCGCGATCCCCGGGTTAGAGGCGCTGATCGGCGCGCTGTTGACCCAGGCCGAGGCCGGGGCCGACTGGGTGATGCCCGGCTTCACCCACCTGCAAACCGCCCAGCCGGTGACCTGGGGCCACCACATGATGGCCTATGTCGAGATGTTCGCGCGCGATATCGGCCGCTTTCGCGACGCCCGCGCGCGGATGAACGAAAGCCCCCTTGGCGCCGCCGCGCTGGCTGGCACCGGCTTCAACATCGACCGCACCATGACCGCCGCCGCACTTGGTTTTGACCGGCCGATGGCCAATTCGCTCGACGCCGTGTCGGACCGCGATTTCGCGCTCGAATTCCTCACCTCGGCCTCGATCTGCGCCATGCACCTCAGCCGCCTGTCGGAAGAGCTGGTGATCTGGTCCTCGGCGCAATTCCGCTTCGTCACCATGTCCGACAGCTTCTCGACCGGCTCCTCGATCATGCCGCAGAAGAAAAACCCCGACGCCGCCGAGCTGATCCGCGCCAAGATCGGCCGGGTGCTGGGCGCCACCGTCGCCCTGTTCACGGTGATGAAGGGCCTGCCGCTGGCCTATGCCAAGGACACGCAGGAAGACAAGGAGCAGGTGTTTGATGCCGCCGACACGCTGATGCTCTCGCTCGCGGCGATGACCGGCATGATCTCCGACCTTTCCGCCAACCCGGCCCATCTCGAAGCCGCCGCCGCCAGTGGCTTCTCCACCGCCACGGATCTTGCCGACTGGCTGGTGCGCGAGGCCGGGCTGCCGTTCCGCGAGGCCCACCATGTGACCGGCGCGCTGGTGGCGCTGGCCGAAGCGAAGGGCTGCGACCTCGCCGATCTTTCGCTCGCCGAGATGCAGAATGTGAACCCGGCGATCACCGCGGGCGTGTTCGACGTGCTCACGGTGCAGGCCTCGGTGGCCAGCCGGATGTCTTACGGCGGAACCGCACCGGCGCGGGTGCGCGAACAGATCGCGCGCTGGCGCGAGCGGCTGGGCTGATGTCGGGCCTGCGGATCACCTACCTCGCGCTCGCCGTGGTCGGCGCGGTCTGGCCGATGTGGCATTTCGTGGCCTATCTCTCGGGCGAGGGCGGCACGCCGCCCGGCATGATCGCGCTCTGGACAGCCAATCACGCGGTCACCGGCCTCGCGCTCGATCTCCTGATCACCGGCACCGCGCTCACGATCTGGATCGTCGCCGAAACGCTGGTGCGCCGCAACTGGCTCGCCCTCGCCGCCATCCCGGCGACCTTCCTCGTCGGCGTCTCGTTCGGCCTGCCGCTCTACCTCTTCCTGCGCACCCGCCCCGTCACCTGACGCGCACCCGCCCACCGGGGGTCCGGGGGGTGACCCCCCAGCTGCGGCGAAACCGAATTGCACAAGCCCGCCCCTGTGCTATGACGCCCCCCGACCCAACCCCGAGGCGGACCCATGGACCATTTCGACTACCGTGGCGGCATCCTGCATGCCGAAGAGGTGGCGATCCCCGAGATCGCGGCCCATGTCGGCACGCCGTTCTATGTCTACTCCGCCGCCACCCTGCGCCGGCATTACCAGGTGTTCGACGAGGCGCTGGCCGGCATGGATCACCTCGTCGCCTACGCGATGAAAGCCAATTCGAACCTCGCGGTGATCAAGCTCATGGCGGCGATGGGCGCGGGGATGGACGTGGTCTCGGGCGGCGAATACCTGCGCGCCAAGGCCGCTGGGGTGGCAGGTGACAAGATCGTTTTCTCCGGCGTCGGCAAGACCAAAGCCGAGATGCGCCTCGCGCTCGAAGGCGGTATCCGCCAGTTCAACGTCGAGAGCGAGCCGGAGATGATCGCGCTCTCCGAGGTGGCCAGCGCCATGGGCGTGACCGCCCCGATCACGATCCGGGTAAACCCCGACGTCGACGCCAAGACCCACGCCAAGATCGCCACCGGCAAGTCGGAAAACAAGTTCGGCATCCCGATCGCCAAGGCCCGCGCCGCCTATGCTCAGGCGGCAGCGCTGCCCGGCCTCGCCGTGGTGGGGATCGACGTGCATATCGGCTCGCAGCTCACCGACCTTGCCCCCTACCGCGCGGCCTACGAAAAGGTGGCGGAACTCACCAAGGTGCTGCGCGCGGATGGCCACGATATCCGCCGGCTCGATCTCGGCGGCGGCCTCGGCATCCCCTATGAGCGGTCCAACGCCGCGCCGCCGCTGCCGGTGGATTACGGCCAGGTGGTGCGCGAGACGGTGGGCGATCTCGGCTGCGAGATCGAGATCGAACCGGGCCGCCTGATCGCCGGCAACGCCGGCCTCATGGTCACCTCGGTGATCTACGTGAAGCAGGGCGAGGGCCGCAATTTCCTGATCCTCGATGCGGCGATGAACGATCTCGTGCGCCCGGCGATGTACGAGGCGCATCACGATATCATCCCCGTTGTCCAGCCCGCCCCCGGCGCGGAGCAGGCGCCCTACGATATCGTCGGCCCGGTGTGCGAATCGGGCGATACCTTCGCGCGCCAGCGCCAGCTGCCGGCCTGCGCCGGCGATGATCTGTTCGCCTTCCGCTCGGCCGGCGCTTACGGCGCGGTGATGTCGTCGGAATACAATTCGCGCCCGCTGATCCCCGAGGTTCTGGTGGATGGCGACCGCTTTGCCGTGATCCGCGCCCGGCCCAGCTACGACGAGATGCTGGCGCGCGACACGGTGCCGGACTGGCTCTGATGCGCCCTGCGGACGGATAACCGCCGAGGTCACGCGCGTGTGCTTTGAAGCGGCGCGCGGCCGGGCTATGCTGAACCGGCGCCTCCCCCAACCCGGAGGCGCGGAGACGCGATGACCCAGACCCTGCCCGGCGGCGCCGCGAAACGGCTCACCCGCCCCCTCCGGCTGACGCTGGCGGGGATGCTGGCCGAACGCGCCGCGCAGGCGTTCTGGCCGCTGGCCGCCACGGTGATGGCCGCCGGCGCGCTGCTGCTCTCGGGGGTGCTGGCGCTCTGGCCCGGTTGGCTCGGGCAGGCGCTGCTGGCGATCCTGATCTTCACCGGCCTCGTCACCTTTGCGCTCGGCCTGCGCCGCTTCCGCCCGGTGCACCGGGCGCAGGCGCTCGCCCGGCTTGACGCCACCCTGCCCGGCCATCCGATCGCGGCGCTCACCGATACCCAGGCGATCGGCGCCGATGACCCCGCCTCGGTCGCGGTGTGGCTCACCCACCGCCGCCGCATGGCCGACGCGCTCGAGGGGCTGCGCCCGCTGCCGCCCCGCCCCGGCCTTGCCCGGCGCGACCCCTTCGCGCTGCGCCTGATCGCCGCCACCGCGCTGGCGACCGCGCTCCTGTTCGGCGCCGGCACCCAGCGCGGCGATCTGGCCGCCCTCGTACCCGGCAGCGCCGAAGCCGCGATTGCCGAAGCGAGTTGGGAGGGCTGGATCGAAGCGCCCTCCTACACCGGCAAGCCCACCCTCTACCTCGCCGACCAGCCGCCCGGCGCGCTCGCGGTGCCGATCGGCAGCCGGGTGACGCTGCGCCTCTACGGCCGGGTCGGTGCGCTTGACGTGGCCGAGACCTTCTCCGCCACCCCGCCGGACGACCTGACCGCCCCCACTCGCGCCTTCAGGATCACCGGCGACGGCACGCTGTCGATTGGCGCCGACAGCTGGACCATTTCCGCGATCCCCGACGCCCATCCCCGGATCCAGCCCTCGGGCGATCTGACCCGCACCCTGGCCGGCGAGATGCGCCTGCCCTTCACCGCGCATGACGATTACGGCGTCACCACCGGGCAGGCCCGGATCAGTCTCGATCTGGCGCGCGCCGACCGGCGCCATGGCCTCGCCGCCGATCCCGAGCCGCGCGACGACGTGGTGGTGGACCTGCCGATGCCCTATCGCGGCGACCGGCGCGAGGTGCGCGAACTGCTGGTGGAAAACCTTTCCGAGCACGCCTGGGCCGGCCTGCCCGTGACCGTCACCTTCACCGCCACCGACGCCGCCGGTCAGTCCGGCGACAGCGCGCCGGTCGAGATCGTGCTGCCGGGGCGGCGCTTTCTGAACGCGCTCGCCGCCGCGATTGTCGAGCAGCGGCGCGATATCCTCTGGACGATCGACAACGCCCGCCGCTCCGCCCGCCTGTTGCGCGCGATCTCGAACCGGCCCGAGGGGCTGTTTGCGAAAGACGTGCACTATCTCCAGATCCGCACCGCCGCCGGCACGCTGGAACAGCCGGGGCTGACCCCGCAAGGCCGCGACGCCGTGGCGGCAGCGCTGTGGGCGATTGCCGTCGAGATCGAAGACGGCGCGCTGGCCGATGCGCTGGAGCGTTTGCGCCGCGCGCAAGAGCGGCTGTCGGAAGCGATGCGCCAGGGCGCGACGCCCGAGGAACTGCAGGAGCTGATGCAGGACTACCGCGACGCGATGCGCGACTACATGCGCCAGCTCGGCCAGCAGGAGGCGGAAAACCGCACCGATGAGCCCGACGACGGGCGCCCGCGCATGGAGATGACGCAGGAGGACCTGCAGGCGATGATGGACCGGATCGACGAGCTGATGCAGCAGGGCCGGATGGAAGAGGCGCAGGAGCTGCTCGACCAGCTCCAGCAGATGATGGAAAACATGGAGATGACCGAGGGCGCCTCGGGCCAGCCGGGCCAGTCGGAGGGCGAACGCTCGATGGAAGAGCTCGGCGACACCCTGCGCCAGCAGCAGGGCCTCTCGGACCAGGCCTTCCGCAACCTGCAGGAACAGCTCAACCCCGGCGCGCAGGCCGGCCAGTCGGGCGAGAACGTCGGGCGCGACGGCGGCCAGGGCCAGGGCGAAAGCCATACCGGCGAGGGGAGCGAGGGCAGCGACCAGGGTGAAAACGGCCAGCAAGGCCAAGGCGAAAGCCTGGCCGAGCGCCAGCGCGCTCTGGAAGACGAGCTGGCGCGCCAACGCGACGGCCTGCCCGGCGAAGGCACTCCCGAGGGCGACGCCGCGCGCGATGCGCTCGACCGCGCCGGGCGGGCGATGGACGAGGCCGCCGGCGCGCTCGAACAGGGCGACATTCCCGGCGCGCTCGACCGTCAGGCCGAGGCGATGGAGGGCTTGCGCGAAGGCATGCGCAACCTCGAAGACAGCATGCGGCGCGAGGCGCAATCGCGCGACCCCGGCGATCAGGGCCAGCTTGCCGGCCAGCCCGGCCAGCGCCAGCAGACCGACCCGCTCGGGCGCAACCCCGGCGGATCGGGCGCGACCGCCAGCGACAGCCCGCTCGAAAACCGCGAAGACGTCTACCGCCGCGCCCAGGAGCTGATGGACGAGCTGCGCCGTCGCTCCGGCGAGGCCGCGCGCCCCGAGCTGGAACGCGAGTATCTCAAGCGGCTTCTGGATTTGTTCTGAGCCGAACGCCGGCCCGGTTTGGGCCTAGTTGCCGTCGCCGGCGGCGGCCTCGATCTTCTCGATCAGCCCGCGCAACACGGTATCCAGCCAGACGCGGGCCCCGTTCACCGCTTCGACATAAGCGGTCAGCACCGGCTCGAGTGCCGGGACGGTCTGGGCGAGCCTCGGCGCGACGACATAGAGCGAGAGCAGAAGCACCGCGAGAAACAGGATCAGCGTGAATCCCCGGCCGAAGCCGCCTGATCTCTTCGCGGCCGCCTCGCCGCCGTCGCCTCCGGCTTTGGCACCGGGGGCGTGGCTGTCGAGGGTCGAGTTGATTTCCTCGATATCGGGGAACAGGTCGCGGCCCTGCGTGGGTTTTGCCGGCGCTTCCACGGGCTCGGCATGGGCATCGAAATCTGGCTCGGGCTCGGGCAGGTCGTCTTCATCGAGCCCGCGCATCCGCGCCATGCGCTCGCGCGCGATCCGCCGGCGTTCGTCTTCGGGCGAGGGGCCGGCATCGAGGCCGAGGTCGGGCTGAGTCTCGACCTGCTCAGGCTCGTGCGCCGGCTCGATCGCCCGCGCTTCCAGCTCGCGCTGCGCCTCCTCCTGCAGGATCGAGCGCACGCCCTCGTCAACCTCGCGCGGCTTGGCGGCCGTTGCGGGTGGCGGCGCGGGCTGTTCGTCGATCTCGTCCTCGTCCGGCTCGGGCCCGGTCTCCAGCGCGCCGGTCTCGTCCGGCTCGTCACCCGTGAGCTGCTCGTCGTCGACGGCGGCCTCTTCCGCGATCTCGTCTTCGCGCCCGGCCGGCATCTGGTACCAGCCATGGCCGCAGGCGGAGCATTGCACATCGCGCCCGGTCTCAGGGATCACCCGGTCGTCCACCTCGTATTGCGCACCGCAATTCGGACAAACCAGTCTCATCCTGACCTTGCTCCTCAGATCCCTGGGCATCGACGTGCCTTCATCCCCCGGATGACCACGCCATGCCGTGCCAGTATGCGGAGGGAAACACGACAAATCAAACCTTTGCAATCCCGCGATTGCAACAATTCCCCCGGTGGGGCAAAACTGTCGCCACGAGCAGACGGGGGCAAGCGCGTGATCGAGTTCGATGAAGTTTCTTACGGCTACAGCGGCGGGCCGTTGCTGGCGGACGTATCCCTGAAGCTCGCGCCCGGCTCGTTCCACTTTCTCACCGGCCCATCCGGCGCTGGAAAAACCACCCTGCTGAAGCTGTGCTACGGCGAGCTGCTCGCGCAGCAGGGCCGGGTGGCGCTGTTCGGCCAGGACGCCCGCACGCTCAGCCGCGACGATGTGGCGATGATGCGCCGGCGGGTCGGCGTGGTGCACCAGGACCAGCAGTTTCTCGACCACCTGAGCGTGGGCGAAAACGTCGCCCTGCCGCTCACCGTCTCGGGCCGCCAGCCGACCGACGCCGACATCGGCGAGCTGGTCAAATGGGTCGGGCTGGAGAACCAGCAGCAGGCCTATCCGCCGGAGCTGTCGGGCGGCGAGCGGCAACGGGCGGCGCTGGCGCGGGCAATCATCATGAGCCCCGAGGTGATCCTGGCCGACGAACCCACCGGCAACGTCGACTGGGACATGTCGCTGCGCCTGCTCAAGCTGATGGTCGAGCTCAACAAGATGGGAAAGACCATCATGATCGCCACGCATGACCTTAACCTGATCCGCGCCGCCAAGCAGCAGGTGCAGGCCCGTGTGCTGAGGATCTCGAACCACCGGGTGCAACTGGCGGGGGCGGACCTGTGAGCCGGATGTCGGGCCTTCTGTCGCTGGTCGCCGGCGACGCCCAGGCCGACCGCGTGGTGCCGCCCACCGGCTTCACCGCGCGGCTCACGCTGTTTGCCGCCGCCGCGATGGCCTTTCTCACCGTCTTCGCACTGGCGCTGTCGCTCGCCACTGGGCGGCTGGCGCAGAACTGGGGCTCGGCGCTGGCGCAGAGCTCGACGATCCGCGTCTCGGCGCCCGAGGGCCAGGTGGATACCCAGGTGCTCGCGGTGATGGACGTGCTCGCCACCACGCCGGGGATCAGGGATGCCCGCGTGCTCACCGACGACGAACAGCGCGCCCTGCTTGAACCGTGGTTTGGCCCCGACCTGCCGCTCGACACCCTGCCGGTGCCGCGCCTGATCGAGGTCAAGGAAGAGCCCGAGGGCTATGACGCCGAGGGGCTGCGCGCCCGGCTTGCCGGCGAGGCCCCCGGCGCGGTGCTCGACGACCACACCCGCTGGCGCGAGCCGCTGGTGCGCGCGGCCGACCGGCTGCGCCTGCTCGGCCTCGTCTCGATCGGGCTTATCGCCGCGACCACGGCGGTGATGATCACGCTTGCCGCCTCGGCCGCGCTCGCCGCCAATGCCCAGGTGATCCGGGTGCTGCGGCTGGTCGGCGCGCGCGACAGCTACATCGCCCGCGCCTTCGTGCGCCGTTACACCCTGCGCGCGCTCACCGGCGCAGCGGTAGGAACCGGGCTGGGCATGCTCGCGATCTGGCTCCTGCCCGAGGCCGATCCCGGCGGCAGTTTCCTCACCGGGCTCGGGTTTCAGCGCAGCCAATGGCTCTGGCCGCTGCTGATCCCGCCACTCACCGCGTTGGTCGCCTTCGCCGCCACCCGCCGCGCGGCCCTCACCACGCTCAAGGAGCGCAGCTGATGAAAACCGCCATCCAATGGGTCCGCTCGCTGGTGTTCAACATCGCCATGTACCTGTCGATGGTGCTGGTCGCGACGGCGTATTTCCCCCTGACCCTCACCAACCGCGAGTGGGCGTTTCGCACCATCCACGTCTATACCCGCCTCGTGCGCTGGCTCGCCGCCGTACTGGTGGGGCTGAAAAGCGAGATCCGCGGCCCGGTGCCCGAGGGCGAGGTGATCATCGCCTCCAAGCACCAGAGCTTCTTCGACATCATCCTGATCGTCTCGGTGGTGCCCCGGCCCAAGTTCATCATGAAAAAGCAGCTCACCCACACGCCGATCGTCGGATTCTACGCCAAGGCAATCGGCTGCGTCGCGGTCGATCGGGGCAAGCGCGGCGCGGCGGTCAAGAAAATGGTCGCCGACGTCAAGGCGGGCCAGGCCGCCCCCGGCCAGCTGATCATCTTCCCGCAAGGCACCCGCGTGGCGGCGGGGGCGACCCTGCCCTACAAGATCGGCACCGGCGTGCTCTACCGCGAAACCGCCCAGACCGTGGTGCCGGCCGCCACCAACGTGGGCGTGTTCTGGAAGCGCCACGGCGTGATGCGCCACCCCGGCACGGCGGTGGTCGAATTCCTGCCCGCGATCGAGCCGGGGCTGGAGATGAGCGATTTCATGACCCGGCTGGAAGAGGTCATCGAGACCGGGTCCAACACGCTGATGCAAGAGGCCGGGTTCACCGGGCTGGCGCGTGCGGACGGTTGACAGCATCGAAGCGCTGGAGGCGCTCTATGGCACGCCCGGCGAGGCCGCGCGGGTCAAGGTTACACCCCGACTCACCCCCGCCTACCGCGCCTGGATTGAACGGGCCCGGTTCTGTGTGCTCTCCACCGTCGGCCCCGGGGGCACCGACGCCAGCCCGCGCGGCGACGGCGCGCCGGTGGTGCGGGTGGCCGACGACCGCACGCTCCTGCTGCCCGACTGGCACGGCAACAACCGGATCGACAGCTTGCGCAACATCATCGCCGACGGACGGATCTCGCTGATGTTCCTGGTGGCGGGCTCGACCACGGTGCTGCGGGTGAATGGCCGGGCGGTGATTTCGGACGATCCGGGCCTGGTGGAAAGCTTCGCACAGCAGGGCAAGCACCCGCGCAGCGTGATCGTGGCGACGATCGGCGAGGTCTACCCGCAGTGCGCCCGCGCGGTCATGCGCGCCGGACTCTGGACCGACGGCGACCTCTCGACGGGCCTGCCCACGGTCGGCGACATGCTGGCCGAGGCGACCTCGGGCGATTTCGATGGCGCGCGCTACGACCACGACTGGCCCGACCGGGCGCAGAAGAGCCTGTGGTGAGTGCGGGGGGAGAGCTGCGCATGGCCCTCGCCCGGCTGCGCGACCTGCTGGGGCGAAATGGCGAGGCACATTGGGCCGGGATCGTTGCCCGGGCCTTGGGCGAGCCGGACGACGCGGCACTCGCCCGCAGTGTACGTGGCTGGACTTCGGGCAAGGGCGCGCTCAGCGGATTGACGATTTCACCCACCAACGGCCACGCGGTACAGACCTGCGCCGTCGACAGCGTGAACCGCACACTGGCAGAGCTACGCTCACAAGTGCAGCGGCTCGCAAACGAAATCCCCGCCCGCTCAATCCCCATCCGCTCTTAGAGGATTCCGTTTTCAGACGACACCAGCTGCCCCGGCGCGTGCCTCCGGGCCATTGCGTGGTTCGATTTCTACTCTACTAGAATCCTAGAATCCTAGAATCCTAGAATCCTAGAATCCTAGAATCGGTAGATCTAAAAATATATCATGATATCAATAATTAAGGTGAAACCAGCGTTAACTCTTCGTTCATGTGTCAATCGAGTGTGAACCGGCGTGGCGAAGGCCGTGACGCCCGCGGCGAAAGATAAGGGCGCAGTCGGAATGCTCGGCTCCGGCTCCGCCTAAAGCCGCCGCGCCTCGATCACCACAAAGGCCTGCGCCCAGGGGTGATCGTCGGTGAGCGTCACATGCACCACGGCCTCGTGCCCGTCCGGTGTCATCTCTGCCAGCCGCTCGGCGGCCCAGCCAGTAAGATGCATACGCGGCTGACCGCTGTGCAGGTTCGACACCGCCATGTCCTTCCACGATATCCCCATGCGCAGCCCGGTGCCCAGCGCCTTGGAGCAGGCTTCCTTGGCGGCCCAGCGCTTGGCGTAGGTGCCCGCGGTATCGGCGCGCCGTTCGGCCTTGCCCTGCTCGATCTCGGTGAACACGCGATTGCGAAAACGATCGCCGTGGCGCTCCAGCACGCCGGCAATGCGCTCGATATTGGCGAGGTCGGTGCCGATGCCCAGGATCATTGCCCCGCTGGCTCCATGCTGGCCACCACCGCGCCGGTCTGCGGCTCGACGATGAACCGCAGATCCGTTTCCCCGCCGCAGTCCGACACCCCCTGCGCCGTGGCGGGCGCCGCCAGCGCAAGCAGCAGGGCCGCGACGAGGGGGGTCACTCTATCCCCTCCGTCCCGTCGAGGATCGCCGCCTCGACCATTCCGGTGGCCTGGTTCAGCGTCACCTGCAAGCCGCGCATGACCGTGTTTCCAGTGTCGATCCAGATCTCGACGGGGGCGTGAAAGATCAGCCCCACGGCCGGGTCGTAGCGCGCTTCAACTTCGTCCCAGAAAATGTTGTGAAAGCCGATACCCGGCTCAAGCGAGATCACCTTGCAGATCCGCCCGCCCATCTCTTCATGGGACGGCGCGAGCAGGAGCAAGTGGAACGGCACCGCGCCGGGCTCGATCGCGTCGAGCAGGGCAAGGCGCACGTCGCCGTTGGCAAAACTGCGGCTGTAGCTCTCCCACGGCTCGACGATATTCGCGGCGCTGCCGAGCCCGTCGCAGTCGCCCACGTTCTGGGCTGTGGCGGGCGCGGCGGCGAGCGTCAGGGCAAGGGCGGCAAGGACCTGCTTCATGGCCTGACCTCCTCCATCAGCCGGCGCATCTCGGCGATCGAGCCGTCGAGGCCGCGAAAGATCGCCTCGCCGATCAGGAAATGGCCGATGTTGAGCTCCATCACCTCCGGGAAGGCGGCGACGGGCTGCACCGTGTCATAGGTCAGCCCGTGGCCGGCGTGCACTTCGAGCCCGAGCTTGTGCGCCAGCGCCGCGCCCTTCGCCAGCCGGGCCAGCTCGGCATCGCGCTTGTCGACGTCTCCGGCGTAGTGAAAATCGCAATACGCCCCCGTATGCAGCTCGACCACCGCCGCACCGATCCGGGCAGCGGCCTCGATCTGTTCGGGCTCGTGGCCGATAAACAAGCTCACGCGGATGCCCGCCTCGCGCAGCGGCGCGATGAAATCGCCCAGCCGGTTTTCCTGCCGGGCCACCTCCAGCCCGCCCTCGGTGGTCACCTCCTGGCGGTTCTCGGGCACGATGCAGACGGCGTGCGGCAGGTGGCGCAGCGCGATCGCCTGCATCTCGTCGGTGGCGGCCATCTCGAGGTTCAGCGGCAGCTCAAGCGCCTCCATCAGCCGGTCGATATCCTCGTCGGAGATGTGGCGGCGGTCTTCGCGCAGATGCGCGGTAATGCCATCGGCGCCGGCGGCCTGCGCCATCGCGGCGGCGCGCACCGGGTCGGGATAGGCCGAGCCGCGCGCGTTGCGCACCGTTGCCACGTGGTCGATGTTGACCCCCAGTCTCAGTTTCCCCAGCGGTTTCATCGCGTCTCTCCTTTGCCTTTGCGGCGCGTGACCGGCGCCGGATTTCCATTGCCGCCCGCCCGTGCCGCCTGTTCCGCCATGCGCTTTTCGTAGCGTTTTTTCAAGCGCTTGATCCGCGCCTTCTGGTAAGCGGTGATGACCGGACGCGACAACCCGTAGGCGATGAACGCGGCGCCCAGCCCGGGCATGATCCCGCCCACGAAATAGGGCAGCATCACCCGGCGCCAGAACCGGGCAAGGTCGTGCCAATCGGCCCGCTCCGGCGTGAACAGCGCAAAGACATTGTGCCAGATATCGCGGGTCGCCAGCCCGAACGCCTCGACCACCTGCGGCAGGTGCATGTCCATCGGCAGGCCGAGCAGGCGAGATCCCAGGCCCAGGGAAAGCTCGGCGATCAGCGGGAAGGTGAGCGGGTTGCCGACAAAGGTGGCGAGCAGCGCCGCGAGGATGTTGCCACGGATCACCCAGGCGATCAGCACGGCGGTAGCGAAGTGCAGCCCGAAGAACGGCGTGAAGCAAACGAAGACCCCGGCCGCGATCCCCCGGCTGATGCGATGCGCCGGGTCCGGCAGGCGGCGGACGCGGTGGATCACGTAACGCGCCGCGCGGTACCAGCCGCCGCGCGGGTAGAAGAACTCGAGCACGGTTCTTGCCCAAGTGCGCGGGTTACGCTTGAACACCAGTTTTCCCCTCGCGGGCGGTTGCAGTCAGGGCGCGCGGGCCAGGTCCCGGTGCCGGCGGATCTCAGCGACGTCGCTGTCGGCCTCAAGCACCAGCATCACGGTATGCAGGTGCTCGATGTCGCGCAGATCCACGTCGATGACGAGCCGGTAATAGTCGGGCTTGCGGTCAACGAACCTCAAGTCCGAGATATTGGCCTTCTGCTCGCCGATCAACGTGCAAATCCGCCCAAGCACGCCGGCGTCATTGGCGATCACCACGTCGAGGCTCACGGTATGCACCGCCCGGTGCTTGCCGGAATGCCATTGCACGTCCACCCAGCGGCTGCTCTCTTCCGCCAGCTCCTCGAGCGCGTGGCAGTCGATCGCATGCACCACCACGCCCTTGCCGCGATAGGAAATGCCGACGATGCGCTCGCCCGGCACCGGCTGGCAGCATTGCGCGAGCTGGAAGCTCTGGCCCGGATCGAGGCCCACGACGGCGCGCTTGGCGTCGATCTCGCCGCCTTCCTTGGCGGTCGGGTAGAGCGTGGACACCACGTCGCGCGCGGCAAGCTCGGCCGAACCAAGCTGGGCCAGAAGCTCACCGGTGGTGCCGAGGCCAAGCTGTTTCGCCGCCGTCTCCAGCGCCTTGTCGGTGGCGCGCCGGCCAACATGCTCGAACGCCACCCGCGCCAGCTCGCGGCCGAGCTTGATGAAGCGCTCGCGGTCTTCCTCGCGCAACCGGCGGCGGATCGCGCTCTTGGCCCGCCCGGTCACCACGATATCGAGCCAGGTTCCCTGCGGGCTTTGCCCCTCGGCGGTGATGATCTCGACCGACTGGCCGTTCTTGATCCGGGTCCAGAGCGGCACGCGGATACTGTCGACCTTGGCGCCGACGCAGGAATCGCCGATCCGGGTATGGATCGCATAAGCGAAATCGAGCGGCGTGGCGCCGCGCGGCAGTTTCACCACCTCGCCTTTGGGGGTGAAGCAGAACACCTGGTCGGTATACATCTCGAGCTTCACGTGCTCGAGGAAGTCGTCGTAATCCTCGGCGTTCTCGAACCGCTCGGTCAGCGCCGCGAGCCACTTGGCGGGATCAACGGCAAACGGGTTTTCGGCACGCACGCCGTCGCGGTAGCTCCAATGCGCCGCCACCCCGGCCTCGGCCACCTCGTGCATCTCGCGGGTGCGGATCTGCACCTCGACGCGCTTGCCGTCCCGCCCTGACACGGTGGTGTGGATCGAGCGGTAACCGTTCGACTTGGGCTGGCTGATGTAATCCTTGAACCGCCCCGGCACCGCGCGCCAGCGCTGGTGGATCACGCCGAGCACGCGGTAAGCGTCCATCTCGGTCGCGGTGATCACGCGAAAGCCGTAGGTGTCGGACAGGCGCGAAAACGGCTGGTCCTTCTCCTGCATCTTGCGCCAGATCGAATAGGGCTTCTTGGCCCGGCCGAACACGTCGGCCTCGATCCCGGCGCGGTCGAGCTCGGTGCGGATATCGGCAGTGATCTTGTTGATCACATCGCCGGATTCCTTTTGCAGGCGGATGAAGCGGCGGATGATCGACGCCCGGCCCTCCGGGTTGAGCACGTGAAAGGCGAGGTCTTCCAGCTCCTCGCGCATCCATTGCATCCCCATACGGCCGGCGAGCGGCGCGTAGATGTCCATCGTCTCGCGGCTCTTCTGCACCTGTTTGTCGGGGCGCATGTGCTTAATCGTGCGCATGTTGTGCAGACGGTCGGCGAGCTTGACGAGGATCACCCGCAGATCCTTCGACATCGCCATGAACAGCTTGCGGAAATTCTCCGCCTGTTTCGTCTCGGTCGAGGAAAGCTGGAGGTTGGTCAGCTTGGTGACGCCATCGACCAGCTCGGCCACGTCGCGCCCGAAATGCTTCTCGACCTCGCCATAGGTCGATTTCGTGTCTTCGATCGTGTCGTGCAGCAGGGCCGTAATGATCGTCGCATCGTCGAGCCGCTGCTCGGCGAGAATATGCGCCACCGCGACCGGATGGCAGAAATAGGGCTCGCCCGAATGGCGGAACTGCCCGTCGTGCATCGCCTTCCCGTAGGCGAAGGCGGCACGGATCAGATCGGCATTAGACTTCGGATTGTAGGAGCGGACCTTCGCGACGAGTTCTTCGGGGTCAAGCTCGGCGAGCGCTGTCGCAACCTGTCCGGGCAAGGCTTCGTCCTTACCCCTGACCCTGGGCTTCCATCAGCGCGCGCAGGAGGTTTTCCTCTGTCATGTCGTCGTCGGCGGGCTTGTCGGCCGCCTCGGCACCCATGAGCAGCGCCATCTGGTCCTCTTCCGGCTCGTCGACCTCGATCTGGGTCTGCTGGCTCTCGATCATCCGCTCGGTCAGCTCGTCGGCGGTCTGGGTCTCGTCCGCGATCTCGCGCAGGGCAACGACAGGGTTCTTGTCGTTGTCGCGGTCGATCGTGATCGACGCACCGGCCGCGATCTCGCGCGCGCGATGGGCGGCGAGCATCACCAGGTCGAACCGGTTCGGAACCTTGTCAACGCAATCTTCAACCGTCACGCGGGCCATGGGAAACTCCAAGCAGGGATATCGGGCTTTCGAGCGGCCTACTTATGCGCAGATTCTCTTATTGACAAGGGAAAACCGCGGGAATGCACGGTGAGCGCTGCGGCGGGGCCGGGGATTTGCCCCGCCGCGTTGCTACCTGACGCTCAGAGCGCCCTGGTGGCAAAGTACCAGTCGACCACCTCGACACCCTCGCCCGGGTTGTCCACCCGCGCGTTGGCGGCCGCGTCGGTGGCCGGTGTCGGCACGATCACGCGCTCGCCCGGCACCCAGTTTTCGGGCATCGCGCACTTGTGCTCATCGGCGGTCTGAAGCGCCACCACCAGGCGGTGGATCTCGTCGACCGAGCGGCCCGCGTTCATCGGGTAGTAGACCATCGCGCGCAGCACGCCCTCCGGGTCGATGATGAAGGTCGCGCGCACCGCCGCCGTATCCGACGCGCCGGGCTGGATCATGCCGTAGGCCTTCGCCACCGTCATCGAGAGGTCGGCGATAATCGGGAACTTGATGTCGACCCCCCAGTGCTCCTTGATGTTGCGCACCCAGGCGATGTGGCTGTAGTGGCTGTCGATCGAGAGCCCCAGCAGCTCGACGCCCATCGCCGCGAAATCGTCCTGTTTCCCGGCGAAGCCGATGAATTCGGTGGTGCAGACCGGCGTAAAGTCGGCCGGGTGCGAGAACAGGATCAGCCACTTGCCCTTGTAGTCGTCGAGCGACTTCTGGCCATGCGTGGTGGGGGCAGTAAACGCGGGCGCCGGGCGGTTCATCTGCGGGCCGGTAATGATGGTGTCTTCGGTCATGTCTTTCTCTCCGTTTGGCTCAGGAGAAGGCGGCGTGCCTTCGATGAGGAAGAGATAGGGCGTAGATTTTAATTGTTGAAACGAATAAAACAAACATCAGTAATTGAGAAAATCAATCATGATCCTCCCCACCCTGCGCCAACTCCGCTTTCTCGTCGCGCTTGGCGACGAGCTGCATTTCGGCCGCGCCGCCGAGCGTTGCCTGGTCACCCAATCCACACTGTCGACCGGGTTGAAGGAGCTCGAGGCGATCCTCGGCGCGCCGGTAGCAGAACGCACCAAGCGCTCGGTGATGATGACGCCGCTGGGCGCGGAGCTGGCCGAGCGCGCGCGCGGCGTGCTCACCGAGGTCGGCGAGATGGTCGAGCTGGCCCAGCACGAGGCGGGCACCCTGTGCGGTCTGCTCCGGCTCGGCTCGATCCCCACGATCGGCCCGTTCCTGTTCCCCCGCCTGATGCCCCGCCTCAAACGCGACTTCCCCAGCCTCACGCTGTATCTGCGAGAGGAACTCACCGGCAGCCTGATCGAGGGGCTGCGCGCCGGGCGGCTCGACGTGATCCTGATCGCCCTGCCCTACGATATCGGCGACCTCGCCTCGACCTCGCTGTTCCTCGACGGCTACCAGCTCGCCAGCGCCCCCGACCATCCGCTTGCCGGACCAGAGCCGGTGCACGGCGCCGATCTCGACACGGAAACGCTGCTTCTGCTCGAACGCGGCCACTGCCTGCAGCGCCACGCGCTGGCCGCCTTCCCCGAGAGCCACGCGCGCCAGGACGAGAGCTTTGCCGCCACCTCGCTGGCGACGCTGATCGCGATGGTCGAGGAAGGGATCGGCATCACCCTGCTGCCGCAACTGGTGATCGACGCCGGCGCGGCGCGCGGCGGCGGCGTTGCGCTCACGCCGCTGGACGGGGCCTGGCCGCGCGAGGTTGTGCTGGCTTGGCGCAAATCCTCGGCCCGGGCGGCCGATTTCGAGATCTTGGCGCAAATCCTGCGCGAAGAACGGCGCGCCTTGGCCCTTGCCAGATAGCGGGCAGGCCCTAGACTGGCGCGACACCACGGAAAGGCACGGCATGGTTCGGTTCACCCTCGCGCTCCTTTTTTTCCTTGCCGCCCTGCCGCTTCGGGCTGGCGACCTTGTCGCAGTCGAGGTGGTGGCGGGCGTCTACGCCATCACCGGGCCGCTCACCCAGCGCGACCCCGACAATCTCGGCAACAACGCCACCTTCGGCCTCGTCGTCACCGATGACGGCGCGGTGCTGATCGATGCGGGCGCGAGCTATCTCGGCGCCGCGGCCCTGCACCGGACAATCAGGAGCGTCACCGATCAACCGGTTGTCGCGGTGATCAACACCGGCGGGCAGGACCACCGCTGGCTCGGCAACGGCTATTGGCGCGCGCAGGGCGCGCAGATCATCGCCTCTGCCGCCGCCGTCACCGACCAGGCCGCCCGCGCCTCGGTGCAGTTGACCGTGCTGGCGGCGCTCACCGGCGACGACTCGCTGGCCGGCACCACGCCGGCCTATGGCGACGTCACCTTTTCCGCAGGCCACGATTTCACCCTCGGCGGCGTGGGTTTCGAGCTGATCCTGGCGCCGGCGCACACGCCCGGCGACACGCTTGTCTGGCTCCCGAACAAGCGCGTGGTGTTCACCGGCGATGTCGTTTTCACCGAACGCCTGCTCGGCGTGCTGGAGGTTTCGTCATCGCGCGACTGGGTGGCGAGCTTCGAAACCATGGCGGCGCTGGGCCCGGACCACGTGGTGCCCGGCCACGGCGCGCCCACCGACCTCGCCACCGCCACGCACGACACCTATGAGTACCTCGTCAACCTGCGCACGCGGATCGGCGCATTGATCGGTGAAGGCGGCGATATCCTGGCCGCGCCGGGCGTGGATCAATCCGGCTTCGCCGCGCTATTCAACTTCGACACGCTCGCCGGGCGCAACGCGCAGGCGGTGTTCACCGAGATGGAGTGGGACTAGCCGCCCCCGCCCAGGCAAGCTGGTCTTCGGTCTCGACCGCACAGGGGCGCAGAATACGCAGACGCCGGAGTGCGGAATCGGGTGCCTCGCCGGCTTCGATCATCAGCCGCAATCCTGCCATACCTGAGCGCCCACAGCCGCCGAAGCAATGGACGAGCACCCGACCGCCCTGCCCCAGCACCGCCTGCGCCGCGCGCGACGCGTCCGGCCAGAGCATCGCCGTCCGCTCCCCCGGCGTACCGAAATCCACGATCGGCAGGTGGCGCCAGTCGATCCCGGCCAATGCGAGATCCTTGCCGAGACCGCGCGCCCCGGCGGGTACCAGCTCGTCCCGCGTGGTCATGGTCAGCACCAGCCCCGGCCCCCAGTGCAACAGAACCGCGAGGTCGCCGGCGTAGTCGCCGCCACGCCCCGGGATCGGACAAAGCCCCAGGTCCCCGCCTCCGACCAGCAGCGATGCGATGGAAAACCCCGGCATTGATCCTCCACATGACATCGAATCGCCGGTGACGGTGCGTGGCCCACGGCTTCGGGCAGACTCTACTATTCTAGAACTCTAGAATCCTAAGGCTCTAGGATTCTAGCGTTCTAGAGGAAATACGAAGCCGCACACCGCACAGGTCTTTGATGCCAAGGGGTTACACCCTTTCGATATCCATCTTTTCTTAACGATCTTGCCGTCAAGATAGGCGGCATCTGAGTTGAAATCCCAAATTGAGGCTATCCGCCATGACCAAAGACGACCGCATCGCCACCACGTTTACGGCGCTTGCCCATCCCCGCCGTGTTCGTCTGTTCCGCCTGTTGTGCGAGCAGCCCGAACTCGGCCAAAGCCTGCTCAGCCTGCAGCGCGCCACCGGCTACAAGGATGCCCCGCTGATTCACCATTTGCGGATCATGGAGCGCGCGGGTCTCATCACGCGCCGCCGCACCGGCGCCACCATGCATCATTCCGTCTCGCCCGGCCGCCTCATCGGGGCGATGGGCGAGGTTGACATGTTGCGCAAATCCGCCCGATCCCCGCTACACGCCGCGCACTGAGCCGCACCGGGTGGTGGACGCCGCCCGCGCGGCGCACTAAGTTTGCTCGGCAACGCATCCGAGGAAGCAGCATGTCCGAAACCGGCGCAAAACCCTACCAGGTTCTCGCGCGAAAATACCGGCCCGAGACCTTCGCCGACCTGGTCGGGCAGGCGGCCATGGTGCGCACCCTGAAAAACGCCTTCGAGGCGGACCGGATCGCGCAGGCCTTCATCATGACCGGCATCCGTGGCGTGGGCAAAACCACGACGGCGCGGATTATTGCCAAGGGGATGAACTGCATCGGGCCGGACGGCACCGGTGGGCCCACCGTCGAGCCCTGCGGCACCTGCGAGCATTGCGTGGCGATCGCCGAGGGCCGCCACGTCGATGTAATGGAGATGGACGCCGCCTCGCGCACCGGCGTGGGCGACATACGCGAGATCATCGAGAGCGTGCATTACCGCGCCGCCTCCGCGCGCTACAAGATCTACATCATCGACGAGGTGCACATGCTCAGCACCTCGGCCTTCAACGCCCTGCTGAAAACGCTGGAAGAGCCGCCGGCACATGTAAAGTTCATCTTCGCCACCACCGAGATCCGCAAGGTGCCGGTGACGGTGCTCAGCCGTTGCCAGCGCTTCGATCTGCGCCGGATCGAACCGGAAGACATGATGGCGATGCTGCGCCGGATCGCCGATGCGGAAAGCGCGGCGATTGCCGACGACGCGCTGGCGCTGATCACCCGCGCCGCCGAAGGGTCGGCGCGCGACGCGCAATCGCTGCTCGACCAGGCGATCAGCCACGGCGCGGGCGAAACCACCGCCACCCAGGTGCGCGCCATGCTCGGGCTGGCCGACCGCGGCCGGGTGATGGACCTGTTCGACATGATCCTCAAAGGCGACGCCGCCGGCGCGCTCGGCGAGTTGGCCCGGCAATATTCCGACGGCGCCGACCCGATGGCGGTGCTGCGTGACCTTGCCGAGGTGACGCACTGGATCAGCGTGGTGAAGATCACCCCCGAGGCGGTGGACGACCCGACCGTTTCACCCGACGAGCGTGCGCGCGGCCAGGCAATGGCCGCCACGCTGCCAATCCGCGTGCTCAGCCGGATGTGGCAGATGCTGCTTAAGGCGATCGAGGAAGTGGGCCAGGCGCCGAACGCGATGATGGCGGCCGAAATGGCCGTGATCCGCCTCACCCATGTGGCCGACCTGCCCAGCCCCGAGGAGCTGGTGAAGAAGCTCACCAACACGCCCCCGCCGCCGATCCCGCCCTCCGGTGGCACGCCGGCGCCCGGCCCCGGCACTGACACTCAAGCGCGGGCGCGCTACACCTCCGGGCCTTCGAACGGCGGCAGTGGGGTCACGGCGCTGGCGCAGGCAACCGACCATGCGCTCGCCCACTACACCCGGTTCGACGATGTCGTCGCGCTGATCCGCGCCAACCGAGACGTGAAACTGCTTGTGGACGTCGAGACCGGCTTGCGCCTCGCCCGCTATGCGCCCGGCAAGATCGAGTTCACCGCCACCGATACTGCCCCCGCCGACCTCGCCCAGCGCCTCGCCGCACGGCTGCAGGGCTGGACCGGCGTGCGCTGGGGCGTGACGCTGGTGTCGGGCACGGCCGCGCCGACGATTGCCGAGACCCGCGACGCCGAGAAAAACGCGCTGAAAGACACGGCGAAGGCCCACCCGCTGGTGCAGGCGGTGCTGGCCGCTTTCCCGAACGCACGGATCACCGAGATCCGCACCGCCGAGGAGATGGCCGCCGAAGCGCAGGAAGACGCGCTGCCGGAAGTCGACGAAGAATGGGATCCGTTCGAGGACGGGTGAAACAGGAGAGATTGAGATGCTGAAAGGTTTGGGCGGTCTTGGCGATATGGCCAAGATGATGAAAGCCGCGCAGGAAATGCAGGGCAAGATGGCCGAGATGCAGGAGGCGCTGGCGCAGATCACCGTGACGGGTGAGGCGGGCGCCGGGCTGGTGACGGCCACCGCGACCGCCAAGGGCGAACTGGTCGGGCTCGACATCGACCCGACGATCTTCGACCCGAACGAAAAGGAAGTGGTGGAAGACCTGATCCTCGCGGCGATCAAGGACGCACAGGCCAAGGCCGCCGAGCGGATGGAGCGCGAGATGGCCAAGGTGACCGAAGGGCTCGGCCTGCCCCCTGGCATGGCCAACCCGTTCGGGGGCTGACCGGTGAGCGAAGCCCCGCGCGAGATCGAAGACCTGATCGAGCTCATGGCCAAGCTGCCAGGGCTCGGCCCCCGTTCGGCCCGGCGCGCGGTGCTCTACCTTATTCGCAAGCGCGCCATCCTGCTGCATCCGCTCGCCGACGCGATGCATGCCGTCGCCGTCTCCGCGCGCGAATGCGTGACCTGCGGCAATGTCACCACCTCCGAGGTCTGCGAGATCTGTGCGAGCGAAAAACGTGCGACCGGCGAGCTCTGCGTGGTCGAGGACGTGGCCGATCTCTGGGCGATGGAGCGCGCGGGCGTCTTCAAGGGCCGCTACCACGTGCTCGGCGGCACCCTCTCCGCGCTCGACGCGGTGGGGCCGGACGAACTGCGAATCCCGCGGCTGGTGCAGCGGGTCGCCGACGAGGGGATTGCCGAAGTGATCCTCGCCCTCAACGCCACGATCGACGGCCAGACCACGGCGCATTACATCGCCGAGGAGCTGGAAGGACGCTGCGCCGTGACCTCGCTCGCCCAGGGCGTGCCGATCGGCGGCGAGCTCGACTATCTTGACGACGGCACCATTTCCGCCGCGCTGAAAGCCCGCAAGGCAATGTGAGCCGCTGGTGGCCGGGGGGCGCTGCCCCCCGGACCCCCCGAGATATTTCCGCCAAGAAAAAGTGAGACCGCGTTCTCTGGCCCCCGGCCTGGAAATGACATAGTGTCGCACCCTCAGAGCGGGAGCGTGACGTGGCATCCATCGTATCGATTGCAGGGTTGCGAAAAACCTTTGCGGGCGGGTTTGAAGCTCTCAAAGGCGTCGATCTCGAGATCGAGGAGGGCGAAGTTCTGGCCCTGCTCGGACCTAACGGGGCGGGCAAGACCACGCTGATCTCGATCGTCTGCGGAATTTCCACCATCACCGACGGGCGGGTCAGCGTCGGCGGCCATGACGTGGTGCGCGATTTTCGCGCCGCGCGGGCGCTGATTGGCCTGGTGCCGCAGGAGCTGCACGTGGAAGGGTTTGAGACCGTTCACAGCACGGTGCGCTTCACCCGCGGCCTGTTTGGCAAGAAACGCGACGAGGCGTTGATCGAACAGATCCTGCGCGACCTCGCGCTGTGGGACAAGCGCGATGCGAAGATCATCACGCTGTCGGGCGGGATGAAGCGGCGGGTGATGATCGCCAAGGCGCTCGCCCACGAGCCGCGCGTGCTGTTTCTCGACGAGCCCACCGCCGGCGTCGACGTGGAGCTGCGCCAGAGCATGTGGGAGGTGATGCGCGGGCTCAAGGCGCGCGGCGTCACCATCATTCTCACCACCCATTACATCGAGGAGGCCGAGGCGATGGCCGACCGGGTGGGGGTGATCAACCGGGGCGAGCTGCTGCTGGTGGAACAGACCGCGCGGCTGATGACGCGGATGGGGCGCAAGACGCTCACGGTGGACCTCGGCACGCCGCTCGCCGCGCTGCCCCCGACGCTCGCCCGCCACGGGGTGACGCTAGGAGCGGGCGGCACCAGCCTTGTCTACAGCTACGACACCGCCGCCGAGCAAACCGGGATCACCGACCTGCTCGCCGACATCCGCGAGGCCGGGCTGCACCTGGTCGACCTGCAGACAAAACAGTCGAGCCTCGAAGATATCTTCGTCGGTCTGGTAACGGAGGGCACGCGATGAACCTGGCCGCGATCCGCGCGATCTACCTGTTCGAGATGGCGCGCACCTTCCGCACGATCTGGCAAAGCCTGGTCTCGCCCGTGCTGTCCACTTCGCTCTATTTCGTCGTCTTCGGCACCGCCATCGGCAGCCGGATCGAGACCGTCGAGGGCGTAAGCTACGGCGCCTTCATCGTGCCGGGGCTGATCATGCTCACCGTGTTGCAGCAATCGGTGGCCAACGCCTCGTTCGGCATCTACTTTCCGAAGTTTATCGGCACGATCTACGAGCTCCTGTCGGCCCCCGTCACGGTGATCGAGATCGTGATCGGCTATGTCGGCGCGGCCGCCACCAAGGCGCTGATGATCGGGCTGATCATTCTTGGCACCGCGACGCTCTTCGTGGATCTCCACATCGTCCACCCGATCTGGATGCTCGCCTTCCTGGTGATGACCTGTTTCAGCTTCGCCATGCTCGGCTTCATCATCGGCATTTGGGCTAAAAATTTCGAGCAGCTCCAGCTCGTGCCGCTGCTGATCATCACCCCGCTGGTGTTTCTCGGCGGCTCGTTCTACTCGATCTCGATGCTGCCGCCGGCCTGGCAGGTGGTGACGATGTTCAACCCGGTGGTCTATCTCGTCTCGGGCTTTCGCTGGGCGTTTTTCGGCATGGCCGACGTGCCGGTCGCCGCCTCGCTCGCCGCGATCACCGTTTTCGCCGGGCTCTGCCTCGCCGCGATCTGGGCGATCTTCCGCACCGGCTGGCGGCTGCGCAGCTGACGCAGAAAAACAACGCCACCGGCTTTCCTCGGGGCCGGTCTTGCGGCCTCCCGACCCGGCCTCTACATGGCACGTCATGAAGCGTTTCATTCCCTTCCTGGATCGCGCGCCGCGCGTTGCCGTCATTCGTCTGCACGGGGCGATTTCCACCGGCGCGCGGGGCCAGCTGAACGATATCGCGCTGGCCCCGATGATCGAAAAGGCGTTTCGGCGCGGCAAGCCGACCCACGTGGCGCTCAGCATCAACTCGCCCGGCGGCTCGCCGGTGCAGAGCGCGCTGATCGCCGCGCGCATCCGCCGGCTGGCGGAGGAAAAAGACCTGCGCGTGACCGCCTTCGTCGAAGACGCGGCGGCCTCGGGGGGCTACTGGCTGGCCTGCGCGGCGGACGAAATCTATGCCGACCGCAGCTCGATCATCGGCTCGATCGGCGTGATCATGGCAAGCTTCGGCTTCGACCAGTTCATTGGTCAGCACGGCGTCGAGCGGCGCGTCTACACCTCGGGAACGAGCAAATCGCAGCTCGACCCGTTCAAGCCCGAAAATCCCGAGGACGTGGCGCGGATCAAGGCGATCGGCGGCGAGATCCACGAGACCTTCATCGACCATGTGAAGACTGCCCGCAAAGACCGGCTCGCGGAAGACGAGCGGCTGTTCACCGGCGAATTCTGGACCGGCGGCAAGGCGCTTGAGCTGGGCCTGATCGACGGGATCGGCCACCTCGTGCCGGTGATGAAGGCGCGCTACGGCGACAAGGTGCGCTTTGCCGTCTACGGGCCGAAACGCTCGCTGTTCAAACGCTTTGGCGCGGCGCTCACCGGCGCGGCGCTCGACACTTTGGAAGAGCGCGGCCTCTGGGCGCGGTTTGGTCTCTAGATGTATTTCAAGCTGATCACCTTCTTCCTTGTCGGCATGATGGTGCTGGCCTTCTTCGGCAAACTGCGGTTTCCCGGCCAGAAAAAACTCGAATCGATGAAATGCCCCAAATGCGGGCGTTACCGGATCGGGTCGGGGCCCTGCAGCTGCGAGCGGAAGGGCTGATCGTTTGGATTTCGTCTATGCGTTCCTCGGCCTCGTGATCCTGCTTCTCGCCGGCGACAGCCTGGTGCGCGGCGCGGTCAACCTCAGCCTGCGCCTTGGCGTGCCCGCGCTGATCGTCTCGCTCACCATCGTCGCTTTCGGCACCTCGGCACCGGAGATGCTGATCTCGGTGCAGGCGGTGCTCGACCATGTGCCCGGCCTCGCGATCGGCAACGTGGTGGGCTCCAACACCGCCAATATCCTGCTCGTGCTCGGCGTGCCCGCGCTGCTCACCGGGCTCACAACCGCCGGGGTCGACACCCGGCGCAACTACATCGCCATGATGGCGGCCACGGTCATGTTCATGCTGCTCGCCGCCACCGCCCACCGGTTCAGCACGCTGCAAGGCATCACGCTGCTGGCAGGGTTGGGGCTGATGCTCAGCTCGGCTTTTTCTGAAGCGCTGGGCCATCGCCGCCGGGTCGCCGCCGAGCGCCTGGCCGAGCTGACCGCCGCGGGCGCGAGCGCCGACCCGCTGGCGCTGGAAGCCGAGGCGGAAGCCGAAGCCGAGGCGGAGGAAGAGGGCGAGATCGAGGGCGCCGACCCCGATATGCCCTGGCGCAAGGTGATCCTGTTTCTCGCGATCGGCCTGGTCGGCTTGCCACTCGGAGCCAATATCCTGGTTGAAGCCGCCACCTCGATTGCCCGCGACTACGGCATTTCGGAAACGGTGATCGGCCTTACCCTCGTGGCCATCGGCACCTCGCTGCCCGAGCTCGCCACCACGGTGATGGCGGCGATCCGCAGGCAGGCCGACGTGGCGCTGGGCAACGTGATCGGCTCCAACATGTTCAACCTGCTGGCGATCATCGGCGTGGCCTCGCTGGTCGGCCCGATCCCGGTCGAGCCGATGATGCTGCGTCTCGATCTCTGGGTGATGTTCATGTCATCGCTCCTGATCGCCCCCTTCGTGTTCCGGGGCTGGCACATGGGCCGGCGCTGGGGCATTATCTTTCTCGCACTCTACATCGTTTATATCATCGCGCTGCTGGGGGACTGAGATGGAGGCTGGCCGGGCTTTGGTAACGGGCGCGGGCGCGCGGCTGGGCCGGGCGATGGCGGTCTGGCTCGCAGGGCGCGGCTGGGACGTGGCGGTGCACTACGCGGGCTCCAGCGACGGCGCCGGCGAAACGGTGGCGCTGTGCCAGGCACAGGGCGCGCGCGCCGTGGCGCTACAGGCCGATCTGCTCGACGAACCCGCCACCGAGGCGCTGGTGTCGCGCGCCGCCGAGGCGCTTGGCGGGCCGCTTACGCTGCTGGTGAACAACGCCTCGATCTTCGAATACGACCGGCTTGAGACCGCCACCGCCCAGAGCTGGGACCGGCATATCAACTCGAACCTGCGCGCGCCGTTCTTCCTCACGCAAGCCTTCGCGGCGCAGGCACCCGAGGCCGCCACCTGCGCCAGCGGCGAGCCGCGCGCCACCGGGCTGGTGGTCAACATGCTCGACCAGCGGGTGCGCAAACTGACCCCGGAATTCGCCACCTATACGATCGCCAAGATGGGCCTTTGGGCCCTCACCCAGACCGCCGCGCAGGCGCTCGCGCCGCGCATCCGGGTCAACGGCATCGGCCCGGGGCCAACGCTGATCGGCGCGCGCCAGTCCGAGGAACACTTCGCCCGCCAGCGCGCCAGCACCGTGCTCGGACGCGGCGCCGACGCCGACGACATTACGGCCGCGCTCGGCTACCTGATCGACGCCAAGGCCGTCACCGGCCAGATGATCGCGGTGGATGGCGGCCAGCACCTGGGCTGGAAAACCCCGGATATTCTCGGCCTCGAATAGCCCCGGCCGGCCGGCCCCTACGGCAACTTGTGCACCCCACCCGGGGCTTGCCTAAATCGCACCTCAATTCTTGAATGAATTCAAAAGTTTACCAAATCGTCACATTTTATGATCACAATATCAGACACTTACAAGTGTGCCTAAAAACAAGGCAGCGCCGTGAACCCTGCCGGAAACAACGGGAAATACCCGGTGGAGCGGGTATGTCCACGGACTTATCCACAGATTCTGTGGGCACGTTTGGTCTTGAACTCGCGGTCGCAAGATTGCAGCCGGCGCGGGGAATCAGTAACCACAGCGCATGAACGACGACACCGACATCCCCGAGGCCCGGCCGCCCCTGCGCGGTCACCGGCTGATCGCCGATTACGTCAAGCGGCTCGACGGCTCGCCCGGCGTCTACCGGATGCTCGATGACAAGGGCCGGGTGCTCTACGTGGGCAAAGCCAAGAGCCTGAAAAAGCGGGTGTCGAACTACGCCAAGGGCACCGGCCATTCGGCGCGGATCGCGCGGATGATCAGCCAGACCGCATCGATGATGTTTCTCACCACCCGCTCGGAAACCGAGGCGCTGCTGCTCGAACAGAACCTGATCAAGCAGCTCAAGCCGCATTTCAACGTGCTGCTGCGCGATGACAAGTCGTTTCCGAATATCCTCGTCACCGACCACGACTTTCCGCAGATCCGCAAGCATCGCGGCGCGAAGAAGGACAAGGGGCATTACTACGGCCCCTTCGCCAGCGCCGACGCGGTGAACCGCACGCTGAATCAGCTTCAGCGGGTGTTTCTGCTGCGCAACTGCTCGGATTCGATGTTTGAAAGCCGCACCCGGCCCTGCCTGCTCTACCAGATCAAGCGCTGCGCCGGGCCCTGCGTCGGCAAGATAAGCGCGGCCGATTACGCCGGGCTGGTGAACGATGCGCGCCAGTTTCTCTCGGGCCGCACGACCAAGGTGCAGGAGGAGCTCGCGGGCGAGATGCAGGCGGCCTCGGAAGCGATGGCGTTCGAGCGCGCCGCCGTGCTGCGTGACCGGATCCGCGCACTGACCCAAGTGCAGAGTTCGCAAGGTATCAACCCGCGCGGCGTGGCCGAGGCCGACGTGATCGCGCTGCACATGGAGGGCGGGCAGGCCTGCGTGCAGGTGTTTTTCATCCGTGCGCACCAGAACTGGGGCAACCGCGATTTTTACCCCCGCACCGGGGCGGGCGCGGCCGAAGCGGAGGTGTTGCAGGCGTTCATCGGCCAGTTCTACGACCAGAAGGAGCCGCCGCGCCTTTTGCTGCTGAGCCACCCGATCGAGGACCCCGAGCTGATGGCCGAGGCGCTCACCGGGCGCGCCGGGCGCAAGGTGGAGCTGGCGGTGCCGCTGCGGGGCGAGAAGGCCGAGCTTGTCGCCGGCGCCGCGCGCAATGCCCGCGAAAGCCTCGGGCGCAAGATGGCCGAGACGGCGACGCAAGCCAGGCTGCTGGACGGGCTGGCCGAGGCGTTCGCGCTCGACGAGCCGCCGCGCCGGATCGAGGTGTATGACAACTCCCACATCCAGGGCGCGCATGCCGTTGGCGCGATGATCGTGGCCGGGCCCGAGGGCTTCATGAAAAGCCAGTATCGCAAGTTCAACATCCGCGGCGAGGAGCTGACCCCGGGCGACGACTTCGGGATGATGAAGGAAGTGCTGACGCGCCGCTTCAAGCGGCTCCTGAAGGAAGACCCCGATCGCGAGGGCGAGCATTGGCCCGACCTCCTGCTGATCGACGGCGGCGCGGGCCAGGTCTCGGTCGTCAACGGGATCATGGAAGATCTCGGCGTGGAAGACATCCCGATGGTCGGCGTGGCCAAGGGGATCGACCGCGACGCGGGCAAGGAGGAATTCCACCGGATCGGTGCGCGCCCCTTCGCGCTCAAGCGCAACGATCCGGTGCTCTATTTCGTCCAGCGCCTGCGCGACGAGGCGCACCGCTTCGCCATCGGCACCCACCGCGCCAAGCGCGCCAAGGCAATCAGCGCGACCCCGCTTGACGAGGTGCCGGGCGTCGGGGCGACGCGCAAACGCGCGCTGCTCAGCCACTTCGGCTCGGCCAAGGCCGTCGCCCGCGCGAGCCTTGAGGATCTGAAGGCCGTGCCCGGCATCTCGGCGGCGCTGGCCGAGTCGATCCACGGGTATTTTCAGGAGCATGGCTAGCGGCCAGGGCAGGACCGGGGCTCTGCCCCGAACCCCGAGGTATTTCAGCCAAGAAAAAGAGAGGGCGACGGAAGCGGCAAGGTCGCGCGTTTCACCCAGAGGACCGTGAAACGGTGACTGGTGAGCGGATCGGCGCGCTTCCCCCTCGCCCCGGAACAGGATATTCAACTCTCATGAGATGGACCTTGCCCAACATCCTCACCATCGCCCGGCTGGTCGCGGTGCCGCTGATCCCGGTGATGTTTCTGTTCTTCGCCCGTCCGTGGGCGGATTGGTACGCGATGGTGCTGTTCATCATCGCGGCGCTGACCGACTACCTTGACGGCTACCTCGCCCGCGCCTGGAAACTGGAGACGCTGTTCGGCGCGGCGATGGACCCGATCGCGGACAAGGCGCTGGTGATGATCGCGCTGCTGGTGATTAACGGCTATGCCGGGCTCACGCCCTGGATCATGCTGCCCTCGGCGATCATCATCTACCGCGAGGTTTTCGTCTCGGGCCTGCGCGAGACGCTCGGCGCCAAGGCGCGCGCGCTCAAGGTGACCAAGCTCGCGAAGTGGAAAACCACCAGCCAGATGATCGCGATCTCGCTGATCTTCGCCAAGGGCGTGTTCGAGCACCACGGAATGCTGGAAGATGGCCCGTTTCGTGCCGGGCTGCTGCGCTGGGCCGACTGGACCGGCAATGGCGGGATCGTGCTGCTCTGGCTCGCCGGGCTTCTGACCATCGCCACCGGCTGGGACTATTTCCGCAAGGCGCTGCCTTTCCTCAAGGAGCAGGACGATGCTTGACGTGCTCTATTTTGCCTGGGTGCGCGAGCGCATCGGCCTGCCGCGCGAAGCGGTCGAAACCCAGGCCGCCACCGTGGCCGAGCTGGTCGATGAGCTGCGCGCGCGCGAACCGCGCTACGCGCTCGCTTTCGCCGATCTGTCGGCCCTGCGCGTGGCCGTCGACCAGGAGCTGACCGAGTTTGACGCCAGCCTGAACGGCGTGCGCGAAGTGGCGTTTTTCCCGCCGATGACCGGGGGCTGAGATGGGCCGGGTGCGGATCCAGTCCGAACCGTTCGACCCGGGCGCGGAGCTTGACGGCTTCGGCGCGGGCACGGACATCGGCGCGGTGGTAAGCTTCACCGGCCTGGTGCGCGGCAGCGGCGGGCTGAGCACGATGGAGATCGAGCACTATCCCGGCATGACCGAGGACGCGGTGGCGAAGATCGTCGCCGAAGCCGTGGCGCGCTGGAATCTCGCCGACTGCCTTGTGATCCATCGCTTTGGCCCGATGGCGCCGGGCGAGCGGATCATGATGGTCGCCACCGCCAGCCGCCACCGCGTGGCGGCCTTCGAGGCGGCGGAGTACCTGATGGACTACCTCAAGAGCCGCGCGCCGTTCTGGAAGAAGGAAATCGCGGCCGATGGCGGCACCGATTGGGTCGCGGCCAAGGACGAGGACGAGGATGCTTTGACGCGCTGGTAGCGACGGGAGCCCTGCCGCCGGCACGAAAAGGCCCGGCGCGGCGGCTCAGCGCATGTTCATCTGTTCGATATAGGCGCGCAGTTCCTCGGCCTCGGTGCGCGCGTCGCGCAACCCGTCCATCGCCGCGCGCAGCTCGGCCTCGGTCTGGTGCAGCTGGTTCGACATTTCGGCCTCGCGCTGCTGCAGATAGGTGATCGCCTGGTCGCGGGTCTCTTCCGCCTCGTGCAACGATTGCGCCATCCGGTCGATTTCGCTCATGTCGCCCGAGGCGACGCGGGTGAAGCGGTGGATCAGCCAATGCGCGAACCATCCCATGCCAAAAGCCGCGAACAGGATGATGGTGGTGACGATGATGAACTCGGTCCTGTTCATGTCTTACTCCGTTTGAGCCGCTTCGCCGTCTTGTGCGGGGCGCGGTTTGGGCCGGATACCGGCCAGCTCGGGATCGACGACCACGGGCGCATCCGCAATCTCGCCCGCCGCGTCCGCGGCGGCGGCAGTCTCCTGCGCGGCTACGTCCTCGACGGGCGCATCGGCCGTGGCCTCAGCGGGGTCTTCGGCGGGCGTGGTGGTGGCGTCCGGCCGCGCTTCGGGCCGAACGGCGGGAAGCTCGCCCTCGGCGCCGGCCGCTTCGGCGCCGGTTTCAGCTTCGGCGCCGGTTGCGGTTTCAGGTGCCGTTTCAGGCTCGGGCGCGGCGTCCGCCTCAGCTTGAGCGCCCACCAGGCGGAACTCGATCCGGCGGTTGGCCTCGCGGCCTTCCTCGGTGCCGTTGTCGGCGATCGGGTTTTCCTCACCGTAGCCGTGGGCCGTGAGATTTGCCGTCAGCACGCGGCGGGCGAGCAGCGCCGAGAGCACCGCCTCCGCGCGCCGCTGCGACAGCGCCTGGTTCATCTCTTCGCGGCCCTGGCTGTCGGTATAGCCGCTGATTTCCATCGCCACGTCGGGGCAGGTTTTAAGGATCTCGGCGATCTTGTCGACGGTGCGCCCGGACGACAGCTCGATCTCGGTCGAGCCGGGCGCGAAAGTGATCTTGGCCGTCGACATCGCCTGGTTGACCGCGGCGGCGCATTCCTGCGGCGTGGGCAGCGCCGCTTCGGGATCGAACTTCTCTTCGTAGCGGACATTCACCCGGAAATCCTCGGCCTCGCCAAGTTTTTCCGACAGCACCCGGCTGATCTCGGCCGAGGCATTGCGGTCGCCGGTGGAGCCGCGCACGTCAACCACGAGCGGCTGCACCACGACCGAGCCGTTGGCGAGCTGGCCCAGCGCTTCGAGCGCGGCCAGCGTGCGCAGCGACCAGCCGCGCGGCAGCTCCGGGTCGAGCCGCATCGCGGAATAGACCTTGTCGACCCCGAACCGCGCCCGCGCGACGCTTTCAACCACCGTGCGCTCCTGCTCGTTGGCGACCCGACCGCGCAGCTGCACCAGCCCCTCGGGGCTGAGCGTGACGACGAACTCCGGCGGCCCCGCCGCCTCGCCGGTGCCGGAGATCGACACCGGGTCGGGCAGCACCGCATGCAGCGAGAACACGTCGGGCAGATCGGCCTCAAGCTCGCCGGCGATGCGATCGAACGTGTCTTGCGGCGTGCCCTCTGCGGCCACCAGCGTGACGTCGGCATCGGAAAAGGTCAGCGATCCGCCGCCCATGTCGTGCAGCGCCGAGATCCCGCGCGCGACGGCATCGGGCCAGTCGGGCGACGGCACGCCGAGACCGATGGTGCAATCGGGCTTGCCCTTCACCCCGGCGGCGATCCCGGCAGCAACGATCTTGCTCAGGCCCGCCTCGGTATGGGCGGTGCAGGCATCGAAGCGCGCGCCGGCGGCGTCGATGGTGAAGCGCAGGGTGAACGGCGTGATCACCGGGCGCGGCGCGGTGATATCGAGCGCGATCCGCACCCCGCCCGGCGCATCGGCGCGCAGCCGTTTTTCCCAGCTCGCCTTCTGCTGGGCGCTATCGGCAATCGCCTCGATCGCCACCCGGTCGGCGCGCACCGAGATCTTGCAGCGCGGCAGCATTTCAAGTGCCCCAAGGGCGAATTCCAGCGCCGCGTCCCAGCGGTCGGGCACCGGGTAGTCGGCGGTTTCCAACAGGTCGGCGATCGCCTTCGAAAGGTCGATCTTCTGCACCCGCCCACCCAGCGCCTCGCGGTCAGCCAGCGCCGGGATCAGGCCGATCATCGAGATCCCCGCCTCGCTGCGCAGCATCTCGATCGAGAATTCAGGCGGCTTGATCGCCTCGGGGGCGGGCACTTCCATGAGGTCGATCACCCGGCCGGAATCCACTTCAGCCCCGGCGATCGCCAACGCGTGAAAGCGCGCGCTTTCGGTCGGCGCGATGCCCGAGAGCGTCACCTGGAGCCCGTTCGTCTCAACCGCGGCCCATTCCTCGCCCTCAAGCAGCAGCGCCCGGTCGATGGCGCTTTTCGACAGGCCCTCGATCGCCGACATCGCGCCCCAGGCCGCCAGCGCGGCCATTAGCAGCGCCGCCGCGAAAACGGCGCCCACGAGCACCGCAGGCGATTTGCGAAGATTGGAGATCTGCGGCAGGCGCATCGGGTCTGGTCGTCCGGGTTCGGGTTCAGTTCCGCTTCATTACGGCCTGCGCCGCGCCGGTGCAATCACAGGAGCGCGGCACCGGCAAGAAACAGCACGAGGATCAGCCCGGTGTCGCGGTTGGCGCGAAACAGGCGCAGGCAGGTATCGGGATCTTCGGTGTCGAGCACGCGCAGTTGCCACGCCATGTGCCAACCCATGAACCACGCCCCGCCCAGCGCCACCACCAGCGCCACAACCGAACGCGACGGCATGAAGGCGAGGATGATCGCCAGCGCCAGCAGCGCCACGGTGACGATCAGGAAGGCGCGCAGCCAGGGCACGGTGTGTTCGCCAAACAGCCGCGCGGTGGATTTCACGCCGATCAGCGCGTCGTCTTCCTTGTCCTGGTGGGCATAGATCGTGTCGTAGAACAGGGTCCAGCTGATCCCGGCGAGGTAAAGCGCCACGGCGGGCCAGCCGAGGTGGCCGGTATGCGCGGTGTAGGCGAGCAGCGCGCCCCAGTTGAAGGCCAGGCCGAGAAAGACCTGCGGCCACCAGGTGAAGCGCTTGGCAAACGGGTAGATCGCCACCGGCACCAGCGAGATCAGCCCAAGCAGGATTGCGTTCGGGTGAAAGGTGAGCAGGATCGCGAAGGCCACCAGCGCCTGGCCGGCGAGCCAGCCGAATGCCTGTTTCACGCTGACCTGGCCCGAGGGCAAGGGCCGCGACCGGGTGCGCTCGACAGCGGCGTCGAAATCGCGGTCGGTGATATCGTTCCAGGTGCAGCCCGCGCCGCGCATCAGCCAGGCCCCGGCGGCGGTGCCAAGCGCGATCCAGGCGTCCTGCCAGCCGATCGAGTCGGTCTCGCCGATACCCAGCAGCAGGCCCCACCAGCACGGCAGCAGCAAAAGCCATGTGCCGATCGGCCGGTCGGCGCGCGACAGGCGCAGGTAGGGGCGCAACCACGCCGGCGCGCGGGTATCGACCCAGTTGCCATGCACCGCGTCGGCGACCTTGCCGTGAGTCTCTGGCCTATTCGCATCGCCCGCCATATCGTGCCCCCATGATGACCCGAGAGAAAATCCGCCTCTTTGTAGACGCACCGCTTGGGCCGGGGCAATCCGTCGATCTGACGCGCGAGCAGGCGCATTACCTGTTCGGCGTGATGCGGCTTGGTCCCGGCGCGCGTCTGGCACTGTTCAACGGCCATGCCGGCGAGTTTACAGCCGAGGTGGCCGAGGCGGGCAAGCGTGGCGGCACGCTCACGGTGCTGGGCCAGTCCGCGCCGCAGCTCGATCCGCCCGACCTCTGGCTGGTGTTCGCGCCGATCAAGAAGGCGCGCACCGATTTCATCGTCGAGAAAGCCGCCGAGATGGGGGCGGGGCGCATCCTGCCGGTACAGACCGACTACACCAATGCCGAGCGCATCCGGCAGGACCGCCTGCAAGCCCATGCGGTCGAGGCCGCCGAGCAATGCGGCGGCACCTTCGTTCCGCCGGTGGAGGCGCTGCAAAAGCTCGACCGGTTGCTCGCCACATGGCCCGAGGACCGCCAGATCCTGTTTGCCGACGAGGCGCTGGTGGGCGCAGGCGAGACGCTGGGTGCGGCGAAAGGCGGCAAATGGGCGATCTTCATCGGCCCCGAAGGCGGATTTTCCGACCCCGAGCGCGCCCGGCTCAAGGCGATGCCGCAGGCCCACCCGGTGAGCCTCGGCCCCCGCATCCTGCGCGCCGACACCGCCGCCGTGGCCGCGCTGACGCTGTGGCAGATGACACTCGGAGACTGGTGATGCTGCGCCCCGCCCGCTCGGGCGACGAATCGGCCATCGAGGCATTTCTCAGCCGCCACGCCGAGACCAGCATGTTCCTGCGTGGCAACCTTGCAAGCCGTGGGCTGTTCGACCGCGAAAGCCCGCACGGCACCGCATATTGGCTGGCGGAGAAGGGTGGGCTCACCGCCGTGTTCGGCCTGTCGAATGCAGGCTTTGCCATGAGCCAGGCCCCCGATGCGCGCCCTGCACTGTGGGACGCCTTCGCCGGCGCGGTGAAGGGCCGGATGCTCGCGGGCATCACCGGGGAGGCGGCGCAAGTGGCCGAGGCGAAACGTGCGCTTGGAGTCTCGGAAGCAGCCTTCGCGCTGGACGCGCCAGAGCCGCTCTACCGGCTCGGCCTCGCGGCGTTGGCCGTCCCCGACGGCCCGGGCAGACTGCGCAGCCCCACCGAGGCCGACCGCGATCTGCTCTTTGCCTGGACACGAGCCTATTCCGCCGAACTTCACATGTCGTCGCCCGACCGGCTCGACGAGGAGGCGCGGGGCCGGGCCGACCGGGCGCTCGCCACCGGCGACGTGCGGCTGCTGGAGCTCGACGGCACGCCGGTGGCGATGACGGCGATCAATGCGCGCTTGCCCGACATGGTGCAGATCGGCGGGGTTTTCACCCCGCCGGAGCTGCGCGGGCGGGGATACGCCCGGCGCGTGGTGGCGCTTCACATGGTTCATGTGCACGACGAAGGAATCAACACCGCGATCCTGTTCGCCTCCGGCCCCGCCGCGTGCCGCGCCTACGAGGCGATTGGCTTTCGCCGCATTGGCAGCTATTCCCTCGCCATCCTGAAACAGCCCATCACCATCGGGGAGCGCCTGTGAATTTGATCCGACCCGAAGCCGCCCAAGGGCTCAAACGCTGGCGCGGTGTGATCGCCGCCGGCGCGGTGCTGGCGCTCGGGCTGTGGTGGGGGCTCACCTCGCTCGGGCTGATCAAGTGGATCGGCTGGACGCTGACGCTCGGCGGCGCGGCGCTGCTCTGGGCCGCCGCCCAGCGCGCGCGATTCGTCGGCGGGCACGGCGGGCTGGGCGTGGTCGAGATCGACGAACGCCAGATCGCCTATCTCGCCCCGGTCGGCGGCGGGATCATCTCGCTCGATGCGCTCACCCACGTGGCCATCGCCCCCGACCGCGCCGGCCTGCCGGTCTGGCGCTTCACCGCCGGGGGCGAGAGCCTGCGCGTGCCCACCAGCGCCGAGGGCACCGAAGCGCTGTTTGACGCGCTCACGGCGCTGCCGGGCGTCGACATCGAGGCGGCGATCCGCGCCAGCCGCACCCGCCCCGACAAACCCGTGGTCATCTGGAAACGCCCCGCGCGCTGAGCCTATCTGGGGCGCATCTTCAGCGGGCAGCCATCGGTGCGCGGGCTGTTGTCATCCGACACGCCGTATTGCCACCACTCCAGCTCGCCCTTCTGGTACATGCCCAGCTCCGGCGCGTGCGGGATGCCGTCATAGGCCTCGGCCCTCTCGCGGATCACCTGACGCACGCGGTTGCCGTCCGGGCCGTCGCCCGCCACCACGTCAAACCGCTCGCGCGGATTGATGATAAACAGGAAATGCGCGCCGAGATTGCGCGATTTGCGCTGCCTGTGCGCCGGCGACGAGAAGTTCACGAACAGCTGGAGGCCGCCAAAGCACATCGACCAATAGGGCGCCGCCGGATCGCGCGCCACGCCCTCGGGCCAGGGCGACGGGTCGTTGTCGTGCCAGTCCTGCAGCACCTCCCAGCCGATCCGATGATAGCCCTCGACACTGTCGGCGCGCGCCGCCTCGCGTGAGAACGCGACCACCAGTGGGCGGGCGGTGTTCACCTGCCCGTCCCACGCCCGCGCCGCGGCGATGTAGTCGAGCATGTCGCCGCGCAGCTGTGCGCGCCCTGCATCGTCGAGCGACTCGACGAAGATGAAATCCACCAGCCCGCGCCGGAACGCGTTCTGCGAGAAGGTGCAGGGAAAGGCCGACGGCGGCGTGAGCCGCGCGGCAAGGTCGCCGGCCACCTGTTTGTGCCAGGCGGGGCCGGCGTAGCCGTCGGCGGTCAGGGCATTTTGCTGGATCACGGTCATGGCGGCCAAGATGCCATCTGCGCCCCCGGCGGGCCAGCGCCGAGTTGCCGCATCTGACGAGGATGTGAATGGACCGCGCCAAGCCCCCCGCTACTGTGGGCTGAAACCGTATCGACAAAAGGAAAAGTCACATGTTTACCCGTAAATCCGCCCTCGCCGCCGCGCTCATGCTTGGCACCGCTGTCAGCGCCGCCTTCGCCGCCGCGCAAGACCCTGACGTGCTCGCCCGCAAGGAGGCGATGGGCCTGATCGGGTCGAACGTGAAAAAGCTCACCGCCATGGCCAAGGGCGAAACCGCTTTCGACGCCGCAGCGGCGCAGGCCTATTTTGCCGCGATCTCTGAGAAGGCGGCGATGGCGCCCGCGCTGTTCGAGCCGCAATCCAACAGCGACCCGGAGAGCGATGCCAAGGATGCGATCTGGGAGAATTGGGACGATTTCGTAACCAAGGCCGCCGATCTGAAGACCGCCGCCGATGCCGGTGCCTCGGTCGATAGCCCCGAGGCACTGGGCGCCGCAATGGGCGGGCTCGGCGGCGCCTGCAAGGCCTGCCACTCGGTCTACAAGGAGTGATAGCCGCGCGCCCGGTCCACCTCGACCACAGGTGAGCCGGGCGATCCCGCGATCGGCGCCGTCATGGGAGTTGCCCGTGGCGGCGCTTCGCGTTTCACCCACAGACTGCGCGAACTCCGGCGCGGGGCGCGCGAAGGCCCGGAAAGATCTGCAATGGTATCGCGCAATTGCCCTTGAGTGTGCGCCCCTGTGGCCCCACTTTGTGCGCATGAAAGATAACAACTCCGCCCTGCTCGCCGTCCTGATCGACGCCGACAACATCCCCGCCCGCCACGCCGAGGCGATCCTGAAAGAAATCACCGCCTATGGCGAACCGGCGCTGCGCCGGGTCTATGGCGACTGGGCCGCGCCCCGGCTGCAGCCGTGGTCGAAGAAGGTGCACGCGCTCGGCCTCGTCGCGCACCAGGAAACCGCCAATACCAAGGGCAAGAACGCCTCGGACATCGGCCTGGTGATCGACGCGATGGACCTGTTGCACACTGGCCGCTTCGACGGCTTCGTGCTGGTCTCGTCCGACAGCGACTTTACCGCCCTCGCCAACCGCATCCGCGAACAGGGGCTCGACGTGATCGGCATCGGCGAGGGCAAGACGCCCGAATCCCTGCGCAACGTCTGCACCCGCTTCGTGATGATCGAGAACATCGTCGAAGAGCCCGCCGAAGCCCCGACCAAGGGCCAGCCGCGAGAGGAGAAATCCGCCAAGCGCCCGCCGATCGAGGCGCAGCCGCTGATCCTGCGGGCGATGGAAAAGATCGACCAGGACGGCGAATGGTACCAGCTCGGCCTGCTCGGCCAGACGATCCAGGCCGACGTGCGCGACTTCGACACCCGGACCTACGGCAAAGCCAAGCTGTCGGACCTGATCCGCGAGCTCAAACTGTTCGAGACCAAGCGCGACGGCAACCACATCTATGTGCGCCGGCTCGACTGAACACGAGAGCCTGAGACCATCTGGCCCTTGATCCCACCGGCCCGTTCGCTAGGTTGTGGCCATCCAGACAAGGAGGCCCCCGGATGATCCCCGGTGTAACCAGCGGACGGCGCCGTTTTTCCGATCTTTCCGAACAGGAGATCCTCGCGCTCGCGATCTCGAACGAAGAAGACGATGCGCGGATTTACCGCCAGTACGCACAGCGGCTCCGGGAAGAGTTTCCCAGCTCCGCCAAAGTGTTCGACGAAATGGCGGTGGAAGAGGACGAGCACCGCCGCCGCCTGATCGAGGCCCACCAGCGCCGATTCGGCGACGTGATCCCGCTTATTCGGCGCGAACATGTGTCGGGCTTCTACGCCCGCTCGCCGATCTGGCTGATCGAGAATCTCGGTCTTGAGCGGATGCGCTCGGAGGCGCGCGAGATGGAGCGCCAGGCCGAGCAGTTCTACCGCAAGGCCGCCGACCACTCCTCCGACGCCGAAACGCGAAAGCTCCTGGGCGATCTCGCCGCCGCCGAGGCGGGCCACAACGAGCTCGCCGGCAATCTTGAGGCGAAGTACCTGGGCGACGACGCGCGCAGCGAGGAAGACAGCGCCGCGCATCGCCAGTTCATTCTGACCTGGGTGCAGCCGGGGCTTGCCGGACTGATGGACGGCTCGGTGTCGACGCTCGCGCCGATCTTCGCCACCGCCTTCGCCACCGAAAACACCCACACCACCTTTCTCGTCGGCCTCGCCGCCTCGATCGGCGCGGGGATCTCGATGGGGTTCACCGAGGCGGCCTCGGACGATGGCGAGCTGTCGGGGCGCGGCAGCCCGATCAAACGCGGCATCGCTGCCGGGGTGATGACCACGCTCGGCGGCCTCGGCCATGCCCTGCCCTACCTGATCCCGCATTTCTGGACTGCGACGATCATCGCCATGGTGGTGGTGTTCGTCGAGCTCTGGGCGATCGCCTGGATCCAGAACCGCTATATGCAGACGCCGTTCCACCGCGCCGCCTTCCAGGTGGTGCTGGGTGGCGCGCTGGTGTTTGGCGCGGGTGCGCTGATCGGCGGCGGGTGATTTCGACGTGCTGACGCAATCCGGCCGGCCAGGGGCGCTGCCCCCGGACCCCCGAGGTACTTTTCCCAAGAAAAAGGGGCAGGCCCCGTGTTGCCCAGCGATTCGATGAGCCGGCCTTGCTTGCCGTCCTGATCCAGACCCTGCCGTTCTTCGCCCTGATCGGCCTCGGGTTCGGAGCCGCGAAGCGCGGGTTTTTCGGTGTGGACGCGACGGCGGCGCTGACGAAGTTCGTCTTCTACTTCGCGCTCTCGGCGATGCTTTTGAAGTTTTCCGCCCGGCTCGACCTCGCCACGGTGTTCGACGGCGCCTACGTGCTGGCCTACCTCTCTGGCACGATGGCGGTCTACCTGTTGGCCGTGGGCGTGGCGCTGGTGCGCGCGCGGGGGCTGGAAGAGGCCGCCGTGGAAGGCCAGTGCGCCGCCATCGGCAACACCGGCTTTCTCGGTGTGCCGATGCTGACGATGCTGTTCGGCGAGGCGGCGATCGGCCCGGTGATGCTGGCGCTGGCGGTCGATCTGATCGTGTTTTCCAGCCTGATCGTGATCCTGATCACCGCGCGGCGCGACGGGCGGGTGCGCCCCGCGGTGCTGATCTCGGTCGCCAAGGGGTTGATCGCCAACCCGATGATCGTCTCGATCGCGCTCGGCCTTGGCTGGTCGGCCACCGGCTGGCCCCTGCCCGGCCCGATTGACGCCACCCTCGGCCTGCTCGGCGCGGCCGCGACCCCCGGCGCGCTGTTTGCCATCGGCGCCTCGCTGGCGAGCAAGTCCGCCGAGCGGGTGAGCGTGGCGGTCTGGCTGTCGTTCGCCAAGCTGGTGCTGCACCCCGCCGCCGTGGCCATTGCGGCGTTCCTGGTATTCCACGTCGATCCGTTCGCCGCCGGGGTGATGATCGCCACCGCCGCGCTGCCGGTGGCGGGCAACGTCTATATTCTGGCCCAGCACTACGGGGTGGCGCCGCAACGGGTCTCGGCGGCGATCCTGGTCTCGACCACGGCCTCGGTCGTCACCGTCTCGGCGGTGATCGCGCGGGTGCTTACAGGCTGAGACGCAGCGCGAAGCTCGCGAGCAGGCCGAAGAAGGCGATCACCAGCAGCGCCAGCATCCCGTCGGCCGGGGTGGCCTCGTCATCAGCTTCGTCGGCGCTGTCGATCCGGGTGCGGATCATCCGCATCCGCACGAAGGCGAGCGCCACCACCAGCGCGCCGGCGCCGAGCATCACCGCATCGGCCCAGCCGCTGGGCGTGGCACCGCTGAGACGCGAGCCGGCAATGCCGAACCCCGCGACTGCGATGGTGGTGCGGACCCAGGCCAGGAAGGTGCGCTCGTTGGCAGCGTGATCGGTGTAGTTGCGGATCATGGCGCGATTGAACACCGCCACCGCGGGGCTGTCCAGTGTGGGCGAAACCGGCTAAGGAGCCGCCATGATCTACGTCGATGCCGATGCCTGCCCGGTGAAAGCCGAGGCCGAACAGATTGCCACCCGTCACGGCGTGCGCATTGCCTTCGTCTCCAACGGCGGCCTGCGCCCCTCGGCCAACCCGCTGGTCGAGATGGTCTATGTCGATGCCGGCCCCGACGTGGCCGACATGTGGATCGCCGAGCGCACCGGCCCCGGCGACGTGGTCGTGACGGGCGATATTCCCCTCGCCGCGCGGGCCATCGCCACCGGCGCCGAGGCGCTCAAGCCCAATGGCGAGGCCTTCACCGAGGCAAATATCGGCACCGTGCTCGCCACCCGTGACCTGATGACGGACCTGCGCGCCGCCGACCCGTTTCGCCAGGGTGGCGGGCGGCCGTTTTCGCGCGCCGACCGGGCGCGGTTTCGCGACGGGCTGGAACGCGCGCTTCGGCGTGCCGCTTCTAGGGGAACCTGAGGCGCAAATTTCCCCTTATGGTCGCACCCCCGTTTCGCGCTAGGATTTGCGCGCGGACAGGCAGCGGGCTCCTTCCGCTGTCCGGACAAGCCCGCCAGGAAGGAATAACCATGGAACAACTCATCATCAGCCTCGTCTCCGGGGCGGTCGGCGGCAATCTCGTTGGCGGCGTGGCGAAAAACCTCAGCCTCGGCACGCTCGGCAACTCGATCGCCGGGATCGTCGGCGGCGGGCTCGGCGGCCAGCTGCTCTCGATGCTTGGGGCCGGCGGACTGGCCGAAGCGGCCGGCGGCGGCATGGACATCGGCTCGATCGTCGGCTCGATCGCCTCGGGCGGCGTCGGCGGCGGCGTGATCATGGCCGTGGTCGGCGTGATCAAGTCGATGATGGCGAAGTAACCGACCGGGCTCCGGCGCGCCCGCCGGGGCCCATTTCCCTTGCCTCCCCCCGCCGCTGTTTGTAGGCAGTTGCTTGGAACGTGGAGGGGAAGGACATGCCGCAGAGCGACCCGAAAACGCTGGTGTCGACCGATTGGCTCGCCCGCCATCTGGCCGACCCCGACCTCAGGATCTTCGACGCCTCGTGGTTCCTGCCCACCGTCGACCGCGACGCGCGGGCGGAATACGATGCCGCCCATATTCCCGGCGCGCGGTTTTTCGATATCGACGAAATCGCCGATCTGCGCTCGCCGCTGCCGCACATGCTGCCACCGGATGAGAAGTTTCTCAGCCGGATGCGGGCGCTGGGCGTGGGCGACGGCCACCAGGTGGTGGTCTATGACAGCCTCGGCATCTTCTCGTCGCCCCGCGTCTGGTGGACCTTCCGCGCCTTCGGCAAGAAAGACATCGCGGTGCTCGACGGGGGCTTGCCGAAATGGCTGGCCGAGGGTCGCCCGGTGACCCAGGCGCCGCCGGTGATCCGCGACCGCCACATGACGATTTCGCGCCAGGACGACATGGTGAAGGACGTCACCGAAGTGGCCGCCGCCTCGAAGCTCGGCGACTGGGAGATCATCGACGCCCGCGCCGCCGACCGCTTCCGGGGTGAAGCGCCCGAGCCGCGCCCCGGCCTGCGCATGGGCCATGTTCCCGGCTCGAAAAACGTGCCCTGGATGAGCCTGCTCGCCGAGGACGGCACGATGAAGCCCCCCGCCGCGCTGAAAGATTTGTTCGTGGCGGCCGGGGTCGACCTCGCCAAGCCGGCGATCTGTTCCTGCGGATCGGGCGTGAACGCCGCGATCCTTGTCCTTGCCCTTACCCGCATCGGCCACCCGCGCACTGCCGTCTACGATGGCGCCTGGGCCGAGTGGGGCATGTATAACGACCTGACTGTCGCAACCGGAGAAGCCTGATGTTTGAACATCTCAAAGAATTGCCTGCCGACAAGATCATCGCGCTGATGGCCGAGTTCCGCGCCGACCCACGCGATAACAAGATCGACCTCGGCGTGGGCGTCTACAAGGACGCCTCCGGCCACACCCCGGTGATGCGGGCCGTCAAGGAAGCCGAAAAGCAGCTCTGGGAACGTGAGACCACCAAGACCTACACCGCGCTGGCCGGCGACCCGGCGTTTGGCCAGGCGCTGTCGGGCCTCGTGCTCGGCGATGCGGTCGAGCAGGAGCGGCTCGCGTTTGCCGCGCAGCCCGGCGGCACCGGCGCGATCCACCAGGCGCTGGAGCTGATCGAGATGGCCACGCCCGAGGCCACCGTCTGGCTCTCGGCGCCGACCTGGCCGAACCACCCGTCGATCATCAAGCACCTCGGCATGAAGATGACCGAGTACCGCTACTTCGACGACGACGCGCGCGCGGTCGATTTCGGCGGCATGATGGAAGATCTGCGGGGCGTGAAAGCCGGCGACGTGGTGCTCTTGCACGGCGCCTGCCACAACCCGACCGGCGCCAACCTGACCCTGCCGCAATGGGACGAGGTCGCCAGCCTGCTCGAAGAAACGGGCGCGGTGCCGCTGATCGACATCGCCTACCAGGGCTTCGGCGACGGGCTGGAAGAAGACGCCGCCGGCACCCGGCTGATCGCCTCGCGCCTGCCCGAGGCGATGATCGCCGCGTCGTGTTCGAAAAACTTCGGCCTCTACCGCGAGCGCACCGGTTTGCTGATGGCGGTCGCGCCGAGCGCCAAATCGAAGGCACTCACGCAGCAGTCGCTCGCCCACCTCAACCGGCAGAACTTCTCGTTCCCGCCCGACCATGGCGCACGGCTGGTGCAGATGATCCTCGACGATCCCGCGCTGCGCAGCGATTGGGCCACCGAGCTCGAAGACGTGCGCAAAGGCATGCTGACCCTGCGCCAGAAACTTGCCGACAGCTTGCGCGCGCGCACCGGGTCTGACCGCTTCGGCTTCATCGCCGAGCACCGCGGCATGTTCAGCCGGATCGGCGCGACGCCCGAGCAGGTAGCCTACATGCGCGACAAACACGCGATCTACATGGTCGGCGACAGCCGGATGAACATCGCCGGGCTCAACGAGAAAACGATCGATATCCTTGCCGACGCGATCGCCGACGCCGGCGTCTGATCCAGCACGATCTCACAAGACAATCAGCGCCGGGGGCCACCACCCCCGGCGGTTTCTTTTTCTTGGCGGAAATACCTCGGGGAGTTTGAGGGGCAGCGCCCCTCATCCAGACAATATAAGCACGGCGCAAGCCGCCCTGCTGGATCGCGCAACGAAAAAGCCCGGGCGCGAACGCCCGGGCCAGTGTGACGGCTGTGAAGAAGGAAGGAACACTCAGCCGTTGGTGAATTCCGGGTAGGCTTCCATCCCGAGCTCGGCCTTGTCGAGGCCCATGAACTCGTCTTCTTGCGGCACCCGGATACCCATGGTCGCCTTGAGGATGAACCACACCACCAGCGACACCAGGAAGACGAAGGCGCCGACGATCACGATCGAGATCAGCTGGCCGCCGATGGTCGCGTCGCCGTTGGTGAGCACCACCGCGATCGTGCCCCAGACGCCGGCGAACAGGTGCACCGGGATGGCGCCGACCACGTCGTCGATCTTCAGCTTGTCGAGGAAGGGCACGGCGAACACCACGATCACACCGCCCACGGCGCCGATCAGGGTAGCCACGCCGAGGCCCGGGGTCAGCGGCTCGGCGGTGATCGACACGAGGCCGGCGAGCGCACCGTTGAGCACCATCGTCAGGTCGACCTTCTTGTAGAGCAGCTGGGTCAGGAGCAGCGCCGCGATCGCACCACCGGCCGCGGCCGTGTTGGTGTTGGCGAAGATCCGGCTGATGTCGGCGACGTTGCCGGCGGTGTCCATGTAGAGCTGCGAGCCGCCGTTGAAGCCGAACCAGCCCATCCACAGGATGAAGGTGCCGAGCGTGGCGAGCGTCAGGTTCGAGCCGGGGAAGGCGTTGACCTTGCCGTCCTTGCCATACTTGCCGATGCGCGGACCCAGCACGATAGCGCCGGCGAGCGCGGCCCAGCCGCCGACCGAGTGCACGACCGTGGAGCCGGCGAAGTCGAGGAAGCCGAAGTTCGCGTCAAGGAACCCGCCGCCCCACTTCCACGACGCCTGGATCGGGTAGATCAGGCCGGTGAGGATCACCGTGAAGACCAGGAAGGGCCACAGTTTGATGCGCTCGGCCAGCGTGCCCGAGACGATCGAGGCGGTGGTGGCGCAGAACATCAGCTGGAAGTAGAAGTCCGAGCCGACCGAGGCATAGGTGAGGTCGGTCGCGGTGTCGGCCAAGCCGACCGGCTCGAGCGAGGTCGGCGAGAAGGCGCCAAGCACGTTGGCGATGGTCCAGCCGTCGCCCGGATACATCAGGTTGTAGCCGATCAGGTAATACATGATCGCCGCGATGGCGAACAGGGCGATGTTCTTGGTGAGCTGCATCGTCACGTTCTTGGAGCGCACCAGGCCGGCTTCGAGCATCGAGAAGCCCGCGCCCATCCACATCACCAGGAAGCCCGTGACGAGGAACATGAAGGTGGTGAGAATGTAGCCGATCTCTTCGTTCGGCGGCGTGATGTCCGCCTCTTGCGCCAAGCCGAGGCTGGGCAGAAGCACCAGCGCGGCCGCGAGGGGAAGGAATTTCTTGAGTTGCATCGGATGTTTGTCCTTTTGTCTCGGTCCGGGCGAGCTCAGAGCGCGTCGCCGTCGGTTTCGCCGGTGCGCACGCGAAGGGCGCCGTCGACATCCAGGGTGAAGATCTTGCCGTCGCCGATCTTGCCGGTTTGCGCGGTCTTGGCGATCGTCTCGACGACCTGCTCGGCGAGCGTGTCGGCGACGACGATTTCGAGCTTCACCTTCGGCACGAAGTTCACGGCATACTCGGCGCCGCGATAGATTTCAGTGTGACCGGACTGGGTACCGAAACCCTTGATTTCCGTCACCATCATGCCGCGCACACCGATGGATGTGAGCGCCTCGCGCACCTCCTCGAGTTTGAACGGCTTGATCGCTGCAATGATCAGTTTCACGTGTTTCCCCTTTTGCCAGATGCGAGGCATGCCCCCGCGAGTGCGGACTACGAGCTGACCAAACCGCGCCCCATGGCCTGGCAACAAGAAAACCCAGGGGGGGTGCTGCCCACAAAACGGGCAAAATGGCAGATTTTCTGCAATTCCGCAGCCATATGCACAATAATTGTGCGCACAAAAGATGTGCGTTGCGTCCAGCGTGGGAAACTTGCGGGGCTCTTCCCCCTCGTCTTCACAGGGGCGAGTCGCTACACTGGCGCAAAACACAAGAGCAGGTCAGACAACGTCTATGGCACAGAAAGGTTCCGGGCGGCCGCCGCTGGTGGCGGACAAGCGGTATGCGAGTTCCACGCCCAAGAAGAAGACACCCCCGCCGAAAAAGCCGCGCGGGCAAAAGCCGCGCAGGCCGCGCAAACCCGCGCGCGGATCGGCGCGCAAGCTGCCGTTCTTCCTGGCTTGGCCACTGGCGTTGATCCGCTGGCTCCTGCGCCTCGGCGTAAAGCTCGCGCTGGTCGCCACGCTGGTCGTCGGCGCGCTGATCGGCTTCGGCGTGTTCTACTTCGCCTCGACCATGCCGCCCCTGTCGCAGCTCGTCGATGGCCGCGCCCAGGGCTCGGTCACGTTGATGGACCGCAACAGCCAGGTCTTTGCCTGGCGCGGCAACCAGTTTGGCGGGATCATCACCGCCGACACCGTGTCGCCGGCGCTGAAAAATGCCGTGGTCGCCACCGAAGATAAGCGCTTTTACCAGCATTTCGGCCTCAGCCCGCGCGGCATCGCCAGCGCGGTGAAGATCAACCTGAGCGAAGGGCGCGGGCCGCTCTCGGGCCATGGCGGCTCGACCCTGACCCAACAGACCGCCAAGCTGCTCTGCCTCGGCGTGCCCTACGATCCCGCCGCCGGCATGACCGAGACCGAGTATGAGGCCGACTGCCGCCAGGGCTCGCTGTGGCGCAAGATCAAGGAAGCGATCTATGCGATGTCGCTGGAGGCGAAGTTCTCGAAAGACGACATCCTGACGATCTACCTCAACCGCGCCTACCTTGGCGCCGGGGCCTATGGTTTCGAGGCGGCGAGCCAGCGCTACTTCGGCAAGTCGGCGGCCGAGGTTCGCCCGGCCGAAGCCGCCGTGCTCGCCGGCGCCCTCACCGCGCCCAGCCGCTACGACCCGACCAACAACCTCCAGCGCAGCCTCGACCGGGCGCTCACCGTGATCAAGCTGATGGAAGAGCAGGGCTACCTCACCGCGCAGGACGCGGCCTATGCCCGCGAACACCCCGCCGAGCTGTCGGCGGCGGCCGAGGCGCGCGCGGGCGGCTACTTCGCCGATTGGGTGATGTCGTCAGGCCCCAGCTTCCTCACCCGCGACACCACCGAGGACGTGATCATCAAGACCACCTTCGACCAGGCCATCCAGCGCTCGGCCGAAGCGGCACTGGCCTGGGTGTTCGACAACAAGGTGAACCCCGGCAGCGAGGCGCAGGCGGCGATCGTGGTGATGAGCGCCGACGGCGCGGTGCGCGCGATGGTGGGCGGGCGCAAGACCAAGGTCTCGGGCGCGTTCAACCGGGCGACACAGGCCAAGCGCCAGACCGGCTCCAGCTTCAAGCCGTTCGTCTACGCCACCGCGCTCGATCTCGGCTGGCGCTACGACAGCCTGATCGAAGACGCGCCGTTCTGCATGGATATCCCCGGCTCCGGCAACTGGTGCCCGAGCAATTACGACAACAAGACGCGCGGCTGGGTCACCCTCACCGACGCGCTGCGCAACTCGCTCAATATCCCGGCGGTGAAACTCTCCGAAGCGGTGGGGCGCGAGAACGTGCGCACCGTGGCCGAGATGTTCGGCATCCAGTCCGACCTCGCACTGGGCCCGGCGCTGGCGCTTGGCGCGTCTGAATCGACCCTGCTGGAGATGACCGGGGCCTACGCCGGCATCCTCAACGGCGGCTCTTCGGTCACCCCCTATGGCCTGATCGAACTGCGCCTGCTCGGCGACGATGCGCCGCTGATGGAGCAGACCGGCGGCATCGGCGAACGGGTGATCACGCCGCAGGCGGCGCAGCAGCTGATCTACATGATGAGCCAGGTGGTCGCCGACGGCTCGGGCAAACGCGCCCGGATCGACGGCTACGAGGCGGCCGGCAAGACCGGCACCACCACGGCCGCGCGCGACGCCTGGTTTCTCGGCTTCACCGCCGATTACGTGACCGGCGTGTGGATGGGCTACGACGACAACACCCCGCTCAAGGGCGTCACCGGCGGCGGCTTGCCAGCCGAGATCTGGCACGAGACCATGACCCGGGTGCAGGCAAATCTGCCGGCCCGCCCGCTGCCGATGATCCGCCCCGACGCGCCACCGACAGTGCAGAACGGCACGATCCAACCCGGCACGCAGGGCGGCCCCGCGCGCACGCGCACCGGCGAAGATTCGCTGCTCGGCGTGCTCAAGTCGATCCTCGGGCTCGAGGGGTAGGAAATCACCAAAAGACGCGATAGGGATTGGCCGTTAACCGGAAATCGACCTTTGGTTGAAATGTACTGGACCCATTGCCGAAGTCCGGCGCGAAGGCAGGTAATGCGAAGATGACCCCGGCGCAAAAAGAACAGGGCGAAACCGAGCTGCGCGAGGCGAGGCGTGAAAGCCGCGGGCTGTTCTGGGCGGCCGGGCTGTTCTCGGTATTCGTCAACATCCTGATGCTCACCGGCCCGATGTTCATGCTGCAGGTCTACGACCGCGTGCTCGGCTCGCGCTCGGAGGCCACGCTGCTCGCGCTGTTCATCCTGATGACCTTCCTGTTCGCGATGATGGGCGTGTTGGAATACACCCGTGGCCGGGTGCTGGCGCGGATCGGCGCGAAGTTCCAGGCCCGGCTTGACCGGCGGGTGTTTTCCGCCGTGCTCCGGCGCGAGGCGGCCGCGCCGGGCGGCGTGAAGCGCACCACCAATACGCTGCGCGACCTCGAGGCGGTGCAGCGGCTCTTGTCGTCGCCCGTCTTCACCGCTGTGTTCGACATTCCCTGGACGCCGGTTTTCCTCGCCGGCATCCTGATCTTCCACCCGTACCTCGGCTATCTCGCCCTCGCCGGCGGCGGCGTGCTGGTGCTCATCACCATCCTCAACCAGGTGTTCACCGCCGGCCCGGTGCGCAGCGCCAACACCGCCGCGATGCGCGCCGACCACCTTGCCGAGCAACTGCGCTCGGAGGCCGAGATGGTGCGCGCGCTGGGCATGTCCGACGCCGCCTTCGACCGCTGGCACCAGGCGCGCACCGCCTCGCTCAACGACACCATCCTGTCGTCCGATCGCGCCGGGCAATTCTCGTCGATCTCCAAGACCTTCCGGATGTTCCTGCAATCGGCGATGCTCGGCCTCGGCGCCTGGCTGGTGCTGCAGGGCGAGCTCAGCCCCGGCGCGATGATCGCCGGCTCGATCCTGCTCGGCCGCGCGCTCGCGCCGGTCGACATGGCGATCGGCCAGTGGCAGATCGTCCAGCGCGCGCGGCAGGGCTGGCAGGGGCTCGTCGAGCTGCTCGGCGAAGTGCCGCCCGAGGCGCCGCGCACCCAGTTGCCGCGCCCGCGCGGCCACCTGACGGCGGAAAACCTCACCGTGGTGCCGCCGGGGCAAAGCCAGGCCTCGTTGCGCATGGTCAATTTCGAGATCCGCCCCGGCGAGGCGCTTGGCGTGATCGGCCCCTCGGGCGCCGGCAAGTCGACGCTGGCGCGCGCGATCACCGGGGTCTGGCGCCCTGCCGGCGGCAAGATCCGGCTCGATGGTGCGGCGCTCGACCAGTTCGAACCGGCGGTGCTGGGCCAGCACGTCGGCTACCTGCCCCAGCGCGTGCAGCTGTTTGACGGCACCATCGCCGAGAACATCGCCGGGCTGTCGATGACCCCGGACGACGCGGCGGTGGTGGAAGCGGCGAAGAAGGCCGCCGCGCACGATCTTATCCTGCAGCTTCCCGACGGCTACGATACCCGCGTCTCGGGCGGCGGCGGCATGCTGTCGGGCGGCCAGATGCAGCGCATCGGCCTTGCCCGCGCGATGTATGGCGGCCCCGTGGTGCTGGTGCTCGACGAGCCCAACTCGAACCTCGATAACGAGGGCAGCCAGGCGCTGAACGACGCGGTACGCGAGATGAAAGCGGCCGGGGGCGCGGTGCTGATCATGGCCCACCGGCCCTCCGCGATCACCGAATGCGAGCTCCTGCTGGTGCTCGACCACGGCATGACCAAGGCGTTCGGGCCGCGCGACGAGGTGCTGCAGCGCACCGTTCAGAACGCCCAGGCGATCCGCTCGACAGCGGCGCAGGGCCAGACCGGCGGGGTGAGCTGATGGCAACCGGGGTGACGAAAAAGGCCGCGCGCAAGGGCAACCTCCCCCAGGTGGGCGCCGGTGGGCCGGACGCTGCGCCGAGCGCCGCACAGGTGCAGAAAGCCTGGTCGGCCCGCGGTCCGGTGATCCTCGGCATCCTCGCGGTGCTGGTGCTGGTCGGTGGTTTCGGCACCTGGTCGGCCACCTCCAACATCGCCGGCGCGATTGTCGCCCCCGGCGCGATCGAGGTGGAACAGAACCGCCAGGCGGTGCAGCACCCCGATGGCGGCGTGGTCGAGGAAATCCTGGTGAAGGAAGGCGACGTGGTCGAAGCCGGCCAGGTCCTGGTGCGGCTCGACCCGGAGCGGCTGAACTCGGAACGCACCATCGTCGAAAGCCAGCTGTTCGAGCTGATGGCGCGGCGTGGCCGGCTCGAAGCCGAGCGCGACGGCGACACGGCGGTGACCTTCGATGACGAGATCTTGGCGATCGCCGAAACCAACCCCGATGTCGCCGAGATGCTCGAGAGCAACCGCAGGCTCTTTGCTCAGCGGCGCGACAACCTCGCCGCGTCGGTCGAGCAGCTTGGCAAGCGCAACGCCCAGACCGTGGCGCAGATCGACGGGCTTTCGGCCCAGCTCGACGCGCTGAAAACCCAATCGGCGCTGATCGCCGAAGAGCTCGAAGGCCAGCTTACCTTGCAGGAAAAGGGCCTGGCCCAGCTTCCGCGGGTGTTGTCTCTGGAGCGTGAAAAGGCGCGGCTTGAGGGGTCGGCCGGCGAGATCATCGCCTCGACGGCGCAGGCCGAGGGCCGCATCACCGAGATCGAGATCGAGATCATCCGCATCCAGGCGGAGAGCCGTGAAGAGGCGAATGCCCAGCTTAGCGAGCAGGAGGGGCGCGAACTGGAGCTGGCCGAGCGCCGCCGCGCGATCCTCGAACAGCTCGACCGGCTCGACATCCGCGCCCCGCGCGGCGGCGCCGTGCACGCGCTGCAGATCTACGGCGAACGCTCGGTGATCCAGCCGGCCCAGCCGGTGCTCTACATCGTGCCGCAGGACAAGCCGCTGATCATCGGCGTGCAGGTCGAGACGATCCATGTCGACCAGGTGCATGTGGGCCAGGAGGTGATCCTGCGCTTCTCGGCCTTCGACACGCGGCGCACGCCGGAGATTTTCGGCCGGGTGATCTCGGTCTCGCCCGACGCGCTGAACGACGAGCGCACCGGGCGCAGCTTCTATCGCGCCCGGGTGGAACTCGCCGAGGGCGAGATCGACAAGCTGCCCGCGGGCTCGGTGCTGATCCCCGGCATGCCGGTCGAGGCCTTCCTGCGCACCGGCGACCGCAGCCCGATCGCCTACCTGATGAAGCCGCTGGCAGATTACTTCAACAAGGCGTTCCGCGAGAACTGAGCACGGGCAAGGCCCAGCCGGGGCGACTCGACTCCGGGCGCGCGCGGAGCTAAAAGAACATTTAGCGAACATTCACCGGCGCCATCCACCATGCCCCGCAAACGCTTTCTCAGCCTGTGGTTTCCCCGTCTTGCCGCCGAGCGCCTCGCGCGGCTCGAGCGCGGGCTTGCGCCGGGGCCCCTTGCCGTGGTCGCCGACCAACGCGGCGCGCAGGTGCTGGCCAGCCTCAACGCCGAGGCCGAGGCCGCCGGGCTGTATCCCGGCCAGCCGCTGCGCGATGCCCGCGCGATTTGCCCCGAGCTTGCCTCGCGGCCCGCCAATCCGCTGGCCGAGGCCGGGTTTCTCACCACGCTCAGGCGCTGGGCCGGCAAGTTCACCCCCTGGGTGTCGCAAGAGCCGCCCGCCGCGCTGGTGCTCGACATCACCGGCTGCGCACACCTGTTCGGCGGCGAGGATGGGCTGGTAGGCGAGATCGAGCGCGATTGCGCCGGGCTCGGCCTGACCGTGCGGCTCGGCATCGCCGACACCGTGGGGGCGGCCTGGGCCCTGGCGCGCTACGCCGGGGCCGCGCCCGAGACCGGCCCGGCCGGCGACGCGATCGACCAGGAGGCGCGCGCCACCCGCTCGCGCGCCGCCAAGCGCCGGCACTGGACGCGCGGCGGCGCCCCGCCCCGCGCCATGCCCCCGCATCAGCCGCCCGCGCGGATTGCCCCGGTGGGCAGCACCCGCAGCCTGCTCGCCCCCCTGCCGGTGGCGGCGCTGCGCATCGACGCCGACATTGTGGAAGGACTCACCCGGCTCGGCCTGCGCCGGATCGGCGATATTCTCGGCACGCCCCGCGCCGGGCTCGCGCGCCGCTTCGGCACCCAGCTCGTGCGCCGGCTCGACCAGGCCCTGGGCATCGAGCCCGAGCCGGTCTCGCCCGCGCGCCCGCCGGTAAGCTTCGGCCTGCGCCTGCGCCTGCCCGATCCGATCGGCCTGGAGGACGACCTTGCCGCCGCGCTCGACCGGCTCTTGCCGGAGCTGGAAGCCCGGCTTACCCGGGCGGGGCGGGGCGCGCGCCGGGTGCGCGCCGCGTTCAGCCGCACCGACCGGACGATGCAGGCGATCGAGATCGGCCTCGCCCGGCCCACCGCCGACCCGGAGCGGATTCGTCCGCTGCTGGTGATGAAGCTCGCCGATATCGACGCCGGGCTGGGTATCGACCAGGTCCGGCTCTCGGTGCCGGTGCACGAGCCGGTCAGCCCCGAGCAGCATCGCGGCCACCTCGCCGCCGGCGAACGCGCGCGACGGCGCGACGGCGTGGAGATCGACGATCTGATGGGCCGAATCGGCGCAAGGCTCGGGCTCGCGGCGCTGACCCGGCTGCATCCGGCCGAGAGCCACATCCCCGAGAAGGCCGCCATTGTGATGGCCGCCGCCTTCGTGGCCGCGAGCCGCGACTGGCACCCCGGCCCCGAGCGCCCGCTCAGGCTCTGGCCGCCCGAGCCGGTGATGATCCCGCCCCTGCCGCATCTGCCCGGCCGGTTTCGCTGGCGCGGGCGCGACCATGGCGTGGCGGCGGCCGAGGGGCCGGAGCGGATCGCCCCGGAATGGTGGCTCGACGACCCCGCCTGGCGCACCGGGCAGCGCGATTACTGGCGGGTGACCACCGACCGGGGCGAGCGGCTCTGGCTCTACTTCGCCCACGGCGCGGCGCTGTCGGCGGGCTGGTTCTGCCACGGGGCGTTTGCGTGAGGCGGTGAGGTGCGTGGGGGTTCCACCCCCACACCCCCGGGATATTTGAAGCAAGATGAAAGGGGATCAGGCGCCGATGCGGATCGGTTGGCGCTTGCTCCCCCAGGTGCCGGGCGGGCCTTCGATCACGCCGGCAAAGCGGGTGCCGCACTGCATACAATGGCCGGTGTCGTCGAGGTGCCAGTCGGTGAGCTGGTGCCAGTCGCGGCCGATCACCTTCTGGCCGCAGCCGGTGCAATAGCTCGCCTGCGCCGCCTCGTGATGGACGTTGCCGGCGTAGACATGGTGCAGCCCCACCCGCTTGGCGATCGCGCGCGCGGTGAGCACCGTTTCAAGCGGCGTGCGGGCGTGGTTGGGCATGCGGTGCTGCGGCGTGAAGGCGGTGAAGTGGAGCGGCGTATCGGCGCCGCACTGCTCCAGCACCCAGCCGCTCAGCGCCTCGATCTCGGCCGCGCTGTCGTTCTCGCCGGGGATCAGCAGCGTGGTCAGCTCAAGCCAGCAGTCGGTCTCCTGCGCGACATAGGCAATCGTGTCGAGCACCGGGCCGATCTCGGCGCCGGTGAGTTTGCGGTAGAACTCCGCGTTGAAGCTCTTGAGGTCGATATTCGCCGCGTCCATCGCGCCGAAGAACTCCACGCGCGGCTCCGGCTCGATATAGCCCGCCGTCACCGCCACCGAGCGCACACCGACCTCGCGGCAGGCCGCCGCCGTGTCGACCGCGTATTCGAGGAAGATGACTGGATCGTTGTAGGTATAGGCCACCGAGGCGCAGCCGTGCTTCTTCGCCGAGGCGGCGAGCGCCTCCGGCGAGGCGCTGTCGGCCAGCCGGTCGATGTTGCGCGCGGTGGAGATATCGTAGTTCTGGCAGAATTTGCAGGCCAGGTTGCAGCCCGCCGTGCCGAAGCTGAGCACCGATGTGCCGGGCAGGAAATGGTTGAGCGGCTTCTTCTCGATCGGATCGATGCAGAACCCCGAAGAGCGGCCATAGGTGTCGAGCACGATCTGGTCGCCCTCGCGCAGCCGCACGAAGCACATGCCGCGCTGGCCGTCGCGCAACTGGCACAGGCGCGGGCACAGCTCGCAGCGCAGCCGACCGTCGGGCTGGGCGCTCCAATATCGTGCTGTATGGCGGGGGTCGGTCATGATTTTCTCAGGCTCTGCCTCTACACTAGGCCTGTCTCGTTGTTATATGGAACTCACATGAGCAGAGTTACAGAAAATACAAGGCGGGCGCCGGCAGTGGCGGGGATGTTCTACCCGGGCGATCCCGGCGAGCTGGCCCGCGTGGTGCGCGATTGCCTGGCGCGGGGCGCGGCGCCGGAGCGGCCCACACCGCCGCGCGCGATCGTCTCGCCGCATGCCGGCTACAGCTATTCCGGCTGGCTTGCGGGTGCGGCCTGGGGCGCCACCGCCGGGGCCGAGATCGCGCATGTCGTGGTGCTGTCGCCCTCGCACCGGCATGCTTTCCGTGGCATCGCCCTGCCCTCGGGCACGGCGTTCGCGATGCCCGGCTTCGACCTGCCGGTCAATGCAGGCGCGCGCGATGCGCTGGTGGCGCGGGGGCTTGCCCATGTCGAAGACGCCGCGCATGACCACGAGCACGGCGCCGAGACGCAGTTTCCCTTCCTCCATGCGCTGCATCCGGGCGCGGACGTGGTGCCGCTGGTGCTGGGCCAGGTGGATGATGCGCAGGTGGCTGCGGCGGTGGATTTTCTCGACGATCTGCTCGACCGACCACTGTTTGTGCTGTCGAGCGATCTCAGCCATTTCCTGACCGAGGCGCAGGCCCGCGCCAAGGACGACGAGACCACCCGGCTGATCGAAACCGGCGGTTGGCACGATCTCACCCCGGCCCATGCTTGCGGCGCGCGCGCGATCCGCGGTTACCTCGCATCGCGCACCGGCCAGGGCGCGCGGCCCACCCGGCTCGCCCGCGCCACCTCGGGCGACGTGACCGGCGACACCACGCGCGTGGTCGGCTACGGCGCCTGGGCGCTGCACGGGCCCGAGGGCGACGCGATCGGCACGCGCGACCGCGAGGCGCTTTTGAAAGTGGCGCGCACCGCGCTCACCGCGCGCACCGCGAGGGGCCGCGACCCGAACCTGGACGAGGCAAGCTTCGCCACTCCGCTGCGCACCCACGGCGCGGCCTTCGTGACGCTGACCTTGGCCGGGCATCTGCGCGGCTGTATCGGCTCGCTCAAGGCGCACCGCCCACTGGTGGCGGACGTGGCCGAGAATGCGATCAAAGCCGGGCACGCCGATCCGCGCTTTGCCGCCGTCACGGTCGAGGAGCTGGACAGCCTGCAGATGAAGATTGCCGTGCTCGGCCCGCCCGCGCCAATGCGGTTTTCCTCGGAAGCCGATCTGCTTGGGCAATTGCGCCCCGGCGAGGACGGGTTGATCCTGTCGGACCGCGGCCGGCGCGGCACCTTCCTGCCGATGGTCTGGGAGAGCCTGCCGGAGCCGGGCGATTTCTGGCGGCACTTGAAGCGCAAGGCCGGGCTGGCGCCGGACCACTTGAGCGCGACGCTGGAGGTGCATCGCTACCAGGCGGAAAGCTTTGCCGAGGGGTAAGCCTGCGTGGGGGCGCTGCCCCCACACCCCCGAGGTATTTCGTCCAAGAAAAAGAGCGGCTCACATCGCCTTGATCCCGTTCAGGACCATGTCGGTGGCGAGCTGGGCATAGGCTTTGCGGTCCAGCCCCTTGCCGGGGCGGTGCCACATGTAGAACCAGTTGAGGATGCCGAAAACCGACATCGTGATCGGCCGCAGCTTGTCGGTGCCGGCCAGCGCCGGGGCTTCACGCAGGAGGGCCGCGCTCATCATCTCGACCAGCTCGCGCTGCAGGGCGACGAGCGGCGCCTGCTGATCTTCCGGCAGCACCGAGAGCGCGTCGATTTGCAGTTTGTGCTCGGCGTCGGCATCTTCGTAGGCTTCCAGGATGGCGCAGACCAGCCCGCCGAGCCCGTCTTCGGGCTTCACCGCCCGCGCGGTCTCAGCAAGCTCGGTCAGATGCGTGTCGAGGATGTCAAACAGCAGCGCTTCTTTGGCCGGATAATAGTGGTAGATCAGGGCCTTGGACACACCGCACTGCTTTGCCGCCCCGGTCATCGAGGCGCGGTCGAAGCCGTGGCGCGCGAAGTAGCGCGCCGCGCCCCGGCGGATCGCTTCCCGCTTCTGGTCGTGGTCGCGCGCGATTCCCCGTGGCATGCGCCTCAGTCCTTCGGCCGGTTGTCGACGATGCGCACCGCCTTGCCCTGGCTGCGCGCCACGCCGCCCGGCGCGGACACGTTCACCTTCACGGTGACGCCAACGTTCGATTTCACCAGCCCCTTGAACACGTGGCTGACATGCACCGGATTCGCATCGCTCCCCTCGGCCAGCTCGACATGGATATGCATCTCGTCCATCCGGTCGGGCCGGGTCAGCTCGATCTGGAAATGGGGGCTGAGATCGGGGACCGCCATCAGCTGCTCCTCGATCTGGGTCGGGAAGACGTTGACGCCGCGCAGGATGATCATGTCGTCGGTACGCCCCGTCACCTTTTGCATCCGCCGCATCGAGCGCGCGGTACCGGGCAGCAGCCGGGTGAGATCGCGGGTGCGGTAGCGCACGATCGGGAAGGCTTCCTTGGTGAGCGAGGTGAACACCAGCTCGCCGGGTTCGCCGTCGGGCAAAACCTCGCCGGTCTCGGGGTTGATGATCTCGGGGTAGAAATGATCTTCCCAGATGTGCAGCCCGTCCTTGGTCTCGACGCATTCGTTCGCCACGCCCGGGCCAATTACCTCGGACAGCCCGTAGATATCGACCGCGTGCATGTCGAAGGCGTCTTCGATCTCGCGCCGCATCGCGTTGGTCCAGGGTTCGGCGCCGAAGATGCCCACCTGAAGCGGGCTCTTGCGCGGGTCGAGCCCCTGGGCGGCGTATTCGTCGAGGATCGACAGCGCGTAGGACGGCGTGACGGTGATGCCTTTAGCGCCGAAATCCTCGATCAGCCGCACCTGCCGCTGGGTCATGCCGCCCGACACCGGCACCACCGTCAGCCCCATTTTCTCGGCCCCGCCATGGATGCCGAGACCGCCGGTGAACAGCCCGTAGCCGTAGGCATTGTGCAACACGTCGCCGGGGCGCAAGCCCGAAGCGCGCAACGACCGGGCCACTACGGTTGCCCAAATGTCGAGGTCATTGCGGGTGTAGCCCACCACCGTGGGCTGGCCGGTGGTGCCCGACGAGGCGTGGATGCGCGCTACGTCCTCGCGCGCCACGGCGAACATGCCAAACGGGTAGTTGGCGCGCAGGTCCTGCTTGGTGGTGAAGGGGAACTTCGCCAGGTCTTCCAGGCTGCGCAGATCATCCGGGTGCGCACCGGCCGCGTCAAACGCGGACCGGTAATGGGGCACGTTGTCATAGGCGTGGCGCAGCGACCATTTCATCCGCTCAAGCTGCACCGCCGCGATCTCGTCGCGCGAGGCGGTCTCGATATGCTCCAGCTCGTCGCGGCGCGGGGTCAGGTCTTTCATGTCGTCCTCCCTGGTCCGGCCGATCAGCCGGCCTCGTCGAAATGCGTGCCATGGATTTGCCGCGAGGCACCGCGAAACAGGGCGACGCGCCGCCCGTCGCCACCCGTCACCACCACGTCGTAGAGCCCCGAGCGCCCGGCGCGGTGCGCCTCGGTGGCGGTCGCGGTGAGCCGCTCGCCGGCGTGGCTGGGGGTGAGGTAGGTGATCGAATTATGCTGCGCCACGACCAGCGTGTTGTAGCTGTTGCAGGCGAAGGCAAAGGCGCTGTCGGCCAGCGTGAAGACATAGCCGCCATGGGCGATGCCGTGGCCGTTTACCATGTCATCGCGCACCACCATGCTCAGCACCGCGCGCCCCGGCCCGACCTCGACAATTTTCATGCCCAGCGCCTGGCTGGCACGGTCCTGTTCCCACATCGCCGCCGCCGAGCGGCGCGCGCGTTCCTCCGGGGTCATGGCTCCTCCTGTCCTGCCCCAGGAGGCTGACACACTCCCGACCGAACGGTCAATAGTGTTGCGTCGCGTCTGTCGGAAAAACATCATTTTTCCATCCGAAAACACATCGGTGTCGGAGCGCCGGTGAATTTCCCGCGCATCAGAAGTCCATCCGACCCTATCGCCGCGCTGACGAGCCGTATCGCGCACCCGGTGAGGCCGGTAGTGATTGAGGCGCGCGCCGGACAGCTCAGGCTGTTTGCGGACTGATGCGCGGGCCGTGGGCACACCCCGGACCGACATTATCGCATCCGCCTCCAGCGGACCCAGCGTCGCTTTCAGCGCCTTCGACACAAAAAACCCGCCACGACGGGCGGGTGCGGGGAAAGGCGTAGCCCCCGGTGCCGCGAACTGGGTGGGGGCTGTTGAATGCGGCACCGGGGTGAGCTTCTCGCTCGCTACAAGAGTGTTTTGATCCCAAAAGCCGGCAGGTTTGCGGGCGGTCGGCGGCAAAGGCGGGGTCTTTTCGTGGCATGAATCGGGCTTGCCTCACGTCGCCCCGCCCAGAGGGAGTTGATTTGCGCGCCGCCTGCCCCCATCCTGAACGCATGAACGTGCAGGCCCCCACGCCCTTTCCCCGACGCGACGCCGACCACCGGGTGGCCTTCGACCGCCGGGAGCTGGGTGTGATCCTCGGCCTATACGGGCGGATGGTCGCCGCCGGCGAATGGCGCGACTACGCGATGAGCTTTCTGCGCGATCACGCGGTGTTTGCCGTGTTTCGCCACACCGGTGAACACCCGCTGTACCGCATCGAGAAGCACCCCAGGCTGCGCGGCCGCCAGGGCCAATATGCGGTGATCGGCATGGACGGGCGGATCCTCAAGCGCGGCGCCGAGCTGAAAACAGTGCTGCAGGTGCTTGAGCGCAAGCTGATCCGCTCGGTCCAGTAGCGGGCAGGCCCTTCCGGCGCCCTTGCCCGACCCCCACCCGATTGCACAGGTCCGGGCACGCCGCCGCGCGGGCGACAAACCGCCGTTGGGCAGAGGCCGGCTGGATTCCCTGTATGCTCCGATACCGGTCCCACGCCAAAAAAATGAACAAGTGGTTACCGTGGAAAGAAATCTATCTAGTTGATAATAGGAAGTTTCCATCTACGTACCCGGTTCTACTCCGCTAGGATTCTAGAATTCTAGCGGAGTAGAGCTGCTGATACGCCTATGGCGAAGCACCGGGCCTAATCGGATCGCACGGTTTGCGAGACGTCTACTGGACGCGCTGTTGTCCTACGCCGGCCGCCGCCGCGCCAGAACCGCGCCGCCGCCCTGCGCCGCGATCCGGGCAATGGCGACGTCGATCCCCTCATAGGCCACCGCCATATGATACGCGTTGGCATGGATCAGCCGAGCATCGTCGACCACCATCGCCACGTGGCCTGTCCAGAACACCAGATCACCGCGCGCCAATTCGCCGGTCACCTCTTTGCCGAGGCTCATCTGCAGGTCACTGTCGCCGGGGCAGTCGATCCCGCAGGCGGTCAGCGCCGCCTGCACCAGCCCCGAGCAATCGATCCCGAACGCCGTGTTGCCGCCCCAGAGATAGGGCGTGCCGAGAAACAGCTCGGCCACCGCCACCGGGTCGGTCTCCAGCGCATCCACCGGCGCAAGATGCACGGCCGGGATCCAGGCATCGCGAAACCAGGCCGCATCGGGCGGGGTCTGGATCGTTAGCTTGGCCCAATCCCCCTCGATCCGCGCCACCCGAAGCTTCGCGCCGAACGACAGCGGAAACACCCGCATCGCCGCCTTGATATCAGGCTCTTCCTGCCAGAACGTGCGCGCCGCCTTCACCCGGTGGGTCGGCGGCTGGATCGCAAACAGGAACTCGCCAAACACGTAGCCGACATAGCCATCGCCCCCGGCAAAGCCGAAGGCAAACCCGTCGACCTCTTCGAGCACGCAAAACGTCTCGCCCTGCAACAGCTCGCGCATGCGCGGCCCCTCGGGGCTGGCCAGCAGCGGCAGCATACCGGTTTCAACCTGCCGCCACGCGCCCTCGGTGAAGCGCGCGGCGTCAACCCTGCCCTGCAGCGAGATATGGGCGACGCGCCCGTTGGCGGCGGTCAGACGCGGGTCGCTCACAGCCCCAGCATCCCCGGCAGGGCTTCCAACAGCGCCCGTGCGCCCTGCCCCACGCCGCCCTTGGGGCGGGCCGGCGCCGCCTCGGGCTGCCAGCCGTAGATGTCGAAATGCATGTAGCGCGGGCTTTCGGTGACGAATCTCTTGAGGAACAGCGCGGCGGTAATCGAGCCGGCCATGCCGCCGCCCGGCGCGTTGTCGAGATCGGCGATACCGGGCTCGATCTTTTCTTCGTAAGGCGTCCAGAACGGCATTTCCCAGACCGGGTCGGCCACCGCCTGCGCGGCCACTTTTATCGCCGCCGCGTCGGCCGCGTCGCTGGCGTAAAACGGCGCGAGGTCTGGCCCCACCGCCACCCGGGCCGCGCCGGTGAGCGTGGCCATCGACACCACCAGGTCAGGCGTTTCTTCGTCGCCGTAGGCCAGCGCATCGGCCAGCACCAGCCGGCCCTCGGCGTCGGTGTTGTTGATCTCGACGGTGAGCGTCTTGCGGCTGGTCAGGATATCGCCGGGCCGCATCGCATTTCCGCTCACGCTGTTCTCGACCGCCGGGATCAGCACGCGCAATTGCAGCGGCAGCCCGAGCGCCATGATCGAGCGCGCCAGTCCCAGCACCGTGGCCGCCCCTCCCATGTCTTTCTTCATCAGCACCATCGACTCCCCGGGCTTGAGGTTGAGCCCGCCGGTATCGAAGCACACCCCTTTGCCCACCAGTGTGAGCCGCGGGCCACGGTCGCCCCAGGCGAGGTCGATCAGCCGGGGCGCGCGGGTAGAGGCGCGGCCAACGGCGTGGATCATCGGGAAATTGGCGGCCAGCAGCGCCTCGCCCGTTGTCACCGCCAGATGGGCATCGAACGCTTCGGCGAGTTTGCGGGCGGCCTCCTCCAGCTCGTCGGGCCCCATGTCTGAGGCGGGGGTGTTGATCAGGTCGCGGGTGAGCGCCTCACCGGCCGCGATCGCTTCGAGCCGCGCCGCATTCACGCCCGCCGGGGCCACCAGCCGTGCTTCCGGCACCGGTTTGTCCTTGTAGCGGCCAAAGCGATAGCCCGCGAGCAGCCAGCCCAGCGCCGCCTCGTCCAGCGCCCGGCCGGTCAGGTCGGTAACCAGGTGATAGGTGCCCCCCGGCAGGCTGGACCGGGCCTGCGCAAAGCCGAACCGCGTGCGCGCCCGCGTTGCCTCGGTGCCGTGTCCCACCAGCGCCAGCGCGTGGCCGCCGTCATGCCCCGGCACCATCAGCACCGCGCCCAACTCGGCCTCGAACCGGCTGGCCTCGACCCAGGCCCGCTGCAAGGGATCGAGCCGCTCGATTAGCGCGGCGAGCCCCGCCGTGTCGACGAGGTGAAGGGGCAGGCTGTGGTCCTGCGGCTGGGCGAAGGTGAGAGACATGGCGCGCTCCGGCGGTTGGATCGGTTTCGCGCCACACTACCCGTCAGCGGCGCGCCCGCAAGGGGCGCTCAGCTATCGCGCCGGACCAATGCCGTGCGTAGGCACGCCCCGCAGCCCGCACCCTAACCCGACCGGTGCTCAGATGTTCAGATCCTGCAAATCCCACACTGCCACCAGCGAGCCCTCCCCGATCCGCTCAAGCCGGGCCATGGTCGCGCCGAAGGCGGCGGCGTCATAGGTTCGCGACAGATCCAGCACGTCGCGCCCGACGCGCGCCAGCAGCGTCATCCCGACCTGCTGCGCCAGCGCGATCAGGTTTTTCACCGTGCGGCGCAACGCATCGATCTGACCAGCGCGGTATTGCGCCGAGGCCATCGCCAGGGTCTGGCCCAGATCCTCCAGCGCATGCGCCACGACCTTGTCGGCCCCCACCGGGCCAAGGCTCTGGTACAGCACTTCCAGCTGACTTCGATCGAGCCGCACCGGCTCCTCATGTTGCAATCTCAGAACGGCACTCACGTTGTCACCCCTTCGTTCCCTAAGCCCGGGCATCCTCGCAAAGCGGCCTCAAGAAAAGGTTTCTCCGGATGGCAGAAATCCCTCGAATTTCTCCAAAATCCAGCCTAGAACACCGCGACCGCACCACGCACATGGAGGCCGACGATGACCAGTGCCCGCCCGCTTCCCGGTTACCTCGTGAGCCGCTACCAGGGCTGGAAGGCGACCGGATACGCTGACAACAAGGCCTGGTATCGCCGCCTCGCCTCCGAAGGCCAGCACCCGCGCGCGATGATCATCTCGTGCTGCGATAGCCGTGTGCATGTCACCTCGATCTTCGGCGCCGACCAGGGCGAGTTCTTCATCCACCGCAATATCGCCAACCTGGTGCCGCCCTACGAGCCCGACGGGCAGAAGCACGGCACCTCGGCCGCAGTGGAATATGCCGTGACGGCGCTGAAGGTGGCACATGTGATCGTCATCGGCCATTCGGCCTGCGGCGGCGTGCGCGGCTTTTATGACATGACGATGGGCCTCGCCCCCGAGCTGAAAGAATCGACCAGCTTCGTCGGCCGCTGGATGGACCTGCTCAAGCCCGGCTACGACCGGATCAAGGCCGACCGCTCCGGCCCCGAGTGCATCGACGCGCTGGAGAAAGAGGCGGTGAAGGTCTCGCTCGACAACCTGATGACCTTCCCCTTCGTGAAAAAGGCCGTCGCGGCCGAGGAACTCACCCTGCACGGGCTGTGGAACGATATCGGCGAGGGCGACCTGATGTGGTACGACCCCGAGGCCGACAGCTTCAAACCGGTCTGAACCGGAAAGGCGGGCGTTTCCGTAGCGGCAAGCCTGCGCTATGCTGGCACCGCGCGAGGGAGGAGAAGCCCGTGCTGAGACACCTGATTGCCGCGATCGCGGGCCACGGCCTGGTGTTGTTCGTGCGTGTGCTCACCGCGCCGCGCGCGATCTGGGCCGGGGTCGAGCCGATCCCGCGCAAACGGATCTATTTCGCCAACCACACCTCGAACGCCGATTTTCCGGTGATCTGGGCCACCCTGCCGGCCTTCCTGCGCACCAGGACCCGGCCTGTCGCGGCCTCGGACTACTGGCTGAAAAACCGCCTGCGTGGCTTCTTTGGCCGCGACGTGCTGAATGCGGTGCTGATCAACCGCGACCGCGACAACCGCGACGCGTCGGAAGACCCGGTGGCGATGATGGTCGCGGCACTTGATGGCGGCGCCAGCCTGATTCTCTTTCCGGAAGGAATGCGCAACCTCACCGAAGACCCAGTTCTACCTTTTAAAACAGGGCTTTATCACATCGCCAAGGCCCGCCCCGATATCGACCTGGTGCCGACCTGGATCGACAACATGAACTCGGTCCTGCCCAAGGGCGAGGTGGTGCCGGTGCCGCTGATCTGCACCGTGACCTTCGGCGCGCCGGTGCATATCGCCCCCGGCGAAGACCGCGAAATCTTCCTTGGCCGCGCCCAGACCGCGCTCGAGGCGTTGGCCAAGCGGGGGGATGGCTGATGCAACACGTCGAGTTTTCGCAACTGATCACCGGGCTGGTGCTGGCGCTGCTCGGCGCCACGCTGGTGGCGGCGGCGCTGCGCCGCTGGTGGCCCGCCGCGCAAGGTGGGCAGAACATCATCGTCGAAACCCTGTTCGCGCGGATCAACTCGTGGTGGGCAATGGTGGTGCTGCTCACCCTGGCGGGATTTTTCGGCCGGCTCGGCGTGGTGGTGCTGTTCACCTTGATCTCGTTCTCGGCGCTGCGCGAGTTCCTGACCCTCACCGCCAAGCGCCGCGCCGATCACTGGGTGCTGATGTTTTCGTTCTTCGCCGCGCTGCCACTGCAATACCTGCTGGTCTACATCGGCTGGGTCGGCCTGTTCACCACCTTCATCCCGGTCTATGCCTTCCTGTTCCTGCCGGTGCTGGCGGCGATGCGCGGCGATACCGCCGGCTTTCTCACCCGCGTGGCCGAGACCCAGTGGGGGCTGATGCTGACGATCTTCGCCGCCAGCCACGCGCCGGCCCTGCTCCTGCTCGACATCCCCGGCTTCGACGGCAAGCAGATCCTGCTGATCGCCTGGCTGGTGATCGTGGTGCAGGGCGCCGATATTGCCCATTTCATCACCCCGCGGCTGATGGGGCGCACCCGAATCGTGCCGGGCATGGCGCATTCGCGCACCTGGGAGGGGTTCATCGGCGCGCTCGGCTCCGGCGCCGTGCTGGGCACCGCACTCGCCTGGATCACGCCGTTCGCGCCGTGGCAGGCGGCGCTTCTGGCGCTCGCGGTGTCACTGCTGGGCTATGCCGGCGGCATGGTGATGGCCGCAATCAAGCGCGACAAGGGGGTGGTTGACTGGAGCCACCTCATTCCCGGCCAGGGCGGGTTCATCGACAGGCTCGATTCGGTGGTGTTCTCGGCGCCGCTGTTCTTTCACGTCGTGCGGTATTTCTGGACCTGAGGCCGAAACCGCGGGGCGCGCGACGGCGGCCAGACCCGAGGGCCTGAGCCGCAGTTTGTGAGATCCGATCAGGCGGCGGCGCGTTTCGGCGCGGCGGTGTCGTTCGCGGCGACGAGGTGGGTGCGGGTCGAGCGGAAGGCGACCACGTTGTCTTTCGCGACCAGCTTGGTCTCTTCGGCCCGGTCGTCGAAGGCGTAGTCGAAGATCGACACGATGTTGTCTTCATAGCGGCTGTGGCTGCGCGTGCCGAGCGAGGCAATCGCGTTCAGGCGGCGTTGGCGGGCTTTTGCAAGAAGGGTAATGGTGGCCATATCAGGGTTCTCCTGGAGTTCCTGCCGCGGCTTCGGCGGCAGCGGGTGGACGGGGATCAGGCAGCGTTGCCGTAGGTGAGCAGCACGCCGGTCGAGAAGAAGACGCCGGAGGCGGTGCGGCGGGCACGCACGCGGGTTTTCCAGTCGGCGATCGAGACGACTTTGCCGCGCGAGGCATCGGCATCGCGCGCCGTGGCGGCGGCGATGACGCGGTTGGCGGGCTTGCGGTTGCGGTCGAAGGCGATGACGTTGCTTTGCATGATAACTTCCCCAGATCGTTTCGGCTTTGAGCCGTGTTTGTTTCGATGTTTCGCCGTGATTTAATAGCGTGGCAGCGCTACTATGCGGCGTGTTGGATTTGTTCAGCGGTGAGTCGCGCGTGGTCGAAGAAGTCCTCGATCTCGGCGCTGCTGAGCGTCGGCAGGCGGTTGTTGCGGTCCGTCCGGTCCACGCTGGCGCAAGACTTCCGGAATGGCAGGATCTTGGCGCTTTGGTGGATGTTCATGGTGGCAGCCATGGTCTCTATCCTTTGGTCTCATTTCTGTTCCGATGTGGACTAGGTTGAGACTCAATTCGGGCGGCAATTCTGCCGAAATTGGGCAGAAAGGTGGTTTTTCACTTTCTCGCCACTTCAGGGCCGCAAGCTCATCCCCAGATCATCTCACCAGCGCCCTTCATGTGGCGCGCCTGCGGCAGGAATGCGTTTGCCTCAGGCGGCGATCGGGTCGGTCAAAACCAGCACCGGCGCGGGGGTGGCGGCAAGCGCAGTAGCAGCACGGGTGGTGTGAAATTCCGGCACCGCTTGGCGGCGCTGAACCACCCGGTCGAAGATCGACACGACGTTCTGGCTGCGGGCTACGCGGGCGTTGAGCGAGGCGAGGGCGGCGCGGCGATTGGCGCGTGCTTTGTCGGCGAGCGAGAGGGTCATGGTGTTGTCCTTTACGGTGCAAACTTGCAGGTTTTTTCAGCTTTCAGGAGATTTCGCCGGTCGTGACGAGCACTTGGGTTGTGAAGAAAACCCCGGTCGGCGTCCGGCGCGGCATGGCGCGACCGATCCAGCTGGCGAGCGTAATCACGTTGTCGCGCGGGCGGCGCGGGGCCGGGCAGGACGTGGTCGTTTTCGGGCGCGCGGTGAAGGCGATGACGTTCGAGTGCATGGTTCTCTCCCCATGAGGCGATGGCAGCGTCGCGCCGCGATCTGGCTGGATTCGGTGAGGTGTGAAACCGGTTTCCGGTGGGGGCCTCTGGGGCCGGGCGGCTTTGCCGCGGGTCGGTGTTCGTTGCCGATGACTTGATATTCGCCCCAGAATCCGGCGCGATGCGCGCCGAAATGAGGCAAGATTTAGCCGAAACGTGCGGAATTTAACGGACATTTTCCGATCGGTAAAAAACGCCGCCCCGTTTCGGGGGCGGCGCAGAGCCCGGTTGGGCGCGACTCAGGGGCGCCAGACCAGCACCTGCCCCTCCGGCCAGTCGAGCTCGACGGTGATCGACACTTCCGCCGTCTCGCCCGGTGCGAGCGAAAGATCCCAGGCCGACACGCCGCGCTCGCGCTCAAGGTCGGTCTCGTCCGGGGCCGGGGCGGCGGTGACCCGCACCCGCAGGTCTTCCTGCTCGGAGAAGGTGAGCGGGAAAATCGCCCGCACCTGCTGCGCCTCGCCGGTAAGGTTCTCGACCGTGAAGGTGATCTGCTGCTCGCGGGTGTTGGATTTCGATATGATCCCGGTATCGCCCTCGGCATTGCGCTCGAAGATCGTCGCGAGGCGAATGCCCTCGATCGGCCCGAAGCCCAGCTCGGTTTCCGCGCCGGCCGGGATCATGTCGATCTGCTCGCGCCCGACCAGGTGACCGTCGCGCAGGATATTGGCCCAGCCAGGCAGGATCGGCTCGCCGGCCGTATTGGTGAAACTGGCCACGGTGAAGGCGGTCTCGTCATGGCGCGGCGCGGCCTGAATCGTCGGCTTGGCGTCGAGGCTGAGCGTATCGAGCGCCAGTTCGGCCGCCTCGGCGGAGGCGATCGTGACCGGATCGGGGTAGACATACGAGAGCGCGAGCCCGTCCACCTCGAGCGAGGCCGTCTTCATCGCCGCCTCAACCATCGGCTCGGGCATTGGCGGCGCGGCGTCGGCCATCATCTCGGCCCCGGCGGCGCGGCCAAACACCATCGGCTCTTCCAGCCGGGCGCGGTCGGACCAGACCGGCGAGGGGCTGACCTCTTCGCCGGGCCGCGCGGTGGAGAGCGTGAGCGCCACGTCGGTCCAGCTCTGCCCGGTGTCCTGCACCACGATCAGCTTGCGGGTGATGGCCAGGCTGCCGGCCTCGCGGTCAAGGTCAAGGTCGTAATCCATCTCCCACCAGGCGTTCGGGGCGAGTTCGGTCAGCTCCAGCGTCACCGGCCCGGCCTCTGCCACCTCGATCTCGACGCCGATAACGTCGGCCACCGTCTCGGGCGGCGAGAGCTTGGCGAACGCGGCCTGCGCCGCCGCCAGGTCGTCTTTCAGATCCTTGCGCGCCTGCTCCAGCGGGCGCAGCGCCGCGCGGGCCACCACCAGCGCGGCCTCGGTCGTCTTGGTTTCATCGGCAAGGGTATCGGCCAGCGCGATGAGATCCTCGGCCTTCACATCTTTGCCGGGCTTGACCTCGGCCAGGAAATCGAGCCGCGCCTTGAGCGCCTTCACTTGCGCCTGCGCGGTCGCAATCTCGTCACGCTTCTCGGCGATCCGGTCCTTCACCACCTCGACCGCGGCCCAGGCCGCCGCCTGCGCCTCGGTAAACAGCGCCTCGCGATCCACGCTCACGTCGCGCTGGAAGCCGAGCGCGCCGATCGTCACCCCCTCCGAAGTGCGGATGCGCGGCAGTGAGCCGAGATCGTCGAGCCCCGCATAGGGCAGGAAGACCTTGTGGCTCCCGGCCGGCAGCTCGACGGTGGCGCGGTGAATGAGCTCCGCGCCGGACGGGTAGACCGTGGCGGCGGCAACGGGCGCCTGGGTGTAGACATCCTCGGCCAGCGCCGGCACAGCGGCAACGAGGGCGAGGAGCGAAGAGGCGAGGACACGCATGGGAAAGCCTTTCCTGACAAAACCTGCCCCACGCTAGCGTGCCGGCGGGCAGGCGGAAAGGCCGGCGATGCCGCATCGGCGAAAGACGGCGCTGCGGCGTTCACGGGCCGTTAAGGTTAAGCGTGCAGGATCGCGCCATGAACACACAAGACATGACCCTCCCGCTGCCGTCCGACCTGATCGCCACCCTGCGCAGACTTGCCAGCGACCGCGACGAACCCTTTGAGCGCCTCGTGCGCAGCATGCTCGACCGCGAGGTGATGCGGCTGCGCTCGGCGCAAGCCTCGCAGCGGATGCGCGCCGAGCGCCTCGCGCGGTTCCACCTGCTGCTCGCGCCGGTGATCGAGGCCGCGCGCGGCTGGGGCGATCTGCAGTCGCGGCTCGCGCTGTTCGGCTTCGAACTCAGGCCCGAAGGCCACGCGATCGCGCTGTTTGACCGCGCCACCGGCGAATGGCTCTGCCGCGGCGCCGATCTCGGCATCGCCTACCCGCTGCTCACCCGCCGGTTCGCCGGGCCCTTGCCCGACCCGACCGCCAACATCGACGCGACCCCCGGCGCCTATGTCTGCCGGGCCTCCGTATCGGACGGCCTGCACCCGGTGGCGTGAGGCCGGATACCGGCGATATCGCAAAAGCCCCGCCATGGGCGCGCCAATCCCCCTCCCGCGCACCGGTCCGCTCCTGCGCCACACGCGGATCGGCCGGCTGATCGACACGCATCCGCAATGAAAAACGCCGCCCCGAGAGGAGCGGCGTTCCATCTGGATTTTGAAGCGGCTCAGCCCTTCTTCAGCACTTCCCGGCCCAAAAGCTCGGCGATCTGCACCGCGTTCAGCGCCGCGCCCTTGCGCAGGTTGTCCGATACGCACCACAGGTTGATACCGTTCTCGACGGTCGAGTCCTGGCGGATCCGGCTGATGAAGGTGGCGTAGTCGCCGACGCATTCCGCCGGGGTCACGTAGCCGCCCGGCTCGCGCTTGTCGACAACAAGGATGCCGGGGCTCTCGCGCAGGATGTCGCGCGCTTCATCTTCGTCGAGGAACTCCTCGAACTCGATGTTGATCGCCTCGGCATGGCCGACAAACACCGGCACCCGCACGCAGGTGGCCGTGACTTTGATCGACGGGTCGACGATCTTCTTCGTCTCGGCGACCATCTTCCATTCTTCCTTGGTGGAGCCGTCATCCAGGAACACGTCGATATGCGGAATCACGTTGAAGGCGATCTGCTTGGTGAACTTCGCCGGCGCTTTTTCCTGACCCGGCACATACATGCCCTTGGTCTGGTCCCACAGCTCGTCCATCGCCTCTTTGCCGGCGCCCGACACCGACTGGTAGGTGCTCACCACCACCCGCTTGACCTTGGCGCGGTCATGCAGGGGCTTGAGCGCCACCACCATCTGCGCGGTTGAGCAGTTCGGGTTGGCGATGATGTTTTTCTTGGCATAGCCGTGGATCGCCTGCGGGTTCACCTCCGGCACGATCAGCGGGATGTCCGGGTCGTAGCGGTAGAGCGACGAGTTGTCGATCACGGTGCAGCCGGCCTTGGCCGCCTTGGGCGCGAATTCCTTCGTCGCCTCCGAGCCGACGGCGAACAGCGCCATATCCCAGCCGGTGAAATCGAAAGTGGCGAGATCCTGGGTCTTCAGAGTCTTGTCGCCGAAGCTGACCTCGGTGCCCAGCGACTTGCGGCTCGCCAGCGCGGCGATCTCGTCGACGGGGAACTGGCGCTCGGCCAGGATGTTCAGCATTTCGCGGCCCACGTTGCCCGTGGCGCCAACGACGACGACTCTGTAGCCCATTGGGGTCTCCTTCATATGAGTCTGGTCAGACCGTCCGCGCTGATATCCCAATCGGCGGGGCGGTGGAAGGGGGCATTGATTTCCGTTGACTTGAAGCCCACTTGCTGTGATGAGAGCGCATCGTTCCGGTGGCCGCGTGAGCCACCCGCCGTATTTGACCGCAACGCGAAAGCACGGTCCGGCGCAATGGCACGATGCATACGGCGATCCCGCCGGCCGAAAGGTCCGGGTCGCAAAAGGCGCCACGGTGCGCCACCAGGTTCCCAAATCACGCGGGGGGTCAACGGGCCGAACGGCAGCGGGGCAGACGCCCGTCTGCGAGGCTTGGCCCGAACCAACTCGTCGCCCGGGCGCAGACCGCGCCCCGGCCCCCACGCATGCGGCGTGCGCGCCGCGGAAAGAGATATATGACCACTTTTGAAAGCCTCGGGCTCGACCCGAAACTCCTCGCCGCCGTCAAAGGCGCGGGCTACACCACGCCGACGCCGATCCAGATCAAGGCGATCCCGCTCGTGCTGTCCGGGCGCGACGTGATGGGCCTGGCCCAGACCGGCACCGGTAAAACCGCCGCCTTCGGCCTGCCGCTGATCCACCACCTGCTCCGCAGCCACGACAAGCGCGCGCCGAAAACCACCCGTGCGCTGATCCTCGCCCCGACCCGCGAGCTGGTCAGCCAGATCGCCGACAACCTGCGGCTCTACATCAAGGGCACCCACATGAAGGTGACCACCGTCGTCGGCGGCGTCTCGATCAACCGCCAGATCGAGGCGCTCTCGCAGGGCACCGACATTCTCGTCGCCACGCCGGGCCGGCTGATCGACCTGATGGACCGCGCCGCGATCCGGCTCGATTCGGCCACCTTCCTGGTGCTCGACGAGGCCGACCACATGCTCGACATGGGCTTCATCCACGCCCTGCGCCGAATCGCCCCCAAGCTCGGCACGCCGCGCCAGACCATGCTGTTCTCGGCCACGATGCCCAAGCAGATGGAAGAGATCGCCGGGGCCTACCTGACCAACCCGGAGCGCGTGCAGGTGGCCACGCCCGGCAAGGCCGCCGACAAGATCACCCAGGGCGTGCACTGGGCCAAGGGCAAGGATCACAAGACCGCGCTGCTCAAGGAATACCTCGACGCCGCCCCGGACGGGCTCGCGCTGGTGTTCGGCCGCACCAAGCACGGCTCCGAGAAGCTGATGAAACATCTCGTCGCGAGCGGCTACGACGCCGTCTCGATCCACGGCAACAAGTCGCAGGGCCAGCGTGACCGCGCGCTGAAAGCGTTCCGCGATGGCACTGTGCGCATTCTCGTCGCCACCGACGTGGCCGCGCGCGGCATCGACATTCCCGGCGTGTCGCATGTCTACAACTTCGACCTGCCGGAAGTCGCCGAGAACTACGTGCACCGCATCGGCCGCACCGCGCGTGCCGGCGCCGGCGGCGATGCGATCGCTTTCGTCACCGGCGAAGAGATCGGGCTTCTCAAGCAGATCGAGAAGGTGATGAAGATCGAGATCCCGGTGCTTGGCGGCACCCGTCCCGCCGAGGTCGACCCGCCGAAGCGCCAGGGCCGTGGCGGCGGTGGTGGTGGCAATGGTGGCGGCGGCAATCGCCGCAACGGGCCGAAAACCGGCAAGCCCCAAGCCAAGGGGCCGGGTCCGGGCCAGGGCCAGAAACGCCGCCGGCCGCGTGGCCGCAAAGCCGCGTAACCCTTTTCACGATCTCATATCTACCTAAGGCCCGGGGCATGTGTCCCGGGCCTTTGCCATTCTCAGTCCAGCCGATCGCGGCTGAACAGGTAGAGCAGCGTGCCCACCAGCGCCGGCACCGCGAAGAACAAGAACAGCGTGCGATACCCTGCCACGGGGTCGCCCGCCACCTGGCCCGCCTCGAACACCCAGCCGCTGGCAAACTGGAACGTGCCCACCCCGCCGATGCCGAACAGGTTGAGCAGCGTCACGCCCCGGCCGGTGAGATGCGCCGGGTAGAAGCTGCGCGCATGCGCCATGATCAGCGGGAACGAGGCGCCGAACAGCCCCGCCGCCGCGATCAGCAGCGTCGCCGTCCACACCCCGTTTGCCGGCATCGCCCAGAGCGCGAACAGCGCCGCGACCGAGGCGAGGTTGCCCCAGAAGATCACCCATTTGCGGGTGCCAAAGACGCGGTCGAGCGGGCCATAGGCGAAATTGCCGATGATCATCGCGACTCCCATCGCCAGCGTCACCATGCCGATCCCGCCCGCGTCCAGGCCGAACACGTCCGACAGGTAGGGCCCGGCCCAGAGCCCGCGCAGACCGGCGGAGGGGGCGTAGTTCACCGCCATCAGCGGGAAGATCGCCCAGAGCGCCGGCATTTTCAGAAGCGTGACCACCGAGCCGGGCTGGCTTGCGTGATCCTCGGGCCGGGCCGGATCGCGCACGACGGCGAGGATCAGCGCCGCGACTGCGAAGGTGAGTGCGGCGAGGGCCCAGAGCGTTTCGCGCCAGCCGAAGGTCTGCACCGCCCAGGCCATCGGCAAGGAGCCGGCGATATTGCCGATCGAGCCCACGCCGATGACAGCGCCCGCGAGCGTGCCGAACACGCGCGGCGAGAAGCTCTTGGCGATGATGAAATAGGTCGCCATCAGCACCGGCGCGCAGCCCGCGCCGAGCAGCACCATCGCCGCCTGGATCTGCCAGGGCGCGCTCGCCAGGGCAAACACCATGGCGCCGCCACCGCCCCCCACGGCCAGCAGCACCGCCGCCGTCTTGCGCGGGCCGACATGGTCAAGCGCCCAGCCCACCGGGATCTGCATCGCCGCGAAGGTGAGAAACCACAGCCCCGAGGCGCGGCTAAGGCCCTCTGGCGTGGCGCCGAGATCGGCGGTGAGTATCGGTGTCATCACCGGCAGAAAGGCCCGGTAGAACTGGCTGAGCACGTAGCCCAGCACGAGCATGGCGATCCCGGCGCGCATCCTTCCCCTCCCTCGCAATTGTCGCGCCACATGACACGCTGGCCGCGTCCTCAGCAAGCCCGGCCTTGCGCCGCGCGGGCGGCTGCGGTCTTATCGGACCAATACGATGGGGGAGTGCGCGTGTCAGATTTCAACCTCGACGATTTTTTGCCCTACCAGATCGCCGAGCTCTCGCGCCGGGTGAGCGCGGCGTTTTCACGCCATTACCGCGAGCGCTACGGCATCTCGGTGGCGGAGTGGCGGGTGGTGGCGCATCTGAGCCAGCAGGCCGCCGTCTCGGTGCGCGAGATCCATGAGCGGGTGGGCATGGACAAGCCGAAGGTCAGCCGCGCCGCCTCGCGGCTCGAGGAAGCGGGCTACATCACCAAGGTGGTGAACGAGGCCGACCGGCGGCTGGTGGAATTGTCGCTGACACCGAAGGGCGAAGAGATGATCGAGGTGCTCGCGCCGATCGCCGCCGCCTACCAGCGCGATCTCGACGCGGCGCTCGGCGCCGAGGCGGGGGCGTTCCGCATCCAGGTGGCCCGGCTCACCGAAGCGCTCGCCGACCGCGCTTAGGCCCGCCCGCCCTCGGCCGACAGCATCAACGGGTCGATCCCGAGCTTTTTCAGCGCCCGCGCCCATTTCTCGGCATTGGCCGCCTCGAACACGATGGCCGCATCGGCATCGACCGTCAGCCAGGCGTTCTGCTGAAGCTCGCTTTCGAGCTGCCCCGGCCCCCAGCCGGCATAGCCGAGCGCCGTGAGCGCCGCGCGTGGACCCTGGCCGTTGGCGATCTCGACGAGAATATCCTTGGTCGCGGTCATGCCGAAGGTCTCGTCGATCTGCATCGTGGTTTCGCGCCCCGCGTAGTCGGACGAGTGCAGCACGAAGCCGCGCCCGCCTTCGACCGGCCCACCGAAATGCACCGCCCGGCCCCGGCTGCCGTCACCGGCGGCGATCTCGAGCTGTTCCAGCAGGTCGTCGAGCATCAGCTCGGGCACCTGCTTGTTGACGATCAGCCCCATCGCACCATCGCCGGAATGGGCGCAGAGCATCACCACGGCGTGTTCGAATCGCGGATCGCCCATGCCGGGCATCGCAACCAGCAGCTTGCCGGTCAGGTGTTGGGGAGCGTCGGATGTCGTCATGATGCAAAGATGGGGTTTCGCAACGGGCCAATGCAAGGGGCAACCCCGCGCCTGCGACCTCTCGGCACTTTTACGCGAAAGTGACTTCCCCAACACGGGGGCACGCCTATATCGGGAGGCATGACCAGATTTTCCGCCCCCCTGCTTGCCGCCGCGCTCGCCGCGCTTGCCCTGTCGCCCGCGCGCGCCGACAGCCATTCCGGCCTCAAGGCCGATTTCGAGATCCTGCCCGGCTGGCGCGCCGAAGACGGCACCCATATGGCCGCGCTGCGAATCGTGCTCGCGCCGGGGTGGAAGACCTATTGGCGCGCGCCGGGCGAGGCCGGGCTGCCGCCGACCTTCGATTGGTCGGGGTCGGAGAACCTCGCCGAGCTGCACCTGCTCTGGCCGGTGCCCGAGGTGTTTACCTCGAACGGGATGACCACGCTGGGCTATCACGACGAACTGGTGCTGCCGCTCGAGATCGTGCCGCTCGACCCGGCGGCCGAAGTGCGGCTCGACGGCGCGCTGGCGATGGGCATCTGCCATGACATCTGCATGCCGATGCAAACCAGCGTGTCGGCGGTGCTGCCGCGCAGCGGCGCCGGCCCCGATGCGCAGATCGTCCTCGCCCTCGACCGCCGCCCCGATACCGCCCTTGAGGCCGGCGTGATCTCGGCGCGCTGCAGTGTCGAGCCGATCTCCGACGGGCTCCGGGTAACGGCGCGGATCGACATGCCCGCCATCGGCGCACAGGAGATGACCGTGATCGAAACGCCAAATGCCGAGATCTGGGTTTCGGAGGCGATCACCCGGCGCGCCGAAAACATGCTCACCGCGACCGCCGACCTGGTGCCGCCCGAAGCGCGGCCGTTCGATCTAGACCCCGATACCTTGCGCCTCACGGTGTTGTCCGGGGACCGCGCGGTGGATATTGCCGGCTGCACCCGCAGCCGGTAGCGCGGGAATATCCGCGCGCCTGGCTTACGCCCGGTGCAGATGGCGCCAATGCGCCAGCAGCGCCAGCCCCCAGGCTCCGCCGGTGATCAGCGCCGCGCCGGCCACGAACAACCCGACTGCCGCCAGCACACCGCCGCCGAACAGCCCGCCCGGAAGTCCGCCGGTGACCAGCGCCCAGCCGACCGTGGCCGTGAACAGCACCCCCAGCGCCAGCGCAGTGCCGCCCGTCGCCAGCGCCGCGCCGCGCGCGCCGCGATGGCGCAGACGCGCCACGCGCTTGAGCGCGCGCACCTGCTTTGACACGTCATCCTGCACCGCCACCAGCGCCGGCACCACCAGCAGCACCAGCACGAAGCCGAAGCCGAGGCCATAGACCAGCGTCACCACCGTGGGTTTCAGAAACTGCGCCTGGCTCGAAGTTTCGTAGAGCAGCGGCGCGAGGCCGAGCACCGTGGTCGCCGTGGTCAGGAACACCGGGCGCAGCCGGTCCGCCACCGCGTCGATGATCGCCGGCACCACGCCCCGGTCGCGGGCATATTCGTCGATCGTCGAGACCAGCACGATCGAATCGTTGATGATGATCCCGACCATGCCGATCAGCCCGACGATCGAGAACATGCTCATCGGGATATCCCACATGTAATGCCCCCAGATCGCACCGACGAGGCCGAACGGAATAATCGCCATCACCACCAGCGGCCGGGTCCAGCTCGAAAAGATCCAGGCCAGGGTGAGGAAGATCCCCACCAGAGTCAGGATCAGGCCAAATTGCGCGTCTTCGAGAAACCGGTTCTGCTGCTCCGACAAGCCCGAGATGCTAAAGTCGATGCCGTAGTCCTCGGCGAGCTTCGGCAGGATATCGTCCTGCACCGCGCGGGTGATCTCCTCGGCGCGGGCCGGATCGCTCTCGTCGATATCGCCGGTCACGCTCACCACGCGCAGCCCGTTCTCGCGGTTGACCGTGGAAAAGCCGGTCTTGCGGGTAACGTTGACGATGTCGGCCAGCGGCACGTAGTCGCCCGCCGTGGTGCGCATCATCGTCCGGTCGAGAAAATCCGCCGTCAGCTCATCGTCGGGCAGGCGCACAAGGATCGTCGCCGAGCGCATCCCGTCGGGATAATTTGCCGCCTCGATCCCCGCGAGCCGGTTGCGCAGCTCGCGGCCCAGCGCGTCGATGGTGAAGCCCAGCGCTTTGCCCTGCGGCGTGAGCTCCAGCACCAGTTCGGCCTTGTCATAGGCCAGGCTGTCTTCCACCGCAGACACCTCGGCGAACTGCGCCACGGCGGCCTTCAGCGCCTCTGCCGCCTCTTTCAGCACCTCGGCGTCGGCACCAGTGAGCTCCACGTCAAGCGCATCGCCCCCAGGGCCGAATCGTCCGCCGCGAAAGCTCAGCTCTTCGAGCATCGGGTGGCGCGGCACGCGGTCCTGCACATCGCTGACGAAGGTGAACGACGAGAACGGGCGCAGGTCGGCGTCGATCAGCTCGATCGACACCGCGCCAAGCTGCTCGGGGTCCTTGTCCTCGGCCGAGGCAAGCCCCCGGCCCGCGTTGCCGCCAACCTGGCCGAGCACGTAGCTGATCGGGTTGGTCCCGGTCTCGGCCTCCACCTCGGCGCCGTAGGCCTCGACCGTTTGCCGCACCAGCGCCAGCATCGCCAGGGTATCGTCACGGGTGGCGCCGGGGGCCATGGCAAAGTTTGCCGTCACATCGGTCTGCTCGGGTGCGTCGAAAAAGCGAAACCGCACGTCGCCGTCAAGGAACATCGCCACCTGGCTCGCCAGCACCGCGAGCACGCCGGCAAGCACCGGGTAGCGCGCCACGATCACCAGCCGGATCAACGGCCGGAACAGCCGCTCGCGCACGACGCGCAGGCCCCGGTTTACCTGCCGCGACGGCCAGTCATACCAATGGTGCTCTTTGGAATGGGTCAGCGCATGGGCCATGTGGTTGGGCAGGATCAGGAAGCATTCCACCAGCGAGGCGCCCAGCACCGCGATCACGGTGATCGGGATATCCTCGATCATGTCGCCGAACCGCCCGCCGATGGCCGTAAGGCCGAAGAAGGCGATCAGCGTGGTCAGCGTGGCCGAAAACACCGGCGCAAACATCCGCCGCGCCGCCGTTTCCGACGCCGTCACCGGGTCTTCGCCGCGATGCTTGGAGCGGAAATCGGCATGCTCGCCGACGACGATGGCGTCGTCCACCACGATCCCCAGCGTGATGATCAGCGCGAAGATCGAGATCATGTTGAACGACATGCCCAGCACGTACATGATCGACACCGCCGTCAGCATCGACACCGGGATGCCGACGGCAACCCAGAACGCCGTGCGGCTGTTGAGGAACAGAAACAGCAAAAGCAGCACCAGACCGAGGCCCATCAGCCCGTTTTCCATCAGGATCTTCAACCGCCCGGTGATCACCTCGGCGCGGGTGCGGATCAGGTCGATCTCGACCCCCTCCGGCAGCGATTTCAGCATCTCGTCGGCCACATCCTCGACGCTGCGCTGGATGGCGATCGCATCGCCCTGGGCCGAGCGGCTCACGTTGATCGAGATCGCCGGCTGGTCGGCGACGAAGAAGGCCACGTTGCGGTCGATCGCCTCGGCATAGACCCGGGCCACGTCGCCGACGGTGACCTTCGAGCCGTCGGGGTTCGACCGCAGCACGATCGCGCCGATCTCTTCCGGGCTGCGCTTGGCCACGCCGGTGCGCACCCGCGCCGCGCCCGAGGCGACGTTGCCGGCCGGATCGGCGGCGGCTTCCTCGGCGATCGCGGCGGCGATCTGCGCCATCGTCACGTCGTTCAGCACAAGCTGCGCCGAGGTCGCCTCGACCACCGTTTGCGGCGCGGCGACACCCCGGATCGTGGTGCGGGTCACGCCCTCGAGGAACAGCCGCGCCACCATCTCGTCGGCGAAGCGCGCGAGTTGGTCGAGCCCGACCGGCCCGGTGATCACCACATCCGTCACCGGATCGCGCCAGTTGCCGCGGCGCACTTCCGGGTCTTCGGCCTCAGCGGGCATGTTGCTCACCCCGGCCACCGCTTCTTCGACATCCGCGGCGGCGCGTGACATGTCGTAGCCCGGCTCGAACTCAAGCGTGATCCGCGCGCGCCCCTCGGTGGCCCGCGCCGAACTGGCGCTCACCCCCTCGACGGCGAGCAGCACCGGCTCGATCGCCTGGACGATGCCGGCATCCACATCCTCGGCCCCCGCCCCCGCCCAGCGCACCACCACGATCACATTCTCCACCACCACGTCGGGAAAGAACTGTGCCCGCATGCGCGGCAAGGTCACCACGCCCACCGCGATCAGCACGACGAGCAGCAGGTTGGCCGCCGTGGCGTGCCGGGTGAAGTAACTCAAGATCCCGCGCGCCGCGGCCGATGGGGTGCGTGCCATCGCTCAGCCTCCCATCCGGCCTTCGAGCCGCTCGACCATCTGCGCCGAGACCTCCGGCTCCTTCAATTGGTTGAGGATCCGCTCCTTGGCGTCGGCCGGCATCATCGCGTTGTCTTTCACGAAAGAGATCAGCCGGGCACGGCGGTCGTCGTCGAGCGCGATCATCTCGCCGCCAGCCCCCGCGCCCATACCCATGCCCTGACCGGCACCGTTCGCGGCGGCTCCGGCCACAGGCTCCTGCGCATCGCCGCCTTCGCGGTAGGGCCGCACCCGGATACCGGCGCCCAGCATCGGCGTGCGCTCGGCCACCACCTCACGCCCGGCCAGCGCGCCGGCGCGCACCAGCACCATGTCGCCCTGCCGGCGCAGCACCTCGGCGCTCAGCTCTTCCAGCCGGTCGTCCTCGCCCAGCGCCAGCACCGTGTCGGCGTTGCCCAGCGCGGTGGCCGGCAGCCGGGCCACATCGGCCAGCACCGGCTCGCTGATTTCCACCGTCACGAAATCGCCGGGCCGCAGCCCGCGCGCGCCGTCGAGCCGGGCAAACAGCAGCCGCCCGGTCTGGCCCTCGCCCACCTCGGCGCTCTCGCGGTCGATCCGGCCATTCACCACAAGGTCCACCCCGGCCACGTCAAGCCGCACCGTCACCTCGGCCTTGCCAAGCTGGCCCCGCTCATCCACCAGCCGCCCGTATTGCGCCGTCGACAGGCGGAACGACACTTCCAGCGCCTCCGGGTCGACCAGCGTGGCGACCTGTTCGTTGGTCGTGACAATCCGCCCAAGCGCCGCCGCCACGTTCGACAAGGTGCCGGAAAACGCCGCGCGGAGCTCAGTTTCGGCCAGCCGCCGCTCGGCTTCCTGAAGCGCGATCTGGCGGCGTTCCAGGGTGTTGTCGGCCTGCGTCACCCGGGCCTCGGCACTGGCCAGCGCCGAACGGCGCGACAGCACCGCCTGCTCCGCGCTCGCCGCGTTCAGCGCCGCCGTCTCCACTGCCGCTTCGGTGCCCACGCCGCGCGTGGCAAGGTCCTGCTGGCGCGTTAATGCCGCCGTGCGCAGCCCGGCCTGCTTGCGCGCACTCGCCAAGTCGTCGCGGGCAATCTCCAGCGCCGCCGCCGCATCGCGTTGCTCGCCAACCGCCTCGGCCAGATCGGTGCGCGCCAGCGCCAGCGCATCTTCGAGGTCGGTCGGGTCCACCCGGAGCAGGAGCTGCCCCGCCGCGACCCGCCCGCCCTCTTCGAACCCGTCGCCCAGCGCCACCACCGGCCCGCCCACCTGCGCCCTGAGCTCCAGCGAGCGCCGCGCCAGCACCGCGCCAAAGGCTTCGAGGCGCGGTGCGATCTCGCCGGGGGTTACCGTCACCACGTTCACCGCGTAAACCCGCTCGCGCGCGGGGCGCTGCGTGGTCTCGCGCGCCAGTCGCGCTTCGATCGACGCGCGCAGGGTCTGCCCCGCCAGCGCCAAGAGCGCCAGCGTCAGGGCCAGGAGAAACAACCCGGTCAGGCTGCGGCGCAGAAATCGCATGAACGAACTTCTCCCTTCGGTTTCCCGATACTCTTACGGCAGCCGCGCGGCGGCGCAATCGGACAAAAATGACATAGCCGTTATGCGGTTAAACGCGCGGGCCTTTCATTTCCGTCGCTTGTGTTCCTCAAGGCGGGGGAAAATCTCGACAAAATTGCAGGGCGGCTGGCGGTAGTCGAACTGCGCCGCGAGGATCTCGTCCCAGGCATCCTTGCAGGCTCCGGTCGAGCCGGGCAGGGCAAACAGGTAGGTGCCGTTGGCCACGCCGCCCGTGGCGCGGCTCTGCACCGCGCTGGGGCCGATTTTCTGAAAACTCACGAGGGCGAAGATCGTGCCGAAAGCGTCGATCTCTTTCTCGTACACATCCCGGTGCGCCTCGACGCTCACGTCGCGCCCGGTAAGCCCGGTGCCGCCGGTCGAGATCACCGCATCGATCTCGGGGTCGAGCGACCAGGCGCGCAACCGGTCGGCGATCGTGCCGCGGTCATCCTTGACGATATCGCGGTCGGCCAGGATGTGGCCCGCCGCCTCGAGCCGGGCCACCAGCGTATCGCCCGACCGGTCCTCGGCGAGGCTGCGGGTATCGGACACGGTGAGAATGGCGAAGCGCACGGGGATGAACTCGCGGCTGTCCGCATCGGTAATCTGGTTCATGGCTTAGACCTCCAGCCAGTTGACGGTGGGTCCGAGGTTCTTCACCCGGCTGGTGCCGATCGTGCCCTCTTCGCCCCAGCAATCGTGGATATGGCCGCAGACCACAAGCTTTGGCTGCACCCGCGCGATTGCATCGCGCACCGCCGTGGAGCCCACCGAGATCCCCCCCGAGGTGCGGTCGGCGATGCCCTTGGGCGGCGAGTGGCTGACGATCACATCCGCCCCGTCGGCCCTGGCCAGCAGCTCCGCCGCCTCGTCCTCGGGAATATCCCAGCTCCAGGCCCCGAACGGCGTGACGGGAATGCCGCCGCCGATGCCGAAGAAGGTCACCCCGTCGATGTCCACCGACTCGCCATGCAGCACATGCGCGCCCGCCGGAGCCGCCATCCGCAGCTCTTCGAGGCTCTCGTTGTTGCCGGGCACCAGCACCAGCGGCTTTTCGATACCGCCGAGCATCGCCATCGCCTCGGCGATCCCCTTGCGCATGTTGCAAAAGTCGCCCGCGCCGATCACCAGGTCGGCAACACGGCTCGCCGCCACGATCTCCTCGGCCCGCGCGCGCGCCAGGTGCAGATCGGAAAAGGCCAGGATTTTCATGGGGTCTCCCTCAGTTTTGCCTGTAGTTCGAGAAGGTCCGCCCAGGCTTCGCGCTTGGCCGCGGGGTTGCGCAGCAGGTAGGCCGGGTGGGTCATCGGCAGCACCGCCCTGCCCAGCGCCTCGGTCCAGGTGCCGCGCATGCGCAGAATACCGGTGCGCCCCAGCAGCGCGCCGCAGGGCGTATTACCCATCAAAATCAGCACCTCGGGGGCGACCAGCGCGATATGGCGCTCAAGAAAGGGCAGCATCATCGCCGTTTCGGCCGGCTCCGGCGTGCGGTTGCCGGGCGGGCGCCAGGGCAGGACATTGGTGATATAGACGGCGCGGGCCGGGTCGGGGCTTTCGCGGTCGAGGCCGATGGCGGCGAGCATCCGGTCGAGCAGCTGGCCCGCGCGGCCCACGAAGGGCCGGCCGATCCGGTCTTCGTCCGCGCCGGGGGCCTCGCCCACGATCATCACCCGCGCGCCCGGGTCGCCATCGGCAAACACAAAATTGCGCGCGCCCTTCTTCAGCTCCAGCCCTTCGAAGCCGCGCATCGCCTCGGCCAGCGCCGCGAGATCGCCCGCCGCCAGCGCCAACCGCCGCGCCTCCGCCGCCTGGTCGACCTTCGGCAGGTCCACCGGAGCGGCCGCCTCGGGCTTCGGCGCGGCGGCCGGTTTCGGCGCGGTGTCGGCCAAGGCGTAACGGTCCACGGGATCGTCGCCCACCGCGTCCACCGCGCCGAGCTCCACATACCACTCCAGAAGCGCCTTCGCGCCATGCCAGTCGAGGGCCGAATCCATGTTGCTGAGCCTAGGCGGCGGGCCGCGGGCCGTCCAGCGGCTCAGGCACTGGCAAGCGCCAGGCCGTCGATGACCGCGGTGAAGGCCTGCGCCCGGGCGATGCGCGCATCGGGGCAAACCGAACCCGCCACCTCCGGGATCATCCCCAACAGGCTGGAGCCGCCCACCAAGACCACCGTACCAATCCCGCCGGGGCGCAGGCCCGCCTGCGTGAGCACGTCTTCGATCGCCGCCCGCAGCGCGTCGCGGTAGGGCGCGAGCGCGCCCGCGAGGCTGGCGGGGGTCACCGGATGGGCCAGCCCCGGCTCGATCGCCGCCATGTCGATCTCGGCCCCCGCGCCGGTATTCGCGCCGATCTTGCCCGCCTCCACCGCGAATGCGAGCGCGTGACCGAGACGGTCTTCGATCACCGTCACGAGGCGGGCGAGCTTGTGCGGCTCAATCGCATGCCGCGCCAGGTCTTCCACCGCCCGCTCGGTCTCCCGGCTGTAGAGAAACGGGATCTTCGCCCATGTCGCGAGGTCGACGTAGATCGCCCTCGGCACCGCAAGCCGCCCTTCGCCGAAGGTGCGCCGCAGTTCGCCACCCAGGCCGAGCAGCGGCATCACCTGCGCGAGCGAGAGCGCCTGGTCGAAATCGGTGCCGCCAAGCCGGATACCATGGCTCGCGAGCACTTCCACCTTGTCACCCTCGGCGCGAAACACCGAGAAATCCGAGGTGCCGCCCCCGATATCGACCACCAGCCCGGCCTCGCCCGACCGCCCCAACGCCGCGCCCGCCAGCGCCGCCGCCTCGGGCTCGAACAGGAACTCCACCGCATTGAACCCGGCGGCGTGGTAACAGGCGCGCAGATCGTCCTCGGCGCGGGCGTCGCGCACTGCGTCATCCGAATGAAAATGCACCGGCCGCCCCGAGAGCGCCCGCGTGAAGGTCTTGCCCGTCTCCGCCTCGGCCCGGGCCTTCACCTCCGCGAGAAAGGCGGTCACCACCTGCGCGAGCGTCCGCCGCCTGCCGCCCAGCGGCCGCGCCTCATGAAACAGCGCGGTGCCGAGCACGCTTTTCAGCGCCCGCATGTAGCGCCCGTCTTCGCCGTCGATAAGCGCGCGCGCGGCGGCGCTGCCGATCAGAATGCCGCCGTCGGACGGAAAGAACACGGCCGTCGGCAGCGTGTCGGCGCCCGGCTCCAGCGCGATGCGGCGGGGCCGGCCGGCCTCGAGCACGGCGGCGGCCGAGTTCGAGGTGCCGAAGTCGATGGCAAGGGTGGTCATGGTGGCCTCCGGGATCAGTCGGAAGCGCCGGGGCGTATCGCAAGCCGGGGTCCGGAGCAACCCCCCGGTGCGCGCCGCGCTGCCCCGCCATTGCCGCCCCCGCGTTTGCCCCCTGCCGCTTGCCCCGTGCCCGCCGCACCGCTACATCGGGGGAAACAGGGAGCTGCGTGCCATGACCTTCCGCCACCGCCACCTGCTCGGGATCGAGCCCCTGAGCCCCGACGAGATCACCACCGTTCTCGACCTTGCCGAGACCTATGTCGATCTCAACCGCCAGCCGGTGAAACGCGCCAAGGTGCTGGAGGGCCTCACCCAGATCAACATGTTCTTCGAGAACTCGACGCGCACCCAGGCGAGCTTCGAGATCGCCGGCATGCGCCTCGGCGCCGACGTGATGAACATGGCGATGCAGGCCAGCTCGATCAAAAAGGGCGAAACCCTGATCGACACCGCGCTCACCCTCAACGCCATGCACCCCGATTTGCTGGTGGTGCGCCACCCCAATTCCGGCGCGGTCAACCTCCTGGCCGAGAAGGTCAACGCCGCCGTGCTGAACGCCGGCGACGGCAAGCACGAGCACCCCACCCAGGCCCTGCTCGACGCGCTGACGATCCGGCGCGAGAAAGGCCGGCTGCACCGGCTGACGATCGCCATCTGCGGCGATATCGCGCATTCCCGCGTGGCGCGCTCAAACCTGATCCTGCTCGGCAAGATGGAAAACCGGGTGCGCCTCGTCGGCCCGCCCACGCTGATGCCGGCGCAGATCGACCAGTTCGGCGTCGAGGTCTACGACGACATGCGCGCCGGGCTTGAGGGCGCCGACGTGGTGATGATGCTGCGTTTGCAGAGAGAGCGGATGGACGGCGGCTTCATCCCCTCCGAGCGCGAGTATTACCACCGCTTCGGGCTCGACGCCGAGAAGCTGTCCTACGCCAAGCCCGACGCTATCGTGATGCACCCCGGTCCGATGAACCGGGGGGTCGAGATCGACGGCACGATTGCCGACGACATCAACCGCTCGGTGATCCAGGAACAGGTCGAGATGGGCGTGGCGGTGCGCATGGCGGCGATGGAGCTGCTTGCGCGCAACCTGCGCGCGGCGCCCCAGCGCGAAGGTGTGCTGGTGTGAGCGATCCCTTGGCCTTCGGCGCCGATACCGGGCGGCGCGAGCTTTGGCTGCTCACGCTGTTCGTCACCGCCGACGATCTTGCCCGCTGGGAGCCGCCGCGCCCCGGCAGCCCCGAGCGCGACTGGCCGCTTGAGGCCGCGCTTGGCGCCGGGCCGCTCGAGCGCGCGCATGTGCAGGTGTTCGAGGCCGCCGATCTCGGCCCCGGCGGCCTGCGCCGCTATCTCGCCGATGCGCACGGTATGGACGCCGACCAGGTCGATGCCGATGCCGGAAAGCTTGATGCGCTGCAAGGCTCGGTCGTGGCAGTCCTGTCCGGCGCGTTGACCGCGCGGCCGGGGCGCTTCACGCCTCAGCGCCCGCTGAACTTCATCGGCCGCTACAGCGAACGCCAAAGCCTGTCGCCCACCCAGCCCCATCCGCCGGGCGCCAGCACCCGGGGCCATATCCCGCCCCCCGCCGCACCGGCCCCCGACATGCGCCGCGGCCTCGTCCTCACCCTCGCCGCGCTGCTTGGCCTCGCGCTCGTCGTCTGGGCTCTCGCGTAACGCATGCAAACGCGCTACATCCCCGCGCAGACACACCGGAGCCGCTCATGACCACGCCCCTGCCCGCCCTCGCCGATGGCGAAACCCTCGTCGCCAGGTTCACCGGCGACCGCACCACCTACGCCAAGGAGCACGTGATGCTGGCGGCGATCGGCTCGGTTGGCGCCGCCGGCATCCTGATCGCGATGGGCAACCCGCATTACTGGACCGGCCCGGTCGGCGCGGTGTTCGCCATCGCGGTGCGCGGGTTCTACGTCGCTTCCGAACAGGTCGGCATGACCTGGCAGCTCACCGACCGCCGCCTGATCACCCCGGCCGGCGTGACCGTGCCGCGCTCCGAGATCGACAAGGTGCGGGTGATCTTCTCGGCCGCGCAGGTGATCACCCGCTCGGGCGAGAAATACATGATCAAGTACCTCGCCAACCCGCGAGCGGTGGCCGACACGATCATGGCCCGGGGCTAGGACCATTGCTCCAACGGCCCCGCCCGCCTATACCGGGCTTGGCTGGGGGCACCGACGGGACGATGCCATGACAGACATCACAGATCAGGCGCAAAGCCGGGGCCACGACGTGCCCGCCGGCTGGGGCGGTATCCTCGACGCGGGCGAGCGCATCCTGTGGCAGGGCCGGCCCGACCAGGGCTTCCATCTCGAAATCACCCGGCTTCCGCTCGCCGTGTTCGGGCTGTTCTTCGCGGGTTTCGCGCTGTTCTGGATGGTGATGGCGGCGCAGGCCGGCGGGGTGTTCTGGATGTTTGGGTTGCTGCATTTCTCGGTCGGCGTCGGCCTTGCCTTCAGCGCCCTGGCCTGGGGCACACTGAAGCGGCGCGCCACCTGGTACACGCTGACCGACCGGCGCGCCTTCATCGCCACCCGCCTGCCGCTCAGGGGCAAGCGCCTCGACAGCTACACGATCACCCCCGACACCCGGCTGAGCCTGCGCGATGGCAGCCCCGGCTCGGTGCTGTTCGGCCGCGAAGAGCGGCGCGGCAACAAGGGCCGGGTCTACACCGTGGATATCGGCTTCGAGCGGATCGACGACGCGGGCAGCGCCTTCGAAATCCTGCGCGACATCCAGCGCCGCGCCGAACAGGAGGCCAAGGCATGAGCGACCGCCCCGATATCGCCGCCGCGCTGGAGCCGGGCGAAACGCTGCTCTGGCGGGGCTTCCCGCAGCCCGGCCGCCGCATCCCCGTGCGCGCCACGGTGTTCGCCGCGATCTACGCCGCCGCGACGCTGATCCTGTTGCTCTTCGCCTGGTATCTCGAGGTCTGGTGGGGCCATGTTCCGCAATGGCACCTGATGGTGTTCGGCCTGATCGGCACGGCGGCCTTCTTCGCCTTTCTCGCGCTGCGCGTGTCGCTGCTTGACCGTCGCCGCGCCCGCGCCCGCGACCGGCGCACCGCCTATGGCATCACCGACCGCCGCGCCCTCGCCCTAGCCGGACCCTACCGCAGCGAGGTGCGGCTGGTTCCCGGCGTCACCGTCAAACGGTTCGCCGACAGCGTGACGGTCGAGGGCGAGACGGCCCGCCTGCGCTTCGAGCGGCTTGACGACGCGGGCGCGGCGCGCAACATCCTCGCCAGCCAGATCGAGGGGATAGCATGACCAAGATCACCTTCACCAATGCCCGCCTGATCGACCCGGAGAGCGGCACCCAGACGATCGGCAGCCTCACCGTGGAAAACGGCGCGATTGCCGGGCGGGATCTGCCGGAGGCGGGCAAGGTCATCGACTGCGCCGGCAAGTGCCTCGCCCCCGGGATCGTCGATATCGGCGTGAAGGTGGGCGAACCGGGCGAGCGCCACAAGGAGAGCTTTCGCACCGCCGGCGCCGCCGCCGCCGCCGGCGGCGTGACCACCATGGTCACCCGGCCCGACACCACCCCGGCGATCGACACGCCGGAGGTGCTCGATTTCGTCACCCGCCGCGCGCGCGAGGTCACCCCGGTGCGGGTGCATGCGATGGCCGCGCTCACCAAGGGGCGCGAGGGGCGCGAGATGGTCGAGGTGAGTTTTTTGATGGACGCCGGCGCGGTGGCCTTCACCGATTGCGACCGGGTGGTGACCGACACCAAGGTGTTCACCCGCGCGCTCACCTATGCCCGCAGCCTCGGCGCGCTGGTGATGGCCCACCCGCAGGAACCGCAGCTGACCAAGGGCGCGGCGGTGACCTCGGGCAAGTTCGCCTCTCTGCGCGGCCTGCCCGCCGTCTCGCCGATGGCCGAGCGGATGGGGTTGGAGCGCGACATGGCGCTGGTCGAGATGACGCGCGCGCGCTACCACGCCGACAACCTCTCCACCGCCGTGGCGCTGCCGGTGCTGGCGCGCGCCAAGGCCGCCGGGCTCGACGTGACCGCCGGGGTCAACATCCACCACCTGACCCTGAACGAGCTCGACGTGGGCGACTACCGCACCTTCTTCAAGCTCAAGCCGCCGCTGCGCTCGGAGGAAGACCGCGTGGCGATGGTCGAGGCCGTCGCCTCCGGCCTGATCGACGTGATCTCGTCGATGCACACGCCGCAGGACGAAGAGAGCAAACGCCTGCCCTATGAAGAGGCCGCCTCGGGCGCGGTGGCGCTGGAAACGCTGCTACCGGCCGCGCTGCGCCTGGTCCACGCCGAGGCGATCAGCCTGCCGGTGCTCTGGCGCGCCCTGTCGCTCAATCCCGCCCGCCGCTTCGGCCTGCCCGGCGGCACCTTGGCCACAGGCGCGCCCGCCGACCTCGTGCTGTTCGACGCACACGCCCCGTTCGTGCTCGACCGCGCCACCCTGCGCTCGAAATCCAAGAACACGCCGTTTGACGAGGCGCGGATGCAGGGGCGCGTGCTTGGCACCTGGGTCGGTGGCACCCGGGTTTTCGGAGACTGACATCATGCCCGAGATCACCACATCGCTGCCACTGCTCGCCCTCACCGCCCTGCTCGGCTACCTGCTCGGCTCGGTGCCCTTCGGCCTCGTGTGGGCGCGGGTCTTTGGCCTGGGCGACATCCGCCAGATCGGCTCGGGCAACATCGGCGCCACCAACGTGCTGCGCACCGGCAACAAACCCGCGGCGGCCCTGACGCTGATCGGCGATGTCGGCAAAGGCGCCTTCGCGGTGCTGGTCGCCGGCGCGCTCATCGGCGCCGACGCGGCGCAGACGGCGGGGCTGTTCGCCTATCTCGGCCACCTGTTTCCGGTCTACATCGGCTTCAAGGGCGGCAAGGGGGTGGCGACCTGGCTTGGCACCCTGCTCGCAATCGCCTGGCCGGTCGGGCTCGCGGCGGCGGCGACCTGGCTGGTCACGGCGGCGCTCGGGCGGATCTCGTCGCTGGCCGGGCTCATGGCGGCCGCGCTCGCGCCGATCTGGGCCCTGGCGCTGGGGCGGGCCGACATCTTCGTGCTCGCGCTGCTGCTCGGCGCGCTGATCTTCGAGCGCCACCGCGCCAATATCGGCCGGTTGCTGCGCGGCGAGGAACCGAAGATCGGGAAGAAATAGCCGAGCGCAAACCCCTGCCCAAGGTTGATTTTGCCCCGGAACGGGCGCACCATCCCGGCCAGAATTTTCAAAGGGGAAGGGACAGCCTGATGACATTCTCACAATCCGTAAAAACATGCCTGTCGAAATACGTAACCTTCTCGGGCCGCGCCGCGCGCTCGGAATTCTGGTGGTTCGCGCTGTTCGTCTTCGGCGGCCAGATCGTGCTGTCCTGGCTCGACATCGCGCTGTTCGGCACCACCGAGGTCGCGCCCGGCAGCTTCTCCGGCTCGACCGACACGCCGATTTTCTCCGGACTGTTCGGCCTCGCCACGCTTCTGCCGATGATCTCGGTGGCGGTGCGCCGGCTGCATGACCGCGACAAATCCGGCTGGTGGTACTGGATCGGGCTGATCCCGCTGGTCGGCGCGATCATCCTGATCGTCTGGTTCGCCACCGAAGGCACGCGCGGGGCGAACCGCTTTGGCGCCGATCCGCTCGGCCAGGGCGGCGGCGACAGCTTTGGCGGCGGCGAAGGGCTGACCGCGTCGTCGATCCCCAGCGTACCGCGCGATTGAGCATTCGGGACCGGGGGGCCAGCCCCCCGGAACCCCCCGAGGTATTTTGCCAAGAAAAAGTGGCGCCGGGTTTCCCGCACCCGCCGGTGACGCCTAGTAGCTGTAGTCGGCGTAGATCCGGCTGAGGTCTTCGTTCCAGTCGCCGTAGTAATGTTCGAGCAACTCGTCGGCCGGGGTCTTGCCGTCTTCCACCGTGTCTTCGAGCGCGGTGAGGAAGTGGCGCTCGTCGGGCACCATGCCGCCGAAGCCGGGCCGCGCGCGCCGGCGCAGGCCGCCGCGCGAGATGTCGAGCACGGTTTCGGCGAGCGCCTGCATGTGCAGCCCCCGCACCCGGCTTTGCAGCCCGTCGACGCTGGCCGCCACGCGCAGCTCTTCGCGCATCTGCGCATCCCAGCCCTTGACCAGCTCCCAGGCGGCATCGAGCGCGAGCTCGTCGTAGAGGATGCCGACCCAGAACGCCGGCAGCGCGCAGATCCGCCGCCACGGGCCGCCGTCGGCGCCGCGCATCTCCATGAATTTCTTGATCCGCACCTCGGGGAAGACGGTGGTGAGGTGGTCGGCCCAATCGGAGAGCGTGGGGATCTCGCCCGGCATCGCCGGCAGGCGTCCGTTCATGAAATCGCGGAACGACTGGCCGCGCGCGTCGATATACCTGCCGTCGCGGTAGACGAAATACATCGGCACATCGAGGGCGTAGTCGACATAGCGCTCAAACCCCATGCCGTCTTCGAACACGAACGGCAGCATGCCGGTGCGGGCCGGATCGAGATCGCGCCAGATCCGGCTGCGCCAGGATTTGTGGCCATTCGGCTTGCCTTCGAGAAACGGCGAATTGGCGAACAGCGCGGTCGCCACCGGCTGCAGCGCGAGACCGACGCGGAACTTTTTCACCATGTCGGCTTCGGAGGCGAAATCGAGGTTCACCTGCACCGTGCAGGTGCGATACATCATCTGTTTGCCGAGTGTGCCGACCTTGTCCATGTAGTCGTTCATCAGCTTGTAGCGGCCCTTGGGCATCATCGGCATCTGCTCATGGGTCCAGATCGGTGCCGTACCGAGGCCGATGAAGCCCGCGCCGATCTGGTTGGCGACCGTCTGCACCTCGCGCAAATGCTCGTTCACCTCGTCGCAGGTCTGGTGGATCGTCGCCAGCGGCGCACCCGAGAGCTCGAGCTGCCCGCCCGGCTCAAGGCTGATGTTCGCGCCCTTCAGCTCCAGCCCGATGATATGCTCGCCCTCGTGGATCGGCGACCAGCCGTAGGTGTCGCGCAGACCCTCCAGCATCGCCTTGATCGAGGTTGGCCCCTCGTAGGGCAGCGGCAGCAGGGTTTTCTTGTCGTAGCCGAACTTCTCGTGCTCGGTGCCGATGCGCCATTCCTCGATCGGCTTGCAGCCGCTGGCGAGGTATTCGGCAAGCTGTTCGGGACGTTCGATCGGGCCACCGCCGGACTGGGGAATAGACATTGGCTGGCCTCCGGGCCTGAGGTTGTTCGCGTTTGGACTTGAAGTGGTGGGCCAAGGCGCGGGCAGTGTCAATGCACAGGCGATCGGCGGGGGTGCACAGAGGCCGGCGCGCGACGCGCCGGTGGACATTGCGCGCCCTTGTCCCCATGTAGCGCGGATGGAATTCGCATCCCCCCTCGTCCCCGCCACGCTGATCCGCCGCTACAAGCGCTTCCTCGCCGATTGCCGGCTGGACGATGGCACCGAGATCACCGCCCATTGCGCCAATCCCGGCTCGATGCTGGGGCTCGCCGCACCCGGCACGCGGGTCTGGCTGGAACCCAACGACGACCCGAAGAAAAAACTGAATTTCGGCTGGCGGCTGGTCCAGCACCAGGACGGGCATTTTTCCGGGGTCGATACCTCGGTGCCGAACCGGATGCTGAAAGCGGCGCTGGAGGCGCGCGAGGTGCCGGCGCTGTCGGACTACGACCATGTGCGCGCGGAAGTGGCCTATGGCGAGAAAAGCCGGATCGATTTTCTGCTCTCCGCCGAGGGCCGACCCGACGCCTATGTCGAGGTGAAATCGGTCACCCTGTGCCGGCGCCCCGGCGTGGCCGAGTTTCCCGACAGCAAGACCGAGCGCGGCGCGCGCCACATGCTGGAGCTGGCGCTGATGGCCAAGCAGGGCCACCGCGCGGCGGTGTTCTTCCTGGTCCAGCGCACCGATGCGGCCGAGGTGCGGATCGCCGACGATATCGACCCGACCTATGCGAAGGCCTTTCTGATCGCCTATGGCGCGGGCGTCGAGGTGATCGCCCATTCGACCAACCTCTCGCCCAAGGGCGTGACCCTCGGGCCGCAGCTGCCGTTCACCCTTCCGGTGCCGCAATAGCGATCGCGTCGTCGTAAACGACGGTGGTGATCTTCACACCGGGCGCGGGATCGGCAGCCCAGCTCGCCACGCTCTCGCGCTCTTCGAGCCGGATCATCTGGCCCGTTTCGACGTCGATGAAGGCGGTGTAGAGCCCACCCCACCAAGAGCCGAATTCGTTGGGATTGGTCCGGGTGCGGTAGCGAAACACCTGCACCGGGCGGTCTCCCAAGGTCTGCGTGCCGGGGCATTCGGGGTCGGACAGGTTCGCGGCCATGGCCTCGCCGATCGCGCGCACGAAGCCCTCGGGATCGTCGGACAGCTGGGTGGGGGCCGGCGTCCACGGCCCCTCGATGCCCGGCGCGGTCCAGATCCGGTTGCCGACATTGAGCGCGCAGACCGTCGCCGTGCAGTTGGCCGATCGCACCGGCCCATCCCAAAATACGTCCGCCACCGGCGTCTCGGCCCCGTCGGGCGCGATCTGCACGGTGATTTCGCGCCGGTTGGGGCGCACGAACGGATCGAGCGCGCCACCGGAGAACAGCGCCGCGATCTCGCCGGCGCAATCGGCAACCGCGGGCAACGGCAGGGCGGTAACGGCGGCGAGCGCCACGGCAAGGGGGGCAAGACGCATCGGGCGCTCCAAAAATCGCTTCAACAATAGCGCGAGCCTAGGCCCACCGACCGCTTGCGGGCAAGACTGAAGGCAGAAATCGCCCCATGCACTGGCCCTTAACCGTATTCTGCCCTATCTAAAGCGCGGACCAAAAAAGGAGAGCCCAGTGGACACGCGAGGTCGGATCACCAAGGACGGAATTCGCATCTACGAAGACGCGGATTTTGAAGGCATGCGCAAGGCGGGGCGGCTGGCGGCCGAGATCCTCGACCGGATCATTCCCCATGTGCAGCCCGGTGTGACAACGGCCGATGTCGACAAGGCGGTCGAAGACATGGTGACGCAAGCCGGCGCCACCTCGGCGACGATCGGTTACAAGGGCTACAAGCACGCCACCTGCATTTCGATCAACCATGTGGTCTGCCACGGCATCCCGTCCGAGAAGCGCCTGCACGAGGGCGATATCCTGAACATCGACGTGACCGTGATCGTCGACGGCTGGTTTGGCGACACGTCGCGGATGTATGTCGTCGGCAAGATGCCACGCAAGGCCGAGCGGCTGGTCGAGGTGACGCACGAGGCGCTGATGCGTGGGATCGAGGCGGTCAAGCCCGGCAACACCTTTGGCGATATCGGCCACGCGATCCAGAGCTTCGTCGAGGCGAACCGCATGGGCGTGGTACGCGATTTCTGCGGCCACGGGCTGGGCCAGGTGTTTCACGCACCGCCCAACGTGCTGCACTACGGCCGCCCCGGAAAAGGCGCGGTGCTGGAAGAAGGCATGTTCTTCACCATCGAGCCGATGGTCAACTTGGGGCGCCCCGAAACCAAGGTGCTGGGCGATGACTGGACCGCCGTCACGCGCGACAAGTCGCTCTCGGCGCAGTTCGAGCACTCGATCGGGGTGACGGCAACGGGGGCCGAGATTTTCACCCTCAGTCCGGCCGGAAAATTCTACCCGACCTGGGAAAGCTGAGACCAAAGGGCGGGATTGCACCGCCTACGTCGCAACCTGATGGGGAAATGCAGCCGCGTCTTCCCCGTTAGAGCTAAAATTCTGACTTGGAGTCAATATCTTACCCCAGAGCCCCGCGACATGAGCGTATCTGGTTCCCGAACTCGCTTGCACGGTGTGGCACCTGTCCTTACCTATGTTTTGCCGCGCCACGAAAGGCGGGTGATCTCCAAAGGAGGGGGCTTGATGAAGACCCTTATGAAATCGGCGGCTCTGGCCGCGGTGGTGGGCCTTGCGGCCGGTTCTGCGTACGCGCAGGAAGTAACGCTGAAGTTCCAGCATTTCGTGTCGCCCGCCTCGGCGAACCCGACCTATTTCATGCAGCCCTGGGCCGATACCATCGCCGAGCAATCCGGCGGGCGGATCAAGGTCGAGCTCTACCCCTTCATGCAACTCGGTGGCGCCGCCTCGGAGATGTATGACCAGATCGCCGATGGCATCGTCGACGGCGGCTGGGTGATCCCCGGCTACGAACCCGGCCGCTTCCCCGAGGCCGAGGCGATGGAACTGCCCTTCATGGTCACGAAGTCCGCCGAAGAGGCCAGCATCGCGGCCTGGACTTACAGCCAGAAGCACCTGATGGACGATTTCGCGGATGTCCATGTGATCGCCATCCACATGCACGGCCGGGGCCTCGTCTACAAGAAGGGCGAGCCGATCGGATCGGTTGAGGATTTCGCCGGGCTGAAGCTGCGCGGCCCCTCGCGCGCCGCCACGATGCTGCTCGAAAAGCTCGGCGCCACGCCGATCGGCATGCCGGTGCCCCAGTTTCCCGAGAGCCTCGCGCTGGGCGTGGTCGACGGTGGCGTGATCACCTATGAGCAAGCCCCCTCGCTGAAGCTCGACGAGCTCACCGACAGCCACACCGACGTGGCCGGCGACAAGTCGCTCTACAACCTCTATTTCATCTGGGCGATGAACAAGGACAAGTACGAGAGCCTGCCCGATGATCTGAAAGCCGTGATCGACGCGAACTCGGGCGAAATGGCCTCGGCCTGGGCCGGCCGGGCGCATGACCTCGGCGACGCCGACGGCAAGGCCGCGCTCGACGCAGCGGGGCACCTGGCGGCGGAGCTGTCGGCGCAAGAAACCGCGCGCATCCAAGTGCTCGGCGACGAGGTGATTGCCGACTGGATCACCGACATGAACGCCAAGGGGTATGACGGCGCCCAGCTCGTCGAAGACGCGCACGCGGCGGTAGAAGCCGCGCGCACCGCGCAGTAAGTTTGCCCCGAGACGAAAGGCCGCCTCGGGGTAGCCTTTCGAAGGCTTGGAAACGTGCCGCCGTCGCGCCCTTCGAGGCGGGGCGGCGCTTACTTTTTAGATGTCGCGCGCGCCTGACCCGTGTGATGCGGCAGCGTTGAACACGCCGCGCACACTGCCCGCGCCCGCCTCCGGCTCCACACTTCTACTCCCCTAGAATTCTAGGGGAGTAGAAGTGTGGTTTTCGCGTAAAATGCTGGCATTTCCAATAGATCAGGTGAATTTGGCATGACCCGGTCGGTCATTCGTCGTCCGGAAGTTAACGGCGCGGCGCTGGCATCATGCTCGTTCCGCTAGTCCGCATCTGCCGTCGGACGCATCGAGACCAGCCGATCCCGGTCAAAGCCCGATCAGGCCCGGCAGGCTTTCCATCGCGTGAAATATTTCCGCGCCCACCGCCGCGAGCGCCGCGCCATCGTCGTGTTCGGCAAAGCCCAGCGTGCGGATGCCGGCCGCAACACCGGCCCGGCAGCCCGAGGCGCTGTCGTCCACCACAATGCAGCCTCCCGGGTCCACCCCGAGCGCCTGCGCCGCGTGCAGATAGATCGCCGGATCGGGCTTCGGAAAGCCCAGGGCCTGCCCCGAGTAAAGGTGATCCCGCACCCGGGGCCAGACGCCGGGATGTTGCGGCAATGTGGTGTGCATCTTCTTCATTTCGCCGTTCGACCCAACGGCGTAGGGAATGCCCGCCGCGTCGAGCGCGTCGAGCACCGCTTCGATGCCGGGAATGAGCGGCGTGCCCAGGGCGAGCTTGGCATAAAGCCCGTCGTAGACGCACCGATGCCAATCCTGCGGGATCGGGTAGCCCGCCCCCCGCAGCGTCCGCGCGACCCCCGGCAATGTCTTGCCCACGAACAGCCCGGCAATGCCCTCGCGTTCCATCTCGACCCCGAGCGCGGCGAGTTCGTCCGCGATGTGACCGATCCCGATCCCCTCGCTGTCGACGATCACGCCATCGCAATCGAACAGCACCGCCGCCGGTCTCATGCCGCCTCCAGGAGCGTGATCGTGGTGTCGCCGTAGCGTCGGCTGTCGAGCGGGGTGAGGCCTTCGGGCGGCGTCACGGCGGCGCTTTCCTCCCAGACCACCAGCGCGCCGGCGGCGATCCATCCCCCAGCCAGCGCTGCCGCCAATGCCTTCTCGCCCAGCCCCTGGCCATAGGGCGGATCGCAGAACACGAGGCCACAGGCCTCTCCGGGATTGGCCCCGAGCCGGGTCGCGTCCCGCGCCACCACCTCGGCCCGCGCGCCTGCGCCGCACTTGGCGATGTTCTCGCGGATCAACCGCTGCGCCACCCGCCCGTCATCGACAAATACCCCCCGCTCGGCCCCGCGCGAAAGCGCTTCCAGCCCCAGCGCCCCGGTGCCGGCAAACAGGTCGAGCACATGCGCACCGCTGATCGGATCGCCGAACCGCCCACCCGCCAGCATCGAAAACAGGCTCTCGCGCACACGGTCGGTGGTCGGGCGCAGGTGCGCGCCCTTATCGCCCTTGCCGAGGCTCGCGAGCGCCCGCCCGCGCCAGTCTCCGGCGATGATCCTCACGGCCCGAGCAGCGGTTTCAGGTCAGCCGAAGAATCGCCGATCACCGCTTTGTCGGGCGATTTACCCGCCTCGATCAGCCGCTTGCCGACCATGTAGGCGCGGCTGTCGTTCATCGCGTCGACGGCGAGCAGCCTGTCGCCCGCGTAGTACCAGAAGCTCACCGCCGCCCCATCGCGCCGCGTGACGATCTGGTCATAGCCGGTGTTCAGCCCGGCGATCTGCAGCTTCACGTCATACTGGTCGGACCAGAACCAGGGCTTGGCCACGTAAGCCTTGCCCGCGCCCATCATGTTCTCCGCCACCAGCTCGCCCATGTCGATCGCGTTGCCCACGCTTTCCAGCCGCAGCCGCCCCTGTCCCTGCGGAAACGAGGCGCAATCGCCCGCCGCCCAGATCGACGGGTCCGACGTGCGCCCCTCGGCGTCGACGGCAATGCCGTTGTCGATCGCCAGCCCGGCCTGCTCGGCCAGCACCGTGTCGGGCCGGATACCGACGCCGACGATCACCAAGTCCACCTCAAGGTGGGTGCCGTCGGTCAGCTCAGCGCCCTCTACGCGGGTCTCGCCGGTCAGCGTCTTCAGCCCGCAACCCTCGCGCAGATCGACGCCGTGCAATGCGTGCAGGTCACGGAAATACTCCGACGTTTCCGGTGCGGCCACCCGCTGCAGAATGCGGTCGGCCATTTCCACCAGCGTCACCCGCAAGCCCTTCTTGGCCGCCACTGCCGCCGCTTCCAGCCCGATATAGCCGCCGCCGACGATCAGCACCTTCGCCCCCTCGCTGAACGCGCCCGCCATCGCGTCGACATCGGCCAGCGTGCGCACGGTGTAGACGCCTTCCAGATCGCCGCCGATCGCGTTGGGCAGCCGGTTCGGCACCGAACCGGTGGTCAGCGCCAGCATGTCATAGGCCACCGCCTCACCGTCGAGATGCACCAGCTTGGCGTCGCGGTCGATGTGGTCCACCCGGCGCCCCAGCCTGAGCGCGATCCCGTTCTCGGTATAGAAGCTCTCGGAGCGCAGGTAGAGCCGGTCGAGCGCCATCTCGCCAAGCAGATAGGCCTTCGACAGCGGCGGGCGCTGGTAGGGCGGCACGGCCTCTTCGCCGATCACGGTAATCTGCCCCTCGAACCCGAGCGGGCGCAGCTTGGCGACCAGCGAGGCGGCGGCTTGCCCGGCGCCGATAACAACGACGTGGCTCATGTTCCAAAATCCCTTGTGCCCGTTTGGTCCACAGCCTATCGCGCCGCGTAGACCACATGCAAACGCGAACAGGAGAGACACGCATGACAATCGTCGTGGGGAGCCATCTGCCCGGGGCCACGCTGCTCAGGATCGGCGCCGGCGGGCCGGAGGCCGTGGCGCTTTCTGACCGGATCGCGGGCCGCACAGTGGTGCTCTTTGGCGTGCCCGGCGCCTTCACCCCCACCTGCCATACTGCCCATGTGCCCAGCTTCATCCGGGTGATGGACGGGCTGCGCGCAAAAGGGGTCGACGAGGTGATCTGCGTCTCGGTCAACGACCCGCACGTGATGCGCGCCTGGGGCGAGGCCACCGGGGCGACGGCCGCCGGGATCACCCTGCTCGCCGATGCCGATGCAAGCTTCACCCGCGCCATCGGCATGGATTTCGACGCGCCGCCGGCCGGCCTGCTCAGCCGCTCGAGGCGCTACGCCCTCGCCGCCACCGATGGCGTGGTCACGCACTGGCATCCCGAACCGGAACGCGGCTGCGTGGTGTCGAGTGGCGAGGCGATGCTGGCCGCGCTCTGACCGCGCTGCTTTTTCTTGGCGAAAATACCCCGGGGGGGTCCGGGGGGCTGGCCCCCCGGTCCTGCCGTCAGATCGCGTCGACGACCGTCTGCATCATTTCGCGCACCTGCCCCGCCACATCCTTGAGCGCGTCGTTGTCGATACCGCTCATCGAGGCGAGCGGGTCCACCGCCGACACCTCGACGCCACCCGCGACCGCGCGCAGGATCACGTTGCAGGGCAGCATTGCGCCCACTTTCGGCTCAAGCCCGATCGCCTGGAACGCCATGCCGGGATTGCAGGCGCCGAGGATGCGGTACTCGTCGAGCTCCTTGTCGAGCTTCTTCTTCATCGTCGCTTTCACGTCGATCTCGGTCAGCACGCCAAAGCCGTTCGCGGTCAGCGCGGCGCGGGTGCGCGCGTCGATGTCGTCAAAGGCGGCGCCGGCGAAGGTGCGGTCAATCGTGTAGCTCATTCCTGTTCCTTTTCTTGGCTTGCGGGGCCGCGTTTGAACGGCCCCATTGAGGTGAGTATCTCGATGTCCTCATCCACCGCCTCGGCCTCGCGGGCGACGAATTGCGCGACCGCGCGGCGAAAACCCGGATCGTTGATCCAGTGCAGCGAATGAGTGGGCACCGGCAGGTAGCCGCGCGCCAGCTTGTGCTCGCCCTGCGCCCCGGCCTCGACCCGCTGAAGGCCCCGCGCGATGGCGAAGTCGATGGCGCGATAGTAGCACAGCTCGAAATGCAGAAACGGGTGATGTTCGCACTGGCCCCAGTAGCGGCCAAAAAGCGCCTCGCGGCCAATGAAATTGAGCGCGCCCGCTACCGCGCGCCCGTCGCGCAGCGCCAGCACCAGCAGCACGTCGTCGGCCATCGTCTCGTGGACGATGTCGAAGAAAGCGCGGGTGAGGTAGGGCGCGCCCCATTTGCGCGCGCCCGTGTCCTGGTAGAAGCTCCAGAAGGCGTCCCAGTGCTCCGGGCGCAGATCGGCGCCGGTGAGGCTCACGATCTCGCCCCCGAACGCCGCCGCGCCCGAACGCTCGCGCCGGATCGCCTTGCGCTTGCGCGACGAGAGCGAGGCGAGGAAGGCGTCAAAATCGCCGTAGCCCCGATTTTCCCAGTGATACTGGCTGCCAACCCGGCGAAGGAGCCCCATCGCCTCCCCCGCCAGCGCCTCGGCTTCGGTGCAGAACGTGGCGTGCAGCGACGACAGCCCGGCTTCGGCCGCCACCTGCACCGCGCCCTGCACCAGCGCCGCCAGCCCGCGCGCCTCATGCCCCGGCTTGACCAGGAAACGCCGCCCAGTAGCGGGGGTGAAGGGCACGGCGATCTGCAGCTTGGGGTAATAGGTGCCGCCCGCGCGCTCCCAGGCATCGGCCCAGGAATGGTCGAACACGTATTCGCCCTGCGAATGGCTTTTGAGATACATTGGCGCGGCGGCGATCATCTCGCCGCCCTCATGCACCGTCATATGGCGCGCCGCCCAGCCGGTGCCCGGACCGACCGAGCCGGATTGCTCCAGCGCCACGAGAAAGCGATGCGTGGTGAACGGATCATGCGGGCGGGCGCTGCCCTGCGGCGCCGCGCAGCCGTCCCAGTCCCCGGCCGGAATATCGGCGAGGCTTTCGTGCAGGCGGATCTCGATTTGCGCGTCACTCATCGGCGGGCATTGGAGCGGGCGCGCCGGGGGCCGTCAAGCCGGCAGCGCGGCCGGGTAACCTTCGAAGGTGATGTTATCGGCCACTTCACGCGCTTTTGTCTCCGCCTCGGGCGAGCGGATCGTCCAGCACAGCACCGGCACGCCCTGCGCCTTCAGCGCGGCCACCCGGGGGCTGGTGAGATCGAGCGCGTGATGCGAGATGAAGCTTGCCCCGACCCGGTCGAAATCGGCGATCGCGGCAAGGTGGGCGCGGCGCTCTTTCGGCAGGGCCCGTGAGTCCTCGTCGACGAAAGCGCAGGTGGTCAGGCCGCGCGCCACGCCCGGCGCGGCTTCGCCCATCGCCGCCACTGAATGCGGGTTGAACGACATCACCGCGACCGGGCCGTGGTAGCCCGCGAGCGCCTCGGCCACCGCCCGCTCGAGCGGGCCGACCTCGGGGGTCATCGCGCGGGTCTGGTCCTTGATCTCGATCAGCAGGGCCACCGTCCCGGCGACGATCCCGAGCACCTCGGCCAGCGTGGGAATGCCTTCGCCCCCGCCGGTGAGCGTGATCGCGCCCAGCTCGGCCGCGGTGCGGGCGTTCACCGCGCCGCTTTCGCCGGTCAGCCGGTCAAGCTCGTAGTCGTGAAAAACCATCGCCACGCCGTCGGCCGAAAGCTGCACATCGATCTCGATTCCATAGCCCGCCGCCACCGCGGCGCGCACTGCCGCGGCCGAGTTTTCAACCCGCCCGGCAGTCTTGTCATGATAGGCGCGGTGGGCGATCGGCGCGTGCAGGAAGGCCTCTGGCAGCATGACGTCAGTCAATCTGAAAGATGCCTTCGATCTCAACCGCCACGCCAAACGGCAGGCTGGCCGCAGAGACCGCCGAGCGGGTGTGCCGCCCGGCCTCGCCCAGCGCCTCGACGAGAAAATCGGAGGCGCCGTTGACCACCTTCGGCTGATCGCCGAAATCGGCGGTGGAATTGACGAAACCGGTCAGTTTGACCACCCGTACCAGCCGGTCGAGATCGCCCCCCGTGGCCGCTTTGAGCTGCGCCAGCAGGCCGATGGCGCAGGTCTTCGCCGCCGCCGCGCCGTCTTCCACGCTGATGTCGGCGCCGAGCTTGCCGGTGATGAAGGCGCCGTCGCGCATCGAGATCTGGCCCGAGACGTAGACCAGATCGCCGACCACGGCCCAGGGCACGTAGTTGGCGGCGGGCGCGGGGGCATCGGGCAGGGTGACGCCGAGCTCGGCGAGGCGGTCTTCGAAGGTGCTCATGACTGGTCCTTTCCAGGCTATTCGCGGCGACGCTACAAGGGATGGCGGGCGGCGTAAACGGGGCAGATGCGCCGGCAAGAGAACGGTTCTCCCCGGCCGCGACATGCTCTAGTCTGAAGCCGGACAAACACTTCGGAGGACAGATGGCGAATCCAACCGCTGCAATGCTAGTGATCGGCGACGAGATCCTCTCGGGCCGCACCCGCGACAGCAATCTCCACCACCTCGCGGGCCAGCTTACCGCGCACGGCATCGCGTTGAAGGAAGCGCGCGTGGTGGCCGATGACCAGGACGCCATCGTCGCGGCGCTGCGCGCGCTGTCGGCGGCCTATGATCACGTCTTCACCTCCGGCGGCATCGGCCCGACCCATGACGACATCACCGCCGACGCGGTGGCCGCCGCCTTTGGCGCGGGGATCGGCATCCGCGACGACGCCAAGGCGATCCTGATGGAATTCATCCGCGCGCGCGGCAACGAGCCCACCCCGGCGCGGATGCGGATGGCGCGCATTCCCGACGGTGCGCGGCTGATCGAAAATCCGGTCTCCGCCGCGCCCGGCTTTTCGCTGGAAAACGTCCACGTGATGGCCGGCGTGCCGAGGATTTTCGAGGCGATGCTGGACGGCGTGCTGGCGACGATCGAGGGCGGCACGCCGCTGCTCAGCCAGACCTTCCGCGTCGAGCTGCCCGAGGGCGATATCGCCCAGCCGCTGGCCGATCTCGCGGCCCGCCACCCGTCGCTCTCAATCGGGTCCTACCCCTACAATCACCAGGGCACCTTCGGCGCGAACATCGTGGTGCGCGGCCAGGACGGCGCCGAAGTGAGCGCCGCGATGGTCGAGCTGGGCCAGCTTTTCCCGGAGGCAACCGCATGACCAAACCCCTGCACCTTCCCGACGCGGCGGCGCTGATCGAAGTCTGCGAGGCGACCTGGCCGCCGGCGACGCGCCAGCACCTCGGGGCTTGGACGATCCGTGACGGCCAAGGCGGTGGAAGCCGTGTTTCGGCCGCCACCGAGGAATGGCCGGTGACCGATGCCGACCTGCCCGCCGCCGAAACGGCCATGCGCGCGCTTGGCCAGGAGCGGCTGTTCCAGGTGCGCGGCGGCGAACAAAAGCTCGACGCGCTGCTCGAAGAGCACGGCTACGTGATGCGCGACCCGGTGAACATCTGGGCGATCGACGTGGCCCGCCTCACCGGCGAGCCGATCCCCCGCGCCACGGCCTACACGATGTGGCCGCCGCTCGAACTGGTGCGCGAGATCTGGGCCGACGGCGGCGTCGGCGAAGCGCGCCAGGCGGTGATGGAGCGCGCCACCTGCGAAAAAACCGCGATCCTCGCCCGGGTCGGCGACTACCCAGGCGGCGCGGCCTATGTCGGCCTGCATCAGGGCGTGGCGATGGTGCATGCCCTCTACGTGCTGCCCGCCCAGCGCCGTCAGGGCGCCGGCCAGCTGCTAATCCGCGCGGCGGCGAAATGGGCCCAGGGGCATGGCGCACAGGTGCTGAGCCTGATCGTGACGCAAGGCAACCATGCCGCCAACCCGCTCTACACGGCGATGGGGATGACGCTGGTGGGCCACTACCACTACCGCGTCCGCCCGGAGGAGGGCTGACATGTCGCAGAAGATCACCGCGCTCGATCTGCCGATCGTCGACCCGCTGCCGGAAGAGACGCAGGCTTACTTCGATCTCTGCGATGAAAAGCTCGGCCTCGTGCCCAATGTGCTCAAGGCCTATGCCTTCGACATCGCCAAGCTCAACGCCTTCTCGGGCCTCTACAACGAGCTGATGCTGGCGCCCTCGGGCCTGTCCAAGCTTGAGCGCGAGATGATCGGCGTGGCGGTCAGCTCGGTGAACCATTGCTGGTATTGCCTCGTCGCCCATGGGGCGGCGGTGCGCGACTTGTCGGGCGATCCCAAGCTCGGCGAAGCGATGGCGCTGAACTGGCGCGCAATCCCGCTCAGCGACCGCCACCGCGCCATGCTCGCCTTTGCCGAGAAGATGACCGAGACCCCGAACAAGTTAGAAGCCGCCGACCGTGACGCCTTGCGCGAAGCGGGCTTTTGCGACCGTGACATCTGGGATATTGCCAACGTCGCCGGGTTCTTCAACATGACGAACCGGGTGGCCGCGGCCACCGACATGCAACCCAACGACGCCTACCACGCACAGGCCAGATGACCAGACTCGCCCTTTTCCTCGCCGCCGCGATGGTGGCCGCGCCGCTTGCGGCCGCCGCGGCGACGATCAGCCTGCCGGCAGGAGCGATTCTGCGGACGGAATCGGTCGAACCCGCCGGCACCTATGCGCTGCCCACCGGGCCCTGGACCGAGGCGAGCGGCGTGCCGGCCAGGGCGAGATCGGGCAAGATTACCCGCCAGGCCTGGCGGATCGGCGGCACCGCGCTGTCGAGCTACCAGATCCTGCTCAACCTGCGCCTGCAACTCACCGACCAGGGCTATGATATCGTGTTCGAATGCGGCACCGAAGCCTGCGGCGGGTTCGATTTTCGCTATGGCACCGAGGTGATCGGCGAACCCGATATGCATGTGAACCTGGGCGACTACGATTTTCTCTCGGCCTCCAAGCCCGGCGCCGTGCCCGACGACGTGAGCCTGCTCGTCAGCCGTTCCGCCTCGGCCGCCTTCGTGCAGGTGGTGCAGGTGGGCGAGGCGGCGGTGCAGGCCGTAGAGGCCGAGCCGATGACCTCGACCAAGGCCGAACCCGGCGTGGCGCTGCCGGCCGGGCTCGCCACCGAGATTGGACCGGCAATGGAAGGCCCGGGGCGTTTCGTGCTGGCCGATCTCGTTTTCGCCACCGGCTCGTCCGAGCTCGGCCCCGGCACGTTCACCTCGCTCACCGAGCTGGCCGACTATCTCAAGGCCAACCCGACCAAGCGCGTGGCGCTGGTGGGCCACACCGACGCGCAGGGTTCGCTCGCCGGCAACATCTCGCTGTCCAAGCGCCGCGCCGCCTCGGTGATGGACCGGCTGATCAAGGATTTCGCCGTGCCCCCCGCCCAGCTCGAGGCCGAGGGCATCGGTTACCTTGCGCCGCTCGCCTCGAACCAGACCGAGGAAGGGCGCAACCGCAACCGGCGGGTCGAGGCGATCCTGGTGTCGACCGAGTGACGGCGCCGGTCACCGCGGCCATTTGTAAGACCACGCGACCAAGCGATCAGTCCGCGTAGGCTATTCCCCGTTTGATTTCCTGGATAACGAATTCCAGGTGCTCAATCGCCTTGTTGCGATGTCCGCCCTTGTTGCCGGCCGCATCTTTCAGCTCTTTCAAGCCCGCGCTGCAATATTGCAGCGCCTTTTCCATGTGCGGTTGCCCCGCCTCGGCCGAAGTCGCCCCCAAAGCTGCCGCCGCGGCGACCATTGCCGCCAGTTCCCGGCGATTGAGTTTCGATGCAGACATTCTGAATCCCTCCGTAGATGCAACGAGTTCCCTTTTTCAGACCCAGGCCAAAATTTGGATCGACTCGTCTAGACCCAACAAGTGTAGAACAGAATTTCTTTATTTACCAATGGATTGCCCCGTGTGTCGGGAGATGGGCCGAACACCAGCCACAAAAGATCGCCGGGTGGTTGCCACCACCCGGCGATCTTTTGTGACCTGTAGAAAGTCAGGCTGAGAAAATCTTCTGGCCCACGCTACCAGATGTCCGGCCCCTTCTCGGCGAATGCGTTCACCAGGAAATCGATGAAGGCGCGCACTTTGGGCTGGGTGAAGCGGCCCGGCGGATAGACCGCGTAAATGCCTTGCGTGTCGTGCGGCAGATCGGGGATCGCGTCTTCGACCAGCCCATTCTCCAGCGCGTCGGCGTAGAGGAAGCTGGGCAGGTAGGCGATGCCGAGCCCGGCGATCGCGGCGTTGAGCAGCGATTGGCCGTCGTTCACCGAGAGCCAGCCGGCGGTGCGCACCTGGCGCACTTCGCCCGACGGCGCGGGAACTTTCCACACGTTGCCCGAGGACTGGCTCGAATAATGCAGCAGCTTGTGATCGTTGAGATCGTCGATCCGCATCGGCCGGCCGTATTTCTGGAAATAGCCGGGCGAGCCCACCATCCGGCGGGTGGTCTCGGCGATCTTGCGGGCACGCAACGAGCTGTCTTCCAGCTCGCCCACGCGGATCGCCATGTCGAACCCTTCCGAGATCAGCTCGACGTAGCGGTTGTTCAGCACCATGTTCACGGTGATGTCGGGGAATTCCTGAAGGAACTCGCCCAGCACCGGCGACAGGTGGTTCACGCCGAAATCGGTGGCGACGGAGATGCGCAACAGGCCCGAGGGCGCCGATTGCATCGAGGTCACAAGCGCGTCGGCCTCGCCGGCATCGTTCAGCACCCGGCGCGCCCGGTCGTAGTAAGCCAAGCCGATCTCGGTCGGGCTGACGCGGCGCGTGGTGCGGTTGAGCAGACGGGCGCCGAGGCGCGCTTCAAGCGATGAGACATGTTTCGACACGGCGGACTTCGAGATGCCCATTTTCTTAGCCGCGTCCGTGAAGCCGCCCTGGTCCACCACCGTGGCAAAGGCTTCCATTTCGGTCAATCGGTCCATCATACATCTTTCTACAGTCATCGCCCCAACAGTGAATTGTATCGCCTCGAAATCAGGCAAGACTGTGGAGTGAAGGCGACGATTGCGCGGTCATTCCGGGATTGGTTTGGACTGGGAAACGAAAGAATCAACGCGCGCCGTTGCGATACTCCGCGCCCGAGGATCGCTGCACCGACAGTTCGACACGTAGCGACAGGGCTGTCAGCTCGCCGTCCTCGAATTTCTGCGCGAAGGTCACCCGGAGGTCTTCTTCCAAGAGCTGGCCAAGAACCGCCTTGAGCAAGGGCGGCGCGATTTCGAGAAACGGGGCGCGCAGCCGGGCGCTCTGGGCCGGATCGACCGAAACCCCATTCGCGGCGTTGAAGCATTGCGCGCTCGACCAGGCCTTGAGCGCGCCGCGCACGAAGCTCTCGCCCCATTCCCCCTGCACCAGCCAGTTGAACACCGACAGCGGCACCTGCCAGACTTCGACGGGTTTGTCCGCCCCGGGCAAATCCCGGGTCAGCACCGCGCCGATCCGCTCCAGCTCGGTGCAGACAAGTGCTGCCACCCGGTCCGGGTCGGTCTCGTACCAATCGGGGTATTGTCTCATGCGGCGCTTGATCTTCAGGATCATCCGCGCCTCGGCCGAAATGTCGCCGCCCGGATCGGGCCGGCGGCGCGCGCTGAACTCCGGCGCCGCACGCGCCGGCTGCATCTCGGCAAGCCGCCTGCTCCACCTGTGCCAAGCCTTGCCAGCGGCCGCCTGGACGGTGTCGGGAACGTTTCGCGTGGTGTTTGTCACCGGCCTTCTCGCCTGCCTCAGAACCAATCGGGCAACACGAAACATATGGGTATTCGAGCGGATGTTCCCAAGGCGCGAACGGGCAAAATCGGCGCGCCGTCAGAGCCCCGCCGCCAGCCGCACGCCCTGGTCGATCGCGCGCTTGGCGTCGAGCTCGCCGGCCATCTCGGCCCCGCCGATCACCTGGGGCGTGATCCCGCGCGCCTGCAATGCGTCCACCAGCGCGCGCGCGCTGTCCTGCCCGGCACAGATCACCACCGTGTCGGCCTCGATCAGCTGCGGCCCCTCGGCAGTTGTCACGTGCATCCCGCGCGCGTCGATCTTGTCATAGGTCACGCCGCCGATCATCCGCACGCCCTTGGCGCGCAGGCCGGCGCGGTGGATCCAGCCGGTGGTCTTGCCCAGCCCCTTGCCCAGCCCCCCCGGTTTGCGTTGCAGCAGCGTAATAGCGCGCGCGCTGGGCGTGGGATGCGGCGCGATCAGGCCGCCGGGCACCTCGGCCGGGTCGCCCACGCCCCATTCGGCACGCCACAGCGCCAGGTTTTCACTCGGGCTCTCGCCGCTATGGGCAAGAAACTCGGCCACGTCGAAGCCGATCCCCCCGGCGCCGACGATCGCCACCCGCGCGCCCACCTCCGCGCCGGTCAGCACGTCGAGATAGCTCAGCACCCGACCGCCCTCGTTGGCGATCCCCGGGTCGCGCGGGGTCACGCCGGTGGCGACGATCACCGTATCGAACCCGGCCAGATCCGCCACGCCCGCCGCGGCCCCCAGCCGGGTCTCGACCCCGGACCGCGCCAGCATCGTCTCAAACCAGGTAATCAGCCCGCGAAATTCCTCCTTGCCCGGCACGGCGGCGGCGAGGTGAAGCTGGCCGCCGACCCGCCCGGCGGCCTCGAACAGCGTCACCTTGTGGCCGCGCCCGGCGGCCGTGATCGCCGCCGACAGCCCGGCGGGGCCCGCCCCCACCACGGCAATGCGCTTCGGGGTATCGGTCGGCGTGTCGGGAATCTCGGCCTCATGCGCCGCACGCGGATTCACCAGGCAGGAGCTGATCTTGCCCGAGAAGGTGTGGTCAAGGCAGGCTTGGTTGCAGGCGATACACGGCGCGATCTCGTCGGCGCGGCCGTCGGCGGCCTTGGCCACAAAATCCGGGTCGGCGAGGAACGGGCGCGCCAGGCTCACCATGTCGGCCACGCCATCGGCCAGCAGCGCCTCGGCGACATCGGGGGTGTTGATCCGGTTCGAGGTGATCACCGGCACGCCAACCTGGCCCATCAGCCTGGCCGTCGCCCAGGCAAAAGCCGCGCGCGGCACCGAGGTGGCGATGGTGGGCACCCGCGCCTCGTGCCAGCCGATGCCGCTGTTGAGAATCGTCGCCCCGGCCGCCTCGACGGCGCGCGCAAGCTGCACCACCTCGTCAAAGGTCGAGCCCTCCGGCACGAGGTCGATCACCGAGAGGCGATAGATCAGGATGAAATCCGCGCCCAGCGCCGCGCGCACCCGGGCCACCACCTCGACCGGCAGGCGCATCCGGTTTTCATACGCCCCACCCCAATCGTCGTCGCGTTGATTGGTGTGGCGCACGAGGAACTGATTGAGAAAATAGCCCTCGCTGCCCATGATCTCGACGCCGTCATACCCCGCCGCGCGCGCCAGCTGCGCGGCGCGGACGAAATCGGCGATCTGTTTTTCGATCCCGGCCTCATCCAGCGCGCGCGGCGCAAAGGGCGAGATCGGCGACTTGATCGCGCTCGCGCTCACGCAATCCTTGCTATAGGCGTAGCGGCCGGCGTGCAGGATCTGCATCGCGATCTTGCCCCCCGCGCCGTGCACCCGCTCGGTCACCAGCCGGTGATCGGCCACGTCCGCCGCCGAGCTCATCGCCGCCGCGCCGGGAAACACCGCGCCCTCCGGGTTCGGCGCGATGCCGCCGGTGACGATCAGCCCGACGCCGCCAGACGCGCGCCGGGCGTAGTAGTCCGCAACCCGCCGCCAATCGCCGCGCTCCTCCAGCCCGGTGTGCATCGAGCCCATCAGCACGCGATTTTTCAGCGTGGTGAAGCCCAGATCGAGCGGCGCCAGCAGGTGCGGGTATTCTTTCATCAGGTTCCTCCGCGCGAAATCTAATCAGCCCGCCCGCGCCGCGTCACCCCCGACGCGGCGTCAGCCCTGTCATCCTGCCAGATAGATCCCACCCGGTGGCGGGGCTGTGAAACCGCGGTGTGCCACCATCACATCGTCTCGACGCAATGGCGCCGAAAGGCGCGCTTGAGCATGTCGAGCTCCTCGCGCAGCAGGTCCATCTCGGCGCGGAAATCCTCGTCCATCGGCTGGCCGGTCACGATCATGAAGCTGTCCAGCCGCTCGTCGGTCGCCTTGTCGGTGATCACGAAGGTCTGCACCCCCTCGCTGAGCAGCTCCACCGGGATCGGCACGTTCACCAGAAACTGCCCCGGCACATCCGGGTCTTCGCGCAAACTCGCGTCGGCGACCGGGCGGGCAAGATGCGTGACCTCGATCTCGGGCCGGTCCGGCGCACCGGTCAGCACGCCCTCCCAGACCCCGGCCTGGATGCGTGTTTTCGTCAGTTTCGCCTTGGCCATCGTCGCTTCCTTTGTCCTTTCGCACGCCCGCAAGTAAACCTGTGCCCGGTTCAGACGGGATTGCTCTCAGAGTTCCGCCCGCGGGCGGCGGCTGAAGGTCACGTCGCGCAGGATCACCTGGTTCATTTTCGGCCCTTCGAAGATCAGGTCGACCCAGGCGGCCTCGACCCGCTTCTCGTTCAGCTTGGTATAGGCGAGGTCGAATTCGATCATGATATCGGCGTTGCCCAGCGGCAGCTCGCGCACCATCTGCTCGGAATTCGGCCCGTGGCGCACGTTGAGCCGGGCGAAGATCTCAAGCGGGTGCTCGGTCTCGACCACCGAACTCATCCGGATCAGGTGCTTGCGCTTCAGCCCGCGCACCGCGTCCGGTGGCAGATCGATCACCAGCGACAGGAACGAGCCATCGAAGTTGAACACGTCCATCTTCAGCCCGAACGGGGCCAGGTCGGCCTCGCGGGTGTTGCGGATCTGGCGCACGGTCAGCTCGGAAATGGCGCAATCGTGAAACAGCGTCACCTCGTCGCCGAAGGTGGTCTTGGTCTGCGCCGCCGCCACGCCGGCGGGAAAGATCGGCCCGCGCCAGAGCTGCGGGCGCCAGGCCCAGTCGGAATGCAGCGGCTTCTGGAACGCGTTGGAGCCGATCAGCGGCAGGGTCAACCGGCTGTCGGCGATGTGCAGCACCCGGTCGAGCGCCTGGCGCAGTTGCAGCGCGCGCAGGCGCAGCTGGCGCAATTCGCCCAACCGCATCCGCGCGGCGCGGTCGGCCACGCCTTCCCAACGGCGCAAAATGCGCCGGTGCAGGGCGCGGCCGAGATAACCGGGGGAGATGGAAGCCATGGTCAGGGAATCGCCTTGGAATCGGGATTGTTTCCATTTTTAGGACAAAAGGTTTCGTTAGAGCAAACGATTGAAAAAAGAACTCAATCTGTTGCCTGCGCCATCACGCGCATTCGTCGCCCCCGGCGCGCCATCCACCGGCGCCCCGTCCCCGTTGGCGCGACGGATCGCGGCGACGAAACCGCGCGCAAGCCTGGCCCCGGCCTTGTCGTCCAGCGGCGCTTCGCGGAACCCCGAGACCGTCACCGTCACAAGCTGCCCCGCCACGTCGAACACGCCGCGCCAGTAGTCGCCGGCGACATCGCCCGCGCGGTCGCCATCCTCGGCATGGACCAGCACCAATCCGTCCTCGCGCGCCAGGTCGATCACCGTGACCTCGCCCGCGTCATCGGCCCGCCCCAGCGCGGTGCGCCCCGCGTCGGTGGAGAAAAACGCCACCATCCGGTCGAGCGCGGCGGCGTCGAGCGGGGTATCGGCCGGGATGACGGAGGCGGTGAGCATCGCCGGACGGCGCGGCTTGGCATCGTGCGGATTGCCCGAGATCACCGCGCAGCTGCCGAGCACGGCAAAGGCACCGTCGGCGGTCTCGCGGGTGGCGCCGGTGTCGACGCAATAGCCCTTGGGCCCGGCGATGGTGAAACCCTTCGACATCACCTGCACCTGCGCCGGGGCGTGGGCCTTCGTGCCACCATCGCCGCCCTTGGCGAACAAGCCGCCGCCGGTGTTTGCGTTCATGCAGCCCGCGAGCACCATGCCCGCCAGTGCCAGCGCCCAGGCCGGCCCGATCCCTTTCGCCACGTCTGCCCCTCCCGCTTTCGTGTCGCTTTCGTCTGGTAGGCGAGCGCGGCGCCCGGTGCAAGCGCGCGGGCGCTGGACGCGGCGCAGCCGGCAGCGTTATCTGGTCGCAGCATCACGGAGCGCCAATGACCCAGCCCCCCTTCTGGCAGCCGGCGGAAGACCGCCCCCAATTCTGGCGCACCGCGCTCGGGCTCGCGCTGGTGGTGGCGCTCTGGATCGCGGCCTCCATCGCAGTCGTGTTCGGCGCGGCGCGGCTGCTCGGCCGGCCCGCCGCCGAGGTCGCCGCCGCAAATACCTTCGCCACCGCGTCGGCCTATTTTCTCACCTTCCTCGGCTTTCACATCGGGCTGGCGCTGGTGCTGCCGCTGCTGCACCGGCGCGGCTACACCAGCCTGTTCGGCCCCGCCCGCCGGCTGACCCTCCGGCACTACGCCCGGGGCGCCGGCGTGACCCTCGGCCTCGCCGCCGCGCTCTACGGCCTGATGGGGCTCGAGCGCCTGGTGCTTCCGGCCGGCGTTTCGCCCCCGCTCCAGCTTCACCAACCGCCCCTCGCCTGGCTTGCCGTCGTGATCCCGGCGCTCGCGCTGATCGCCATGCAGACGCTGGCCGAGGAGGCGCTGTTTCGCGGCTACCTGCTGCAACAGCTGCGCGCCCGGTTCCGCTCGCCGCTAATCTGGGCGGTGCTGCCCTCGCTCGCGTTCGGTGCATTGCACTACGATGCCGCCACCTACGGCGCGATCAACGCCAGCGCCTACGTGCTCAACGCCGCCGTGCTCGGCACGCTCGCCGCCTTCATCACCCTGCGCACCGGAAACCTCGCCGCCGCCGCCGGCCTGCATTTCGGCAACAACGCGGCGCTGGTGGCGGTTGGCCTCAAGGGCAACATGGCCGGCTTTTCCCTGTTCGTGGTCGAGCTTGACCTGAAAAGCGGCTATACGACCTATTCGATCCTCACCCAGACCGCCGTTCTGGCGCTAGCCTTCGGCCTGTGGTGGCGCTGGATGGCGCGCCATCGCCCGATTGCAAACGCCGGCCGCGGGCTTTAGGTAGAGCCAAGCAGTCGAGGACCCGCAATGAACTGGATTTCCAACTACGTCCGCCCCCGGATCAACTCGCTGTTCTCCCGGCGCGAAGTGCCCGAGAACCTGTGGATCAAATGCCCCGAGTGCGGGCAGATGCTGTTTCACCGCGAGCTTGAAGACAATCTCAACGTTTGCACCAACTGCGATCACCACATGGCGATCACCCCGCGTGACCGCTTTCTCACGTTGTTCGATGGCGGGATCTTTTCCGAGGTCGCGGTGCCAGCGCCGGTCGCCGACCCGCTGCATTTCAAGGACCAGAAGCGCTACCCCGACCGGATGAAGGCGGCGCAGAAAGCGACCGGCGAGAAAGAGGCGATGCTGGTGGCCGAGGGCGAAATCGGCCGCACGCCAATCGTCGCCGCCTGCCAGGATTTCTCGTTCATGGCCGGCTCGATGGGCATGTACGTGGGTAATGCGATCATCGCCGCCGCCGAGCGCGCGGTGAAGCTCAAACGCCCGCTGGTGCTGTTTTCCGCCGCTGGCGGCGCGCGCATGCAGGAGGGCATCCTCAGCCTGATGCAGATGCCGCGCACCACGGTGGCGGTCGAGATGGTGAAAGAGGCGGGGCTGCCCTACATCGTCGTGCTCACCCACCCCACCACCGGTGGCGTGACGGCAAGTTACGCAATGCTGGGCGACGTGCATATCTCCGAGCCCAATGCGCTGATCTGCTTCGCCGGCCCGCGCGTGATCGAACAGACGATCCGCGAAAAGCTGCCCGAGGGCTTCCAGCGCGCCGAATACCTGCTCGACCACGGCATGCTTGACCGCGTGACCCACCGCAAGAAGCTCAAGGATGAGCTGGTGACGATCCTGCGCATGCTGACGGGGCAAACCCCGGCAGTCATGGGCGATCTGCCCGCGCCCGAAGTGCTGCCCGCCCCCGTGGCCCCGGCCAAAGAGGCCGCGAAAGAGTGAGCGCGCCCGGCTCCGACGTCATCCTCGAGCGGATGATGTCGCTCCACCCCAAGGTGATCGACCTCACGCTTGACCGCGTCTGGCGGCTCCTGGCCGGGCTCGACCACCCCGAGCGCCGCCTGCCGCCGGTGATCCACATCGCCGGCACCAACGGCAAGGGCTCGACCCAGGCAATGATCCGCGCCGGGCTGGAAGCGGCGGGCCAGCGCGTGCACGCCTATACCTCGCCCCACCTCGCCCGGTTTCACGAGCGCATCCGGCTCGCGGGCGCGCTGATCACCGAGGATCACCTGACACAGGTGCTCGACCGCTGCTACGCCGCCAATGGCGACGAGAGCATCACCTATTTCGAGATCACGACAGTGGCCGCCCTGCTCGCTTTCAGCGAGACCCCGGCCGACTACACCCTGCTCGAAGTGGGCTTGGGCGGGCGGCTTGACGCGACCAACGTGATCGACACCCCGGCGCTCACGATCATCACCCCGCTGTCGATCGACCACACCCAGTACCTCGGTACCACGATCGAACAGATCGCCGGCGAAAAGGCCGGGATCATCAAGCGCGGCGTGCCGGTGATCGTCGGGCCGCAGCCCGACGCCGCGCTCGACGTGATCGAAGCGCGCGCCGCGCGTCTCGGCGCACCGGTGCTGGCCTACGGGCAGCATTGGCATGTCGGGGAGGAGCGCGGCCGGCTGGTGTTTCAGGACGAGGCCGGGCTGCTCGATCTGCCGCTGCCGGCGCTGATCGGCGCGCACCAGGTGCAAAACGCCGGCGCGGCGCTGGCCGCCCTGCGCGCGCTGGGGTTTGGCGAGGCAGCCTGCGAAGCGGCGATGACCGACGTGACCTGGCCGGCGCGGATGCAACGGCTGCGCGTCGGGCCGTTGGTGAACGCTGCCGGCGGCGCCGAACTCTGGCTCGACGGCGGGCACAACCCGGCGGCGGGCGAGATGTTGGCCAAGGTGCTCGACACCCTGCCCGACCGCCCCACCCACCTCGTCTGCGGCATGCTCAGCACCAAGGACGTGGCCGGGTTCATGCGCCCGCTCGCAGGCCATGCCGCCACGCTCACCGCCGTGTCGATCCCCGGCGAGGCGGCCACGCTGCCGGCCGAGGAGACGGCGCGGATTGCCGTCGAGGCCGGGCTGGACGCCAGCACCGCCGCCGATGTGGGCGCCGCGATCGCCGCAATCGCCGCGCGCGATCCGGGCGCGCGCATCCTGATTTGCGGCTCGCTCTACCTCGCCGGCCGGGTTCTGCGCGACAACGCATAGGGCGCCGTTTCGGCCTGTTTCCGCCGTTTACCCAGCGTGATCACAAAAAAAAGTTTTGCGCCCACCCGCGCGATTGAGAGCGGTAACGACTCAACCCATTGGCGCGACTCACTTTTTGGCCTTTAGGGCAATTCGCCTTGGCGTCAACCCATTATGTTGACGAAATCAAGTGCTTCGGTCTAAATGTTGACGTAACACATGACCGGGCTGCCACCCGGCATACAGGAATAACCTGTCGAGCAGGACAGGGGACAGGGGGACGTTAACGATGGTTCGGCTGCTGAAGAGCGCCATTTTTGCGCTTGTGATCACAAACACCCAGGCATTTGCCCAAGAGGTGCGGATCACGCCGGACACAAGCTCCTACACGATCGAAGTAAACGGCCAAAACACAACGATCGCACGGACACAGGACCTGGAAGCGACAATATCGCCCGAGTTCGCAAAAACGTCCCGCCCATGCCCGCCTTTCTGCATCCACCCCATTTCGGCCGGGGACGGGGTGCAGACGGTGGGCGAGCTGGAGGTCATCGACTTTCTTGAAAAGAAGGTGGCCGCCGGCACCGGACTGTTGATCGACAGCCGGGTGCCGGAGTGGTTTGCGAAGGGCACGATCCCCGGTGCGGTGAACGTGCCCTTCTCAACCCTCGACCCCGCCAACCCCTACCGCGACCAGATCCTGACCGCGCTCGGCGCGACCAAATCAGGCGCGGGCTGGAGCTACGCGAACGCCGTCGAACTGACGATGTTCTGCAACGGGCCGTGGTGCGACCAGAGCCCGCGCGCGATCCGCAGCCTGCTCGATGCGGGCTATCCGGCGGACAAGATCAACTACTACCGCGGTGGCATGCAGCTCTGGCTGCTGCTCGGGCTGACCATGCAGACCCCGAACGCCTGACCAGGGAGCGCGCAGTTGCATCGTATCGTGATCCTCCTCTCCGTGTTCCTGATCACGGTGGCCGGCATGCTCTACATCCAGGGCGACGACACTAGAAATCCGGCCGATTTCGCGTCCCTCGGATCTCAGAATATCGCCTTTCACAATGTCTCGGCGCTGTCCGCCCCGGCATCACTGATCGTGCCGATCGAGGCCTCCATCGGCGAACGGGCGCTGGCCGCCGCCGAGGCCACGCCAGCCCCGGTGCTGCCCGCGCCCGCCCCGCGCCCCGCCGCAGTCGCGGCCCCGGTCGGCGATGTGTCGATGCGCGCCCTGACCGACGGCGTGCTGGCCGAGCTGGGCATTGCCCCCGCCAATGCCGCTGAAAACCCCGACATGGCCTCGGCCACCGCGCGGGTGCTGCAGGGGTTGCGCGCCACCCCTGCCTCCGGTGCCGACACCGGCGGCCTCTCCAGCCTCGTCGCCCAGGCGCTGAAACAGGGCCAGTCGGATACCTATATCGACGCGATGGTGAACGAAGCCGTGGCCCAGGGCCGGGTCGCCGTGCCGCAAGCGCTGCGCACCTCGGACGGCCGGGTGGATACCGCGATCCTGCTGTCGGAACTGGTGCGCGCCGCCACCGGCGAAGACCCGACCGCGCCGGCGAACGGCGCCGTCCGCAGCGCTGGCGTCGAGGTGCGCACGGTGCAGCAGGCCGGCGAAACGGTGCAGTATCACTTCTACACCGTGCAAAGCGGCGACAGCCTTGGCTCGATCGCGCACCGGTTCTACGGCGACGCGTCGCTCTACCCGCAGATCTTCGAGGCCAACCGGCGGACGCTGGCGTCGCCCGACCAGATCCGCTCCGGCCAGCGCCTGACGATCCCCGCCCTGCCCAGCGCGTAAGACCGAGGTTCAGCCGCCCCAGTCGGCGGACTGCATTTCGCGCAGCCGCGACGCGGTACGCTCGAACTCGAAGCTGCCCTCGCCTTCGAGATAGAGATATTCCGGCTCAGCCGCCGCGCTCGCCACCAGCCGCACATGCGCCTCGTAGAGCGCGTCGATCAGGATCACGAAGCGGCGCGCCTCGTTGAAGTTTCCGCGCCCGAGGGTGGGAATGTTTTCGAGGATCAGCATCCGCACCGCCGAGGCGATGGCGAGGTAGTCGGCGGGGCCAAGCGGTTTTGCGCAGAGGTCGTAGAACGACGCCCGCGCCACACCCGAGCAGACCGCCGGCAGCACCACCTGCCGCCCTTTCACCGTCAGCGTCACGCCCCGGGGCGAGCCCTGATCGGTGAAGCCCGTCCAGATCGCCTCGATCCCGGCGCGCGCCTCCGGCCCGAGCGGGGTAAAATAGGTTTGCCCCCCC